>Ga0207865_100002_pt1 | contig 492098 bp, 460 predicted proteins | sample HigsolmetaAR204D_FD_184836 | JGI IMG/M metagenome (GOLD analysis project Ga0207865, IMG submission 184836) | Ionic liquid and high solid enriched microbial communities from the Joint BioEnergy Institute, USA - AR20-4-D (SPAdes) (version 2) ... | reverse complement strand
CTATCTATAGAAGCCACGGTTTGATCCTCCTTCTAAAGATGATTGCGTCACTTTAGTAGAAATCATACCGTGGCTTCCCTTGTCAATAAGCTCGGTGCAATTTTACACCACTACTAGGGACTATAACTCGACAAAACCAAGAATAACTGTTCTAAATTTCGACATATACATGATAGATGAAAAATGGGCTTAGCCATTTGAATCACTTCCGAATATCTGAATTATAACCTAAACGATTCATCAAGATTAGGACATGTAGCGCGTTTACATGCCCGTTGTTCCAACGACCCCGGGAAACATATGACTAACCAAAAAAATGATTGACCTTTACGTTGCGTAAACGTGTATCGTGTAGATGGTCAGGAGGTGAGCGCGGGTGGAATATACCGTACAGAAGCTGGCGAGATTGGCGGGCATCAGCCCCAGAACACTTCGATATTATGACGAGATCGGCCTTCTGAAGCCGGCCAGAATGACCGGATCGGGATATCGCATCTATGGAGAGGAGCAGGTGAACCGGCTGCAACAGATCCTGTTCTACCGCGAACTCGGCTGCAGCCTGGAGATGATCAACGAGATCATGCAGTCACCTAACTTCGACGAACTCACGGCTCTGCGGCAGCATCGCGCACAGCTCATTGACAGACGCAAACAGTTGGATGCGCTGATTCGCAATGTGGAGATGACGATCGCATCCAGAGAAGGGAGGATCACGATGAGCGACTCGCAAAAGTTCGAAGGCTTCAAGAAACAACTGGTGGAGGATAATGAGCGCCAGTACGGCAAGGAGATACGGGAGAAATACGGTGATGATACCGTCGACCAAGCGAACAGGAAGTTGTTAAACATGACGGAAGAGCAATATGAGGAAATGCAGCGTGTGGAAGCCGAGTTTAAGAAGACGCTGGCCGCTGCCCACGAGACCGGTGATCCGGCGGGTGAGCTCGCCCAGAAGGCGGCGGAACTGCACCGCAAGTGGCTGTCCTTCAACTGGCCGAACTACAGCAAAGAGGCGCACCTCGGGCTTGTCCAGATGTATGTCGACGATGAGCGGTTCGCACACTTCTTCGCCGGTCAGCAACCAGGCGCAATAGAGTTCCTGCGTGATGCCGTTCGTGTCTATACCGGCCTCCATGCATAATCAGATAGGCCCCGCTGACAGGAATTATCCCTGACAGGCGGGGCCTGTTTAGGTCAGCCGACTGTTCTATCTGGTCCGAACGAATGTGATATAGTCCACGTTCACCGGTTCATGCCCTTCCCGGCGCAGTGCTGCGTTGATCTGTCCTCGATGGTAGGAGCCGTGCAGAGCAACGTGTATGAGTATGTTGCGAATGGACGTGGTGAACGGCACGCCTGATTGATTGCGGTACGTAATCATGTCGCCCAATCGGGTTTCATCCAAAGTGGCAAGATAATCTGTATAACTCCGTTCATTATCCTTCATGAGTTCCGTAAGATCCTGCAGGCTGCAGCTCTGCCAGAGCGGCAGATGGGAGGAATCCTGACCCTTAAGCCGCGTGAGCCAGATCTGCTCCGCACGCAGCACATGATGCAGCAGCGTGGTCACGTACTCGGAAGCTTCTCCTGACTGCGCGATGGCGTCGTAGAGTCGGGCATTGGCCCATTTGACATGCTCGTACATGGCCAGGATGGATTGCATAGCTGAGCCTCCTTCAGATCATGCCGACCGCTTCGGCCAGCAATTCGTAGGAACGAAGCCGGGCCTCATGATCATAGATATGTCCTCCGACGATGATCTCATCGGCCTGTGTCAGGTCCACAATCTGCTGTAGCTTGTCTCTGACGGTCGACTTGTCGCCGATAACGGTGAAGGCGAGCTGTTTCTCGACGATCGCGCGCTCTTCTGGGCTCCACAGATCATCCATGCTATTTACCGGAGGACGAAGCTTGCCCGGCCGGCCGCGGATGAGATGGAGGAACTGTTGGAGCTGCGATGTGGCCAGTCTGGCCGCTTCGACAGACGTATCGGCAGCGATCACGTTGACACCGATCATGACTCGCGGCTGCTCCAACTCTTCTGACGGCTTGAAGCGGCTTCTGTACAGCTCCAGCGCAGGCAGCAGATAATCGGGAGCGAAATGGCTGGCAAACGCGAAAGGCAAGCCCAGCTCAGCAGCCAACTGCGCGCTGAACCCGCTGGAGCCAAGCAGCCAGATCGGGATATGCAATCCTTCTCCTGGCACGGCCCGTACGCGAAGCGGGTAGGGCGAACGGGAAGGGTCGAAGTAGGTCCTCAGCTCTTCCAATCGGTCCGGGAAGTCATGGCCGTCACTGCCAGCGCCCCGCCTGAGGGCCAGCGAAGTGAGCTGGTCAGAACCGGGAGCGCGCCCGATGCCGAGGTCGATGCGTCCTGGATACAGCGATTCGAGTGTGCCGAATTGCTCGGCGATGACGAGCGGTGCATGGTTGGGAAGCATGATGCCTCCTGAACCGACGCGGATCTTCGACGTTCCGCCGGCCACATATCCGATCAGCACCGAGGTCGCTGAACTGGCAACGCCCGGCATACTATGATGCTCCGCCAGCCAATAGCGATGATAGCCCCAACGCTCGGCATGCTGTGCCAGATCCAGCGTATGCTGCAGGGCTTCTCGTGCCGTTGCTCCTTCCACGATGGGAGCAAGATCAAGGATCGACAATGGAATGTTACGGATATCTTTCAAAAGAACACGCCTCCTGTCGTGAAGCTGGGCATGCCTGCTTAATGCTTAGCCGCAGGCTTGCATGCCCCATCCGAGCAAGCAGCATCGGCATCGGATTCTTCGTTCACCACGGTGATCGCGGGCTGCTCCTCGCTGCGCGCCTTCTCCAGTGCGCGAATGAATACCTCGGTCGGCTGGGCGCCGGAGACGGCATATTTGCGGTTGATGACGAAGAACGGGACACCTTGTATGCCGAGTTGCGCAGCTTCCCGTTCGTCGGCGCGAACTTCATCGCTGTAACTTGAACGATCAAGTGCCTCTGTTACTTCGGCAGCATCCAGTCCGATATCTTCTGCCAACTCGACGAGAACCTGGCGATCCCCGATATGCTTGCCTTCGGTGAAGTATGCCTTGAACAGCCTTTCCGTCATTTCCACCATCTTGCCATGCTTGGCGGCCAGATGAGTCAAGCGATGGGCATCGAATGTATTGGTCGGCACCGCTTGATCCAGGTTGTAGGTCAAGCCAACGGAGCGGGCCTGTTCGGTGACATTGTCGTTCATGCTCTTCGCCTGCTCGCGACTGATGCCGAACTTGGCGGCGAGGCTCTCATGCAGATCGCGGTCACTCTTCACCGGAGCGTTCGGGTCCAGTTCGAAGCTGCGGTAGACCGTCTCCACCTCATCGCGATAGTCGAGTTGGGCCAAGGCCTCCTCGTAACGGCGTTTGCCGATGTAGCAAAATGGACATACGATATCGGACCAGATTTCCACCTTCATCTCGATTCTCCTCTCAATGGTTCTCCAAATCTCCCCGCGTAGAGCAATTCATCAAGCGGGCGGCGGCCTTTCGGGAACTCCCGCTGGCGCAGCGGCTCGTCAAGCTGCTCGGCGCTTCCCTGATAACCGATGGCGACCAGTGCCTGGATCGCATACTCATCAGGGATATTCAGGATCGAACGCGCCTGATGGAAGTCGAAGCCGGTCATCGGATGAGTCGCCAGCCCCTCCATCGTCGCGGCAAGCGACAGGTAGCCCCAAGCTGCTCCGGTGTCGAAGGAGTGGGAAGGGTTCGGTGCGCCATCCCGGTTGATCTCCGAGATGATCAGGACGAGCACAGGCACTTTACGGCACCAAGCGAGATTGCCCTCGCTGATGCAAGGATAGAAGCGCTCCTTGTCCTCTTGCGACGTGAGCAGGATGAATCGCCATGGCTGGTGGTTGAAGGCCGATGGCGCCCAGCGCGCTGCCTCGAACAAGCGCATGAGTTTCTCTTCGGGCACCGGCTTCTCCTGAAATGCGCGCGGTGACCATCTTTCGGTAAATATCGGATCAATCTTATGTTCTGTTTGTCTAACGGCGATGTTTGCCATGTTGCATGTACCTCCTGTTGTAACGTATGCATTTCCATTTTATCATTGATCCGATATTATTGAAAGCTACTATAAAATTGTACGTTATGACTCAATTTCCTTGACTGGACTGAGAACGTGCAACGTATTCAATCGTCCAATCGATCATGCCATTCATCATGTTGAGGATGAGGTAGGCGATATCCTCCAGCTTGAGCGGGCCTCCGCCGGATTGGCTGGAGAGATACGTGTTCATTTTGTTTTCCAGGCTGCTGGTGAAGCCTTTGAGCTGCAAGAAATCATTGGCGATTTTGGAGATGGGAATGGGGTTTTGGCTTTGATTCTGCGGACCGTTCTGGCCGCCCGGATGTCCGCCTCCGCCGCCATTGTCCGGATTGTACCCGCCCGATTGTTGGTTTTGATTTCTTTGGTGGTTTTGATTATTTTGGTTGAATTGGTTATTCTGGTTGTATTGGTTCTGTTGGTCATCCTGTTGCCCGGAATGAGATCCGCCACTGCCCTTGGAGCGCTTGAGCTGTTCGGACTGTTTCTGCAACATGAGCTTTAACTGCTTGATCTCTTCGGACAGGACGAGGTTCTGGGCAGTCAGCATTTCGATTTCCTCTCTAAGCTCACGGTTGATCATGTGTCATTCTCCTTGTCTCAATATTGGTGTTCATATTATTTGCAGTCGGTTACGAAAGTAGTACAAGGATACCTTGCGCTCATATACAATAGACACATACAGATAAGCGAAGGAGGCCACGGGGAAATGTCTGTCATCGTATGCACAATCGATCTCAATGCTGAGCAGGTGGAACGGCTTCAAAACGCCGCTCCTGGTTATGAACTGCTGTACGGCAAGGATAAGGAGCGCTGGCTTCATCGTGTGCAAGAGGCGGAGATCATCATCGGCTGGCGGCGCATGTTCGAAGAGACCTGTCTCGGACGGGACACGAAGCTGAGGTGGGTGCAGTCGTGGTCCGCGGGAGTCGATGGTTTCCCGCTTGACCGCATGGCGGAACTGGGCATCTCTCTGACAACGACGAGCGGAATCCATGCCTATCCGATCTCGGAGACGATTCTGGCGATGATGCTCAGTTTTACGCGGAATCTGCATATTTATGCGCGTTATCAAGCGGAGAGGAGCTGGGTGCGTACCGACCCGGTGCTTGAGATGCACGGCAAGACGGCCGGGATCATCGGCTTCGGCGCCATCGGAGAGGAAACGGCGAAGCTGTGCAAGGCCTTCGGGATGCGCGTGCTGGGGCTTAGGATGTCGGGACAGCCTTCGCCTTATGCGGATCAGATGCATGATCCGAGTGGTCTCGACGATGTGCTTGCGGAGAGCGATTATGTGATTGTCACGCTGCCGCTGACGCGCCAGACGAGGCGGATGTTCGGCCGGGAGCAATTTGCGCGGATGAAGAAGTCGGCGATGTTCATCAATATCGGACGTGGCGGACTGGTGGATGAGCAAGCGTTGACCGAGGCACTGGCCAGCGGTGAGATCGCCGGCGCGGGGCTCGATGTGTTCGAAACAGAACCGCTTCCCGCAGACAGCCCGCTCTGGTCGATGGACAACGTCATCATCACGCCGCATACGGCCGGCGGATCGAGCAAGTACCATGAGCGCGCGTTTGAGATTGCGCTGCAGAATATGGGAAGTTATCTGCAGTCCGGCGTGCCAAGTGTGAATCTCGTCGACTATGTGAAGCAATACTAAAGCGGAACAAGCCCAGGCTCCATGGAAGAGTCTGGGCTTGTGTATGGTTTGAAGCTGGTTGTGTGGCGGTACTTGAGCGTCTCTGCAGATGGCAGGCGGTTAACGCTTGCTGAAGGCGATCTGAAGGGCGATCATGGTAAAGATCAACCCTTGGGCTACGTTGATCTTGCGGGCGATCGTCTTGCTGCGCGCCAGCCAAGTACCGAATCGGTTCGCGAACAGGCTGACGAGACAGAAGATGATGAGCGCCTGTACCAGGAAGATCAAGCCAAGCCAGAGCATCTGCAGTGATACATGGCCAGCGGACCGATCGACGAACTGCGGCAGAAGCGCTAGGAAGAACAGCGATACCTTCGGATTCAGCAGGTTCATCAGGATGCCTCTGCGATACAGGGCGCCATATGCGGCATGAGGTTTGCCTGCGAAGCCGATCCCGCTGCTCTTGTCGCGAAACGCTTGCCAGGCCAGGTAGAGCAGGTAGGCAGCGCCCGCGTACTTGACGACTGCGAAGGCCGTGGCCGAGGCGTAGATCACCGCCGAGACACCTAGCACGGCTGCTGTGATATGGGCCAACAGGCCGGTGCACAGCCCGAACGCTGTGGCGATGCCGGCCTTGCTGTTCTGCGAGATGCTCTGGGCGATGACGAACAAGATGTCGGGTCCGGGCGCAAGCGTCAGGAGTATCGCCGCTCCCAGGAAGGACAGGGTAAGCGCAAGATTCATACCGGATCTCCTTACAGCCCTTTCGCCAAGGTTTCGAGCAGTTGCAGGGCTTTCTCAACATTATCGGAACCGACGTGGATACCGGCCAGCGCTTCACTTGTGAGAGAGGAGTAGTCTTGAACGATCGGGACACGAATCGTGTACAGATGATATTCGCCCGGCTGCTCATCCGGATCAAGTCCGCTTGGCTCTGTGCGCATGTATACGAGATTCTCCTCGCCGATAGATGCCTTGAGCCGATCAGCGTATTCGTCCAGAGGACGGAACAATCCCTGGTTGACGAGATTCTGCACGCTCTTGCCATCGATCATATAAACATCCGATCGGTCGGTGACGAGAGTGACGATGGCTTTCTGCTGGAGAGCGATGTCGAATTCACTTGTAATCTCGGAAGGCACATAAGTATGGCTGACGACGACCCGCTGCCAATCTGGATTCGCACGGAGAATGCTCTCCTCGATGTTGGTCAGATTCGGCTCGTAGAAATCTCCGAAGATCATCATCGTGGCATCGGCTGGCGGCAATGCTGCGAGCCGAGCCTTCTCCTGCTGGCTCTCAATCACGGTGTTGACCACGTAAATGATGCCGATGATCAGGATGATGGCGCCAATCACGTGATATTTGTAATAAGTCCAGAAATGATCGAGTTTCTCGATCCTAGGATCGCGTTTCGGTTTGCTCTGCTCTTCCAGTTGGTGGTAATGATCAATGATGGTGCGGTAAGCGGCATTGATCTGTGCGAAGTCGAAATGCTCGTCTATCGGTTCATTCTGTGCCTGTGCGCGCTTGAGCGCGCGGTCTTTCCGCACCCATACCGCGTACTGCTCTTCCACTTCCTCCCGGCTCGCCGACTCAGGTATGCCCAATATCTGGTATGCTTCTCTCAGATCCATAGGCTGTGCTCCTTTGTTCATATAGTAGGACCTGTTCATCTAATTAAATTGTAATCAAATTAAAGGCAAAAATAAAGTCGAGCGAGCGTGGCGCAAGGACGATGGAACTCCTGCCAACGACACGTAACAGGGACAGGGCTAACGCGGTTACATGGTTCGGAGACTCCCTAAGGCTGTCGAATCGTTCATCTGGCCTGAATCGCTGCCGCCGTGTGAGTATTCGTCGCATTCACATGTGGTCTGCGCTCGGAAGTCTTATGTTGCGATTGATCGGCGGTCTGGGTCTTTGCTGGTTCAATGCCTGACGAATGTGGAGATCTTTCCGCCCGATGTTGAATCATCATTTCGACAAACCGGTCGAACAAGTCCAGGCTGTCATGTGGCCCAGGATTTGCTTCGGGGTGATATTGCACCGAGAAAGCTGGGAATCTGGCATGCCTCAGCCCTTCCACGGAACCGTCATTGTTGTTGATGTGCGTAAGCACAAGCTCTGTGCGGGAGAGCGATTCGACCGTAACGGCATAATCGTGATTCTGCGAAGTAATCGAGCAGCGGCCTGTCGCAATCTCCTTGACCGGATGATTGCTTCCGCGATGGCCGAACTTCAGCTTGGTGGTATCAGCGCCGCATGCCAGCGCCAGAAGCTGATGACCCAGGCATATGCCGAATATCGGTACCGCGCCAAGCAAACGGCGTATCACAGGAACTGCGCTGTACATGAGGTCCTTCGGATCGCCCGGGCCATTGGAGAGCATGATGCCGTCCGGTTGCAGGCCGAGTATCGTCTCCGCAGGCGTGTTGTATGGCACGATGATCACGTCGAGGCCGCGCTTGGTCAGTTCATGAAGAATGCCGTGCTTGCAGCCATAGTCGATCACGGCCACACGCAAGCCGTTCTTGCCTGGGATGCGGTATTGCTCGCGCGTTGACACTTGCTCGACCAGACGATGCTCAACCGGATGCTGCGTGAGGAGCTGCTTCAACTCCTCCTCGGAGCGGTTGCGTGTGGTTAGAATCCCGCGCATGACGCCTTTCGTGCGCAGCAATCGGGTCAGCATGCGCGTATCGATGCCGCTGATGCCCATAAGACCGTGTTTCCTCATCAGATCGTCAAGAGTCAGGCGTGACCGCCAGTTGCTGGGCGCCGTTGCATGTTCTCGCACGATGATTCCGCGCGCCCAAGGGTTTAAGGATTCGAAGTCATCGCGGTTGATGCCGTAGTTGCCGATGAGCGGGTAGGTGAACGTCACGATCTGGCCGGCGTAGGAAGGATCGGACATCACTTCCTGATAACCGGTCATCCCGGTATTAAAGACGATGTCCCCGACCACTTCTCCTTCGGCACCAAAGTGAGTGCCTGTGAACAGTGTGCCGTCGGACAGGTATAGTTTTGCAGTTGCCACGTTCCATTCTCCTTCTGTTATGTGGTGCATTTGTATACATTATTATGAATAAATATACAGACGAATGCAAGGGAAGTTACTTATTTTGGGGAAAAAGATGCGCCGGTTCGGTGGATTGCGGTGGAAGGTGGAAAGTGTGGCACTCGGAATGAGTCGTGGGATATAGGAGACACGGTATTGTATGAAAAATCGTACAAGAACAGTGGTTGAGGGTTAAGACGGGGCAGTTTTGTACGAAAAATCGAACAAAAGTGGTAGATAAGGGCTAAGACGGGGCAGTTTTGTACGAAAAATCGTACACAACCGGTGGCAGAGTGCTAAGACGGGGCAGTTTTGTACGAAAAATCGTACACAACCGGTGGCAGTGTGCAAAGACGGGGCAGTTTTGTACGAAAAATCGTACAAAAGTGGTAGATAAGGGCTAAGGCGCGGGGTTTTTGTACGAAAAATCGTACACAACCGGTGGCAAAGTGCAAAGACGGGGCAGTTTTGTACGAAAAATCGTACAAAAGCAGTTGATGTGGCCCTGCTGTGCATCAAAGAAAGGCCAACCAAAGATTGGTTGGCCTGAGACTTTGTGTGCAGCATCATGCCGAACTAGAGTTATACGAAGAACTTCACACAAACCGGCTTGGACACGTGCAGCTCTGGTCCGGCGGGTGTCAAGCGTCCGGTCTCGGCATCGCGGGCGAAGGTGACGACGTTGTTCGAGTCGCGGTTGGCGACCAGCGCGAACCGGTTATCCGGCGACAGCGCAAAATTGCGCGGGTGACCGCCCCCCGTCGGGACATATTCAATTGGCGACAGTCTGCCGTTCGCCTGGTCGATCGCATAGACGACGATGCTGTCATGACCGCGGTTCGAACCGTAGAGGAAACGGCCGTCGTTGGAGATATGGATATCGGCACAGCTTTTTTCTCCCGTATATCCTTCCGGCAGAGTGGAGATCGTCTGGACCTCGCTTAATGTTCCAGCTTCGTCGTCGAAGTGGAAGGCTGTTACGGTCGCATTCAGTTCATTGATCACGTAGACATAGGGCAATGCCGGATGGAACGCGAGATGCCTCGGGCCTGATCCCGGCTGCACATGCGCTTTGCTGTGCGGGATGAGACGGCATCCGTCCACGTCAAGCTTATAGACGATGACCTGGTCGATGCCGAGGTCGCTGCACAGGGCGTAGCGATTGTTCTTGTCGATAAAGACCGAGTGCGGGTGCGGACTTCCTTGGTTCGGATGAACGCTGGAGCCTTCGTGTTGATGGACTTCACGGATCGGACCGATCGAACCGTCCTCAAGAATCGGACAGATGCCGATCATGCCGCCATGATAACTGGACACGATCAAGCAGCGCGATGTGAGGTCGAGCGTGATATGGCAAGTCGGCCCCACCGTACGTTGCTTGTTCACGAAAGCGAGCTCACCATTGTCAAGGATCCGGTAACTGTAAGCTTCTCCGACCTTCCGTCCATCCTCCATCACGGATCCGATCGTATAGAGCATGCGACTTGAACGATCCACGGTCAGGAATGTCGGGTCCGCCAGCCCGCTGACGCGGTCGATAATCGTAAACTGGCCGGTGGTGATGTCATATGTACAGGAATATACGCCAGGCTGATCCGGAGCCGCATAGGAACCGATGAACGCGAGCATCTGATTGGGATTGGTGATGGTCATCATGAGATCACTCCAATACAAGTAAAGATACGATCATGCAAATCAGGAAATATTATCTCAAAACCCGTCTCATAATACAAACACCCCAACTGCTAGGATGAAAATGGCGTGGTTGACATCCAATCGCCTGGTCGCCTCCTATCGCTTCCAAGCTATATCAAGCGGTTCTGCAGCCGGTACTCTTTCGGTGACAGGCCGAAGTGCCTGCGGAATACGCGGTGGAAATACGTATAATTCGCGAAGCCCGAAGTCTCGGCGATCACATCAAGCGGCATATTGGTATAGATGATCCGCTCCCTGGCCAGGTTCAATCTGACCTCAAGCGCATGCTGCATGATGCTCCGGCCGAACACTTCCTTGTACAGATGAACCGCGCGGGATACGCTGATGTTAAAATGGTCAGCGATATCCTGAAGCTGAAAATTCGTCGTGGCGTATTCCTCGATGTAGTTCTTGATCCGGTAGGCGAGGAAGGCGCTCCCCATATGAGGCCGCTGTTCGGTGATCAAGCGGTCGATCGTCAGCAGGAGGACGCGCATCAGATAATCCACGATAGCCGGAGAGTCGGTGCTGTTACGCCGGTGTTCGACCACGGTCATCCGACAGATCTGGACGATGCCTTCCTCCAGAGGGGTTCTTACCCGAAATGGACGCTTTCGTTCGCTCCACCACTGATGTACCCAAGAGCCGGTGAAGAAGATGTAGTAGTCGCCGCTTTCGATCTTCCGTTCTCCTTGATGATCTTCCTCATCGATCAGGAGTTCGTAGTAAGCATCTGGATGAATGATGAGCAGATCGCCGGGTTCCAGCAATTCATACTGGCCATCGATCCATGTCCGGCTCAGCCCCTCCGTCTGAATGCGGATGAGATAATTTTGCCGCGGTTCGTTCTTACCATGGTAGGGTTTATTGTGAAACGCATATCCGGCGGACAGCACCCGGATGCCTGGATCGGACGACATATGCAAGCGGACTCACTCCTTCGAAAGGACAACTAATGACATTATAAAAGATGCGGGGAAGGGATGGAACGCCCTGCCTCACATGAGTCAACAAAGGACGGGAACACTCTTGCTCACAGGAGATGCGTCTCGGTGGGAAACCCTGGCATCCGAAGTGCTGGGAGCAGCCCGGTTACGCTGGCTAGGCAGCGAACCAGTTGCCTCCGGGAACAGGACGCCGGAGCAAGCTAGAAAATTTTTGTTGACAGCTGGCTTGGGTTCATGATAATTTTACCGAAGGAATCACTAAGTCCACGAAAGGAGGTACATCACCATGAGAAATTTAACAATTTATTTGCTTAATGGTCATATCATGGGTTTTGATGCAGCCTCCCGGACGAACGAACGGCAAGAGGTATTACTCCTCTAGTCCCTTTATCGGGTTTACGTTTATCCGAGCGCAGGCTGCAGTATCCGCAGCGTGCGCTTTTTTATTTTTGCGTTTACGCATAAGTGCACACTGCGGGAGCAGTGTGCTTTTTTCGTTCTTCGGGGAGAGTTTGCATCAGACCGATAGTCCTATTGATCAGGAACATATGTTCTGGTAAGATTTAGGCAGAATGCATGTTCGGGTCTGGGCATGAGATTAAAGGGGAGACATTCGATCATGTTTAGCGTACTGTACAAATTAGGCTGGTTCTTTAAAGATCAATGGAAACGATATACGATCGCCGTCGTCTGCATGCTCATCTCGAGCATTACCGAGCTGATCCCGCCGATGTTGATCGGCACTTCGATCGATGAGATCGCTACCGGGACACTCACCTGGCGGAGTCTGACGACGACGCTGGTGCTGATCGCGGTGATTACGATCGCCACCTACATCATTAACTACACGGGCATATACCGGATGTTCGGAGGAGCTGTGCTCGTCGAACGCATCTTGCGTTCCAGATTCCTGCGCCATCTGCTCAAGATGACGCCATCCTTCTACGAGCGCAACCGAACGGGCGATCTGATGGCTCGCGCCACCAACGACCTCAACGCCGTATCGATGACAGCAGGCTTCGGCATCATGACGATGATCGACTCGAGCCTCTGGATGGGGGCGATCATCGTGGCGATGAGCGTATTCATCTCGTGGAAGCTGACGCTGGCTGCAATCCTGCCGCTGCCGATCCTGGCGTATCTCGCCAATATGTACGGCAACTGGATTCATGCACGCTTCACCGAAGCGCAGGATGCTTTCGGCAAGATGAATGACGACGTGCTTGAGACGGTATCAGGCATCCGCGTCATCCGTGCCTATGTGCAAGAGAAATCATCCGAGAAGAAGTTCGCGGAAGTGACAGAGGATGTGTTTAAGAAAAATCTTGCCGTTGTGCGCATCGACGCATTGTTCGATCCAACGGTTAAGATCCTCGTCGGCATCAGCTACCTGATCGGTTTGTGTTATGGCGCTTATCTTGTCTATCACGGGGAGCTCACGATCGGCGTCCTCGTTACCTTCAACGTTTACCTCGGTTATCTCATCTGGCCGATGTTTGCAATCGGCGAGATGATCAACGTCCTGCAGCGCGGCAACGCCAGCATGGATCGTGTCAACGAGACGCTGTACACGAAGGAAGACGTGAAGGAACCAGAAGATCCGGTCGATGTGCAGGAGCCGGATCGCATCGAATTCAAGAATGTGACCTTCCGCTACCCGACTTCGTCGGTCGATAACCTCGTCGACATCACATTTACGATCGAGCGTGGTCAGACCATCGGCATCGTCGGGCGCACCGGCAGCGGCAAGACGACGCTGATCAAGCAACTCTTGCGCGAATATCCGCCTGGCAAAGGCTCGATCACGATTTCCGGCGTGCCGATCGACCGAATCAGCTTCGATCGGCTCAAGAGCTGGTATGGATATGTGCCGCAGCAGCAATTCCTGTTCTCGAAGCCGCTTAGGGACAACATCAAGTTCGCCAATCACGAGGCGACGGAAGAGGAGTTGGCCAGCGCCTTGGAGATGTCCGCACTTAAGAAGGATCTTGCTTACTTGCCGCAAGGACTGGATACGCTTGTTGGCGAGAAGGGCGTGGCCCTGTCCGGCGGACAGAAGCAGCGGGCGTCCATCGCTCGGGCACTCATCGCAGAACCGCCGATCCTCATCCTCGACGATGCGATGTCTGCGGTTGACGCGCGCACGGAAGCGGAGATCATCTCCAACATACGCCGCGTGCGAAGCGGCAAGACGACGCTCATCGCCACGCACCGCATGTCAGCCGTGCTGCATGCCGATCTGATCCTCGTCCTCGACGAAGGGCGGATCATCGAACGCGGCACGCATGAACAACTGATGGCGCTGGGCGGCTGGTACAAGGAGCAATTTGAGCGTCAACAAATGGAAGAGAAACTTAGCGGAAACGAGTGATTGAATCATGAGCATCGATAACGATCAATTCGAGTTAGATATAGACCGAAAATCGCGGCGCGATATCAAGGCCGGCAGACGGCTCATCCGCTACGCCATGCCTTTCAAGAAGGTCTTGATCCTGGCGCTCATCATGCTGCTCGTCGCTGTGGGCACCGACATCGCCGGGCCTCTCGTGGCGAAGCGGATCATCGATGAGCACATCGCGGGCATCGAGAAGCCTTGGCATGTGGCGTCTGTGGACGACACCTTCGCCGTCAGCCGCGACGGTCATCTGTACAAGAGAGCGGACCGTTTCGCAGAAGGTGAGGAGCAGGGAGCGGAAGTGCGCATCCTGCAGATCGGCAATGACTTCTTCTGGGTCTCGCAGGCAATCGCCTTCGACGGTTCGAGAAGTTATGCGGACGGCATCATACGCATCACTGCAGAGGACGGGACGGTCGCCGAGTATGCGGCTGAGCCGATGTCCATCAGCGAAGTGTTGCCGTTCTTCATGACGGAATTAAACGGCGTATTGCGTTTGTGTGCGTTTTATTTTGGCCTGATCCTCATCTCAGCGATATTCAGCTACGGGCAGCGGTACTACCTGCAATATGCGGCCAACCGCATCATCCGCAATATCCGCACGCACGTATTCGGCCAGATCCATCGCCTGCCCATCCGTTACTTCGACAACTTGCCTGCTGGCAAGGTCGTATCCAGAATTACCAACGACACGGAGACGATCCGCGACCTGTATGTGAATGTCTTGGCGAATGTATTCTCTGGAGTCGTGACCATGGCCGGCATCTTCGGCATGTTGTTCCTGTTGGATGTGCGGCTGGCCCTGATCAGTTTGTTCATCATCCCGGTGCTTGGCTTGTGGGTCTTCATCTACCGCAAGTTTGCGCGCCGCTATAACCGCATCATCCGCAGTGAAGTCAGCGAGATGAACGGCATGCTGAACGAATCGATCCAGGGGATGACATTGATCCAGGCATTCCGCAAGGAAGATCAGGTGTTTCAAGAATTCGAGCAGCACAATGTTCGGCACTTCACCTACCGGAACAAGATGCTCAACCTGAACACCCTGACCGGCTTCAACCTGATCGGCGTTGTGCGCAACATCTCATTGATCGCGGTGATCTGGTACTTCGGCGGAATCCGGCTGTCAGGCGTCGAAGGCGTGATTACCGTCGGCGTGCTGTATGCGTTCGTCGATTATCTGAACCGCCTGTTCCAGCCGGTGGTTAACATCATCAACCAACTGCCGAACCTGGAGACGGCCATCGTCTCTGCGGAGCGCGTATTCGTGCTTCTGGATGAAGAAGGCGAGGATGTATCGGAACAACAGATCCCGCGCTACAAGGGAAACGTGGAGTTTCGCGATGTCTGGTTCGCCTACAAGGACAACGAATATGTGCTGAAGGGGATCAACTTCGAGGCGAAACAGGGCCAGACGGTTGCGTTGGTCGGGCATACCGGCTCGGGCAAGAGTTCCATCATCAACCTGCTGTTCCGGTTCTATGATGTACAGAAGGGCAGTATCACCATCGACGGGGTCGATACCCGCGACATTCCGCGTCAGGCGATGCGTGAGCATATGGGCATCGTGCTTCAGGACCCGTTCCTGTTCACTGGCACGATCATGTCGAATGTGACGCTCGGTGATCCGTCAATTACGCGCGAACAGGTCGAGCAGGCGCTGAAGGAAGTCGGCGCCGAACGGATGCTGAAGCGTCTGCCGCGCGGGCTTGATGAACCGGTGAATGAAAACGGCGGCACCTTGTCCGCAGGAGAGAGGCAGCTCATCTCCTTCGCACGGGCGCTCGTCTTCAACCCGGCGATCCTCATCCTGGACGAAGCAACCTCGAACATCGATACCGAAACGGAAGCGATCATCCAGGATGCGCTGGAGGTCGTGAAGAAAGGACGGACGACCTTCGTGATCGCGCACCGCTTGTCGACGATCAAGAACGCCGACCTGATCCTTGTTCTCGATCGCGGGGAGATCGTGGAGCGCGGCAACCACGAGCAATTGATGGAGAAGCGGGGCCGGTACTATCAGATGTATCAACTGCAATCCGGCGAGCTTCAAGCGTTCACACGAACCGCAGGTTAGTGATAGATATAATGGAAGGCTGCCCTTAAGGGACAGCCTTCTTCTCTGTGCGGGTATGGAGGCGCGCGCATTTCTTATCATGGATGTATGCTTATAGACAGAAGGCGCAATCTGTCCGCCGCAGCGGAGTAGATGGTGCCTTTGCCATATTCGATATGGAAGTGATCGTTTAGAACTTCACGAGATCATCGACATTGACAGGCTGTCCCGAACGCAGCGAGATATTGCCTGCGATGCCAGTCAGGATGGACATCGCACCGTCGATGTGGCTGGCTGCACGATTGAGCGGATCGTCGATCGGCGTGCCGAACAGGTCGTTCAGCAGGATCGGGTCGCCGCCGCCGTGGCCGCCTACGCCTTCTTCGATCGGTACCGTATAAGGCTCGCCGAACATTGGGAAGACGTTGATCGTCTTGCCGACAACGGCACCTTCAAGCGCCTTGTCGCCGCCGGAGTTGATGTAGGATTGTTCGACAACTTTCACTTCGATCCGGCCTTTGCTGCCGTTGAACACGACATTGAAGCCTTCCCAAGGCAGGTAAGCGTTCAGGGAGTAGGTCATGATCGCCTTATTCTTGTATTCGACGAGTACGCCCATCGTGTCCTCGATGCTGATGCCGTCGCCGAATACGCTTTGGTCTCTTTGGTATCCGTCTTCAGATTCCGCATCCAGATACATGCCCTTCAGATGAGGATTCTCCTCAAGGTGCAGGGCGAATGGATCGTTCTTGGCATTCTCGCTGCCATGAGCGCGTTGATAGAACTTCGTTTCGCCTCTGCGCTCTGCGTTCTCGCGGCCATAGAAGCGGAGTCCGCCCAGGGCGAAGACCTTCTTCGGTTGCGTGCCGAGCCAGAAGTTCACGAGGTCGAAGTGGTGAGTCGATTTATGCACGAGCAGCCCGCCGCTGTTGCGCTTGTCGCGGTGCCATCTGCGGAAATAGTCGGCACCGTGTTGCGTATTCAGCAGCCATTCGAAGTGAACGGAGTAAACTTCACCGATCACACCGTCGCGGATAAGCTCGCGAATCTTCGAGTTATGCGGCGCATAACGGTAGTTGAAGGTGACGCGCAGCTTGCGGCCAGTCCGCTTGACAGCGTCGAGGATCTCCTGGCATTTCTCTTCATCGACCGTCATCGGCTTCTCGGAGATGACATCGCAGCCCAGTTCCATCGCGCGGATGATGTAAGTATGATGCGTGCGGTCGATAGACGTTACGATCACGTAATCCGGCTTCTGTTCGCGGATCATGTCATCGAAGCGATCAGCGGTATAGGTGGGAACAGGAGGATGATCGTATTTCTCCTGAAGAAGCTTATTCGAATAGTTCATACGGATCTGGTTGATGTCGCAGAAGGCGACGAGTTCGGAAGTATCACGATAGTCACGGACCAGACTGCCCCAGAAGAACTCTGCTCTGCCGCCTGTGCCGACGAGTGCGTATCTTTTTCTTTGAGCCATGGTTTGATTCCCTCCTTCATGATCTACTATCAGGATAGTCAATTTACGCTAATGAATCTTTGTATATTTTGCTGAAAGCGTGTAATAGTTTGCGTATATTGCTATAATGTGAGCAAGGGTCATTCCATGAACAGAAGAGGGGGCTGGATCGTGAAGAAGACGATCGTGGTCGGCAGGTCGCGATACGATGAGAAGATGGATATGGCGGAGAGTCATTTTCACGATCGGTATGAGATCTATTATCTGCTGTCCGGTGAACGTTTCTATTTTATCGATCATCGCATGCACTTCGTGCAAGCCGGTGATCTGGTGTTCATCGACCGCTATGCGCTGCACCAGACGCGCGATACCGGCATCTCCCATCATGAGCGTATCCTGATCGAGTTCCCGCAAGAGTTCTTGGAGCCGTTGTACGGAGAGTTGGCCGAGATCCTGCCGCTGCTGTTCCGCAAAGGCGGCTATATCATCCGCTTGCAGGATGAGGAGCGCAGGCGCATCGAGGCGATGCTGTTCGAGATCCTAAGCGATGCGGAAGGCGAACGGAAGTATGCCGAACTGCATCTGAAGCTGCAGCTTGCTGAGCTCTTGATCCGTGCGGCACGGATCACGCCGCAAACAGTCGATCATCGCGACGTGTTTCATCCGACGCTGCGCGAGATCATCAGTTGGATCAGCGTCAACTTCCGCAATCCCGATCTGAAGCTGGAGGACGTATCGGAAAAGTTCGCGATCAGCAAATATTACCTGTGCCGTTTGTTCAAGCAAGATACCGGTTACACCTTCACCCATTATGTGAATCTGTTGCGCATACGGGAAGCACAGCGGCTGCTTCGCGAGACGGATGAGAAGGTTGTGACGATCAGCGAGATGGCGGGATTCGAGAATCTGCATCATTTCTGCCGCGTATTCAAGCAAATCTCCCGGGTATCACCGCTACAATATCGCAAGAATCATTTGAAAGAGATGGCTGTGAAGAGACTCCCAGACACTAACTAAGTTCCAATATGAATGAAAGATATAGTTGATTAGGATGGCAATTATTTGATTTCGCTCGATTTTGAAAGTATAGGCGTTAAGATAATTCCATAATGAATGAAAGTTTGCTATAATGGAGATGCGGAAGAGAATTCGACGGGAAGTGACAACATGAATCGGGCGAAATGGAAGCTGCTGCGGGACCTGTTCCTGACTTTTCTCAAGATAGGACCGGTGACCTTCGGTGGCGGTTATGCGATGCTGGCGCTCATCGAGCGGGAAGTGACAGTTAGGAGACGCTGGATGAACAGCGATACCATGAATGAGATCTTCGCCACTGCCTCGGCCATTCCAGGCGCGATCGCGATCAATTCAGCGGCGCTCCTAGGCAGTAGACTGGCGGGGATGGCGGGAGCTCTTGCAGCGACGATCGGCGTGCTGATGCCGGCTGTCATGATCGTGCTACTGCTAGGCGCCGTATTCGCCCATGTACAGCAGCATCCGCTCTTGGCAGCGGCTCTTACTTCGATCCGGGCAACGATCGTGGCCCTGATCGTGTATGCCGCCTATCGGTTCGGACGGGCAGTGGTCTGGGACAAAACAAGTTTCGCACTCTGTCTGGTAACGGTTGTGATGCTGTACAGTTTTCATATTCATCCGGTCTTCATCATCATCGGCAGTTCAGCGGTTGGCATCCTGTACTTCGCCATCAAGGTTCATCGCGGGGAAGCATCCGGGGCGAGACCAGAGCAGTCGTCGAATACGGTTCCGGATTATTTCATGGGTGAAGGGATCTAGGCCATGGTTGACGTGATGTTGCTCGCTCAATTGTTTCTCCTGTGTCTGATCATCGGCCTGATGGCCTTCGGCGGCGGATATGCGACGATTCCGCTGGTGCATGATTTCGTTGTGGACCGTTTCGGCTGGATGGGTACCCAGGAGTTTACCGACATGATCGCAATCGCCAGCATGTCTCCCGGCCCAGTTGCGGTCAACAGTGCGACGCTCATCGGCTATCATCAAGCAGGGATTATCGGCGCAGTTATGGCAGTGATCGGCATGGCGCTTCCATCACTGCTGATCGCTTGGATCATCGTATATATGGTCAAGCGATTCGGTGACAGGCAGAGCAAATGGCTGCAGTCAGCGTTTGACGGTCTGAAGCCGGCGATCACCGGCCTGATCATCTATTCCGCACTGGTCATGGCGATGAACAACGGCCTTACGCAAACTTGGGACTCTCACTCGTCCAGCCAAGTGCTGATCTTCCTGGCTTCGCTCATGGCATTTCTATTCCTGCGCATTCATCCGGTATGGATCATACTTGCCTCCGGCGTGGTTGGAATCGTATTATACAGCTAGTAAAAACAAGTAATCGGTGCAATCTGCGGAAATGCAGGGAGCAAGCAGGATGCAGCCTGCGGCTGCTGATGCCAGCAGGTCAAGCAGCATGCAAGTTGGAAGCGAGAGGATGGCGATCACATATGGCTTCACTCAGTGAGCGCATCACGAGCCGCAAGGGCAAGGACGTTTATGAATGGATTCGCTTGAAGGGGATCATCTCCAAGCAAGAGCTTCATGAACTAAGCGGATATACGATCAGCACATTGACTCGTCTGCTGGAGGAACTGATCAGCGAAGGACTGATCGAGGAGACCGGTTTCGGCGAATCGACGGGCGGGCGCCGTCCGACGTTGTATCAGATCCGGGCAGACTATGGATACATATTCGGTTTGGACATATCGCGAGGCACATCCCGGCTCGTTCTCTGTGATATGCGGATGAACAAGTTGGACAGCGCCGTCTGGAAGATGACCTCCGAGCTGGTGCCGGAGCGATTGCTCGAGGAAGCAGCCGGAGCGGTGCAGCAGATGCTCGATAAACATCGCATCCCGCGCAAGAAGGTGCTCGGCCTCGGGGTCGGAGCCGTTGGGCCGCTTGATCGGGAACTCGGCATCATCCATGCGCCGGAGCGATTCCCGGCCCCGGGATGGTATGACATTCCGATCCGGAAGATGCTGGAGCAGCGTCTCTCGCTGCCGGTTTGGCTGGACAACGGGGCGAACACAGCGCTCCTCGGGGAGTATTGGAGCGGTTCGGAGGAACGCCCGCAGCATGTGCTGTATGTGCATGTGGGGGTCGGGATTCGCTCCGCTGTGATGGTGGGTGGCAAGATCGTATACGGTGCGGTGGATATGGAAGGGGCTGCTGGCCAGATGGTCATCCAGAGCGATGGCCGAACGCCGATCAGCGCTAGCGGGAATTACGGCGCTTGGGAATCGTATATCACCTCGCATGCTCTGGAGCGGGTGGCCATCTCCTATCTGAAGCAGGGCAGGCAGACGCTGATTCGCGAGCGCGTCCGTAAGCCGGAATCCGTCACGTATGAGGATCTGGAGCATGCGTACCATGAGGGCGACGCATTGGCGCGTGAGATTTTCACCCAGGCAGCATCGTACTTCGGAATTGGGCTGGCTAATCTGCTGAACATCCTGCATCCGGAGAAGGTGATCCTTGGAGGTCCGATCGTGGGCAGCATTGACGTGTTCTACGAGGATGCGATCCGCATCGCCAAGCATAATACCTATTACTATCCGCAATATCAGGTGATGTTTCAGAAGAGCCGTCTGCACGATGATGCCGTGGCCATCGGCGCGACGGCGCTGGTCATCGGGCAGCTAAGCGCATAGTCGCGAGTTGGAATCCATATAGAAAAGACGCGGGATACGGTCCATGTCCAGTGCGGACGAACCGGATCTCGCGTCTTGTGGTTTATGTGTACTTCAGGGGTAAGGATTAATAAGCTGTCCAGCCAGCATCAGCCGTAATCACGGTACCGTTCACGAAGCTCGAATCGTCGGAAGCGAGGAACAGGGCTACGGTTGCGATCTCCTCCGGGTTGCCTTGGCGCGGATTGAAGCTTGCGCCTGCGGTAGCCTTGCCCATGCCGAATTGGCTTACATTCGTGAATGTGGTGTGGATGTTGGTCAATACTCCGCCTGGAGCGATGGCGTTGCAGCGGATGCCCTTGTCCGCGTATTGGAAGCCCACGTTCTTCGTGAAACCGATAACCGCATGCTTGGATGCCGTGTAAGCAGCACCAGCGCGCGAGCCGTTCAAGCCGCCGATGGAAGCGATATTGATGATGACGCCCTTACTCTTCTCCAGGAAGATCGGCAGCGCTTTGCGAGTCGTACGCATGACGCTGGTTGTGTTGACTGCGAAGACACGCTCCCACAGCTCGTCCGTGACTTCAGCGGCAGGAGTAAAGTTGTCCATGATGCCGGCATTGTTGACGAGGATGTCCAAAGTGCCGTATGTATTCACCGCTGTATCGATCATGTTCTGAATATCTTCTTCCTTAGCTACGTTAGCTTGAACCGCTACCGCTGTGCCTCCTGAAGCCGTGATCTCGTTCACAACAGCTTGTACACCTTCCAGATTCAGGTCGGCAGCGACCACCTTGGCCCCTTCTTTGGCGAACAGGACGGCGATCGATTTGCCCATGCCGGATGCGGCGCCTGTTACTACAGCAACTTTACCTGTCAGCTTCATAGCGAATCCCTCCAGGATATACAATTTTGTTACATAGATTTTCCAATATCAATTATATATTATACATTTCGCTGCGCATGTGATCAATGTCACGAAATGGTTGTTTAGGCCATTAGAACCAAAGGTATGCAGAATCGTGTCGAACGTGATACCCCTGTATATCCGATAATTCAAATGTATTTTTATGACATTTATTTACGAAGAACCGTTTGCTGTGTTATCGTAGGAGAGATGAAAGGGTGGTATGACATGAATCATATACATATGAATCTCTACGAGGACTGGCTGTTAACCGTGCGAGACGTGTTCCGCGGTTCTGGACAGCCCCTGCCAGATGATATGCAGGATGATGAAGTGGCATTGCAATATTTTCTCCAGAATGCCCCCTATGAAGAGGCGCGATTGCAGCGTGACTTAAACTTCGAGCGATTCCGCATCATTCAGGAGACGATGCAGAGCCATATGGAATCACTGATCATTCCAGATATTCGGGCACGCACCGGTTATACCGGAGACAAGTTTGCGTTCCATTGGGTCTATGCGGAGGGTGAACACATCATCGAGAAATACTCCGAATATCGCATTCCACTTCCATCATAGGCATCGGCTAACATATCCTATACGCAACTGACAAATATATGCGAAGGAGGCAACCACCATGGAACTGGGACTTAAGGGCAAGACGGCATTGATCACCGGCGGAAGCAAGGGCATCGGCCTGGCAACCGCGATTCGCCTGATCTTGGAAGGGGCGAATGTGGCGATCTGCGCCAGGAGCAGGGAAGGGCTGGATGAAGCGGATGCGATCATCCGCGAACGCACGGGACGCGGCGCTCTGCTCATCCAGGCGGATGTGGCAACGCGAGAAGGCTGCGAACGAGCCGTGGCGGATACTGTTCAAGCTTATGGCGGTCTGGACATCCTGATCAACAACGCCGGAACTTCTGCTGCGCGGCCGTTCGAGAGTATCGAGCCCGAGGATTGGGCAAGCGATCTGGACCTGAAGCTGCATGCCGCGATCAACTGCTCCCGTGCGGCCATTCCCCACCTGAAACGGGCGGGAGGCGGCTCGATCATCAATGTCACGGCATCCAGAGCCAAGACGCCAGGCGCATCATCCATGCCATCCAGCGTCACGAGAGCGGCGGGGATGGCGCTTACCAAGGCGATGAGCAAGGATCTTGGCGCGTACGGAATTCGTGTCAACACGGTCTGTATCGGCATGATCCGCAGCGCTCAGGTCGAACGGATGTGGAAAGCGCAAGCTCCGGACAAGACCTGGGAGGAGTACGCTAGAGATCCGGCGCACGGCATCCCGCTCGGCAGAATCGGCGAAGCTGAGGAAGCGGCGAATGTCATCGCCTTCCTCGTGTCGGATGCTGCTTCTTACGTTACAGGGACGTCTGTGAATATCGACGGCGGACAAGCGGCGGCCTTGTAATGACATGGAGATCGCCGGAGACAGGACAGACAGGCCCCATGACGGACATAACGCCGTTGAACGGTAAGGCCAGAATCGGCAGAGCAGTTCAACGGCGTTGATATGGAGAGCGTTTGATGATAGCGTTTCCATTAGATGGATGAGATTTGAAATATTGGTTTTGCCGCATAATTTTAGACCGACGGTCTAATTAGTGCTGGACACCCTGGATGGAATCCTCTATACTCTTGAGTGGAACAGAAGTATGCTACAGCAAAGGTGAGTGCTAATATGCGCGATTCCACTCTACAGAAGAGACAGCAGGTTATCGACAAAGCGCTGGATATGTTTGTTGCCCGTGGTTTTGAAAACGTCTCCGTGGATGAGATCATCCAGGAAACAGGCATATCCAAGGGAACGTTTTATCATTACTTTGAAAGCAAGGAAGACATTCTCGCCGACTTCGGCAAGGTGCAAAATGAAGTGATCCAGAGATGGACGCAAGATGGCCCGAAGAACGTTACGTCCTTGGAAGAGCACATCAATCGGTTGTTCCTCGAGCTGTCAGATACGGTCTGTGAGATCCCGAGGCTGATTCGCAGCATCTTCGCCCTGGCGGCACAGAACGAGAAGGTAGCCGAGATGCATGGCGACTTGTTCCGCAATCTTCAGAAAGCGCTTAGCAAATGGATACCTGAACCGGGCAAGATCGATGCGCTAGTGGCGACCTATGCCGGTACATTATATATGTGGTCGCATGAGGATAATGCCGACCTGAAGCAAATGGTGCAGGAGCGCATGAATGTGCTCTGGAGGGGAATCGGTGAAGCGGATGGAAAGATCAAGCTGACTCCGTCCTTCGATCGTTCACGCAAGGTTCGCGTCGCGGTGATCGGCGGCGGTCTGGCGGGGCTTACGGCTGCCGCATATCTGAGCGAGCATCCGAATGTGGAAGGCATCCTGTTCGAACGCAGCCCGCAGTTTGGCGGAAGAGCATTTACGTATGAGAAGGAAGGTTTCACGCTGAACTACGGCGCGCACGCCATCTACGGCATCGATCGCCATACGATCAGCAAGATCGGGCAGGAGTTGGGACTTACGTTCAGCAGCAGGCAGGTTGACAAGCGCAAGGTGATCTATGAGAAAAATGGCCATATGACTCCGGCGCCGCTCGATGCCATCAACATGCTGAAGACCGATCTGCTCGGCCCGCTGGAGAAGGTGAGATTCGTCGGCGAGATCGTCAGCATCGTGACCAACATCCACAAGATGAAGAATTACGCCACATTGGGCGATTTCTTCGCCGAGTCCACGGTGAGCGAGGAGATCAAAGAACTATGGGAACACCTCGTCTGCTCGAACTTCTTCATCTCGCCGGAGGATGCGCGCAAGGTTCCGGGATCAGTCATCTGCGAATACTACCAGAACCTGTTCCTGGCGCAGCGGCCGGTTAACTATATTCTGGGAAGCTGGGCGGTCATCACCAATCAGCTCACGCAGAAGATCGAGAAGTCTGGCCGCTGGGAGCTTTCGATGCGGGAAGCGGTCGATGAAGTGGCGGCTGAAGGCGAACAGTTCAGATTGACCACGAAGAAAAGAACCGAGCTGTTCGACTACGTGATCTTCGCGATGCCGGTCCAGCAGGTTGCCAAACTGCTCAAAGGTACGCCATGGGAAAATGAAGTGGTGCCATACGAGAACAACACCTCCACCGAGGTGCTCGTCTACGACGTCGGCCTGAAGCGGGTCGTGAACCGTCCGTTCTCGTATATCAGCGATATGGACAACAAGTGTTTCATCAGTGACATCTCCGCTACGGACAATACGATCGCTCCGCCGGGCGGCCAACTGCTGCAGGGCATCGCTTATCTGCATGATAACTTCGAGTCGGAAGCCGAACTCAAGGAATACCAGGACCGGCGCGTGGAGCAGATGGAGCAACTCTTCGACCGCCATTATCCGGGCTGGCGGGATGAGATCGCCGTCAAGCGGATGTCGAAGAAGGCGATGGTGCAGAGCGTTAAGGCGGTCGCTTCCAACAAGTTTATGCCAGTGCGGATCGATGGCCTGCCGTTCTACTTCTGCGGCGACGGCTGCGAGGGCAAGGGACAACTGGCTGAACGTGCTTTCTCCAGCGCGCGCCAGGCTGCGAAGCTGTTGATCGGACAATTGCAAGCGTGATCTTTCGGAGGCTGTCTCAAGTGTCAGGCACGTTATGGGCTTGATGTTGGGGCGGCCTTATTTCTATATTGAGATGGCCTTTGCCTGCTGTATCGGATGATCACCGACTCTGTTGCTATGAATCGAGCTAGTTTGAATTGTATCGGACTACGCGGGCTTGATCTGTGATATTTTTCACGGGTTAAGCCTTGGAGTTGAAAATTCTGTTGAAAGGCCTTCCACAATCCTTCACAATGAGTTACGAGAGAAACGGTCAAGAGGGGTGTCTTCATGACTCGCGCAGACTGGGCACATATCCTGTCCATCGCTCCCGACAAACAACGGATGCTCACGGATGGGGGCGTTCTAGCGGAAAGGCTCGATGCACTTAAGAAGGATGCGGCTGCCGAACCGCTGATCAAGGAGATCAAGGAGGCTGCGGATCATTTCCTGGAGGAACCGATTCCGCTGCTCTTGTGGTCGAAGCATCGCTTGTTCATGGAGGACGGCACGCGGCTGCCTTATGAAGAACTGTACTTTGCGCGGCGCCAGAGACTGACGGCACTTGCTCTCATGGCGCTGCTGGAGCCGGAGCAGACTGGCTATCAAGCCGGTCTGGAGGATGTGATCTGGGCGATCTGCGATGAATACTCCTGGTGCCTGCCGGCTCATCTGCCGCGTCCTGCGGAACAGCAGGCGTATTCGATCCGGCATGGGGGATGGCAGGATAACGACAAGCGTGACTGGATCGATCTGTTTGCTGCGGAGACGGCGTTTGCCCTGGCTGAGATCTGCAGTTTGATGGGCGACAGGCTGCCGCGGGCGATCCGGGATCGGGTACGGCATGAGGTGTACCGCCGGGTGCTGTACCCGTACATGAATCGCGGCCCCTTCGGCTGGGAGGAGGCGCGTCACAATTGGTCCGCCGTCTGCGCAGGCTCGATTGTGTCAGCAGCGATCTACCTGATCGATGATCCGGATGAGTTGGGAGCGGTGATGGAACGTGCGCTTCATTCGCTGGATTGTTTCCTGGCGGGATACGGGGATGACGGTGCTTGTATGGAAGGCATTTATTACTGGGGATATGGATTCGGGTTCTATGTCTACACGGCGGATCTGATCAAACGGAGAACGAACGGGGCGGTGGATCTGCTGGCATCGCCGAAGATTCGTGAGATCGCGGCCTTCCAGCACAAATGCTTCCTGAGCAGTGACAGGGCCGTTAATTTCGCGGACTCGGGACCTGAAGGGCGGGTTCAGATCGGATTGACGCATTATCTGGCGCGGCTGTTCCCAGAGTGTGAGGTGCCGGAGATGAAGCTGCGGGCTCGGTTTGCAGACGATCATTGCGGCCGTTGGGCGCCAGCCGTGCGCAATCTGCTCTGGTTAGACCCGGATCGCTCTGGCAAGCCCTGGAGCGATGCGTCGTATTGGCTTCAGGATGCGCAGTGGCTGATCTCGCGCAGAGCTGGCGATGACGGCGTGATGTATGGCTTCGCCGCCAAGGGAGGACATAATGACGAGCCGCACAACCACAACGACATCGGGCATTTCATCCTGCATGCGCACGGCGTCTCGCTGCTGCCGGACATGGGTTGGGGGATGTACAGCGCGCAATATTTCAGCCAGGAGCGGTATACGTTTATCTGCACCAGCTCCGCTGGACATTCGGTGCCGATCTTGGACGGCCAGTTGCAGGAGGCGGGCCCGGGGCGGAAGGCGCGGGTGCTGGAGGCCTCCTGCGGCGAGGCTGTGGATGTGCTGGAGCTGGAGATGGCGGGCGCTTATCCGGTTGACCGGCTGCGCTCGCTGGTGCGGCGGTTTGAGTGGCGGAAGGAGCAGATGCCTGTCCTGGTGTTGTCGGATACGTTCAAGTTCGATCGGGCCGGAGCGGGATCTGGATTGGGAGCGAGTTCGGACGCGGAAGATGCCGACTGCGTCCAGGTTGTTGAACGTTTCATCTGTGTTGCCCACCCCGTTAATGTGGCGCGCAACTGCTACCTGATCGATGGCGGCAAGAATGCGCATGTGCGGATCTATTACGACTTCGATCAGGCGGAGGCCGATGTGGCGAAGCTCGAGATGATCGACCATCATGGCAAGCAGGTCGAGTATTATGCGTTGGACTTCACCAGGATAGTGAACGAAGAGTCGTGCACAGCCAGGTTCGAGTTTCGATTCGTGTGAGAGGTGTGCTCGTTCGGTCGTCTGAGGGGGCTGTGGCAGGCTAATTGGAAAACGTCCAACTAAGCTGAGGCATAACTGCCTTAAGGGCGCCATTAATGGGAAATCATCCATTATATTTCTGATCAATTACGCCAAAGTCGCTCATAAGAGCCTATTTAGTAGGATGAAATCCAACTATCCTCGTTAATCGAAGCCTTTAAGCCGGAGATAATAGGTGGTTTTCCAGCTAATAAGAGATTCATCAAACAAATCAAGTTATTTTGTCAGATTATGTTGACACCGGCTTACGAACATGGTATATAATGTATAAAAATACTCTATGCGGAAGAACCGTCTCTTACAACTCAGGTTGAAGAAGGCGGTTTTTTTGTGTGATTCGGTGTGTTCTTCACATGTTGGATTTAGAACTATCAATAATTTCAACTTTTTGCAGGAGGAATGTACGATGAAAAAAGCGGTATTGATCTTAACTCTGATAGGACTTTCTTTGCTGCTGGTGCCGTTTAACGCCTCAGCAGCGACGACGCCGATAAATATCGTGATTAACGGACAGAAGTTTGTAAGCCCGCCAGGTGAGCCGGCTCCGTATGCGAACAAGGATCAACGGACATTGATCCCGATTCGTTTCTTCGCGGAGAAGCTTGGCGTTCCAAATGATGAGGAACATATCCAGTGGGATCAGGCAACGCAAACCGCGACGATTACGGACGGCAAGAATACTGTTCAGATTCCGCTTGGATCGAAGGAGATCAAGGTGAATGGCGAGACGGTCGTGATGGATACAGTCGCCGAGTCGAAGAATGGCCGCATCTTCATTCCGGCGCGGTTCCTGGCAGAAGGCTTGGGAGCACAGGTGTATTGGGATCAGGTTGACAATACGGCCGTGTTCATGACGCAGGAGTATATCGACAACCATCCAGCTATGGTCACCGCGAAGATGTATGACATCAATGATCCGTACATCGTCTATCCGTATTTTGTGAAATATGCCAATACGGAGCCGATGCAGAAGTATGGCAAACCGGAAGTGATGATTCAACGGATCAAAGATGTCAGGAAAATCGCAGCTTCCATTACGGTGGAGATGGACGAAAAGAATCGGCAGTTTATCATCACCGTTCCCGAGTTTGACAGCGAGAATTATATGTTCACACTGGATACAATGAACGACCAATATCACTGGCCTGGAACGTATAAAGTCAGCTTTGATGATTACAATGCCAAAACGGGGTTTATCTTCAACTATCGGATTGCTGATCTGAATACGCGGGCGTATGTTCTGTATAATCATATAGGATATACACGCGATGGGAAGTATTATCACGGCGAGGGTAGTGCAGTGAGTAAGATCGTATATGGTCATTAAGGAGGGAAGGAACGGATGAAGAAGTGGTTGTTCGCCATCTTTTTCCTGGGACTGGCCGTTTTCCTTCCTTCCAGTCCCATTTCCGTTTTAGCCACTGAGAATACGTATTCCGGATCAATTGAATCGGCCCCTTACTCGGATGAAAACAAGACGATTGTGTCAGAAATTAAGGACCCCCAAAATGGCTATCCCGCTTATTTAGTTGAAGGTCTTACTAACGTAGGTTTTGAAGCAGTATTTGGTCGTACCTATATTGAAGGGAATCCAGAGCTGCTTACCGGCAGCAACAATTATTTGCTCTTGGCGATCGATCCTGCTAAGGATGCGAATAACGGATGGACGCTCATACATGAAAACGACATTAAGTCTTGGATCGCCTATTATTCGCGTACCAATAATCCGAATTATCTGGATTACGTTCAAAGCAAACTAAAAAAAGTCGAAGTGAAAGTTGGGGGAGGTTCTGAATACTTCTACAACCATGCCGAAGTCGCCGAAATTGCCGGCGGTCAGGCTGGTACGTACAGCCTGGAACCTGTACGTGATGCCAATGGGCAAATCATCGACCAGAACAAAAACGGCAAGCCCGACTACTACAAGAGCGTCATTCGCAACGTGAAACGTTATGAGGATGTCTATCCCCATAGTCTGAGTTTGGATATTCCTTCGACGGCAAAGGCAGGGGATCTCGTTACTATCCAGCTTTCTACCACAGACGGGAGCTTCTATATCTTGCGCCAGCAGCATTGGACGGTATATGTGCATTGGCCAGTAGAATATAATCGCCCAGCTGTTAAGCTCATGGATATGGAAGCGGTCTATTTGAGTGGCCACGAAGCAAACCGGACGCTGCAATATGTGTTTAGTGAACCTGGTGAATATCGCATTACTTTCTCAGTCGAAGATGCATCGTATCACGATGACTACCGCACCGGAACCAATCGTTATTCGGTGAGCAAGACCATAACGGTTGAACCATTAGTTCCGCCACCCGAAGAAGAGGAAGAGCTGCGAGGCCCAGTGGCCGACTTCACCTGGTCACCAGGCGAGCCAAAGGCGAAGTCGTCCGCGCAGTTCATCGATCAATCTTATCATCCGGATGGCGTGCCGATCGTGAGCTGGAAGTGGTATATAGGCGGCAGCAGCTTGTCTTCACAACGTAATCCCAAGCATACCTTTACCAGCGCAGGCACGTACAATGTGATGCTCGTCGTTACGGATGCAAATGGCAAAACCGACGCTGCCGTGAAACCAGTTCCGGTATCTCCATCGTCGGGACCTATCGCATGTATAGCAGCACCGTCAACGGTTATCGCAGGAGATATGGTCTCCATCCGGTCTTGCAGTACCGATCCAGATGGCGAGATCGTGGAATACATATGGGATTGGACAGGAAAAGGAACCTGGATGGCAGGGGGAGAACTGGAGAACAATTCCGAAAGCGGTTACCTCGTCTTCATGCAACCTGGCAGTCGAATGGTCTTCCTGACGGTCAGGGACAATGATGGTTTGACCGATTCGACCGAACATATGATCGATGTTCTTACTCCTTATCCAATAGCGATCATGGACGTTAGAGGTACGCTCAAGGAGAACCGCAAGGTGATTCTAGACGCCTCTCCAAGCTACGGGCAAATGGGGTACCCGATCGACAAAACCAAGACCACCTGGGAGATCACGCCGCTTGATGGACAAGCCGTCTCTTCCATCAAGTTCAAAGGAAACACGAATATCGGCCATACCAAGGAAGTGTTGTTCAAGGAGCTTGGCAGGTACAACATCCTACTTAAGGTATACAATACCTACGGCACTTATGGGGTGATGGTGCAGAACATCACCATCGTGGAAGATCTGCCACCAGTCATACGATATACGGTACCAGAACTCGTATATCGCAATCCGACCAATAATAACAAGGCGACGTTTATCTTAAAGGACAATTCCTATTCTCCGGATGGGGACATCATCCAGCAGCGCATCTGGAGTGTTCTCTACGATTCGCAGAACGATGGCAGGTTGGATAACGATACCTGGGTCATCATTGACTCCAGCAATCTATCGGAAGTCAAGTTTGAAGCAACCGAAGTAGGCGATTATTACTTTAGGTTGGAGATCGTCGAGGGGTTTGGCCAGGAGACGATTCCGGAATTTATTACTGAACAAGATTACAGGCGTGCAACAGATTAACGGGGTGACAAGCATGGTATCCAGGATACGTAAAGGGATCATCTTACTGATTCTATGCATAATGCTGTTTCCTCCGACGAATTTATACGCCATTACCAAAGGCAAGGTTGGTAACTTACAGCCACGAGCCGATCTGAACCTGACCGTCAATCCACTTCCTCGCAAGGTGGATCTCTTCATTGACGCGGATCTGCTCGATCCATCATGGACCCGTATCGAGCAATTGGTCAACAGCGAGCTGGTGCCAATGCTAGAATCGAAGAAGGTCGATTACAAGATCACGTATTACAAAACCAGTGGCTATGTTCGAGATCCTTTGTTTTGGAATGGGGGTTATATTAATGACAAAGGCGAACTGTATCTATATGAAACTACCTACAAGCAATCATACGATAAAGTAACCGTACCGAATCATGCGACGATCATCAGCGGCACGGGACAAGGTTTCCTGCTGGATGATCAGGGCAATCTCTACTGCTATGAAAATAGATACCAAACTCCGAAAGTTCATTTGATCAAGACCAATACTGGCTTGGCCAAGCTTATGGATGGGGGAAAGCTTACCTACGGATTAACGGGTACGGGAGATCTTTATGCCATATCCAAAAACTACAATTTTTCCTGTACCACATCCGAGAATCATCCTCACCTGATCATCGCCTACCTACAGTCAGGAATCGAGGATGTGGCAGGTACTTCATCTGCGAATTACCTAGCTGTTACCAAAGAGGGAAATCTGATCTCGGTAGGATCTGGTTATCCTTATAAACCATCTAACTTAGAAGAGATAAGCGAGCTCAAGATCAAGCAAGTGGCGGTGATTGACGGACAGCAACTCTATGGCGGTGAATATCAAAGAAATGGTTACATATTGACTACTGGTGGAGAAGTATACAGTTGGGGATACTATGATTCATTCGTCGGGCGAAGTGCAACCAATGCCAGTGACTATCTGACCGCCAAGAAGATCCCGTTGAACGAAAAAATCATCAAGATGACTATGAGTACCTATACATCGTTAACTGGCAGCAATTATTACACCCATGAGGTTGTTTACCTGATCTCCGAAAGCGGCAATGTGTATGAAGTGAGACAGAACACTCTATTGAAGCGGTTTACCAATGTCTACGATGCTTATTACAATCAAGTGCTTTACCATACCGGTGTGCTTAAAGAGGGGTATTATCCGGCGCAAGTAGTGTCGGACAGACGCGAAACGCTGCACTCTTCCATCAACAAGGCATCTTGGCGCAGCGGTGCGGAAAGATACTACCTGCACATCTCGAATACGGTAGGCAGCCAATTAACCGACGAAACGACGGCGAGCAACATCGTAACGAGGCTGATCAACAACAATATCCGGTATATCGGCCTGTCGGCTCTAGACACAGATGCCATCCGGTCGTTTATCGAAGCCATCGGCAGCAAGGGGAAAGTCGTGCAAATGTCGGGTGACATTGCCCTCAACTTCAGGCAGATCGCCCAATATATCATCAAGAATCAGCCTGTCGATGTCATCTTCCATATCGGCACAACCTCCAAGGACGACTTGCGGTCAATCGAGAAACAGTTGAAGGAGAAGTTGGTGCCTGTCATCGAGCAATATGGCATTGAACTCAAATTAACCGTGACAGATGGGGAGCGTGCAGCGGAAGATCGAATCTATTATCTGGACAGCAATAAGCAGATCTATGTCTATGACCCGCGCTCCAATAAGAAGACGCAGCTCACATCCACCAGTGCAGATCATGCCATGATCCACCACAGCGGAGATCTTTATTACCTATCAGGAACATCCATTCGGCGGATTAACACGAAGACCCTGGAAGACACCTTGTACTATACGCTGAATGTTACACCTGTAAGTAAGCAGTTTGCCGTAGATATTAGCGGAAACATCTGGTATCAGTCCCAAAGTGGAGCGTATTACTACATGAATAAGCTGAATCCGAAAACAGGTGTGGTTCAGGAAGTCCGTAACTCGTATCAGACGCCATTCCAACAACTTCGGCCTGGATCGGTGAAGGACGTTGTATTCTTGAACATCAATCCTTCCAATGGAGCTCTGTCCATTGCCTATCCGACTGGATCAAGTGAATATGTGAATTCGTTTGTTCAAGGGTTGTCTGGATGCATCAATTACGCGTATGGGTTTATGTATCCGAAGATTGCTACCTGTGGAGCAAACGGCAATTTTGATGTATGGGCAAGCATCCTGGCACCGGCTGCTGGCGACGATTTCATCTGGTATTCGGCGGGCATGTTCGGCAATTCTGATGCCGTCAAGTATTACAACAGCAAGACAGGAACATCTTCGGTGATTATCAATAAGAATGTGACCCAATTAACCTCAACCCCGGCCGGACGATTCTACTACAAGCTTAATAATACCACCTACTGGTATGATTGGACGACAGGGCAGACGGGGACGGTCTCCAACATCAACGGCACGGTCATTCCGTACTACCATCTGAATATCGACACGCGCCGCTTGCGGAAGATTCCGCTTGCCGAAGGCGTACAGAACGCGATGTGGCGTACCGATGCCGACGCGTACTACGTGTATATGAATGATGGTTCGATCACCGCATTGAACAGCATCGCCAGCCGTCTGCGGTCCGATAAAGTTTCGTTCATCGGGCTTGGTACGAACAGCAACAAATCGCAGATCCAAACCTTCATCCAATCCCAGATTGACGGCTATGGAACGTTCATCAGCAACACCAATATGACGACCGCAATTTCTGAACTGGCGACTTATCTGCTCAACCAGGCAGGGTTGCCCAAATACGTAACGAACGAGCAGAAGGTGATCCTGGAATACGATGGCGGCGCGTACAGGTCAGGTGAGCTGGTGTTTGATCCGGATTACGAAGATCCGGAGAACGATCCGCAGCATCAGGAGCGTTGGATATTTGCCCATGACCATACCTACTATGAGAATTCGCTTGGCCAATTGCCTGAACACAATCAGACGCTCACTGCGCCGATTACCGGCCTGACGAAGCCGGGCAAGTATACGGTCACCTATGAAGTAAGCGACAGGCCCAAGGCCGACACCCGATTTGACGACTACATTCGATGGTCGGAGAAGTCCAAGCTGGATATATACGCCCATAGGCGGCCAATTGCTGATTTTGCGGTCACTCTAAGGGAGACGGGCGATAACCATTACCAGCTCACCTTGACGGACCGCTCGTATGATCTGGATCGGCAAAGCAAGCCAAACCGTGGCATCGCGGAATGGCAATGGAGATGGAAGAAGTATTCGGACGCACAATGGGCCATCGGCCAACCTCCTTCCATCATTACCGGAGGCAGCTTGTATCTGATCTCGCTGCGCGTGAAGGATGAAGATGGCGCTTGGTCTGACGAGAAGATTGTTACGTTGCTGGCGGAAAGCTTCAACAATGCACCGGTGGCCAAGTTTACCGTGACCAGCCAGATCTATCATGACCAAGAATATACCATCGTTGATCAATCCTACGATCCAGACGGCGATCCGATTGCAGCGCGGAAATGGCTAGTGTCGAAAGACGGCGTGACGATCTACGACAGCTCCACACAGCCTACGGCAGCGACACTTCGCTCCCGCGCCAAGTCCAACGGTCTGAGCATGTACGGCACATATACCATGACCCTGACTGTCCGGGACAATCCGGCTGTTGGAGTCGCCATGTGGTCCGAACCGTACTCGCAGACCTTCGAGGTTGTGAACCGCCCGCCTGTGCCTGGCTTTACCTGGACGCCAGCCACGCTCTACTACGGAAATACGGTGCAGTTCAAACATGCGGTGAGCGACTTGGATAACGATCCGTTACAGGTTCGTTATCAGGTAACAGCCCCGAATGGCAACGTGACGTACTATCCGAGTTCGGGAACTTACTCCTTGGCGCCGGCTAACTATAACAGCAACGCCTTTATGATCAGCAATCTACAGGGTGGAACCTATACGATCGTGCAGACCGTATCGGATGGATATGTGACCAAAACGCTGAAGAAAACGATGTATGTCGTGCCAAACCGCGCTCCTGTCGCTGACTTTATCTGGACGCCCGCCGTGATCTGGGAGGGGGATACGGTTCTGTTCACTAATCTGTCATCTGATCCGGACGGAGACCCGTTGACGTATGAATGGGTAATCACTTACCCGAACGGAGGCCAGTATACGTCCAGCACTACCCATCCGACTGTGTGTTTAACACAGCCAGGCGATCATACGGTGAAGCTGACCGTGTCCGATGGCCGGCTGACGGCTTCCAAGACACAAACATTGCATGTGGGGCAGTTGACGCTTGCGGCGGACGTCCATCATACCGAGCAATGGCTGGCTTACCATCGTGAAGCCGGACATGAGACTACAACCAATCCGAAGGACTTCTACAGCGGAGAGAAATTTATCCTGACGGCGGTGACGGAATCAGCGCCTGTTCGTTCGCTGACGGCGACTCTGACTGCGACCGACCGGGAAGGAGCCGCTATCAGCGTGACGGTTCGGCTCAGCGAAGTGCAGGCCACATCTTATCGTGGGGAGATGTATGAGGACCGATTCTCCTCGTTGGAGAGAGGGCTGGCGAACGGCACATACACGATCCGGTTCCAGGTTGAATATCTCAACGGCACAACGAAGACGGCGGATGTGCCGATCCGCATCATCGGCCATGTTCTGGAGTCGGCGGGAGTCCATCGCAGGCGGTAGTACGAGGATCAGCCAGAATGAGGCAAGGCGGACGCATGGATGTGTATCATGATTGCGGCAGAAACCGGGTATGCGAAACGAGGAGACGAATGACGGTGTTCTTGATACACAATTCGACCCTGGCACAAGATTTTTTCATTCCTTTCTGTTAAAATATAGGTTGGCACATCAAGTTCTACGAGTAGACAGAGAAGGAGATTGATTTCATGTTTCTGCCGATATTAAAGGTGAATGCTGAAGATCTGCCGGACCGTGCCGTCGTCTGTGGCGATCCCGGCCGGGCGAAGTTAATTGCGGAGCGAATGGACGACGCGCGGGAACTTTCGTTCAACCGCGAATACCGCACGTTCGTCGGTACATATAAAGGCGTGCGCATGGCGGTCGTCAGCCACGGCGTCGGCTGCCCTGGCGCCGCCGTTTGCTTCGAAGAATTGATTCGCGGCGGGGTGAAGACGCTGATTCGTGTCGGAACGGCCGGCTCGTACACGGCTGATCTGCCGCCGGGCAGCCTGGTGGTCAGCACTGCAGCGGCGCGTACGGATGGCTTGACCAGACAGCTCGTTCCGGAAGGCTTCCCTGCTGTGGCAGACACCGAGCTCGTGATGGCTCTGTACGAGCAAGCCAAGCAAGCGGGTGATCTCGTCGTCCGCCGTGGCATTACAGTTACGTTGGACGTATTCTTCAACGGAGTTGTCGAATTCCCGCACAAACTGTATAAGCAATCGGGCGCGCTCGCTGTTGAGATGGAAGTGTCGGCACTGTACGCCATCGCTTCCTTGCGCGGTGCCAGAGCGGCGGCTATCCTGGCAACGGATGGTTACGCTGACGCCGATCTTGCGGAAGTGTACGATCCATACACAGATGCGGTGAGCAAGGCCGTTGAAGCGGAGATGGACATCGCGCTGAGGACATTGGCCTCCATAAACTAAAAACGAAAGACATACAACTACGACCCATCTAGTCAAGAGAGAATCGACGGATGGGTCGCATGCTAAAGGGCATGCGGTGGGGAAAGACAGGATTGGAGAGAAACGAAATGAAAGCAAGTTTAAGGATACGGCTGTTCCAACATGATACGCCATATAGCAAAGCGGCATCCGTTGCTTGCACGCTGGTTGCCGCTTACTGGCTGGTGCTGCTTGCCATCGGGATGCCGACAGGCCTTGGGATGGGAGTGGATGTGACGGTCATCCTGCTGGTTCATGCGGCAGCATCGCTCATTATTCCGACGCTTATGGCGTTATTGCTGCTGCCCATTGGGCAGGCGATACCGAGGTTTACCGCAGGTTCTATCTTGTACAATTATGTTGTGATCTATGCCATCATGCGCCAATCCGTCGGGTTCGATGGGTTGGTTGCGCTGTTGCTGGCGGCTCTGGGCATCATCTTCGGCGGTATCGCCGGAATGTTCGTCAGGTTCCTGTTGGACCGCTCCGTTCGCCTCAAACTGCGTTTGCTCGGCTTGGCGGCAGCTTCCTTGGTTGTGCTGACGACCGTTAAGCCGCCAGTGCTCGCTGCCCAGCTCTTGTTCACGGATGCTGCGGATTGGGTGGAGGAAGAGCAGGTGTACACGCCGATCCTGACCGAGGAAGATGGTTGGCTGGAGCATCCCGGTTCGGATGGGAAGTATGGCTACATCGCATTCACCTACGGCAGCGGAACCGACAAGCAACGCCCTGAGTTCGCCGAGGGAGCGGCGCTCCTATCACATACGCTGGACGCCTCTGCCTATATCGATGACTGGAACGCGTGGAGAACCGCCTTCTGGGGCTTCGACGAAACGAAGTTGCCGCTCAACGGCCGGGTGTGGATGCCGCAGGGAGAAGGACCGTTCCCGCTTGTTCTGATCGTGCATGGCAATCATACGATGGAGAAATTCTCGGATGACGGGTACGCTTACCTCGGCGAGCTGCTTGCCAGCCGCGGGATGATCGCCGTCTCTGTCGATGAGAATTACCTGAATTACTCCTCCTGGTCAGGCATTCCGGCAGACGACTTCAAGTTGCGCACCTGGGTACTGCTTCAACATATCCAGGAGATCGGCTATTTCAACGAACAGGCAGGCAATCTCTTCTCCGGTAAGGTGGATATGCAGAACATCGCCATCATCGGCCACTCCCGAGGCGGGCAGGCAGCAGCGATGGCGGCGGATGCGGAACGTTGGTTTGACGGGGACGATACGTTGCCGGACAGCAGCAAGTACCGCATCCAGGCGGTGGTAGCCTTGGCGCCGACCGATACCAATGTGGACGACAAGGCTGCCCGATTGACTGACGTTTATTATCTCACGCTGCATGGCACGAGAGACGCGGATGTGAATACGCTCAAGGGAGATGAGCAATACTCCCGTGTCAGCTTCAATGACCCTAAGCGGTTCAAGGCATCGCTGGTGATCGAAAACGCCAACCACAGCTACTTCAACAGTTCCTGGGGGCCGAACGATCTCGAGCTGCCGGAAGGCATCCTGCTGGATTATTCGGGGATCATGGACAGGGAGTCTCAGCAATCGATCGCCAAGTTGTATGTCTCCGCCTTCCTCGAGATCGTTTTCCATGACCGGACGGAATATATGGCGATGTTCCGCGATTACCGTGAGGCGTTGCAGTGGCTGCCCGAAGGAAGATATTTCAATCGTTTCGAGAGCGGGGCGTTCAAGCCGCTGGCTGACTTCGAGAAGGCTAACAGCCGTAACGTTGCGGCATTCGGCTCTCCGATTCGCTTCAGCGGATTCACCGAATGGGACATCATCGATGTCCTCGACAAGAACGGCGCCCGCAAGGGCACCAGAGGCGCTCTCCTGCAGTGGGAGGACGCTGCTGCGATGGAGATCGAGCTGTCTGAACAATATCGCCAGGACGTTCTGGAAGAAGCGGAATCGGGAGCGGTGCTCATGTTTTCGATCATGAATATGGAGCATGAGTTGTCTGATGAAGTGGAACTGGCGGAGAACCTCGAGATCGTCGTCGAACTGGAAAGCGAGGGCGGCGTAAGCGTGATGGTTCCTCTGGAGGATTACGCGCCGGAGCTTACGCCAGTGCCGGAGGCGATCTATACGGTACTGCCGCTCTTGGAACATCGTCTCAGAGACGGCAAGTTCAGCAACAAGCATACACCGGTATTTCAGACGGTGGAGATCCCGCTGGATGAGCTTGAGGAGATCGAGGAAGGGTTTGCACCGAGCGATCTGGAACGCATCATCTTCCACTTCGACCAGGGTCCGTCGCGCGTGATCTTCGACGATATCGGATTCGTGGATGATCAATATCTGTAACGCAAGTTGACACAAGAAATCCCAAGTTGTCGGCACAGTCCTGAAGGAGCTGGCGTAAACTTGGGATATTGCGTTTTATGGAGAATATTCATTCATCGACATTAGATCATGACATCAAAGCCAGGAGACGATCAGTTCCAGATGGCCATCGAGTCGGAACGAACCCGAATGTGCCGGGATGATGAAGTGTTGCCCCAGGCTCAGCGGATATTCCTGCCCGTTCAGGCTCAAACGTCCGCTGCCAGCTATGACGCTATATATGCGGAAGGTGTCCTTCTCCTCAGCGGTCAGGAAGCCGCCAAGCTTCAGCTTCTGTACGGTGAAGAAGTCATTCGACACATAGGTGGTGATCGTGGCATCGTCCGCCTGCTCCACTATGTAGGAAGTTTCCGCATCCACATGGGGCACGGTGGTGACCCGGATCGCCTGCTCGAGATGGAGCTCCCGTTTGTTGCCATCGGCATCAGTACGGTCATAATCGTACACGCGATAAGTCGTATCGGAGCTCTGCTGGGTCTCCAGAACGACGATGCCGGCTCCCAGCGCATGGATCGTACCGCTTGGCACATAGAAGAAATCGCCCGGTTTCACCTGCACCCTGCTCAGCAGCTCGTTCCATCTGCCCTCGCGGATCATGGCCTCCAGCTCGTCACGGCTCTTAGCCGTATGTCCGTAGATGATCTCCGCCCCTGGTTCGGCATCGAGCACATACCAGCATTCGGTCTTGCCGAGCTCCCCGTTCTCGTGAATGCGGGCATACTCGTCATCGGGATGCACTTGAACCGACAGGTCCTGGGACGCGTCCAGTACCTTGGTGAGCAGGGGAAACACTTCGCTCCGTTTGGCAGCCGTTCCGAACAGTCCCTTGTGTTCCGCCCAGAGCTTATCCAACGGTGTCCCTTTGTATGTCCCGTTTATCACCGTGCTCTGTCCGTTCGGATGAGCGGATACCGCCCAGCATTCTCCCGTATTCGGCGAGGGAATGTTGTACCCGAACAGATCTCGGAGCTTCGTTCCCCCCCAGATTCTCTCCTTGAAAACAGGCTCCAGAAAGATGGGCTCTCTAATCATGGTAGCTGTCTCTCCTTCCGTGTCGTATAGCTGAACTTGATGCGGCATGACGCCTTCGACTTGTTTGCTTCTAATATTTGTCAAGCCATAGATTATCACAGATCTGAGCCGGAAGGAAGATGACGACGGACGGCGAACATAAAAAGTTACCAATTGATAATTCTGATAGCGCTTTATAAGATAAAAGAACCATAAAATGCATCGTGAAACGTCGGAAGATATCTAAGGGGGGCGGCCGATGCGCAGGTCATTCGCTCATTTGAAAGCGTTTTATTCCAATCTGCGGATCAAATACAAACTGTTCGTGCTCATCTCCACGTTGATGCTGATCATGTGCCTGTGCTGTCTGTCGGTTCTGTGGTACGTGCTTAACGTGTACGACGAGGAATTGTACGCCCGGTCTTCACAGGCGCTCAATGTCACCCTGTTTGGGATGGACAACGAGCTGTCGCAGATGGAGCAATTGACGTTCCGCATCGCCACCGACCAGAATGTGCAGCGAACGCTCCGCCATGTGCGCGACAATACAACCAGCTATGATGTCCTTAGGGTGACGGATGATCTCAATACGCGCATGATCGAGCTGGGAACCCAGGACAAATATGTCCTATCGGTCCATACCTTCGATACGTACTTCCGTGAATACCGCACGGGCAAACGGCCGAATACGACAAACGCCGGCCGCCTGGCGAAGATCGAAGAGCTCACGCATGCCAGGCAGGGGGCGATCACCTGGATCATGCCGGATGAGTTTGATCCAGCGCTGGTTGCGGCACGTGAGATTCGCGATTACTCCGACTTCAGCTTCGAGCGGCTCGGCATACTGGGCTTGCGCATCGATCTGGACAAGCTGGCGCAGGACTACGCGAGAGGGTTGGATCAGCAGGGGGCGCATTTCCTGATCCTGGCGGGAGGTGAGCCAATCTTCCGCGGCGATACGCAGATCGATCCCGCCAAGCTGCAGGTCGTTCTGGGCAGCCCGCATGGTTATGAGGTGGTGGAGGACGGCGGGAGGTTGTATTTTGTCACACATGCTCCATCGAACTATACGAATTGGGACTACGTGGTGATGATCCCTTACGATGAGCTGTTTCAGGTGATCGCCAATGTGAAGCGTTTCGTCACGATCCTCTTCCCTTTGATCTTCGTCATCGCGATCATCCTCTCCCTTCGCTATGCCCGTTCGTTGACCAGGCCGATCGAAAGCCTGAACGCGAAGATGAAGTCGATCCAGATGGGACGTTTCGACATCGCCACACTGGAGGATGAGCATTATCCTATGGATGAAACCGGCCAGATGCACCGTAACTTCCGCATCATGGTCCAGAGAATCAACGATCTGATCAATGAAAATTACTTGAAGCAACTGGCGATCAAAGAGTCCGAATACAAGGCGCTGCAAGCGCAGATCAACCCGCACTTCCTCTACAATACGCTGGAGTCGATCAACTGGCATGCGAAGATCGCCGGACAACCGCATATCTCGCAGATGGTGGAATCGCTTGCCTACCTGATGCGGCATACGATCAATCAGCAGGAGCCGCTCGTGACATTGGGCGAGGAGATGACCTTCATCAGCCACTACATTACGATTCAGAAGGTTCGCTTCGAGGAAAGGCTGGATTTCCGAATGGATGTACCGGAGGAGCTTCGCTCATGCGTCATTCCGAAGCTCGTGCTGCAGCCCCTGGTGGAGAATGCCATCCAATACGGCCTCGAGCGAATCATCGGCACCTGCTCGATCCGCATCGGCGCACGGCGGAACGGGCATGAACTGGTGATCGAGGTGCGCGATAACGGCCCTGGCATCGACCGGGAGGCGATTGAGCTGATCTTCGCGGGCAAGCTCCGTTCGAAGAAAACAGGTCTCGGCATCCGCAATATCCATGAACGCATCAGGCTGATGTTCGGCGAAGAATATGGCCTTGAGATCGAGAGCAAGCCGGGAGAAGGTACGAACGTACGGATCAGGGTTCCGTATAATTGGAGGGATGCGTGATGTTTAAGGTACTTCTCGTTGATGACGAACGGGTCATTCTGGATGGCATATCCAGATTCGTCCAATGGCAGGAGCTCGGCACCGAACTGGTTGGCACCGCCCGCAACGGTCTGGAAGCCCTCGAATTCATCACCAGCTACCAGCCGGATATCGTTATCACGGACATTCTCATGCCTGGCATGGACGGATTGGAGCTTGTCGCCAAGGTGCGCGAGCTGGAACTGCCGGTGCAATTCATCATGCTGTCCGGCTTCAGCGATTTCGAGTATGCGAGACAGGCGCTCCGCTATGGCGTGAAGGAATATTTGCTGAAACCATGCAATGAGGAGACGATATCCACAGCAATCACGGAAGTGATCAAGGAGCTGGAGCAGCGAAGGCACAAGGATCGGTTCATGGAACGGCTCCAGGCGGAGTTCAGGCAAGCCCTGCCGCATGCGCGTGAGCAACTGTTCAAGGAATTCGTCACGAACAAAACCTACGGCAAGCGCGATTGGGAACGTTATCGCGGACTGCTCGGCATCCGCTCCGACGATGCGAGGGTGCGGCTCATCCTGTTCGAGCTGGAGGGCAGCCACGAGTACGAGCATCTGTTTGCGCTCAAGAACATCGCGCTTGACATCATCGGTCACGATCAATTGCTGCTCAGTACGACGATTGGTTCGCAGGTGGTGCTGCTCGTGGAGGACGAGAGCGAGGAGATCTCGGATGCCTTGTATGGACGTGTCGATCAGATCAAGCGAATCTTCTATGAATATTACAAGATCGATACGTCGATCGCGCTCAGCGATACCGGCCAGTTGAGCGATGCGAGACGGTTGTACAGGGACGCGCTGTCCCTAATCAGCCATCGCTTCTATCTGGAGGAAGGCAGCCTGATCACCAAGCACGATGTGATGATCATCGAAGAGAGCCGTGCGGGCGATGCCGACATCGATGCCCAGATCGACGAGGAACGGCTCGGGATGCTGATCAGGGCGGGCAGGACGGAGGAGGTTCAGGCGATGATCGGAGATTACTTCGAGCGGCTGGCCAGCCTTCGTCTGGAGGCGAGCATGACGAAGACCTATGCCATCACCTTATACCTGTCGATCATCCGCCATGATCCGGAGCGCACCAAGCATATGATGGCGGAGATTGCTTTCCTGGACAGTATCCATACGCTGACCGGGCTGCAGTCATTCGTTGAGAAGGCCGCTCTGGAGATCGCGGGCAGAAACTACGAATCCAACCGGAGCAAACAGTCAGCGATCATCCGCAAGGTGCTGGAGATCATCCAGTGCAATCTGGGCAATCCCGAGTTGTCTCTGAACAGCGTCGCCCAGGAGATGCTCTATATGAATCCCGATTATCTGGGCAAGCTGTTCAAGAAAGAAACCGGCGAGAAATTCTCCAACTATGTAACGCGGCTTCGCATGGAGAAGGCGATCGAGATGATCACGCAAAGCGGCGACGCGAAGATCTTCGAAATTGCCCAGTCGCTGGGCTATGGTGACAATCCGCAATATTTCAGCAAAGTGTTCAAGAAATATACCGGCTTTACGCCGTCGGAATTCAAGTCTTCATGATGTGACTTATCAAAACCTGTTCATTATGCAGGATCATTGAATAAGCTGGCGGATTTGTACACAAATGTCGGAATAGTATACAAACTTCTCGGTTTTATTCCTTAAGCCAGCAAGAAGAGGGCCATATAATCGAGTTGTAACAGATTTATTCGACACTTGTTAAAGGGGAGGATAATCGAATGACAAAGAAACTGTTGATCGTGTTGTCCATCGCGCTTCTCTTCTTGCTGGCTGCTTGCGGCGGCGGAGGAAATGCAACGAAGTCTGACGGCAATACCACGAGCAACCAGACAAACACAGGAAGCAATAGCGGCGGCAACAGCGGGGGAAGCAGCGGCGGGGATGCGCCGAAGAATGTCACCCTCCGCATCGCATGGTGGGGCGGCGAGCCGCGTCACGACTACACGCTGAAAGTTATCGAAATGTATCAACAGCAAAATCCTCATGTTACGATTGAACCGGAATATGCAAGCTGGGATGATTACTGGACAAGACTTGCACCGCAAGCTGCGGCGAATCAATTGCCGGACATCATCCAGATGGACCTGAGCTACATTACGCAATATGGCGAGAAGGGCCAACTGGCTGATCTGACTCCGTTCATTGGCAACCAGATCGATGTAACGAACATCAGCGAAAGCGCGATCTCCGGCGGACGAATCGGCGACAAGTTGTACGGATTTAACGCCGGCGTCAACACGCTGCAGGTGCACTTCGACCCGGCCATGCTGGATAAAGCAGGCATCTCGCTGGATTCAATCCCGACGGACTGGACTTGGTCTGACTACGAATCGCTGGCGATGCAAGCTGCTGAAGCAGGCATCTACTTCGATACCGGCTTCAAGGCGGACGTATTCTTCAACTACTATCTGCGCACGCAGGGCAAGCGTCTGTACAGCGAGGATGGCACACAGCTCGGGTATGACGATGACCAACTGTTCATCGACTTCTTCGGCATGCAACATCGTCTCGTGAAGGCCGGCGCGAAACCAACTCCGGACATTACGGCGCAGATCAAAGGTCTTGAGGACGACCTGCTCGTCAAGAATCAGGCTGCCAGCGTATGGCAATGGACGAACCAGTTCATCGGTCTGCAACAAGTTGCGGACAGACCGCTCGAGATGCATCCGCTGCCAGGACCTAACCAAACCGCAGGCTTGTACCTGAAGCCGAGCATGTTCTGGTCCATCGCCGAGAACTCTCAGAACAAGGAAGAAGCTGCGAAATTCCTTGACTTCTTCATCAACGATATTGAAGCTAACAAGCTGATCCGCGGCGATCGCGGCGTACCGGTATCCTCTGTCGTGAAAGAAGCACTCATCCCGGAACTGAGCGAACAACAGGCACAAGTATTCGAATTCGTCGCTTGGGCAGAGAAGAACAGTTCCCCTGGAGACGGTCCGGACCCGATCGGTGCCGGCGAGGTTATCGCAGCGCTTGAATCGGTCACTGAGGCGCTGTACTTCGACCAGATCACTCCTGAAGAGGCAGCCAAGCAGTTCCGCAGTGAAGCGAACAGCATCCTGAGCAGGAACAAATAGGACACGGTTAGATGTAAAGGCTGTGGGGCATGGGCCAGGGGGACGAACTGACGCCATGCCCCACAAGTTTTCACTTAGGTCAGCCAGCTTCAAGGCAGCGTGTTGCAACTTATCTGCTTACAGGAGTGAACCCCGATGACGAAAGCTTCGATGATGAAAGCGATCAAGCGGAATGTGGCAGGTTATGCATTTATCAGTCCGTTTGTTATCGGATTTCTGGTGTTTACCGCATTTCCGATCGTTGCTTCATTCTTCTATTCCTTCACTAGCTTTGACATGCTCACGGCTCCGAAGTTTGTCGGGTTGGACAACTATGTCACGATGTTTACGAACGACCCGAAATATTGGAAGTCAGTGACGGTAACGCTCTATTACGTCGTGGCCGTTGTGCCTCTTAGACTGGCATTCGCGTTGTTCATCGCCATGCTGCTGGCCAGGGCTTCCAGGATGATAGGCGTTTACCGGACGATGTTCTATCTCCCGTCGATCATTGGCGGCAGCGTAGCCGTAGCGATCATGTGGCGCAATCTGTTCGGCGACGATGGCGTCATCAACATCCTGCTGACGCTGCTCGGACTCGATGCGGTCAGATGGTTCGGCAACCCGACGGCTGCGCTCTGGATGCTGATCCTGCTTGCCGTCTGGCAGTTCGGTTCCTCGATGCTGATCTTCCTGGCGGGGCTCAAGAATATCCCGCCAACTTACTACGAAGCCGCCGCTGTTGACGGCGCCAATGCGGTGCAGAAATTTTTCAAGATCACCATCCCGATGCTCAGTCCGGTGATCCTGTTCAACACGATCATGCAGACGATTTCGGCGTTTATCACATTCATACCGGCGTTTATCATCACCAAGGGAACCGGGCAACCGCTTGATGGGACGCTTCTGTATTCGCTCTATCTGTTCCGGAGAGCCTTCCAGTTCTTCCAGATGGGCTACGGTTCCGCGATGGCCTGGATACTGCTGATCGTCATCGCGCTTCTGACGTTCATTCTGTTCAGAACATCACGTTTCTGGGTGCACTATGAAACGAAGGAGGGCAATTGACGTGAACAGCAAAAGAGTAAAATGGCTGCTGTACCATCTGTTCGTCGGTTGCTTCGCGATCATCATGCTGTATCCGGTGATCTGGCTGGTCATGAGCTCGTTCAAACCGAGCAATCTGATCTTCGTCACCGCCGGCGATCTGATTCCTGATCCTTGGATATGGACGAACTATACCGACGGTTGGAAGGGGATCGGCAATCAACCGTTTATTACCTTCATCCGAAACTCCTTCATCGTCGTTTCCCTGTCAACGTTAGGCGCTGTGCTGTCATCGGCGCTGGTTGCATTCGGATTCGCTCGGACGAACTTTGTCGGCAAGGGCTTGTGGTTTACGCTGATGATGCTGACGTTGATGCTGCCCTTCGAGGTCGTATTGATCCCGCAATATATTCTGTTCTCTGAGCTCGGATGGCTCAACTCGTACCTGCCGATCATCGTGCCGCAATTTTTCGGCGTTCCGTTCTTCATCTTCCTGATGGTCCAGTTCATCCGCACGATCCCGCATGAGCTGGATGAAGCGGCGACGATCGACGGCTGCGGCAAGCTGAGGTTGTTTATCCGCATCATCATGCCGCTTATCGCTCCGGCTATGGCCACCGCGGCGATCTTCTCCTTCTATTGGCGTTGGGAAGATCTGTTGGGTCCGGTGCTGTATGTGAACTCGCCGAGCAAGTATACCGTCTCGTTGGCGCTGAAGATGTTCCTTGACTCGGAGACGATCTCCAACTGGGGAGCGATGTTCGCCATGTCCGTCGTCAGCTTGGTGCCGGTCATCGTCGTCTTCTTCATGTTCCAGAGGCAGATCGTCGAAGGCATCAGCACGACCGGGCTCAAGGGTTGATCACAGCCTAACCGCTGCTGAACAGGTGATGAATGGATCGATACGAGTCAGGCATTCCTCCCCAGGAGCTTAACGATATTTTCTGAACATGCTGTTCCGTCTGATCAAGATGGTCTTGATCGGTTCGGGGCAGCTTTTTTTTCGTGGAATCATGGGCTGCCCGGCTGACGCCTCGCCCGGCCATATAGCCGCCATCGTCTCTCGGCGCGCATCGCGAAAGACCTCACATATGAGGTTGCGTATTGACAATGAAAACGCTATGATTTATATTAAGTAATATAAATATTGTATTATTAATAATTAGATTAATGAAGTGAAAATATGCCGGTTAGAAGGAGAGTTATGATGACGGACTACAAAAAAGCCAAAATGGTTGTCGACAAAGATTATCGCATCGCGGAGATTGACAAGCGTATCTATGGTTCTTTCATCGAACATCTGGGCAGGGCTGTATATGGCGGCATCTATGAGCCCGGACATCCAACGGCCGACGAACAAGGCTTCCGCAAGGATGTCCTCGAACTGGTGAAGCAGCTCGACGTGCCGATCGTACGTTATCCAGGCGGCAACATGGTATCGGCCTATAACTGGGAAGACGGTGTGGGTCCGAAGGAGCAGCGTCCGAGACGGCTCGAGCTTGCATGGCGTGTCATCGAGACGAACGAGATTGGAACGAATGAATTCGTGGACTGGGCGAAGAAGGCAGGCAGTGAAGTGATGATGGCGGTGAACCTCGGCACTCGCGGCATCGATGCGGCCCGCAATCTGATCGAATATTGCAATCATCCGAGCGGTTCATACTACAGTGATCTGAGAGTTTCGCACGGTTACAAGGAGCCGCATAAGATCAAGACGTGGTGCCTCGGCAATGAGATGGACGGTCCTTGGCAGATCGGACATAAGACGCCGGATGAATACGGACGTCTGGCGGTCGAAACGGCCAAGGCGATGCGCCTCGTCGATCCGTCGATCGAGCTGGTTGTGTGCGGCAGTTCCAATTCTTCCATGCCGCTATTCCCGCAGTGGGAAGCAACGGTGCTGGAGCACACCTATGAGCATGTCGATTACATCTCCTTGCACCAATATTTCAGCAATGCGAAGAATGAATCAGACAACTTCCTCGCTAAGTCGCTCGAGATGGACCGTTTCATCCGAACGGTCATCGCAACAGCGGACTATGTCAAGGCGAAGAAGCGCAGCAAGAAGACGATCAACCTCAGCTTCGACGAATGGAACGTCTGGTATCACTCCCATGAAACGGACAAGAAGCTGGACCCATGGCAGATCGCCCCGCCGCAGCTTGAGGATCATTACACGTTCGAGGATGCGCTTCTGGTCGGTACGCTGCTCATCACCTTCCTGAAGCATGCGGATCGCGTCAAGATCGCATGTCTCGCGCAGCTCGTCAACGTAATCGCGCCGATCATGACGGAGAACAATGGCCGCGCATGGCGTCAGACGATCTACTATCCGTTTATGCACGTGTCCAGATTCGGCCGCGGCATCGCGCTTCATACGCTGGCCAATTCGCCGGTATATGATGTGCGGGAGTTCACGGATGTGCCGTACCTGGAATCGACCGCAGTCTACAATGAGGAACATGACGAAGTGACGATCTTTGCCGTCAACCGCCATCTGACGGAGGGTCTCAAGCTGGAGTGCGATATTCGCAGCTTCGCGGGTTTCCGGGTTGTGGAACACCTGGTGATGCAGCACCATGATCTGAAGGCGCGCAACAGCGCGGATGGAGAGGTTGTGTTCCCAACAGCGAGCGGTGATGCGTTTGTGGACGGCGGGATCGTCCGGGCGACACTGGAGCCTGCGTCCTGGCATGTGATCAGGCTGTCCGGCAAGAAGCAGGATTGAGTCGTTTCGAGTGGCTAAACGTTCTTCATCAGGATCATATACAAGGGCCCGAGTGACGATTGAAACGTCTCTCGGGCCCGTTTTGCAGGTTGAATGGACAGGCTGTTCTTTGCCTCTGGGTTATTCATCGGAGGACGAATGGCTCGCCCCGGGCTCCTGCATGTTCGTATAATACAAACGGAAGATGATATCCTGGTTGTAATTGCCGAAGCCCGAGCCGAAAAGCGTCATGCCGCCAACATTCTTCGCATCCTCCAGCACGGCGAGACGGAATGTCCATTGCTTCGAACGAATGTCCACCTGATCAAGCGTGACATCGGAGATCTGATTGCCGTCGAGGAACGTGCCTTTGTCATTGATCTTCAGCACCTTCAGCAGGCCGTATTGGTTGATTTCCGTAAACCACCAATCCGGCGTGTATTTGCCGCGTACATTCGTGCCGCCGAAATCTCCCGGACTCGTCCAGGAGCCGAGCAGCACCCCGTTGAGGAAGAAGGAGATGTCCGACGGCCAGTTGTCGTTGGCGTAGGGGGCTTCAGAAGATATTTCGAACGAGACTTCGAGTTCTTTAGGCTCTTCGTTCTTCATCAGGTAGTTCGGCACCTTGTACTCCACGAACCCTTGTCCGAACCAGAGGATCTTGGCATTGACGCGCTCCGGATCGAGGAAGCATCGCGGCTCGTCGAAGATGCCGATGACTTTCTCGGTGGTGGCCAGTCCGCACGTCGGTTCCACATGGAAGTCCGTATAGTGGCCAACGGATACATCCATCTCGTGGTATTGTCTCGGTTGAGATGATTCTCTTGATGGGAAGGTGATTTCGATATAATCGGTGACGAGGGAGCATACCTTCTTAGCACCTCCCCGGCCTGGAACCATTTTCGTTTCGATGATCTTCGCTTTCTCCAGCTTCTTGACATGCATCGTCATAATCGCGCTGCTCAAGCCGAGCGCTTCGGCCAATTGTTTGACATTCATCTCTTGCTTGGATAGTAAGTGGATCATTTTCAAGCGTACGTCGCTGGCCAAGGCTTCATAGACCGGAAGCGACTTGTCGGAAATATCTAGTTTCATCTGTGCCTCCAACGGTAACCCGAAATCGATTTAATGTTTAACACATATATTAATAATATAGAGTTTGCCATTCAAATACAATAGTGATTATTTTGAAGCAATTCTGACGAGGGAGAGGTTGATATGGAATCGGTTATCCTGCGAATCAATGAACAACTGGCGGCCTGCCCATGCGGCCATGCGCACCGTCCCGTGCGAATGCATGGCGTTCTTGAGCATGGGGCGATTGGCAACGTTGCCCCTTATATCGCGCAGGCCGGATGGCGCCAGGTGCTCATCGCGGCAGATGGGCATACGTGGGAAGCGGCAGGACAGGCTCTGAACGATCATCTGCAGGCACATGGCATCCGCGTGGACATCTGCCAGTTCGCGGAGAATGAACGGGGGGACGTGATGGCTGACGCCGCATCGATCCTGCACCTGATGTTACATGTGTCGGAGCGGACGGAGGCGATCATCGCCTGCGGCTCGGGGACGATCCATGACATCGTAAGGTTCGTCACCGCCAAGACGGGTAAGCCTTTCCTGTCGGTGCCGACCTCCGCTTCCGTGGATGGATTCACCTCGGCTGGAGCGCCGCTGATCATCGCCGGTGTGAAACGGACGATCCAGACGAAGGCGCCGGAGGCGATCTTCGCCGATCTGGATGTGTTGGCAGTTGCGCCTCTGTCTCTGACAGCCGCTGGCCTGGGGGATATGCTGGGCAAATTCACGTCACTGGCTGACTGGCAGGTGTCGCGGGATATGGCCGGCGAGCCATTCTGTCCTGCGGCTTATGAGCTGACGAAGGAGGCGCTTGAGCGATGTGTCGCGGCGGTCGATCAGATCGCTGCGGGCGGTGAGCAAGGTATCCGGCAGCTTATGGAGGCCCTCCTCATCTCTGGTTGGTCGATGTTAGCGATCGAACACTCCCGTCCAGCTTCCGGAGGGGAGCATCATCTCTCGCATATCTGGGAGATGCAGAGCATCCGGCAGGGACTCAAGCAGCAACTTCATGGCGCGAAGGTCGGGGTGGCAACCGTTCTTTTGAGCGGGTTGTACAAGCGGTTGGCAGGGCTGACAACAGCGCATGAGGCATTCCGCGTGTATGAGAGCCTGCCGGACAGCGGGGAACTGGCCGCTCTGCTGGATAAGCTCGGCGCACCGGTGACGCCTGGGCAACTCGGCATCTCGGCGGAGCGAGTCCTGGAGGCGTTGCGTCAAGGGCCAGACCTGCGTGAGCGGGCAACGGGCTTGCGATACATAAGAGATCATCATCCGGAATGGTTTGAAGAAGTTGCATATGGAGAGTGATGATCGCGCTGTCACCAACGCATGGCCGCTGCATGCCATCGGCCAGCCTACAAGCCCCTGCCCCTGGCTCGTAACGGAACGACGATCCGCTATTTATGGTCAAATGGCCAGTATCGCTCATCTAACGGAACGACATTCCGTTATTCGATGACTGCTTGTGGCTTTCCTCCTCGACATTGCCGAATAACGGACCTGTGCTCCGTTAGCATCTTGGAAGAGCGGATCGTGGATCAATTAGCGGAACCACGTTCCGTTGCTGGCTGGACCTAGTGGTTGGAAACATAACGAAGGAACCAACAAGCAGGATTCTATTCCCATATGTTGAGGTTGAAGAATGTCCGGTGATAGAGCCGGGCTTTTTTTTATCAAGAGGTATCATTTTTCAGGGGAAGAAGCGGACATCTGCTGTTCACGAAAATCTATTTTGATAAATAGTATGTTATATATTGATAAATTACAGGTAATATGATACAACAAATATGAACTTTTACGAGTTATATGAAGCGTTATGAAACCTAGGTTCCAGGAAAGGAGCTGACAGCACCGATGCAACTGACGCCAAGGCAGCTAGAAATCATCGAGATCGTGAAGAAGTACGAACCGATTACAGGCGAGCAGATCGCCGAGATGCTGAATGTCAGCAGGCCGACGATCCGCTCTGACCTGGCTGTGCTGGTCATGCTCGGGCTATTGGACGCCAAGCCGAAGGTTGGTTACTTCCTCGGATCGCGAGCCACGGCAGCCGGAGAAGCGATCAAACGGCTGCACGAGAAGCGCGTGAAGGATGTTCAGTCCGTGCCTGTCATCGTCAGGGAATCGACCACCGTGCAGGATGCCGTGATCACGATGTTTCTGGAGGATGTCGGCAATTTGACCGTGGTGGGTGAGCAGGGAGAATTGACTGGTGTCGTATCCAGAAAGGATATACTGAAACTGACGCTGGGCAATGCGAGCGCACCACAGATGCCGATCAGCATGGTGATGACTCGCAGGCCGAAGATCATAACCGTTGCTCCTGAAGATGCGGTGATCGACGCATGTGCGAAGATGATCCATCACCAGGTGGACAGTTTGCCGGTCGTTGACGAGTCCGACGCGGTCATCGGTTCCATCAGCACATCGACGATGGCCAAGGTGCTTCTGGAGCTCGCAACGTCCGAAGTTTTGCCGCAGGAGCCAGACAGGGGGATTAGTCAGTGAAGCAACAGTCAAATGAACGTGCGATCATCATATGTTCGGACTCTACGGGTGAGACCGCCGAAGGGGTTGTCAAGGCGACGATGCGGCAGTTTGAGTCCGTTCCGGCGGTGATCCGCCGGCACAGCAATATCTCGCATGAAGAGGACATCCGATTGATTGTGGAGGAGGCCGCCAGCAAGACCGCTTTTATCGCCTATACGCTGGTCCAGCCGGAGCTGCGCGAGTGCATGAAGCAGGAATGTATCCGCATGGGCGTGCGTGCGGTGGATATCATGGGACCGATGATGCAGGCGTTCGTCGATTCGTTCCATACGAATCCGATTGCGAAGCCTGGACTATTGCATCGGATGGACGAGGATTATTTCCGACGCATCGATTCCGTCGAATTCGCCGTTAAGTACGATGACGGCAAGGACAAGGCGGGGCTCCTCAAGGCGGACGCGGTGCTCATCGGCGTTTCCCGCACCTCCAAAACGCCGCTCAGCATCTACCTGGCGCACAAGGGATACAAGGTGGCCAATCTTCCGCTTGTCCCGGAGACGAAGGTGCCCCGCGAGCTGTACCAGGTGGAACGGCAGCGCATCTACGGGCTAACGATGGACGCCCGGTATATCCTGCGCATTCGCATGGAGCGTCTCAAATCTCTGGGACTCAGTGAAAATGCCCAATACGCCAATTACGACCGCATCGTCGAAGAACTGGAGTATGCGCGAGGCATCATGGAGGAGCTCGGTTGCATGGTCATCGATGTTTCGGACAAGGCGATCGAGGAAACCGCTGGGATCATCGTTGATGCATTGCAACGGGCTTATGGCATTTGATCATTTGCAGCAGGGTAAGTGAATGGTTGAAGCAGGCTGGTTGAGGCCTGAGGAGCAGGTTAAGAATCGTATGGCACCGTTGGTTGGCACTCTTCGTTCCGCCTCAGCAGAAGGTTCGCATAATTCTCAACGGTGTCAAGGTGGCGTGAGAAAAGTCAAGCGTAATTCCTGCAAGGGTAGACATAGAAGGGCCGACAGGCTCGAGTTGATGTGAATCAATGGCATGATCCTTAGGAGGGAATGGATATGGAGAGGGAACTGGCGCTCGAAATCGTGCGGGTGACGGAGCTTGCGGCACTCGCATCAGCCCCATGGCGGGGACGCGGCAACAAGGATGAGGCAGACCAAGCGGCAACAACCGCGATGCGGTCCATGTTCGATTCGGTCTCGATCCGCGGGACTGTGGTGATCGGTGAAGGCGAGATGGACAATGCACCGATGCTGTACATCGGTGAGCAGGTCGGCAACCGGGAAGGTCCGGAGGTGGACGTGGCGGTTGACCCGCTGGAGGGCACGGAGATCGTGGCCAAGGGGCTGAGCAATGCCATGTCGGTCATCGCCATCGCTCCGAAAGGACAACTGCTTCATGCACCGGATATGTATATGGAGAAGCTGTCGGCAGGTCCGGCGTTAAGAGGCAAGCTCTCGCTCGACGATCCGATCGAGGTGACGCTGCGGAAGGCTGCATCCATCCTGAATAAGCCGGTGACGGACCTGACCGTCCTCATCCTCGAACGCGAGCGTCATGCCTCGTTGATCCAGGCGCTGCGGCAAGCGGGGGTTCGCATCAAGCTGATGTCGGACGGTGACGTGGCCGGAGCGATCGCGCCTGCTTTCCCGGAGTCTGGCGCAGACCTGTACGTCGGTTCGGGCGGCGCGCCGGAAGGCGTATTGGCCGCAGCCGCGTTGCGCTGCCTCGGCGGCGAATTCCAAGGACGATTGATGCCGGCGGACGAGCAAGAGTGGGAGCGCTGCCTGCAGATGGGACTGAGCGACCCACGCCGTATCCTGACCATGGACGATCTCGTCGGAACGGATGATGTCATCTTCGCGGCAACCGGTGTGACGAACGGGGAATTCCTCGATGGCGTCCGCTATCTGCAGGGCGAACGGGCGGAGACGCATTCGATCGTCATGCGTGCGAAGACACAGACCATCCGCTTCGTCAAGTCGATTCACTATCTGCCGAACAAGCCGCTGCTGAACATGTCCGTTGCAGGATGAAGGGCGCAGAGGACCATCAGACAACAGACAACCAGGTATCATACTGATCGATGACACAGGAGCTGGACTGACGGATCTCGTTGGGACCAGCTCCTGTGTTATTGGCGGATGGCCGGATGGGAAGGGAAGGATAGCCGCCTGAGGGACAAGATGATATACTGGGGGATACTGAGGCTTGATTCATGAATGATAGGGTTGCCGCAACAGCCACGGAAAGGTGAGAACATGCAACGACTGCCGTACATACAGACTGCATTTGCCTCATTACAATGGTTTATATTCCTGTTCGCCAATACGATCGTCGTTCCGGTGTCCGTTGGGACGGCATTTGCGCTGGATGCGCCGGCGGTCGCTGAGTTAATCCGCAATTCTCTGGTGGTAACCGGCATCGCCTGCATCCTGCAAGGCACGATCGGGCATCGGTTTCCCCTGATGGAAGGACATTCCGGACTCATCTGGGGCCTTGTGCTCAATCTCTGCTCCGCGTCCTCCGCCTTGGGGATGAGCCTTACGGCGATCGGCGGCGGCATCGCCAGCGGCATGCTGCTGGCCGGTGCCGTTGTCCTGCTGCTGGCGGCATTTCATCTGCTCCGGTTCATGGAGAGGCTGTTTACGCCGATGGTGATGAGCGTCTTCCTGTTTCTCCTGACGATCCAACTGATCACGATCTTCTTCGAAGGCATGTTCAAGCTGGCCGATGACGGGTCGGTCATCTGGACGGAGACGGCCTATGCATTCGGCGTGGCGGTGTTCGTGGCGCTCATCAAGATCAAAGGCAGTGAACGCGTCAGCAATTTCTCGATCCTGATCGGAATCGCGGCCGGTTGGCTGGTTCACGCCCTGTTGTTCCCGTCAGGCCAACCGCTGGCAACTGAAGCAGCCGTGTCGCCGTTTACGTTTCACTTGTTCCCGTTAGGCGAGCCGAACATGAACCTGCCGATCATCGTGGTGACCTTCGTGGCCACCTTCATCAATCTGAGCAACACGATCACCGCGGCACGGACAGCCGGCAGGCTGTACAACGAAGAGGTCGCGCCGGGCCGGATGAAGCGCTCCTATATGCTGAACGGCGTGTTTTCGATGATCGGTGGCTCGCTCGGACTGGTGCAGCTCGCGCCCTTTGCCTCTACCATCGGTTTCCTTCAGAGCACGCGCATCTTCGACCGCAAGCCGTTCCTGATCGGCGGAGCTCTGCTGGCGGGCATCGGACTGGTGCCGAGCCTGAGCGGATTACTGGCGACGATGCCGGTAACGGTGGGCAACGCGGTATTGCTTGTTGCTTATTTCCAATTACTCGGCACATCGCTCGCCAGCATACGGGGATATACCTTCAATTCGGTAACGATTCATCGCTTGGCGGTGCCGGTGCTCGTCGGTGTCGGGGTCATGTTCGTCGATCCGTCCTATTACAGCGGGTTGCCGGCGCTTATCCAGCCGTTGTTGGCCAACGGCTTCATCGTAGGCGTCTTGCTGTCGATCGCGCTGGAACTGTTCATCCGTTGGGATCGACTAGGCGGCCAGGCCGAGCGGCCGAACCAGGCTTAAATCCACAGTTTCTCATACTGCCGAAAGAGTATGAATCCTGCTTGACCGTTTCTCGCAGTGCCGAGGCGGCCGAGCAGGCATTTGTTCATGGTCGAGCGGCAACGTCAACATCATCGGCCCTGATGACCAGCAGATCATGATCCAGTCGAACGGTAATGCCGCACGCCGAATTGCCAGACGATCAAACACGGGATGAAGAACAACAGCCCAGCAAGCGGTGTCAGTGCATAGAGCAGGTCGTGCCCTTCCGTTCGTCCCAGGATGTATTGGAGCGGCAGATAATTGACGCATCCGAACGGGATGATAAATGTGAAAACACGCACCACCCATCGTTCATAGATCTGCAGCGGATACTGCGCCAGTTCCTTGCCCCCGTTGGTCAGGATATTGGCAACCTCCAGCCTTTGGATCGTCCAGAAGCACATGGTCGCCGCGAGGATCATGATGCCAGCGAAGATGATGGTGCCGCTCAGCACCATGAGAACGAGTGTGAGGACTTTTACCGGGGTCCAGTTGATGGACGCATTCACCACTGCCCAGATAAGGACGATCAAGCTCTGCACCAATCTGCCGATCCGCGTAAACTCGAATCGCGATCCAAGCACTTGGAGGATGGTGCTGCGCGGCCGCACGAGCACCCGGTCAAAATCTCCGCTTATGACCAGCGACGAGAATGAGTCGAACCCCCGCGCCAAGCACTCGCTAATCGCAAACGCCATGGTGATCACGGCGAAGCATATGGCGACCTCGTAGAAATCCCATCCCTGCAATGTGCCAAACCGATCGAACAGAAGCCAGATACCGGCAAGCGCGGTGAACGGGATCAAAAATTGTCCAACCGTCAGCAGCCAGAACGACGTCTTGTACTGCATCTGCGACCGGAACAGAATGGATAAATAGCTCAGAAACAGCTTCATCGGCTTCAACCTCCTTGTACAACGACGCGTCTGAGCGCCTGTTTCATCGCCAGCCTGCCAAGAGCGACGAGCACGAGGAGCCAGATGAGCTGCATCGCGATGCCGAATGCCGCTTCGGCATGGCTGAAGTGGCCGGAGAACACACGGAATGGAAAATCTGCCGTCCAACTGAACGGGAAGAAATAGACGATGTCCTGCAGCCAATCCGGCATCAGCGGTACAGGGATCACCATACCTGCGAGGAATTCGCCTATGATCGTGAACATGAGCAGCGAGCCATATGGCGACATCGTATAGAACACCGAGATATAGATAAACATCGAGATCGCCACGAGCACGAGCAGCCCTAGCAGCAAGGCGATGATGAACAATCCGGCAGAGAGCAGGTTGCTTGGCAACAACATCCGATAGGGCTGCGGCAGGATGCAAGCAACAGCCAAGATCGGCAAGCAACGGAGAAGCGCGCTCGCCATGCGCTGTGCAAGAAGCTTGGCAAACCAGAAGGCATATAATTCTCCTGGCCTGCACAGTTCATAAGCGATGTTGCCGGTCGTGATCAGGCGGAACAGTTCGTCATCGCGGAACCACAGCATGATGAAAGCCAGAAATGATTGCTGGAGCCAGACGTATGTAACAAGCTGCGGAAGGGTGATCGGCGGTTCGGAGGCGCTGGACGAATAAAATGCGAGATAAATCATGATGAGCAAGAATCCCCAGAAGAACTGTGTTGCGATGCCTGCTAAGGCTGCGGTGCGGTATTGAAGGCTGTAGGCCAGTCTGATGCGGAATACCGAGAGATAGCGGTTCAAGTTTCGTGTCGGCCGATTGATGGTGAGCCGTGAGCGTGATGGTTGCGATGAGTGCGGTTTATCCGTTCCTGTACTCATAATTGATGCTCCTTGTACAGATTCAGGACGATCTCTTCGATCGGCTGACTGGTGATTGAGACATCGACCACTTCGAGATGGTTGGACACCCTGCCCAGTACCTCCGAGATGTTCGTCTGCTCCACGTCAACCAGGAGGACTGCACGCTCATTCGCCATGCTGAGCACTTGTATGCCGGGGAGTTCGTGCATCGCGGCAAACGATACAGGTTCATTCGGTCTGGAGCGGTAATCGATCGTAACCGTCTTCTGCGAGCCGAAGCGGCTGCGAAGTTCGCTGAGCTTGCCGTCGATGAGCAGTTTGCCTTTGCCGATCATGATGATCCGGTCCGCCAATGCTTCGATATCATGCATGTCATGTGTGGTCAGGATAACGGTTACGCCGCGTTCTTGGTTGATCGTGCGGATGAAACGGCGGACGGCCAATTTGGAGACTGCATCCAGGCCGATCGTCGGCTCATCGAGGAAGAGAATGTCCGGATCGTGCAGCAGTGAGGCTGCAATCTCGCACCGCATGCGCTGTCCCAGGCTGAGCTGGCGAACCGGTGTGGCCAGCAGACCGTCCAGTTCGAGCGTCTCGCTGAGCTGTTCAAGGCTTCGCCGATACTCCTGAGGCGGCACGTTGTAGATATCCCGCAGCATCTCGAATGAGTCGATCACAGGCACGTCCCACCAGAGCTGTGTGCGCTGTCCGAAGACGACGCCGATGTGCCTCACATAGGTCGCCCGATCACGCCAGGGCGTGTACCCCATGATCCGGCATTCGCCCCCATCCGGCACGAGGATGCCGCTCATGATCTTGATCGTCGTTGACTTCCCGGCACCGTTAGGTCCAATATAACCGACGATCTCGCCAGGTCTGATGGTGAAGCTGATGTCGTCGAGCGCCTGAACCCGCGTATATTCGGGCCTGAACAATGATTTGAAAGCGCTTGCGATTCCGGGTTGACGGCGGGCGACTTTGAAGCTTTTGCTGATGTGATGCAGTTCGATCACAGAGTTTGGACCCTCCTTTGAATCAAATTAGCAAAGGAAATAAATATTACCATTATAAGGGATGGAGTGTCAACAGAGAGTTTGCAGATGTGAACTGCGAATCGTGATGTGGCTGTGATAAGCCGCATTGCTGTTGGATTCCGCTTACGTGTATGACATACATACAGGCCTTCGAGAAGGTCGTAGCAGCCCTAGAAGCAGAGGGCATCGTATCCACTTTCCCACAACTAACAAAACAAAATCCAACTAAACAAACATATTCAAAAATAAACCAAAGTGTGATACACTTAAATACGGAAAAATACTATGGGTTTCGGAGGGACAACATGGTTGATTATTTGTGGGACAAGGAAAAAGCAAAACAACTCGCAAGCGGATTGGACGAGCTCGTATACCGCTCCAACCTGCTCGGCACTGATCGCCGTGTGTGCAACTGGGGCGGCGGCAATACATCGATGAAGACTACGATCACGGATTTCCGCGGCCGTGAAGTAGAGATTATGTGGGTGAAGGGCAGCGGCTCCGACCTCGGCACGATGCAGGCGAAGCACTTTACCGGCCTGCGCTTGGACGACATTCGCCCGCTGTTCGAGCGCGATGACATGTCCGACGAAGAAATGGTCGCGTACTTGACGCACTGCATGATCGACAGCAAGCATCCGCGCATGTCGATCGAGACGCTGCTGCATGCATTCCTCCCGTTCAAGCATGTGGATCATACGCATCCAGACTCGATCATCGGCCTCTGCTGCGCAGACAATGGCCGCCAGATCGCTGACGAAATCTTCGGCGACCGCTACGTATGGGTGCCTTACATCCGCCCAGGCTTCAAGCTGTCGAAGATGATCGCAGAAGGCGTGCTGAACAATCCGAAGGCGGAACTCGTGCTGATGGAGAAGCATGGCCTTGTCACCTGGGGCGACACGTCCGAAGAAGCCTACAATAAGACGATCTCCGTCATCAACGAAGCAGCGAAGTACATCGAAGAGCGCGTCAACGAAGAGAAGCTGTTCGGCGGCGCGAAGTATGCATCGTTGCCGCAGGAAGAGCGCCGTGCCATCGCCGCTCAAGTGATGCCGTTGATTCGCGGTGCGGTTAGCGACGAGAAGAAGATGATCCTCTCCTTCGATGATGCGGATGATGTCCTGAAGTTCGTGAACGGCAGAGACTCCAAGGAGCTGTCACAGATCGGCGCAGCGTGCCCTGACCATCTCGTGCATACGAAGATGAAGCCGCTGTTCATCGATTGGGACCCGTCGACGAAGGATGTCGAAGCCCTGAAGGCAGCTATCAAAGAAGGAGTTGCCGCATATAAAGAAGAATACAAGCAGTACTTCGAACGCAACAAAAACGAAGGCGACAAGATGTTCGAGCCTGCTCCTCGCGTCATCCTCATCCCAGGCATCGGCATGGTCAACACCGGCAAGAGCCTGGCGATGGCGAATGTGAGCGGCGCCCTGTATCATCGTGCGATCGCCGTCATGCGCTATTCGACGACGCTTGGCAAGTTCGTCTCGCTCAGCGAGAACGAATCGTACAACGTCGAGTACTGGCCGCTTGAACTTTATAAACTGACGCTCGCACCGCCAGAAGCGGAATTCTCCCGCAAGGTCGCGTTCATCACCGGCGGCGCTGGCGGCATCGGCAGCGAGACGGCACGCCTGTTGGCTGAACAGGGTGCGCACGTTGTGCTGGCCGACCTGAACCTCGAAGGCGCGCAGAAGGTGGCTGACGAGATCAATGCGAAGTATGGCGAAGGCCGCGCATTCCCGGTCAAGGTCGATGTCACCAGCGAAGAAATGGTGGCGGAAGCCTACCGGGCAACTTCGCTCCAATACGGAGGCGTGGACATCATCGTCAACAACGCCGGCTTGGCAACCTCCAGCCCGTTCGAGGAAACCTCGCTCAAGGAATGGAATCTGAACATGAACGTTCTCGGCACCGGTTACTTCCTCGTTGCCCGCGAAGCGTTCAAGATCATGAAGGAACAGGGCATCGGCGGCAGCATGGTGTTCATCGGCTCCAAGAACTCCATCTACGCTGGCAAGAATGCAACGGCCTACAGTGCGGTCAAGGCGCTCGAAGCCCATCTCGCGCGTTGTATTGCAGCCGAGGGCGGCCAATACGGCATCCGCGTCAATACGGTGCTGCCGGATGCGATCCTGCAAGGCTCGGCGATCTGGAATTCCGCATGGCGCAATGAACGTGCCGCCGCTTACGGCATCGAGCCGGATCAACTCGAAGAGTACTATCGCAAGCGTACGACATTGCTCGTAAACATCTATCCGCGCGACGTGGCAGAGGCCATCGCCTTCTTCGCTTCCTCCAAGGCTGAGAAGACGACGGGATGCATGCTGACGGTTGACGGCGGCGTACCGGCTGCATTTACTCGCTGAGTATGCGTTGACCTGGCGACGGTAGCTGCCGCGCCGGGTCATTGCCATTTATACGATCTCATTCATCAATTTAATCGGAGGGATACGTCATGCACGATCAAATCCAGAAGAACTACGAAGAGGCCAAAAAGCAGTACGCGCAGCACGGTATCGACACGGATCAGGTTCTGGAGCAGTTGGCGAAGATCAAAATCTCCATGCATTGCTGGCAGGGCGACGATGTGCGCGGCTTCCTGAACCAAGATCAGGAGCTGTCGGGCGGCCTCGCCGTTACCGGCAACTATCCGGGAGCAGCACGCACGCCGGATGAACTGCGGGCTGATCTTGAGAAAGCGCTCTCTCTCATTCCTGGCAAACACAAGGTCAACCTGCATGCGATCTACGCGGATACGAAGGAGAAGGTGGAACTGGACGAGCTGGAGCCGAAACACTTCGAAAGTTGGGTGAAGTGGGCGAAGGAACAAGGCATCGGCCTAGACTTCAACCCGACCTGCTTCTCCCATCCGAAGGCTGACGACGGCTTCACGCTGAGCCATCCAGACCCGGCGATCCGCAAGTTCTGGATCGATCATTGCAAGGCTTCGCGCAAGATCGGCGCTTACTTCGGCGAGCAGCTCGGACAGACCTGTGTGACGAACGTCTGGATTCCGGACGGCTTCAAGGACAATCCGGTTGACCGACTCGCGCCGAGACAGCGCCTGAAGGAAGCGCTGGACGAAGTGTTCGCTGAAGAGCTGAACCCTGCGCACAACCTGGACGCGGTGGAGAGCAAGCTGTTCGGCATCGGCTCGGAAGCCTATGTGGTTGGTTCGCATGAATTCTACATGGGGTATGGGCTGACCAACAACAAGCTGATCTGTTTGGATGCGGGCCACTTCCACCCGACGGAGACGATCTCGAACAAGCTGTCCTCGCTGGCTCTGTTCTCGCCGGGTATCCTGCTGCACGTCAGCCGCCCGATGCGCTGGGACAGCGACCACGTCGTCATCATGGACGATGAGCTCTTGGAGATCGCAAGAGAGCTGGTGCGCGGCAATCTGCTGAGCAAGACCTACATCGGCCTGGATTTCTTCGACGCCAGCATCAACCGGATCGCGGCCTGGGTCATCGGCACCCGCAACACGATCAAGGCGCTGCTTCGTGCCATGCTGGAACCGGTTGAGGCGCTTCGCAAGCTTGAACTGGAGGGCGATTACACGAGCCGCTTGGCCCTGACCGAAGAATTCAAGACGTATCCATTCGGCGCCGTGTGGGATTATTACTGCTTGAAGATGGGCGTTCCGGTGCGTGAGCAATGGTTGGCAGAAGTGAAGCAATATGAACAGGATGTCCTCCTTAAGCGATAAAACCATGACTTCGTCCACTTGGTGCGAACCCAACTAAATCTAGAGAGAATGGGGTGCCGTCATTGAGCGTTCTCGCATATGATCTTGGTGCGACGAGCGGCCGAGCTCTTATCGGCCGCTTGACGGACCGCAAGCTGGAAGTTAAAGAGATACATCGTTTCCCGAACGATCCGGTCCGAATCGGATCACGGCTTCATTGGGATATCCTGCGTTTGTTCCATGAGGTCAGGCAAGGCCTGATCACCGCCAAGAATTCCGATGCCGGCAGCATCCGCAGCCTTGCCATCGACTCGTGGGCGGTTGATGTTGGTTTCCTCGATGCGCACGGCGAACTGCTGGGCAATCCGTATCACTATCGTGATCACCATACGGACGGCATCATGGAGGAAGCGTTCCAGGTCGTCCCGCGCGCGGAGATCTTCAAGCGTACCGGCATCCAGTTCCTGCAGTTCAATACGATCTTTCAGCTCTACGCGATGAAGAAGGCCGACTCTACAGTATTGAAGAATGCGACATCGATGCTGATGATCCCGGATCTGCTCCGATATTTCCTGACGGGTGAGAAGCACGGAGAATTCTCCAATGCCACGACGACACAACTGTACAATCCGATCGAGGTTGCCTGGGACCAGACGCTTATAAAGAAGTTGGGGCTGGACCCGTCGATCTTCCCGGACGTGAACATGCCGGGTACGTTCGTCGGTTCGGTCCGTTCTTCGCTTCAAGAAGAGCTGGGCATCTCGGCGATCCCGGTCATCGCGGTCGCTGAACACGACACGGGTTCTGCGGTAGCTGCGGTGCCGTCGCTTACGAAGGACTTCGCGTACTTGAGCTGCGGTACGTGGTCGCTGATGGGAACGGAAGTAGACGAGCCGGTGCTCAGCGATGAGGCGCTTAAGCTCAACTTCACGAATGAAGGCGGCGTGGGACGCACGTATCGATTGCTGAAGAATATCATGGGCCTCTGGATCCTCGAGGAATGCAGACGCACCTGGCTGAAGGCGGGCCAATCGCTCTCCTACGCGGAGATGATCGCCCAGGCTGGACAGGCAGAGCCATTCCGCAGCCTGATCGATCCGGACGACGACCTGTTCCTGAATCCGCTCGATATGCCGGCTGCGATCCGCGAGTTCTGCCAGCGGACCGGCCAGCCTGTTCCAGACAGCATAGGCGCTTATGTCCGCTGCATCCTGGAGAGCCTGGCGCTCAAATACCGGTATGTGCTGGAGATGACCGAGCGTCTGTCGGGCAAGAAGTTCGAAGGCCTCCATATGGTCGGCGGCGGCATCAAGAATGCGATGCTCTGCCAATTCACGGCGAGTGCCCTGGGCAAACCGGTATGGGCTGGCCCTACCGAAGGCAGCGGCATCGGCAACATCCTCGTGCAATACATGACTCTGGGCGATATTCGCGATATATGGGAAGCGAGACAGATCGTACGTGACTCGTTCCCGATTGAGACGTACGAGCCGAAGCAGGCTTCGGAATGGCAGGAAGCGTATGCGAGATTCGAGACCCTGTTGCCTGCTGCGCCGTAATTCGCCGATACACGTGCTGCATGCGGGCAAGTGATTCATTTCTGACAAAATAGTGGGTGAGAATAGATGCTGGCAGCGGAAAGATGTGAGAAAATCGTACAATTGGTGGACGAACGCGGCAGCATCCGGGTGTCGGAGCTTAGTGAAATCTTCAAGGTCACGGAGGAGACGATCCGCCGTGACCTCGACAAGCTCGAGCAAGCCGGCAGGCTGATCCGGAGCCACGGCGGAGCGATCAGCGTGCAGGACTCCACATCGGAGACACCATTTAAGCAACGTGAGGTGACCAATGTCGAGGAGAAGAAGGAGATCGCACGCGAGGCGGTCAGCCATGTGCGGCCAAGAGACCGCATCATCCTCGACGCAAGCACAACAGCGTGGTACATGGCTTCCATGTTGCCGGACATCCCGCTGACGGTGCTCACCAATTCGATCAAAGTAGCGATCGAACTGGCAAGCAAGGAGAAGGTCGAGGTTGTGTCCACGGGCGGCATCCTCGCCCCTCGCTCGTTATCGTATGTGGGGCCACTTGCCGAAAGGTGCCTCGAACAGTATCATGTCAATAAAGCTTTTATCTCCTGCAAAGGGGTGCACCTGGAGCGAGGTGCGACGGAGTCGAACGAATTGCAGGGGAGATTGAAACAGAGAATGATCGGCATCGCTGACGAGGTATTTCTGCTCGCGGATTACAGCAAGTTCGGAGTGAATGAATTTACTCTGGTTGCGCCGGGCAACGCCTTCCATACGGTTATCACCGATCACAAGACAGAACGCAAGTTTCTCGACGAATGGCGGGAACGTTATTCAGCACAGGTTATCGTTGCTGGATCCTAGACTCGCTAGGCCAGATCCGTGGCATTTAGTTGATGGTCAAGTTCCAGACAACCGCAAGCAAGAAATACTAAGCTGTAACCGGCGTCCTGTGGACATGGTGCCAGCTAAGTATTTCTTTAACTTTATTGTCTGGATATACGAAAGTGGGTGACGATTCGTGAAAGTATCTTTGTTCATAACTTGTTTGAGCGATGTGATGTATCCGCGTGTGGGCGAAGCGATGGTGCGCATCCTGGCGCGTTACGGCGTACAGTTGGATTTCCCGAAGGTGCAGACTTGCTGCGGACAGCCTGCGTTCAACAGCGGCTACTGGGACGATGCGCGAGCTTCTGCGAAGACGTTGCTTGAGGCATTCGATGACAGCGACTTTGTGGTATCGCCCTCAGGTTCCTGTACGGGGATGATCCATCACTATTACCCGAAGCTGTTCGAGGACGATCCGGTTATGTTGGACAAGGCCTTGAGGTTGAAGGAGAAGACCTACGAATTTTCCCAGTTTCTCGTCCATGTGCTCGGGGTGGAGGACGTCGGCGCAACGTTCCCGCATAAGGTAACCTACCATCCTTCGTGCCATGGCACGAGATTGCTCGGCATCAAGGATGAGCCGATGAAGCTGCTTAAGCATGTGAAAGGGCTGGAACTCGTGCCGCTGCCGGATGCGGAGCTGTGCTGCGGCTTCGGCGGGACGTTTGCGGTGAAGATGTCCGATATCTCCGGCGCGATGGTCTCGGAGAAGGTTCACAACGTCGAATCGACCGGGGCTGAAGTGCTGGTGGGGATCGATATGGGCTGCCTGATGAACATTGCCGGCAACATCCATGCCGAGGGCAAGCCGATCCGCGTCATGCATCTCGCGGAGCTTCTGAATGAAGGGGTGAGCTCGTAATGGCAGATACGGTTGGCAGCTCGGTCAAAGCTCGCTCCAAACAAGCGTTGCAAGATGATTTCCTCCGCAAGGCGGTCAAGTTTACAACCGAGCGGCTGAAGAACGGCAAGCGGAAGGCAACCGAGGAGCATGGCAACTGGGAGGAATGGCGCGAACGCGGCAGACAGATCCGCCTGCATACGATCGCGCATCTCGATTATTACCTGAACCTGTTCGCGGACAATGCGCGCAAAGCTGGCGCTAACGTGTACTTCGCGAAGAATCCGGAGGAAGCGGCGATCATCACGCGCGAGATCGTCAGGGAGAAGCAGGCCAAGTCGGTCGTCAAGTCCAAATCCATGGTCACCGAAGAGCTTCATATCAATCATGTGCTTGAGGAAATGGATGTTGAAGCGATCGAGACGGACCTTGGCGAATACATTATCCAACTGGCGCATGAACCGCCATCCCATATCATCATCCCGGCGATTCACAAGAACAAGCAACAAATCGCCGAGGTGCTGTCCGAGGTAGCCGGCGAGCGGTTGGAGCCGGATACGCAGGTGCTCGCCGGCTTCGTGCGGAGGAAGCTGCGTGAGCAGTTCCTGCAAGCAGAAATCGGCATGACCGGTTGCAACTTCGCGATCGCGGAGTCAGGTTCGATCGTCATCTTCGAGAACGAGGGCAACGCCCGCATGTGCAGCACGCTGCCGAAGACGCAGATCACCTTCATGGGCATGGAGCGCATCATTCCGTCCTTCGAGGATCTGGAAGTGATGGCGACGCTCTTGCCGCGTTCGGCGACAGGCCAGAAGCTCACCGCCTACATGTCGGCGATCACCGGACCGAGGCGCACGGCGGATGGCGACGGACCGGAGGAGCTCCACATCATCATCATCGACAACGGCCGTTCCCGACAGCTCGGTGATCCTGACTTCCAGGAGCTTCTCAATTGCATCCGCTGCGGCGCATGCCTGAACGTATGTCCGGTCTATCGCCATATCGGCGGCCATTCCTATGGCAGTGTATACAGCGGCCCGATTGGCGCGGTACTCACTCCGGCGCTGATGGAGGACGCTTCCGAGTGGAAGGATATCGCCTATGCTTCCAGCTTGTGCGGTGCCTGCTGGGAAGCATGTCCGGTTAAGATTCCGCTGCATGACATGCTCGTATATCTGCGTAACCGCAAGGTCGAAAGCGGCACTTCGCCTGCTGCGGAGCAGGTCATCTTCAAAGGCTTCAACTACATGATGTCCGATCACAAGCGGATGGAACGTTTCCTCAAGCTGGGTAAGATCGGCCAGAAACTCGTCGTTCGCGACGGCTACATCAAGATCAAAGGGCCGCTCAAAGGATGGACGAACTATCGGGATCTCCCGGCGATTCCGAAGCAGTCGTTCCGCGACCGTTGGAAGGAACTGCAGCTTGAGGTTGCACAGCAGCCGAAACCGAGAACGATGATCCAGGACATCGAGCAGCGCATGCGCAAAGTGTTGGAGGAGCGGAGCAAAGGAGGCGTTTCAGGTGGCGGACACTAAGAGCAATCAAGGAAATGGTACAGCTCGTGCGGTCTATGCCTCGAAGGAGCGGCAAGACGAATGGATGCAGGATATCGCTGGCCGGCTGGGTCGGCCGCGCATCACGGAGAAGCCGCAGCATCCGTTCCGCGGCACCCCAGACTTCTGGCGCGAATATGATCTGAAGCAGGAAGAACGGATCGACCTATTCATGACCAATTGGAACAACCTCGGCGGCCATGCGTTTCGCATGAGTTCGATGGAGGAGGTTGGCCGTTTCCTCCAGGATTTTGCCCGTGAGACCGGCGCGCGGAAGCTCATCCTGCAGCATCAGCCGGAACTGCTGGATCTAGGCCTTACGGAGGCACTTAAGGATGTGGAGTGTGTCGTCTGGGATTCGTCTCATGAGGATATGATCGAGGAAGCCGCCCAGGCAGACATCGGCGTTGTCATCGTGGACCATGCTGCGGCATACACCGGCACGATCGTTGTTCTCTCGTCTCCGGACAAGGGGCGTTCGACGAGCCTGCTGCCCAGAGCGCTCGTTGCCGTAGTGCCAGCTAGTGCGATAGAGGCGAATCTGGGCCCGATCCTGAAAGGGTTGGACGCAAGACCGAAGGATCGACTGCCGGCAGGTGTACATTTCATCACGGGTCCCAGCCGTTCTTCGGATATCGAGAATGACCTTACGATCGGCGTTCATGGTCCGGGAATCGTCTATGCGCTGATTGTTGGTTGACTGAACCTCACACGTCCCAGGCTTGCATTGCCAGGGGCGTGTTGTTCGTTATATGATGTTGTAGGAATGGACGGCAGACACGTCCCATGCCATCGCCGCATGGGGCGTATGGTTCGTTATACGACAAGGAGATGGATGATGATGAATAACAGAATCGAACTGTGGCCGGAAGGCGCTCCGCTGGCTCAAGGTGATGGCGCCGAGGACAGACCGGCGATCACGCCGTATCTGGCGGATTCGGCGAAGTCAGGAGAAGCGGTTCCGGCTATTGTCATATTGCCTGGCGGAGGGTATGAATTCCGGGCGAGTGACCATGAAGGAGATCAGGTCGCCCGTTGGGTGAACAGCCTGGGGTTGCATGCGTTTGTTGTCGATTATCGGGTCGCCCCTTACCAGCATCCGGCACCGCTGCTCGATGCCAAGAGGGCGCTGCGCACGGTAAGGGCGAATGCGGCAGCATGGAACGTCGACCCGAACCGCGTTGGCATACTTGGTTTCTCGGCTGGCGGACATCTGGCATCCTCGGCGGGAACGCATTATGATCATGGCCAGGCGGACGCGGCAGATCCGATTGAGCGGTTCAGCTCGCGGCCGGACTTTATGATCCTCTGCTATCCGGTCATCACGATGGGGGAATACACGCACGGCGGCTCAAGGGCCAATCTGCTCGGTGATCAGCCGGATGAAGAGCTCGTGCGATTGATGTCCAACGAGCTCCAGGTGACCTCTGATACGCCGCCAACCTTCATCTGGCACACATCGGATGATGAAGCGGTGCCGGTCGAAAACTCGCTTCTGTTCGCGAGCGCGCTTCGCCGGGCGCGCGTGCCGGTCGAGTTTCACTCTTTCATGACCGGCCATCACGGGCTTGGTTTGGCTCATGAACATCCGGAAGCGAAAGTTTGGCCAGAACTGTGCGCCCGCTGGTTGGCGCGGCTTGGCATCGCCAGAGACCGCAACTAGACGAAGAACATATCCGACACGTTAGAGACATACAGGCCTTCCACAAGTCGCCGCACTTGGCGCGTGGAAGGCCTGCTTACTGATGGCCACAGGCCAGACGTTCCATCCGACAGTTGTCCATGAGACAGCCTATTTACTTCATACGTCCAATAGTTTGTCTGGAACGATGAATATGATAGGAGCAAACATGCACGATTGGAGGGATGAAGCATGCGAATGGTTGCTAACAAATGGAAGAAATTCGAAGTGCTGAAACGGCACAGCGGAGTCGCCAAGCACATCCCATATATGCAGCCCTTCAGCGAATCCGTGCTAAGAACCATGCTGGACCGCTTCTCGTTCGTTGTCGCAAAGCCCTATGTGGGCACTGGAGGCGGCGGTGTGATGAAGATCGAGAAGCTGGGCGGCGGGCGGTATCTGACGCATTATCGATATGCGGAGACTGTCCATGAGTCATGGGAAAAGTTGCTCCGATACATCAACCGTGTCCGGCGCGGCAGAACGTACATGCTGCAGCAAGGAATTGAACTTGCCAGGGTTAAAGGCCGCAAAACGGACTATCGCGTGAAAATTGTGAAGGACAAGTCGGGTCATTGGCGGATCACGGCGGTGGTGGCGCGGCTAGCCAAGCCGGGGTTGTTCGTCACGAATCTATGTCAGGGCGGAGAGATGATGAGCGGGCGCAGGGCACTGGTCTCATCATTCCCGAAGCGGGCAGCGGATAAACGGTTAACGATGGTCGGTGTCGCACGCACCTGCACTCGGCTGCTGGAGAAGGAGTTTCCAGGAATCGCCCAGCTTGGATATGACTTTGGCATCGACCGGAGAGGAACGGTCTGGATACTCGAGGTCAATACGCGTCCGCATTGATGAATGTTAACACGGATTGGTGCCGATGATGGCGGGTCTTTCCATCAAAAAAATACGCATCCCCAGCGCAACTATCCGGCTCCATGAACAGTAACAATTCATAGCTTAGCTCGTTTCTTCATGAGAGGGGATGTCGCAATGCGCAAGGTTGGCAAGACTAGTTTGTTATTCGTGATGTTGCTTTCCATTTTTGTTACGCCTCTTACGAGACATCCGGCGGCGGCTACGGGGTTTCCTGATCTTCCGCGTACGCATTGGGCATACGAAACGATGATGTGGGCCAGTAATCAGGGCATCATCAAGGGCATGCCGAACGGCAATGTTGCTCCAGACCGGTTGGTCACCCAATCCGAATTCGTCGCCATGCTCATTCGCGCGTTTGTGCCCGGTTCGGATTATGAGGCGGAATACCGGGCTATCCGATTGCCCGCAGGCTCCGCTTGGGATCTGCAGGACTATACGTTTGCGGTTTATATGAATTGGGCGGTGACTTCGGAAGGTCGTTCGAAGGTGATGACGCGGGGGCAGGTCGCCGAACTCATCACCAGCATCATCGGATTGAATTGCACGCCGAATGGGGCGATTCAATACCTGCTGGATAACGGGCTCGCCAGAGGCAAGACGTCGCCTACGATTGAGGGCTTTAAGGCGGGCGACACGTTATCGAGGGCGGAAGCGGCTACATTCATCCACAATCTGTACAACAAGGGGATCAAGATCGCCGCCCGTTCATCCACACCTTCCTCCGTCTGCAAGACGACTGCACAACAGGTGAACGATATTGCCGTATCCGGCATCATGATCCATGATTCGGAAGCGAAATTGCTCGATACCCTGGGAGAGCCGAACCTGAAGCTGGCCAGCCAATACGGGTTCGACTGGTACGTTTATAACGGAGATTACAGCCGTTATGCGCAGATCGGGGTGAAGGATGGCAAGGTCGTCGGGTTGCTTACCAATGCCGACAACTGGACCACTCCGGACGGTATCGGGCCGGGGGCAGTGGAGCGGGAGGTGAAGGCGGCGTATGGTGAACCTCTTACCTTGCTCCACAATTATCGCCTGTCCAATCATGGCGAATCGGCCGTGTACCTGCGTGGAGATTACTATCTGACCGTCTATTATGACAAACATGACAACAGCCGGGTACAAGCGATCCAGTTGATCGACCGGACGGTTGAACAACAGCTCAAGGGGCTGTACGGGAAGCCTAGTGACAGCCTGGCTTCCAGCTATGAACGGCAAATCTTCGAGCTGGCCAATGTTGCCCGGGTGAGAAACGGGCTCAAGCCTCTCACGTGGGACAACTCAGCCGCGGCTGCGGCTCGCAAACATAGCCGCAATATGGCTCAGCAGGCTTTCTTCGATCATACGGATCTGAATGGGCTAACGCCATTTGACCGGATGAAGCGGGAAGGAATCGAATACAGCGCAGCCGGTGAGAATATCGCGTACGGGCAGAGAGACGCACTGGAGGTCCATGTTGGATGGATGAATTCCAAGGGACATCGTGACAATCTGCTCCATTCCTCCTATGAACGACTGGGAGTCGGCGTCTATCTGGACAGTGAAGGAATTCCGTATTATACGCAGAACTTCTATACACCGATCAAACTGCTGAGCATGAAGATGGACTAGTGCGAGGAGAAGATAAACATAAAGGCTGAGAGGAAGCGGGGGACGTTTCCTCTCAGCCTTTGTTCGTCTTAACGCAGGTGCATGGGTGAACATTCCTATATGGTTGCGGCGGTTTCGTCCAGGACGCGTATGCGGGCTGTGGCACGCATACCGCCGGCGATCGCTTCGATCATCGTTTCTCCTGAACGGATCGCTTGCCACACTTGACCTTTCCGCACAAGGATCTGTGGGGTGAATATATGAAGATGTGCGGTTTCGGACATATCGATTTTAAGTCCGTTGGACATGAGCAATGTGATGGTGAAGGTTAGACATTCGCCGGTGCGTACCGTATATGTCTGTTCATCGAAGCTCAGTTTAAGCGGCATCGGGGACGACGGACATGGCAGGATCGCGCTGACATGCCCTGGTGCATCATAACCTTGCTCGGCGACATGGGATGCAGCATAGTTCTTTCTCGTTGGCAGACGGCGATAGGCATCAGCGCGCGAATAGGCATCGCGATCCGTGTAGTAGCCATGCGGTGCCTGTATGGAGCTGGTTCTGTCGATTCTGCGAATGCTGCTTGTTGCCATGTGAATCATCCTCCTTTGCTGATCGTTAATCGGTGATCCCACCATCTTGAGGTTCTGAAATCGTCCGTTGCGCATATACAAGGATTGCAGGACGGCTAAAGTGTACGCAAGATCCATGAATGTTTAAAGCGGGTTATGTTGAATGACAGCTATGCCCGATGTGAACAGCGCCGCACGTGATGGATAATAGCTCGTGATGGATGATAGTTACAGATGCGATGTTTCCTCTTGATGGATGACCACCGCACCCTGGAGAGTATTGATGGCAGATACGGCCGCATTAGACACGGAAGCTTGCGTGATCGAATGGACGAACAAGGTGAACCTGTGAGATCGGTCATTGAAGATGTATCAAAGTATTCGCAGCAGAAGTCTGTTTTGATGGGGTAGCAGATGATGTTATTTGTACGAAATGGCATGTCCGTTGGTATCAGAGGGTGGTTCCGATATGGGAAATATTCCCTTATAATTAGAGTGTAGTCCTTTTATCTATTATACGTTTCTGGAGGAGGGAATGTTTTATGAAATATGCCTATCTCGGGAAATCGGGGTTGAAGGTCAGCCGCCTGTGTCTTGGCACGATGAATTTCGGTCCGGTTACGGAGGAGAAGGAAGCATTCAAGATCATGGATGCGGCGATTGATGCCGGCATCAATTTCTTCGATACCGCGAACGGATACGGCGGACTCGAGCGCAGAGGATGGACGGAAGAGATCATCGGCCGCTGGTTTGCGCAAGGCGGCGGCCGCCGGGAGAAGGTGATCCTCGCGACGAAGGTATACGGCAGTATGCAGCATCCGGTTGTGGATCCGAATGAAGAACCCGGCTTGTCCGCATACAAGATCCGCCGCCATCTGGAGGACTCGCTGCGCCGGCTGCAAACGGATCATATCGAGCTGTACCAGATGCATCACGTCGACCGCAACGTATCGTGGGATGAGCTGTGGAATGCGTTTGACGTAGCTATCAAGCAGGGCAAGATCGGCTATGTCGGCTCCAGCAACTTCGCGGCACGGGACCTGGTGAAGGCCCAGTACGAGGCCAAGGCGCGCGGCATGCTAGGTCTCGTCTCCGAACAACACAAGTACAGCCTGCTCTGCCGTCTGCCCGAGCTGGAGGTGCTGCCCGCGGCGCAGGAGCATGGCATCGGCGTCATCGCCTGGAGCCCGCTGGACGGCGGTATCCTGAACGGGGTGCTGAATCCGGGCGAAGGCTCGCGCAACAAGGATCGCATCCAGCAGATCGAGAAGCTGCGTCCGCAACTGGAGCAGTTCTCCAAGCTGTGCCGGGAGATTGGCGAGTCTGAGGCGACGGTGGCGCTCGCCTGGACGTTGGCCCATCCGGCGATGACAGCACCGATCATCGGCCCGCGCACGCTGAAGCAGTTTGAGGATACGCTGCGCGTCGTTGAGCTGAAGCTGGATGAAGACGTGCTGAAGAAGCTCGATGAGATCTTCCCAGGCCCAGGAGGAGAAGCGCCGAAGGCATACGCTTGGTAAGAAAGACAGTCATTAATCGAAACTTTCTATTGACTACCAATATCCAAACAATGCCAAACATCGACAAGATGTTTGGCATTTCTTTTTTTTCATCCTGCTTCCGCGACGATTCGACAAGGACGATGGATATAGATTTTCGATATAGCTGTATAAATTGTCAATTCATATCTGTATAAAATAGGTTGATGAACCTATTGACTGCCAAAATTAGCAATCAATATATTCTATATAGAATCTATTTTAGAATATTTGGGAATATAAGGATATTAAGAAGAGGAGAGGAATAGAAGTTAGCGGATTGCAGCGTGATCTCGTGATCTATAGAAATGAAGGCTTCGGAAGATCGAGTCTATCAACTTCACGACCATAGAAATAGAAAACGAAAGGGGGTGAACCAGATGAGCCAGAAGACCAAGCAATGGGAACCTGTCTCGAAGAAGGGTCTCCTGAAGTCTGCGGGTACTGGACTGGTAAAGTCCGCAGGTTGTGCGGGATGTTGGGCAGCCAAGAGCATCCCGATGACCCGTGTTTGCATTATTGCAGGGTCACATCCAGGTATGTTAGCGCTTTAATCCATGGAGAACTCGATTCATCCCGGGGACGGCTCAGCCGTTCCCATCCCTATTCCCTAAGTACATAAGGGGGCGATACAGTTGGCAAGCCTGTTGCAACAGAATCCACGCAAGCCATATTTATCGGTTCATCTCCAACCGCACGGCGCGATCATGCTTGACCGAACGAGTATGTATTACTTCCGGTTGAGCGGCAGAGGCATACAGTTGGCCATGTTGCTGGCCAAGAACCAGAGCTTGGACAAGACCGCTAGAATCTGGGAGATATATTCAAAGGAATCCACTGATGCGGCGCAGTTGGCGGCGGAGCTCGCAAGCCATCCTTTCACTGCCGCGTGGACGGAGGATTTACTGAATCAACCCCTGTTGATCACCGGTTCGACACAGGCTTATCTGCCGATCAGTTGCACGCTTCAACTGACCAATGCTTGCAATCTGACATGTCCGTTCTGTTATGCGAGTTCAGGTAAACCTTACCCGGATGAACTCCGCACATCCCAATGGATCGAAGTGATGCAGAAGCTTGCCGCACACGGTGTCGCTGATCTGACGTTAACCGGCGGTGAAGCTCGGCTTGCCAGAGGTTTCAAAGACATCCTGGTGGCAGCCGGTTCATTGTTCCACAATGTGACGATCTTCAGCAACGGTCTGGGATGGAAAGATGAGGAGATTGAACTGATACATTTGCTCGGCAATGTTTCCTTGCAGATCAGCATAGACGGCCTCGCCAGCACGCACGATAAACTGCGTACCAGACAAGGCGCATTCCGTGAGAGCATGCATAATGTAGCCAGATTTGCGGAGAGAAGTGTACCTGTCGTCATCGCGATGACCGTTAACGAAGTCAATGCAGGTGAAGTATACGATGTGATCGGGGAGGCTGTTCGGGCAGGAGCTTCTGTGTTCCGTGTTGGCCGGACTTTGCCCGTTGGTCGGGCGACAGCAGAGATGGCGGTATTGCCACAGGAGAAGGAGGAACTTGTCAGAGGCCAACTCAGGTCGGCAGTTCAAACATGGGGCGAGCAGATGACGATCATCGACTGGGATACGGAACATGATCAAGGTTTGAATGATTTCTGCACTCCGGGTTACCTGGCCTGGTATATCCGTGCTGATGGCTGGGTTACACCATGTCAGATCGAAGATACAACGTTAGGTCATATCCTGACGGACAGCATGCTGGAGATCGGTTCGATATCACGCCTGAATCAAGCCAAACAGACATGCAAGAATTGTCGTTGCATGGGACATGTTGATATCTCGGAAGTGGATCTTCCTTTCGCGCACAGCCTGAACGCTGAGGTTAGATCAAGATGATATGGTTGATCGTTCTTTGTATGGTTGGCGCGATCATCGGGCTATGGTTGTTTATCAGATACCGACCTCCTGAACTGTATTCGCTGCTGCTCCCGAGAGATCAGGCGATCAAGATCGCAGTGCGATCGATTCAGACGCTTGTCGGCATCGATGTATCGGATTGGCAGCGATACGCCATGTACTGGTATGACCGGGACACCATCAATAAATTGCACCACCTGGGTATGCTGAATCGCGTGCGTCATGTTCTGTACAATTGGGGGCTAGTGGAATCATGGCGGATCCGTTTTGTGGGGCCTAATCAATCCATCTTAATCGGGATCAGCGCTTTAGGTGAGGTCACTTCGCTGATCGTCGATATCCCGAAACATAAGCTTCCGCCTGTTGAAGGTACCGCAGATCATGCGGATAAGGTACGTGAGGCGTTGGCCAACGCCGAAGATGGTTTATGGAATCGTTGCGTGGCGACCGGCAGCGGTGAGAAGACAGAGGATTTGCAAACGACAAGTACATACTGGTATACGGCCGAATCACCCGAGATGCGCATGAAGCTATCGGTTGAAAGCTTCCGTGGTCGCATTGTACATATTCACTTTGAGCCTGAGATCTTAACGGATGGTATGGGCTCTGCCGTCAAGAAGGAACAGTTGGAGTCAACTCTGGGACTAACGGGATTTATCGGTTCGTTCTTGGCATTAATAGCGGCGATTCTCGTCCTCATCAACCTGGATGTCCATCCGAATCTGGCCGTAGGCATTCTGCTTGGCGTGATCATGTTCGCAAGCAACGTGCTCACCGTGCGTGAGAGCGTGGATCTTAGCATCGTCAACGCATACGACGCGAGGATCAGTGTGAAGGCCGTGGCCATCCTGGGAATATTGTCAACTTCATTGGCCGGACTCGCCACCGGGTTGGTTGCTTTCCTGAGTTCGCTTGCAGGTATCGGATTGTCAGAATCGATGGGTCTGTCGTTGTTTGCAGAACCTGCCAAGCAGATCATGGTCGGAATATCAGCGGGTATCTGTTGTCTGGGGTTGTTTGCGTGGGTCATGCATGTGGCTGAAAGAAGGGGATGGCTCGAGATTTCACCTGAGCTGTCCAGCCGTTCGATCTTTGTCGCAGGGTATACCATTAAACAGGGGCTCAGCATGAGCTTGATCAGTTCGATTAGCGAAGAAGCGATCTATCGGCTCTTGGCGTTGTCTGCGATATGGAAGTTAAGCGGCAATGAATGGCTGGCGATCTTCGTGTCATCTATGCTGTGGTCTCTCGTGCATCAAACTGCAGGATTTAAACCACGGTGGATGCGGTACGTGCAACTTATGCTATTCGGCCTCATCCTGGGATATTGCTTTATTCAGTTCGGGTTTATATGTGTACTTCTGATCCATGCGGTGCATAACTTTGTGCTAGTTTGTCTTCCGCTGTGGAACTATCGTTTCAGCCGCAAAAGAACCGGCGAGGTCAGAACCGAACAGTCTGCTCTGTAAAGAAGTAATCCTGTGCTCAAGGAAGGTATGCGATGGAGTTACTAACGGTAAGAGATCTTGTGAAGGAATACCGCAATGGTGACGGTGTCCATGGGTTGACTTTTGCCGTTAAGCGAGGGGAGGTCGTCGCACTCCTCGGTCCGAACGGCGCTGGCAAAACGACTACGATTCGATGCATAGCTGGAATGTTCCGGCCCGACAGAGGCGAGATTCTAATCGGCGGACATAGAGCCGGCACTGCTGCCGCTCTGGAGCAGGTCGCGCTGATCCCCGATCAACCCCACCTGTATCCGATGTTGACGGTTGCGGAGCATCTGCAATTCCGCGCACGGAGCATCAAGGTTGGCAAGCAGGAATTGCGCAACAGAGTCATTCAGGCATTGGCGGAAGTCCATATGGAGGCGTTGGCGGATCGTGAGAGCGGCCAACTGTCCAAGGGTCAGAAGCAACGTGTTATCCTGGCTGGCGCGGTGCTGCAAGAAGCATCGGTGTATCTCATGGATGAACCGACAGTTGGGTTGGACATTCCTTCCAAGAAGTGGCTGGCAGAATGGATTAGGCGCAAAGCCAAAGAGCAGGCAGCCGTGCTGGTGTCCACACACAGCCTGGAGTTCGTCATGGAGACGGCTCAGCGCGTCCTGCTCATTCGGGACGGGACATTGATGACGGAGATGAAGGTGCCTTTAGCATCAGATGAGAGGCAGAGTTGGAAGGATGAAGTGATACGGAAATTGGGAGAATGGTCGGATGGTTAACATCTTGAATTTGTTCCTGATCCAGGCCAAACGCCAATTGCTTGGAACTCGACATCAGAGCAAAATGCCATTGCTTGTGGGCATACTCCTAATCGTATTCACCGGTATACAGATCGGATTCATCCATGATCAGCGTGATGCATATGTATCTGTTGCGGGTTGGTTGGTGAGCGGTTTCTTCATGTTGTATACGATCTTTGGTCTGATTTCGAACCGCTTGCCGGGCAATATGGAGGACATCATCTGGCTGTACCCTCTGTATCCTATGCCCAGGATCATACACGCTGTCTTCGTATGGCGTGTGGTCTGGAAGGGCGCGATCTGGTTTGGCTCTGCATCCCTGGCTGATCTGATCGTATGGATCACCAAGCAAACGTATGGCGGCTTGATGGGTAAAGCGTGTACCGTACTTATCCTGGTCGCCGTGCTTGAATATTGGGTCCTGGCAGCCAGTTGTGCCAGAACCATTCGCTCAGTTCGGGCCTTCTACATGATCTTGCTGCTTGCCATAGCTACTGCTCATGGGGTCTTGTTGTATGACGGTTGGAGGAATGGTTGGCACCCTGTTCACTCCTGGATGGAACAGATCGGCAGCATCCTGCACGGCCACATGAATCCGCTATGGTGGTTGATGGTGCTCTTAACAGGAACGATCTCTTGTGCAACAATTTACATATGTGGAAGAGATCTTCGCAGTAAGGAACGACTGGTGGTCGAAGCGGACTTCTGGGCAGAGTTTCAAGATCATCAAGCCTACATGGCCAAGCTCGGTACGAAGACTAAGAAGACGTGGTGGGGACTACCCGGTCTGCAAGGGGTATGGTCATTTCTGTGGATCGAGATGGCGATCACGAGGAAGCATCTGTTCGCTCACATCCTCCAATTGGCAGGAATGGTGATCTTACTCCATTATCTGATCATCGCTCACCTCGAATGGTTCTATATCGTTATGGGGATTATCACGGCGGCCATGGTGCTAGGTTCTTATTATTCCAGCCTCGTGCGGCATGCCAAGAGCGGAGATTTATTTATGCTTCCGGGTCCGCTGTGGAAGAAAACGATCATCCTGGAAACGGCGAATCTGATATGGATATGGTTGATCTTTCTATATTCATTTGCCGTGTATGCCTATAACTATCCGTTGTCCTGGGCGAACATGAGCCTAATCGTGCTCGAAGGCATTGGCTTCTATATGTTGATGCTGGGGATACGTTGGAACGCGTTGATTCAAACGTACAAACGCAGTCCAGACATGCCGATCGTGCTGTACTATCGCTATTTCTTCATCAGCCTGGCTGGTGCCGGCGTTGTGCTGGCGGCAGTATATTGGCTCTTGCTTGGCGCAGCGTCATGGAAGACAGCGATGGTGGTATGCATGCTGGGATTCTTATGGTGGGTGATCGCGTATGGTTACAGGAGGAGAAGAGCGGCCACCGCTTTGATACTTGCAGTTGGATGCTTGATTGTGTTGCTGTAGAAGATCGCAAAGGAAACAGAATGAACATGAGAAAGGATGTTGGCTGGATGAGCAATCAATCCGATGTCTCTCTATCGCTGCGCAAGATGGCCGGTTCGCAAGATTATATGCAAGTTGCGGCAGCGATGAGGGAAGTGAAACGCTCCGGCAGAGAGGCGTTGCCCGTACTGATGGAAGCTTTGCACGGGGATGATCCGATGCTCCGCGACATCGCGTGCGCGGTTCTGGGGGAGCTCGGATCAGACGCTGCAGAGGCGGTACCCAGGTTAATTGAATTGCTTCAGACTGGCTCAGATGAAACACGGATGGCGGCAGCCCTCTCTCTGATGCGGATCGGTCCCGGCAGTATTCCTCAGTTGAAAGTTACCGCTGAACAAGGGACAGGATTGGCCAAATTCTGGGCTTGCTGGGCATTGTCTTGGCTGGATCCGTCCTTGCTTACTGCGGATATGATCGCATGTCTGAAGGCCGAGCAAGATCAACCAACGAGCGCCGTAACCCCATTCGCTGCGACAGAAGCGATCAGTAAAGTGATCGCCTGGCAGTTAAAAGAACCCGAACGAGGTGGTGGTTGACATGGATGCAGGGCAGTTGATGCCGAATCTTCCGGAGCATCTCGTATGGCTCAACGTTGAGAAGCAGGATGCTCAGATACGTCCGGGAAGCGACACGTACTTGCTTTATTTCTGGTCGATGGAATGTCCGGCCTGTCAGATGATCAGCTCCAGATTGACCAAGATTCAGAAGGACCCCTCCCAGGTACAAGTCATTTACATCCATGTGCCGCTCTTCGAAGAGGAGAAATCCATTGAACGGGTACAAGCGAAGATCACCAAGTTGCACTTGAAAGCACCGGTCGTTCTGGACCATCAATACGAAGTAGTGAAGCTGTTCGGCGTTGAAGGTCTCCCCAGCGTCTATCTGTTCGATCAGGATCGCCGGTTGATCTACTTCGGCATGGGAGAAGAAGCTTACCATGATGCGATGCAGAGCTTGGACCATGCGACAACGGCATGAATGGCCACGGTCTGTTACGTAACGGAACGTCGATCCGCTATTCAGGCGAAATCTAGCATTTTCATCTAGCTAGCGGAATACAGATTCGTTATTTGAAGGTGATGGCAGGGAAATGGCTCGGTTTGCGACCCATAGCGGAATGTCGTTCCGTTAACGTTGGCGAAACGGGCTATTTTCACGAAATAACGGAATGACGTTCCGTTAGAGAAGGATCGCGGCCAAGCGGTTGAAGAGCGAAGACACGACATGATGATCCGATAAGCAATATCCCGGCCGGAGACAGGCGGAATGAAGACACGGACGCCGTTCCGAGGACAGTGTGCATCCGGACTTCCTCCATGACATTTCCAGCACGTAACCTTATAATGGAGGAAGGGAGGCTGGCAAAACATGAATTTTCAAGACGCACACACCTTGGAGGAAAGGCTTAAGCTGGCACGCAAGCTGGCGGAACGGTTCCACGAACGGGCGGAGGGAATCGACCGGGAAGGTTCCTTTCCTTATGAAAATATCACAGAACTCAGGGAGTCGGGCTACACGTCTCTGACCTTGCCGCGGCTCTATGGCGGGCAGGAAATCTCTCTGTACGAGATGGTACGTTTGCAGGAGACGCTGGCGACCGGTGACGGATCGACAGCACTGGCCATCGGCTGGCACGTGGGAACGATGAAGAATCTAAGCGAGAAGAACAGTTGGAGTGAGCCCGTTTTCCGCATGTTGTGTGAGGATGTGCTCCAGCGGGGCGCGTTGATCAACGGGGCGGCCACCGAGCCGGCTACGGGCAGCCCGACGCGCGGCGGTACGTTCCAGACAACAGCCGTATGGTCGGATGGAGAGTGGGTCGTCAATGGGCGGAAGACGTTCACCACCCTTGCTCCTGTGCTCGACTATTTCCTCGTTAATGTGACGGTTCCGGATCAAGGCAAGGCTGCCAGCATACTCGTGCCACGCACCTGTGAAGGCGTCACCATCGAGGAAACCTGGGACAGCGTTGCGATGCGCGGAACAGGCAGCCATGACCTCGTGCTCGATCACGTGCGGGTCGATGCCTCATATCTCGTGGAATGGCTCGATGCCGGCAACAAGCGGGCTTCAGGCTGGCTGCTGCATATCCCCGCCTGCTATCTCGGGATCGCGCAGGCTGCCCAGCGTTACGCCATCCGTTTCGCCCAGCAGTATGCGCCGAACAGCCTGCATAGCGGCACGATCATCGACCTGCCCAATGTGCAGGCCAAGATCGGCGAGATGGAGCTGGAGCTGATGCGCTCACGGGAATTCCTGTATGCGATCGCGAAGCGGTGGGACGAATCGGATGAGGAAGCGAGGAACGCTCTGAAGCCTGAGCTTGGAGCGGTCAAGATGGCGGTGACGAATGCCGCGTTGAAGGTCGTCGACCTGGCGATGCGGGTCGTCGGCGCCCACAGCCTGTCGCTCAAGAACCCGCTGCAGCGTTATTACCGCGACGTGCGCGCCGGACTCCACAATCCGCCAATGGACGATATGACGATCCAACTGCTGGCACGTACCGCAAGCCTGCGTGAAGCGGCTCATACGGAGAAGCAAGGATGAGATCGTTCGGCTCTGAGTCGAACGGACAGCGTGAACAAGGGCTTCCCAGCTATTCTTGCGCCAGAGGAATAATCGTTGACCAGAACCATATGCATGTATTAGAAATGCATGCGTTTCCAAGAATGGCTCGCAACATGATGGCCAGGCGCAGTTGACCGGCGGTCAGCATGAATGTGCGGCCAAATGGGAGGTTTGGGTCATGAAATGCAAGGCTTGTTCGGGAGCAGGTACGATCCGATGCAGAGACTGTTCAGGTGAAGGGATGGGACTGGGCCACTCCAAGTGTCCAACCTGTCAAGGCTTAGGGTCTGTACCATGCGAAGCTTGTGAAGGTCGGGGCAAAGTGAGCTTCTTCAGCAGATTCAGGAAAAAAGATTGATGCAACCGTGCCGTGGGCGCATCGCATGTTCCCAAGGGCGTCACACATACCTGTGCAGCCGGATTCGAAGGAATTCGGCTGTTTATTTGTTCATGTAATGCAAGATATTGATAAATTTAGGAATCGGTGATACGGTTATGTTCGAGAGAGTGTATGGGACACGGGGGGGGAGAGAGCAGTGCGTGCAAGTTTTTCGAAGGTGCTCCTGCTTGTCGCTGCAGCGGTGGCAACGGTATTAGTGGTCTCTATCGCGATCCATTATATCAACCTCTGGCAGGCAGACCCGATCACTTCCAATGGCTTGTCCATGCACAATGATGAAACCAGGCGTATCTATGTGGAATTGGTGAATAATGGGCGGCATGTTGTCCAGCTCACGGATGTGACGATCAATGGAGGCAAACGGCCCAAGCTCGTGCAACTTGTCATCAGCTACACGGGAGAGCTTCCTTCGTTTGGCATCGAGGACAATGAACTGGCGGACTATGTCGGTATACATGAGATGGAGATCAAGCCATCCTTGGCCAATTCGTCTGCAGATGTGAGGGAGATCATTCAAAGCAATATCAGCAATCCGGAACATCGAGTCCCCATCCACTACGGGTTATATCTGGACAGCGACGATCTGATCGAAACCATGGAACTTCGGTACAAGTATCTGGGCATCTCCAAAACGAAAACGATCATGATATCGCCCAACTGGGCAGATTAACGGCTTTCCGTTTGAAACACCTCAGCCACTCAGCACCAACCAGCTAACATAGAGGAATGATCCACCCATAGGATAAAAACATTGACGATCAAAGATATAATCACCTATAATTCTTATGTATTTACTAGAAATTAGAGAGTTGGGAGTGCGTTACGCTTGTGGATGACGGCTGTGGCGATCGGACTGGCATTATTTTTCGCGATGAATATCGGCGCGAGCGGTGCCGCAGCGACGATGGGGGTTGCATACGGCAGCGGGGCTGTTCCCAAGAGAGTTGGCCTCTTGTTGGCCGCAGTAGGGGTCTTTGCCGGGGCTTACCTGGGAGGCGGCGAGGTCGTCAAGACGCTTGGCGCGGGCATCGTCCCGTCTGATCTGTTAACGGTTCAACTGGTGATGATCATTCTGTTGTCGGCTACACTGACGCTCTTCATGGCCAATTTGCTTGGCATTCCGCTTTCCACGAGCGAAGTCACCGTAGGTGCGGTGGTTGGCGTCGGCGTCGCCTATCAGACGCTATTTGTAAGCAACGTGCTGGTCATCGTTTCGTTCTGGGTGATCATCCCCGTTATTGCATTCGCGATGGCGTGGATGGGCGGGAGCATCATCATGTATCTGGAGAGACGCGATAGCCGCTGGCGTGGAGCCGGTAGCGGCAAGTGGAAACGCGCCCTGACGTTTGCGGTTGTTGCGATGGGGGTATTTGAAGCGTTCTCCGCCGGGATGAACAACGTCGCCAATGCCGTAGGCCCTCTGGTGGGGGCAGGTTTAATGACCGCACAGGCGGGTATCTTCTGGGGCGGCCTGTTCGTAGCATTGGGCGCCATTGCCTTGGGAAGCAGAGTGGTCGAGACCAATGGCAAGAAGATTACGAATCTGACGCTGTTGCAAGGTTCATTCGTGTCGGGAACGGGCGGCCTGCTGGTGATGATCGCATCCCTGTTCGGCTTGCCGGTGCCGCTGACCCAGGTGACGACAACCGCGATCATGGGACTCGGGGTTGCCAAGCGCGGCTTTCAGGCATCGGAGAAAACGACGGTCATCAAGATCCTCAAGGTCTGGCTGGTGTCGCCGCTGATCTCTCTTGTTATCTCTTATACCTTGGTGAAATTATTCATCGAACCGGATCTGTTCGTCATCGTGTTGCTGCTGGCTTTGCTCATCGCAACACTCGGGTTGAAAAGCTTGTACCAGACCGTACGCACTGAGAAGAGTGTGATCAATGAAGATGGCGGCGGCATATGACGGGACATGGTTGATACGGAAGGCTCTGCGATTCTCCTGTTTGCATGCGGGAGGAATGACAGAGCTTTTTCTATGGCTAATGCCAATATGAGGATCGTCAACTTCGGACGCAATCCGCGATTGATATTGTATAATCTAGTTAGCATGGTTTGATAGAGAAAGTGAGGGACAAGAAACCCATGAAGTTTATACATACGGCAGACTGGCATCTCGGCAAGCTGGTGCAGGGCGTCTACATGACAGAGGATCAGCGCCATGTTCTGCAGCAGCTCATCGCTGCGGTGGAAGAGGAGAAGCCGGATGCCGTCATCATCGCGGGGGATCTGTACGACAGGGGCGTCCCGCCAACGGAGGCGGTTGATCTGCTCGACGAGACGCTGGAGCGGATCGTCGTTGAACTGCGCACGCCTGTGCTGGCAATCGCAGGCAATCACGACAGTCCCGACCGGCTGGATTTCGCAACCCGCATCATGGAAGGACAAGGGCTGCATCTTGTCGGGCAGTTGAAGCGGGATATGAAGCCTGTGGTGCTGCGCGACCGTTTCGGTGAGGTGCATTTCCACCTGGTCCCCTATGCCGATCCTGCCCAGGTGAGACATGTGCTGGAGGACGAGACGATCCGCACGCATGACGACGCGGCGCTGGCGATTGTACGAAGAATCGGAGAAAACATAGACCCCCAGGCCCGCCATGTGTTCGTCGGCCATGGATTCGTCACGCCAGGCGGGGAAGCGAAGGCCAATACGAGCGATTCCGAACGTCCCCTGTCCATCGGCGGCGCTGAGCATGTGCGCGCGGAATATTATGAGCGATTCCACTATACGGCGCTTGGCCATCTGCACCAAGCCCATCATGTGCAGTCTGAACGCATCCGCTATGCGGGTTCGATCCTGAAGTATTCCATTTCCGAGGAGCATCATGACAAAGGTTATTATCTGGTTGAGCTGGACGGCGAAGGACAGGTGACGGTGGAGAAACGTATGCTTACCCCAAGGCGTGATATGCGCCGCATCATCGCAACCATCGAGGAGATCGAGAAGCATCCGGTGAACGAGGACTATGTGTGGGTTACGCTGACCAACGAGCATCCGGTGCTCTTCCCGATGGAGAAGGTGAGGGCCGTCTATCCGAATGCGCTGCACGTTGAACGCCAGTTGCCCATCATGCCGGAAAGCGGAGGCGCGCAGGCGCGTTCCGCCGCACCGGATAAACGGCAGGCGGACCCGTTGGAACTGTTCGCCGCCTTCTATCATGAGGTATCGGGCAGGGAATTGAGCGAGGAACAGAAGCGTCTGTTCGCTGATACCTATGAGCAGCTTTTGCGGGAGGAAGGTGAGCGCGCATGAGGCCGCTGAAGCTTACGATGACCGCCTTCGGTCCATACCGCGATCGGGAGACGATCGACTTCACCGCACTGAAGGATCATCGGCTGTTCGTCATCTCCGGCATGACCGGGGCGGGCAAGACGACGATCTTCGATGCGATCAGCTATGCTTTGTACGGCTCTGCCAGCGGGGAAGATCGCGCCGACCATCGCATGCTGCGCAGCCATTTTGCCGATGAGGAGACGCATACCTCGGTCGATCTGCACTTCGCCGTCGGCAGCAGGAGCTACCGCGTGTTCCGGCAGATGGGACATCGCAAAGGGAACAACAAGAACGAAACAGGCGGCAAGATCGAACTGTACGAGACGACGAGCGGGGTTGAGGTGCCCTGTGTGGACAAGTTCACCGTCAGCGACATCAATGCGAAGCTCGAATCCATCATCGGCCTGACGAAGGAGCAATTCAGCCAGATCGTCATGCTGCCGCAGGGGGAGTTCCGCAAGCTGCTGACGTCGGATACGGAGAACAAGGAAGAAATTCTGCGCCGCATCTTCCGCACCGGCATGTTCCAACGTCTGGAGGACCGGTTTTATGAGAAGAGCCGCCAGCTTAAGGAAGCGCATCGCGAAGCGGCGGCGAAGCTGGACATTCATATGCAGCATGCGGCAGAGACGCTGCCGAGGCGGGAAGGCAGCGCCCTTGCGCAGACGCTGGAGCAGGAGCATCGCAGTCCGGCTCAGGTGTTGCAGGGCTTGGCTGCAGAAGCCGACTACTATGCCGGATTGGTGGGCGCGGCGGAGGAGCAGCGTGCGCAAGCGGCCGCCAAGCTGGAGCAACTGGAGGAAGAGAAGCGGGCGGCGGAGGAGCTGAACCGCCTGTTCGCGGAGCTGTCAGCCCAGCGCGGGAGACTCGCGGAGCTGGAGTTGCAGAGGGATGCGATGGATGGGCTGGAGGCGCGCCTGACAATTGCCGAGCAAGCAGCGCGCATCGAGCCGTATGAGGAGCATGCGCTTATCGCTGCTGCCGATGCGGATGCGATTCACACGCAGCTCGAGGCCAAGAGAAGCGAAGCTGAGCTCGCCGTCCACCGGCATGAGGAAGCGCAGGCTCGTTACCGCCAGGAGGAAGAACGCGCCGAAGAGCGGCATCGCATCGAGCTGGAGCTGAACCGGTTGCAGGAGCTTCTGCCTGCCGTTAGGAATCTGGACGAGATGCGGCGCACGGTTGAACGGCTCCAAGCGACGAAGGCATCGCTGGAGGAGCAGCAGGCGGCGCTGGACAAGCAGATCCAAGAGAAGCGGGCGGAGAAGCAACAATTGGCCGAGCTGCTGGGTAAGCTTGAGGAAGCGCCCCGGAAACTGCCGGAGAAGCAGAGCGAGCTTGACCGGCTCAGGCAGAAGGCGAGGCTTCTGCAGGAGCTCGTCCAACTGGAGCAGCAGATGGCGAAGTTTGCGGAGCTGGAAGCCACTCGCCGCCAGGCATTGGCTCGTATCCGCCATGAGCATGACCGGATGGAGGCGGCATGGATCGAAGGGCAGGCGAGCCTGCTGGCGATGCATCTGCATGATGGCAAGCCGTGTCCGGTATGCGGCAGCCTGGAGCATCCGAATAAGGCTTCATTCGGCTCCGAGGTGCCTTCGCGGGAAGCGTTGCAGCAGATCAAGGAGCAATTGCGCCTCGCGGAACAGGAACTGCACGAAGCGGCAGCGCAGGTGGCGGCTGCCCGCAGCAGCCGCAGTCAGAAAGCAGACGTGCTTGAGGAATACGGCATCGAAGCTCGCGGCTATGCCGAGCAGCTTCAGGAGGTGATCGCTTCCGGCAAGGCGCTTGCTGCCGAGACGGAAGGACTTAAGGCCGAGGCACTCCGGCATGCGGAATGCCAGAAACAACTGCAGGAACTTGACCGGCAGTTGGACCGTTTGATTCATGCGCGGCAGATTTCCAGTTCGGAACTGCAGGAGACCGCCGTTCGCTATGGCCAGGAAAGCGCGCGGCTGGAGCATGAGCTGGAGCGCATCCCGGAGGAACTGCGCGAAGCGGAGCAGCTGGAGAGGGTGATCGCGGATCTGGCGGAGCGGCTGCAGTCGATGACGGCAGACTGGCAGGAAGCGCAGCGGAACCTTCAAGCAGCAGAACAGCACCGCGTGCAAACAGTTGCCCAGTTGGAAAGCTTGATCAAACAGCGCGAAGAGGCTATTACCCGCGCAGAGGAAGCGAAACTCCGATTCGAGGGCCAACTGCTCAAAGCTGGATTCGCCGATGCAGAGCAATATAGGCAGGCGAAGATGGAGGAAGCGGTCAGAGCGGCAGAACGCATGCGCTTGAACGAGTACCGTCAGACGCTGATGCTCGTCAGACAGCAGACGGATGAGCTGTCGGCACGCCTCAGCGGCCGCGAGCCGGTCGATCTGGGACCGCTTGGTGAGGCGCTGGCGGCGGCTAAGCAGGAGCTTGAGAACATCGCGGCAGCCAGACAGTCGGCGGAGCGGTACAGGCAGGATGCCAGGAGGCTTGCAGAATCGATCGAACAGGCGGCACGTCGCGTCCAGGAGCTTGAGGGCGAACTGGAGAAGGTGCTTGATCTGTATCAGGTGATCAAGGGGGATAATTCGCTTCGCCTGTCATTTGAACGATATATTCTGATCGAATATCTCGAGCAGATCCTTCAAGCGGCCAATGTGCGGTTGCAACAACTGTCGGGCGGGCAATACTTGTTGCAGCGCAGCGGCAGGCTCGAAGCCAGGGGCAGACAGAGCGGCCTCGGGCTGGATGTGTATGACGCCTATACCGGCCAGAACCGCGACGTCAAGACGTTGTCCGGCGGGGAGAAGTTCAATGCTTCGCTGGCTCTCGCCCTCGGCATGACCGATGTGATCCAATCCTACCAGGGCGGCGTTTCGATCGAGATGATGTTCATCGATGAGGGCTTTGGCTCACTCGACGAAGAAACGTTGCAGAAGGCCGTCGCCACTCTGGTGGAGCTACAGCGGGCGGGCAGGATGATCGGTGTTATCTCGCACGTGCCGGAGCTGAAGGAAGCCATCCCGGCCGTGCTGGAGGTGGCCAAGACGAGAGAGGGTTACAGCCGAACCTCCATTGTCATCCGTTAATATCTCCGGTCATCAGAAGAGGTTGGCAAGAAAACATGATGGTTTTCCTGCCAACCTCTTAGTGTTAGGTATGCCGAATACCTGCCTTCATCTGCGCCGCTGTCTGCGTGGCGGAATCTCGACCGTTGTCGCCGTTTCGACCGGCATGAGCTTGGGAGGATTGCGGCGCACTTTTCTCGTATGGGAACGGCCGGATTCATCGGCAATGTTGTATTGAAAAAATTGATCGTTAGCGAGGTCATGGAGGTAATAAACCGCAGGCTCAGCGCGGTCCTGCAACACTTGCTGGTCGGGCCGCAGCGTAAATAGCAGCTTAAGCTCGCTGGCAGGTAAGCCTCTGCCGTCGAAACGGCCGATGCTGCGGACATAGACGCCACGGCTTGAATAAGTCAGTTGCGACAGCAAGATCAAGCAAGCTGCAACGGCCGGCCAACTGATGAGATAATCGATCGTACGGGCAGTTCCGCTCTGCAAGTGCAGCGAGTATTCGTAGCCCAGGATCAGGTGCAGCGGCATCAGCAGGGCGGTGTGACAGAACCCGGAGACGAAGTGATGGGCCTTACGGCGCCGAATCCCGTACGTGATCCATAAGAGAGCTGTAGCCGCAGCCGCGCAGCCCGCGATGATCACAAGCGCGGGATAGGTATCGGCCAGCCAGTGCGGATATCCGGTCATGGCGAACCAGACGTGAAGCGCCTGCAGCCCGGCAATCGAAGAAAGCGCTTGCATAAACGCGTGTTGCGGTTTGAACTGCCTGATGAGCAGCAATCGATGGCCGACACGGCGAGTCGCAGCGCCAATCGATAAGCTCAAGATTATGATCAGTTGGGCAAGGATCGTTAATGACTCCTGCGGCTCAGCGAGCGCATCGATCATATGCTCGATCCATTGATTCATCCATGATCCGCCCCTTTCTGAATCAACATGGGTTCAGGCAAAACTTTCCTATAATTATAGACCTTAACGCGAGACCTGTCCATTCTATCCAAAGAGGCCCGGACGAAATTATGGTATGATAGTAGTAATGAAATGCAGATTGGATGGTGCGCCGGTGAACTTCTATACTTCGATTAAGCGGAAATTCAACGATCTTAAGCTGAGAAACAAACTGATCATCTCATTCATCGCCGTCGTGTTCATCCCGATCACGTTCGTTGGCCTCTTCCTGACCAACGAACTCAGGCAGATAGCGCTTAACAACGCGCTCGAGCAAACGGAGATCACGATGGATCGCATGCGCCAGCAGACGATCAGGCTGCTCAAGGTGCCGATCGACATCTCGCGGAATCTGCTGATCGACGACCGTCTCAAGAATCTCCTCAGCACGGACTACCATTCGCGTTACCAGTTGGTTGTTGCCTATCAGAATTATCCGGATATCGAGCGTTATGTGAGCTTCACCAACGAGATCGACAACATCCGCCTCTATACGGAGAACGAGACGATGATATCGAACTGGGAGTTCTTCCCGGCTGACGAGAGCATCACCTCCCAGGATTGGTATCAGGAGGCGATCCAATATCGCGGCATCATCAATTGGCGTTATCTGCCGGATGAAACCAAACGTAACGAACGGTTCTTAAGCCTCGTGCGGATGATTGAATTTGATAATTACAAATATACGAACGTTCTGGTCATCACGGTCAGCAAGACACAGCTTCAGGCGGTTGTTGACAGCGAATCGATCAAATCCATGATCGTCGACGACCAGAACAACGTGATCGCCACAAACTTCACTGAGTGGCGAGCGAAGACGCTGGATGAGATCTTCCCGGATCTCGACCTGAACGGGTCGGGCAAGCACGAAACCAAGTTGGACGGTGAGCAGGTCAATGTCCTCATCGATTATGTTCGCCCAGAAGCAAGCTCCAGCGGCCTGCGCATCATCTCCGTCTATTCGGTGGAGGATATCGTCGCGGACGCGAATCGTTTCAGCCGTCTCGGGTTGATGGTCATCCTGGCCAGCGTGATCATCTCGTTCATCCTGATCTATTGGGTGTCCTCGCTGCTCACGCGCCGTCTGCTCAAGTTCAGCACACAGATCGGCAGGGCCGCGATTGGCGATTTCGAGACGCTGCTCCCGATCGACGGCAATGACGAAATCGGACAGTTGACGAGACAGTATAACTTTATGATCCGCAGCATCAAGGACCTGATCGAAGAGGTGCGGAAGACGAACAGGCAGAAGGAGCAACTGGAGCTCAAGCAGCAGGAGATCAAGCTGAAGATGCTCGCCAGCCAGATCAATCCACACTTCCTGTTCAATGCTCTGGAATCGATCCGGATGCAAGCGCATATCAAAGGTGAGAAGGAGATTGCCGGTGTCGTCAAGATGCTCGGCAGGCTGATGCGGAAGAGCCTGGAAACGCAGGGACATCATATTCCGCTGAAGGATGAGATCGACATCGTGCACAGCTATCTGGAGATCCAGATGTTCCGGCATCGCGACAGGCTGACCTATGAGCTGCATATCGATGAGGAAGCAGGCAAGCAGCTGATTCCGCCGCTGATCATCCAGCCGCTCGTCGAGAACGCGGTCGTGCACGGCATCGAGCGCAAGGAGACAGAAGCGGAGCCGTTGAAAGTGACGGTGAAGGCGGTTGTTCAGGGCAAACAACTGCATGTTGTGGTTGAAGATAACGGGATCGGCATTAACGAAGAGCGCCTCCATGCAATCATCCGCATGCTCGATGAGCAGGATGAAGGCAATCGCATCGGCCTCAGCAACGTCCATCATCGCTTGCAGATGGTTTACGGCGAGTCCAGCGGCCTCATCATCGAAAGTGAGGAGCACGTCGGCACAACCGTTAGATTTAGCATCCCAATTGAGTAGAACAGGAACCAGCCTGATCATACTCCTGCCCAATCGCCATCGATCCCAGGTTGCCATTAGCCCCATGTTTGGTGGCAGCCTGGGATGATCATCGGCAAGAAGCGGTCTTGGTTCATTGCTCTGCAGAAGAAACCGATTCCCTTCGGGATGGTTGAACTTTCTGCATGCTGAGCAGAAAACTGGCAAGAGCGGCAATACTGCAAACGAACGGGAGCAGGCCATACCCCCAGCTAGATATGACATAACCGCCTATCATGGAGCTTAAGGTAATGCCGGCATACAGGGCGGTCATGTTCCACGCCATCACCAAGCCTCGCTCCTCGGGATATTCTGCCGCCAATCTGGCCTGATAAGAGGTAAACCCAGCATAACCGACCACCGCCCATATCAGCAGCAAAAGATAAATCCAGACACCGGATGTGAATAATAAACCGAGACCAATCAGCATCAGTGACAAGACCAACAGAACCGTTCTTGAAAGGAACCCCGCGCCCAATCTGTCTGCCAAACGCCCGCCGGCAAGGCTGCCCGAAACCGCGCCGATACCATAGGATGTGACGGCCAGCGCGATTTCAAACGAGGTGAACCCATTTTCAGCGTATAGTGCTGCTCCCAGATAGACATACAGCGTATACATCGAGATCGCCCATATCGTCGTCACACTAACGGAGCCCAGTATTCTTGGCAGATGGTGATTCGCCCTCTTCTCCGTTGAACGACTTGCGGCAGCCGTTTCCCAGATTTTGAAATTCACCGCAGCCAGCATAGCCCCGGCAATGGCCAGTACGACAAACACGGATCGCCATCCCCAATAATTCTCCAACAATGAACCGAATGGTGCGCCCAGCAACAGGGAGGTCATATATCCGGAGACGATAATGGATATCCATGTTCCTCTTCGCTCAGGCGGCGCAATGTCTCCGATAATGGCATAAATCAATGGGGTGATGGATGCAACGGACAATCCGGCCAAGAAGCGGCCGATCATTAGCCAGAGTAGTGTTGGGGCCAAGGCAGTCAGCACGTCAGAAACCGCGAACAGAAGCAAGCCGGACACAATCAACGATCTACGTCCCATGCGGTCTGACAACCAACCGAAGACAGGAGCCGTTCCCGCATAAGCAACGGCAAAAACCGTCACCATCCATCCAGTTGTTGCTGAACTGACCTGATATGTTTCGGAGATGAAGGGCAATAACGGAGAAATGACAAACAGATCCGTACCCACCAGAAAGAAAGTAATCCAACCGACGATTAAACTCAGTCTTCCATGCAACCAGGCAATCCCCCCTTTAGCATATGTATATTCAACCATGGAGCAAAGGCGGCTTGACTGATCTCGATGATTCAAAACAGAAAGAGGATGAGCGCTATATCTCATCCTCTTTCGTGATTCAGCATATGATCATGCTCTGGTCCTTGCTTAGTCTACCTTGCCGCCCCACAGCTTGACGCGGTCCTTCACGTAGACTTCGAATTCGTCTTCCATCTTCTCGACGCCGTTGTCGATCAGCTCTTGCATGTAAGCGTCCCACAGCGAATCGAACTCAGACGGATCTGCCAGGATGATCTGCGGGATGCGCTGGAATGTGATTTCCTCCATGCGTTTCGCGAGGATCGCATATTCAGAATCACTTGGTACCGGCAGGTCCCATGCTGCGCCCCATGCCTTGACAGGGAATTCTTCTGGTTGCGGCCACAGCTCGATCCAGCGGTTCACGCCGTATTGGGCGAGCGTTTCTTTCTCGACAGCCGAGTAGTTCTCGATAACTTGCTCCGGCCACTTCGTTGTGTAGTAGTTGCCGGTCGAATCCTTCACGCCGTCGCCGTAGCGGGCGGAGATGCCGTAGAAGCCAACGCCGGATTCCTTGGCGAAGGTTGCAGGGTCGTTGTTCTTGAGCTCTTGCACTTCTGGGAAGATGCGGCGTACACCTTGATCGTCATAGTAGTAGTGTTCGCCTTCGATACCCCAGTTGTTGAGGATCTGGCCTTCGTCGGAAGCGAGGAAGTCCAGGAATTGGATCGCTCTTACAGGGTCCGGGTTGTCAACCGAGATACCAGTACCCCAGCCGCCCATGAAACCGGAAGATTGCAATTGATGATCCTTGAAGTTCTCATTCAGCGTAACAGGGAAGTGAGCGTAAGTTTGCTCGAACTTGCCTTCTGCCCTCAAGCTGTTTACTGCATCCTGGAAGCCCCAGTCTTGGTCGATGACGCCAACCACGCGTCCGGTTGCGATCTTCGCCTTGTATTGGTCTTCTTTCTGAGTGAATGCCTCCGGATCGAGCAGGCCGATCGAATTAATATGGTTCAACCAGCGGAAGTATTCTTTCTCTTCTGGACGTCTGTAGTGGTAAGTGACTTCATAGGTTTCCGGATCGATGTACACTTCACCGTCGTCCGGTGCGCCAGTTGTCAGGAACGCCGGGTTCGTTACGCCGATCATGATGCGCCATCCGTCCGCCAGGAACGTGATGCCTACGCGCTTCTGACCGTCCGGTGTTGTTGGGTTCTTATCCAGGAACGACTTAATCGCGTTTTCATAATCTTTAACCGTTTTGATTTCTGGATAACCAGTAGCCTTCAGCGCTTCATGCTGAATATGGAATGCACCCGCGATGTCCATGTACTGGTGGTCAACCCCATTCAGCGAAGGCAGGATGTAGATGGAATCGTCCTCAGCGCTCCAGGACAGACGGTCCAGATATGGGCCGTATACCTTGAGCAGGTTCGGGCCATACTCTTCGAGATACGGGCGCAGGTCGATCAACGCGCCTGCGTCAACCAGCTTCGCTGCGTCACCCTTCGGAGAGATGAGATCCGGGTAATCTCCGCTGGCGATCATCAACGGAATGGCGTTGGTGTCCAGTGCGAATTGGGCTTCCAGTGTTACGCCAGTCCGCTTGGTGATCTCCTGGCCTACCTTGTCCTGCATGTTGTTCCAGTTCGATACTGGGTCGGCGCTGAACCAGGTGAACGTAATTGGCTTCGCCTCTTGCTGGCCCTGACTGCCTGTGTTGTCTTGCGATTGATTGTTGTTTGCCTTGTTACCGTTTGCATTTCCTCCATTAGAACATGCAGCGAGTGTAACAAGCGATGCGACGATCATGAGAATCGTCAAGAGTCTGAATGATTTCTTCAATTTCTTTTGCCTCCCTTTTTTTTACTCGTAAGTATATTTGTATAACAGCCGTGATTAGCTGCTTATACCAGAGGTTAAGCCGTTATGGCATCATGGCCATGATGCTGGACGATGGCGGCAGGGGATCGTCCAGCGGCGAACCGGTCCGCATCGCCAAGCATCATAACGATGACTTGCTGCAAGGAGCTAACGTAACATTAAGCCTTCACTGCACCAAGGGTCATACCTTTGACAAAATACTTCTGCAGGAACGGGTACACCACAAGGATCGGCACCGTAACGACGATCGTGATCGCCATCTTGACAGATTGCGGCGATACGCGCGCCATGTTCTCGAGGACGCTCTGTCCGCGCGGCGCGGTTTGGCTGACCGTCGTACTCTGCAGGATCTTCTGCAGCTCGTATTGCAAGGTGGTGAGCTGCGTCTTGGATGAGTTATACAGGTAGTTGTCGAACCAGGAATTCCATTGTCCGACGGCGACGAACAGGGCAACCGTGGCCAGCACCGGCTTACACAGAGGCAGGATGATGCGGGCGTAGATCGTGAAGTCGTTCGCTCCGTCGAGCTTCGCTGATTCCTGCAACGCATAAGGCAGATTGTCCATAAACGAACGGATGATAAACACGTTCCAAGCGGAAACGATGCCCGGAATGATGTACACCCAGAATGTATTGATCATGCCGAGATGGCGGATCAGCATGTAGCCTGGGATCAAGCCTGCGCTCAGATACATCGTCAGCGCCAGGAAGACCGAGAAGAACTTTCTAAGCTGAAAATCCTGACGACTCAGCGTGTATGCGATCATCGAACAGCAGAACACACTCAGGATTGTACCGATGATCGTTCTGAGAATAGAGTTACGCGCACCGATGATCAACGTATCGTAACCGAAGATGGTCTTGTAGTTTTCCAGGGTAAAGTCTCTTGGCCATATATGGATCCCGCCCTTGACCGTATCCAACGAATCATTCAAGGAGAGGGCCAACACGTTCAAGAATGGGTATAGGGTCAGTACGACGATTAAGAGCATGAGAATCGTATTTACGATCTCAAATACAATCTCGCCGGGGGACATCCTGCTGAATGCCCGTTGTTTCACTCGAGACATGGCGACTCCTCCTTTACATGATGCTTTCTTTGGTTGTGCGTTTCATGATGCCGTTGGCGACAAGCAGCAGGATGATGCTGACGACGGAATTGAATACGCCGATCGCGGTACCGAATGAGTATCGGCCCATATTGATCCCGTAATTCAATGCATAGAGGTCAAGCACATCTGAGTATTCCTTCGTCAGGTTGTTGCCGAGCAGGAATTGCTTCTCGAACCCGATCGTGGTCAGATGGCCGATCGACATGATCAGCAGGACGATGATGGTCGAACGGATGCTTGGCAATGTGATGTTCCACATCATGCGGAACCGTCCGGCTCCGTCCACCTTGGCCGCTTCGTAGAGTTCCGGGTCGATGCCCGCCATGGCAGCCAGGTAGATGATGGCGCTCCAGCCCATTTCCTTCCACTGGTCAACTGCGGTCAGGATGTACCAGAACCAACTGCCTTTGCCCATGAAGTTGATCGGCTCATCGATGAGGCCGATGGACAGGAGCAGGTCGTTAACCACGCCTCCGTCAACCGACAGGATCGTCGTAACCAAGCTGGCGACTACGACCCAGGAGACGAAGTGCGGGAGATAGGAAACAGTTTGCACGAAACGCTTGAAGATGGATGAACGAACTTCATTGAGTAACAGTGCGAAGATAATCGGAATCGTAAAGCCGGCGATCAAGCCGAGGAAGCTCATCGCCAAGGTGTTTCTCAGGACCTGGTAGAACTTGTCATCCGAGAACAAGCGAACGAAATGCTCAAATCCGACCCATTTCTGTTCAGAGAAACTGAGATGCGGCTTGTAGTTTTGGAACGCATAGGTCCAGCCCCACAGCGGCAGGTAGTTAAAGATGAACACATAGATGATGAATGGAATGGACATCAGATAGAGCCAACGTTGCTGGAGAGCAGTTTTCCAAAAACTGTTTCTTCTCGTTGTTGAAACTGCTGGTAGTTCCGATGAGTGGTTTCCTTTGGATTTTTTCACGATTCGCCCTCCTTTTCTGTATCTTTTCGCTACCATAATCCTAAGACTTTGCACCCTCACGAGCCACCCAAAAGATTTGTAGAAAAATCATATAATTTTTGTAGGTTCCGCTGATATGCGTCCGGATGCGCGGAGAGTGGCGCAGGATGCCGGTAGGAGAGGCCGAAGCTGTGATGAAGCTGTGATATTAGGATGGCTGTCAAGTGTAGAATCTATCCAGACAAATCCGGTATAATGGGAAAGAACGGGCAGGGCATACATGCCAGGCTTTGAATCATACCAGCATATTCGGTGTTTATGAAAACGCTTCATATCAGCCGTACAGGGGAGGAACCAAGAGCGCATGGAACTGGATCAAATTCGCACGCTGTCCGACAATATTCGCACCAACGTAGGAAAAGTGATCATCGGCAAGGAGGAGGTCATTGACCTTCTGTTTATTGCTCTCGTGGCGGGAGGGCATGTGCTGCTGGAGGATGTGCCGGGAACCGGCAAGACGATGTTGGCCAAGGCGATGGCGCGGTCCATCAATTGCACGTTCAAGCGCATCCAATTTACGCCGGACCTGTTACCGAGCGATCTTAGCGGCATCCATTATTACAACCAAAAGTTATCGGAGTTCGAATTTCGCGCGGGTCCGTTGTTTACGAATATCTTGCTGGCGGATGAGATTAACCGTGCGACGCCGCGCACGCAATCAAGCCTGCTCGAATGTATGGAGGAGCGGCAGGTTAGCATCGATGGGACTACGCATCAGTTGTCCCGGCCATTTCTCGTCATCGCCACGCAGAACCCCATCGAGAACCAAGGAACCTTCCCACTGCCGGAAGCGCAGTTGGACCGGTTCCTGTTCAAGGTGAAGATGGGTTATCCGAACCGTGAGGAAGGGCTGCGCATCTTGCGCCGTTTTCAGGCGGCCAGCCCGTTGGACGAGCTTGAGCCTGTTGCCGGCGCGGAGGAGATCATCGCCGCTCAGCGAAGCTTCGTGAAGGTTACGGTCCATGATGATGTGCTGAATTATCTGCTGGCGATCGTGGAGCGGACGAGGACGCATGATGATGTGGTAATCGGAATCAGCCCGCGCGGCAGCCAGGCGCTTCTGCGTGCCTCGCAGGTGCATGCCATCTTGCGAGGCAGGGATTACGTGACACCGGATGACATCAAGGCGATGGCCAGACCGGTGCTTGCCCATCGGCTCGTGCTGCGCAGTTCCTTGCGCTATGCCGGTTATGATGCCGGGGGAAGCTTGATCGATGCGATCGTGAACGATACCCCAGTTCCGGCAGAAGCGGAGAAGCTGGCCGGTATGCAAGGATAGTTGCCCATGAGCATGAATATAACCTGGCTGATTTTCTTGGCGATCATATTGATCGCTGTACAAGGGTATTTCTTCCGCCGATTCGGTATCCGTAAGCTGAGCTATGAGCGTTTTTTCAACGTTACCCATTGCTACGTGGGCGATCAGGTGGAGATGGTGGAACGCATCGCCAACCGCAAGCTGATCCCGGTTCCTTGGGTCAGGCTCGAGTCCTCGCTCAGCGCGAACCTGAAGTTCTCGCACCAGCAAGGCCATATGATCAGCGAGGGGCAATTGTTTCAGAACCATCGCAGCTTGTTCAGTCTCATGCCCTATACGCAGATCATCCGCAGGCACAAGTTCACCTGCATGCGCCGCGGCGTTTATGAGCTTGATTCGGCAACGCTCACCGTGGGCGACCTGTTCGGCATCTTCTCGCACTACAAGAAGCTGACTCTGCATGCCCAGCTTATCGTGTATCCCAGACCGATCTTGCCAGACCGTTCCGAGCTTCCTTCCCACAGTTGGCAGGGAGACTTTACGGTCAGGCGCTGGATCATCGACGATCCGTTTATATTCGCAGGCGTTCGTGAATACCAGTATGGCGATCCGATGAAGGACATCAACTGGCAGGCAACCGCGAGGACGGGCCGCATGCAGGTGAACCAGCATGACTATACGGCTGACCGCAAGCTGATGGTGATCCTCAATGTGGAGGACCATGAGAAGATGTGGAACCAGGTGTCCGATGAAACGTTGATTGAGCGGGGAATCTCCTATGCGGCGGGCATCATCCAGGAAGCCATCAACGCAGGGATGGAAGCTGGCTTTACCACCAACGGTTATTTGAAGGATGGCCAGAGAGAGCCGCTTCGCATCCAGGCTGCGGGGGGCAGGGAACACTTTGCATATATCCTGGAACATATGGCGCGTATGCTTATCGCCCGAAGCGTGCCTTTCTACACGTTGCTTGAGCAGGAGATCGCAGCGGCTCGTTCCAACCATGATATCGTGATGATCACGAGCTTCATGAACGGTCAGCTCCATGAACTCAAGGAACAACTGCGGAGAAACGGCAATTCTGTATCCGTGCTGCTGCTTGAGCCGGCACATGAGACAGAGGCCGCAAGAGCATCTGCTGGGCAAAGCGCGTCTCGTGAACAGGCGAGCTCCTCAGACACAGCGCCGAGTACGGAGGTGGTATGATGGATAAGCTGCAGATGGCGCTGCGCGCCGGGCTCTCCAGCATCGTTGAGATGCTCATCGCGATGCCGGCGTTGCTTCTCATTCACCTCTATGTGCTTCCTGATCCGGTGTTCTGGATATGGCTTCTGTCGCATGCCATACTCTATACGATCGGTTGTCTGCTGCGGTCCGTCTGGCCGAATCCCAGGCTGATCGTCCACCAGATGTTGCTCATCGCCATAAGCGCCTTGTTCTCGTGGTTATGGTTTGGCATCAGCATGCCCGGCATCGTCAGTCTGCTGACGGGCTGGATTGCTCTTGCCCGCGGCGGAGTGCTCTCACTCTTGCCGCTGCGCAGAGCGCTCAGAACCAATATCCATCTCTTGAGCATCGCCGCCTACTTCATCCTGTCCTTCGTCAGCCGCCGTGCATCGGACATGCAAGCGATCGCGCCAGCTGTCGGTTGGTGCGCGCTGGTCACTCTGGGCATGACGCTGTTCATGCTGAATCGCAATGCCCTCGACCAGGAATCGCTGCAGGGCGGAACGAAGCCGGCAGTGGCGAGATCGGTCCTGTGGAAGAATCGCACGCTGCTCATCCTGTTTGCCCTGATCGTCTTGCTTGTGGCCAATATCAATCTGCTGATGCAAGCTTTTCAGGCGGTGTTCCGCAAGCTGGGGGAGTGGATCTATTGGCTGCTGTCATTGGGAACAGATGGAGAACCTTCCTTCGAGACAACTCCGCAGACGGCTCCGCCCGAGATGCCATTTGGCGATGAAGGAGAGCCTTCAGCGTTCTGGGTCATCCTGGAGATGATCGCCAAATGGATCGCGATCGTCGTTGGCAGTATCGCGGCCGTTTATCTGCTGTACAGGCTGTGCAAGCTGGCGATCAAGGGCATCAAGGCTCTGTATGCTTGGATCATGAATCGGCTGATGGCCGGCGAATCCCTGAGCATGCATGACCAGGACTACGAGGACGAGGTAGAGAAGCTGGCGGACTTCGGCGAATTGGCGCAGCAGTGGAAGGACCGCCTCCGTTCGATGTTCGAGCGAGAGCCGAAAGATCGCTGGGACCGACTGGCGAACAACCTTGACCGCATCCGCTATCTGTACAGACAAGCGCTCAGACGCATCATCCAGGAGGGATACCGCTATGAGCCATCGCAGACGCCGCGCGAGTTGAAAGCGGGCGTTGACCGCTGGAAAGGGCAGGAGATGCTGCCTGAAGAACTCGTGCGTTATTACGAAGATGCGCGTTACGGCGGTAAGGAACCGAGCGATCAGCAGATCGCGGCCGTTCGCAAAGTGGTGGAAGATCGATCATAAGAAACGGGGAGTCCGTACCGTCCTGATGGACAGGCTATTGGACTCCCCGTTATGCTTCGCGGCATATGACCGCTGCTGCTCATCGAGCGCGCAAGCGGATGAAGACCTTGATGATCTCGTTCATCACGAGCGGCAGGAGAGAGAGGCCAAGCGCGACTCCCCAGTCGGTAAGCGAGATCGCCTTCATGCTGAAGGCTGCGGCCAGGGCTGGCACGTTGATAACGATCATTTGCAACATCAGCCCGGCGAGAATTGCACCGATCAGCACCTTGTTCGAGAACAGGCCGATCTGGAAGATCGATTTCACCTCGTGGCGTTTGGCGAGTGAATAGAATAACTGTGATGCTGCGAGCACGATGAACGCCATCGTCCGGCCGTGGGCGAGCGATTCCTCGGGAATGTCCAATGCACCGAGCGCATAGCCTTCCGCATGCAATCCGATGGCGAAGGCCGCCAGCGTGATCGCTCCGATCAAGAATCCGCCGAGCAATGCTCTCGTTGCGGCTCCATGAGCGAAGAAGCTCTCACGTGGATTCCTCGGCTTGCGCTTCATGATGTCTTTGTCGCCCGGATCGACGCCAAGTGCGATCGCCGGTAACGTATCGGTGAGCAGGTTGACCCACAGGATCTGCGTTGCAACAAGCGGCACAGGCAGGAAGAACAGCACGGAAGCCAGGATCGCGATCACTTCACCGAGGTTGCAAGAGAGTAAGAAGATGACCGCCTTCTTGATGTTGTCATAGATATTCCGGCCTTCCCGCACGGCGCGAACGATCGTTGAGAAATTATCATCGGTCAGGATCATATCGGCAGCGCCCTTGGAGACATCGGTGCCGGTGATGCCCATCGCGACGCCGATGTCCGCGCTCTTGAGCGAAGGCGCATCGTTAACGCCGTCGCCGGTCATGGAGACGATGTTGTTCTGCTTTTTGAATGCTTGAACGATCTTCACCTTGTGTTCGGGAGAGACGCGGGCGAAGACGCGGTACTGGCCTATCTTACTTGCGAATTCTTCATCCGGCATCTCGTCGATCTCCGCGCCGGTGATGCTCTGCTCGATGGATTCCGCGATGTCCAGTTGCTTGGCGATGGCCACGGCGGTATTCTTGTGGTCGCCGGTGATCATCACCGGAGTGATACCAGCCATCTTCGCTTCGCGGATCGAATCCTTGACCTCGAGGCGAGGCGGATCGATCATGCCGACGAAGCCGATCACGGTTAGATCCTGCTCCATCTCCTCCGGTTCGAGGATGCGGTCCGCGTCCTTATAAGCGGCGCCGAGAACGCGCAGCGCTTCATCGGACATCGCTTCCGCTGCAGCGAGGTAAGTGCGCTTCATCTCCTCGGTGAGCGGAACGACCTTGCCGTCTACGAGCGCACTGGTTGAGATCTTCAGGATCTGGTCAAGCGCGCCTTTGGTATGTACACGATAGTCGGCCCCGTACTCATTTAAGGTGGACATCAGCTTGCGGTCGGAATCAAAGGGACGCTCCGCAACGCGGCGGTGTGCTGTATGAAGCGAATGACGGCCAAGCTGATAGCGCTCGCCCATCACGACCAAGGCGACTTCGGTCGGATCGCCGGTGCTCTGCCCGTTGTCATAGGTGGCATCCGAGCATAGCACGAATGTTGTGATCAACTGCCTCACATCTTCGTCGGCTTCGGGGACGGCTCCTTGAGCCGGAACCTCCCGCAAGTTGTTTAAGGTGTAATATTTGACGACGGTCATCTTGTTCTGCGTCAGCGTCCCCGTCTTGTCAGAGCAGATGATATTGACCGAGCCAAGCGTCTCAACGGCGGGTAATTTCTTGACGATCGCGTTGAACCTGGACATACGGGTGACCCCCAGCGCCAGCACGATTGCCACGATAGCAGGCAGACCTTCCGGTATGGCGGCAACCGCCAAGCTGATCGCGGTCAGGAACATCTCGAGAAGGTCCCTGTCTTGGAACCAGCCGATGGCGAAGATTAGCACGCAGATGCCGATCGCCACGTAACCAAGCGTTCTGCCCAGCTCATCCAATCGCTTCTGCAGCGGCGTCATCTCGTTGTCATCGTGATCGAGGATCTTTGCGATCTTGCCCATTTCCGTCTCCATCGCTGTCCCGACGACAACGCCGACCCCTCTGCCATAGGTGACCAGAGTGGACATAAAGGCCATATTGGTCCTGTCGCCGACAGGTGTCTTCGGATCTTCAAGGATCGCGTCGGCATCTTTGTCCGCAGGCACAGACTCGCCGGTGAGGGCGGATTCCTCCACCTGAAGATTTACGCTCTCCAGCAAACGCAGATCAGCGGGTATGTAGCGGCCTGCATCGAGGATCACGATATCTCCGGGAACGAGTTCACCGGATGGGATCTCGATGATCTCTCCATTGCGCTTGACCAGTGCGGTAGGGGACGTCATCTGCTGCAACGCTTCGATTGCCTTCTCGGCCTTGTGTTCCTGGATGACGCCGATGATCGCGTTGAGCAGCACGACCAGCAGGATGATGACCGCATCGACATACTCTCCGACCAGAATCGTGATCACGGCTGCGGCGAGCAGCACATAGATCAGCATGTCGTTCAACTGAGCCAACAGCAGGGCAAGCAGGCTCTTCTTCGGTTTGCCCTTCAGTTTGTTCTCGCCGTATTTCTCCAGCCTGGCTCTTGCTTCTGATTCGGACAATCCCACCAAGGGGTCGACGCCAAATTCCCGCAACACTTCTTCCTTCGTCTTGGCAAACCACATGTTCGTCAGCACCTCTGGTTCCTGTCATTTTCAGTTCATGTCCTGATTTTCCATCATAGAACGAGTGAAGGAGACCTGTCATCTCCATATTGTACACATCGAACACAAAATAACCGGGCAACCTGAACGCCTTAAGCTTGAACCTGCAATTGCGGTCGGCCAGACGATGCGCCGATGGCAATTTAGTCCCAAATCTCGTCTAATTTATCCGAATAGAAATCAATGGCCCTCTTATAGCTAATAATATCTGGATCTTGTGAGGTTTCCGTTAGACATTTCAACAGAAGCTCCATCGCTTTGTGATGTTCCCTCAAATTATACAATGTCATGGAGTAGAAGGTTTTGATGGCCCAATTATTTGGAAATGTCTCGATTCCTTTTTGAAGGATCGCTTTAGATTTTTCATATTCGCCTAATGTTCTATACGTGCTACCTAATCCTATGATTGCTCCTTCTAACTCCTTAGGAGGCAATCCCAATTGTATGGCTTTTTCGTAATAAGGAACGGCCTTCCTCTCTTCCCCTAATAAATCGAAACTCCAAGCACATTGATAGTTGATGGATGCGTGATCAGGAAACTTCTGTGCCAATTTTACAAGTAATTCGTTAGATTCTTGGTAATGGCCGCTCTTTCGTAAATCAATCGCTTGATCCAATTCTCTGTCCATCCATCTCACCTCTAATGTTTTCCGTTTCTTTTCATTTTCATAGACGCAAGCGATCATCCATGTCAGCCAATTCAAATTGGCGACAAGAACATTCCATTCAAGATTATATCAGTTGTTTAAAGGTATCAGATTTCAGCATGATTTTTTTAACAGAGAAGATGATAAAAAAATCAGGCAGCACGTCACTGCGTACTGCCTGATATCATAAGCCATCAACCGGATGTGAGCGGAACGTACCGGAAGTAGTCAAAGGCTGCCGGAGCCCGGCTCAGCTTGCCGTTTCCACTGGCGTACATGGCAATATAGACGCCGGTGAAACCTCCGGCTACCTCCGTGGCGAGCAGGGAGGTTTCACCGTTCCCGATCGAGATGCGTTTGCCGTCCGGTGACTTGATCCAGAACGTGTATTCTTCATCAACGGCGGAAATACCAAGCTCGACACCGGAAGCGCCGTAGGCGATCTCATGCTCCACCTTCCACAGGCTGCCGATTCGCCTCCGCAAGCGGATGAAGTTCCGCCCTTGCTGGCGAATCTTGCACAGATCGTAGTGATAATGCTCATTCATGAAGACGGTCAGGCCAGCTTCCTCGCCATCCTGCTCCGGCTCGAACTCCAGATAGGTGCTGATCTCGCATTTCAGATGTTGCTGCCTGCGGCCGACGAATGCTGGCGAGCCGAACTCGTCAAGCGCACATGCCTGTCCGTAGAGCGTAAGCCAGCCAGGCCGATCCGTCAGCGACCAGCTTCCTTCGGCAGGGTTGCGATAGAAGTTCCAGACCGGATCCAGTTCGGTCTGGTTGAAATCGTCGTGTTCCAGCCATGCTGCAGGCGGTTCGACCGGCCAGGAGCCAGTTTCATACGTAAGCCCGATCCGTCCGTTCGTGCCGATGACCGGCCAGCCATCCTCGGACCAGGTGACCGGAGCGAGATTCGTCTCGCGCCCGAGGTGATGCCGCTTCGGATAGCCGACAGGACGGATGCCGAGGAAGACCGCCCACCACGATCCGTCTGGCGCCTGCACAAGATCGGCGTGACCGGTTGCCTGGATCGGCAGATTGGTGCTGCGGTTGGACATGATCGGATTGTTCGGATTCGCTTCGTAAGGGCCGGATGGATGCTTGCTGCGCGCGATCGTCTCCATATGGCCGTATTCGGTGCCGCCTTCGGCGATCATCAGGTAATACCAGTCGCCGATCTTGTAGATATGCGGCCCCTCCGGACATGCGCCGCCGGTACCGTGCCAGATCAGGATGCGATCGCTGACCAAACGGCCTGTCTCAATATCGAGCTCCGCTTGATAGATGCCTTCCGGTTCGACCATATACCGATTCGTGCCGGTCACGTACACCTTGCCATTCTCATCGAAGAACAGGTCCGGATCGATACCTGGCCAGTCTGGGATCATGACCGGATCGGACCATGGGCCTTCAGGTTTGTCCGCGTAAACATAGAAATTCGCACCGTTGGTTACATTGGTTGTGATCACGTAGAATCTTCCGTTGTGATAGCGAATGGTCGGTGCGTAGATGCCAAGTGAAGACAGACCGTGATTCGTCCGTGCCAGAGGAAGCTGGCTGGGGCGAGTCAGCACATGTCCAAGCGGCTTCCAGTTCACCAGGTCACGGCTGTGGAAGATCGGGATGCCGGGGAAGTACTCGAAAGAACTGGTGATCAGATAGTAATCTGTCCCGACCCGGCAGATGCTCGGGTCGGGGTGGAAACCACGGATGATCGGATTGTGGTAGATCATGGTATTTCCTCCGGTTTGATGCTTATCTATCGGATAAAGCGGAATTTGCTCGCATTCATCAGCCCAGTGAAGATCAGATAAACATTCTGCAAGCCGGATGCGCCGCTTACGCTGCAGGTATGCGTATGCCAGACCTGGGCTCCGCCAGTTGCCGGCACGGAACATTCACCGACGAGCTGACCCTCTGGCGAACCAAGCCGGATCTCGATCTTCCCGCCTTGCTCGCTGGCTAACCGCACTTCGAAGAAGTTCGCGCCGCTTCCCAGATCGACATCATGGAAGCTGATCCAGCCTCCTGGTCGGGTGACGCTGACACTGCTGCCGCCCTCGCGGCATTCGCCGATCACGACGCCCTCATAATCGTCGTAGTTGATGGCCTTGGTCACCTCGAACAGATTGCGCGGCGGGATCGTCTCGCCATCCACGCCAAGCGTACCGGTCAGTCGGATGTCGCTGGAGGAAGCGCCGATCATGACCGCATACTCGCCGCTCTCCACGACATAACGCTCACGCGTGACATCCCAGATCGCCAGGTCGGCTGCTTTCAGCTCCAAGGTGACTGTCCGAGTCTCTCCTGGCTCGATGGTCACTCTCTCGAATCCGGTGAGCTGCTTGAGCGGTCGTTTCACGCGTGAGGCACCCGCGCGGACATACATCTGCACGACTTCATCGCCAGGGATATCGCTGCGGTTCGTGACATCGACGCTGACCGTTACGCTGCCATTTGGCGTCACCCGGTCATGCGAGAGGCGCAGGTTGCTGTACTCGAAGGAGGCATAGGACAAACCATGGCCAAACGGGTACAGCACATCGCCGTCGAAATATTGATACGTCCGTTTACCCTTAATGATGTCATAGTCCATCATGTCTGGCAACTGCTCGCTGGAACGGTACCAGGTGAAGTTTAAGCGGCCAGCGGGATTGTAATCTCCTAACAGGACATCGGCGACGGCATTGCCAAGCTCTTGTCCGGCATGCGAAGTGAAGAGGACGGCTGGAATATGCTCGTCCACCCAGTTGATCGCGAACGGATAGCTGCCCACGATGACGACGATCGTATTGGGATTGGCTTGGTACACTTCGCGGATGAGGCGCTCCTGAGATTCAGGCAGCGTCAGGTCCGGCCGGTCGATCGTTTCCTTGCCATTGATGAGCGGATGGTTGCCGACGACGACAATCGCCACATCGGAAGACTTAGCGGCTTCCACGGCTTCCTGAAGCCCGTCCACGATCACTTCGCGATGGAAGGTGTCCGCATGCTCGAAACCGGACTGATCCGTTTCCGCGAGCAAGCCTGAACCGTCCTCGTCAAGCTGCACTGCGTGTCCATTCCATGTATTCAGCTTCCATGTCCCGGCATCGTCATTCTTATCGAGCAGTACGACTTCCTTGGTGAACCAGCCCCAGATGTCGTCCGCGGTACCGAGCAGATGCTTGTCATCGCTTGTTACATACTTGCCGGTCTCAGGAACGCGCAGCGTATGGCTGCTCCAGCCCCAATCGGAAGCAGCAAGAGTCAGGGCTTGTTCAGCGGCTTCCGCGTCAGCCCTGAGCCTTCCTTCCGCATCAAGCCGCACATAGCGGCCGTTTGCCGCGCTCTTCAAGCGCACGATGTCGGTGCCGTCCTTGAAGATCAGATTGCGGCCCCTTAGCTTCTCCGAGATGGCGGTCTTGATCGTCACGGCGTATGGCAGCGAGCCGCTGTACCAGTCGCGGTAGACGATATCCGCCAGCGGTCCGATGATGGCGGTTTTCTTCAACTTGCCTGAAGCAAGCGGCAATATGCCGTTGTTCTTCAGCAGCACGATGTTCTTCTTAGCCGCCTCATACGACACTTCAGCATGCTCAGGGGAGAGGATGATCGATTCAGGGATCGCAGCATAAGGATTGCGCTCATCAGGGTCAAATTCGCCGAGCCGGAAGCGAACCCGGAACGTGTTGCGCAGCGCCGTATCGAGATCGTTTTCCGTGAGCAATCCAGCCTCGAGGGCATCGCGGATAGCCTGTCTGGATTTGTCCTGATCGTCGGTGATGCTGTCGATGCCGCTCTTGATCGTATGAGCGACAGCTTCCTTGTAATGGTCATAATAATGATGGTCGTCCACCGTGCCGAGCACATCGCCCGCGTCGCTGACGACGAATCCGTTCATGCCCCAGCGCTGTTTGACGATGCCGATGACATCAGGATTCAAGTTGGCAGGCACGCCGTTGACCGCATTGTAAGAGGTCATCATCGATTGCGCGCCGCCATCAACGAACGGAGCCTCGAATGCCTTCAGATAATATTCGTGCATGTTGCGCGGATCGATGCTGACCGAACAACATCCACGATCCACTTCATTGTTGTTGCCGATAAAATGCTTCAGTGTGGCCACAGCCTGCAGGTAGAAAGGATGATCCCCTTGAATCCCCTTGACCAGTTCCGTGGTCAGGCGGCCGGTCAGATGCGGATCTTCACCGTAACCTTCTTCGGTTCGTCCCCAGCGAGGATCGCGCTCGAGATCGACGGTTGGCGCCCAGAGCGTCAGGCCGTTGATCGCCGGATTGCGCTTGAAGAAACCGCGGGCTTCCTTGCCGATGACTTCACCGATGCGCCTGAGCAGGTCTTTGTCCCAGGTGCTGGCCAACCCGATCGGTTGCGGGAATGTCGTTGCTTCGCCAAGCCAAGCCACGCCATGCGCAGCTTCCGTGCCGTGCTTGTAAGGTTTGACGCCCAGACGGCTGATCTCGTCTTGATATTGGCACATCAGATTAATCTTCTCTTCCAGCGTGAACCTTGAGACCAGGTCATTGACTCTGGTTTCGAGCGGAAGGTCAGGGTTTTGATACGGATACGTATAGGTTGCGGATGAATCAGACATTGGTCTCTGACAACCCCTTTCACATGTTTGGCTCGATTGTAACATTGACCCGAACACAACGAATACCCGTAAGATTAGTGTGAAAATCCGTTGTTTTTTCGTCTTTTGATTCCATGATGTCCAGTGTTGCTTGATCCTATATACTTCCACTATAACTGAAACATGGAAATAGCTGGACCAAGACGGAACTGTTGGAAGTTTCAATATTTATTTATTTGCGCTGGATGGCCGTTTCACTTAACATATATGTAAGATGTGTGAGACAAACGGGGGAAATCAGGTTATGTACAAAGTGATGATCGTCGACGACGAGCCGTTGATTCGGGAGGGGCTAGCAACCCTGATCGATTGGGAGACATACGGGTTTCAGGTGATACAGACGGCCAAGGATGGTTTGGATGCCCTGGACAAGGTGGAGGCGCACAATCCGGATCTGCTGATCGTTGACATCCGGATGCCGGGTATGGATGGCCTGCAGTTGATCGAGACGATCCGCAGCAGGAATTGGAATCCCAAGCTGCTTATCTTGAGCGGATATGCGGATTTTGACTACGCGAAGAAAGCGATCAAATCCCGGGTCGAAGGCTATATTCTGAAACCGGTAGATGAGGACGAACTGATCGAATACCTGACTTCCATCAAGCAGGCGCTTGACCGTGAGCAGGAAGAGGCGAAGCAATATAGTTCGGTGACGCGCAAGTCCTGTGAGACGCTCATCCAGTCGGCGTTGACCGGAACCGGTTCGTACAAAGGCAGCATATCATCGCGTGCCTCCGAACTTGGCCTGATCTGGAAGCAATATCAAGTGCTGCTCCTCCTCATCCAATTCGATAACGCGCGGCAGGTTGATGTGCTGTCCAATGCGCGGGAGAAACTGGAGAGCTGGATCGAAGGACAGGATCTGGGTGTGGTGTTCATGCGTGATCTGCAGATCGGCATCCTGCTGCGCGGCCAATTTGTGACGAACTCGCAACTTGAACGGCTGTACAAAGAACTGGGTGAAGCCTTGGGCGAGCTTGAACTGACTTATTATGCGGCGATAGGCCGTACCGTATACCGGTTCGTAGACATCAAAGCTTCTTATGATGAAGCTTTCGAACTGTTGAAGCGTAAATTTTTCGCATCAAGCGGACGCATCCTGAGCATGGAATCATCGCCGGAACTGAAGAGCATGATCGAAGGAGCGAAGCCGGAGGGCGAATTCGACGCCGAGCATTATGCGGACAAATTGTACCTCGCCCTGGACCTTGCCAACAAGGACAGCATTCACGAGATCCTGGTCAATATGAAAGCAGAAATGATGCGTTACGACCTGTCTGAACAAGCGGTCAAGACAGCCGCCGTGCAGTTGCTTTCCTCCGTCGTGGGCAAGATGCTCCAGCATCATGATGAACTGCGCAATGTCCAGCAGGATTCGGCATCTTGGATTCTGGATTTCTACCGTTTTGAATCGATCGACGAGATGTTCAGCTCGATCGAGGACAAGCTTTCCCAACTGGTCGACCGCTTCGGTACGATGAACAGCGAGACGCTGGTGAAGCGGATGATCGATCTCATCCATCGCAATTATGACGAGAACCTCAAGCTGGAGACGCTGGCGGATATCTTTAATTACAACAGCGCCTACCTGGGCAAGATGTTTAAGAGCCAGACGGGCGAATATTTCAACACGTATCTGGACAAGGTGCGGATCGAGAAGGCAAAGCAGTTTCTGGAGGAAGGGCTGAAGGTGTATCAGGTAGCCGAGCGGGTGGGCTATACGAATGTGGATTATTTCCACAGCAAGTTCAAGAAGTATACCGGCGTATCGCCATCGGCTTACCGAAGCAAGAGCAGCACGCCGAACTGAATGTCTAATCTTCATATGACAACTCGTACAAATTAAGCGGTTGAAAATGCTGGCCGGCAAGGATATGATGCAGGGGAGTCTGTAAGGACTCCCTTTCTTTATGGGCTAGACTGTAATGAATTCGATTCGCGATAAATAGGGGAGGTCGACGCATGGATCTTATCCAATACAAAGGCCGGAAACGCAATATGAGTTTGTGGTATACAGAGCCTGCTCAGGAGTGGGAGGAGGCGCTTCCGATCGGCAATGGCCGTCTGGGTGGCATGGTGTTCGGCGGTGTTCAGGAAGAACGCGTCCAACTGAACGAAGATACATTATGGGCAGGTTTCCCGCGCGATACGATCAATTATGAGGTGCGGCGTTATTTGGCGCGTGCGAGAGAGCTCGTGTTCGCAGGCCAATATGCTGAAGCCCAGGCGTTGATCGAAGCGCATATGCAGGGCCGGGATGTCGAGCCTTATCAGCCTCTGGGCGATCTGTACATACGCATGACCGGATCGGAAACAGCGGCGAAGCCCGATGCCTACCACAGGGAACTGGATATCGCTGAAGGCATCGCTCGCTGTTCGTTCTTGATGAACGGGGTGCGCATCGAACGTGAATATCTGGCGAGTGCACCGGATCAATTGCTGGCAGTTCGGCTTCGTGCGGATCGTCACGGTGCGCTGAATGTTGACCTCGCTTTGGCGACTCCCCATCCTGCTCAGGCGGTTGCAACGCTCGCGTCGGCGAATCGTGCATCGCTCAAATTGGAGGGCAGAAGCCCGAGCCATGTGGCGGACAACTACCGGGGCGACCATCCGCAAGCCGTGCTCTACGAAGAAGATCGGGGATTGAGGTTTGCCATATGGTTGGATATCCGCGCGACAGACGGGCACTTGGCTGCCGTGGAGGATGGGGTAAGCGTCCGCGGAGCAAGCGAGCTTGTCATCCTGCTGGCTGCGGCGACGAATTATCGCGGCTATGACCAGCAGCCGGACCCGTCAGACTCCCTCGCCGCGGACAGATGCCGCGAGGTGTTGGATGCAGTATCCGGCGTCAGCTATGAGGAACTGCGACAGCGGCATTCGGCCGAGCATCGCGAGCTGTTCGACAGGGTGGATCTTTCACTGGCTGAAGGTCCGGATGCGGATGGAGAAGAAGCGGATCGCATCCCGACGGGCCAGATGCTGCAGCATTATCGGCAGCATCTGGGCGATGATTCGCATGGGGAATGCAAGCTGTGCCGAACGCTGGAAGAACTGTACTTCCAATACGGGCGATATCTGCTCATGGCCAGTTCGCGGCCGGGTACGCAGCCGGCCAACCTGCAGGGCATTTGGAACCATCACGTGCAGCCGCCGTGGTTCAGCGACTATACGACGAATATCAACACGCAGATGAACTATTGGCCGGCGGAGGTATGCAACCTGAGCGAATGTCACGAGCCGCTTCTTCGTATGCTGGGAGAACTCGCGGTGACGGGCAGGCGCACTGCGGCGATTCATTATGGCGCAAGAGGCTGGACGGCGCATCACAACGTGGACCTGTGGCGCATGTCAACCCCGACCGGCGGTGACGCCAGTTGGGCGTTCTGGCCGATGGGCGGGGCTTGGCTGGCGATGCATCTGTGGGAGCATTATTTGTTCACCCTGGATGATCGCTATCTTCGGGAATACGCATACCCTCTTCTGAAGGGAGCGGCGCTCTTCTGCCTGGATTGGCTCGTGGAAGGCCCGGACGGATATCTCGTTACGAATCCGTCGACATCTCCGGAGAACAAATTCGTCGATGAACAGGGCAGGCCTTGCAGCGTATCGATGGCGACGACAAGCGATCTTTCGATCATCCGTCAAGTGCTCGAATATGGCATCGAAGCGACCCGGGCGGTTGGCGGAGATGAGGAGTTTACGGCGGAAGCCGAGGCAGCGATTAGGGCGCTGCCGCCGCTAAGCATCGGCAGATACGGGCAGTTGCAGGAATGGTGGGAGGACTTCACCGAACACGAGCCGGGTCATCGCCACTTCTCGCATCTGATCGGGTTGTATCCAGGCAAGCTCATCCACGAAGGGTCGCCTGAGTGGCTCGAGGCTGCACGTGTGACGCTGGCTCGCAGGCTGGAACATGGCAGCGGGCATACGGGCTGGAGCTGCGCGTGGCTGATCAATCTGTTCGCGAGGTTGCGCGATGGGGAAGCCGCGCATCGCTATGTTGAGACGTTGCTTGCGAAATCAACGTATCCGAACCTGTTCGACGCGCACCCGCCGTTCCAGATCGACGGCAACTTCGGCGGGACCGCTGGTGTCGCCGAGATGCTGCTCCAGAGCCATCTGGGCTCCATCGACCTGCTGCCGGCGGTGCCGAAGGCATGGCGCTCGGGCTATGTACGCGGCCTTCGCGCCCGCGGCGGCTTCGAGGTCGACATCGCCTGGCAGGACGGCAAGCTGACGGAAGCCCGCATCACATCCTTGAAGGGCGAGCGATGCCGCGTTCGCTGTTCGGGAGCGATAGCGGGGGCTGGCTTGTCTGTTACATTGAGCGGCAGCGGAGTTGCAGCGCCAGTGGATGAGCATGGTTGGTTCGCGACTGAGCCTGGCGCCACTTATATCGTCCGCTTCTGAATGGAAGGAGAAGCCCGTCTACGAACTCGGAGACGGGCTTCTATTCATGATGGCGACAGCAAGCATGGATTCGCGGCCAGAGAGCGAAACATTATGCCGTTAGCGCCTGACGGATGGACTCGGATCACCTGATCACGTACTGACGTTCCGTTACATGGCGGTCCTGCCGAGAAGCGGTCTGCCGCAAGGCTTGCCTGACTCACGAGTTGATCCTGCCTTGATTCTGGACCAACCTTCCAGACACCTCTGCACCTACTCCTCTTCGCCGGTTAAACTTTCTCCTGCACATAGCGCTTACGATAATTTCTCGGCGATAGTCCGGCGTATTCCGTGAAGCAGCGGGTGAAATAAGCGGCATGCTCGAAGCCAACTTCCTCCGCGATGCGGGAGATCGGCCAATCTGTGCGCAGCAGGAGCAGCTTCGCTTGGTCCAGGCGATAGCGCAGCAGGTATTCCTGCGGAGTCACCCCGTAGACCTGCTTCATACAGCGGCTGATGTAGTTATGGTGAAAGTGAAGCGCATCCGACAACATCTCGTTGGTGATCGGAAAGCGATAGTTATTCTTCAGATAGGCTTCCGTCTGCTCTGCGAGCGTCATCGCGCGGCTGCTCCGGTCGGCGAACAATCGCTTGTCCATTAGTCTTAGCAGTTCCACGAAGGCGGTTTGCTGCTGCCAGAACGAACTGGGTTGCGGCTCGGAGGAGGCGAGCAGCATGGTGTCCAGCAGATCATAGATCGTCTCGGGGTGGGGGAGCGGCATGTATTTGGGAAATTGATACACATAAGGAGCAGCCGCGTTGCGGCTCTCCCCATCCGCTATCAGGTCGGCCGTCTCTGTCTCCCTCCAGCTTCCCGCGGTCTGGATATGCAGCCAATAGAAGCTAGTCTCTGCATCGCAGGGCTTGACCGAATAATGCCGCGCATCCGGGCGAAGGAGCAGCATGTCCCCCGGCTGCATCGCCCATTCGTGATGTTCCTCGCCGATATACAGCGTGCCGGAACAGATGACGATCATATCGAACACGCCGATATTATGGCGATTCGGGTGCGTATCCCCCGGCTTGTAATCGGACCGCCCGCATTCGATCAGATAAGGGAGCGGCGGGGCGATAAATTGCACGTACCGCACTTCGTTCACCGACATTCCTCCAGGTTATATCGATGTCTTATGTGTGAAATTGTATAAGTTTTTGGGTGATGTTGTCCATTTAACTTTTTATTATAGCGTATACAATGGGGACAGGGCAGGTTGAAAAAGTGATAATTCGATAAGGTGGTGCAATCGATGGGAACATTGGGGCAAACGGTTAAACCGTTGCAACCTTCACAGGTCCGCATCGAGGACCCTCTGTGGTCCAGAGTGGAGCATCTGGTACGCGAGGTGGTTATTCCCTATCAATATGAAGCGCTGCATGACCGAATCCCGAATGTTGAGCCGAGCTATGCGATCCGCAACTTCCGTATCGCTGCTGGACTGGAGGAAGGCGAATTCGGCGGCATGGTGTTTCAGGACAGCGACGTGGCCAAATGGCTGGAAGCTGTCGGCTACTCGCTCATGGCGCATCCTGACCCTGAGCTGGAGTGGCGGGCGGATGAGGTGATCGATCTCGTTGCCATGGCGCAGCATCCCGACGGCTATCTCAATACATATTTCACTGTCAAGGAACCAGGCAAGCGCTGGACGAACTTGCTGGATTGCCATGAACTGTACTGCGCCGGGCATATGATCGAAGCAGCCGTCGCCTATTATCTGGCCACAGGCAAGCGTAAGCTGCTGGAGGTGGTCTGCAAGTTCGTCGATCACATTGATACGGTGTTTGGCGACGGGGAAGGCAAGCTTCCGGGATATGACGGGCATCAGGAGATCGAACTGGCTCTGGTGAAGCTGTATGGCGTGACGGGCGATGAGAAACATCTGCGCCTGGCGAAGTATTTTATCGACAAGAGGGGGACGGAGCCGCATTTTTTCCTGCAGGAATGGGAACGGCGTGGCGGCATTTCCCACTGGGGTAAGGTCAAGCGCCCGGTGAACCTCGAATATCATCAGGCGCACAAGCCGGTACGCGATCAGGATGTGGCGGTGGGCCATGCCGTGCGTGCGGTCTACATGTACACAGCGATGGCGGATCTGGCCAGACTGACCCGCGACGAGTCGCTGCTCGCTGCCTGCGACAAGTTGTGGAACAACATCGTCACTAGGCAGATGTACATCACCGGCGGCATCGGCTCGACCCATCACGGGGAAGCCTTCACCTTCGATTACGATCTGCCGAACGATACGGTATATGCGGAAACCTGTGCTTCCATCGGACTCATCTTCTTCGCCAGCCGCATGCTGCAACTGCGTGCCAGAGGAGAGTATGCCGATGTGATGGAACGCGCCCTGTACAACACGGTGCTGGCCGGCATGGCACAGGACGGCAGGCATTACTTCTACGTGAATCCGCTCGAGGTATGGCCTGAGGCTTCACGGCGCAATCCGGGCAAGCATCATGTGCGTCCGGTTCGCCCAGGGTGGTTCGGTTGTGCATGCTGTCCGCCGAACGTCGCACGGCTGATCGCTTCTCTTGGCCAGTATGCGTATGGGGCATCGGAGGATACGGCATATATCCATCTGTATGTGGGCGGGGAAGCGAATGTCCGGGTTGCCGGACAAGACGTGCGGTTGCAGGTGGCCTCTGGCTATCCTTGGGATGGCAAGATCTCGATCAAGGTGAAGGGCGTCGAAGGACAACGATTCAAGCTGGCCGTACGTGTGCCCGGCTGGTCTAATCAGTCGCGGCTAAAGTTAAATGGACAAGAGCTGGCACTGGATGAGCTGGTTGCAGACGGATATGCGTATCTCGATCGGGAGTGGAAGGATGGAGATGAGGCTGTGCTGGAGCTCGACATGAGCGCACGGCGCGTCTATGCGCATCCGTCGGTGCGGGCCAATGCCGGCAAGGTCGCCCTGCAACGCGGGCCGCTTGTCTATTGCTTGGAGGAGGCGGATAACGGCGGGCCGATCACTTCCCTGATGCTGCCTTCCGATGCGGAGCTTCGGCCCCGGTTTGATGGCCAACTGCTTGGAGGCTGTACAGTCATCGAGGCGGATGGCTGGCGCGACGAGAGCGAGACTTGGGGCAATGAGCTGTACCGCACAGCGGCGAAGAAGAGACAGCGGGCGAAGCTGGCCTTCATTCCGTATTATCTGTGGGGCAATCGCGGCGAGGGCGAGATGGCGGTCTGGGTGCGCGAGATGTGACCCTGAGGACCGTAAGGCTTGGCGGAACAATATCGATATGTTTGTCGACGGCGAGGGAACGTAGCTGATGGTTGAAGCGTTATTTGCTGTCATTCCGGGTGTGTCCTGATCCGGATTGCGGCGAATAACGCTTTTGTGTTGCATGGGATCTTCACTCAGCGCTCTCTACCAGAATGAAGCAGCCTTTCAGTAAAATAACAACGTTATAATTTCCGTTATAGACTTGACCGATCAGATGAACTACAATAGTCGCTAGTGAATACGTTAGGGGGAAAGGAACCATGAAAGCGTTTGATGTGATCACGTTCGGCGAGTCGATGACCTTGTTCACTCCGCTGCGCGAGCAGTCCCTGGAGTTCTCGGACCTGGTGAACCGTTCGTTCGGCGGCGCCGAGAGCAACGTGGCGATCGGACTGGCCAGGATGGGCGTACGCGTAAGCTGGTTCGGCCAACTGGGCGATGAGCCGCAAGGAAGATATATTCTAAAGCGCATTCGCGGAGAGAATGTGGACGTCAGCCATGCCAAGCTCCTTGCCTCGGCCAATACCGGCCTGATGATGCGGCATAAGGTCGCGGGGCGCGAGGAAGTGTTCTATTATCGCAAGAACTCGGCGGCCAGCCAGATGCGGCCGGAGGATCTGGATGAGGCGTTCATCGGCCAGGCGTCGATCCTGCATATTACGGGCATCACTCCTGCGCTAAGCGACAATTGCCGCGCCACGGTACAGGCGGCGGTGGAGATGGCGAAGAGGCAGGGCGTCAAGGTCAGCTTCGATCCGAATCTCCGGCTGAAGCTGTGGTCGATCGAGGAGGCACGCAAGGTGCTCTTGCCGCTCGCGGAACAGGCCGATTATTTCCTGCCGGGCATGGATGAGCTGAAGCTGCTGTACGATGAGCAGAACGAGGAGAAGGTGCTGAGCCGTGTGCAACAGTTGTCAGCGCTTGCGGTCGTCAAGGGCGTCGGGTCGAGCAATGTCATCGTCCATCAAGGCCAGCGAATAGCCGTTCCTTATCGAAAGCTGGAGCATGTCGTCGATACGATCGGTGCGGGGGACGCTTTCGCTGCCGGGTTCCTGACCGGTATCGTCAAGGGGTATGCGCCCGAGCAGGCTGTGCAGATGGGCAATCTGTCCGCCTCATTTGTTATCCAGGGGCATGGCGACTGGGAGCTGATCCCGACTTGGCAACAGTTGGAGCAGATGATGAGAAATGAATCGATCATAGAAAGGTGAGATTGGCCATGAGAAAATACGAAACCCTAAAGCAGATCCATCAAGCTGGAGTGGTCGCGGTTCTGCGAGGCAAGTCAACAGAGGATGTTGTGGCGATGGCGGAGCAGTCGATCGCCGGCGGCGTGCGCATCATCGAAGTGACGATGACGACACCTGGCGCTCTGCAGGCGATTCGCATCCTGACCAGCAAGTACAAGCAAGACAAGAGTCCGGATAGACCAATCATCGGTGTCGGCACCGTGCTGGATGAGGTAACCGCCAGACTCGCTATACTCGAGGAAGCGGAGTTCGTCGTCAGCCCGGCCTTCCAGCCTGATGTGGTGAAGATGTGCCACCGCTATCGCGTGCCGGTCATGCCAGGCGTGGTCACGATCGCCGAAGCACAGCAAGCGCTGGAGAGCGGAGCGGACGTCGTCAAGCTGTTCCCGGGAAGCATGTTTACACCGGGCATCATCAAGACGCTGAAGGGACCGCTGCCTCAGCTCAACATCATGCCAACGGGCGGAGTGAATCTGAACAACATCGGTGAATGGTTTAAGTCCGGCGCCTTCGCGGTTGGCATCGGCTCCGATCTGACGAGCGAAGCGGAGAAGACGGGTAACTATGAGCTGATCCAAGGCAAAGCCAGAAGTTACATGGAAGCGGCAGCGCCTTATCTGCAGGGGCGTTGATTAAACCGAAGAGCAGCATGCGCGTCCAAATCGTTGATTGCGCGAGAGCCGGGATGGTCATCCATCCTGGTTCCTCTTCTTGACTGCAGTTTGGGGAAAATAACAACAGACTTTTTCAGAGAAATGTTCTATAATAGAAAATAACAACGTTGGTATTCTGATTTTCCCTTGTTCTGGAAGCGTTGAAATGCAGCGTAGCATCGGTGCATTTGCATAGGGAAGGTCGGCATGATAACGTAATACTACAAGCAGCGAAAGGAATGGATCACATGGATTTGTTCAATCTCAAGGGGACAACTTCGGTCGTCGTCGGCGGCAATGGCGTGCTGGGGAGCGCGATGGCTTCCGCTCTCGCAGCGTACGGTTCGAAGGTGGCGATCGTTGGCCGAAACATGGAGAAGGCCGAAGCGGTGAAGCAGAAGATCGAACAGGAAGGCGGCGAGGTGATCTGCCTGAAGGCCGATGCTGCTAGCAAGCAAGATATGCAGAATGTGCTGGAGGAAGTGCTTCGCTGGTCGGGACGGGTTGATACACTCGTAAACGCTTCCGGCATCAACAGCTCGACCCCGTTCTTCGAGCTGGATATGGAAGAATGGGACAGAATCATGGATACGAATCTGAAGAGTGTGGTTCTGGCCTGCCAGATCTTCGGCAAGCAGATGATTGAACAAGGCGAAGGAGGCTCGATCATCAACATCTCCTCCGTTTCATCCGATCCGCCGCTGTCCCGCGTCTTCACGTATTCTGCGTCGAAGGCCGGTGTGAACAGCGTCACAAAGTTCCTGGCACGTGAATTTGCTCCGTATAAGGTGCGCGTCAATGCGATTATCCCGGGCTTCTTCCCGGCTGAACAGAATCGCAAGATCCTCGATGCTTCGCGCATCGAATCGATTATGCGCCATACGCCGATGGGTCGTTTCGGCGAGCCGGAAGAATTGCAAGGAGCGGTCGTATACCTCGCTTCCGCTAAGGCATCCGGTTTCGTCACCGGCTCACTCTTGCGTGTGGACGGAGGATTTGGGGCGATGACGATATGAGCGATCTGCTGCATGAAATGGTCAAGCATATCCCGATCCCGAAGATGGTTCGCATCCGGCAGAAATTCGACTCAACGAAGCTGGAGGACCCGATCGGCGAGCTGACTTTAAGACTCCACAACCATGATAAGTATCAAGCGATCAAGCCCGGCCAGAAGATCGCCGTAGCCGTTGGCAGCCGCGGCATATCGCGGATCAATGAGATTACCAAGGCGACGATTGATGCGCTTATCGCCAAAGGAGCAGAACCGTTCATCGTGCCGTGCATGGGCAGCCATGGCGGTGCGACGGCTGAAGGTCAGGCGAAGGTGCTTGAGCATCTCGGCATCTCCGAAGAAACCATGGGCGTGCCGGTGCGGTCCTCGATGGAGGTCGTGCTGCTCGACCGCTTGCCGAACGGTTTGCCGGTCTACTGCGACAAGATCGCAGCGGAAGAAGCGGATGCCATCGTTGTCATCAATCGGGTCAAGCCGCATACAGCCTTCCGCGGACCCATCGAGAGCGGCCTGATGAAGATGATCGCCATTGGCCTCGGCAAGCAGAAAGGTGCGGAAGCCTGCCATCAGCTCGGGTTCAAGTACATGGCCGAGAACGTGCCAGCCATGGCGAAACGGATGATGGCCAAGCTGCCGATTATCTTCGGCGTGGCGATCGTCGAGAATGCCTATGATCAGATCTTCCATATCGAGGTCATCGGACCGGAGGACATGGAGGAGCGGGAGAAAGTGCTGTTGGTAGAAGCGAAGAACCGGCTGCCGAAGATCCTGTTCCCGCAGATCGACGTGCTGGTCATCGATTACATCGGCAAGAATATCAGCGGCGACGGCTTCGATCCGAACGTGGTCGGCCGCTATCCGACCCCATATGCTTATGGCGGTCCGGAGGTAACGAAGATCGCGGTTCTTGATCTGACCGACGAGTCTAAGGGCAACGCAAACGGTGTCGGCACGGCTGACTTCACTACGCAACGGCTCGTGGACAAGACGGATTGGCCAGCAACCTATGCGAACGGCCTCACCTCTACCGTCTGCTCGCCGACGAAGCAAGCAACGACACTGGCGAACGACCGCGACTGCATCAAGGCAGCGATCAAGACGTGCAACATTCTCGACTACCATACCTGCAAGCTTGTCCGCATCCGTGACACGCTGCATCTGGGCGAGATCGAGATCTCGGTGAATCTGCTGGAAGAAGCGAAACAACATCCGCAGATCGAGATTCTGACCGAGCCTTATGAATGGGAGTTTGACGCGGACGGCTACCTACCCAAGTCTTAAGCCTGTTGCGATCACGAACATCACAAAGGGGATGAAGCTGTTGCTACTCTCGAAATACGAACAGGTCAAGGACATATTGCGCTCGATGAACAGCGTTGTTGTCGCGTTCTCCGGCGGGGTGGACAGCACCTTGCTGCTCAAGGCTGCGCTCGATGCGCTGGGAAGCGAACGCGTGCTTGCCGTCACAGCCGACTCGGAGACTTATCCAACACGTGAGATGGAGGAAGCGGTGCGTATCGCCGGACTGCTTGGCGCGCGGCACCGCATCATTCACACTTCCGAGCTCAATATACCTGGCTATAAGGAAAATACGCCGAACCGCTGCTATTTCTGCAAGCAGAACCTGTTCCAACACCTGCAGCAGTTTCTTCAGCAGGAAGGCTACGAGCATATCGTCTATGGCCTGATCGCAGACGATATGGGCGAGCATCGTCCCGGTTACAAAGCGGCGGTAGAACAGGGTGTGCGCGGTCCTCTGCAGGAGGCGGGTCTGTATAAGCAGCAGATTCGTGAGCTGTCCAAAATGTTCGGACTGCCCACTTGGGATAAGCCGTCCTTCGCCTGTCTGTCTTCTCGCATTGCTTACGGCGAGATGATCACACAGGCGAAGCTGACACGCGTTGATCGTGCAGAGAGCTTCATCATGTCGCTGGGTATCCGCCAAGTGCGCGTCCGCACTCATGATACGATCGCGAGGATCGAGGTGGAGCCCGCGGATATGGCGAAGCTGCTGGAGCATCGGGAGGCGATCGTCGAGGCTTTGACTTCCTATGGCTATACGTTCGTGACGATCGATCTCGGCGGTTACAAGAGCGGCAATCTGAACAAGATGCTGGACAGACGAGAGACGGAATCGCTGGCTCGTTGATTTGGAGGCAGTCTGTTGACTGGTACGATTTTTCGTACAATGGCATAATATCGGAACCACGTTCCGTTACGCGACTTACTTGTGAGGATGCTGAAGTGGCGTATCAGCCTTGTATCGACTTCAGCCGGCCGCACAGGCATCAGGACACCGAAACTCACCGTGATCATGGCGGTGATCGGATGCAATGCCTCATCGACTTCAAATCCAGCATAAGTAATGATGAACGGAGAAACGCACATGAGTTATGAAGACCTCGGATTCAGCAAGGTGGATATTGGCCGCGAAGCGCGTACGGGCGCGCCGGAAGTGATCTTCGGCATGGGCAAAACGGCGGAACAGGCGAAGGCGATCTTCGCCAGCCTGATGGCCAATCACGGCAGAGCGTTCGTTACGCGTGCCGATGCGCAGATGGCAGAAGCAATCTGCGGAGATTTCCCTGAGGCCGTCTATAATCCCGTATCCCGCATCATCCGATGCGGGGAACCGCCCAGACGATATCCGGGTGTGGTTGCCGTGCTCAGCGGCGGCACTTCGGATATTCCCGTCGCGGAAGAGGCGGCGGAGACGGCAGAGTGGCTGGGCTGTACCGTGGACCGCATCTATGATGTGGGTGTGGCTGGCATCGATCGCTTGCTTGCCCAGCGCGAACGCATCCGCCAGGCGAACGTGGTCATTGCCGTTGCCGGCATGGAGGGAGCACTGCCGAGCGTTGTTGGCGGGATGGTTCGCCGACCGGTCATCGCGGTCCCAACATCCGTAGGTTACGGCGCCCATCTGCAAGGTGTTACGCCGCTGCTCGCGATGCTCACCTCTTGCGCGGCAGGTGTGAGCGTGGTCAATATCGACAACGGCTTCGGAGCCGGATACTATGCGGCATCGATCCAACAGCTCGTATGGGAGGCACATCATGGCGAAGACGTTATATCTTGATTGCTTCTCCGGCATCGCCGGAGATATGACGCTGGCTGCTCTGATCGATCTCGGCGCGGATCCGGATTACATCGCGAGTGAGCTTCGGAAGCTGCCGATCGACCCGTTCGTGATGGAGATCGTGCCAGTTGTGAAGCGGGGAATATCAGCCAAGTACCTGAAGCTGAACATTCACCGGCCAGATGGGCATGATCATATGCAACACAGCCATGACCACGTTCATGAACATCATCATGGGCATGAGCACGGGCACAGTCATGTTCATGAACATACGCATGAACACCATCATGGGCATGAGCACGGGCATAGTCATGTTCATGAACATTCGCATGAACACCATCATGTTCATGCTCATGAGCATAGTCATCAACATGATCCCCACCATGTCCATGACCATGACCATACCCACCATCATCACGGGGATGGACCTCATGATCATGCGCATCGCAAAGCTGCTGACATCATCGCCATGATCAGGAACAGTCCGCTTCCGCCGCGTGTTATCGAGCGAAGCACAGCGATCTTCCAGGTGATCGCCGAAGCGGAGGGCAAGATCCATGGGATGCCTCCGGAAGAGGTGCATTTCCATGAGGTCGGTGCGATGGATTCGATCATCGATATTATCGGCGTATGCCTCGCCTTAGAGAACCTTGGCATCGACAGGATCTTCGCGTCGCCGGTGCCTGTAGGCCACGGACGGATGAAGATGGCTCATGGCCTGTACCCGATCCCAGCGCCAGCAACGCTGGAGATCATGCGAGGAATTCCGCTGTCAGGCTTAACTGCCGAAGGGGAGTTGACGACGCCAACCGGCGCAGGCATCCTGCGTGCGCTGGCCAGCGGATTTGGTCCATTGCCTGCGATGCAGATTGAACGCATCGGGTATGGGGCCGGGTTCAAGGACTTCCCGCATCCGAACGTGATTCGGGCGATTCTGCTAGAGGAGTCGGGGGAGAAGAGCGGTTCTTCCGCGCATGGAGAACAGGAATTGGAGGAAACGATCATCATCCTCGAAGCACAACTGGACGACACCAGCGGAGAGGCGCTTGGTTACGCGATGGAGCAGTTGTTTGCGGCCGGTGCGTTGGATGTCTACTATACGCCTGTTTATATGAAGAAAAACCGACCCGGAACCCTCATCACCTTGCTCGTTCGGCCGGAGCAAGCGGAAGCATGTGAAGCGGTGTTGTTCGCGGAAACCTCGACCTTCGGCGTGAGACGGAGCGTATGGTCGCGCAAGGCACTGGGCCGCAGATGGCTAAAGGTTGAGACGGCTTACGGCAAGATCCGCGTGAAGCAAGCGTTAAGGAATGGAACTGTCATCCGGTCGTCACCGGAATATGAAGATGCGGCAGCCGCAGCCCGCCAGCATGGAGTCCCCTTGCATGTCGTCTATGAAGAAGTTAGGAAGCATGTATGACCGACGATAGATCAATAGCTTGAATGCAACAAGGCCTCGCCTGACCAATAGGCGGGCCTTTGTATTTAACAAGAAAATCGCCAACGATTTCACGCACAATCCTCCTCATTACGGCACATAATTGGAAATCGTACAATTCAAGAGCATATAAAAAGGAATAATGGTTTTAGCTCCCGAATTAATTGGACTCCCCTAATGCTCATCCATTCTCAACATAGAATTGGATGTCTTCCAACTAACCAAGGATCGTTGCCGACAGGAGAAGCACAAAAGTGTTTCCAAGCCCAAAGGGGACAAGGGCCGATACTTAATCCACACGCCGCATAAGGGCTGGCTGTCATTCGCCTGCCGCCGCACAAGCCTTACATCACTTGATCCGAGCCTGACTCCAATGCATCAGGAAACGTGTATCATCTGGTAATATCCTGCTTCCTTCGGGCTCATCTGAGCATGCTCAGATCTGCCCAGTGGAGGAATTTGTCATTCAAGACTTTGGACGAGTTAACCCCACTATCGTTACATGCTATAATGAAAATGTCGCAGGATCATGTCGGTCTATCATGCTAATCGACGGGGATAGAGGAGGTTTGGCGGGTGAAGAATTGGCACATCTACAAATGGTTGCTGGTTGCTGTACTTGGCATCGTGGTGCTCGTCGGATCGATCGCCTGGTTCAACATGACCATCTATGACCTCCCCCGTATCAAATCGGCAAGCGGATGTTCCTGTGGCGGCATCGTCCTGGAGGAGGAAGTTAAGGCTGCCACATACATATACAGCGGGCGTGTCTCCCGAATATCGCGCAATCTGAATGGGACATATCGAGTTATCGTTCAACCTGAGCATACATTCAAAGGAGCGGAGATTACCGCAAGCTCCGTACAATATACGGTAGACGGGCGCTGCCCGTATCCCTTTCAGAAGGATCAACGATATACCTTCATCACCGCAAGCGCTGAGCTTGGCGGCCCCCTTGAGCAATGCAGCACGGTAATCAGTCTCGCGGACATCGAGACGATGGACAGCATCAGCCAGTTGTTGCATCTCGACATCACGGAATCGGACCTATGGCGCAATAAGGATAACGATAACGGCAACAGCAACAACCATGCGAATGAGGGAACAAGCGCAAACAACGCAGAACGGATCTACCATTCCTTAGCAACACAGCTCAGCAGCGTTCGCATCGAGGAAGAAGGCTACAAAACCTGGCTGTATGATGGTACAGAGCCCCTGTTCTTCTACTCGCCATCGGTTAAAATCAGCTTCTTTGTCCCACTTGACCGGTCAATAACCGCGGATGATTTCGAACGTTTTGCGGAAGGCATCTCGGTCATTCGGCAAGCTGACGGGAGGAAGATACCATTCGCGTTGGGCGAGGTGAGCGTCGATGTCATGGAGCTGCCGATCGTCATCAAGCTGTTCGATGCGCCGAAGTCGGACATCATGATCCGTTTCGCGTCGCCAACGCAAGATGACATGCTGGAGATACCGGTAAAGTACATCGAGCCATTCACATACACCGTTTTCTCCCGCGCCGATCCAGCGTTGGAGGCATATGCGGAGATGTTGCGCCAAGGCTATCAGGCGGCCCATTACGTGTTGAATGGACAAACTTACCAGATGACGATGATGTTCAATCATCCTGTGGAACGCTCCAGCGTCTATGAGAAATTAAACGAACATCTGCAGATCAACCCGCTGGTTGCCTGGTCATTACAATGGATCAACGATCAAGAGGTCAGGCTGTCGTTCGTGTTTGATGATGAAATGATGGACCCGGTCAGTTTCTCGCTCAACGGCATCCAAACAGAAGACGGTTACAGACTCGTCACTCGGGAAAAATTCATCATCCAACCAACCGAACCGGAACGTTTCAGCGCCATCGATCTGGAAACCAATACGAAGGAAGCATATTTTACGACGATCACCAGCTATGACCTGATCGATGTATCGCCGCAGGGCAGCTATGTCTTGACAGGGCTTGAGGGCAGCAACGGTACCCACAGCGTGTATCTGTATCAGGTGCGGGATCGCTTCGGCAACTTGCTCAGATCCTTCGGCATGAATGAGATCCATGATCCGGTATGGATCGATGACGATACGCTGGTCTTTGCTGAGGATCGGGCGCTGAAGGCATATCGGGTCTCCGGCGATGAGCTGACGACCGTGTGGGAGACGCCGGGCAGACGTTCCGATGAGAGCATCGTGTCGCTCAGCTACTCACGGATGGCGGGCAAGCTGGCTGTCGGATCGAGGTATACGACATTTGACGGCAGTTCCATCTATGACCTGTATATTTTTGACCATTTGGCGGATCAGGAGCCGCTTGTCCTCGAATCCTTCGGCACGCATGAATGTGTGGAAGGCGGATGTGCCGCACCGAGCATCTATTTCGCAAGCAGCCAGCACATCGTGTATACAAGGTATGAGTCCATTCCTGGCGATAGCGAGGGTTATGCGCCGGTTCTCTACATGACATCTCTCGATGATCTGACCACGAAACGAGTGGAACTTTCGTCCAACTATGCGTCACCGGATTATCTCATGCACCCGCTGAGTGATGGCAGGATTCTGATCATTAGCAGTGTCCACAGCGAATTGGAGGAGGATGCAGGCAGGGAAAGATGGGCACTGTACAATCCGGTCTCAGGGGCGTATCACGTCTTGTTCGATACCTATATGAGACTCTTCTCCGATCATTGGCTGGAGCATGTGGTCTTAGCTCAGGATGGCAAGATTCTCATCAGCGTCCATGATCGCGGCTGGTATATGCTTGATCCCGTCGAGCGGACTATCGCTCTCTTCCCGGCGCTTAGCAAGCAGGTTGATGTGATCGATGTGGAGATGAACCGGATCTGGTTTTTGGAAACACTCGAATGATTCACGGATGTTGCCCTAAGCATGGAAGAAACCAGCACAGGAGCGTAAACCTCATGCTGGTTTCTTCCATATTTTTATGGTTCCTGCAGCTTGCGCCGGAGTACCTTGCCGATGATCGTCTTGGGCAACTCGTCGCGGAATTCGTAGGAACGCGGCACTTTAAACTTCGCTAGCCGTGCACGGCACCACTCATCCAGTTCCTGCTCCGTTACGGAAGCGCCTGGCTTCATCACGATGAAGGCTTTGACGGTCTCGCCGCGGTAATCATCCGGCACACCGACAACTGCGGCATCCTGAACGGCAGGATGCGCGTACAGCACTTCTTCGATCTCTCGCGGATAGATGTTGAAGCCGCTGGCGATGATGACATCCTTCTTGCGGTCCACGATATAGAAGAACCCTTCCTCATCCATCTTCGCCATGTCCCCGGTATAGAGCCAGCCATCCCGCAATGCCAGTGCGGTTTCCTCCGGTTTGTTCCAGTAACCGAGCATCACCTGCGGCCCGGATATGATCAGCTCACCGATCTCGCCGGGAGGCAGCTCCTCGCCGCTCTCCGGGTCGACTACCTTCGCGTCTGTATCCGGAATCGGGATGCCGATCGACCCGATCTTCCGCTTGCCCCACAGGTTGTTCACGTGAGTGACGGGGGAGGCCTCAGTCAAGCCGTAGCCCTCGATCAGCGTTCCGCCAGTCAGCCGTTCGAACTGTGTCTGCACCTCCCCAGGCAGCGGCGCGGCGCCGCTGACGCAAGCTTTGATCGAGGATAAGTCATAGCGGGAAACAAGGGGATGGTGGATGATCGCATTGTACATCGTCGGCGCACCGGGGAAGATCGTTAATTCGTGTATATGAATAAGCTTCAGAATATCATGAATGTTGAATTTTGGGACGAGGTACAAGGTGCCTGCGGTCGCGATTGACAGATTCATCAGCACCGTCATGCCGAACACATGAAAGAAGGGGAGAGCGGCCAGATAACGCTCCGTCGCTTTCTCCTTGCATTGCAGCCAAAGCTTGCATTGGATCGTATTGACGACCAGGTTGTAGTGCGACAACATACAGCCTTTGGGCGTGCCTGTCGTTCCTCCGGTGTATTGCAAGAGCGCGAGATCCCGCTCGGCATCAACTTCACACAGGAGAGGGGCGTTGCTCGCATCCGCCAACAGCTCTTTCATCCTCAACACGCCTGGTCCGTATGTGACGCTGCGGTCGCTGCCATCTCTCCGCGCCGCGAGCGGATAGAGGAGATTCTTCGGGAAGGGGAGATAATCCTGTATCGAGGTGACGATGATATATTTCAATGGCGTATTCGCTTTGACCTTAGCGACTCTGTTGAACATCAGATCGAGGGTGACGATGGCGGTTGCGCCAGAGTCATTCATCTGCAGATCGATTTCACGTTCGACATAGAGTGGGTTCGTCTGCACAACGATTGCCCCGGCCATCAGAGCCCCGTAATAGGCGATGATGGCTTGCGGGCAGTTTGGCAGCATGATCGCCACTCGCTCGCCTTTGCCGATGCCCATGCTGCGCAGCGCGTTTGCAAAACGGATCGTGGCATCATACAGTTCTCGATAAGTCAATGTCTTGCCGAGGAAATAAGCGGCCGGATGATCCGGGTATTCCGTTGCCGTCTCCATCAGCAGCTTCGCCAGATTGAACTTCGGGTACGAATAGGTCGCCGGCACATCTTCGGAGTAATGTTCCAACCAACGCTTGTGCATGCGTTCATCCTCCTATCGTACTTCCAGATCGCGAGCTCCTCTCCATCATCTCTCACCGGTCTCCGTTCTTTTTCTATTCGAGTTGGCCTTATGCCAACGTCCTGCTTGCCGCTGATCCTTCAGCCGCGAGGGCAGCTTCCGACGAGCCTGTTGCTGCTGCACCAGGTCCTTCACGGTTCTTTGGTTGCCTTCGTACGCCAGCTGGGATGCGTCAGACCGCATAGGCTTCTGCCTGGAGAACCTGGCTTGCGATCCTGCGCTTACGTTCGGTCACATCGATCGGGTCGTGGCGGGTCAGCTTCCGGAGCACCGCCAGTTGCGTGCGCAGCTCATCACCGCTTGCCAGCGATGCCAGGCAACGTCTCGCGAGCTGTTCGATCTGCGAGAAACTTTCGTGGATATACACCTCAACCATCGCCGTTGCCAGTTCTGCACGTGTCTGATCGTTCCCATCCCGCAGCTTCTTGGCCCTGAGCAGTGCGCTTTCGCCAGCGTAGATGAGGATCATCATATCGGCCAGATCGGACAGGATCTCCTGCTCCTGTTCAAGGTTCGCCTGATGCTTCTGGACAGCCAACCCTCCTGTCATCAGGAAAACCTTCTTGGCCGTCTCCAGCAGGTGAGCTTCCTCGCCAAGCACTTCCGGGTGGGATGCCGGCGGCGTCATGGTTAAGAGCTCGGACTGAAGTGCTTGCAGCTTCTGCAGCAGGGGAAGTTCGCCCTTCAATGCGCGTTTCAGGAGCGTGCCGGGGATGAGCAGACGGTTGATCTCGTTGGTTCCTTCGAAGATGCGATTGATTCGCGAGTCGCGGTAGATGCGCTCGATTTTGAATTCCTGGATATAGCCGTATCCCCCGTGTATCTGCACGCCCTCATCAGCGACGAAGTCCAGCGCTTCTGAACCGAACACCTTGTTGATCGAACATTCTAGCGCATATTCTGCGATCGCCCGGGCTGCGGCGACGCCCGCTCCCGCTTCGCTTAGGTCAATGCTGGACAACCCTTCATCCATCAGCCCGGCTGTCCGATAGACCATGCTTTCAAGCACGTACGTCCTGATATTCATGTCGGCCAACTTGCGCTGGATGAGAGGGAAGGAGGAGATCGGTCTTGCGAACTGTTTGCGGACGTTGGCATAGGATGCGGATAGCGCGATCGCTTCTTTGCAGGCGCCCAGACAGCCGGCGGCCAGTTTGAACCGGCCGATATTCAGGATGTTGAAGGCGATCAGATGCCCTTTGCCCACCTCCCAGAGCAGATTGCCCGCAGGTACGCGTACATTGTCCAAGATGAGCGGACACGTCGAAGAGCCTTTGATGCCCATTTTTTTCTCCTCGGGACCGATGCTGACCCCCTCCATCGTGCGTTCGACGATGAAGGTGCTGAATTTGTCTCCGTCAACCTTGGCATAGACGATGAACAGATCGGCGAATCCGGCGTTGGTAATAAACTGTTTCTGCCCGTTCAGCACATAATGGCTGCCATCCTCGGTCAGCTTGGCCGTGGTCCTGGCGCCCAGAGCATCCGAGCCGGAGGACGGTTCAGTCAAGCAATAAGCAGCGATCAGTTCGCCGCTTGCCAGCTTCGGCAGATAGCGGCGCTTCTGCTCGGGCGATCCGAAATACACGATCGGCAGCGTGCCGATGCCGACATGGGCGCCAAGCGACAGGGAGAAGGAGGAACCTCTCGCCAGCTTCTCGCTGATCAGCGTTGTGCTTACCTTATCCAGCCCTAACCCGCCGTAGGCCTCCGGCACGTCCGCACCGAGGAGGCCGAGTTCGCCCGCCTGCCGCAGCAGTTCGACCGTCAACTTGTAGTCGAGCTTCTCCAGCGCCTCGTCGTTGGGGAGGACGTCATGCTCGATAAAATGATGGGTCGCATCGCCGATCATTCGCTGTTCTTCCGTCAGATCCTCAGGCGTAACGATTGATCGGTAATCCGTGTCCTCGATGATGAAACTGCCGCCGATTTTTTTCTCTGCCCTCTGGGTCAAGTTTGATTCCCCCTCTTGGTGTGTGATGGTTAAGTTCGGGTTCTTCAGACATTCAAACGGTAGATCTGCTCAGATCTGAGCATGACACGCTTGGGAGCATGCACCTCCCAGACGCCGGCTGCTCCCATGCCGCCGCCGATGCACATCGAGACGACGCCGATCCCGCCGCCGCGCCGCCTCAGCTCATGCAGCAGTGTCACCGTCAGCTTGCAGCCCGTACAGCCCAAAGGATGGCCAAGCGCGATGGCGCCGCCGTTCACATTGACGAGCGATTCGTCGATGTTGAGCTGGCGAATGATATGCACACATTGCGAGGCGAAAGCTTCATTGATCTCGAATAGATCCACGTCGCTGATCGTCAAACCGGCCATTTTCAACGCTTTGGGGATCGCTTCCACCGGTCCGACGCCCATGATCTCTGGATCGACGCCGGCGAGCGCGTACGAACGATAGGTCGCCAGCGGCTGCAGCCCGATCTCCTCAGCCCGCTCTCTGCTCATGACGAGGACGGCGGCTGCACCATCGCTCATCTGCGAGGAATTACCTGCGGTGACGGTGCCGCCGAGTTTGAACGCAGGCTTCAGCGCAGCCAGCGCTTCCAGGGATGTATCGGTGCGAACGCCTTCATCGTGCGCGAAGGTGAAGCTGTGCACAGTGCGCCGATCGTGTTCATCTATCACGGTACGGATGACCTCCAGCGGCACGATCTCCTCCGCGAATCTTCCAGCCGCCTGCGCTTCAGCCGCCTTGCGGTGGCTGGACAAGGCGAACAGGTCCTGATCCTTGCGGGAGATGGCGAAACGTTCCGCCACATTCTCCGCTGTCAGTCCCATTCCCATATAGATCTCCGGCATGGCGTCAACAATTGCCGGATGGGGGGAAGGCTTGAAGCCGCTCATCGGCACATGGCTCATGCTCTCCACACCGCCTGCGATGATCGCATCCGCAGCGCCAACCATGATCCGCTCAGCGGCATAGGCGATCGCTTGCAGGCCAGATGAGCAGAAACGGTTGATCGTGATGGCGGGTACCGTGACCGGGAATCCCGCGTAGAGCGACATGATCCGGGCGAAGTTCAGCCCCTGTTCGCCTTCCGGCATCGCGCAACCGATGATGATATCATCGATCTCCGCCCGATCAACGCCCGGTGCCCGCTCCAGCACCGCATTCAGAACGGCCTTGCCCAGATCCTCAGCCCGCGTATCCGCGAGGCTCCCCCGTTTCGCCTTGCCAACTGCCGTGCGCACGGCCGAGACGATGACTGCTTCTCTCATATGCGGATCACCTCACCAGAGTCAAAGTTAATTGCGCAGCGGCTTGCCTGTAGCCAGCATGTGCTGCATGCGCTGTTGCGTCTTCGGCTCGCCGCACAGGCTGAGGAATGCTTCCCGCTCAAGGTCCAGCATATATTGCTCGCTGACGAAGGTTGCGGCAGGCACATCGCCGCCGGAGAGCACGTGTGCCAGCTTGTCGGCGATCTTCAGATCATGGTCGCTGATGTAACCGCCGAGCCGCATCTGTGTTGCTCCCATCTTCAATACGGCTTTGCCGTCTCTGCCGACGACGCGGAAGCGGCGGCGCTCCGGCGGCGTATATCCGGCTTCAGCCAGTTGCAACGCCTGACGTTTCGCTTCCTGAAGCTGCAGATCGCGGTTTACGACGATGTGGTCCTGCTCGCGCATGAGCCCCATTGATTTCGCGTGATGGGCGCTGGTCGAAACCTTGGCCGTGCCGATGGTTTCGAAGATGCGGTTCACGTAAGGCTGCATATCGATATCCGCATCGCCCGGCAGGGAAGCGTTCAGCCGCATGATGAGCTCCTTGCATCCGCCTCCGGCAGGAATGAGGCCAACGCCGGTTTCCACAAGGCCATAGTAAGTCTCGGCTGCGGCGCACACCCGGCTCGCTCCCATGCACAGTTCGACCCCTCCGCCCAGTGTCATGCTGTAAGGTGCGGCAACCACCGGTTTCTCGCAATACTTGAGCTTCAGCATCGTGTCTTGGAAGAGACGGATGATGCGTTCGATCTCATCCCAGTTTTCATCCTGTGCTTCCATGAGCAGCAGCATCAGGTTGGCGCCGACGCAGAAATGCCTCCCCTCGCTGGCGATAACAAGCGCCTCGTGCCGCTGCTCTACGAGCTCGACGCTTCTCTGGATCATCTCCAGGATATCTCCGCCGATGGCATTGTTCTGGGAGTGAAGCTCCAGGCAAGCAACACCGTCTCCGATGTCGATCAGGCTGGCTCCGTCATTGCCCGCGAGCAAGCGGCCTTGCTGCTTCAGGTTGCGTAGTGAGAGGAAGCCGCGAGGTTGCTCTTCCTCCTGCCAGGCGCCGTTCATCACATATTTCCGCTGACCGCCCGCAGATTGATAGAACGAATCGTGGCCGCTGGCGATCCAGTCGCGTACCCATTGCGGCACTTGTGCCTGCTCGCGCTCCATGCGCTGCACGGACGGAATTAAGCCGATCGCATCCCATGTCTCAAACGGCCCCAGAGTCCAGTTGAAGCCCCATTTCATGGCGCGGTCGATATCGACGATCGAATCTGCTATCTCGCCGACCATTGCGGCTGCATACATCAGCGTATCTTTCAGTACGTTCCATGCGAAGCGTGAATACCGGTCATTGGCCTCAAGCAACGCTTTCAGCTTGCCACCTGCGCCCTTCGCTAGCTTCGCCGCTTGCAGGGAAGCGGAAGCTGGCTTGGACGACGGCACATAGTCCATCGTTTTAAGGTTAAGCGACAGGATTCTGCTGCCTTGGTCGGTCTTCACCTTCTGATAGAAGCCACGTCCCGACTTCTCGCCGAGCCAGCCGCGCTTCACCATCTCTTCGAGCACAGGCGGAACGGCGAACCTGGCTCGCTCAGCTTCATCCGCCGTGCGATCTCTGACGTTGTTTGCAACATGCAGGAATGTGTCGAGCCCGACGAGGTCGAGCGTGCGGAATGTTGCGCTGCGCGGCCTGCCCATAGCAGGTCCGGTGACCGCATCGACCTCATCCACGGTGAGGCCGGAAGCCAGCATCTCGCGTAGCGTCACGAGCAGCCCGTAAGCGCCGATCCGATTGGCGATGAAGTTCGGCGTATCCTTCGCGATGACGACCCCCTTGCCCAGAGAGCGCTCGGCGAACTCGCTGACCGTACGGATGCATTCAAGTTTCGTCCATTTACTGGGGATGATTTCGAGCAGCTTCATATAGCGCGGCGGATTAAAAAAGTGCGTTCCAAGGAAATGCTCGCGGAATGATTCGCTGAGGTGGGAGGACATCTCATGGATCGAAATGCCGGAGGTGTTGGTGCTGACGATCGCATCCGCTCTGCGCCAGGCTTCGATACGGCTGAGCACCTGCTTCTTCACGTCCAGCTTCTCGGTCACCGCTTCGATGATCCAGTCGGCCTCACGGAGCAGCGGCAGATCATCCTCCGTATTGCCGACGCGTATTCGTGAGAGGAAAGCGGTATCATACAGCGGCGCAGGTTGCATCTCCCCGAGACGCTTCAGCGCATCCAGCGCCAATCGGTTGCGCACCTCGCTCGAAGCGAGCGTAAGTCCTCGCCTCATCTCTGCTTCACTCAGCTTATCCGGCACGATGTCCAAGAGCAGGACGTTCAGCCCTGCATTGGCCAGATGCGCCGCGATCTGGGCTCCCATCACGCCTGAGCCGATCACGCAAGCGCTTCTGATGGTATATCGAGGCCTGTTCATCGTATCGACCTCCCGGTTTTCATAACGTTATGAAACATTACCTGTGCTGCCTGCGGGTCATATTCAGGAATCGGCAGATTATACTTGTAAAGAATGAGTATTCAGTCGGCGGACGGAATATTACTGGCAGTTGCGCTGAGCAAATGGCAGAAGGCGCGCTGGCAGCCTATCCGCCTAAGGGCGCCCGGACGGTATAGATCTCTGAACGAAGGGGAAGAGGCGATGAAGATTTATGTGCTGCTGAAGCAGACGTTTGACACCGAGGAGAAAATCGTGCTGCAGGATGGAAAGATTCGTGAAGACGGGGCCAAGTTCATCATCAATCCGTATGACGAATACGCAGTGGAGGAAGCGATACGCATCCGCGAGGCGCATGGTGGTACGGTTGTTGCCGTATCCGTCGGCCCGGAGCGAGCGGTTGAGGCGCTGCGCACGGCGCTCGCGATGGGAGCGGATGAAGCGGTGCTGATCGAAGATCAGAACCTAGAGGACGAATACGGGGTCTCCCGCGCGCTGGCAGCCTATCTCAAAGGCCGGCCTGTCGATCTTGTGCTCGCAGGGTATTTCTCCGTGGATAACGGAGCTGGCCAGGTGGCGATCCGCGTGGCAGAGCTGCTTGGACTTCCTCATGTTGGCTCCGTGACGAAGCTGACCTTAAGCGGCAACACGGCCATCTGTGAGCGAGATGCAGAAGGAGATGTGGAGCGGGTGGAGGTGACATTGCCCGCGCTGATCACCGCTCAGCAGGGGTTAAACGAACCGCGCTACCCCTCCTTGCCCGGCATCATGAAAGCGAAGCGGAAGCCGCTGGATCGCCTGACGCCAGGGGAACTGGGACTTCAACCTGAGGAGCTTGTTCCGGAGGTGCGCAGGGTATCACTCTCGCTGCCTAACGCCCGGCGCAAGGGCCGCATCCTGGCAGGTGAGCTGAACGAGCAGGTGCAGGCGTTGGTCCGCCATCTTCACCACGATAACCGAGTTATCTGACGAAAGGGGCTGAGGAGTGTTGAGCCGAACATTCCTGATCATCGCGGAACACAGGAACGGCAAGCTGAGGCAGATATCCTCAGAAGCGCTGCAGGCAGCGAAGCGGATAGGAGGACCGGGGGACCGTTATATCTATGGCGTGCTTGGTCATGGCGTGTCCGTTGCTTCGAGGAAACTGGCCGCCTATGACGTGGAACGGGTGATCTGCATCGATCATCCAGGTCTGGCGTATTATCATGCCGAATCGTATGCGGATGCCGTGCATCGCATCGTTGCAGAGTGCGGCGCTGATGCGCTTATCATGGGGCATACTGCCCTGGGAAGGGATCTGGCGCCGCGTCTTGCCGCTCGGTTGGGCTGGGGACTCGTATCGGATGTAACGGGGATTGCGAAGGAAGGAGAGGAGATGCGCTTCACCAGGCCGATCTACGCGGGAAAGGCATTTGAACAGAAAGTGATCCTCACAGACCGCTTCATCGTTACGGTGCGCCTGAACAATATTCCCGCAGCTCTGCCGGTTGAGGCGGATGCGCCGATCGTACCGCTGACCTATGCGCCAAGCGATTCCCTCCGCATGGCTGTTCGGGAGGTTGTCAGGAAGGTCGCGGGCAAGGTCGAACTGACAGAAGCGAGGGTCGTCGTGTCAGGAGGACGAGGAGTACGCAGCAGGGAAGGCTTCCGCGTGCTGGAGGAGTTAGCCGATGCGCTTGGCGGCGCCGTTGGCGCATCACGCGGAGCCTGTGACGCGGGATATTGCGACTATGCATTGCAGATCGGACAGACGGGCAAGGTGGTAACACCCGAGCTGTATATCGCCTGCGGCATTAGCGGGGCGATCCAGCATCTCGCGGGGATGAGCCAATCCCGTGTCATCGTTGCCATCAACACGGACCCTGAGGCGCCGATCTTCCAGATCGCGGATTACGGCATCGTCGGCGATCTGTTTGAAGTTGTGCCGCTGATGACCCAAGCAATCAGGGAATGGCGCTCAACATCGGGAGCGAATTAATGCCAGTTTATCGGCCCTGCTCAATCGCTTGATTGCGGCTTCTCTGCGCATCGCTTCCGATTTGCTGCCGCAAACCTCCGAATAGACGAGGGTCACAGGCAGGCGCGCTCTCGTATATTTGGATGCGATGCCCAGATTGTGCGCCTTAAGCCGCTTGTCCAGATCCACGGTATATCCGGTGTATATGGTTTGGTCTGCACATTCCAGCATATAGACATAGAACATTGAGATCACCCGCTCCGCTTGTTAACCCGGTCGAACGTGGACATCATCACTTGTCGCCGGGTTTCTTTATGGCAATAAATCTATGAAAATGATGAAAACGGAAAAAATCTTACTTTTTTTGCCGATAGAGGGGTACCAGATCATGGTAATAATGGTATAATAAAAAATAATGGACTTTCTAGTTACAATTGAACAAAGGTGGGAATTTGTGCTTTGAGATTATACGTATACTCCTCTGGAATCGGCAATGAAGAAAGGCTGAAGAAGGCCATATGCCATATGATTAAGGGAATGATCTCCCGAGGCCATGAATGCAAGCTGCTCATCATGAGGAATGGCAACGAGCCAAGCACCTTGGAGCCCGATTCATTGCCCGAGGCGATCGTATGCGGCGAAGATAGAAGTGATCGCTTTCGGCCGGACGAACCGGTTATTCAAGCGATCCTTGACCTGCAGCACACCTTGAGCCAGTTGCCACTGCCCGACGTGATCATCACGTTGTCTCCTCTGTGTACAGGAGTGGCCAGAGCGGTCATCAATTCGTTTGCTTCCAAACCGAAGATCGTCAGCGGTATCGGCGGCGCCCTGTCCAAGCTGGATCATTTTGAGCAGATTGTATATGCGGATGCGCATCTGGCGATCAACACGAGCATCGCAGAGAGGATCAAGCAGTTATCTCCGGGAGCGCCGGTGAGAACGATCTTTCTTCCCGTATCCGAAGCGCATGTTCGCCCTGTGCCGCGCGCCAAGATAACAACCTTCCTCTATATTGGCCGTCTGTACAACATCCAGAAACGCATCGATGTCCTGTTCCGCGCCTTGTCGGCCCTGCCCAATAAGAATTGGAAACTGAAACTGATCGAGGACTCGCACCCCGAACCGGGATCCAGCGATAAGATTCGTCTGATGGATCTGTCGATCAAGCTTGGCATAGCAGACCGCATCGAATGGCTCGGATACAGGGAGTCACCCTGGGACGAGGTGGAAGAGGCCACCGTTCTGGTCCTGCCATCGGATTGGGAAGCGTTCTGCGGTGTCCTGCATGAAGCTTTGGTTCGTGGTGTTCCAGTTATATCCAGTGATTGTCCAACGGGACCTCGCGACATCATCAAACATGGACATAATGGATGGTTGTTCAAGCCTGGCGATGTTCTGGCCTTGGCAGGCATGCTCAGCCGTATCATGTCAGGCTCTCTTGCTCTTCCGACTCCGGAAGTTTGCCAGCAGTCGGTTAGCCATTTTACCTATGATCTGGTGCTTGATCATATCGAGCAAGCTCTGTATGACTCTTTGGAAGACCACAATCTGAGAACCGGTTGATCCTCCATATCTTCCTCTAATGACCAAGACAGCGGCATGTTCATGCCGCTGTCTTATCATTTTGCATAGGATATGGTTTACAGCTCAACGTTTGGATCGACATCCGCATCGTAGTCGATGGAGTCATATCCGAAGCCGAACAGCTTGAAGAACTCTTCGCGATATCCGGCGATGTCGCTGATTTGTTCCAGATTATCCGTCGAAACCTGATGCCACAGCTTCTCAACTTCCAGTTGCACATCGTCGCGCATTTCCAGATCGTCGATGCGGATGCGGCGTTCCTCATCCACAGGGATGGCACCATCCACATACAAGCGATCCTTGTACAGCCTGACGATCTGCTCGATCGTGTTCTCATGGATGCCCTTCTGCTTCATCACGCGGAACAACAGCGAGATATACAGCGGCACAACCGGGATCGCGGCGCTGGATTGCGTCACCAGAGCTTTGTTGACGGAGACATAAGCTTCTCCGGAGACACGGCTCTTCAGCTTGTCGTTCAGACGGTGGCTTGTTTGCTCCAGATCGTCCTTGGCTCGGCCGATCGTCCCTTCCCGATACACCGCGTATGTAATCTCCGGACCGATATAGGAATAGGCTACGGTCTTCGCACCTTCTTCCAGCACTCCCGCCTCAAGCAGCGCATCGATCCACATCTCCCAGTCTTCGCCACCCATGACCGCAACCGTTGCGCGGATTTCCTCTTCGGTAGCAGGCTCCAGTGAGATTTCGGTTACTTTGCCCGTATGGATATCGACGGTTTTGTTCGTAAACGTACGTCCGATCGGCTTGAGCACAGAGGAGAACTGTTCGCCGGTAACCGGATGCGTGCGGCGCGGCGACGCAAGGCTGTATACCACCAGATCGACTTTACCGAGGTCTTGGCGGATCGTATCAATCACTTGAGCTTTGATATCATTGGAGAAGGCGTCGCCATTGATTGTCTTGGCATAGAGACCATCGGCGCGCGCCGCCCGTTCGAATGCTGCCGTGTTATACCAGCCGGCGGTTGCCGTGCGGGTATCCGAAGCGGGTTTCTCGAAGCATACGCCCAGGGTGGCTGCCTTGCTGCCGAAGGCTGCGGCGATGCGTGAGGCTAGTCCATATCCGGTGGAGGAACCGATGACCAGCACTTTCTTCGGTCCATCGATGGCTGGCTGCTGCTTCACGTAATCGATCTGATCTTGAACGTGCTTGGCGCAGCCTATGGGATGAGCAGTCGTACATATAAAACCACGAACTTTAGGTTTAATGATCATGCTCTCAATTCCTTTCCGAATCGCGTAGTGAATGCAGTTGTACAATATCAAATTACGGCTTCTTTGGCAAGAGAAAGGGCATTGCCCGGGAAAGCGCATGAATCGACAAAACGCGGTTATTGTGCTATGATCAGACCGTATCATTGGCTATAAAGTCTTAGAGAGTCGTAAGCTTATAACGTTGCGTGTCATAAGCTGGTCATGAAACCGGTGTTGAGCCAGTCGCCGGATGAGCGAACATTTGCGGCATTCGTCACCTGCGCGAAGCACTCTGCTCCCGGTCGCCTGGAAGCGGGCGAGACAGCAACAGGATTCATCTTATCTGGACGAATGCGTTGTTGCATGCGCCTGGATCATGAACGAAAGCGAGGAGAATCGACATGCATAACGACTTTATCCAGATCAAATCGCTCAGCGGCGAACTCAAGATCTCCCACAAGATGAGCAATATCGGTCTGACCGTCACCACAGAGGAGCTTATCATCCAGAAGCCCCATCTCAATTATCATATACCGCTCAGCAAGATCGTTTCCATCGTCCCATATGAGAACAAGCTCCGCGAGTACAGCTATGTCAATCGGCGGGATGAACGTGAAGAGGTCGTGCGGCTCGGTTCAGGCATTCCTCATTATAACTTGCATGTATCGGGCTCCACGATGCACAATCGCAGCGGCATCTTCCACACCGGACAGATGGAATTCGTTCTGCCGCTTCACGAAGAACTGCTCGCCTCCATCAGCCGTTACAGCGAGCTGAGGCTGATTCTGTAGGCCATACCCAGAACCAGCTCCAGCGTGATCGTTTGGCTCAGTACCAACCTCGCTCGTATTGCACGGGCGGGGTTATTTTTATGCCCAGCTTACTGGCTGCGGTTCGCGGCCAATAAGGGTCACGCAGCAATTCGCGGCCGAGGAAGACGAGATCCGCGCGTTCATTTTCGAGAATATCCGCTGCATGATCCGGCGAGGTGATCAGTCCGACCGTTCCGGTTGCGATTCCGGCCTCTTTCCGAATGCGTTCCGAAAATGGAACCTGATAACCGGGATAAGAATGAACGTTCGCAGGCACGACTCCGCCTGTGCTGACATCGATCAGGTCGACGCCAAGATCCTTCATCCTGCGGGCAAGCGTGACGTGATCGGCGACGGTGAGCCCGCCAGGCGCATACTCTTCTGCTGATACGCGAACAAACAGCGGTCCTTGCCATTCCTGCTGGACAGCTTCGATGATCTCAAACAGGAAGCGGGCGCGGCCTTCCAGGTCACCACCATACTGGTCTGTCCGTTGATTGGTGAGCGGAGAGAGGAATTGATTGATCAGATAGCCGTGGGCAGCGTGAATCTCGATGACGTCGAAACCAGCAGCCGCAGAGCGTCGGGCTCCTTCGCGGAAAGCCTGGATAGTATCCTGAATTTGCTCAAGGCTCATCTCCTGCGGCATCTTGTATGCATCACTGAAGGGAATGGCCGATGGCGCGATGATTGGTCCATGATCCGTCGATTTGCGTCCGGCATGAGCGAGCTGGATACCGATCTTGGAGCCGTTCTCATGCGCCAGTCTCACCAGATCGTTCAGACCGGCTATGTGTTCATCAGACCAGATTCCGAGGTCATGCACGGAGATTCTTCCCTGCTTCGTGACGGCTGTAGCTTCGATGATGATCAGGCCAACCTGTCCGACAGCCCGAGACGTGTAGTGGATGCGATGCCAATCATTCACCAGGCCGCTTTCGTCTTTGCACGAATACATGCACATGGGCGACATGACGATGCGATTCTTGAGCGTCATCTGCTTAATGGTCACCGGCGAGAACAATTTCATGGTTTCTCTTGACTCCTTTCATATGTTTATCGAAATGTTGTTACACGCATCATTGTACCATCTTCGCCGTATTATGCCACCATCTCCGTACATCCGCGTAGGCTGAAGAGGACTCAATCCTTCTCGAGATAAGAATCGACGCCGTTATGAGCGCAGAGCAATCCAGTTTGATATAATAGTGATCAAAGATGAATCCGAGGCGCACCTATCGGCGAACACTCCAGGAAGAGGTGATCGAGTGGCAATCGCACGCAAGATGATCCAGGCTCCCATTCGCTTGTACCGGAAGTTCATATCCCCCATGAAGCCGCAGTCTTGCCGTTTCTACCCTTCATGTTCCCAATACGCCCTGGAGGCGATCGATGAATATGGAGCGCTGCATGGAGGATGGATGGCGGTCAAGCGGATCGCGCGTTGTCATCCCTTCCATCCGGGCGGATATGATCCGGTTCCGCCGAATCCGCGCAAGAGCAAGGCAACGCGGGAACATACCGGCGGACACCGGCCGTAACGACCAAGAGCGGCATCTGCCCCCGCTTGACTTGAGTCGGCAGTTTTCGGTATATTGTGCATAATAGAGCATATGGTTCCGACGAAGGGATGAGTACGCGATGCGTGCTTGCCACAGAGAGCCGGGGGAGCTGGAAACCGGTGCAAGGGCGGCGCGGAAGATGGTCCTGGAGGAATCGCTTTCGAGTCCAGATCGGGCCTACGCACTGCCCGTTCGATGAGGAGGCGACGTTTCCCAGCGTTACAGGGATCTGCCTTGATCATCAAGGCAGGCTGAGCCTGCTGTTCGTAAGAACTGCGGGGAAGTTGGGTGGTACCGCGTGAGTGGAAGCTCTCGTCCCAAGGGGATGGGGGCTTTTTGTTATGCAATCATGCACCTTCGGCACCATGGAAGTGGCCGGGTGACCATGCGTCCTGTGCCGGAGCCCGATACGATCGACGTTTCAAAGAAATGGAGGAACCTGTATGACACAGGAAAACAAAACGTTCTACTTGACTACCCCGATCTATTACCCTAGCGACAATCTTCACATCGGACATGCGTACACAACGGTGGCTGCGGATGCGATGGCACGTTACAAGAGGCTGCGTGGTTACGATGTTTACTTCCTGACCGGCACCGATGAACACGGTCAGAAGATCGAACGCAAAGCGGCGGAGAAGGGGAAGACGCCGCAGAAGTTCGTTGACGACATCGTCGCGGGCATCAAGGAGTTGTGGGAGAAGCTGGAGATTACATACGACGACTTCATCCGCACGACTGAGGATCGCCACAAGCGCTCCGTTGAGAAGATTTTTAAGCAGCTCGTCGACCAGGGGGATATCTACCTCGGCACCTATGAAGGATGGTACTGTACGCCTTGTGAATCGTTCTTCCTCGAGCGCCAACTGGTAAACGGCAACTGCCCGGACTGCGGCCGGCCGGTGGAGATCGTGAAGGAAGAGAGCTATTTCTTCCGCATGAGCAAGTACGTGGACCGGCTGCTCCAATACTATGAGGAAAATCCGGATTTCATCCAGCCGGAATCGCGCAAAAATGAGATGATCAACAACTTCATTAAGCCGGGCCTTGAGGATCTCGCCGTATCCCGAACGACCTTCGACTGGGGGATCAAGGTGCCGGGCAACCCGAAGCATGTCGTCTATGTCTGGATCGATGCGCTGTCGAACTATATCACCGCACTCGGATACGGCTCAGATGACGACAGCAAGTTCCGCCGCTACTGGCCGGCCGATGTTCATCTCGTCGGCAAAGAGATCGTTCGATTCCATACGATCTATTGGCCGATCATGCTGATGGCGCTTGGCCTGCCGCTGCCGAAGAAGGTGTTCGGCCATGGTTGGTGGTTGACGCTGGAGGGCAAGATGTCCAAGTCCAAGGGCAACGTGATCAATCCTGTTTACCTGATCGACCGCTACGGTCTGGATGCATTCCGTTACTTCCTGATGCGCGAGGTTCCATTTGGCTCTGACGGTACCTTCACGCCGGAAGGATTCATTGAACGGATCAACTTCGATCTGGCCAATGACCTCGGCAATCTGCTTAATCGTTCGGTGGCGATGATCGACAAGTATTTCGAAGGCACCGTACCGGCATACGCAGGTTCGGTAACGCCTTATGACGAAGACCTGAAGAATGCGGCGGCTGAGGCTGTGGAGCAAGTGGAGAAGGCAATGGATGGCATGGAGTTCTCGGTCGCACTGACGGCACTCTGGAAATTCATCAGCCATTCGAACAAATACATCGACCTGACCCAGCCATGGGTGCTGGCGAAGGACGAAGCGAAACGCGCTGAGCTGGCATCGGTCATGACGCATCTCGCTGAATCTCTGCGCATCGTCTCAATCTTGCTGCAGCCGTTCATGACGAAAACGCCGCAGAAGATGTGGCAACAGCTTGGCATCGTGGAAGGAGATCTGACGAAGTGGGAGTCTGTCCGCACGTTCGGATTGATGGGGGGACAGAAGGTGGCCAAAGGCGATCCGGTCTTCCCGCGTCTTGATCTGGAGGAGGAAAGAGCGTTTATCCTGCAGTCGATGACGAGAGCTGCCGCTCCGGCCGCTGAGGCCCAAGCATCCTCGGAAGGAGCGGCCTCTGGCCAGGGCAAGAGCGATCACGTGAGCGCTCCGGTCGAACACAAGGACGAGATCTCGATCGATGACTTTGCCAAGGTGGAGCTGCGCGTCGCTCAGGTGATCGCAGCGGAGCCGATTCCGAAGGCGGATCGGTTGCTCAAGCTGCAACTGGATCTCGGTTACGAGCAGCGGCAGGTCGTCTCAGGCATCGCCGAGCACTACAAGCCGGAGGATCTCGTGGGACGCAAGGTCATCTGCGTCGTCAATCTGAAACCGGTCAAGTTGCGCGGCGAGCTGTCGCAGGGGATGATCCTGGCGGCTTCGAAGGACGGACAGCTTACGCTGGCAACGGTGCCGGATTCCATGCCGAACGGCGCGATCGTCAAGTAATCACGGTTCATATGGCTGTGCAGATAACGGAATGTTTCTGCACAGCCTTTTCTTGTTTCGCAGGCTTGAGAGAGCGAATACGAATACAGGCAGGAAGTTAACCATATGGTTAACGGAAGGGTTCCATAATGGACCAATGATGGAAGGGCGAACCGATACCTGGTGTTTCCGTACGTAGACCTAGACTCCGGCTCAGGCTAAGCGGATGATTCGGCATGTACCAAGCATGCAAACCGATTGCCGGAATATATATGATGGTGTTTAGCCTTAATTGTAATTTTTATGATTTAGTTGACAGATGGAATCATTCTATCATATACTCTCGTTGGAAAATCATAAAAATTACTATTTACATAAACGGAGGAGCATCAATATGAGAAGAGGAACCATTCGAGCAGTCCTATCTTTCCTGTTCATCATCGTCTTCACTGCCGGTTGCGGCAGCAAGGCCCAGTTTGCGGAAGACAAGATCAATGTGCTGACCAGTTTCTATCCGCTGTATGACCTCACGCAGAAAATAGGGGGAGACCATGTTCAGGTGATCAACATGATTCCGGCGGGGGTCGATCCGCATGATTGGTCACCGAAGAGCCAGGATCTGATCAATCTAACCAAAGGCCAGTTGTTTGTATACAACGGTGCGGGATTCGACGATTGGTGGGTCGAGGATATGCTCGCCAGCGTGAGTGGCGACAAGCGACCGCATGTCGTGAAGGCCAGCGAGGGAGTGTCTCTCATTTCTGTGTCCGATGCGGCCGATGAGACGCACTCGGATGGGCATGATCACGAACATGATGCTGAGGATGCCCATCACGAACATGACGCTGCTGGGGTAGACCAACATGCGCACGATGGCAACGATCCAGAGGAGGAACTGGACGATCATGCTACGGATGATCATGATCATTCCGGTGCAACTCACGCAGGCGGAGATGGCCATGATCATGGGGATTATGACCCGCATATCTGGCTCAGCCTGCTGAATGCGGTCACGATGGCTGGCAATATCAAAGATGGGCTAATCGCGGTTGATCCGGAGCATCGCGCTGATTATGAAGCGAACTACGAAGCGTTGAGAAGCGAGCTCATGCAACTGCACGAGCAATTTGCGCAGATGGTGGAACAAGCGCCGCGCCGCGAGTTCGTCACCTCCCATCAGGCGTTTGCCTATCTGGCGCGGGATTACGGATTGACGCAGTTGTCGGTGATGGGCTTGTCCGCCGAGGCTGAGCCAACCTCGCAAGCCATCAAGGACATCTCAGACTTTATCCGGGAGCATGAGGTTCATTATCTGCTGATGGAAGAGCTGTCTTCGCCGAAACTAGCAGAGACTCTGGCGCGTGATCTTGGCATCGAGATTCTGACGATGAACCCGATTGAAGATCTGACGAAGGAGCAAGAAGCTGGCGGAGAGGACTATTTGTCATTAATGAGACACAATTTGTCCAGCCTCGAACTTGCCCTGCAGAAGTAGTTTATATACGATAATGATAACGACCTGCTTACAGAGCACGGTGAAGGAGCTATCATATGTACGCAGTGGATGACTGCCACGAACCGATCATTGAACTTCATGATGTATCATTCGCATACGACGGCGATCAGGTGCTGAGCAACCTTAACGCGACAATCAAACAAAGGGATTTCGCTGGGCTGATCGGAGCCAATGGAGCTGGCAAAACGACGTTGCTTCGCATGATCGTCGGCCTCTTGAAGCCGGTATCCGGTGACATCCGCCTGTTCGGGGAGCCCATCAAGCAGTTCCGTGATTGGGACCGGATCGGGTATGTGCCGCAGAAGCACGGGCTCAATCCGCAATTTCCCGCATCGGTGCGCGATGTCGTGCTATCCGGCCTGTATACGCGCAAACGGTGGTTGAAACGGCTGACTTCAGCAGACCATCGCAAGGCGGATGAGGCGATGCTCGCGCTTGGCATCGAGCAACTTGCGGACAAGCGAATCGGGCAACTGTCGGGGGGACAGCAACAACGCGTATTCCTCGCCAGAGCGATCATCAATAACCCGGAGCTGCTCATCCTGGATGAACCGTTTACGGGAGTGGATGAAGCGACGCAGGTGAGCTTCTTCCATATCCTCAGACATATGCATCAACATCATCACATTACCATTCTTATGGTCTCACATGAACTGCAGATGATGCGTGATTATCTCGGCCACGATCCGCTTCGCATCAATCAACGGCTGAGCCTGTACATCCGCCATTCCCACGGCAACCCATGCAGCGGCACAGATATGATCCACAGCCTGCGGCATCTGAGAGCGAACCAAGGAGATTTGGCCGGGAAGGCACAAGCGGTTACAGGAAGCAGTTCAGAGGCTCCAACGGATGCCGAACCTGTCGCTCTATCCGGCTCCGATCAAGGCGCAGATGATCAGGCAGCGGAAGTTCTTGCAGCTAACGAACGAGGATCAGTGGCCCCGACGAACGCCGAAGATGCTGAAGTGACAGGCTTCGAACAAGCCCGAACCAGCGAAGGCGATGCCGGAAGTGACGAAGAGCCGTTGCTTGCTGCGGCCAGGAAGAGGGAGTCGTGAACATGGCGGCGTTATTCGATATTTTCACGTATCCTTTCTTCCAGAAGGCCCTGATCGGCGGCATCTTGATCGGGCTCATGTCGCCGCTTGTCGGCACATTCCTCGTGTACCGCCGACTGTCGATGATCGGCGACACCTTATCACACGTCTCCATCGCCGGTGTTGCCCTGGGCTTCCTCGTCGGTCTGTCGCCGCAGGGGATCGGGGTGATCTTCGCTGTCATCGCGGCCTTCGCCATCGAGCAATTGCGCACGATGTATCGCACCTATGCGGAATTGTCGATCGCCATCATGATGTCCGGCGGCGTGGCGCTTGCTTCCATCTTCATCACGATGGGCAAGGGAACAATGAATGTCACCGGCTATCTGTTCGGCAGCATCTATACGCTGGATACGACTGATCTGCTGCTCGTCGGCGGGGTGACGCTCATCGTCCTGCTGTTTGTCGGCATGAACTTCAAGGAGCTCTTCCTGCTGACCTTCGATGAAGATGCGGCGCGTGTGAACGGTTTGCCCCATAGGGTGTATAACCTGCTCATCACCTTGCTAACGGCGCTTACGATCAGCGCCGCGATCAAGCTTGTCGGCGCCTTGCTCGTCTCAGCGCTGATCACCGTACCAGTTGCCTCAAGCATGATCATCGCGCGTAACTTTCGGCATTCGGTATGGCTGTCTGTCCTGTATTCGGAGATCGCGGTCATCGTCGGCATCGTTGCGGCCAGCCTCTGGAGCTGGGCGCCGAGCGGAACGATCGTTCTCTTGCTGATCGCCATGCTGATCGGCACGATAGCAGTCAAGAAAGGGTTGACGCGGTAAAATGGAACTCAATGTATGGATTGCGCTTGCGGCCGGATTCCTGTCTTTTATCTCGCCTTGTTGTCTGCCGCTCTATCCATCCTATCTGTCCTATATCACCGGCGTATCGGTCTCGCAGCTCAAGTCGGAAGCCGGCACCAAGGAAGTGCGGAGCCGGCTGGTCTCCCATACACTGGCGTTTATCCTCGGATTCTCTGTCATCTTCTACACATTGGGAGCAGCCGCCGGCATCATGGCCGACCTGTTCTATGACCAGCGGGATCTGATCAGCCAAATCGCCGGCATCCTGATGGTGGTGTTCGGCCTGTTCATGCTGGGAATCTTCCGTCCGCAATTCCTGATGCGTGAGCGTAAGATGCAGTTCCGCAAACAGTTCGGTTATATAGGTTCGTTTCTGGTAGGGGTCGGCTTCGCCGCTGGCTGGTCGCCATGCATCGGCCCGATCCTATCGGCGATCATCGCCATCTCTGCCACGGAGAAGGGCCTGTGGCTCACGATGATTACCGCATATACGATCGGCTTCGCCGTTCCTTTCTTCATCATGGCCTTCTTCCTTGGCTCGACGCGCGTCCTGCTCCGCTATTCGAACGCGCTGATGAAGGTTGGCGGCGGAGTTATGGTCATGCTGGGTGTTCTGCTGTATCTTGGACAGATGACGAAAATCACCGCCTGGCTCACCGCGATTACGCCGGAATGGCTGATGTTCTGAGTCCATTTCTTCGCCCGAATCCCAAGTCAAGTCTTGCGGTTGATAGCTATAAAAGTGTATCATCTTGTTATCATAAAGTTTGAAGGGAGGGCATACGTATGGCGACGCCCAGCATGGAAGATTATCTGGAGCGCATCTATCTGCTGATAGATGAGAAGGGGTACGCCCGCGTTTCCGACATTGCGGAAGGTCTGGAAGTCCACCCTTCGAGTGTGACGAAGATGATACAGAAACTTGACAAGGACAACTATCTCGTCTATGAGAAGTATCGCGGCTTGATGCTGACACCCAAGGGCAAGAAGGTCGGCAAACGCCTCGTGGACCGGCACCAGCTCCTGGAGGATTTCTTGAAGATCATCGGCGTTCGGGACGAGAACATCTATAAGGATGTGGAGGGCATCGAACATCATCTGAGCTGGGATTCGATCACCTGCATCGAGTCGCTGGTCGAGTACTTTAATCGCGATCCGCAGAGATTAAAGGACCTGCAGGCGATTAAGAATGAAATGGAAAACGAATCTTAAGCTTGCATCGTGAACGGAAAGGGAGATACCCTTTCCGTTTTTTAGTTGTTTCATGCGCTAGTCAGAGTCATAAACCCATATCCCCGCTGCATACAATCGAGTGTTCTGACATGAACCGAATGTGCGGAAGGCGGGATGGCTATGCGCATCAATGCAGTGTTCCAGGGTGGTGGTGTGAAGGGGATTGCATTTGTCGGCGCGATCGCAGTGACGGAGCAGAGGGGATTCGTCTTTCATCGCGTGGCCGGCACGTCCTCGGGTTCGATCGTCGCCTCATTCCTGGCAGCGGGTTACACGCATGAAGAGATGAAAGCGATCATCCTCGAAACCCCGTTTCAGGACTTTCTGCAGAAGACGTTGATTCACCACGTGCCGGTCATCGGACCGGCGTTCAGGCTGCTGCTTAAGAAGGGGATCTACTCCGGTGATCCTCTGGAAACGTGGATTCGCAGGAAGCTGCTTGAGAAGGGAGTCAGAACGTTCAAGGATCTCCAGCCCCATTCGCTCTATATCATCGCGTCGGATCTCTCCAACGGCAAGATGGTCGTGCTGCCCGATGACCTGCCTGATTACGCGATTCATCCCGACCATTTCGAGGTGGCGCGGGCCGTGCGGATGAGCATCAGCATTCCTTTCTTCTTCGATCCGGTCATCCTGAAGAAAAATGTCTTCGTGGATGGAGGCGTTCTGAGCAACTTCCCGATGTGGATCTTCGACGAAGAGATGATCAAGAAAGGGGGGGAGAAGCTCGTTCCGACGATCGGCTATCAGCTTGTGGGGAAGCATCCGCACGCGAGGAATGAGATCCACGGCCCGATCACGATGCTCCAGGCCCTGTTCTCCACGATGATGGGAGCGCACGATGAACGTTATATCGAGAAGCAATACCGCTTCCGCACGATCAAGATCGACGCTTCGTCCGTGGGCACCGTAGAGTTCGACCTGACCCGCGAACAGAGCCTCGAGTTATACGAATCCGGACGAAGGGCAGCGGAGGAATTCTTCGACAAGTGGTCCTATGCCGAATATCTGTCTAAGTTTCAGGATCTGTGCGTGAATGGCGCGTCAAGGAGATAACAAGAACCTCCCCTTCCGTCAGTGGTAAAGGGGAGGTTCTTCATCGTCGTCCTTCTTGTTGCCCTGGATGACCCGTAAGTGGCTGTGCCGCCGTTTCTTCGTGCTGGCCTTCTTCGCACCCGGCGCTTGCCGGTAGGCGGTCGTGCGATGATAGGTTGACGGACTGCCGCCAGTCTTCCGCCATCTCCAACGCTGGGGCGGATAGAAATAGAGGAGCAATACGACGCCTATCACAATGGCAGGAATGATAAAGATCTGCGGGGAAAACCTCAGATATGACCACGCGCCGATGGCGATCAGGATGAACAGGATTATCGTCCACAGGTTTCTGGCTTTCATGTCAAGTTCACTTCCCGGTTGTTGGTTATTCGATCGACATGAACACCGCAAGGCGAACACCATCAATCTATCCTCATCATAACGAAGCTTCGCCAGGCAATCAACTCTCCATGATGATTATCCCCATGTCGTTTGTCGCATACTAGGGTTGTTCAACCTTCAACTAACAGGAGGAGCAATCGCTATGCAAGCCATGGAACATGATGATTCAGGCCATCACACCCAGCGCAGGCATAGAACGAATCCTTGGACGTTCGCTGCCAACGTCGGATTCTTCGCCGGCCTGATCTGGGGCCTCATCAAGATCTTCTTCTATGCCTTTCAATTTACGAAGGTGGAGCCCGCCTTCTTCGTGAAGAATTGGTATGTTGACGGTTACCTGATCACTCGCCAGGGGTATCTCGTCTCCATGTTCTGGATCGTCGCGGGTTCGATTGCCGCAGCTCTGCTGTACGCCGCTTTGTTCCGCAAGGTGAAAGGGCCATGGTTTGGCATGGTATATGGGCTTATCTGGTGGGCGGCATTGTACCTGTGGCTCGGTCCGGCCATGGGAACGACGGAGCCGGTCTGGGACATGGACCGCAACACCTTCTGGAGCGATCTGTGCCTGTTTGTGCTGTGGGGAGAGTTCATCGGGTTCAGCATCAGCTTTGAGTTTACCGATGAGCAGAGCAGAAACAGCGACCCTAATGTTCTGAAATGAAATAGTTTATCTTTAAAACTGGTCTCCGCTATGGTAAAATGTCATAATGGATTTGTTAGCGGAAGGATGATACCGGCGATGAAGCGCATCTTGATCATGAATGGACCGAATCTCAACCTGCTTGGACTCCGTGAACCTGGCGTATATGGGACCGACACGCTTGCCAGCATCGAGCAGAGGCTGCGCGAAGCAGCGGAAGGGCTGGGCGTCCAGGTGGACTTCGTTCAGTCCAATCATGAAGGCGTATTAATCGACCATATTCATGCGGCGATTGGCAAGTACGACGGGATCGTCTTCAACCCCGGAGCGTTTACCCATTACAGCTACGCGTTGCGGGACGCCATTTCCTCGGTAAGCCTGCCCGTCGTCGAGATTCATCTGTCGAACATTCATGCACGCGAACAATTTCGTCACCATTCCGTCATTGCGCCGGTTGCGATCGGTCAGATCGCAGGCTTCGGAGCGCACAGCTATGAGCTTGGCTTGCAGGCAATCGTGCGCTACCTGGAGCGGAGCAGATGACGCAAGCTTGATGGACTTAAACTTACATAATTGGGCAGGTGATAGAGGGTGAGTATTAAGCGTGTCGAACGTCTCCGGAAGCTGCTTCAGCAGTATGATCTAGAGGCGCTGTTTGTGACAAATGCGGTCAACCGCCGATACTTGTCCGGATTTACCGGTTCGTCCGGCTATCTTCTCATCACACAGCAGGATGCGATTCTGTTCACCGACTTCCGTTACCGGGAACAAGCGCCTCAGCAGGCGAAGGATTACCGCGTGATCGAGCATCAGGCGGATGCTGCGCAGACGATCGCCGAAACGCTTAAGGAACTCGGCGTGACCAAGCTAGGTTTCGAGCAGCATGATGTGAGCTTCGCCGATTATCAGTCGTATCAGAGCAAACTTGGCGTTACGCTGGTACCCGCAGACAAGCTAATCGAACAGCTTCGCATGGTGAAAGATGAAACTGAAGTACAGCTCATCGAGACTGCCTGCGAGCTGGTAGATAGGACCTTCGAACATATGCTTGGCTTCATCAAGCCGGGCATGACGGAGCGGGACGTGGCGCTTGAGCTGGAGTTCTATATGCGTGCCAATGGTGCCGACGGCCCGTCGTTTTCAACGATTGTCGTATCGGGTGTCCGTTCCTCCTTGCCGCACGGCGCTCCAACGGACAAAGTGCTGGAGAAGGGCGACTTCGTGACACTGGACTTCGGCGCTTACATGAACGGGTACTGCTCGGACATTACGCGTACGGTCATCATCGGGGAGCCGACAGCCCGCCATCGCGAGATCTATGATATCGTGCTGGAAGCGCAGCTTACCGCGCTTGAACGGATCAAGCCGGGCATGACCGGCAAAGAAGCCGATGCGATCGCCAGAGACCTGATCACAAGCCGCGGGTACGGAGACTACTTCGGGCACGGACTCGGGCATGGCCTCGGTATGGAGATCCATGAGGAACCACGCTTGTCGAAGACAGGAGCGTTCGTACTGGAACCGGGCATGATCGTGACGGTCGAGCCGGGCATCTACATCCCAGGATTCGGTGGCGTACGCATCGAGGACGATGTTGTCGTGACGGAAACAGGCGTCCGTAGACTGACGAAATCAAGCAAGCAGCTGGAAGTTTTAAACTGACCCGCGTTTGCTTCATTTATACTCTTCATCATATTTCTAGGATCAGATCAGGAGGGAATTTTGTGGTATCAGTAAACGACTTCAGAACAGGACTTACTATCGAATACGAGGGGGACATCTACACCGTACTGGACTTCCAGCATGTGAAACCGGGCAAGGGCGCTGCTTTCGTCCGCTCCAAGCTGAAGAACCTGCGTAACGGCAACATCGTGGAGAAAACCTTCCGCGCCGGCGAAGAAGTTGATCGCGCGCATGTTGAGAACAGAACGATGCAGTACCTGTACAACAGCGGCGACGAATACACGTTCATGGACACCGAAACATACGATCAGATCACGCTGCACAAGAGCCAGATTGAATGGGAACTCAACTTCCTGGTTGAGAACATGAACGTGCAGATCGCAAGCTATCAAGGCGAAATCATCGGCATCCAACTGCCGAACAGCGTGGAGCTGCGGGTTGTCGAGACAGAGCCAGGCATCAAGGGCAACACGGCTACTGGCGCGACGAAGAACGCGAAGCTCGAAACGGGCTTGAACGTACAAGTGCCGCTGTTCATCAACGAAGGCGATGTATTGTCCATCGATACGCGTGACGGCAAGTACCTGTCCCGGGCTTGATCAACCTTAAGAGGCTAGACTGAGAAACATTAACAAGCAGGCGGGGGAGTGAAGGACTTGGCTCTGGTAGTCATGAAATTCGGCGGAAGTTCCGTCGGCGATACGGAGCGGATGAAGCGGGTAGCCCAACGTATCGTGGAGAAGAAGCAAGAAGGCAATCAGGTGGTTGTCGTCGTATCCGCCATGGGTGATACAACAGACGACCTGATCGATCTGGCTAAGCAGCTCACCGATCGGCCATCGGCACGTGAGATGGATATGCTGCTTACGACAGGCGAGCAGGTTTCGGTTGCTCTGCTCTCGATGGCCGTGCAGCAGCTGGGTGCATCCGCCGTGTCCTACACAGGCTGGCAGGTGGGCATGATCACCGATGACAATCACGGCAAAGCCAGGATCAAGGACATCAAACCGAAACGCATCCTGGAATCGCTGCAGCAAGATCAGATCGTCATCGTCGCTGGCTTCCAGGGGATGACCGAGGAAGGCCAGATCACGACGCTTGGCCGCGGCGGATCAGACACGACAGCCGTTGCGCTCGCTGCCGCTATTAAGGCGGATCTGTGCGAGATCTATACGGATGTCGACGGCGTCTATTCGACCGATCCGCGCATCGTGAAGAATGCGCGCAAGCTTGACGCGATCTCGTACGACGAGATGCTGGAGCTGGCCAATCTTGGCGCAGCCGTGTTGCATCCTCGCGCGGTGGAATACGCCAAGCAATACAACGTGAATCTGGTGGTTCGGTCCAGTTTTAACCACAACGAAGGGACGTTAGTGAAGGAGGAAGCAGCGATGGAGCAAGGGATCGTGGTGCGCGGCATCGCTTATGACAAAAATGTGGCCAGAATCAGCATTCAGGGCGTGGAAGACGTACCCGGCATTCTGGCGAAGGTATTCACGGCGCTCGCTAATGCCAATATCGACGTGGACATCATCGTACAGAGCGGTGTCTCGAACGGGACAGCGGACTTCTCCTTTACCGTCAGCCTTGATGATGCAGAACGTGCGAAGAGCGTCATCGAAGGCATCCGCGATCAGGTGCCGTATCGCGAGATTACGTCGGAGACGAATCTCGTCAAGGTATCGATCGTTGGCGCAGGCATGGTCAGCAATCCAGGGGTTGCCGCCAAGATGTTCGATGTCATCTCCAAACAAGGCGTGAATATCAAGATGGTCTCCACGTCCGAGATCAAAGTTTCCTGTGTGATCGACGTTGCCCATCTGACGGAAGTGATTCTGGCGCTGCACTCGGCCTACGGCTTGGATACCAATCAGACTGCATTCGTCGGAGGCCCGCAGGTTCGCCGCTAATGGCCGCCTTCCTGGGTTACTTCCCGATCCTGGGTTACTTCCCGATCAGGAAGCTGAAGATCTTGAGGAACAGTGCGGTGATGCCCGCCGCCATAAGCGGACCGACGGGAATACCGCGCATGAAGATAATCCCAAATATCGAACCGATAACAAGACCCACAATTAGTTGTGGGTCTATTTTTAGTATTTCCAGCCCTTTCGCATTCATATACGTGGCGATGGCGCCGCCGAACAAGGCCAGTATGCCTGGCCAGGAAGTGAAGATCTGGAGCACATCGCGATAGTGGATCTTCTCGGTGGCAAACGGCACCAGCACCGCAAGCGTGAGAAACAACAGCCCGAGCTCGAGCCCCCGCCGTTCAATCGTCGGCAGGAAGCGTTCCAGATGAATCAGCTTGATGATCAGCAGGATGCATGCGGCGGTCGTGATGATCGGCGATCGCCCTACCAAGCCGATGATGATGAGTGCAAGCAACAAGAATTCTCCATTCATGCGCGGTGACCCCTGTCCCATAGTTCATGTCAATTCATCCTATGGGAGTAGCTCCGGCTTTAGAACATCCGCGATCAACATATCCTCTTCCAGCACAGGGACGACATCCAACACGTTCGCCTGCGAGCAATAGATGACCTCCTCTCTGAGGCCGGCCTTAATTAGCCGCTTGCCGTTTCGGGAGGCCATGATCTCTTCCGTGATTCGATCCCGCACCTCAAGATATGCGCTTCGCATCGCCATGCCCATATCATCCAGATCCGGCCGCTCGCCTGTTATCCGTTCGATCTCGTGAATCAGGAAGCCCGCACACAACCCGTCCTCCAATGAGAAGCGATCCTTCGTCCCAGCGCAGACGATGACGATATCGCGCCGGAACGCAAGCGAGCGGGCAGCCGCCGCCCGCCCGTTGAGTAGAGCGGCTGCGATCACATGGCTCGCCCTTGAGGCCTTCTGAATCGCCCGCGTGCCATTGGTCGTCGTCATCACCACGACCTTGCCCCGGAGTTCGGGCGACATGTACTCAAACGGCGAATTGCCATAGTCGAAGCCGGGAATCTTCCTGCCGTTCCTCTCTCCGCCGATATACACGCCATCCGTTTGCAACTCCTTGGCCTGACAGACCGTTTCCACCGGGATGATGCCAGCGCAGCCGCTGGCAAGTGCCGTGATCATCGTGCTTGTGGAACGCAATACATCGATCACGACGGCTGTCTTACCCACGAGATCATCAGCGCTTGCTTCCTGGACGGAAGGGATGACGGCTATATGACACATGTGCTACATCTCCTTCATAAGGCTGGTCCATGGCAACCAACTGGGTTAGCGTATCCGATCTCAGCCCGCGGCGCAATGCTTCCACCGACAGGACGTCTTCGGGTGCAACGTTGCCCAGGTTCACACCCGGACCGATCCTTGTAATCAGCTCCGCCTGTTGGGATTTGAGCGGCGCTTCCCAGAGCAGGACATGCGGATCGGGAATGCTGGACAGAATCTCTTCAACCAGGTCATGCTTACAGTTGCCCTGATCATCATAGATACCGACTCCACGGCCGGACTCGCGCCCTTCGATGGTGACCATCTCGGACCCGTGATTGAGATCGAGGCTTATCGTGCGAAGCAACTCCTCTGTCTCCACCTTCGAACCCCACAGCTTCTTGCCGTACTCCGTAAAGACGCGCAAGCCATGTTCCCTGCACCTGGAGATCAACTCGCCGCGCTGCTGGCCGTTTATCTGAATCGTGCCGTCTGACACCTCCACGCCGCTGAACCCAAGTCGGCACAGCGTCTCCAGATAAACGCCGACCAATCCCTTCAGCACGGCGATCTCCAGGAAAGTTCCGCCCGGCATAATCGTGATCCGATGTTCCCGGCAGAGCCTGATCTTCTCCGCGAGCACCTCATTCGGATACAGGGCGGAAGTGCCGAAACCGAGTTTGATCACATCGATATAGGGACCGGATGTTTGCAGCATATCATGAAATGCGGTCAGACCAAGCCCCTTGTCGATCACCATCGTCAGTCCCGTACGGCGAGGCTTCGCGAGCCTGCGACCGGAAGGGTCGGCAAGTGCTCCCCCCCAGTTTGTCTCCTGTAAACTCTCCATGCTATACGTCCCCTAACTTTGAATAGATTGTATGAGCTATGTTGGCAATATATGCGAATCAATCTGGGGAGGTGCCCACGATGCTATTTTCGTCCAGGCGTGCATAGAGTGGATATACAAGCCTATAAGTGAAGGTTGAGGAGAATCCATATGAGCAAATTTCTCTTGGGCATGGTGCTGCTGCGCATGATCTCGGGAACGCTGGAGATCACGGCGGCCTTGATCATGTACCGGCTAAATTCCGTGGAGAAGGCGCTGGTCGTCAATTCGATGCTCGCTGCAGTGGGCCCCTTCATCCTGATTACCACCACAGCCCTGGGGCTGATCGGCATCGCGGACAAGATGTCGTACAGCAAGTTGCTGTGGATCGCCGCAGGGCTTACCTGTCTGTTTATCGGGATCTTCAAGCGATGATTTTGTCGGACATGCACGCATAAATATGTCGTCCAAGCATACATATGAGGTATCGGGAAGCCGCGAAAGGAGGCGAGTAACATGCCGGCTGCAATTGACCATCTGTTGCCCGACCGCTTATCGCGAATCGTCTCTCTTCTGGACAGGTCCACGCTTAATCGGATGGAGGAGCTGCGCATCCGCGAGAACAGGCCGTTAGAGGTGATCTATGGCGGGACATATTCGTTCGTGACCGCCGCAGGCGGGCTGACGTTGTCAGCGGAACAAGCTTACAAGCCAGACAAGGATGATTGTCTGAAACTGCTCGATCTCCTGACCAATCATTCGCTTTATTCCTTCGAAGAGGAGCTGCGCCGCGGCTACATCACCGTAAGGGGCGGCCACCGCGTCGGCATAGCAGGCCGGGCGGTTCTCGATCGGGGACAGGTCAAGTTGTTGCGCGATATAACCGGATTCAACATTCGCCTGGCGAGAGAAGTGCGAGGCGCGGCAGAAGGGATCATCCGTTCGCTCATTGATCCGGCCCAGGGGATGATCCACCATACGCTTGTCGTCTCTCCGCCGCAATGCGGCAAGACCACCCTGATCCGCGACATCGCCCGCATCCTCAGCGAGGGCGCCTGGAGCGGCAACGGGTTGCAAGGGAGAGGCGTGAAGGTGGGCATCGTCGATGAGCGTTCGGAGATCGCGGCCAGTGTAGAAGGTGTGCCGACTTTCGATGTGGGTCCCCGCACCGATGTGCTCGACGCTTGCCCGAAGGCGGAAGGCATGATGATGATGATCCGCTCGCTGTCTCCCCAGGTCATCATCGTTGACGAGATTGGCAGGAAGCAGGATGCCGAAGCGATCCAGGAAGCGATGCATGCCGGGATCCGCGTCGTGGCGACAGCGCACGGGCGGGATATCGAAGATGTGAGACGGCGTCCAGATCTTGCGCCGCTGTTTGCTGCCTCGGTATTCAGCAGGTACGTGGTCCTATCCGGCACAGGCCGAAGCCGCCGGCAGCATGTATTCGATCGCGCGCTGCGGCCGATCGTGCTCGCGGCGGACAAGGCGGCGGCTGGCCGATGATCAAGCTGATTGGTGCGCTGTTGATCATCGGTGCGTCCACGATGTACGGCTTCTATCGGGCAAGCAGTTATGCAGAGAGGCCGAGGCAGATCAGACAGCTCATTCATGCGGTGAACCGCCTGGCGACGGAGATCAGCTATGGCAGCACGCCGCTGCCGGATGCGCTTGACAAGCTGTCCCATCAGTTGCATCGGCCCCTTGACCGCATGTTTCAGGAAGCGGCTATACGGCTTAGGCGTGAGAGGAACGCGACGGTCAGACAGGTATGGCAGGAAACGGTCGATCGCTACTGGGCTTTGACGGCGATGAAATCGCCGGAGAAGGAAGCGTTCATCGAGCTTGGGTCCACGCTAGGCGTTTCGGACAGAGAGAATCAGCTCAAGTTTCTGGAACTGGCCAAACATCAATTGCAGCACGAGGAAGCTGCGGCGAGAGAGGAACAGATGAGGTTTGAGAAGCTCAGCCGAACTCTGGGTGTGCTCGGCGGAGCGCTGATCGTCATCCTAATCTATTGAGGTAAGTAGGTGCGTTCATGAATTTCGACATAAACGCCATTTTCCAAATCGCCGGCATCGGAATCATCACCGCGATGATTCATACGGTTCTGAAGCAGATGGGTAAAGAGGACATGGCGCACTGGGCAACCGTCATCGGATTCGTCGTTGTGATGTTCATGGTCATTCGTCTGCTTGATCAGTTGTTTCAGGAGATCAAGACGATCTTCCTCTTCCAATAGGTGATTCCGATGGAGATCATTCAAGTTGTCGGCCTCGGTCTGCTCGTGACGATCCTGAGTCTGATCCTGAAGGAACAGAAGCCGATGTTCGCCTTCTTGCTCACGGCGTGCGCGGCATTATTCATATTCATCTTCCTGGCGGACAAGATCGCTGCCGTCATCCGCGTTATCGAGAGCTTGGCGTTGGAGACGAATGTGAATCTGGTCTATCTGAAGACGATCCTGAAGATCATCGGGATCGCCTATATCGCAGAGCTGGGCGCACAGGTCGTCAGGGATTCCGGATTTTCGTCGATTGCCTCGAAGATTGAGCTGGCCGGCAAGGTGCTCATCATCGTCATGGCCGTGCCGATCATCGAGGTGCTTATCAGGACGGTGATCAGCATGCTGCCGGCCTCAGGTTAATGTTCCTGACAGGAGAGGTTGTTATGACGAAGCTAGGTTCGAAGATCAAATGGCGGCCCCTGATCGTCTGGATGCTGTCGGCGATGATGTGGTTTACGGTACAAGCCTCGGCCGAGACAGGCACGGACCCGCCTCAGGATGCGGCGCAGGATCTGTTCGACACCCAGGTCAAACAACTGGAGATGGACCAGGTCGAACGATACTGGAACGATCTCCTGCGAGAGTATGGCGGATATCTGCCTGGAGGCCGGGCGCCTAGCTTGATGGAGATGATCAGGGGAGAGGGCTTAAGCTTCGGACAGATTATCGGCGCACTTGCCCGCATGCTGTTCCATGAGATTCTGTTCAACGGCAGCCTGATGGTGTCGATCATCATCTTGACGGTGTTCAGCATGATCCTGGAGACGATGCAGTCCGCATTTGAGAACAATACGGTCAGCAAGATCGCCTATTCGATTTCCTATATCGTGCTGATCGTACTCGCGGTGAACAGCTTCAACGTTGCGATAGGCTACGCTCGGGATGCGATCAAGGACATGATCGACTTCATGGTGGCGATGGTGCCGCTCCTCTTGACACTGCTCGCCTCGATGGGCAACATCGTGTCGGTATCGATCATGCATCCGCTCATCGTCTTCATGATTCATGCGGTGGGCACCTTGATTCATGTGGTCGTCTTCCCGCTGCTGTTCTTCTCTGCCGTGCTGCATATCGTCAGTTCCTTGTCAGATAAATACAAGGTAACGCATCTCGCGAATTTCCTGCGAAGTACCAGCGTTGCTTTGCTCGGCGCCTTCCTGACCGTGTTCCTCGGGGTCATCTCGGTCCAAGGAGCGACAAGCGCGGTAACAGATGGCGTCACGATTCGTACAGCCAAGTACATCACGGGCAATTTTGTGCCGGTGGTCGGTCGGATGTTCTCGGATGCTGCCGACACCGTGATCAGCGCTTCGCTGCTCGTTAAGAATGCGGTTGGCATCGTCGGCGTGATCATCATTGTTCTGCTGTGCGCCTTTCCAGCGATCAAGATTCTGACGCTGGCGATTATCTATAACCTGTCAGCGGCGATCATGCAACCGCTCGGCGACAGCCCGATCGTCACCTGCTTGCAAACCATCGGCAAGAGCATGATCTACGTATTCGCCGCGCTTGCTTCGGTTGGGCTCATGTTCTTCCTGGCGGTGACGATCATGATCACGCTTGGCAATGTATCCGTTATGCTGCGTTGATGCTAACCAGAGAGGAGGAGTGGGGGAGATGATCGAATGGCTGTCCGGCTGGCTGAGAGAGATCGTGCTAGTCGTCCTGTTCGCGGTTGTTGTCGACATGCTGCTCCCGAACAACATGATGCAGCGCTACATCAAGGTCGTCGTCAGCCTGTTCATCCTGCTAACGATCCTCTCGCCGATTCTGACGCTGCTTCGGTCGGATCATCATCTGCTGGAGATCGGAGCAAGGCTCGACAGTTGGAGCTCTCCCCTCGTGCAGGCAACGGCGATGGCCTCACCGCAGGAGATCGAGGAAGATGCCGCCCGGCTCCGCAAGGCGAGTGAACAGCAGACGCTCGCTTGGGTGGAGGGCAGGTTGGCGGACATGATGAGGCAGGATCTGCTGGACCAGGGATTCACGCAAGTAAAGGATGTGCAAGTGGACGTCGTGCTGGAACGGAATGGGCAGACGAACATTAAGGAAGTTCACGTCTACGCAAGCGGCGACGAACAACACGCGGACAGCTACGGTGAACAGGCAGCGGAAGGACGGTCCCAGGAGGCCGAGAGGCAGATTGCTAGAGTCGAACCGGTCATCGTCCGCATCGATCTCAGCAGTTCCCCGCCGCAACCTTCCGTACCGGCGAATGCGGAGAACCGGTCGCCCGGCCAGGCGATCAAGCCGGAGGAGAGAGCGAAGATCCGCGATCGCATCAGTGCTGTATGGGAGGTATCACCCGAGAAGATCACGATTCATGATGCCCGCTAAGGAGGTGAGGAAGAATTGGCGAATCTGCTGAAATGGCTGGAAAGCAAGCTGGGCGGGGGAGCTAATGGCCAGAAACGGGTGAGAACCTTTCAATGGCTGATCGTGGTGGGTCTTACCGGCGCTGCTCTGATGATCTTGAATTCCTTTCTGCACGTGGAAACGATCGAACCAGACATGGAACCGGTGCCTGCGGCCGGGCAGGATCAGGAGGTGTTCCGGCACACAGAGCTTTCAGACAATCGATTTGCGGCCTATGAAGAGTTGTACGAAACGAGACTGCGCGAGATCCTCGAGAAGATCGTCGGCGTCGGCAATGTGGACGTCATGGTGACGATTGAGTCTACGGAAGAGAGCATTGTATACCGGGATATGCATGAAACGGAACAGGAGACGAACGAACGGGATGGGAATGGTGCGCAACGTCACATTACAAGTGTGACCAGGGACGGCACAATCGCGCTTTATACGGTTTCCGGCCAGAGCAAGCCGATTATCCTCAAACTGATCAAGCCGCAAGTTCGCGGTGTGATCATCGTGGCGGGTGGTGCCGAGAATTCCGTTGTCAAACAGATGCTGTCGGAAGCGGTGCAGCGAGGCCTGGGTGTTTCGCCTACGCGCATCTCGATCCTGCCGCGGAAGACGTGAATGACATAGATGAGTGACATAGATGAACTTTTCAATCCATACTGTGAGGAGGAAATGTGATGAATACGAGAAGACAGAAGATTTGGCTCGTGTCGATGCTCAGTCTTATGGTGGTGCTGTCCGCCTATTACCTGTTTACGGATGATCTGAACAAGGTGAATGATATGGCCGTCAGTGGCAACGAGAACCAGACAGCTTCTGAAGATTTAGGCGCCACCTATGACTCGCAATTCGCCACCGATGACTTCTACACCCTGACGGATGAGGAGATTCTCGCTGAAGTGGAGAGCATGCAGGCCAGTGCCAGAACGTCGGAACGGTTCGATGCGATGCAGTTTGCGCGGGATGAAGAGCTGAAGAAGCGTTTCGACGAACTCTATCGGATCGTCACAGACCCGACCCAGTCGACGGAAGCGATCTCGCAGGCATATGCCGAGCACCATATGCTGGAGGAGCAATATAACATCATCCAAGGCCTGGAAGAGCAGCTCATGCAGCAATACGGCAACGCGATCATCGAGGAGAACGATGGCGAGTGGCATGTGCAATTGATGGCTGATAGTCTGGAGAAGAGCCAGGCGGTCAGCATCATCGAGACGGTGGCTGAACAGCTCGGCGTAAGTGCTAGAGATGTCTTCGTATCGATCGTCAACTGAACACGAGAATCCTCCGAGGGGTATCTTCAGCACTGGCTGAAGGTACCCTTCGTGCCAGATCATGCGGACTGGGGTAGGTGACCCATGGTGCGGATCAAGCATCTGCAGGTCGAACCTCTAAATCAACATCAAGCAGAGATCAAAAAAAAGGATGAAATGAGGGAATGAAGTGCGTTATAATAAACTTCGCGTGTTTCCATAGTTATGGTATAATACCAGCAGTGCGGTAGCCCCAGTCTGCATGAGCTACAGGTGCATGGTGATCATGCCGCTGGAGAACATGAAGCTGAAGCCCAAGTCCTGTTGAGACTTGGAGCAAGCCGGATAACGAAGACGTCTGACGGATGTCAGTGCCGCATACCCGTTTATCATGTTGCCGCAACTGTGGGACAAGCCTCTATAAGGAGTTGAGTTTCGTGTTTAAGCTGAGTGAAATCAAGGATCTGATCAAGCTTGTCGATCAAACATCGATCCATGAACTGGAGATTGAGAACGAGGGTACGCGGATCGCGATCCGCAAGCCGAACCGGACGGAGTCGCTTCTGATCAATTCCGTTCCGGCAACGAATACGCTCTTTAATCAACCGCAATATATGCCGCAGTTGTCTGCGCCTGCACCGCAGCCTGCTGCTCCTGCACCAGCCGCTGAACAGACGGAAACGCGGAACCAGGAGAATCTCCATGCGATTCAGTCGCCGATGGTTGGAACGTTCTATGCCGCTCCGGCGCCTGGCGCGGAACCGTTCGTGAAGGTTGGCAGCAAGGTGAATGAGAAGACGGTCGTCTGCATCGTGGAAGCGATGAAGCTGATGAACGAGATTGAGGCTGAAGTGAAGGGCGAGATCGTGGAGATTCTCGTTGAGAATGGCCAACTGGTCGAATACGGTCAGCCGTTGTTCCTTGTCAAGAAGGAATAGATCTGAATCCTTTCAGGAGGGTCGATATGCCATTTCATAAAGTTCTTATCGCGAACCGCGGCGAGATCGCTGTCCGCATCATTCGCGCCTGCAAGGAGATGGGCATCTTCACCGTCGCTGTTTTCTCGGAGGCGGATCGCGATGCACTGCATGTACGTATGGCAGATGAAGCCTACTGCATAGGTCCGACGCTGTCCAAAGACAGCTATCTGAACTATACCAATATCATGAGCGTCGCTACCCTGACGGAAGCTGACGCCATACATCCCGGTTACGGATTTCTTGCGGAAAACGCTGATTTCGCTGAAATTTGCGAATCTTGCAATATCACCTTCATCGGTCCTTCGCCATCGGCGATCAGCAAGATGGGCGACAAGTCCGTTGCCAAGCAGACGATGAAGAATGCCGGCGTTCCTGTTATCCCAGGCTCTGATGGGCTGGTGGAAGATCTGGATGAGGCGATCCGCATCGCCAGAGAGATCGGATATCCGGTGCTCATCAAGGCAACCGCAGGCGGCGGGGGCAAGGGCATCCGCATCGCCGAGGACGAGGAGGCGCTCGTCCGCCAGATCGTCAGCGCTCAGCAGGAAGCGCAGAAGGCGTTTGGCAATGCTGGTGTATATCTGGAGAAATACTTGACCGGCATGAAGCACGTTGAGGTACAGATCCTTGCCGATAAGCACGGCAACGTTGTCCATCTCGGCGAGCGCGATTGCTCGATCCAGCGCCGTAGGCAGAAGCTGATCGAAGAAGCGCCGTGTCCGGTCCTCACGCCGGAGATCCGCCAGCGGATGGGCGAAGCCGCTGTGCGAGCAGCAAGAGCGGTCGAATATTCCGGAGCCGGGACGCTCGAATTCCTGCTTGGACCTGATGGCAACTTCTACTTCATGGAGATGAATACGCGCATCCAGGTCGAGCATCCGGTGACAGAGATGATCACCAATATTGACATCATCAAGGAAATGATCCGCGTTGCAGCGGGAGAGCCGCTATCGTTTACGCAAGAGGACGTCACCTTCAACGGCTGGTCGATTGAATGCCGGATCAACGCGGAAAACCCAGACAGAGGTTTCCTGCCTTCTCCGGGTCTGGTCGAGTACTATCTGCCGCCGGGCGGGACGGGTGTGCGCGTTGACAGCGCCGTATACCCGGGCTATACGATCCCGCCGCATTATGACTCGATGGTCGCGAAGCTGATTGTCTGGGGCCGTGACCGTCAGGAAGCAATCGACCGGATGAAGCGGGCGCTCAGCGAGTTTGAGATCGAGGGCGTGCATACGACGATTCCGTTCCATCTGAAGGTGCTGAAACACCCGAAGTTTATCCGCGGCGATTTTGACATTAAGTTTCTGGACGAACATTCGTTGGATGAACCGCTTCAGGAATAGCCGTGCGTGCGGATGTTTGTCATAATTTGCATAGAATGATATATTAATAATACAGAACAAGCCTGGCTCGCTGCGGCTTGTGCAAGCATACCACAGGCAGGGAGGTGAAAGCGGTGAATACGATTGCCCCTGATTATGAGCAAACTGAGTTAGGCAGTATTCAAATCGCTCCCGAAGTCATCGAGATTATTGCAGGGTTGGCAGCAGTTGAAGTGGAAGGCGTAGCTGGCATGAGCGGCGGTTTTGTTGGTGATATTGCGGAGCTGCTAGGTCGCAAGAATCTCTCCAAAGGCGTCAAGGTCCAGGTAGGTCAGCGTGAGGCTGCTGTGGACGTTTCGATCCAGATCAAGTTCGGATATCGAATTCCTGAAGTGGCGGCCAACATTCAACAGAATGTGAAACATGCGATCGAATCCATGACCGGATTGGATGTTGTAGAAGTGAATGTACATATCCATGGTGTCCATTTCCCATCGCAGGATAAAGCGCCGGAGGAAGATGCTTCATCCTATCAACGCGTTAGATAATCAAAGCACAGCCTGATTACCCCCTCTCATCCAGGGGGATTTCCTTTGATATAGGAGGGGCAAGCCTATATGGTAAGAGTATTTGACCGTATCTTCCTGTTTCTGTACAGCCTGATCATCGGACTGAGCCTGATCTTCCTGCTGATCGTATGCGTCGGTTGGGTGCAGCCTTGGGTACCAAGAGATGTGCTGGACCTGCTCACCGAGCGCGGTCCGGTCAGCATCACAGTAGCGATCGTTTCGGCGCTGCTCTTCCTGATCAGCGTGCGCTTCTTCTACATCAGCATCGCGGCTGGTTCCGGCAAGCCTCCGTCCATCGAACAGCGAACGGACTATGGAGATATCAGCATTTCGCTGGAGACGATCGAGAATCTGTCGCTGAAGGCAGCAGCGCGCGTCAATGGCATTAAGGATATCAAGGCGAGAATACAGGTTGGACAAGCCGGCCTGATCATCAAGATTCGCGCCGTCATAGACGGTGAGGTGTCCATTCCTGCGCTTACGGAGGAAGTACAACGCGTGGTGAAGGCGCATGTTGAGGACATCGCTGGCGTACCCGTAACGAACGTCAACGTATTCATCGCGAATATCATTCAGACGCAGACGTTTAAGAGCCGGGTTGAATAGGGGTGATACACCCGATGTGGAATGAATTGTGGGAGAAGCACAGGGCGAAGACCATAGGTGTTCTGTGCGGACTGGTCCTGGCGGTCATCTATTTGTTCTTCGGATTCTGGGATATGCTTGTCTTCGGCTTCATCATTCTCGTCGGCTACTACATAGGCCAGAAGATCGATGCCGGCGAGCAAGTGCTGAACTGGGAGCCGATTTACAAGTGGATAACGGACAGATGGCGATTGTTCAAATGATAACCTCTGCAGCCACCTCGCTGACAGAGGAATTTTTCTGTTTGGGAAAGCGTGCCCTTGACGTATAATAGGGGTACGATTGCTATCATTTAGGAGGAAGCAACATGAAGCGAAGGCTGGCTCGTGAGTTGGCGATACAATGCTTGTACAATATGGCGATGAATGAGGTTGAACCTCAGGAATCGATCGCCATGGTGCTGGAGGAAGCCTCCACGGAGCGGGAGACTCCTGTGCCTCCTGGTGATCTCGCTGAGATCAAACCATATGTTACTGAGCTCGTAGTGGGTACGCATGGGCGCTTGCAGGAGATCGACCGATTGCTTGAAGGGTACCTGAAGGGTTGGAAGGTGGAACGGCTGTCCAAGGTCGATCTGCAGATCCTCAGGCTTGCGGTCTATGAAATGATCTATCAAGAGGATGTGCCGCCGAAGGTTGCGATCAACGAAGCGATCGAGCTGGCTAAGTGGTTCGGCACGGAGGATTCCGGCAAATTCGTCAACGGTGTCCTGGGCAAGATGTTCAAGGAACTGGACGAGCTCAAGGCACGCCATACATAAAAGGAGGGGAACAATGTGCCTGCACAAGTAATCGATGGGAAACAAATCGCAGCAGACATCCGTGAGGACATCAAGCGGCAAACCGCAACCTTAATCGAGGAGCGCGGCATCCAGCCAGGCCTGGCCGTCGTGCTGGTTGGCGAAGATCCAGCTTCGCAGGTCTACGTGCGCAACAAGGAGAAAGCCTGCATCGGCGTCGGCATGTATTCCGAGGTACATCGCCTGCCAGAGTCGACTACGCAGGAAGAATTGCTCAAGCTGATCGCCGAGCTGGGGGCTAACAAGCGGATACACGGCATCCTCGTGCAATTGCCGCTGCCGAATCATATCGATGAGAAAGCGGTGATCGCCGCGATTCCGCCGGAGAAGGATGTGGACGGCTTCCATCCGGTGAGCGTCGGCAACATGGTGATTGGTGACGAATGCTTCTTGCCATGCACGCCTGCCGGCATCATTGAGCTCATCAAGCGGACGGGCATCGATCTGGTTGGCAAGCATGCGGTCGTCGTCGGACGAAGCAACATCGTGGGCAAGCCGGTTGCGATGCTGCTGCTGCAAGAGCATGCGACGGTGACGATCTGCCATTCGCGGACGCCTGATCTTGCCGCGATCACGAAGCAGGCGGATGTGCTCGTTGCGGCCGTCGGCAAGGCGAAGATGCTGAAGCGCGAGCATGTGAAACCGGGAGCGGTGGTTATCGACGTTGGCGTCAACCGGCTGCCGGACGGCAAACTGGCCGGTGACGTGGATTATGACGATGTGTTGGAGACGGCAAGCTACATTACGCCGGTGCCTGGCGGCGTTGGACCGATGACGATTACGATGCTGCTGCTCAACACGTTGAAATCGGCTGAAAGAAGCGCATAAACGCACGCACCCGCTGCAGGAGGCTATGAAACAGTCGGGAGCGATACGCATATCGGGGAAAGGAGCATCGCTGTGGGGAGTCTGACACAAGCAGGGCCGCCCGAGAACAGGATCTATACGATCAAACAATTGAACCGTTACATCAAGATGCTGCTCGAATCGGACGAGCTGTTGAAGAACGTCTGGGTGCGAGGTGAAATATCCAACTTCAAGCACCATTCCAGCGGCCATATGTATTTTACGCTGAAGGACGAGGAGAGCAGGCTGAAGTGCGTCATGTTCGCCTCGGCCAATCAGCGCCTGGCCTTTATCCCTCGGGAAGGCACGCGCGTGCTGGCCAGCGGTTCGATCTCCATCTACGAGCGGGATGGCGCCTATCAGTTCTATGTCACGGAGATGCAGCCGGACGGCATCGGCAACCTGTATCTGGCCTTTGAACAGTTGAAGCAGAAGCTGGCGTCGGAGGGGTTGTTCGCGGAGTCGCGCAAACGCCCGATACCGAGATTTCCAAAGGCCGTCGGGGTGATCACCTCTCCGACGGGTGCCGCGATCCGCGACATCCTAATCACCCTGCAGCGGCGGAGCCCGGCAACGCCGGTGCTGCTCTGCCCGGTTGCGGTGCAGGGGGTGCATGCGGCGCCATCGATCGTTCGGGCGATTGAGACGATGAACCGCTTGGCCGAGGTGGATGTGCTGATCGTGGGCAGAGGCGGCGGATCGCTGGAAGAGCTGTGGGCATTCAATGAAGAAGCGGTAGCCCGTGCCATCGCCGCATCGAAGATCCCCGTCATCAGCGCGGTCGGCCATGAGACGGACTTTACGATCGCCGATTTCGTCGCTGATCTCAGGGCTGCGACGCCAACAGCAGCGGCTGAGCTGAGCGTGCCTCATCATCTCGAGCTGAAACAGCAGTTGGCCTATCATGAGCAGCGACTGTACCGGGCTCTTCGCTCCACGCTACAGAAGAAGCAAGAAACGCTGGAGAAATTAAAACGGTCGCCGTATTTCGTGCATCCGCGCAAGTACATGCTCGAATCGGCGGAGCGGCTCGACCGATTGACACAGCAGTTGGAATATGCGATATCGTCGCAGGCCGCGCGTCAGCGTGAGCGCAGGCTGTCTCTGGAACATCGGCTCATGCGCCATGATCCGCGTACGAAGATCGAATATACGAAGAAGGATCTTGCCTCCAAAGTGCGGCAATTGACGCAGGCGATGCGCAACCGCAGTATCCAATCGAAGCAACAGATCGCGGCGCTCGTCAGGCAGCTCGATGCGCTCAGCCCGCTGAAAGTCATGGAACGCGGGTACAGCGTCGTATACAACGAACAGGAAGATGCTGTGATCAACTCGATCACACAGGTGCAGTTGGGAGATATCGTCAAGGTGCGCGTCCGGGATGGTAGACTGGACTGTCAGGTATGGTCGATGAAAGGGGAGGAAGCATAATGACGGAACAACAGGTGCCGGAAAGCTTCGAAGCGGCAATCGAGAAGCTGGAGAAGATCGTCACGCGGCTGGAGAGCGGAGAGGTGCCGCTTGAGGAAGCGATTGATCTGTTCCAAGAAGGCATGAAGCTGTCGCAATACTGCTCGCAGAAGCTGGAGCAGGTCGAGCGCCGGATCGAGATGCTGATGGAGGATGAGAATGGCCTGACTCGCAAGCCATTTGCGCCGCTCGCGGAGGAGAAGGGAGACAACTAGACCAGCATGACGACCTTGCACAGCTTTATGAATACCTATACACCGCTCATCGAACAGGAGCTAAGCCGCATCATCCCGGGTGAATGGGAGGTGCCGGACAAGCTGCGGGATGCGATCGCCTATTCGCTGACATCCGGCGGCAAACGGTTGCGTCCGCTTATGACACTGGCTGCCGCCCAGGCTGTAGGAGGCGATGCGATGTCGGTCATGCCTGCGGCATGCGCCATCGAGCTGGTTCATACTTATTCGCTTATCCACGATGACCTGCCTGCGATGGACGACGATGATTACCGCCGTGGCAAGCTGACCAACCATAAGGTGTTCGGTGAAGCGATGGCGATCCTCGCCGGGGATGGCCTGCTGACACATGCCTTCTATGCCGCTGCGCAGCTTCGCTCAAGCGGCGTTCCCGCCGAAGTGGTGCTGGCGATCATCGAGGATCTGAGCCTGTACGCCGGAGTGGCCGGAATGGTTGGCGGGCAAGCCGCAGATATGCTCGGTGAGCAGGGAGAGACGAAGCTCGAAGAACTGATGTATATCCACGAGCACAAGACCAGCGATCTGCTCGTCTGTGCGCTGAAAGCCGGCGGCCGGGCGTCAGGTGCGAACGAGCAGCAGCTTGCCGCCTTGGAGCGATATGGGCGGGCGATTGGCCTCGCCTTTCAGATCCAGGATGATATCCTCGATGTCATCGGCGATGAGCAGAAGCTTGGCAAGCGTACGAACGCGGATGAGAAGCAGGCTAAGGTGACATATCCTTACTTTGTCGGAATAGAAGCCTCTCGCGCCAAGGTCAAAGAATTGACGGAAGAAGGCAAAGCCGCTCTTCTCGCGGCCAATCTCCCCGATCCGAGCATTCTGCTCGAACTTGCCGATTACTTGCTTGATCGGGATCACTGACTGCTCGTCTTTCCAAGTTTCCAAAGCTCTGGCTTACTGAGCCAGGGCTTTGCATGTATGGGTGCCAGCCAGTGATCCCGCGCCGCCATTCCCATCACAATCTCGCAATACCTCGCTTTCGCATGTCTCCATGATCTAGAGCTATCTAGCAACTGCTGAGTTTCCACCTAACGTGGTTAAACGCAGAAAGACACCATTTACGCTCGTTTGCAGTCAGCAACCTCCATTGAGAACGCGGTTTTTGTATGTTACAATATCGTTACAAGATTGCGAGTGGCGCAGTATTCTAGTCGGCCTACCATTTCTGAAGGCGGGCCTAAAAATTCGCCAAAGGGCACATCGATGAAGTTCCTTGTGTTGGCTTTCGACGCCCAGTCGGGGGCTGATGCTGGGAGTTAAGGTTGTAGGGCGATCCACAATGGCATGTGGGCGTTGACCCTGCTTCCGCGGAGGCCCAATTTCGTGGCATGTGCGTCAGCTTGCTGGCGCCGGTTACGGTTTGGGGTATGAACCTGCAATTGCGAGCCAAATGGTCTTTATCTTCGTTATACGAGGTTCATAAAGCATCAGGCGGCTTGTATGCAGTGTAGCCTGCCTTGAGTGAAGCAGAAGGGATTATAGATGGTAGGATGGGCGTTTTTATGGCCAAAAAATGTCCAGCCGGATGCTATATGAAATCTGCTTTGCAAAAGAGGCTAAAGAATGGTTCAAGGCTGTCGAGGAAAACTCCTAGACTGTTCAGGGACCTGAGGCTTCTTGGGGATTATAGTGTGGACTAAGTGGTAATCCAGTCTGATGAGCGGAGACGCCATCAAGGCGATTGTAATGGGAAACCCCCTCTGCGGCGACGCGGAGGTTGTCGCTTGGGAAAACCTACTGGACCTAAGCCACAGCGTTTACCCAGGGAGCTGCCACTCCATATTGGTTACCATGGTCTTACGGCCATATAAGACATAAGAAATACCAAGATGACATCGGCGTTCTGATGGAACTTACGCCAGCCAAGTATTTCTTTGCGATTAGGGGTATAGAATGAAATTTTCCTGGAAACACGCCATCGGATGGTGCATTTTTATATCTGTATTGACATTTGTCCTGGCGGTGTTGTTCTCGGTAGCTTCTAATACGTTGCTAAACGGTCTGAATTGGGCGCTAGGAATGCTGGTCGTGCTTATCCTTGTCATGATCGGCATTCTTTTTGATATTATCGGTATCGCCGTTACGGCCGCTGACGAGAAGCCTTTCCATGCGATGGGGTCGGAGCGGGTAAGGGGCGCGAAACAGGCGATCTATATCCTGCGTAATGCGGACCGGGTATCAAACTTCTGTAACGACGTCATCGGCGACATATCCGGCATAGTCAGCGGGGCGGCAGTAACGTTTGTCGTCTTGGAGCTGCTTACGTCGCTGTCGGTCAACAGCAACATGGCCAGTACGGTTGTCAACGTCGTGTTTGCCGGGCTCGTATCAGCGCTGACGGTCGGCGGCAAAGCGCTTGGCAAGTCGCTGGCGATCAATAATTCCACGAAGATCGTCTTGATCATCGGCAAATTTTTTTATTTCCTGGAGAGCAGACTAAATATACGCATCTTCAAAAACGGCAAACGATCCAAATCGGGAAAGCGGGGGAAGAAGCATGCTGCTCGAACGAATCAACCAACCTGATGACCTGAAGGCTCTATCAGTCGGGCAACTGAATGACTTGGCAGCAGAGATCAGGCAATTTCTGATTGAGAAGCTGTCGGTCACCGGCGGCCATCTTGCCCCCAATCTCGGTGTGGTTGAACTGACGATTGCCTTGCATTATTATCTCAACAGTCCTCATGATAAGATCATCTTCGATGTCGGTCACCAATCCTATGTACATAAGATTCTGACGGGCAGACGAAACCGTTTCGATACGCTCAAGAAGTACAAAGGCCTGTGCGGTTACATCAAGAGAAGCGAAAGCGTCCATGATGTTTGGGAGGCCGGGCACAGCTCAACCTCGCTGTCGGCAGCGATGGGGATGGCGATGGCACGGGATTATCAGGGCAAGAACCACCGCATCGCGGCAGTGATCGGTGATGGAGCGATGACCGGCGGGATGGCATTTGAGGCGCTCAACCATATCGGACATGAGAAGAAGAAGCTGATGGTCATCCTTAACGACAATGAAATGTCCATCTCCCAGAACGTCGGCGCCATCCACAATTATCTGGGCAAGATCCGATCGGGCAAGCATTACCGCAAAGCCAAGGAAGAGATTGAGCAGATCTTGAAGAAGATTCCGGCGATCGGCGGCACCTTGGCGAAGACGGTTGAGAAGCTGAAGGACAGCCTCAAATATATGCTAGTTGACGGCGTGGTGTTCGAGGAACTCGGGTATACGTATTTCGGCCCGATCGATGGACACAATATCCCGCTCCTGCTCGATACGCTGCAGCAGGCGGATCAGGTGGACGGGCCAAGCCTGATCCATGTCATCACCGTCAAAGGCAAGGGCTATAAACCGGCGGAGAATGATTCGTCCATGTGGCATGGCATCACCCCGTACAAGATCGAGTCCGGGGAGCTGTTGCAAAGCTCCGGCACGCCTTCGTTCTCGGACATCTTCGCCACGACCTTGACCGAGCTGGGCGAGCGCGACCCGCGCATCGTCGCGGTGACAGCGGCGATGGCGCCAGGAACTTCGCTCAGCAAGTTCGGAGAACGCTTCCCGGATCGGCTGATCGACGTTGGCATCGCCGAGCAGCATGCCACGACGTTGTGCGGAGCGCTGGCCGATGCCGGGATGAAACCGGTGTTTGGCGTGTATTCAACCTTCTTGCAACGCGGATATGACCAGTTGGTTCATGATGTGGCGCGCCAGAATCTGAACGTTGTCTTCGCCATCGACCGGGCAGGGTTCGTCGGCGCAGACGGAGAGACTCATCAGGGCGTATACGATATCGCCTATATCCGGCATGTGCCCAACATGGTGCTGATGATGCCTAAGGATGAGAATGAGCTCCGCCATATGGTGAAGACCGCGCTCGATTATGATGACGGACCGATTGCCTTCCGCTATCCGAGGATGAATGCGCTTGGCGTACCTTTGGATGAGGAGCTCAAGGCGATTCCGATCGGCTCCTGGGAGACGGTTGAGGAAGGCAAAGATGCGGTGATTATCGCTGTTGGGCCTATGGTGCAACTGGCTCAGGAAGCAGCGGCGAAGCTGAGAGCCGAACGCATCCATGCTCGTGTCATCAACGCAAGATTCATCAAGCCGATGGATCAGAAGATGTTGGATGAGCTTGCCGAGGAAGGCTTGCCGATGTTGGTCGTTGAAGAAGCGGCGCAGGCTGGCAGCCTGGGCAGCGCAGTGCTCGAGTATTATGCGGAGCATGCTCCTGCCATGCCGCGCATCAAGCTGATGGGCATACCGGATGAGTTCATCGAACACGGCAGCATCAAGGAACAACGGGCGGAGGTTGGGCTGACGGTTGACAACATCGCCGAACGCATACGTGTCCTCGTGCGTCCGCGCGGCCGTTCGGAAGTTCCTGCCCGCCTGGCTGCGGAGTGAGGCGAGCGGCAGCCTGGTGGCTGTTGCATGGTACGCAATACAACAGGTCGCAGCTCTGACTTGAGCTGGCGGCCTTTTTTTATTTATGATGAAGATGGTATACTGGTCCCGACATGTTCTTGGAACAGGTTGTTCGTTTGATCGGCACCATCATCGGTTGACAGGGTGGTGGTTTCTGGCCAGCCGTGAACTGGATGGGTGTGAACAAGACGATGGATCATGACGAGGTATAGGAGATTGCGATGACCAATTTGAAGGAACGAGCGGATGTATTGCTGGTGGAACAGGGATATTTCCCATCCCGCGAGAAGGCCAAAGCAGCGATCATGGCTGGCATCGTGTATGCGGACGATCAGCCGGTTGATAAGCCGGGGATGAAGTTGAAGCGGGATGCGAAGATCAGTGTGAAGGGGGCTGTGCACCCTTATGTCTCAAGAGGCGGACTCAAGTTGGAGAAGGCGCTTCGCACTTTCGGAATCGATGTGACGAATGCGGTGATGTTGGATATCGGCGCTTCGACAGGCGGCTTTACGGATTGTGCGCTGCAACATGGAGCCTCTTATGTCTATGCGATCGACGTTGGTTACAACCAGCTCGACTGGTCGCTTCGCCAGGATGAGCGGGTATGCGTGATGGAGCGGACCAACTTCCGATATATGAAGCCGGAAGATCTGAAGGGGCCTGTGCCGAACTTCGCATCGATCGACGTCTCGTTTATCTCGCTCAGAATTATACTGCCGCCCCTCTTGCAATTGCTTTCCAAGCCTGCGGGGATCGTCGCCTTGATCAAGCCGCAGTTTGAGGCGGGGCGCGAGAAGGTGGGGAAGAACGGGATCGTGCGCGATCCGGATGTTCATAGCGAAGTGTTGGACATGATCCTGGGCTATGCGGATCAACTTGGCTTACAGCTTACGGGACTGACATTCTCGCCGATCACTGGCGGAGAAGGCAATATCGAGTTCCTCGCCTATTGGCGCTGGCAGGATGAACCGGCACCGGAGAGAATCAGCGATTGGTCGAAGCTGGCCGCTGAGATCGTTCAGGAAGCGGCGCGGACGTTCGGTTGATTGAGGGGTTGAGGTGCGTATCGTGACGCTGCTCGCCCTGATAAGTTGTGTACGGCTGTCGCGAGAGAGAACGGCTGAGTGTACGATTTTTCGTACAAAAAGGTGTCCAGAGAGCGGAGAACCGGAGGAAGTGTACGATTTTTTCTTACAAGAAGATGTCCGCGACATTTTTTTGGGGCCGACAAGGAAATATGTGTATTGCCTAGAATTAGTAAATTGGGGTGATCGCATGGGGTCGGCAGATTTATATGTCACGATACTGATCATCATCGTTGTTGCTGTCTGGGCGTTGTATCATTTTCAAAAGTGGTTGTACGAGCCGTACCGCAACAAGCTGCCTTTCGAGCTGGAGGACGTCCAGTTGCCGGAGCCATCGGAGGAAACGGCGCTGCTCGAAGCAGCAGGTTACGAGATCATGTCTGGCAAACGCAAGATCTCGCTCAGCATCGAAGCCGATGGTCAGTCCCTCCACAGCGCCCTGTGGGTCGATTATTTCGTCCGTAAGGACGACGAAGTGTACGCCGTCAAGACCGCCCGGCGCAGAAGGCCTGTAGATTGGACAGGCAGCGGACTCCGTGATTACTTCCTGCCATATGCGCTCATCTATGACCAGCTCGACGGAGTGTTATATATCGAACCAGAGCATAAGACCATTCACAAGATCTGCTTCCATATTCGCAATTGAACAGATTGAACTTAATGAGCGGAGGGTGCTATGAAGCTTCAACGGCATTTTAAGATCAAGGAACTGATTGCCACCCACAGCATCAAAACGCAAGAGGAGCTGGTGGAGCGTCTGCGCGATGCCGGATTTCCGGTCACACAGGCAACCGTTTCCCGGGATATCAAGGAATTGCAGCTTATCAAGGTGCCGGATGGCAAAGGGGACTACAAATACGCACTTCCTGCGGATCAGAAATATGCAGCGTCGCAGCGGCTGAAACGCGCGCTCACCGATCACTTCGTGCATATCGATCGTGCGGGCAATCTGATCGTCATGAAATGCTTGCCCGGCACAGCCAACGCGGTTGGAGTGCATCTCGACCAGATGGAATGGCCGGAACTGCTTGGCACGATATGCGGAGACGATACGATTCTTCTCATCTGCCGGTCGGAGGAGCAGGGGGTAGTGGTCGTGGATCGCATCAAGGCAATGTTAGCATAGAGGTGACGAAGATGATCACAGAGCTTTCGATACGAAACCTGGCGGTAATCGAACATGTTCACGCTAGCTTCGGCAATGGATTCCATGTGTTGACGGGGGAGACCGGTGCCGGCAAATCGATGGTCATCGACGCACTCACGTTGTTGGTCGGCGGCAGAGGTTCAGCGGACCTGATCCGGCACGGCGAGAGCAAGGCGGAGATCGAAGCGATGTTCGAGCTGGCGCCGCACCATCCCGTATGGAAAACCTTGGATAATCTCGGCATCGAGGCCGATCCGTCCGAACCGCTCATTATCCGTAGGGAAATTACCAATCAAGGTAAAAGCATATGCCGTATCAACGGTCAGATGGTTAACCTGACGATGCTGCGCGATGTGGGCGAGTGGCTGGTCAATATCCATGGACAGCATGAACATCAATCGTTGCTGAAGACCGAACGCCATCTGGACTGGCTGGATGTTTATGATGAATCGACCATCGCTCCATTGAAGCAGGCATACCTGAAGCTCTACGACCAATACCTATCAGCCAAGCGGGAATTGTCAGAGCTTGAGCAGACGAGCAGACAGGCGCTGCAGATGCAGGACCTGTACAAATTTCAGTTGGAGGAGATTGACTCCGCGCGCCTGAAAATCGGTGAAGACGAATGGTTGGAAGAGGAGAAGCGAAAACTAGCTAATGCCGAGAAATTAATGCAGGCTGTAGCCGAATCCTACGACGCCCTCTATGCGAATGGCCGAGCACTGGACAGTCTGGGCAGGGCGATCAAGCGGCTCGAGGATATCGTCCAGTTCGACCCCGGTACGCTCCGCCCTCTGCTTGAGCAGGTGCAAAGCGCGTATTATCAACTGGAGGATGCAGCATACCAGACCAGAGATTACCGTGATCAGATCGAATTTAATCCAGAGAGGCTGGAGGAGATCGAGGATCGTCTGGCGCTCATCGCAGGGCTCAAACGCAAATATGGCTCCACCATCGAAGAGATCATCGCCTATGCAGGCCAGATACGGGCACAGATCGAACTCATGGAGAATAAGGACGAACGGATTGCTGAACTCAAGCACACGATGGAGATCGTTAGACCCCAGCTCGTGCAAGCTGCTCATAAGCTGAGTGAGGCAAGGAGGAGTGCCGGTGATCGGCTGGCACAGGAGATCGAGCAACAACTGAAGGATTTGCATATGGCACATACGCGGTTTTATGTTGATCTCAAGCCGACTGGAGCTGATGGCGAAGACAGCTTCAACCGGAACGGCTGTGACCATGCGGAATTCCTCATCTCTCCTAACCCGGGCGAACCGCTTCGCCCGCTTGCGAAGATTGCCTCCGGCGGTGAACTGTCGCGTATCATGTTGGCGCTGAAGACGATCTTCGCCCGCATCGACCAGGTACCGGTGCTGGTTTTTGACGAAGTGGATACGGGTGTGAGCGGCCGTGCTGCCCAAGCAATCGCGGAGAAATTGGCTGAGCTTGCCGGGGCCTGCCAGGTATTTGCGGTTACGCATCTGCCGCAGGTGGCGAGCATGGGCGACGAGCATTATTCGATCATGAAGGTGCTGAAGGACGGCAGGACATATACGATCGTGGAACGGTTGGCCAGAGAGGGACGCATCGAGGAAACGGCGCGTCTCATGGGCGGTGCGGAGATTACGGAAGCGACCAGGAAACACGCGGATGAGATGCTGAAGCAGGCCGAACAGATCAGAAGCTTACGACGGACCTCATGAGTGCATGAAGAAGCGCTCTTCACTTCAGCCATCTCTGACGATCACGCGGCCTTCACTGCGGTTCAACCGATGAACGGTTCAGGCCCCCGGTTCTGTGAGATCATGAAGGACGATGTTGGCATGCAAACGCAGATAGCCAACATGCATATCGGATGTCGGATGATGGATGCGCCGACTGGTTGCAGCGGAAAACATGCCGGTCTGATGGCATGAGTCTTACATATATGCAGCGTTGCAAGCAACTGTGGCATCATTTTCAGTTATAAAAGCTCAGAGGCGGGGTTAACTTATAGGTACGCCAAAACGGCTCACGCATTCAACTCGGCATTTACTCAGAAAGGAGCGTGGGGGTCCTGAGTGCCATGAGATCTAGACGATGGATAGGATTAGTGCTCGTTATCGCGATCTGTGCCTTTAGTTTATCCACCCCGTTTCAAACCTTTGCATCGCTTCCTGATGAATTCCGCTTCTTCTCCGGCCAGGACAAGGAAGTTCATTTCTCTCTTCCGGTCTCTGCTTCTGTATATGTAGAACATCCGGATATCCTCAAAGTCAATGGGGAAGCTCAGCAATCTTTCCGCCTGGATCTGAATCATCCGCTATCATTGCAATCCGTAACTGCAGGCGACACGCAGGTTCAAGTGAAATTATTCGGCAAGATTCCGTTCAAGACTTTCCAGGTGCATGTCGAACCGGAATTGAAGGTGATACCGGGCGGACAGACGATTGGAGTCAAGATGAAATCCGATGGTGTCCTCGTTGTTGGCCACCACACCCTAACCACAAACGGAGGGAAGAAACTATCGCCGGGCCAGGAAGCTGGCATTCGCGTTGGCGACCGGATCATCAAGATCGATGGGCAGAAGCTGAAGGACATCGCCATGGTGTCGGCGCTGACCGCTGAGGCTGGCAAGGAGAATCGGCCGTTGGAGCTGACGATTATGCGCGGCAAGCAGAAAGTCAAGGTGGAACTGAAGCCCGAGCTGGACGTCGTGGAAAACGCTTATCGGCTTGGTCTGTATATCCGCGATTCTGCAGCCGGTGTGGGAACGCTGACGTTCTATGCACCGGAGCACGGAGTATACGGAGCACTGGGACATGTCATTACGGATATGGATACGCAGACGCCGATCGTGGTTGGCAGCGGGGAGATCGTGCATACGCAAGTCACCAGCATCAGCAAGAGCCAGAACGGAGAACCTGGCGAGAAAAGAGCCAACTTCTTCGAAAACGGCAAAGTGCTTGGCACGATTCAGAAGAATACGGAATTTGGCATCTTCGGCAAGATGACTGAGAATCCCGAGCATGGCAAGTTCAAGGAACCGATTCCGGTCGCATTTGCAGAGGAAGTCAAGGAGGGGCCTGCGAAGATCTTGACCGTACTCAACGGCCAGAAGGTGGAGGAATTCGATATCGAGATCGTGCATGCAGTTAAGCAGACCACGCCGCAAACCAAAGGCATGGTCATCAAGGTGAAAGATCCAAGGCTGATCGAAGCGACTGGCGGCATTGTTCAAGGAATGTCCGGCAGCCCGATCATCCAAGACGGCAAGCTCGTCGGAGCAGTCACTCATGTGTTCGTCAACGATCCGCTGTCCGGATACGGATGTTTCATCGAATGGATGCTGCAAGATGCAGGAATTTATCTGAACCGACATGAAGAACAGCGCGCCGGATGACCTGATGGTCGCCGGTTTTCATTTTTGTGTTCAGGTCCAGTCGTTTTGTCGAATTCAAGCAACCAGAATGTAAAAATGACGGAAAATCGATAAATAAATATTATATACGGTTGCAAGAAAAAAATAAAGGAAAATTTTTTCGGCAGGAGGATTTTTACAGTTCATGTCGAAAAAATTAGGAGGATAATTGAGACTAAGCTTTAGATTGGGGAGGAAAACGAAGTTGCAAACGATTAAAGTGATGTTGGCCGATGACAATCGAGAATTTACGAGCCTGTTGACTGAATTCATCTCAGACCAGGAGGATATGGAGGTAATCGGAGTTGCTTACAATGGAGACGAAGTGCTTCGTTTGCTCGAAGACGGCCTACAACCCGATGTCCTGATCCTGGATATCATCATGCCCCATCTGGACGGTTTAGGCGTACTTGAGCAACTGAAGGCAAGCAACTTCCAGCCATGCCCGAAGATCATCATGCTGACGGCGTTTGGCCAGGAGAATATCACCCAGAAGGCTGTTCAGCTTGGTGCATCGTATTATATATTGAAACCGTTTGACATGGATGTGCTTACGAACCGGATTCGCCAACTGGTAAGCGGCGGGGCGGCAGCAAGCGGCGTGTCCACAGTCAAATCCTCGGTTGTTCCGATCACCAAGACGAAGAACCTGGATTCGAACATTACCTCGATCATCCATGAGATCGGCGTGCCGGCGCATATCAAGGGTTATCAATATCTTCGTGAAGCGATCACGATGGTTTATAATAATATCGAGATTCTGGGAGCGATTACGAAAACGCTCTATCCGGCAATTGCCCAGAAGTACAAAACAACGCCATCGCGCGTGGAACGGGCTATCCGCCATGCGATCGAGGTTGCTTGGACGCGCGGCAACATCGACTCGATCAGCCATCTGTTTGGCTACACGGTGAACATGTCCAAGTCCAAGCCTACGAACAGCGAGTTTATCGCTATGGTGGCGGATAAGCTGCGCTTGGAACACAAGGTCTCTTGAAGGGATGAGCCGTAAGGACATGTATACATCAACTTCGATTGTTCAGACAGCATGTACATATCTTTGGAGAAGAGGCGTTATGAGCCGATGAATATCTCAGTTATGGGCTCTGACTGATACCACTTGTTTATTGGTTTTCCATGTGAAGCCGATAAAGGAGTGGTATTTTATTATGCGATTAAAAAAAGGCCGTCCATCCGTCTTCATCGACTTACAGGACAGCCTCAATCAACTTATGCCATCATGCGTACGGTTGACCTTGAAGAGGGGGAAGCCTGCTTGCTGTTTCCCGCCCATCTGCGGGAGACCGCCTCCATGAGCAGATAGGAGAGGGTGGCTTCCGCACCCTGGTTGCGGTTCGGGCCGTCCAGCCCGATACCGTCATAGCATGCGCCTTCAGCCTCGTCAACCATGGGCTCTTCGGCGTCGTTCTCACCGTAGTACCAGTCACGGCAGCGTTCGACCGTCTCGGCATACCAGATTTCACCTGTCAATTCATGGGCTTTGGCCGCGGCCAAGAGCAGCTTGAACACATCGATCGGTTGCTGGTCCCATTGGGCTTTGGACCTTGGCGTACACCAGCCGTTGTTGCCGATCGGGCGAATGCGGCCTTGATCGCAGGTCGACATGGAGATCAGAAAATCCAGGCTGGTCAGCGCGGTATCCAGCAACTGATCTTGTTGCAGCATCTCGTATGCGCACAACAGGCCCCACGGCAACAGCCCGTTGCTGTATGTCAAGATCGGCTCATACCAACGCCAACCCGGCTTGGCATTGTATTTGAACATCTCGAGCATTCGTTGGCACCATCTCTGGATCAGGGGCTTCAGATTCGATCTCAAGGGATGGTCATGCTGATCCAGTAAGTTTGCCGCAGCCAAGGCATATGCCCAGCCGCGTGGAGAGGTCATGTCCGGCGCTCTCATGATCGCTTTCGCCAACATTTCCTCTGCGGCGAGCCTGCGGCCGCCTTCCGGAAGCTTGATGACAGCCAGAGCCAGAGCCCACAGACATCTGCCCAGACAATCGTCGGAAGGCGTCTCATCCTCGGGTGTTCGGTCAAAGGCAATGTTGTTGTGGAAATGTCCATCCTCCTTCTGTACGCCCAGCAGGAAGGACAGGTACCTATCGAGCAGTTCGTACAGGAAAGGTTTTTCTTCCTCCGCAGCGAGTTCCAGCCACTCCAGGCACACCCATATGCCTCGCGCCTGATCGTCAGTGCTGTAGCCTTCCTTGCGGCGGGGAATCATGCCAAGTGCGTGTTCCATCAGCCCAGTGTCGTCGCTCAGACGGCGCAAATGACTGAAGTTAACGTTTGGCCAGTTCAACATGACTCACCTCTGCGAACAGTCGATAATGTTGCTTGCCGACTTCCGCCCAATGCATATGCTTGCCGATGGCCGCGATTTTCTTGTTCCAGCTCTTGAGACTCAAGTCATTCTCAAGCAGCGATATGATCTTCTCGGACCAAGCGGCTTCATCATCATACGGGATGAGCAGTTCAGGATAATCTGCGAGCAGGTCCTGCGCATAGCAGTATGGAGTGCTCAATATTGGCCGGCCGAGGCCAACAGCATATGCCAGCGTGCCACTGGTGATCTGCTGCATGCCGGGATAAGGAGTCACGTAAACATCGCATGCGATCAGGTGCTTGATCAGGTCGCTTTCCTCCAGATAATGGTTAATCATGACCGTGTGTTTATCGATCCCGAGGCGGTTGATCATCTCCCTCAGTTCCTCGCGGTACCGTTCGCCTTCAAACTTCACGACGCCGGGATGCGTCTGGCCAACGATCGCGTACAGCACGTTTGGCACCTTCTTCGCGACCTGTGGAAGCACCTTCAGCATCAGCTCGATGCCTTTGCCTCGGCTTAGCAAACCGAAGGTCATCAGAACCTTGCGATCCTTCCAGCCAAGTTGCTCGCGGAACTTCAGCCGGCTCTCCGCATCCCCTTGCGGTGCGCCATGAGGGATGAATATGATCTTCTCCTTCGGTATGTGGAAAGATTGATGCAGGAATGAAATCGCTTTGCGGTTCATCACGAGGATCTTGCTGCTGCGCTCGGCAATTTCTTGCTGGATCGCAGCGTAAGGCGGCATCGGATGCTCAAACACCGTATGGAATGTCGTAATCAGCGGTTTCTTAAGGTTGCGAATCAGCGTGAGAATATATGCCCCGGCCTCTCCGCCGAAGATGCCGAACTCATGCTGCAACGAGACGACATCGATATCCGATTGGTTGATTCTTCGCGCCATCTTTACATAGGCTTCTTCGTCATGCTTCGCTAGCGGCAAGAACAGCGGGTCATTGCCAGCATCTGTATCTGAATCGGTCATCACGATGACCGGATCGGCTCCTCGCCAATTCTTCGCGCCCTGGATAGCCTGACGAAGGTTGAAGGTGTACGTCGCCAGCCCGCATTTCTGCGGGACATATGTACTTACAAAGGCTATCTTCGTCATGCCTGCATCGCCTCCATTCGGTTAACAACCGCTTCATGTAGGATTTGTCTTGGTCCAAGCTCCAGACCGAAGCCGAAGATGCAGTTGTTCAAGTTCATGGCATCTCCGATCTTGCAGCGGTTCCACATTATTGTTTCCGAGCAGCGCACATTTCTTCCAATTCTGCAATCATCGCCAATGACTGCGAACGGGCCGATGATCGAGCGCTCGCCGATCTTGACGCGGTTCCCGATCAGTACCGGCGGGACGAGCAAGGCTCCCGTGGCGATCTCGCAATCTTCTCCGACCCAGATGCCCTGACCTGTTTCCTGGCCAGGAAGCGGAAGTGCAAACTCACGGTTCAGAATATCCCAATGGATACTGCGATAGCGATCCTTGGTGCCCATATCCTTCCAGTATCCCGAGATCACCTTGCCATACACGCCAGCAGTCTCTCTGATCAGCAGGGGGAACGTTTCCCTCTCGATGGAGACGGCCTGATCCTTCGGGATATAGGACAGCGATGCGCGTTCCATCACGTAGATTCCAGCATTCACCCTGCGAGAAGGAGCCTCTTCCAGTCGCGGCTTCTCGACGAAGCGCAAGATCCGACCGTTATCCTCCTGTTCAACGACGCCGAATTGTGTCGGGTCCTCCACTTCCGTCAGTCCGATTGTAACCAGACCGCCATGTTGCCGATGGTATTCGAGAAGCGGGATAAGCTGGATCTCGTGCACGATGTCAGCATTGACAACGATAAATCGCTCATCCAGCATGGTTTCGGCATTTTTGATGGCTCCGGCTGTACCCAGCAATGACTGCTCGAGGGCATAGCGGATGGAAACTCCGAATCGGGAGCCGTCGCCGAAATGCTGACGGATCTGCTCGTGAAAATGCTTGACCGCGAACACGAAGTCGTCGATCCCCTGATCCCTGAGCTGAATCACGAGATGCTCCAGCCATGGGCGGTTCGCGACAAGCGCCATGGGTTTGGGCATTTGCTCCGTGAGCGGGCGAAGCCTGGTTCCCAGTCCTCCAGCAAGAAGAAGTGCATTCATACCAAATCTCCCTCCTCGTATAAAATAAAAAAAGCATTTTGAAACCTGATCCTCATGCCTTCCGGCCAACTTACGCAGGGCTAGAATGCGTTGCCTGCGCCCATTGTGGTACTGCTTCCGTTGCTGCAGATACCAATAAAAATCGGGAGTCGAAATACTTTTTTGACAGCTATTTTATATTTTGGTGGGATGATTTCTTCCGCCTGCGGGCACGAGAAATCAGGCCCGTATTGCGCAATCGGGAACGATCTGCGCGCAGCACTTCGGTATTAGCACTCGATGAAAATGAGTGCTAACAATAGCATACATGCTGCACGGCTTGAAATCAATGGCCAATATCCTTCGGTATCAAGCCGCAGCGGGAAGAAATTTCCCAGTTTTTCCTGTTTTCTTGTTCTTTCGCCCGTTTACCGGCACTTCACCTGCATTTCACCCAGTTGAGGCATAGGACCTTGAAGGAGGGATCATCCTAAAAATGTGCTTCCTAGGCCAATGATCAGCTTGCAAATGATGGATGCCTCAAGTATACTGTTGATCGGAACGTCGCTTCTTACGATCATCCCGCTTGATATAGCAGGAGGTGCTTGGGTGATGCAGCCTGTTCCCAAGCTGCTCATTACGCTGGGCATCATACTCATCATCGTTGGCCTGATCTGGCATTTCGGCGCACGATTCATCCCGTTGGGCAAGTTGCCCGGCGATATCGTGGTGGAGAAGGAGAACTTCAAGTTCTATTTTCCGGTCGTGACGTGTATCGTCATCAGCATTGTGTTATCACTTGTGATGTGGCTGTTCCGATATTTCGGCAAATGATCCTCTTTCCGGGACAGACGGAGATGTTGAGATTTGTCATAAAGAATTCAACATTTCGCCGATCAACTGGTCGCATCTTGTGATATTTTTATGTATCATTAGGAAGTATGATTCTTGAGTTCATGCAATTTGTTATGAAAAGTTGAGGGGGATTGTGCGTCATGCATAAATGGGCAATGTTCATCTTGTTTATCGCAGCTTCAGTTCTCGGATTATCTGTCATCATCTTTGCTCCGCCTACTCACGGGGAAGAAGCGCTCCCTGAAGCAGAGGAAAACGAAGTGCAATTCATTCTGACTAACTTCCAATTCGATCAACCCGAATATAGAGTCAAAGCAGGTGAAACGGTGAAGCTGACGCTGATCAACAAGCAAGGCACTCACGGCGTATTTATTGAAGGAACGGAAATCAACCTGGACAAGGCTAATCCGTCCGTGGAATTCACCTTCGACGCCCCTGGCGAGTACAATCTGTATTGCAGCGTAATGTGCGGACTTGGTCACAGCGACATGGTGGCGAAGTTGATCGTCGAAGAACCTGCAGCAGACGGTGCTGACGAAGGTGCGCAAGAGGCTGCGTAATCGAATAAGGAACGACAAGACTGCCTGCCGGGCAGTCTTTTTTCTTGTGTCATGGCCTGCCGATGTTCGGCAGGCCTTTCTTTATGTGTACGCACGGCTTGCGAAATACAGATCTGTTATTTTCGCCAAATCGCGAAACTGATCCCCGTGGCAGCTTCATTCAATTATCGTATATTTGCCGGACTTTCGATGCATACTAGATGTGAAAGTTTGCCACGATTATGCCAAAGCGGGGGCTGGCTCATCATGCGGGACAGATTATGGGGGAGAACGATCAAAGGAACGGTGCGAGTTGGACGCAAAACGAAACAACTGATCCCGGTTCTGCCGCCGCGGTCGATCGTCGTCCTGAAGCATGAGAATCTGGACGAAGTGGCGGCTGAAGGACTGATCGCGGCGAAGGTGAAGGCGGTGATCAATGCCGCGAAGACAATGGATGGCCGATATCCTCTCAACGGGCCTAAACAGCTCCTTCAGCATGGAATCAAGATCGTGGAGATCGATGAAGCGGACTTCGAGCACTTTCATGACGGGATGGAGGTCGAGATCTCAAAGGATGCCATCAGGTTCATGGACGGGCGAACGATTCGCTGCACTCCATTCAACGAGCAGACATGGGAAGCAAGGACCAAAGCAGCGATGCAGAACGTGAGCAAACAGCTCAGTGACTTCATTGAAAATACGCTCCAATATGCAGACAGAGAAAAGGACTTTTTCATCCAACCGTTAAACATCCCGCCGCTTAGGACGCACATCGCTGGTCGGCATGCCGTCATCGTCGTCAGGGGCAAAGGCTGCCGTGAGGATCTGAAGGCGATCCGGGACTATATCGAGGATTACAAGCCGGTGCTCATCGGAGTGGACGGCGGGGCGGATGCGCTCATCGACAGCGGCTTGCGTCCGGATCTGATCTTCGGAGATATGGACAGCATCACGGACGCGGCGCTGAGGTGCGGTGCGGAGATCATCGTGCATGCTTTTCCGAACGGTGAAGCGCCTGGCATGAAGCGAATTCAAGCTCTTGGACTGAAAGCAAGTACCATCGCCGCACCGGGAACGAGCGAAGATATCGCGATGCTGCTCGCCTATGAACGCAAAGCCGAGTTGATCGTGACCTTGGGCACGCATACGCATATGTTCGATTTTCTTGAGAAGGGGCGCAGGGGCATGGCCAGCACGATGCTGGTCCGTATGAAGATCGGCGGCAAGCTGGTGGATGCCAAGGGAGTAAGCAAGCTGTACAGCCGTCCATTTAAGCTGCGCAGGCTGTGGTATATTCCAGCCGCGGCGATTTTCCCGGTGCTAATGCTCGGCCTGGTACACCCGGGAGTACGCCATATGATCGATATGCTGTGGATATACGTCCGACTTTCGTTAGGAGCAGCTTGACCTTAGGTTCTGCTGCCTCCATGCCGATCATCAGCGAGTATGCCTGAGCCTGAAAGGAGGAAAAAGCGGATGCTGACCGCTCGATATCATATTGCCACGATCATCGCGATCTTCCTGTCACTCGGGGTAGGTATTGTTATCGGCGGCACACTCGGACAGAAATGGGCGATGCAGGCCGAGAACAGCATCGTCGATCTGCTCACGAACCGCTATGAGATGATATTGGCAGAGAATCAAGCGATGAAGAAGCAACTCGGTTCGCTGGAGCTGTTCTTGAAAACCGTTTCCCCACCGGTGCAGTCGAAGGTCGTCTGGTGGTACAAGACGCCTGAGCAGAACGAGGAACTGCTGACCATGGTGCTGAATGCGGCAGGCGTGGAATGGGTGGAGAAGGATGCTAATGCAGATCCCCTGCTCCAGCCGAAGCTTGGCGAACCTGAACCGGATTACATATTGGTGACAGACCCGCTCGTCAAACAGGCGATCGAACAGCAGCTCCGCCTAAGTTCCGATAACTCTTCTCTAGCTGCGAGCGATGGGCGTCCTCGCCTGATCGATGCTACGGATCACGTCAAACGTCTCACCGAACCGGCGAGAATCGTCGAATTCATGTTATACATGAAGCACTTAGTTGAGGAGGAATCGTATGCAGCAGCGGGAACCATGGATTACCGTCGTTATTCCGGCGTGGAATGAATCCGACCGGATCGGTGTCACGCTGCAGCACTTGCGCACACTGCACCGTTCGGAGGGTGCGATGATCGATGAGATCATCGTTGTTGATGACGGCAGCAGCGATGATAGCTGGCGCAAAGCGGAACGCTTCGCAGACCGAGTCATCCGCCATGCTCGGCGTCGCGGCAAAGGTGCAGCGCTGGAGACAGGCTGGAGAGTGGCGAATGGTGATGTGCTTGTGTTCCTTGATGCGGACCTTGGCGAATCCGTTGTTCATGCCGGTGAGCTTGTTCAACCAGTGCTTGCGGGTAAGGCGGATATGACGATCGCCAAGCTTCCTCCGGCGCGCACGCGTGGCGGCTTCGGGCTCGTCAAGGGTCTGGCCGTTGGCGGCATCTATCATCTTAGCGGGGGCGGCTTCCGTCCGGAAGCCCCATTGTCCGGACAACGTGCCTTGCGGCGCGAGGTGCTGGAATCGATCGGCGGGCTGGCGCAAGGCTTCGGGATCGAGGTAGGTTTGACGATCGATGCGCTGCGACGAGGTTATAAAGTATTAGAGGTCGAGGTGCCATTCCGCCATCGGGAGACAGGCCGGAACTTAAGCGGCTTTGTCCATCGCGGCCGCCAGTTCTGGTGGGTTGGCATGGCGCTCCTGCAACGATGGAGGCATCCGGTATGAGCCTTGCCCACATGATCGCCTACTTCGCCATCCTCATGGCTCTCTCTTTGCTGATGCGGGATGCCGTTATCCGGTTCCTGCTGGCACACGGCGTAACCGCCCCCAACTACCAGGAACGTCACATTCCATCTGCGGCCGGCATCCTGATCTGGCTCGCCAGCGCAGCAGCCTTGCTTCTCCTGTCCGCCTGGGAGCCTCTCTCCAATGACCTTAAGCTGGCAACGGCAGGCGAATACTACAAGAGCTTCTTCCTTGCTCTCAGTGTCGTCTTCTGCCTTGGATGGACCGATGATCTGATCGGCAACCGGAAAGTTAAGGGGCTGCGCGGTCATCTGCGAGCCTGGATGCGGGAACGCACCATCTCCACCGGGCTGGCCAAAGCGATCTTCACGACCGCCGTTTCGCTGTGGTTCATCATCGATACCGGCATCTGGCGCGGCACGATGTTTGGCATCCTGCCGCTGCTCGCCATGACGATGTCGACCAATGCGCTCAATCTGTTCGATCTCCGGCCGGGACGCGCGATCAAAGTATTCCTGATCGGTTGCCTGATCACGGTTACGGCAGCATATTGGCAAGCTGGTGCATGGATGATGTTGCTGCCGGTTATCGCCGGGGCGCTTGTCCTGCTTCCGATCGATCTGCGCGGCGACGGGATGCTGGGCGATACAGGGGCCAATATGCTCGGATTTGCCCTCGGCAGCACGATTGCGACGCACTGGGGCTGGGCGGGACAGGCTGCAGCGGTTTGCGTGCTCGCTGCGCTCACGATCTTCGCTGAACGGTATTCGCTAACGCGTACAATCGAGCGCTTGCCCGTCCTGAATTGGCTGGACCGCCTTGGCAGAGAATGACTCGCCAATCGGCCGCCAACGCTCGGCATCGCCGCAACGCCTTACATAACTTCATATCCATCTCCGTTGGACAAACATCACTCCTCAGAAACCCGCCGTGGCGGGACCAACCATCCGCTGTACCCGATCGAAAACTTGCCTTGGTAGACACACTCAGGGAGAAAACACGGAGCAATGTTTCAGCTTGACGATCGCTTACTCCCATTCCCATCGGTTGTTATATCGGCCTCTCCGATCACGATCTGGTCAACACGGACCACAGCAGTGGCAAAGCATAGAAAGGCTCGCATAAGCTAATCATGGTGGGATGCTTATGCGAGCCTCTTCGCAACTGCTCATAAACGGATTATGCCCTCATGGCCTTATTTTTTTTTCGCTTTGAAGCGCGGTGCGACATAGTTGCGTTTACGGTCCCGATAGAGTATCCAGCCCGCGATAAAAGCGATGCCGCCGACAAAAGCGAGGATGCCGATGATTAGCATCAACCAGTCAAGAGAGGCAACAGTTTCATCGTTGCCGAGATCTGCTGTATAATAAAAAAATACATCGCGGACTTTCTTGAATCCCCAGGTCGCGATCGCCCCCGGAATAACCAGGAGCAGTACGGCGATCAAGCGTTGCCATACAAGTTTGTTCACCTTGGTTGCCTTCTTTCCTAGTTAATTTTTGAATGAAAAATAATCGATGCACTATATTTCTAGCCCGGAAAAAGGTTAAAATGGATAGAGCCAGTTTCTTCGTACATAAGCATTAATCATCGTGCATATGCGAAAGGTTAAGTGGACTTTTCAAAGAATTATATCCGATACATATCGAATAGGCAATCTTAATAGAATGTAGCATAGTCAGGATGGAGGCCTGTAAGATGGGAACACGTGAATATGACGTGGTTGTGTTGGGAGGAGGCATCGGCGGCTACACAGCGGCGATCCGTGCGGCACAGCTCGGCATGAAGGCTGCGATCATCGAGCGGGACAAGCTGGGTGGTACCTGCTTGCACCGGGGCTGCATACCGAGCAAGTCGCTACTGCGCAGCGCCGAGGTGCTGCATACGGTGCGCAGCGGGGCCGAATATGGCATCGAAGCTGAGCTTCTCTCGATCCGCTACGACAAGATCCTCGAGCGCAAAGACCGCGTTGTGAACCAACTGTACCGCGGATTGCAATATTTGATGAAGAAGCATCAGATCGATGTCATCTCTGGTTTCGGACGCATCAATGGACCTTCAATCTTCAGCCCGCGCAGCGGAGCGGTGGCGCTGGAGCTGCCGAATGGAGATGCGGAGACGATCATTCCGAAGCATCTGATTATCGCCACGGGTTCACGCCCCCGCCAGCTTCCGAATCTGCCAGCAGACGGCGTGAGGGTGCTGACGAGCGATGATGCCCTGCAGATGAACGAGCTACCCAGTTCCATGATCATCGTGGGCGGCGGAGTGATCGGTGTGGAATGGGCGTCGATGTTGAATGATTATGGCGTGAAGGTGACGATCGTTGAAGCAGATGAACGGCTCGTGCCGGGAGAGGACAGCGAAGTTTCGCAGGCGCTGGCTCGCAGCTTGAACGGGCGAGGGGTAGAAATCCTAACAAGCGCACGCCTGAATATCGAGCGCACGACCGTAACCGATAACGAAGTGCGAATCTGGGTGGACATCGGCGGAGAAGAGCGCGAGCTGGCGGCTGAGAAGCTGCTCGTCAGCATCGGCAGACAGGCCAATGTGGACGATATCGGGCTTGAGAACACCGACATTCAGGTTGAGAACGGCGTCATCAAAGTGAACGAATATATGCAGACGACGGAGAAGCATATCTACGCGATCGGTGATGTGAACGGAGTGCTGCCACTTGCACATGCTGCGGCCAGACAGGCGATTACGGCGGTTGAGCACTTCGCGGGCGAATCGCCTCTGCCGTTTAACCCGCTGTTTGTGCCGAAGTGTATCTATTCGCGTCCGGAGGCCGCATCCTTCGGCTGGACGGAGCAGGCAGCCAGGGACAGCGGATATTCCGTCAAAACGGGCAAGTTTCCTTTCTCTGCGCTTGGCAAGGCGCTCGTCCAAGGAGACAGCGAAGGGTTTGTGAAGGTGGTAGCCGACGAACGAACCAATGATATCCTTGGTGTACATATGTTTGGACCGCATGTCACCGACCTGATCTCGGAAGCGGCGTTGGCACAACTGCTCGATGCCACGCCATGGGAGATCGGCCAGCTCGCGCATCCGCATCCATCGCTGTCAGAGGCGCTTGGCGAAGCGATGCTGCAGGTGGACGGGCTCGCACTCAATCTATAAACGATCCCCTATGAGATCTACATTAAGACGGCCATGAACACTTATATTGAAACGGGAGGTTACGTTATGACAGGATATACGTCGCTGGAGCAACAGGCGAAGCATCGGCAGCTCGGGCTGTCCGACGGACAAGCTATCGACATGTACAAGACGATGCTCCTGGCCCGGAAGCTCGATGAGCGCAGCATGCTGTTGCAAAGAGCGGGCAAGATCAACTTCCACATCTCCGGCATCGGCCAGGAAACCGCCCAGGTGGGAGCAGCGTTCGCGTTGCAGCCTGGCGTCGATTATCTGTTGCCTTATTACCGGGACTATGCGATGGTGCTGGCATTCGGCATGACGCCGCGGGAGCTGATGCTGTGTGCATTCGCCAAAGCCGAGGACCCGAACAGCGGAGGACGGCAGATGCCTGGCCACTTCGGGCACAAGCGGCTCAAGATCGTCACCGGCTCCAGCCCCGTCACCACACAGGTGCCGCATGCAGCCGGATTCGCACTTGCGGCCAAGATGACCGGCCAGAAGTTTGTATCCTTCGTTACCTTCGGTGAGGGGTCAAGCAACCAGGGCGACTTCCATGAAGGCATCAACTTCGCAGCCGTACAGCGTTTGCCCGCGATCTTCATGTGCGAGAACAATCAATACGCGATCTCGGTTCCCTATCACAAGCAGGTCGGTACCGCGAACATCGCCGATCGCGCGGTTGGATACGGCATCGCGGGTGTACGCGTCGATGGCACGGATGCGCTGGAGGTTTACCGCGTCGTGAAGGAAGCCCGCGAACGCGCGCTGAACGGTGAGGGGCCGACCTTGATCGAGGCGGTCATGTACCGGATCACGCCTCACTCGACATCGGACAACGATCTCGTGTACCGGACGAAGGAAGAGGTGGAGTATCATCGTAGTCGCGATGGGCTCCCGAAGTTCAAACAATATCTGATCGATTGCGGCATCTGGTCGGAGGAGCAGGATGCGAAGCTGGCTGATGAGATCGCGGCCATCGTCAAGGATGCGATCGATTACGCCGACAAGGCGCCGTATCCGGCTCCGGAGGATACGCTGAAGCATGTGTATGCGGAGGAGGAATCAACTTGGCGGTCATGACATATATCCAGGCGATCACGTCTGCGATGCGCGATGAGATGGAGCGCGACGAGCGGGTATTCGTGCTCGGTGAAGACGTCGGCGTGAAGGGCGGCGTTTTCGGTGCCACCAAGGGCTTACAGGAGCGGTTCGGCGAACTTCGCGTGCTGGATACGCCGCTGGCTGAATCGGCGATCGCCGGCGTTGCGATTGGTGCGGCGATGTATGGACTTAGGCCAATCGCCGAGATGCAGTACGCGGACTTTATGTTGCCAGCGACGAATCAGATCATCAGCGAGGCGGCCAAGATCCGCTACCGTTCCAATAACGACTGGAGCTGCCCGGTTGTCATTCGTGCGCCGTTCGGCGGCGGCATCTTCGGCGGACTGTACCATTCGCAGTGTCCGGAGTCCGTGTTCTTCGGCACTCCCGGATTGAAGATCGTGGCACCGGCCACGCCATATGATGCCAAAGGCTTGCTGAAGGCAGCGATCCGCGATGAAGACCCGGTCATTTATTTCGAGCACAAAAAGTGCTACCAGATGATCGAAGGAGAGGTGCCGGAGGACGATTACATCGTGCCGATCGGCAAGGCAGATGTGAAGCGGGAAGGCTCCCATATCACAGTTATCACTTACGGGTTGACGCTGCACTTCGCCCTGCAGGCGGCTGAAGAACTGGCCTCTGAGGATGGCATCGAGGCTCATGTGCTCGACTTGAGAACGATCCAGCCTCTGGACAAGGATGCGATCCTTGCAGCAGCCGCGCGTACCGGCAAGGTGCTGATCATTCACGAGGACAACAAGACCGGAGGCGTAGGCGGAGAGGTCGCGGCGATCATCGCGGAGGAGTTGCTGTACGATCTCGATGCCCCGATCCGCCGTCTGTGCGGCTATGATGTTCCGGCGATGCCGATCAGCCCGACGTTGGAGAAGTTCTATATGCTGAACAAGGACAAGGTCAAATCCGCCATGAAGGAGCTCGCCTTGTATTAAGGACTGCGCAAGATGCGCAGGCGACCGATAACAGCATCCAAGTGGTTTCTGAAATACATAGGATTCGGTTAGTTCCAGTGAGCCGGAGGGAAAGGAGTCGATCATAATTGTCTGGTGCGTTTACGAAGATCATGGAGATTCCGATGCCGCAATTCGCCGAAAGCGTCGTGGAGGCGACGATCGGCAAATGGCTGAAGAAGCCGGGAGATCCAGTTGAGGAATATGAACCGATCTGCGAGATCATCTCGGAGAAGGTAACCGCAGAATTGCCGAGCACGGTATCCGGCAGGCTGCACGAGATCTATGTCGCCGAGAATGAGACGGTGCAGGTGGGAACGGTCATCTGCACGATAGAACTGGTGGAGGCATCCGGTGCAAGTACCGGTTCAGATAGAGGAAACGCGGCAACCGGAGCCGCTTCGACCGAAGCCGCACAAGGAGCCGCAGCAGGCGGCGATGGATCGATGCGCAGCCGCATCTCTCCTGTGGTTCGTCGGCTCGCCGATGAGCACGGCATCGATCTGTCCCAGGTTACGGGCACGGGCATTGGCGGCAGGATCACGCGGCGAGATGTAGAGAAATTCCTGGAGATGCCGAATGTTCCGGTTCGCTCGACGGGATTGCACCTGACCAAACCCGAGAACCCGCAGGCACCGGCATCGGAGGCGAATCTCTCCCGCGATCGCGAGTATATCCTCGACGTGAACCATGTCCGTTCGGCGATCGCCTCGAAGATGCGTCAGAGCGTGACGGAGATTCCGCACGCCTGGACGATGATCGAAGCGGATGTCACGAATCTTGTGATGCTTCGCAACAAGCTGAAGGACGAATTCAAGCGGCGTGAAGGCATCAATCTGACTTATCTGGCCTTCGTGCTGAAGGCGGTTGTCAACGCCATCAAGGATTACCCGATCATGAATTCGGTATGGGCGGTGGACAAGATCATCGTCAAGAAGGACATCAATATCTCGCTTGCGGTGGGAACGGAGGATGCGGTCTATGTGCCGGTCATCCGCAATGCCGATCAGAAGAACATCGCTGGACTGGCGCGGGAAATTGATGAACTGACGAGGAAGGCGAGAGAGGGGCGTCTAAGACCGGAGGATTCGGTTGGTGGAACCTTTACGGTGAACAACACCGGCTCGTTCGGCTCCATCCTGTCCTATCCGATCATCAACTATCCTCAGGCGGCGAACTTCACCTTCGAATCGATCGTCAAACGGCCGGTTGTTATCGATGACATGATCGCCGTCCGTTCGATGGTGAATCTGTGCCTGTCGCTTGACCATCGCATCCTGGACGGCGTCGTTTGCGGACGATTCCTGCAACGGGTGAAGGAAAATCTCGAATCGTTCGGTCCGGATACGAAGCTGTATTAACGCACAAGAACCGCGCTGATGCTGCGCGGTTTTCGCTTTGGCCGTTATCCGTGTCAGGTCGGGTTGAATGGTGAACCGTCTGCAAATATATACTGTAAGAAGGAAGCAGCGCGAAACCGTTCCGCTTTATACCAGCGCTCCGATGGCGAAGGCGAGCGTGGACATTAACAAGGAAATGATCATCACGTAGATGACTGTTTTGAAGATCCATTTTCTTTTCACGGATTACCATCCTTTCGGGTGAACGTTTGCAAGCTGCATGCCATCATCTATTGTAACGCAGTTTGTCTCGCGAGTGAAGTTGGAACACACATTGCTGCTAAGTTTCAGTTGGATGTTCAGGTCATCGGCGGAAGGGTGTCGGTTGGCATCGTCCTGAAGTTATGACGGAAGTCAGGCTGGGGACTGTCTGAAAGTTTCGGTTGGGTAACAGGATGTCTTAGGGATGGGATATAGACTTTGGTTATGCAACGGGACTTCCGCGCAGATGCTGCGCATCACTATCGCATATCGATCAAGAGAAATGGAGAGTGTATACGCATGGTCAATCAAACCAGATTAATCGAAACGTTCATGGAGCTCGTCAAGGTCGACTCGGAATCGGGCAATGAAGCGGAGATCTGCAAAGTGCTGGAGCAGAAGTTCCGCGAACTTGGGCTTGAAGTGCATGTGGATGACACGAAGGAGAAAACCGGCCATGGAGCAGGCAATCTGTTCGCAGAGTGGCCTGCGACGCCAGGACACGAATCGGCACTGCCGATCATGTTCAACTGCCATATGGACACGGTAACGCCGGGCAACGGCATCAAGCCGCGCCTCGATGACGACGGCTACATTCGCAGCGACGGCACGACGATCCTGGGAAGCGACGACAAGGCTGGAGTGGCTGCGATGCTCGAAGCGATCCGCCTTGCGCAGGAAAGCGGCATCGCGCATGGCCCTGTGCAATTCATCGTTACGGTCGGCGAAGAATCCGGCCTCGTCGGCGCCAAAGCCCTCGACCCGGCGAAGCTGAAGGCGAAGGTCGGCTATTCGCTCGACTCGAATGGAGATGTGGGAGAGATCATGGTCGCAGGCCCTTACCAGGCGCAGATCCGGGTGAAGGTGCGCGGGCGTTCTGCCCATGCCGGCGTCAATCCGGAGGACGGCATCAGCGCTATCCAAGTTGCCAGCAAGGCGATCTCGCGCATGCCGCTCGGCCGCATCGACGAGGAAACGACCGCCAATATCGGAAGATTCGCCGGCGGCGGAGCCACGAATATCGTCTGTGATTATGTGGAGATCGATGCGGAAGCGCGCAGCCTGGTGGAGCCCAAGTTACATGCGCAAGTAGCGGCGATGAAAGAAGCGTTTGAATCGGCAGCCAAGGAATTCGGAGCCGTGGCAGAGTTCAACAGTGAGATTGTTTATCCGGGCTTCAAGTTCGACGAGCATGCGCCGGTGGTCAAGCTTGCGACACGTGCGATCAAGAAGATCGGCCGGGAAGCGAAGCTGCTTCGCTCTGGCGGCGGCAGCGATGCCAATATCTTCAACGGGCACGGCGTGCCAACCGTCAATCTGGCGGTTGGGTATGAGCATATCCATACGACCAAAGAACAGATGCCGGTGAAGGAGCTTGTGAAGACAGCAGAGCTGGTCATCGCTCTCATCGAAGAAGCCGTGAACGAATCCGGCGCCGTATGATCCACTGGCAAACAGGACGCGTCATCGAGCGGGTCGCGGAGCGAAGCGGCATGCAGGAGGTGCGTATCGAGCTGGCGGGCGGAGCCGTGGAACGGGCTTTGCATGATACGTCTGTGCAGCGGCCTCTGCGCGAGGGGGATCTCGTGCTGCTTAACACGACAGCGGTGCGTCTCGGACTCGGTTCGGGCGGCTATCACTTCGTGCATGCCATCCTGCAAGAGGAGGAGCCGGAGGATGCAGCCTTATCCGCAGGAAACCGCAGCGGACGCAAGCGGCGCATTGGCCCTGAAGGCCATATGATGAAGCTGAAGTATACGTCGCTTCAGCGGGCGGTGCTGGCAGCCGAAGAGCCGGCCAGCCCTTATCACGAGATCTTCCTCTGTCACCAATCGATCGATGGTGCGCCGGTGCTGATCGGAGAGCTGCACAGCATGCTGCCAATCGCAACGGCTTGGCTAAGGCACCGCCAACCTGGGCTGCGTATCGCCTACGTGATGAGCGACGGCGGTGCCTTGCCGATCTCGTTCAGCCGTCATGCGGCTGCGCTCAGGCAGCTCAATTGGGTGTGCGGCACCGTCACTTATGGGCAAGCCTACGGCGGGGATCTCGAGACGATGAACAAATATACGGCGCTGATCGCAGCCCGCCACATCCTGCATGCGGATGTGATCATTGCCTGCATGGGACCGGGCATCGCCGGAACAGGTACACCGCTGGGCCATACGGGGACGGAAGCCGGGGAACTGGTCAATGCCGCACATATGCTGGGGGGCGTCCCGATCATGATGGCACGGGTCAGCGGGGCAGACCAGCGGCCGAGGCATTATGGGCTTAGCCACCATCTGATCAACAACCTGCGGTATGTGGCGGCATGCCCGGCGCATCTGCCGCTGAGCGGCAGCTTGTCCGAGGATTTGCGCGAAGTGATCCGCTCCCAATTGCAGTCGGCTGATATACCTAAGCGTCACCGGATTCATTGGATTGATCAGCCTGATTCGGAAGAGCTTGAGGAGGCGCTCTCCGCCTATCCCATCGGCATTACGACGATGGGGAGAACGTTGACTGAAGATCCTAGCTTCTATCTGTGCGTCGCTTCCGCCGCCGAGTTCGCCCTGCGGGAGCACGGGCGGACAGCCACTCTTCAAGCGTCGCCTGAGGAGCCGTCCTGACCGCAAGCTGCAGCTTGCGCCGCACCTCCCAGGCTTGTCCTACGATGCGCATGCTGCGAGAGTCCTGATACGTCTTCATGCTTCTGGTCTCCTTCCCAAGATGATCCGTCACCTGGTACAACATATGTGCGGAAACCAGAAATATGCAGCCTGAGTGTCATGCTCCGATGAATTGCTTAGGCGATGATCATCTATACGGAAAATTATGCATATCACCCACTGTCCGATCTAACCGATCAAGCTTCTTAACGGGACAGCAGAAAGGAAGAATCGCGCCATGTCTGATAAGCAATCCAACAACCAACTGTTCGAGGAAAAGACGATATCCAGCAAGCCGATCTATCAGGGGAAGGTCATCTCCCTGCAGGTGGACACGGTGAAGCTGCCTAACGGCGAGGAAGCAACACGCGAGATCGTCCGCCATCCGGGCGGGGTCTCCATTCTGGCTATTAAAGATGGCAAGATGCTGGTCGTTGAACAATACCGCAAGCCGCTTGGCAAGAGCCAGGTCGAGATCCCGGCGGGCAAATTGGACAAGGGAGCGGAAGATCCGCTCGAAGCAGCGAAGCGGGAGCTGGAGGAAGAGACCGGCTACAAATCTGATCATCTGCAATATATCTGCTCATACTACACATCTCCCGGCTTCGCTGATGAGATCATGCATATGTACTTCACCGACCGCTTGGAACGAAGTGAGATGAATCTCGATGAGGATGAGTTCCTCGTCTGCGAAGAGATCACGCTGGATGAGGCGCTTGCGATGATCCGCGATGGCCGGATATCCGATGCGAAGACGATCATGGCTGTCTATGTTTGGCAACTGTATCAGGCAACGGGCAGGCTGATCTGATGCGCGAATGGTTCGTTGATCTGCACATCCACATCGGCCGTTCGTCTGGCGGACAGCCGGTCAAGATCAGCGCGGCACGGAACTTGACCTTCTCCAATATCGCCTGGGAAGCCTCGGAACGAAAGGGCATCGATGTCATCGGCATCATCGATTGTGCGTCGCCGCCTGTTCAGGAGGATATCCACCGGATGTTGATGCAGGGCCATATGGAGGAGTTGGCGGAGGGCGGCCTGAAGTACGGGAATACAACGGTGCTGCTCGGCGCGGAACTGGAAGTGCGTGACCCCGGCCTTGGCCCTGCGCATCTGCTCTGTTACCTGCCGACGCTCGCTGCCATAGAGCATTTCTCTCGAGATATCGGCAAGTTTACGAAGAATATCACCCTCAGCTCGCAGCGCGTCTATCTGAAAGCGCGTGAGCTCCAAGCCGAGGTGGTCGAACGGGGAGGATTTCTCATCCCCGCGCATATCTTCACGCCGCACAAAGGCATGTATGGTATCGCCTGCGACCGGATGGACGAGCTGCTCGACCCTGCGAATGTCGCCGCGGTCGAACTGGGCTTGAGCGCCGATTCGACGATGGCCGGATTCTTAAGCGAGCTTGAGCCGTTCACCTTCGTTACCAATTCGGACGCTCATTCGCTGGCGAAGATTGGCCGCGAGTACAATCGGATGCGCATGGCTAAGCCAACATTCGAGGAGGTCCGGAAGTCCCTGCTCCGGCAGGACGGACGAGCTGTAACGGCGAACTATGGTTTGTCGCCGCGTCTTGGCAAGTATCACCGCTCCTACTGCCTCCATTGCCAACATGTATTGGATTCTCTAGACACGCATGTGGACGTATGCCCTGAGTGCGGCAGCACCAATCTGACGAGAGGCGTGCATGACCGCATCCGCGAGCTGGCGGACGTGCCTGAACCGCTGATGCCGCCGCATCGTCCACCGTATATCGAGCAGATCCCGCTGGAGTTCATTCCGGGGCTTGGCAAGCGAACAATGGCCAGACTTCTGGAACGTTTCGGCACCGAGATGAATATCCTGCATCGAGCAACGGAGGAACAGTTGGCTGAGGTGGTATCCGAAGGGCTGGCGAGAGCGATTGTGCTGGCCCGCGAAGGCCGTCTGAACTTAGAGTCCGGCGGGGGAGGCATCTACGGCAAGGTAAAGTTATGAATCTAGCATATTCGTCTGCTTGTCCACATAGATATGATTATACGTCGATGGAAATTTCGAAGATTCGTCGGCAATCATAGCAGGACAAGGAGAGAATGGCGATGCCCAGCCCGAATCTATCGTTTCAACGTTATCTGCAGCAGCATTTGTCGCTCTATCTGTATGTTTCGGTCTTGTTCATCATGGGCGTCATCTTCGGCGCGCTAACTGTGAATGCTTTATCGGCACAGCAGCAGCAGTCGATGGCGCTTTACCTGCACAGCTTCTTTGAGTGGATCGCGCAAGAAACGGATGGGAGTGATTCGCAGTCGCTCGCGGCGCTGTTTGCAACACATGGCCGGTGGGTGCTGATCATTCTCGTTCTTGGACTATCAATTGTCGGTTTGCCGCTTATTCTGATCATAGATTTTCTGAAAGGCGTCATGATCGGCTTTTCAATCGGCTATCTGGTCGGGCAGTTTTCCTGGAAAGGCTTATTCTTTGCGGTTGTTTCAATCGTTCCTCATAACCTGATCGTCATTCCGGTTATTCTGGTATCCAGTGTGGCGGCGATCTCTTTCTCGTTGTATCTGATACGCTGTCTGGTTGTACAGAGGCAGGCAGTCCAGAGGCAACAGTTGCACTCGTATCTCATCATGCATATGACTTTGTGCGGCCTGTTGCTCGGCGCCGCCTTGATCCAATACGCGGTTGTACCGCATCTGCTCGAATGGGCTGCGCCCGTCATGCTGGAGACGATGTCCATAAGCACAGGTGAGAGTTGACGAAACGGATTGACTTTCGAGAAAAACTGCCCCTATAATGGTACAAAGGAGGGGGAGTATGGAGGCGAGGATAGAGCAAGTCAAGCAACAACTGCAATCACAAGGGTACAAGCTGACTCCGCAACGTGAGGCTACAGTTCGGGTGTTGCTGGAGAACGAGGAAGACCACTTGAGCGCTGAAGATGTTTTTTTGTTGGTTAAGGAAAAAGCACCCGAGATCGGCCTTGCTACCGTCTACCGAACCCTCGAACTATTGAGTGAATTGCATGTTGTCGAGAAGTTAAACTTTGGTGATGGGGTCGCACGTTATGATCTTCGAAGCACGAACAATAAACATCATCACCATCATTTGATTTGTGTAAGATGCGGTTCCGTTGACGAGATCATGGACGATTGGCTGATTCCGCTTGAGGAACGGCTGGCGACTGAATATCAATTTAAGGTATTGGATCATCGCCTGGATTTCCACGGTATCTGTTGGCGGTGTAAAGATCAAGAAACCACGGATAACACAAACAAGGAATGAATCCAGGCAAGTTGGACGAATTCCATATCAACCGGCAGAGGCGGTTGGGGCGGGTTTGCGAGTTGCGAGCAGACACCGCCTTTTTTGTTTGGCTCATCTCCAGCGAGCTGATGCAAGCTCATATTTCCCTCCTATTGAGGAAATGTTAATCAACGACGTACTTGCGCACATGCAATCTGGCAAGCTCGCTTGAGTGGTGGAGGGAACATATGATCATAGGCGTACCCAAAGAGATCAAGAATCATGAGTATCGCATATCGTTGACACCTGCTGGTGTGGCCCAGATGAAGGCGCACGGTCATGAGGTGTTGATCGAGCGTGGGGCAGGAATCGGCAGCGGATTCAGCGATGAGGAGTATGTCGAGCAAGGCGCGATCATCGTAGATACGGCAGAGGAGATCTGGGCGCGAAGCGGGATGATCATGAAGGTGAAGGAACCGCTCCCCGCTGAGTATGCCCTGTTCCGCGAAGGCCAGATCCTGTTCACCTATCTGCATCTAGCGGCGGAAGCGGAATTGACGCAGGCGCTTACAGCGCGGGGCGTATCCGCGGTTGCCTATGAGACGATTCAACTGCCGGGCGGCAGTCTGCCGCTACTAACGCCGATGAGTGAAGTTGCCGGACGCATGTCTGTCCAGATCGGCGCAAGACTCTTGGAGTCGTTCTACGGCGGGCGCGGCGTTCTGCTAGGCGGCGTGCCAGGAGTTCCTCCGGGAGAAGTGGTCATCATCGGCGGCGGGATCGTTGGTACCAATGCGGCGAAGATCGCGCTCGGGATGGGGGCGAATGTGACAATCATCGAACGGAGCGCGGAGCGCATGCGCGATCTGGACGATGTATTCAGAGGGCAGATTCGAACGTTGATGTCCAACACATACAATATCGCCAATGCCGTAGCGCAAGCAGACCTGTTAATCGGAGCCGTGCTGATTCCGGGCTCAAGAGCGCCCAAGCTGGTCACCGAGCAGATGGTGAAGAACATGAAGAGAGGCTCGGTTATCGTCGACGTTGCTGTGGATCAAGGCGGTTCGATCGAAACGATCGATCGCGTGACGACTCACAGCGACCCGACCTATGTAAAGCATGGTGTGATTCACTACGCCGTGTCCAATATTCCGGGCGCCGTTCCGCGCACCTCGACGTTCGCCCTTACCAATGTGACTCTGCCCTATGCGCTCGAATTGGCAGACAAGGGTCTGGAGCGGGCGGTCCGCGACAATGATCCGCTGAAGCACGGCGTCAACACGTACCGCGGACATGTCACCCACCGGGCGGTGGCGGAGTCGCTTGGGCTGGAATATACGCCCCTCGATCTGCTGCTGGCTGATCCTAGCAGGCCGATCCGTTACGAGGAATTGCCAAGGATCTGACGCAGAGCCACGCATAATTTGTCCGCTTCGTTCATATGCTCTCGTATCACGAAGCGGCAGGTGATGCGTAGGATGCACTCGATCAGCGATTGGCGCAGGAGGCTAAGATTTCTGATCATGGTGGCCGTGTTGGCCTATTTCATCTTCCATGTGCTTAAGTATCTGGACCGCTGGGTGGACCCGTTTGAGAGACATGGACAGCCTGGCGGAGGAGCGGTCAAGGTATTCGAGCAGTTGCATGAAGGGGATGGATTTGTGCTGTTCAAGGACCGGCTTCTGTTCTTTTTTTGGTATGGGGAGTAGGAGGCCAGGCAGGAATCGGGGCTCGTGTTGTGGAAGAAGTATGGAGAAATCAGGGCAATCACTAACGTTCAGAAAAGGGAATGTCACATGAAAGAAAGCCTCAAACTGTTTCTCCATTACTTATCCGTCGAACGAGGGCTGGCCCGCAACTCACTGGAAGCGTATGAGCGGGATTTGACCGCCTTCCTGGATTACTTGACGGACAAGCTCGGCCTTGCTTCAATCGAAGAGGTGAGCCGCGTTCATATTGTCAGCTATCTGATGCATCTGCGAGAAGCCGGGCGGGCTTCGTCCACGGTCGCCAGGACGATGACGTCTTTCCGCGGCTTTTTTAAATTTCTCGTGCGCGAGCAGCGGCTGGCCGCTGATCCTTCCGTTTATATGGAATCGCCAAAGACGGACAAGAAGCTGCCGAAGGTGATGAATCTGGAAGAGGTGGAGCGGCTGCTCGATGCGCCGCGTCGCGATGACCCCGCTGGCATCCGGGACAAGGCGATGCTGGAGTTGCTCTATGCGGCGGGCATCCGCGTTTCTGAGCTCGTCTCGCTCAACATCGATGATCTCAATCTCGGCATGGGCTTCGTTCGCTGCTTCGGCAAGGGATCGAAGGAGCGGATCATCCCCCTTGGGCGGATGGCTCTGGACTGGTTGGATCGGTACCTGCAAACGGCTAGGCCGAAGCTGTTGAAGAAGGGGCAAGCGGACAAGGCGCTGTTCCTCAATCAGAACGGCGGACGGCTGACGAGGCAAGGATTCTGGAAGATCATCAAACATTATGCCCGGGAGGCGGGCATCGAGAAGGATATAACGCCGCACACGCTGCGGCATTCCTTCGCGACGCATCTGCTGGAGAATGGCGCAGATCTGCGCGCGGTGCAGGAAATGCTGGGCCACGCGGATATATCGACGACGCAGATTTATACGCATGTGACGAAGGTGCGGATGAAGGAAGTCTACAACCGAACGCATCCGCGGGCGAAGATGTGAGCTTGGGAACTGCATCGAATAGGCGGAGACTGCGTTTACGGCGCATGACGTTTGTGGTGCATTTGCTACCATGAAAGTCTTATGGCCGTTTGCCGTTCATCCGCGTGTGAAGATCTGGGTGGGATCTTCGGGAAGGATGCGCCAAGCAGCAAGCGAAGGATGAAGAATGGGAGGTCTGAACTTGAGCGTACATCCTAGATTTGAACGAATCGCACTTATTGTACTGGACAGTGTGGGGATAGGTGAATTGCCGGACGCCGCGAAGTTCGGCGACAGAGGAGCTCATACGTTGGGTCATATCGCGGAGCGGGTGGAAGGATTCGCTCTGCCCAACATGCAGCGTCTCGGCCTGGGCAATATCGAGCCGCTTACCGGCGTGCCGCCTGCTCAATCGCCGCTTGCGTACTATGGCAAGATGGCGGAGGTATCCGCCGGCAAGGATACGATGACGGGGCATTGGGAGATCATGGGACTGAAGATTACGGTTCCGTTCAATACGTTTCCAAACGGGTTCCCGACGGAACTGATCGAGGAGTTTGAGCGGCGCACCGGGCGGAAGGTGATCGGCAACAAGCCGGCATCTGGTACGGCAATCATCGAAGAATTGGGCGAAGAGCAGATGCGGACGGGCGCCTGGATCGTCTATACGTCCGCGGACAGCGTGTTCCAGCTCGCGGCGCATGAAGAGGTGATTCCGTTGGAGGAACTGTACCGCGCATGTGAGATCGCACGCGAGCTGACGTTGGATGAGCGATACTCGGTGGGACGCGTGATCGCAAGGCCATACGTCGGTCAGCCAGGTTCGTTCACCCGCACTTCGAACCGTCATGATTATGCGGTGAAACCTCCTGCACCGACCGTAATGAATGCGCTGAAGGATGCAGGATTGGATTGCATCGCGATCGGCAAGATTAACGATATCTACTGCGGTGAAGGCGTCACGAAGGCGCAGCCGACGAAGAGCAATGACGACGGCATCGACCATACGGTACGGCTACTGGGCGAATCGTTCCATGGCCTGTTGTTTACCAATCTGGTCGACTTTGATTCCCTGTACGGCCACCGCCGCGATCCGCAGGGTTATGGCCAGGCGCTGATGAACTTTGACCGCCGTTTGCCGGAGATCATGGAGCGGATCGGCGAGCGCGATCTGCTCGTGATCACCGCAGATCACGGCAACGATCCGATTCATGCCGGCACCGACCATACCCGCGAATACACGCCGCTGCTCGTCTGGAGTCCGGCGCTGACCAGCCCGGGCCCGCTTGGTGTGCGTGAGACCTTCGCCGATGTCGGAGCAACGGTGGCGGATAACTTTGGAGTCAGACCGCCGGAACACGGCTCCAGCTTCTTGAAGCAGCTTCTATAGGTCGAGTGCAGGCAGGAGAATCTGAGTTGAGCCGTATGCATGAGGCGATGGATCACCTACAAGAAGGCTTGGCCGCCTCGACATCTGATGGCGCAAGATGATTGAACATGGGTCTGATCTGGGCTTGGCAAGATTTCCCATTCATAAGAGGAGGAGCAATTGAGATGACAGCATTTGATGCAGTGACGTTAACGAAGCAGTTGGAGGAAGCAGCACAGTACATACGTGGAAAAGTAACGGAAGAACCGGAGATCGGCCTGATCCTCGGTTCCGGCCTCGGCATCCTCGCCGACTTGATCGAGCAGCCGATTACGATCCGGTATGAGGAGATCCCACATTTCCCGGTATCCACAGTCGTTGGGCATGCAGGTGAGCTGGTTGCGGGCAAGGTAGCAGGACGGTCGGTCATCGTGATGAAGGGCAGGTTCCATCTGTATGAAGGGTACGGCGTTGAGAAGGTATCCTTCCCGGTAAGAGTCATGAAGCTGCTCGGTGTTAGCAAGCTCATCGTTACCAACGCCGCCGGAGGAGTCAATCGCTCCTATGTGCCAGGCGACCTGATGGTGATCAGCGATCACATCAACCTGCTCGGCCGAAACCCCCTGGTTGGCCCGAATCTGGACAAGTTCGGATCACGCTTCCCGGATATGACGGAGGCTTACAGCAAGCGGTTGCGCAAGCTGCTTCATGAAACAGCAGAGGAGGTGGGCATGAAGCTGCAGGAGGGCGTCTATGCTGCGCTTCTCGGGCCGACCTACGAGACGCCGGCTGAGATCCGCATGCTGCAGGCGATCGGTGCCGATGCGGTGGGCATGTCCACGGTGCCGGAGGTGATCGTGGCGCGGCATGCCGGCATCGAGGTGCTTGGCATCTCCTGCATCACGAACATGGCTGCAGGCATCCTCGATCAGCCGCTCGATCACTCGGAAGTCATGGAGACGGCAGAGCGGGTGAAGGAGCAGTTCCTGAGCCTGGTGCTTCATGTCATCCCGAAGCTGTAAGACATTGGTTAGATTGAGGAACACGAAGTCACTCCATCACTGGAGGTTATCATACGATGCGAATGGTGGACATCATACTTAAGAAGAAGAACGGGGAAGCCTTGAGCAGAGAAGAGATCGAGTTCGTGGTTCAAGGCTATACGGCAGGGGACATACCGGACTATCAAGTATCGGCGCTCCTGATGGCGATCTGCTTCCAGGGCATGAATGAGCAGGAGACGGCCGACTTGACACTGGCCATGACCAACTCCGGAGACAGGATCGATCTGTCAGCGATCGAAGGAATCAAGGTGGACAAGCATTCCACGGGAGGAGTCGGGGATAAGATCAGCCTCATCGTCGCTCCGCTCGTCGCCTCGGTTGGCGTTCCTGTCGCGAAGATGAGCGGCAGGGGATTGGGGCATACCGGCGGCACAGTGGATAAGCTGGAGAGCATTCCAGGCTTTCGGATCGAACTGTCCAAGGAGCAATTTATCGAGAACGTCAACCGGCTCCGCATCGCTCTTGTCGGACAGTCGGGCAATCTGGCCCCGGCGGACAAGAAATTGTATTCGCTACGGGATGTGACTGGAACGGTTGAGTCCATACCGCTGATCGCCAGTTCGATCATGAGCAAGAAAATTGCTTCCGGAGCAGACAGCATCGTGTTGGATGTCAAGGTGGGGAAAGGCGCATTCATGAAGACATTGGATGATGCGCGTGCCCTAGCCCAGGCGATGGTGGACATTGGGAGCAATCTGGGGCGAAGGACGGTTGCGGTGATCACGGACATGAACCAACCCCTCGGGCTTGAGGTGGGCAATGCCAATGAGATCAGAGAGGCCATCGAGGTTCTGAAAGGCAGGGACATCCCAGACCTGTGCACGATTGCGTTAACGATATCCTCTCATATGACGGTTCTCGGCGGGATCTACCCTGACGTTGAGGCGGCATACGCTTCGTTGCAAGAGACGATCCGGAGCGGCCAAGCCATCAACAAGCTGAAGGAATTTATCGAAGCCCAGGGCGGTGATGCTTCAGTTGTCGATCACCCCGAGCGGCTGCCGCAAGCGAAACATGCCATCGAAGTGAAGGCTGAGGTATCCGGCTATGTGACGGGAATCGACGCGGAGAAAGTAGGGGTGGCCGCGATGCTGCTTGGCGCCGGAAGAAAGACCAAGGAGGATTCGATTGACCATGCGGCCGGTGTGACGCTCGTGAAGAAAATTGGTGACCCTGTATCTGCCGGTGACACGATATGCGTCATGCACACCAACCTGGACAACGCCGAGGATGCGCAAGCCCAGTTGATCAGCGCATATCGCTTCGGTAATGACAAGCCGCAAGAGATCCGTTACGTGCATGAGGTCATCGGCAAGTGACTCAGAGAGAGGGCTGGAAACGGCTGAGAGCCGTCCGGCACGGAAGCGGCAGAGAACCGGATATTTTCAAACGTTTGGCTCGAATCGCGGACGATGATTTCCGTTGATCAGGAGCTTCTCCACGCCATCAAGGATGGCTTGGGGAAGCTCTTTTTTCATCCCGACATACTGGACTTCAGTGGAATATTTTTCATGCGACCGGGGAACAATGAATAGCAGCACTTTCAACGATATCCATTGGAGGGCAGAACGCAATGAAGTTGAGAAAAATGGGGTTATTCGTTTGTACAGTAATGATGGTTGTCAGCTTGTTGCCTGGGTCCGTAGCGTGGGCGGGAGAGCCATACGGAATCGAGGCATGGAGCGGTCCTGCGGTGAATGAGGAGTCTGCGGCCAACCATTCATCGCACGATGGCAGCGCAAATGAATCATCGGATCAGAACTTGGCGGATGATACCCCAACGTTGGATGAAGAAGCAACTGAGGAGAGTGCAGAGGAGGATGCTTCGGATAGAGCTGGAGAGTCGTCCGAAGAGAGCACTGCGAATGAGGCTCCTGCCGATCAACCATCTGGGCAGAGCAGGACGAATGAAACACCGGCTCCTGATGACGAACCATCCGCGCAGAACGAAGCGAATCAACCATCAGTGGCAACTGGCGAATCATCCGGACAGCATGAAGCGGGTGATTCTTCTGCTTCGGCTGAGGAACCAACCCAAGATAAGCCGAAGATGGTTGATCTGACGCCAAATGCGAAGTCCGCCATCCTGATGGATGTGGACACGGGCACGATTCTGTATGAGAAGAATCCGCATGAGAAGATGCCGCCAGCCAGCATCACGAAGATCATGACGATGCTGCTGGTGATGGAGGCGCTCGACCAGAAGAAAATTACGCTGGATGAGATGGTCACCGCCAGCGAGCGTGCAGCGTCAATGGGCGGATCGCAGATCTTCCTCGAAGCCGGCGAGCAGATGTCGGTGCGCGATCTGCTGAAGGGGGTCGCCATGGCATCGGGCAATGACGCATCAGTGGCGCTGGCCGAGAAGATCGCGGGCAGTGAAGAAATGTTCGTGCAGATGATGAATGACAAGGCGAAGAAGCTGGGCATGACCAATACGAACTTCGTGAACAGCAACGGCCTGCCGGCCGAAAATCACTACTCGACCGCGCATGACATCGCCATCATGTCGAGAGAACTGCTTAAGCATGAGATGATCACCGAATTCACCGGCAAATACCAGGACTATCTGCGCACGGAGACGGACAATCCGTTCTGGCTGGTGAATACGAACAAACTGGTTCGTTTCTACACCGGCGTCGACGGGCTGAAGACGGGGTATACGAGCGAGGCGAAATTCTGCCTGTCGGCAACGGCCAAGCGGGACAATATGCGCGTAGTGGCTGTTGTCCTCGGCGAACCGAATACGAAGACGCGCAACGCGGAAGTCGCCGCCCTGTTCGATTATGCATTTTCGCAGTACATGAGTGTGCCGATCTTCAAAACCGGGGATGAGATCGGAACATTCACCATTGAAAAAGGCGAGCAGAACAAGCTCACTCTAACAGCCAAACACACTTACAGCGTGCTGCTTCGCAAAGGCGAAGGCAAAGACGACATCCGCTATGAGCTGAAGCTGGACGAGAACATCGAGGCGCCTGTCTCCTACGGCCAGCAGATCGGCAAGCTCGTCGTGTACAAGGGCGACAAGGTGCTGTCGGAGTTCCCGCTCGAAGCGCCGCAAGACGTTGCCAAGGCAGGCTGGTGGACGTTGTTGAAGAGGGCGGCAGGCAAGCTGTTCTTCATCGGCGATTGATGACGCAGATGTGAATTGTTTCATGTGAAGCGAGATTTTCAACGTCCATTCGACGGCAGCAGAGAGGCCCACCTGTCGTTTGAAGCCACAACACGTCAGTTAAGAGCAAGGTGTGTGTTTCGATGTCGCAACTGGGGAAAGCGGCAGAGCAGGTTGTCGGAATGTTGAAGGTTTCTTCTACTTTTGTCGGCTGGCAGGATTTGCCTCGGCGGAAGTAGAAACTAATGGGCAAGACGGGAGAAGGAGTGAACAGATGTGAGCTTGCAGATCGATGTGGAATACAAGCGTCAGGCATTGGTTGTACGTTTGTCAGGGGAGCTGGATCATCATTCGGCGCAGACGGTGAAGGCGACGCTGGAGGAAGCGATCGAGCGCGGCAGAGTCAACCATATCGTGCTCAGCCTGAAGGATCTGTCCTTCATGGACAGCTCGGGGCTCGGCGTGATCCTGGGCAGGTATAAGCAAATATCGAACAGAGGCGGCAAGATGGTCGTTTGCGATATCAATCAGGCCGTATACCGGTTGTTCGAGTTGTCAGGGATGTTCAAGATCATCCAGGTGGAGGACGATGAACGCAGCGCACTGTCCAGATTGGGGGTTGTGTCCTGATGGCCGGCCGCATCCACAATCATATGTCGCTGACCTTCGCCAGCAAGTCTGAGAACGAGTCCTTTGCCCGCGTGGCGGTCGCCGCCTTCGTCTCACAGCTCGACCCGACCGTGGAGGAACTGACCGATATCAAGACCGTTGTCTCTGAAGCGGTAACCAATGCGATCATCCACGGATATGACGGACGCGAGGACGGTCTGGTGCACATCGAAGCACGGATCGAGGATGATACGGTGTATCTGACAGTGCGCGATGATGGCCGAGGAATCGAGGATGTGGAGACAGCCCGTCAACCGCTCTATACGTCCAAGCCAGAGCTGGAACGCTCCGGCATGGGATTTACGATCATGGAGAATTTCATGGATGCAGTTGAGGTAGAGTCCAAGCCAGGCCAAGGCACGATCGTGCGAATGAGAAAAAGAATAGAGTCAACGAACGCTATTCTAAATTAGGGGATGAGTCATGGATGTCGATATGAAGGGAGCCAACCATACTTATCTTGACGATAACGAGGTCAAGCGTCTGATCGCCCTTAGTCAGGCTGGGGATGCGGTAGCCAGGGATACGTTGGTGAACTGCAATATCCGTCTCGTATGGTCCGTCGTGCAACGCTTCCTGAATCGGGGGTATGAGCCGGAGGATCTGTTCCAGATCGGTTGCATCGGGCTGCTCAAGTCTGTAGACAAGTTCGATCTGAACTATGATGTCAAGTTCTCCACCTATGCCGTGCCGATGATCATCGGCGAGATTCAGCGTTTCCTGCGGGATGACGGGACGCTGAAGGTGAGCCGGTCGCTCAAGGAACAGGCGAACAAGGTGCGCAAGACGAAGGATGAGCTGTCGAAGACGCTCGGCCGATTGCCAACGATCAAGGAAATCGCCGATGAACTGCAGATTACGCCTGAAGATGTGGTATTCGCCCAAGAAGCGAACAAACCGCCGACTTCGATCCATGAGACCGTGTTCGAGAACGACGGCGATCCGATCACCCTGATGGATCAGATCGCTGACGATTCGGAGGAAAGATGGTTCGACAAGCTGGCACTGAGCGAAGCGATCAAGGCGCTCAGCGATCGGGAACGATTGATCGTATATCTGCGCTATTACCGCGACCAGACACAATCGGAAGTGGCGAACCGCCTGGGGATCTCCCAGGTGCAGGTGTCACGGCTGGAGAAGAAAATCCTTAAATCCATTAAAGACCAGATTGCTCAATGAGTATATCTGGTCTTTCTGTTATCCATATTAATGGTTAAAGCAAGACTTGGCTGACTTCAAGCCCTCAAGGACGCCGGCGGCAACATGGACCCGATGGGAAAGTTCTGACCTGATGCGTATCATGCATATTCGGTCTTTCCGGTTGGCGATTAAACCTTCCTTATAAACGTGAAAACGCGGTCGCTCATCCATTGTTTCGATGAGGATTGGCCATGAACGTAGCAAATGTATGGGACTTGAGCAGTTCGATATGACCAACTAAGAGGAGTGGCAACGCATGCAGGACGGTCGCGCTCCGACTCTCTATATACGCCTTCGCAAGCAAGTTCGCATGCCTCCGGGGCGGCCGGTGTTGCTCGGCCATGTGGCGCAAATCATCGTTGATCCCGAGTACGAGCAGGCGATTCGTATGATTGAACTGTTGCAGCCAGGCGCCGGGGAGCAGTTCGTCCTTGTTGATATGCTGGCGATCGTCAAGGCGGTCAGTCAGCGTTTCCCGGACATGGAGATCGAGTGCTACGGGGAACCGCACGCGCTTATTGAGTTGGCTGAACCCGCGCGTGTTCAGCAGCGCAGGGCTTTGCTTCCGATCGTACTCATCCTGCTCTTCATCGGTTCGGGACTGACGATCATGAACTTTCACGCCGATGTCAGCATGTTGGAAGTGCATCGCAAGCTGTACAAGCTGATCACCGGCGTTGACAACCCGCATCCGCTCATCCTTCAGATCCCTTATTCGCTCGGGCTTGGTGCGGGGATGATGATTTTCTTCAACCGCGTATTCAAGAAAAAGCTGAACGAGGAACCTGATCCTCTGGAAGTGGAGATGTATCTGTATCAGGAGAACGTCCGCCAGTATCTCCTCTCGGAAGAGTACAGCCGGTTGAACGACTCCGAAGGGGGACGCTGACGATGCAGGAATGGCTTGGCTTCATCCTTGTGATCGTGACGGGTTTGGCAGGCGGTTTGGCGGTCGGAGGGGGATTTGTTGCATTTATCGTCGTGCTTGATATTATCCCCAGGCTTGCCCAGATCACCCACTCCGGTAATCGCATAGCCTGGCTGGAAGCAGCGGTGATTGGCGGCGTGATCTATTGGACGTTGGCTGACTTCAACGACTGGAGCTGGCATGCTGATCCGATTGGTACGGCCATCATCGGTTTATTCTGCGGCATCTTCGTCGGGATGCTCGCTGCTGCGCTCACCGAGGTGCTCAATGTGCTGCCGATTCTCGCTAAACGGCTGAGGCTGTTTAACGCCTTGAAGTGGTTTTTGCTCGCCATGGTACTTGGCAAGATTTGCGGTTCCCTGTTTGATTGGCTCGTATACCAATCGATATGAACCGAAGCGGTGAAGCCAGATTCCGTATAGAATGCAGCGGGCAGAGGGCAGATTAAGCCTGGGAAGTTGGATTCCCCGTGATTCCGGCACAGCAGTGGTCATGTAGGCGATGCGAAGCTTTGGTGAAGGCGTGCTTTAAGCTAAGGACGAATGGAGGGGGATTATGACGAGGGATTACCTGGACTTTCCAGACGAGCAACTGACCCTGAAACCGCTCGTGGAGGAGCGCAATCAACAAGACGAGGGGGGTTCTGGTTCTTCTGATGGGGAAGATCCCATTGCCCGAAGCGTCGACGACATCCGTGAACAGCTCAAGACCCTCATGGGCTATGAAGAAAGCTTTGATGTGCTGTTCCGCGAGATGGTGTATGGCGGCAAGAAGGTCGGCATCCTGTTTCTGAATGGTTTTACCAATGACGCCATTCTGACCGAGCTCATCGTCAGGCTGACTTATCTGGAGGAAGACGAGATCGAGCCGGATGCGTTCCAGCGAATCTTCAAGGAATATCTGCCGCACAGCCAGGTCAACAAGGTCCGCAATATGTCCGAGGTCGTGGATATGGTGCTTGCCGGCAATACGGCATTCTTCATCGATGGTTCGGAGACCGCACTCGTTGTGGATATCAAGGCGTTTCCGCAGCGTGGTCCCGAAGAACCGTCGACGGAGAAGGTGGTGCGCGGTTCGAAGGATGGCTTCATCGAGACGATTGTGACCAATATCGCGCTCGTGCGAAGAAGAATCCGTGATCCGAAACTGCGCATGGAGATGATGTCGGTTGGCACACGGACGAAGACCGATGTTTGCATGGCTTACATCAAGGATATTACCAATCCGGAGCTCGTTGATATGGTTCGCCGCAAGATCAAGGGGTTGCAGGTGGATGGCATGCCGCTTGCCGACAAACAACTGGAAGAAGGGATCGTCGGCAAGGGATGGAATCCGTTCCCGCTGGTGCGCTATACCGAACGGCCCGATGTCGCAGCCTCCCATCTGCTTGACGGCCATATGATCGTCATGGTCGATACGAGCCCAAGCGTCATGATTCTGCCGACGACGTTCTTCGATCATCTGCAGCATGCGGAGGAATTCCGACAGGTGCCATTCATCGGCACCTATCTGCGTTGGGTGCGATTCATTGGCATCTTCGCTTCCTTATTTCTGCTTCCGCTCTGGTTCCTGTTCGTGCAGAGACCTGAGCTGCTGCCGGAAGGGCTCAGCTACATAGGTCCGGAGAAGACAGGCAATCTGCCGATCGTCTTGCAGTTTATATTGGCAGAGGTGGGCGTGGATCTGATGCGGATGGCGGCAGTGCATACGCCGACGCCGATTGCGACTGCGATGGGCCTTGTGGCCGCCGTGTTGATCGGTGATATCGCCGTCAAGACAGGCTTGTTCATCAATGAAGTCATCCTGTACATGGCGATTGCTGCACTCGGCATGTTCGCAACACCAAGTTATGAATTGGGCCTGGCGAACCGCATCGTGCGGCTGGCCTTGCTGGTGGCGGTGGCCTTGTTCCAAGTGCCGGGTTTTGTCGTTGGCACCACGCTGATCATCCTGTTCCTGATGGTCACGCAGAAATCGTACGGTGTCCCATATTTCTGGCCGCTCATCCCCTTTAACGGGCCGGGGCTGGCCATGACGGTATTCCGCCGTCCATTCCTGTCCATGAAGGTGCGGCCTAGCATCACGAAGCCGTTGCAATACAGGCGCATGCCCAGAAATGAGTAGATGCTTGAGTTGAGTGTTGTTTCCCTCCATTCTGTTATGATAAGTTTAACTATATGGCTAGATACAGGTACCGATAAATGGTCACAATCTATCATACAGATAAGGGGAAAAGTCATGCATCTACACGGTACGAGTCGAATAAACGAGAAAGGGCATCTGGAGATCGGCGGCTGCGATGCTGTTGATCTGGCGAAGACTTACGGCACGCCGCTGTATGTCATGGATGAAGCACTCATACGCGAGCGTTGCCGTCAATTTATGGATGCCTTCCGCGATACGGGCTTGCGCTTCCAGGTTGCATATGCGTCGAAGGCGTTTTGTGTGATGGCGATGTGCAGGCTGGTTGAAGAGGAAGGGCTGTCGCTTGATGTCGTGTCTGACGGAGAACTGTATACCGCACTGCAAGCCGGTTATCCGCCTGAGCGCATCCATTTCCATGGCAACAACAAGACGCCTTATGAGATCGAGATGGCCCTGGATGCCGGGATCGGCTGCTTCGTGGTGGACAATTTCACTGAGCTGGGCATGTTGGATGAGCTCGCCCGCGCCAAGGGGCTGACGGCCAATGCACTACTGCGGGTAACACCTGGCGTTGAGGCGCACACACATGATTATATCTCCACTGGTCAAACCGACTCGAAGTTCGGTTTCGACATCGGCAACGGCACAGCATTCCGCGCGGTGGAGCAAGCCTCGCAGAAGGAACATGTGCAACTGCTTGGGTTGCATTCGCATATCGGCTCGCAAATCTTCGAAGTGGAAGGCTTCCGCATGGCGGTCGAGAAGGTGGCGAACTTCGCTGCGGACGTGCGAGACAGATTGGGAATCACGCTGTCCGTCATCAATCTGGGCGGAGGCTTCGGCATTCGCTACAAGGAAGGCGACACGCCGCTGCCGCCGCGCCAATATGTGGAAGCGATCGCCGGAGCGGTGAAGGAGACGTTCACGATGCGCGACTATCCGCTGCCGGAGATCTGGATCGAACCGGGCCGCAGCATCGTAGGCGAAGCGGGGACGACGCTCTATACAGTCGGCACTTCGAAGGAGATCCCAGGCGTACGCAAGTATATAGCCGTTGACGGGGGCATGACGGACAATCCACGGCCTGCGCTGTATCAGGCCGTGTACGAGGCGATGCTGGCGAACCGTGCCGATGAGCCGGACGAAGAGACCGTATCAGTAGCCGGCAAGGCGTGCGAAAGCGGCGATATGCTCATCTGGGATCTGCGTCTGCCTGTTGCCCGTCCGGGTGATATTCTCGCCGTCTCTTGCACTGGCGCATACAATTATTCCATGGCCAGCAACTATAATCGGATACGCCGTCCGGCTGTGGTGTTCGTCAAGGACGGCCAGGCCGACATCGTCGTCCAGCGCGAGACGCATGAATATCTGGTGGGGTTGGATGTCATACCGGAACGGCTGCGCAAGCAGAACACCCGGTAGATGCGTGAGGCTGCGTAAGCAGCAATGGAAGAAGCTCCGTCTGCCTTCAGGGCGGGCGGAGCTTTGCAGTGTTTCGCATGGCGGTACGGATCAGCGACGCACCATTGGGTGCTTGGGGCAACTGCTTAGATCTGGTGCAGAACTAACGGAATGCCGTTCCGCCAGCACGTCCTGGTAAACGATTCATGAAGGAGAATCTTCATATGAACCAACGATTGCTGAGGCAACTGGAGTTTCTCGTTGAGATCGACAAACTGAAGAGCGTGTACCGGCAGTCCTATATTACGGACCGCAGCCGGCATGAGAACGACGCGGAGCATACCTGGCATCTGATGATCATGGCCATCGTGCTGCTGGAGCACGCCGACAACCGGCATCTGGACATTGTCAAAGTGCTGAAGATGCTGGCTGTTCACGATCTTGTCGAGATCGATGCGGGAGATACGTTCGCGTACGATGAGCGGGGCCACGAGGGCAAATACGAGCGTGAGAAAGCTGCGGCGAGCAGAATATTCGGCTTACTGCCCAACGATCAGCGCGATGAGTTTCTTGCGCTGTGGGAAGAATTCGAGGCCCGCGAAACTTCGGAGGCGCAATACGCTGCTGCCATAGACAGGCTCCAGCCGTTAATCCAGAACTATCGCACGGAGGGCAAGTCGTGGCGGGAGCATGGTGTCACAAGCGACAAGGTGCTGGCCCGTAACCGGCACATCGGAGACATTTCACGCGAGCTCTGGGAATATGTGCAGACGTTGGTCGCTGATTCCGTCAGCCGAGGCTACCTGAAGCCCTAGAATCAGGCAGGGTTCATGTGCTCGCAGCTTGCAACGGCCTTTGCGTTAAGCGCCGCAATTGTGTAAGATGGAATGGATGACAGTGACAAGGGAAGGAGCCATATGTTATGAAAAAAGGCCTGATCAAGCTGGAAAAGGGCGGAGAAGTTTATCTCGAATTTTTTCCGGAGGAAGCGCCTAATACGGTAGCCAATTTTGAGAAATTGGCGAATTCGGGTTTCTATAACGGGTTGACATTTCACCGCGTAATCCCTGGTTTCGTCGCACAAGGCGGTTGCCCGATCGGCAACGGCACAGGCGGAGCAGGTTATACGATCAAATGCGAATGCGATAACAACGTCAGCAAGCATGAACGCGGCACGCTGGCGATGGCGCACGCAGGGAGAGATACCGGCAGCAGCCAATTCTATATCTGCTATCAGCCGCAGCCGCATCTCGACGGCCGCCATACGGTGTTCGGCAAGGTCGTCAAAGGGATGGAGCATGTTGACGCGATTCGCCCTGGTGACAGAATGGCCGAAGTGAAGGTCTGGGACGAATAATACATCAACCCCGGTTGTGCGTAAATCCGAGTGCAGGTGTAGACATTTACGGCACAGTTAAGCTATACTTAAGCTAACTTCATACGATGAACATTCCTTCGGGGCAGGGTGCGATTCCCGACCGGCGGTGATTCGCTCATGCAGCGATCAGTCCGTGACCCGGCGCAAGCCTTGTTGCTGGCGACGGTGGACCCGGTGCAATTCCGGGACCGACAGTATAGTCTGGATGGGAGAAGGAAGATTACGGCTTGCTGATCGGCGAGCGGCATGAACAAACGTGTTTCATGAGGCTACTTGCACCTTTTTTCACATATTGAAGGTGCTAGTCGGCTTGGTTTCATATACTCATCTGACGTGACTCGCTTGTATGCACGGATAGAGCTTATGCGACGCGGTCTCTCTTTGTTCATCCCTTTGGACGCGATGCGGATCATGCAGGTTGTGATTGCCATAGATTCTCCCAGCCCCTCTGTCATAGAGGGGCTGTTTGCATATGAGCAGGGTAACCATATCCGTATATCCATTCCATGAGCGGAGGTGAGGAACATGGGTTATGACGTGATCAGCGACGAATCGTACATGCGTCTTGCGCTGCAGATGGCTGCGGCAGCACAAGGACAGACCGGCTGCAATCCGGTTGTCGGCTGCGTCATCGTCCGGGATGGACGCATCGTCGGCCTCGGGGCTCATCTGAAACGTGGAGAAGGTCATGCTGAGGTGCATGCGCTGGCGATGGCCGGAGATCAGGCTCGCGGCAGCACCGTATACGTCACTTTGGAGCCTTGCAGCCACTATGGAAGAACGCCGCCGTGCGCGAACAGGCTGATCGAAGCCGGGGTGAAGCGGGTCGTTGTCGCATGTCTGGACCCGAATCCGCTCGTCGCCGGCCAGGGGCTCAAGCTGCTCACAGAACGGGGGATCGAGATCACAACCGGCGTCCTGGAGCAGGAGGCACAGGAGCTGAATGAAGCGTTCTTCACCTATATTACGCGCAAGCGTCCGTTCGTAACGCTTAAGACGGCATCGACGCTCGATGGCAAGATTGCCGCTTATACCGGGGACAGCAGATGGATCACAAATGACATGGCGCGCACCTATGTGCATACCCTGCGCCAACGCCATCAGGCGATCATGGTCGGGGTCGGTACGGTGCTCGCTGATGATCCCAGCCTGACGGTCAGGCTGCCAGTGCCAGGCGTACATCCGATACGCATCATCGTCGATTCCGAGCTGCGTACACCGCTTCATTCCAAGGTGGTACAGGATCAGGAGGCGGAGACGATCATCCTGACGACAGAGCGTGCGGACCCTGAGCGGGCCCGGAAGTTGGAACAGGCAGGAGCCATGATCATCGCATGCGGCGATGGTGAGCGTGTCGATCTCGATCTGGCGATGCAGACGCTTGCGGAGCATGAGATCGCTTCGATCCTGCTCGAGGGAGGCGGCACGTTGAACGGTGCGATGCTGAAGCGGCAACTGATCGACAAGATGTATCTGTTCTATGCGCCGAAGATCATCGGTGGCCGGGAGGCACCGGGCAACTTTGAGCTGGAAGGGATCGCGAAGATGTCTGATGCCTACCGATTGGAGCGGGTCAAGTTCGAGACGTTTGGCGACAATCTGTGCATCATCGGGTATCCCGCATATCCAGGGGAGGAGGGAAGATAATGTTCACGGGAATCATTGAAGAGATCGGCACGATCGGCCGCATCGAACGGTCGGGTCAGGCGATGGTCCTCACCGTACAGGCGAGCAAGATTATGGATGATGTGAAGCTGGGTGACAGCATCGCGGTCAACGGTGTCTGTCTGACGGTCACCCGATTCGACGCCACCTCCTTCACCGTTGATGTGATGCCTGAGACGTTCCGCAAGACCAATCTGCACGAACTCTCCGTGGGCAGTCCGGTGAACCTGGAGCGGGCGATGCCCGCTGATGGCCGCTTCGGTGGACATATCGTCCAAGGGCATGTTGATGGCACCGGCGTGATCGTCGGCCGCAAACGTGAGGACAATGCGGTCGTCTATTCTATCCGAATCCACGATGCTTCGGTCAGCGAAGAGATCGTGCCGCGCGGGTCGATCACGATCGACGGCATCAGCCTGACGGTCGTGCGCATTGAGGACGGGATCGTCCAGGTTTCGATCATCCCGCACACCTTGCAGCAGACGGTGCTGCAGTACAAGCGGGAAGGAGCGACGGTCAACATCGAGACGGATATCATCGGCAAATATATCGCACATCTCCTCACCCGCCGCGGAGCAACCGAGGGAAGAAGCAGCGGCCTTACGTTGTCTATGCTGGCGGAGAACGGATTTGCTTGATTAGGATAGTGGATAGGCATCATGCATAGATGGAGGGATAGAGATGGGAGAAATCAAATTCGACACGATTGAAGAAGCGATCTACGACCTGATCCTGGGTAAGGTGATCATCGTTGTGGACGATGAGGACAGAGAGAACGAAGGAGATTTTGTTGCCCTGGCGGACAAGGCGACCCCGGATGTGATCAACTTCATGGCGAAGGAAGGCCGCGGCCTCGTATGCGTACCCATCACCGAGGAGCGGGCCCATGAGCTGAACCTGCCGCTCATGGTCGACAAGAATACCGATTATCACGGTACGGCGTTCACGGTGTCGGTTGACCATATCGACACAACAACCGGCATATCGGCGTATGAACGAGCTCGGACCGTGCAGGCATTGATCGATCCGAAGTCACTTCCACAGGACTTCCGCAGACCTGGCCACATCTTCCCGCTCATCGCGCGCAAGGGCGGCGTTTTGCGCCGGGCTGGCCATACGGAAGCAGCGATCGATCTGGCCGTGATGTGCGGCGCTTATCCGGCAGCCGTGATCTGCGAGGTTATGAAGGATGACGGCACGATGGCGCGCGTCCCGGACCTGTACGAGATCGCGCAGCGGCATCAACTGAAGCTCATCACGATCAGAGATTTGATCGCTTACCGCAATCAGAAGGAGAAACTCGTGCAACGCGAGGTGGAGGTTCGCTTGCCGACGGATTACGGCGTGTTTCAGGCGATCGCCTATACGAACAAGGTGGACGACAAAGAGCATGTCGCGCTCGTCAAAGGCAAGATTGATCCGAACAAGCCAACGCTTGTCCGCGTCCACTCCGAATGCCTAACCGGCGACGTGTTCCACTCGCACCGCTGCGACTGCGGCCCTCAACTGGCAGCCGCTCTTAAGCAGATCAACGACAATGGCAGCGGCGTGCTCCTGTACATGCGTCAGGAAGGCAGGGGCATCGGCCTGATCAATAAGCTGAAGGCTTATAAGTTACAAGAGCAAGGGCTGGATACGGTCGATGCGAATCTCAAGCTGGGCTTCAAGCCGGATCTGCGGGACTATGGCATCGGCGCTCAGATCCTGAAGGACCTGGGCGTGCGCCAGATCAAACTGATGACGAACAATCCGCGCAAGATCAAGGGACTGGAAGGGTACGGACTTCAGGTCGTGGATCGCATCCCGATCCAGATGGAAGAAAATGAAGACAACTCGAACTACCTGCATACGAAGAAGGATAAATTGGGGCATCTGCTGACATTTTCGACCAAGAATCCCAAATAAGCGAATGATGCTACAACTGCTATCCGATAAACATCTATAAACATCAAACATCTACCCGGCATCTATGAACATTCACACGACCATCCATCAAACGATCAGAAAGGAAGTTGGACATGGCTAGAATCATCGAAGGGCATCTCGTATCGGAAGGATTAAAGTATGGCATCGTGGTAAGCAGATTTAACGAGTTTATTACGAACAAATTGCTTAGCGGAGCAGAGGATGCTCTTCGCCGACATGGCGTCAAAGAAGAAGAGATTACGGTTGCATGGGTCCCTGGAGCCTTTGAAATTCCGCTGATTGCACAAAAGATGGCTGCAAGCGGCAAATATGATGCTATAATAGCACTAGGTGCCGTTATCCGCGGCTCCACATCTCATTACGATCATGTGTGCAATGAGGTGTCCAAAGGAATTGCAGCCGCATCGCAGAAAACAGGCGTGCCTGTGATCTTCGGCGTGGTGACGACCGACACGATCGAGCAAGCGGTGGAACGCGCCGGTACGAAGGCCGGGAACAAAGGTTGGGATGCCGCGATGAGCGCGATCGAAATGGCGAACCTCATGAAGCAACTGTGAACGGCTTAATGCCTTGGAACCTTAACCACGACCTTAGCTGGACTGTTGGCATTGGTATCACCAGCCATTGATCAGACAGATGATATGCCAAGCTGCCGCCAGCGTCCTGAAGGACTAGGTGCCAGCCGAACGTGGATATGTCTGTTTGATTGCGAATCGTATCAGCCATTTACAAGACACGAAGAGGGGCAAGCATGGAGATTCTATATAAATTGGATACTTTCGAAGGGCCTCTGGATCTTCTGCTGCACTTGATCGACAGCCAAGAGATTGACATCTATGATATTCCGATCAGTCAGATAACCGATCAATATATGGCTTACATCGCTACCTGGCAGGAGTATGAGCTTGAGGTGGCGAGTGAATTTCTCGTCATGGCCGCGGAGCTCTTGTCGATCAAGAGCCGCATGCTGCTGCCGAAGCCGCCGGTTATCATCAATGAAGACGGCGAGGAAGAAGCCTATGACCCGCGCGAGGAGCTCGTGCAGCGGCTGATCGAATATCGGAAGTACAAAGCTGCTGCCGATCAGCTCAGAGAGATGGAGGTTGCACGCAGCCAGATCTACACGCGGGCGCCTCTTGATCTGTCGTCCTATATCGCGCATATCGAAGAGAATCCGGTCCAGGATTTTAATCTGACGGATCTTCTGCTTGCTTTCCAAAGAGTGATGCGCCGTTCCTCAGCGCGCGCCACCGTGGCCAAGATCACGCGCGATGAGATATCGGTCAAGGTCCGGATGGTACAGGTGACAGAGTTGCTCGAGAACATGGGCGGTCGTGCGCTGTTCTCCAAGCTCATCGACGAGGACGCGGACCGGACGGAGATCGTGGTCACATTTCTCGCATTGCTCGAACTGATCAGGAGAAAACGTGTCACCTGTTATCAGCACAAGCTGTTCGACGATATCGTCATCCAACTTCGTGAGGCAGGGGGAGATTATGAATTACCGGCAGATGAAATCAGTTATTGAGGGGCTGTTGTTTGCCGCTGGCGATGAAGGTCTGGATGTCAAGCAGATCGCGGAAATCCTGGAGGAAAGCGATGAGCTTGTTGCGGATCTGGTACAGGATCTGAAGAATGACCTTCGCCGCGATGGACGCGGCATCCAGATCGTGGAGATCGCTGGCACCTATCAGATGACAACGTTGCCCGAACATGCCCCTTTCTTCGAACGGATGGCTTATTCGCCTACGCATGCGACCTTGTCCCAGGCAGCGCTGGAGACGCTGGCGATCGTCGCCTACAAGCAACCGATCACGCGTATCGAGATCGAGGAGGTGCGCGGTGTCAAGTCCGAGCGGCCGATCCATACGTTGGTTGCGAAGCAACTCATCCAGGAAGTGGCGAGAGCGGACGTCATCGGGCGGCCGATCCTATACGGGACGACCAAGCAATTCCTTGACTACTTCGGTTTGAAGTCGCTAAACGACCTGCCAGTGCCGCCGGACTTCGACGCGGAGACGCTGGCAGAACAGACGAGAGATCTGTTCGAACGCTTGGGCGACCGGCAACTGACGATCGACGATCTGGAAGAACGCATGAACAGCTAAATAACGCGCATACTATCCCTTGAGAGAATTTCCTTTCAAGGGATTTTTTGTTTGGTGCCGAGGCATTACCGTAGGAGGACACAGATCGCAGGAGGACAAGCATGGAAGGATGGATCGTTGCCATTATCATCATCATAGCGGGGCTGGTGGCTGCGTTCCTGTCATGCGATCTGGAGGTCAAGATTCGCATCAGACGGGAGCAGGAGAATGACCACATCGAGTTTCACATCCGCTGGTTGTATGGCCTGGTGCGCCGCAGCATCGAACTTCCCGAATTGAAGCTCAAAGGCTTACAAGGTCTCGCCGTCAAGGAGAAGCAGGTGAATGAGCGAAACGTGAACGTCGTGGAAGAAAAGAAGCTCAAGATCGACCGGGACGTGTTGATGAACGGCTATGAAAAATTGATGATGTTGATTCGCCATACGCTCGGCCTGTCCAGATGGATGAAACAAACGTTCAGCAAGGTGCGCTGTTATGAATTGCTCTGGCACACGCAGATCGGCACGGGGGACGCAGTGGATACCGCGACCTTGACGGGGCTTGCCTGGAGCCTGAAAGGTTCGATCATCGGTTATGTGTCGAAGCATATTCGTCTCCGCATCCTTCCGAAACTGGTCATTCTCCCCAAATATAATGAGAAGCTTTTTGCGACCCGTTTCAACAGCATCCTTAAGCTGCGCACCAGCTATGCGCTGATCGCCGTTATCTTGCTTGCCGTTCGCTTGCTGCGGGCCAGAGGCGGAGCCAAGGCATGGAGGAAAGCGTTCTTCAGGCAGGCTCCGACTACTATCTTTGTGCTGCTCATGAGCCAGTTCATCATAATCTGACGGCAAGTGGTCACACTATACATGAGTATTTCATTTCCGAGGAGGTAGTCAGGCAATGGACCATCCTATACAAGGCCTTATGAAGACGGCTATGGAAAATATTCGCGAAATGGTCGATGTGAACACGATCGTTGGAGATCCAGTTGAAACCAAAGATGGAAGTGTAATCCTTCCAATATCTAAAGTGGGATTCGGCTTCGCAGCGGGCGGGAGCGAATTCGTCATCGACGGCGATCAACATACGACGACCGATCCGCAAGGGCACAATGCCAACATCTATCATCCGTTCGGCGGCGGCGCTGGCGGCGGCGTCTCGATCACCCCGATCGCTTTCCTCGTTGTGTCTCCATCGGGTGTGAATGTCGTACCGCTGGACACGCAGAGCCATCTGCTCGACAAGATTATTGATTCGGCACCTCAACTGGTGGACAAATTGTCCGGCATGCTGAAGAAAAGCAACCAACCAAAGGATCAACTGACGAATCCGCCGGCAACAACGCAATCAGAACCCACGACGGTCATGTAAACATATGGAAGCCAGCTAAGGCCAGAAGCTCTGAATCAAAGCGTTTCATCCAATCAAACTTCACACTTGCGGCTCAATCAATCATCACTGCCCTTACGGGGCAGTTTTTTCATGGGGACAAATTTGAATATCGGACCTGGATAAGCATATACATGTACAAGACTGAGGACCAAGCGCTGCGGATTCCATGCTCAGGAGGGAATTATGAGAAAATCAGTAATTGTATTGGCGATCCTATCAATTTGGATGCTGGTATGTCCGATCTCGGCTTCCGCCAACCATACGGAAGGCCCGCCTCCCATCAGTACGCATGCCCAAGCAGCCGCGCTTATCGATGTTGGTTCCGGGCGCATCCTATACAGCTATCATGGCGATGAGCGATTGCTCATCGCCAGCCTGACGAAGATCATGACGGCGATTGTGGCCATCGAAAACGGCAATCTCGAAGATATCGTCAAGGTGAGCCGTTCAGCGGTTGGCAAGGAAGGCTCATCGATCTATCTCAAGGAAGGCCAGGAAATGTCTCTTCATCATTTGCTTTACGGTCTCATGCTCCGCTCCGGCAATGATGCGGCAACCGCAATTGCCGAGCATGTCGGAGGGAGCCAGCAAGGTTTCGTCTTTATGATGAACGCCAAAGCGGCCGAGCTGGGCCTCATGAATACGTCGTTTCGGAACCCCCATGGATTGGATATGGAAGGCCATTACTCCAGCGCTGAGGACCTGGCCAAGCTCACCGCGTACGCGCTGAAGAATCCAACCTTTCGCGAGATCGTCTCCACGAAGGTGAAGCGTGTGCCGAATCCCGGAGAGAGATGGGATCATGTCTGGTACAACAAGAACAAGATGCTCTCGCTGTACGAAGGGGCGGACGGAGTGAAGACCGGTTATACGAAGGCTGCGGGACGGGGACTAGTCAGTTCGGCAACGCGGGACGGCAGGCAGCTCGCCGTTGTAACGATCAATGACGGTAGCGACTGGGTGGATCATGCTAAGTTGCTCGATTGGGGCTTTCGTTACTTCGCGAATCACAGGCTGATCGCTGAAGGGGAAGAGGTGCCAGATACTCCATATGTGGCGGCCAGGTCTTTCTATTATCCCCTCTATGAAGGGGAGATCGAGCACGTCTCTCACGAGGTCGTTTTGGAGCCGACGAACAGCGTTGATTACCGTCTTGGTGAGCTTGGGAGGGTCCATTTTTATCTCGATGGCCAGTTCATCGGCAGTGTGCCATTGGCCAATAAGCCGCAAGATGATGCGAACACCTCGGCGCAAGCCGCAGCGGATGCGTCTTACTTCGCCAAGCTGAGGCAGGTTGTGACGAAGCTGTTTACGTTGCGTTAATCTGGATTGGATGCGAGGATTGCGGCGGATGAACGTAAGTCCGGATGCGCTGCATGTGATCAATGGGGGAGGGTGAGGCACAGTGGTGAATTGGATATGGCTGTTCTTCATCGTGTGCGGTTTTATCATTGGTGCGATCAACGGCAGGATCGAACAAGTTACAGAAGCGGCCTTCGAAGGAGCGAAGACCGGGGTTTCCGTATGCATGGGCTTAATCAGCGTGCTTGTATTTTGGCTTGGCCTGATGAAGATCGCGGAGCAAGCAGGGCTGTTGCAGAAGCTCGGAACGCTGCTTCGGCCATTGATTCGTCTGCTGTTTCCGACTGTTCCCAAGGATCATCCGGCGATCGGTTACATCATCACCAATATGAGCGCCAACATCCTGGGGCTTGGTAATGCGGCTACACCGATGGGCATCAAGGCGATGCAGGAACTGCAGAAGCTGAACGGCAACAAGACGGTGGCGAGTGCCGATATGTGCACGCTGCTGGCGCTCAATACAGCAAGCGTCACGATCATCCCCACGACGCTCATCGCGATCCGCATGAACTTTGGCTCGGCCAATCCGACCGAGATTGTCGGCACGACCCTGCTTGCCACCCTGATCGCGACGACGGCAGCCATTCTTGCTGACAAATGGTACCGATACCGTTACGCGCTCAGGCCTCCAAAGGAGTGAACCGCTTGTACGCTCTCGTATCTGCGATATCCATGTGGGCGATCCCGGTGATGATCGCCTTTATTCCTCTCTATGCAGCCTTCAGGAAAGTTCCCGTCTATGAGACGTTCGTGGACGGTGCGAAGGACGGTTTCGACACCGCTGTTAAGATTATCCCGCACCTCGTTGGCATGATGACAGCGATCAGCATCTTTCGGGCATCTGGAGCGCTGGATATGATTGTCTCCGCTGTCCAGCCTCTGCTGGATATGTTCGGCGTTCCAGGAGAAGTGCTGCCGCTCGGCATCCTGCGTACGATCACCGGAGCGGGTTCGCTGGCGTACGCCACGGACCTGATCCAGGAGCATGGGCCGGATTCGCTGATCGGGCGCATCGCTTCGACGATTCAGGGCAGCACGGATACGACGCTGTACGTCATAACGGTTTATTTCGGCGCTGTTGGCATCCGCAACTCCCGTTATGCGATCAAGGTTGGCCTGTTCTCCGATCTGGTCGGCTTTATCGCCGCGATCGCCATCTGCATGCTTGTTTTCGGAGGCTGAAAGCAGTGGCGAGGTTCTATGTGGCTGTGGGCTTGTTTGTTAGATGACGATGGAGGATGAGTGCCTGTCGGCGGAGTCTGTACCCAATAACCCTAACCCGACAAATGCTGCATCTGCCTTCACTTGTGATTTTCCTTCAGGATGGTTATGATTAGACTGAGGTGTATAACTGATGGAGAGATTGCAGAAGGTGTTGGCACAAGCTGGTGTGGCATCACGCCGTAAATGCGAAGAACTGATCCTTGCGGGCAAAGTCGAGGTCAATGACCAGGTCGTCACGACTCTCGGCGTGAAGGTGGACCCGGCAACAGATGTCATCAAAGTAAATGGTAAGCCAATCAAGGCTGAGAAGAAAATATACGTTATGTTACATAAGCCCAAAGGGGTTATTACCAGCGTATCCGATCCGCGGGGCAGACGTGTCGTCACAGACTACCTGAAAGGGATCGAGGAGCGCGTATACCCTGTCGGCAGGCTCGATTACGACACGGAGGGCTTGCTGCTGCTCACAAACGATGGAGAACTTGCCAACTTGCTCACGCATCCGAAGCATCACGTGCCAAGAACCTATCTCGCCTATGTAAAGGGTGTGCCGCATGGCGATGTTCTGGACAAGTTGCGTCAAGGCGTCATGCTGGAAGACGGCATGACGGCGCCTGCGGAGGTCGAATACCATGATGTTTCGCCGGATAACAAGCAGTCCGTCATCAGCATCACGATCTATGAGGGTCGTAACCGTCAGGTGCGGCGCATGTTTGAGAAGGTGGGGTATCCGGTTTACCGGCTGAAGCGTATCCAGTTCGGCACGCTGTTCCTGCACGGGCTGCCGCGCGGCAAGTACCGTTTGCTAAGACCCGAAGAGGTTAAGGAACTCAGTGACTCTGCTCACAAGACATATAACGTTCACAATTCATAGCTATGGTTCCTTCCATTTTTCGATATAATGGGGATTGAGGTGAGGGGCCATGGCACGCAATAGATGGGTGCAATTGACGATCTTAGCCGTCATCATCGCCGCTGGTGTGTTCACGATCGGCGCGAATCTGAGCAAATCACCTGCACCAGAGGTTGGGGAATCAGCGCCGAACTTTGCTTTGTACGGGTTGGACGGAGCCAAGTACGAGTTGAATGACTTTATAGGCCATCCCATCGTGTTGAACTTTTGGGGAAGTTTCTGTGAACCTTGTGTGAGGGAAATGCCGCTCATTCAGAAGAAGTACGAGGAATACCGTGACTCCGGACTCGTGGTGCTGGGCGTCAACTTGGATGAGAGCACCGTGACGATCAACAACTTCATAAGAGGAATGAACATCACATTCCCGATCCTGTTAGATAAAAATGTGGTGCGGAAGCAATACGGGGTATACAATTATCCGACAACGTTCTTCATCGATGAGAAAGGCATCATCCGACAGGAGATCGTCGGCGAGATGAATGAGGGTTCGCTTCCGTCGCACGATATTGAAAAAGCCATCAAGCGCCTGCTGTACGGCTGATATAGCCGCCCGCAGGTCTTGTTGTGTTACAGCAGGGAGGAACCTAGGCGTTGCTGACTAATACCAAATGTGAATGCGGACATCAGAATCCGGTCGGAACCGTGCTGTGTGAAGCATGCGGTCTGCCGGTGCAGCAAGAGGTTGCAGAGTCCAGCGGACTCTTGGAGATGCGTTATGAGGGGGCTGCGAGGCGATCGCAGAAGTCCAATCCCAAATTGCTGGACCGCATATGGAATTTCTTCTCGTCAGTGAAGGTAGCCGTATATCTGATCATCATCACTTTGCTAATGTCGATACTCGGCACGCTGCTGCCGCAGGTCAACGTGGTGCCGAGCTATGATCCGGCCGGCTATTATGCCGAAGAATACGGCAAGATCGGTGAGTTGTATTATGCGCTTGGGCTCGCGGATACGTTCGGAAGCTGGTGGTACAAGGGCTTGATCCTGATGATCGCTGCTTCCCTCATTATATGCAGTCTGGACCGGATCATTCCTTTGTACAAAGCGCTGAAGAAACAGCAGCCGGTGAAGCATGAAACATTCCTGAAACGGCAGAGGGTGCTGTACATCGGCGAGGTGGACGATGCGGAGAAATGGCTGAAGCAGGCGGAGGAAGTGATCCGTTCACGCAGATACCACGTGACGCGTGAAGGAACTTCGCTGCTTGGTGAGAAGAACCGATTCAGCAGATGGGGCCCGTACATCAATCACGTTGGGCTGATCATCCTGCTCGCCGCGCTGCTCACAAGAGGCTTGCCGGGATGGTATATGGAGCAGGGCATATCGGTCAATGAAGGGCAGACGGTCCATATTCCCGGCACCGACTATTATCTGAAGAACCTCAAGTTCACCGAGGTCAAAGAGGTCGGCCCTCATGTCAGCGGACAAGAGCTGCAGTTTGCTTTCGAGACGGAAGCGATTCTCTACCAGTGCGTTGCGGATTGCAACAATCCGTTCGCCGAGCCGCAACTGGAGGAAGTTCTGCACCATACGATCCGTCCCAATGAGCCGCTGAAGTACGACGGCTACTTGATCTATCAGATCGACTATGCCTACTCTCCGCAGGCGACGGTCATGACGTTGGACGTCGTGAAGGATGGGGAGTCTATCGGTAAGCTTGAGCTCAATCTGGCGGATCCCGCATCTTCGTATCAACTTGGTGACGTATCCGTTCAACTGACCGGATATTATCCGGAACTGACGAGCGTAGATGGAGCTCCGGCGACGAGATCAAGGCTGCCGAACAATCCGGCATTTATTTTTGACCTAACGTATACAGACGGAACGGCTGAGCAATACTTCGTCGTGCCGTTTCAACAATACCAGACGCGCATCAGCGGCGCGGAGGATAGCGAGCCGCTCACTTTCGAGATTGGCGGCATGGAGGCTTCCTTCTACAGCTCGTACCTGATGGTCAAGGTAGAGCGGGCATTGCCGTTTGTGCTCACTGGAGCTTTGATCTTCCTGTTCGGCGTAGTCATCGGCCTGTACTGGCAACACCGCCGCATCTGGGTACGCATCGACGGTTCGAGACTGATCGTCGCTGCCCATACGAACAAGAACTGGTACGGACTGCGTGATGAACTGGCGAAGATTCTGCACAAGACCGGCATCGAGATCGATGCCAAATCGTTGGATAATAGCGGGGTGGGCAAATCGTGAGTGTAGAACAAACAGCAGCATTGCTTGATCTGAGCAGTAACTTTTTGATGCTAGCATTTGTTATGTATAACCTGGCGTTCATCGTATTCGGCATATCGGTGCTGGGCAAGCGTTGGAGCAATCGGGATGCTGGCAGCCACGGGCGCCGCTGGGGCGGAATCGGTTTATGGATAGCGATTCTCGGATTGCTCGCGCATGCCACTTTTACCGGTCTGAGATGGGCCGCTTCAGGACATATCCCGGTCTCGAATCTGTACGAATTCCTGACCTTCTTCGGCATGATGGTGGTACTCGCGTTTGTCGTTATCTATATGATCTATCGCAAGCCTCTCATTGGCTTGTTCGCCATGCCGCTCGCGGTTGTGATCGTCGCATATGGTGCCGTCTTCCCGAGCGCCGTTACGCCGCTGATCCCGCAGTTGCAGAGCATCTGGCTGTATATTCACGTGACGCTCGCCGCACTTGGGGAAGCTTTCCTGGCGGTTGGCTTCGCTGCGGGATTCATGTATCTTCTGCGCACGGTTAATTTTCAAGACAGGACCAAATCAGGCAAGCGGAAGATCCGCGGCATAGAATATACACTGGTTGCACTGGTCACGCTGATCGCTTTCATCGTGCTGGTCTTCTCCTTCAACGGAGCCGGATATCGCGCGGAGTTTCTGCAGACGGTTACGGAGGAAGATGACCTGGGCAGACCGGTGGAAGTGGAGCAAACCGTTACCTATGTGTTGCCGCCAATCGTCAAGCCGCATAACAGTGTTCAGGTGGAGATGCAGCCATTCCTCGGCATGCAAGAGCCGCTGTTCGAGGCACCTGGTTGGATGCAGGGCGTAAACGCTGGACGTAAGCTGAATACGATCATCTGGTCACTCGCCACCGGCCTCATCCTCTACGGACTGATCCGTCTGATCATTCGCAGGCCGCTGGGCGCAGTAGTCAGCCCGATCATGAACGGGATCGATGAGCAGGATCTGGATGAGATCAGCTACCGGGCCATCGCGATCGGCTATCCGATCTTTACGCTCGGTGCCCTGATCTTCGCCAGCATCTGGGCGCATCAGGCATGGGGACGCTTCTGGGCATGGGACCCTAAGGAAACATGGGCGTTCATCACCTGGTTGTTCTACACGGCTTATCTTCATCTGCGGTTGTCCCGCGGTTGGCAAGGGACAAAATCCGCCTGGATGTCCGTTATCGGGTTCCTGATCATCATGTTTACTCTGATCGGTGTCAACCTGGTCATCGCAGGTCTGCACTCCTATGCAGGCGTTTAATATTCGGAGGTGAACGGTCGTATGGAGGATAAAGAGCTTCATATTCTGGTTGTGGACGATGAAGAACGAATTCGCAGATTGCTTCGCATGTATCTCGAGAAGGAAGGATTCACCATCACCGAGGCTGCGGACGGGGAAAGCGCGCTTAAGCTGGCGCTGGACAATGACTATGATCTGATCTTGCTCGACCTGATGCTGCCTAAGATGGACGGCATCGAAGTGTGCGCCAAGCTTCGTCAGACGAAGATGACGCCGGTGATCATGCTCACGGCGCGCGGGGAAGAGTCCAATCGCGTGCACGGCTTCGAAGCGGGAGCCGATGATTATGTGGTTAAGCCATTCAGTCCCCGCGAAGTGATCTATCGCGTCAAGGCGATCCTGCGGCGCACGTCGTCCAGCAGGGCCGTGTCCAATGGCAACTCGAGCAATAACATCGTTTTCCCGCATCTTGTGATCGAACATGACGCTCACCGCGTCATCGCGGGTGGTGTCGAGGTCAGTCTGACTCCGAAGGAATATGAATTGCTCCATTACCTCGCATCATCGCCAGACAAAGTATTCTCCAGAGAACAACTGCTAAGGGATGTCTGGAATTACGAATTTTTCGGCGACTTGAGAACGGTCGACACACATGTGAAGCGGCTGCGCGAGAAGCTGACGAAGACTTCTCCGGAAGCAGCGGCCATGATCACAACAGTATGGGGAGTCGGTTACAAGCTTGAGGTGCCGAGATAATGATGAAGTTCCTCAGAAGCATCGTTGGCAAGCTGTGGCTGACGATCATCGGCCTGGTCATCATCGTGCTGGCGATTCTCGGGATGTTCCTGATCGAGTATATCGAGCTGACCTTTGCTGATTCAGCTCCAATCAAAAATCTGTTCATCATCACGGGTATCATTGGTTTCTCCATGACGACCTTCTTCGCGCTGTTTCTGTCGAGCCGCATTACAAGGCCGCTTATCCAGTTGAAGGAAGCGGCGGAGCATGTCTCGCGGGGAAACTACAACAAGCGTATCGCTTACACGTCCAGCGACGAGCTGGGGGAATTGGCCAATGCGTTCAACAATATGGCCGAGCAACTGCAGCGTTTATTCGATGCGTTGCAGCATGAGAAAGAGCATCTGTCCAGCATTCTCAGCAGCATGAGCGATGCGGTGGTGACGTTTGATGCCAGCGGCAACGTCATCCTGACCAATCCGAAGGGTTCCGAGTTGATGGAAGCATGGAAGGATATCGGCTGGGAAGGCGAGTCGACACATCCCGCCGCCTCGAATCTGATGTCGGGAGGAACGGTGCCGAAGCCGTTGCTCGCGCTGTTCGATTCCATCGCGAATGGATCTGAAGAACGCGTCACCAAGTTAAATGTTCTGAATACGGTCTGGTCGGCCGTTGTCACGCCGCTATACAGCGATGAACATCTGCGCGGAGCCGTAGCCGTGTTGCGGGACGTGACGGAGGAGCACAAGCTGGATAAGCTGCGTAACGACTTCCTGGCCAACGTCTCTCATGAGCTTCGCACACCGATCTCCATGGTGCAGGGATACAGCGAAGCGCTGTTGGATGATATTGCGGCTTCTCCGGAGGAGCAGAGGCAGCATGTGCAGATCATTCATGAGGAGTCGCTCAGGATGGGAAGGTTGGTGAAGGACCTGCTTGACCTAGCGAAGATGCAGTCCGGCCATCTGGAGATGCATTTCGATCGTTTGGTCTTGCAGGAGCTTCTGCATCGAGTCGAACGCAAGTACATGCCGATCGCACGGGACAGGGGCATCCTGCTGGAGTTCGAAATGCCGGAGCAACCGCTTGTGATGAACCGGGCGGACGAAGGGCGTCTGGAGCAGGTGCTCACCAATCTGCTGGACAATGCGATCCGTCATACACCGTCCGGCAAGCGAATACGTTTGAACGCACAGTCGGAAGTCCTAAGCGATGCTTCTTGGATCAAGCTCGATGTAGCGGACGAGGGGCAGGGGATCGACGAGAGCGATTTGCCTTATATCTTCGAGCGTTTTTACAAGGCGGACAAGGCCCGTACTCGCGGGATGAACGGGGGAACGGGACTGGGACTGGCGATCGTCAAGCACTTCGTGGATGCGCATGGCGGACGGATAAACGTGTGGAGCAAAGTCGGTGAAGGGACCACATTTACGATCCATCTGCCTGCCGATTGATCTATACCATAACTGTAACGGATAACGAATAAAGGCGGTGCTCAGGAATCTTCCTGAGCACCGCCTTTTGCTTCATGGCTTCCTACCACGATGTCATCTCAACAAACGGAGTCCGTTCAGGATGACTAGGATCGTACTGCCTTCATGTCCGATGACGCCGAACGGCAGGGCCAGCGATTGCGTGAAGTTCGAGATGATGAGCATGAGGATGACGGCGATCGAGAACACAATATTCTGCTTCACGATACGGTTCATGCGTTTCGACAGCTTAATCGCATATGCCAGCTTCTCCAGATCGTTCTTCACGAGGATCACATCTGCCGTCTGCATCGCAACGTCCGTGCCTTCTCCCATGGCAACGCCAACATCGGCGGTAGCAAGAGCTGGCGCATCATTGATGCCGTCTCCAACCATGGCAACCGTACGGTAGCGTTGCTTCAACTTCTTCATCTCGGTGACCTTATCCTCGGGCAGACATTCTGCTGCGTAGCTGTCGATTCCGCTCTCCGCAGCGATAGCAGCAGCAGTCGAACGGCTGTCACCGGTGATCATCATCGTATGGATGCCAGCCTTGCGCAGCGTCCGGATCGCATTCACCGATTCGTCGCGAATGACGTCCTTCAGCGCGATGACGCCGGCGATGCCCCGGTTATCCCGCACATAGACGATGGTTTTCCCTTGTTGTTCGAGCCTTGCGCCGATGCCGGCGCAGAAGTTCTCCGCATCAGCCCGTCCAACAAAATCCGCCTTGCCGGCCATCCAGGTTTCGCCTTCTACTTCAGCTTGAATGCCGTAACCGGCGATGTCTTCCATGTTTACCGCTTTGGGTATCACTGCGCCGCGAGCTTCCGCAGCTCGGACGATTGCCGATGCCAGCGGGTGATTAGAATAACGCTCGATTGCCGCAACGTTCCGCAGCAGCTCGCCTTCATCCAAGTCCTCGCGGGCGAATACATCGGTGACCTGAGGCATGCCTCTGGTCAGTGTTCCGGTCTTGTCGAAGGCAACAGCCTCCAGCTTGCCCAGTTTCTCAAGATGCACGCCGCCTTTGAACAGGATGCCATGACGGGCGCCGTTCGAGATTGCGGACAGAGTCGCAGGCATGATCGAAGCGACCAGTGCGCAAGGGGATGCGACGACAAGCAGCACCATCGCACGGTACAACGTTTCTTGCCAGGTCCATCCGAGAGCGTAGTGGGGAAGCACCATCATGATGCCGACCAGCACAAGCACAACCTTGACATAAGTGCCTTCAAACCGCTCGATGAATTGCTGTGCCGGGGATTTCTCGCTCTGTGCCGATTCCACCATGCGGATGATCTTCTGAAACAGCGACTGGCTGCTTGGTTTCGTCATGACGAGCGTGATGCTGCCGCGCATGTTGACGGTTCCTGCGAACACCTCATCGCCGGCTTGCTTCGTCACTGGCATCGATTCACCTGTAAGCGCAGATTCATCGATATAAGTGGTGCCTTCCTGGATCGTGCCGTCAACCGGAATCCGTTCCCCTGGCTTGACCAGCACGATATCGCCAACCATCAAGTGCTTAACCGAGACAATCTCTTCGCTGCCATTATGGATTCGCACAGCCGTTTCGGGTTGGAGATTGAGTAGCGCGGATATTTCTTTACGGCTCTTATCCATGGTGTAGCTTTCGAGCGCGCCGCTCAGGGCGAAGATGAAGATCAAGATGGCGCCTTCGGACCAATAACCGATGGCCGCAGAGCCGATGGCAGCCAGCACCATGAGCAACTCCACATTGAGCTGTTTCTCAGTAAGCGTGTTCTGGATGCCTTCCTTGGCCTTGGCGTATCCGCCAATCAGATAAGCGGAGATGTATGTGATCACAGTTGCAGTTTCCAACTGTTCGTGGCTTAAGTACCATCCGATTGCGATGAGCACGCCGCTGACCAAAGCAGCAATCAGTTCAATATGAGGCTTGATTTTTCTGAACCACGACGGTTCCTTCCAACGGAGCGGACTGCGATAGATCTTGGTCGTATTGGAATTGGCATTCATCGTACTCGCCTCCTTGTGTACAGTGTAACACAGAAGAGGCATCTTTTCAATAATAATTCTAAAATAATAATTATTATAGATAATGAGACTCATTATCAATGGAGCGAGAAATATTATCACTATCAATAAGAAAAAAGAAGGAACGGAATGTCCGTTCCTTCTGGAGTTCGCTGAATCATGGATTACAGCAAGATCTCTTTCACCGATTCGATATCAGGCAGATTGCTCAGCTCTTGGATGGCTTCCTTCGGAGCCGGCTTGTCCACCGTCAGCACCATGATCGCCGAACCGCCGACAACCTTGCGGCCGACCTGCATCGTTGCGATGTTCGTGTTGCTGTTGCCGAGAACTGAGCCGAGACGGCCGATGATGCCTGGCTTGTCGTTATGCGCTACGAGGATGATATTGCCTTCCGGCGATACGTCAACCGGATATTGATCGATCTTGACGATGCGTGGGCCATAGCCGTTGAGCAAGGTACCTGCGATCACTCGCTCTGTCTTGCCGGAGCGGAGGGTAACCGTGATCAGATTGGTGAAGCCCTTCGAGACGCTTGACTTCTCGCGAATGATGTTGACATCCCGGATCTTGGCCATATGCATGGCGTTGATGATGTTGACATCCGATCCGAGATGTTGGCTGAGTACGCCTTTGACAATATAGCGGGTGAGAGGAGCGGTATCGACTTCTGCCAGCTCGCCCGAGTAATTGACCACGATCTCCTGCGGTGCGCTGTCTGCCATCTGCGACAGGAACTTACCCATCCGCTCGCCGAGTTGGAAGTAAGGCTGCAGCTTCGCCATGACGTTCGCTGGCACAGGCGGCATATTGACCGCGTTCTTGAACGGTTCGTCGCGCAGAATGTGCAGCACTTCCTCCGCCACATCGATGGCGACGTTCTCCTGGGCTTCAACGGTCGAAGCGCCGAGGTGAGGAGTGACGATGATCTTCGGATGATTCAGGAATGGATGATCAGGCTTCGGCGGTTCTTCTACGAACACGTCGAACGCTGCTCCAGCCACGATGCCTTCGTCGATCGCTTCGACGAGAGCCTGTTCATCGATGATGCCGCCGCGAGCGCAGTTGATGATGCGTACGCCTTTCTTCATCTTGGCAAACTGCGGCTTGGACAGGAGATTACGCGTTTCATTGGTCAGCGGCGTATGCACCGTGATGAAATCCGCTTGTTCGCAGATCTGATCGATCGTCGCCAGCGTGACGCCCATCTTCTCCGCACGATCTTCCGTCAGGAATGGGTCGTATCCGAGGATCTCCATGCCGAACGCCTTAGCGCGTTTTGCAACTTCGCTGCCGATCCGTCCCATGCCGATGACGCCGAGCACCTTGGCGCGCAATTCAACACCAACAAACGACTTGCGGTCCCATTCGCCGGAGATGGTCTTCTTGTAAGCTTGCGGAATATGGCGGGCAAGAGCCATCATCATCGCGAAGGTGAGTTCGCAGGTGGCAATCGTATTGCCGTCCGGAGCATTGATGACGATGATGCCTTTCTGGGTGGCTGCTTCCAGATCGATATTGTCCACCCCAACGCCGGCGCGGCCGATGACTTTCAGCCGGTTCGCAGCTTCCATGATGCGAGCTGTCACTTTGGTCTGGCTGCGCACGAGCAACGCGTCATATTCGCCGATGATGGACACGAGCTCGTCTTCGGTCAAGCCGGTTTTCTTGTCCAGAGCTACATCAGGCGCATCCATGAGCTTCTGCAATCCATGATCGCTGATCGGGTCGGACACAAGTACTTTAAACATTGGTTTAACTCCTCCTATGCCTTCATTACTTGGATATGAAATAAAAAACCCTCAATCCCTACACCTATTGCGTCGTAAGGGACGAGAGTATGCTTCGTGGTACCACCCTTGTTCGCCATCCGTTCGCACGAATGACCTCTACTGGTCCTAAGACCAAACAGATAACGGTTGTTACCGGCTGCGCCTAGTAGGGAGGAGACCTGTTCAGCGCAGCGACTCCGGAATGCTGGAAGCTATCAAGCACACCACCGATTCGCACCAGCCATCGGCTCTCTGAGGGTTGTCCAAGATAGTCGTTTCCTTCATCGTCGTTCGACTTGATGTTGCAATTTTTCATTAATGTAACATCTGACGAGTGGTGTGTCAATAGTATGCATAACACTCGTCAGACGCCGGTTTCTCTTACTTGGAAGCCTCGTAGCGCTTCTTGCATTCTTCATACAACTGTGCGGCGAAAGCAGCATCCTTGAAGCCTTTGACCTCAACCTTCTTGTTCTCCAGGTCTTTGTAACGGAGGAAGAAGTTCTCGATCTCCTTCAGCGTGTGAGGAGCAACATCATCCAGGCTCTTCACATGGTTCCAGCGCGGATCTTTCGTTGGAACGCCGATCAGCTTCTCGTCTTCCTCGCCATTGTCCACCATCAGCATCACACCGATGATGCGCGTATTGATGACGCAGCCTGGGAACGTAGGATTGGTCACAAGCACAAGCACATCGAGCGGGTCACCGTCAAGTGCCAGCGTGCCTTCCAGATAGCCGTATTCGGCAGGATATCTCATCGAACCGTACAGGACGCGATCGAGTACGAATTGTCCCTTTTCCTTGTCGAACTCATATTTGTTCTGGCTTCCTTGAGGAATTTCGATAAATGTGTCGACCACTAGATTAGACATGTTCATCCTCCTAATTGTCAAATCAGAGTAAACCAATAGGATTTACTGATTGGTGCAAATACCATTTCTTATTGTAATGAAAAAGGGAGTTATTTGCAATCATTTTCCTCATCAAATCCCAACATTATTCAACAGTGTGCCGTTCATCAATCGCAATATCCGACGACATAAAAAACATCTCTCCGTTATTCCTATGAACGACGTGAGAGATGTTGGTTATGACCGGCCATGCATTTACGTCCAGGCATCATTGCTGCGGTTCGAAGTAGAATGGGAGTTGCGGCTTAACTTCATCTTGGAAGTACATATCCTTATAAGTGAAGTAATCGCCGGAACGAACCGCATTGGTACTGTGCAGGAGCTTCACCGCTTCATCCAGCTTGCTCAGCCCGAGATTGCTGGCTGTGCCATTGTCGATCATTGAGGCAAGTACAGCCGTCATGTCTTGAGGCGTGTAGTTGCCAAACAAGTTGTTGCTGGCCAAGGCATTGGCGACAATGCTGTTCTGCACGTTGAACGGCAAGGAGAACCATGTGCTAAGCGACATGCCTGTATCGGCCAATTGATCGATGCCTTCCAGCTCCACGACTACAGAGTCATGCCATTTGACGATCGCTTCATAATACTCGGCCTGAGCTTGTGCGGCATAATGGATCGCGTCGGTGATATAGGCATCGCCAAGCAAGGATTGAACCAGCTCGCGGCCGCTTACGTCTAAGGATTGCGCCCGCTTATCCGCCTCCTGGAACAGCCTCAAGGCTCTGAGATAGTTAGTCTGCGCATCCTTGAGCAGCGGCGATTGGTTCGGAACAACCATCACTTCGACCGAGGTGTATACTTCGGAAGCCATCTTGCTTAACTTCTTGATCGCTTCCACACCTCTTGTGTCCTGCCCGCTGGCGATGTCATTGATCGCCGTTACCCAGGATGTTTGAAATGTGCGAAACGGGTAGTATACGTTATAATAAAAAGAAACAAGGTGTTGCTGGTGGTAGGACGAAAGTTCCTCCTCCTGGACGTCCTCTTCCATTAAAGCTTGCAGCTTGAGTTCGTAGTCTTCCGCTGCTTTGGTTTTGCCGACGTTCACTCCGTAGAAGAAAGCGACGATGATGCAAAAAAACATAAAGATAAACAAGAATGCGATTAAGTAGTCCGTGCTCGTCAACTTTTTCCCCATGAGCTGCCTCCTTGGTCAATTTCTGTCACGGCATGGTGGGAGCTATCCCAAACTGGCATTGTGACTGTACATGGTCTCTATTATTTTATCGGAAAGCAGGACGTTTTTTTTCAGCATGAATCACCTTGTCCGCCAAAGTAATGTATCATGTTGCATGGGTCAGTTTCAAATTTATCAAGCAAGAAGGAGTAGTTCGATGAGTCCGTACCAATTCGATGGCAAGGATACAAACATAAGCGAAGCGGAAGAAGAAGTGGCTGTTTCCGTTGAGCAACTGCCGCCTCGCTTCGTTAAACATGCTGCCAAGAAATCAAGGAAAGCACGCTATTACGCGATCGCTTTCCTATGGTTATTCATCCTCTTGACAGCGGCGTTGATCGTGTGGGGATATCGCCATACCTGATGGACTTCATCGCCATGCGGTTCAGCCTGCCTGTTCATCTTCCGGGGGCTCGATCTGGATCTTGTGCGGATCGACGAAGGAGTAACCTTCTTCTTCGAGCTTGGTCAGGAGTTCATCCATCGCTTCAACCGTCCATTGCAGTTCATGCATCAGGATATTGCTGCCCGGTCTGAGTTGCTTGAAGACGTTGGCGATCACCGCTTCGGAAGTTTGCTGGCCGGACTCCCAATCGAGAGAGCCGTTCGACCAGGTCATGAACAACATGCCTTGATCTTTCACATACTCTCGCAGGAATTCGTTGGACGCGCCATGCGGCGGGCGGAAGAACACCGGACGCTCGCCGACCGTCTCTTCCACGATCCGCTGCACATCGTCAATTTGCTGGCGGATCGTCTCCTCGGATTCTTTCTTCAGATTGATATGGTCCCAGGAGTGGTTGCCGATCGCGTGCCCTCTGTCGTAGATGAGCTTCAGCAGATCCGGATTGGCCTTGACGCGGAAGCCGTTGACGAAGAAGATCGCTTTGGCTCCGTGCTTGTCGAGCGTATCCAGCAGCGGTTCCAGTGTGTCCGCGCTTTTCGGGCCATCGTCGAACGTGAGCAGGACTACCTTGGACTCGGCGGATTCGTCCAGAGGTTTGATGTCGTATACCTTGTTCATATAGTGGGTATAAACGGGTTCCTCAGGTTCTTCCGGCTCCACAGGTTCCGGAACAACTTCTGTTTCTTCGGCCTCATCGGATGGATCGGATGTAGACGGCTCGCTGCTGTTCCCGGGCTGCTCGGACGAGCCAGCATCCTCGTTCAGTTGTCCCTCCGGGCCGTTGCCAGCGGTCGATGGATCATCGCCCGTCCCCTGTGCACAAGCGGTCAACAGTAAGAGTATCAACAGACAAAAAATCATTTTTTTGAACATGATGTCGGCTTCCCTTCGTTTTTTTTCATCATTGTAACACATTGGAGGAAAGAACGCCGTATCTTCCTTGTTTCCTGTATTTATCATGCATGCAACGCTTGGACCCTGCTTACAATACGTGATGTACAACCATATGAAGGGATGATGATCATGCGTGGCGGATTTTTACTCGGAGCATTGGTCGGAGCGGCAGCAGCATCCTATTTTATGACGCGCAGGAACAACAACATCAATCTGGCGCGCCTGGGCGAGATGGTCACAAGCGCAATCGGTGACGGGTTCAAGCTGGTGACTGCAACTTCAGGCGGTACATCCGCTGCTTCCACATCCGGTACCAAAGCAAACAAGGGGCAGTCGGTTCAGTCGGATCAAGCAGCCCAAGAACAATTGAAGAACATGATTGCCAAGGACCCGGCTGTACAGAAAGAAGTAAACGAGATCGTCTCGCAGCATAGCCATTAATGAAGCCCAATCCTCCAATCAGTTTCGTCCTATGGGTTACCTGTTCGGATGCAAGAAATCCGAAGGGTAACCCTTTTTTCATGTCGATTATGCGTGCAAATATGAACGTAAAATGATAACATAAGTATGAGATAATGATACAAGCCTGCCGTGTGTCCTGATTCGGTCACACGCAGCGCTATAGCGTCATACTTTATTGAATAGAGGGCATGAAGGAGGATCCTGTCATGAAAATGGAAAGATTAAGTCAAGATAAGATACGGATTTTCCTGACTTTTGATGACCTTAGTGAACGAGGTATTCAGAAGGAAGACATGTGGCGCGAAATCCCCAAAGTCCATGAACTGTTCAAAGAGATGATGGATCAGGCATACAATGAACTAGGGTTCGATGTTACTGGCCCTCTCGCGGTAGAAGTGTTCGCGCTGCCTGCACAGGGAATGGTTGTGATTGTGACCAAAGGAAGATCACCTTCATTGGATGAAGATGAAGAGGATGATATATACGAGCTGGAAGTGACTCTGGAGCAAAGTGACCTGATCTCTTATGCATTCTCCGAGTTCGAGCATCTTATCCAAGCGGCCAATGCCGTTCGGAGACTCACCGGCGGTGGAGTGCTCTATCATTACCGCTCCCAGTATGTGCTCGTCATCGATCCCGAATTCATAGACGAAAGTGATATGCAGCTCGTTGTCGCTATCCTGTCTGAATACGGAGAGGCAACATCAGTTACAGATGCGGTACTTGGTGAATATGGCAAGCTGATCATTGCAGATGATGCGATCGACGTCATATGCCGTCACTTTTAATCTGCATCCGCCAACGGGCATCCTGCTAAGACCATGAGTCTTGGCCTGGATGCCTGTTTTGGCTAACAGGAGGAGAACCCATGTGGGTATCATTATTGGTAGCTGCGGTCACCCCTGGTTTCTCGCTGCTCACCTATTTTTATCTGAAAGATCGATATGACGCCGAACCCATATTCACCGTGCTGAGGCTGTTTGTGATCGGCTTTCTGCTTGTTTTCCCGACGATGTTCGTACAGAGAGGCGCTGTGCTGGCGTTGGGCGAATCCCCGTTTCTGTTTTCGTTCCTCGTGTCGGGAGGGATCGAGGAATTTCTGAAGTGGTTTATCATCTTTTTCATGCTGTTCAACCAACCGCTGTTTAACGAGCCATACGACGGAGTCGTTTATTCGGTCGCCGTCTCGCTCGGCTTCGCGACCATGGAGAACGTGCTGTACGCCTTCTCCCAGCCTTCCGATCCGCTGTCCTTGCTGCTTCGCGCGATGTTGCCGGTTTCTGGACATGCCCTGTTTGCCGTCATCATGGGGTTTTATTTTGGCAAGGCGAAGTTCGATGAAGTTGCCCGCCGCAGGCTGATCATCTGTTCCCTGGCGCTCCCGATCATTGTGCACGGCATGTTTGATTATATTCAGATTGCATTTCCGCCAGATTGGGTATGGGTGGTGTTCCCGTTCACCGCGGGCCTCTGGATACTGGCTATGATTCTGGTGCGTAAGGCGCTGGAAAGGTCTCCATTTCGTTATGTGTTCCGTGACGAGACGGTTAAGGTGTCTCCGAACGGTCAATAATGTTTATGGATAAGGAGGTTGAGGCATGAGTACAGACAGGGTGAAGGTCGTGATCAACTGCAAGCGCTGCGGAGAAACCTATACCTTGCGCGGCAGGCGAAACAAGGATCGGATCGAAACCGGGTTCAAGCAATGCATCTGCAATAATGATCAGGATTTCGACATGATAACAGAAGATCTTCATGCATAAGGCTCCTTTGTTTAACGAACACTAGCCATTGAGCATGTTCGTTAAGGAAGGAGTTTTCTGTTATGTACAGGCGTCTCAGCATGGTAATGTTTCCGGTGCTTCTCGTTGCTCTTGTTGGTGCCGGAGTGTGGGGATATCGCGAGCACCAGGAGAAGAACGCGATCCTGATCAAGGCCGAGAATCAGTACCAAAGGGCGTTTAACAATCTCGCGTTCCATATGAATGAATTGAATGAGCAACTGGGCAACGCGCTGGCTGTAGGTGCCAATTCTTCGGTGTTTCACCGCAAATGTCTGGTCAATGTATGGCGCATCACCAGCGAAGCGCAGAATGAAATCAACCAACTTCCGCTGACGCTGCTGCCGTTTAGCAAGACGGAGGAGTTCCTGTCGAATATCAGCAAGTTTTCTTATCATACGGCAGTGCGCGATTTGACCAAGGAGCCGCTAACCGATCAGGAAGTTGCCATACTCGAGAAGCTGTACGAGCGTTCGAAGGAGCTGTCCTCCGAGCTAAGCAGGATTCAATCGCAGGTGCTGGAGCAGAACATTCGCTGGATGAATGTGGAGATGGCGATTGCCACTCAGGATATGCAGAGCGACAACACGATCATTGATGGGTTCAAGACGGTAGACAACAAGGTGATGGAGTTTACAGACGTGGATTTCGGGCCTTCCAACGTGAACCTGTTTAACACCGGCAAAGTGCGCAAGTTGGAGGGCAAGGAGATCAGCCGGGAGGAAGCGCGGAAGATCGCGTTTGATTTCCTTCAGTTGCCGGAAGATCTGGAAGCAACGATCGTCGAGAACGGCAAAGGCACCGAGTATGAATCTTACAGCGTAACGGTTACCGACGAACGGGACGGTGGCTCGCGCCTGAACGTGGACGTTGCCAAACGCGGAGGCAAGGTGCTGTACTTCATGAATCACCGCGATGTGAACAGCAGCCAACTGTCGGTCGAAGAAGCGACTAAGCGTGCGGATCGTTTCCTGGATGGCCATGACTATGGTGACCTTGTTCCGGTCAGCTATGATACGTACCACAACACGGCGTCGATTACCTTCGCATCCGTACAGGATGATGTGGTGATCTATCCGCAGAAACTGGTTGTTCAGGTTGCGCTCGATAATGGCGAGATTACAGGGCTCCATGCGACGGATTATGTCTACGAGGCCCATGCACGGAAGATCGAACCGCCATCGATGACGCTGGAAGAAGCGAGAAGCGTGCTCAACAAGAATTTTCAGGCTCTGTCCTACCAATTAGCGCTGATCGAGAACGACCTGAACGAGGAAGTCGTCTGTTATGAATTCACGGGCAAAATAAATGGGGGAATCTATCGAATCTATATCAACGGCAATACCGGAATGGAGGAAAAGATCGAGCACATCAAGGCTTCTGACCAGGCGGCGCAGCAAGCTTAAGTGGATAACTGCCAATCATTCCTCTTTTAACCTCCGATTTTTTGGTATACACTATAATCGGACAATTAAGGGGGGAGTGAGAATAAGCTTGTTGCCTACTATAGGTCAAGTTATCACGCTCGAAGTAACATCTGAGGAACAGGACAAGAAGCAGATACTGAAATCTCGCATCGCAGACGAGAATAAACAGCTCTATTGGATCGAGGCGCCTTCTGGAGAGAAAGGACGATTCTTCCGACTAGTTGAAGGCGACATGCTTATCATATCCTATACTGCCTCGGCAAACGGAGTTACCTATTCCTTTAAGTCAGAAGTGAAAGGCAACAAGAAGGAAAATTCCGCAGACCTGTTCGCCATTAAGAAGCCGGCAGCTTCTGAGGTGGTCAGCGTACAGCGCAGGGCGTTCGTACGTGTGAAAGCATCTCTTGAGGTTGCCTGTCTGTTCGCGGGCGTGAAGAAGTTCGTGGCCACGACGAATGATATCAGCGGCGGCGGATTGTCGATGATCACCGAGCCTACGATCAATCTCCAGGCGGAGGATGAGCTGGAATGCTGGCTCCTGGTTCCGTTCCGTAATGGCACCATCGAGCATATACCGTTTATCGGTGCTGTCGTGCGAACGAAGGAAGTCGATGACGGCTTGCTTGTGATGATGCGCTTCGTGGAGATTTCGGAGTCGGATCGTCAGAAGATCGTCCGATATGTATTCGAGAGGCAGATTGAATTGAGGAAATAAGCCATATCCTAGGGGGGACAGGGTTCATGCGCCGGTCCGAATACCGATCCTTGTTGCTTGCTTTCATCGATCGTGCAGGGAGCGGCTTGGTTAAGACGATCATTTTATTGTTCGTTCTTCTCGTGATCGGCCAGCTCTTGCTGGAGATCGACGGATTGCGCGGATTCCTATCCGAAACGTATCGCCTTGAGGGCAGCACATTGGAGCAATCTGGCATTTGATGATTTCTCCTGTTTTCGATCTTTGCACGAGTTGTGGATGTATGGTATAATTCACTTTGCAAGCAGGCAAGCCCTGCGTTTTTTCTCGTCATGGAGTCAAGGACTTGGCGCCAGCCAAGTTTTTCTTTGGTCTATTGAATGTTTGAGCATCTGGACATTCACCGGACATGATAAAACCTGCATCACTTCCCGGCGGGGGATCGACCGCTGCGGGCGGAGTTTTATCGCCAATAGGAAAGCACCTATTCTCACTAGCAATATAGTTGACTTTCCTATGTGGAAAGAAAAACCGAGCTGTCACCGATGTCCTGAAGGACTTGGTGACAGCAAAGCATTTCTAATAGACCATCTGGTATGAATGCATGGATAGCAACCGGCTTGGGAGGCAATCTGAATCAGTGGATACTGCTAGAATCAATGTTGCGATAGATGGACCAGCCGGAGCGGGCAAGAGCACCGTCGCCAGGAAAGTCGCTTCCGAGTTGGCGTACATATATGTCGATACTGGCGCCATGTACCGGGCTGTCGCGCTTGCGACTCAGCGTGAAGGCGTCTCTGTCCATGACCATGAACGCATCGGCCGCTTGGCATCGGAACTCAACATCGAACTGCGTCCTGGTTTGAACGGTCAACAGCTAGTTCTGTTGGATGGAGAGGATGTCACGGAGCTGATCCGTGAGCCTCATGTGTCCAGACTGGTACCACAGATCGCCGCCATTAGCGAGGTCAGGAAAGTGCTGGTCAAGCTGCAGCAGAGGATGGCTCAATCCAAAGGAGTGGTCATGGATGGCCGGGATATCGGCACCCATGTGATCCCCGATGCTGAGGTGAAGATTTTCCTGACGGCGAGCGTGGAGGAAAGGGCCAGGAGACGATATGAGGAATTGACTGCCAAAGGCATTCAAGTCACTTATGAGCAGCTCGTTTCTGACATCAGCGAACGCGACCGGATGGATCGTGAGCGGGAGATTTCTCCGCTCGTGCAGGCTGAAGATGCCGTATTCATCGACAGCACGGGACTCACCGTTCAACAGGTTGTGAATACAATAGTTACCATCTGCAGAGACGCAGTGCATAAAGGGGAATCATATGGATAGGCCAAATGCATTCTACCGTTTCTGTCGAGTAATCGTCCGCGCCGTATATCGTGTGCTGTTCCGCATTGAAGTGATCGGTGCGAACCGGATACCGACGAGCGGCGGCGTGATGCTGTGCTCGAATCACAAGAGCTATTGGGATCCGCTCACGCTCGGCGTCGGCATCGAACGGCCGATTCGCTTCATGGCCAAGTCCGAGCTGTTTAAGGTTCCTGTTCTGAACATGCTGATTCGCGGCTTGGGCGCATTTCCCGTGAAGCGAGGTCGCGTGAGCAAGGATGCCATTCGCCAATCGCTCAAGATGCTTGAGGAAGGCAGGCTCATCGGCATTTTCCCGGAAGGCACGAGAAACAAGGAAGAGCTTGGCATGGCGAAGCGAGGCGCTGCAGTGATGGCGATACGGTCAGGAGCATATGTGGTTCCTGCAGCGATCATCGGCGATTACCGGTTGTTCCGCAAGATGAAGGTGGCATATGCCGAACCGATCTTGGCCTCCGATTATGGGGCCGATAGGGAAGATGAACTGACTGAAGCCATCATGTCCAGCATCCACAAGCTGATTGAAGTTCATCAGCGCTGACCGTATGGTTTGGTTATCTATGATTCATACTATGTTCAACTCTCATTGACGGTATTGCTGGTAAACGATTCGTAACATACCACGAATTGTTTTCATACAATATAGATTGTTTGGATAGTAAGTGAGGAGGCTACGTCATGTCAAACGAAATCAAAGAACAAGAAATTCAAGAGCAACAAGTCGAAACGCAAGATCAAGCACAGCTCGATCCGGGTACAACGGTGAAAGCCGGTGACATCGTCGAAGGAAAGGTAGTCAAGATCGAAGATAATCAAGTATTCGTCGATATTGGCTATAAATATGACGGCATTATCCCAATTCGTGAATTATCCGCGCTCCATCTGGAGAATGCCGCTGCTGCTGTAGAATTGAATCAATCCGTCACCGTTAAGGTGATTAGCATTAATGATAACAAAGAGCAATTGATTCTCTCCAAACGCGCAGTGGACAGCGAACGTGCTTGGGAAGATCTTCAGGTGAAGTTCGACAACCGCGAAGTGTTTGAAGTGACCGTTTCCGACGTCGTCAAGGGTGGACTCGTTGTCGACCTCGGCGTTCGTGCATTCATTCCGGCTTCGATGGTTGAGCGTCACTTCGTGGAAGACTTCTCCGATTACAAGGGCAAGAAGCTCCGCGTCAGAATCAAGGAGCTGGACCGCGAAGGCGGTAAGGTCATCCTGTCCCAGAAGGACGTTCTGGATGAAGAGTATGAGCAACACAAGAAGCAAGTGCTCAGCTCGCTCAAGGAAGGCGACATCATCGAAGGGACCGTACAACGCCTGACATCGTTCGGTGCATTCGTGGATGTGGGCGGAATCGACGGGCTGGTTCATATCTCCGAGATGGACTACAAGCATGTTGAGCATCCGTCTGAGGTTGTCAAGGAAGGCGACAAGGTGAAGGTCAAGATCCTGAAGGTTAATCCGGAGACGGAGAAGATCAGCCTGAGCATCAAGGCTGCGAAGCCGGGTCCATGGGAGCTTGCCGCAGACCAATTCAAGGTCGGCGACATCGTAACGGGTACGGTTCGCAGGCTGGTCAGCTTCGGCGCATTTGTTGAAGTGGCGCCGGGCGTTGAAGGTCTCGTTCACATCTCGCAGATCTCGCACCGTCACATCGGCACTCCGCATGAAGTGCTGAAGGAAGGCCAGGAAGTGAAGGTCAAGATCCTCGACATGAACCTTGCTGAGAAGCGTATCAGCCTGAGCATCAAGGAGACCGAAGAAGCTCCTCCAGCACCTCCGAAGCCGGAGAAGAGCGCGCGTTATGCCAAGGACATCAATAACAACGAGAATGTATCCTTGAACAACCAAGGATTGTCTCTTACGCTTGGCGAACGTTTCGGCGACAAGCTGAACGAATTGAAGAAGTAAGCAAATTGCACGCAAGAGATGGCCGGTGGCCATCTCTTTTGTTTTGCTTGGGACCTTGAAGGAACCGGGGCGCAGCAAGAAGTTGCGGAGCAGGTTACGGAGGATTGGCGCCTGATGATCGCATAGGTTTACCGACACCATCTCATACTATGTCTGATCATGCAGGATAACGGGTGATGAGATGAACGACGGTTATTTGTCCTATCTGCTCATGTTGACCTCCGCCATACTCCTCGCCAGTGGTTGGAAGAATGTCCTCGCCAGAGAAGTCAGCGCCCGGGAACTCATCACTTTCTATACCGCCTGGTGTGCAGGCCTGTTCTTTCTCATACCGATCACCTCCAATGCGTATGTGCAAGGTGTCTATGTGGCTATACTGTTGTTGCTTGCAGGTGTCGCGCGCCGCACCCGTCTGGCAGAGCTCGCCTATCTGGCATTGGCCGGTATCCTGATCGGTGCCGTGGGATACTTCATCCATGTGCTCTATACAACAGATCCAGTTCTGATCCTGTATGACCCAACCATCGATATCGCGCTCGTCTGTGCTGTTCTAGCCTGGACGGTTACACAGGAAGCTTCCCATCAAGGTGCGGTTATTGCGATCGCCCTACTGATACGGGATATGGCGGGATCCTGCCAGGTCGCATCTTCACACGATCTTATCTGCAAGCTTGGAGACTCAGCCTTACAGGACGGATGGTGGGTTGCCGTATGCACTTCAAGGGTGTTAAGTGTTGCAAGCGAGTGGCTCGTCCGGATCTGCTTATCCGGCAGCAGACGGCTGCTGATCTGGATGCGCGGCTTGCGCCGATGAGAGTGCAATCGATGTTGCGTGCAGTTGGCAAGCCTCGATTAAAGAGAATAGCCAATGGCGGTTATTTTTGCTATGATGAGTAACGGAGCATTGGAGGTGTATACATAATGGCTAAACCGGTTGTCGCTATTGTTGGCCGCCCGAACGTGGGCAAATCCACACTATTCAATCGATTGATCGGCGAGCGGCTTGCAATCGTGGAGGATAAACCGGGTGTTACTCGAGACCGAATCTATGGAACGGCGGAGTGGAACGGCGTTTCGTTCAGTGTCATTGACACCGGGGGGATAGAGATCCAGGGCGAGGATGTGATCATGAGGTCGATCAAAGCCCAGGCTGAACTGGCCATCGACGAAGCAGATGGCATCATCTTCGTTGTAGACGGTAAGGCGGGTATGACTCCTTCCGACCAAGAGGTGGCCGAGCTTCTCTACCGTTCGAACAAACCTGTCGTGCTGGCGGTGAACAAGATCGATAACCTGAGACGGCAGGAAGATGTTTATGAATTTTATTCGCTTGGCTTTGGCGAAGTGATCGGTGTATCCGGGGTGCATGGCACGGGAATCGGCGATCTGCTGGATGCGGTCGTACGGCATATCCCAGCCAGCGAAGAAGACGAATATGACGAGGATGTCATTAAGATCGCGCTGATCGGCAGACCGAACGTCGGCAAGTCTTCGCTGGTGAATGCCATTCTCGGCGAAGAACGGGTGATTGTCAGCGACATCGCCGGAACGACACGCGACGCCATCGACACTCCGTTCGAACGGGATGGCAGCCGCTATGTGCTGATCGATACGGCAGGCATCCGTAAGAAAGGCAAGATCTACGAGCAGACGGAGAAGTACTCCGTCATGCGCGCCATGAAGGCGATCGAGCGTTCGGACGTCGTGCTCATCGTGCTCAACGCCCAGGAAGGCATCATCGAGCAGGACAAGCATATCGCCGGATACGCGCATGAAGCCGGCAAAGCCTGCATCTTCGTCGTGAACAAATGGGATACCATCGAGAAAGACGACAAGACGCTTCATCAATTTGAGCGCAAGATCAGAGAGCAATTTCTGTTCATGACCTATGCCCCGATCGTGTTCGTATCCGCCAAGACGAAACAGCGTCTGAACCGAATATTGCCGCTTGTGGAGCATGTTGCGGAACAGCATGCGATGCGTGTGGTGACACATGTGCTGAATGATGTCATCAGCGATGCCGTGGCGATGAGCGCCCCGCCGTCCGACAAGGGACGGAGGCTGCGCATCAATTACGCGACGCAGGTCAGCGTGAAGCCGCCAACGTTCATCCTGTTCGTAAATGATCCGGAATTGATGCATTTTTCTTATGAGCGTTATATTGAGAACAAGCTGCGCGACGCATTCCGCTTCGAGGGAACGCCGATCCGCATCTTCACGCGCAGAAAATCCGAGTCGGACTAATTTAAGCTCAGGGAGAGGTTACGAGTTGATTATCTTGATAGCCATTGTGCTCAGCTACTTGCTGGGTTCGATCATGTTCAGCCTGATCATAGGCAAGATGTTGAAAGGCGTCGATATCCGCAAGCATGGCAGCGGCAACGCGGGAGCGACGAATACGCTGCGCGTGCTGGGTGTTGTGCCCGCGATCATCGTGTTCGCCCTCGACATCAGCAAAGGTATTGCTGCCGTATGGATCGGCGAATGGCTAACGGACGGGAATCAATGGGCAACGGTCGGCTGCGGCCTTGCGGCAATCGTCGGCCATAACTGGCCAATCTTCTTCAAGTTCCGCGGAGGCAAAGGCATCGCGACAACAATCGGGGTTGTCGCGGTACTCAGCTTCGTCCCGGCTGCTTGTGCCGGGGTGATCGCGATTGCCGCGGTCATCATCACGCGATACGTCTCGCTCGGATCGCTGATCTTCACAGCGTTGATGCCTTTGTCAGCCCTTATCTTCAAGGAGCCGATCGAGATCATCGCCGCGATGCTTGTCATCCTCGTCTTTGCTTTCTATCGCCATCGTTCCAATATCGTTCGTCTCGTCCGGGGCGAGGAGAACAAATTGGGACAGAAGCATAGGGCTTAAAAGGCAAGAATCATATGATCACATACAGGAATCGGCCATATGCTAAGAATGCAAGTGAAGCCAGAGATACATAGGAGGAGAGTCTGTTGCCCGATAAAGTTGCGGTATTGGTAGCCGGAAGCTGGGGAACAGCGCTTGCGCAGGTACTCCAGGAAAATGGACATCGAACGTTGATCTGGACACGCAATCCCAGACAGGCAGAGGAGATCAACACCCATCATACGAACAGCAAATACCTGCCTGACATCAAGCTCCCTGAAGGGCTCAAGGCGACGACGGACTTGGAGGAAGCGGTCTTGGGAGCGAGAGCGGTCATCATCGTTGCGCCATCTTCGTCGATGCGCGAGGTCGTCAGGCAAGCGGCGCCTTACATCGCCGAGAACATGCTGCTCGTTCACGCCACCAAAGGTTTCGAACGCAACACGCTGAAGCGCATGTCGCAGGTGATCGCCGATGAGCTTCCGCATTATGAGGCTGAGCGGATCTGCGTGCTGTCTGGGCCGAGCCATGCGGAGGAGGTCAGCCGGCGAAGCCCGACGACGGTTGTCGTCGCCTCGGCGAACAAGGAAGCGGCCGAAGCGGCTCAGGATCTGTTCATCAATTCCTATTTTCGCGTGTATACGAATCCGGACCTGCTGGGTGTAGAGATCAGCGGTGCGCTGAAGAACATCATCGCTCTTGGAGCCGGCATGTCCGATGGTCTCGGATACGGGGACAATGCCAAGGCGGCGCTGCTGACACGCGGGCTCGCAGAGATCACCCGTCTCGGAATCGCCATGCAGGCCAATCCGATGACATTCGCCGGGTTGTCGGGGATCGGTGACCTGGTCGTGACCTGCACGAGCCGACACAGCCGCAACTGGCGTGCCGGCTATATGCTAGCGCAAGGAATGTCAACGGATGAGGTACTGAAGGAGATGGGCATGGTCGTCGAAGGCATCCACACGACCAAAGCAGCCTATCAGTTGGCGCAAGAGTATCAGGTTCGGATGCCAATCACCTGTGAGCTGAACGCCGTTCTATTCTCCGGCAAAAGTCCGAAAGTTGCGGTCGAAGACCTGATGGGGCGCGGCCGAACGCATGAGATCGAAGAAATCGCGCGCAGCAGCAACCTGAAATGGATGAATTAACCGGTTGCTTTGCCTATACCAAAACTCCCACCTCCTCATAAGATGGACTAAACGCTTGTGGGGAGGTAACCGGATGGTAAAGCGGAATGTATCGAGCGACGTACTTAAGCTTGTTAACAATAAAACAGGTAAAAAAGTTTCGACAACAGACGTCAAACGGCTCGCCAGCAAGGTAACGCAGAAGACTATGCAGGACGAAGCGCAGCTACGCAAGCTGATCAAGCAAGTTGGCGCCCTGGTAAATGTCAATGTTTCTGAACAGCTCACGAACGAGATCGTGCAAGCCGTTCGCAAGAGCGGCATGAATCCAAGCAATCTGGATCATATGATTCGCATGATGACGGGCAAGAAATAACCGACGCATCCACCCCGGAGGCTGACAGCAGAAGCTGCGGCCTCTGATTATTTCACAGGAAATCCATATGCATATTTATGCATCCATCGCTATCTATGCTATAATCTATCATGGTGTGCCGAATAATATAGTCTAGAATGGAGTAAGATATCATGGATGCAATGACGAAAATGTGGATCTCCTTTGGCGCGATCGGCCTGCTCTTGTTGGCTTCGGGCATCGTATCATTTGCAAGAGCGAAGACGAAAGGCATCTTGCGCGTGATCCTGACGATTGTTGCCGTTATCGCCTTGATATACGGAGTCATACTGGGTTATATATCCCTGTTCTGAAGAAAGATTCGACATACACGGACATCATTCGGAAAGGAAGAATTCCATGCCGCTAGTGACGTTTCTTCCGGACAATCGCACGGTCAACGTAAAGAGCGGAATATCAGTCCTCAGCGCTGCACTGAAGAATCGCATCCCGATCCGGACGAGATGCAGCGGCCAAGCTTCTTGCCTGATGTGCAAGGTGCTCGTGGCGGACGAAACTTCCAAGGCGGCGTTGTCCGCCCCGAACTCCCGTGAAGAACGGAGACTGGGAGACAAGCTGGATCAGGGTTATCGTCTGGCATGTCAGGCTTTGATCCATTCGGATGCCACGATCACGATTCCGGAGGACCCGCTGAAAGCGATCATCCGAGCCAAGCTGGCGAACATGGAGCAGGAGGATCTATGGTGAAGCGTAAATCATGGGTGGTTCTACTAGGTTTGCTCATGGCTGCCCTGCTGCTGACAAGCTGCGGCAAGCCGCATTCAGCGACTGTTCCACCGCAGGAGACGGTGCCGCTCGTTCAGGCGGCGGTGGATCGTTATGTACTTAGCAATGTAACCCCGCCGGTTAAGAAAAGGACCGGAGAGGTAGGCTATTATGAGCAGTACCCGATTGATTTCATGCTGCTCAAACAGACGATGCAATTGTCCGATGTTCCGCCTAATGCGTACGAAAACGGAGGACCATTCTATTATGTCCTGCTGTATGAAGGTGGCCAGTGGCATGTCAAGCTGATCGAGATGTCCATCTGGCAGACGGTCACCGACATCCAAGCGAAAGCAAACGATTATTATACCAGGACCGGAGTTCTGCCGGCTGGGGACCCGGTTGCCAACGGAGTGTACAAGCTCGATGCCGCTGCACTCGGTCTGAGCAGCGATCAGGTGCGCAGCGTCTACTCTCCGCAGCAGCTTCCGCTTGTCATTAGTGAGGACGGAACGGTTGCAATCGATTATGCCTTTGAGATCATGCGGGTCATCCAATCGCTCGGCGACAACTTTGAACCGACGGACGACCTGCGCGATGTGCTGATTGCGAATTCGTATATGGCTCCTGTTCACTCATTGCCCTATGTATGGGAGAACGATGAGCCGGTGATTCAACTGCCCTGAGCAAACAGAATCGGGTGCATGTACATATCGATTTTCTACGATAACGCCTGTCAGGGCGTTATTTTTTTGTGCCCATCGAGCATATCTATCGAATGGCGCTCATATATTGACCCAGGATTGCCCGCGAGGACTACTAGCAAGAGTGGTTTGAACGCCAAAAAGAAGGCATAAACGCTTTCGGGATACATATATTGTTACTAGTCCATTTGATAGTACGAGTTCTGTAACAGGGAGGAGATCTCATTGGAGAAGGTGGATATTTTTAAAGACATTGCAGAACGTACCGGCGGAGATATCTATATCGGTGTCGTCGGTGCAGTGCGAACAGGGAAATCGACGTTTATCAAACGGTTCATGGAAACTGTCGTGCTTCCGAATATTACCAATGAAGCGGATCGTCAACGCGCGATTGATGAGCTTCCGCAGAGTGCCGCCGGCAGGACGATCATGACGACGGAGCCGAAGTTTGTACCCAATCAGGCGGTCAAGATCACGGTGGCGGAAGGCTTGGAAGTAAACGTCAGGATCGTGGATTGCGTTGGGTATACCGTCAGCGGAGCCAAAGGCTACGAGGATGAGAATGGACCGCGTATGATCCACACCCCGTGGTTCGAAGATCCGATCCCGTTCCAGGAGGCTGCGGAGATCGGTACCCGCAAGGTGATTCAGGAGCATTCCACGCTCGGCGTCGTCGTGACGACAGACGGGACGATCGCCGAGATTCCGCGTGCTGATTATGTAGAGGCCGAGGAGAAGGTGGTTGCTGAACTGAAGGAAGTCGGCAAGCCGTTCATCATGATCATCAACTCCACCTCGCCGGGAAGCGCCGAATGTCGGGCGTTGCAAGAGCAACTGGCTGAGAAATACGACATCCCCGTGATGGCGATGAGCGTAGCCACGATGAATGAACCGGAGATGCTGAACGTAATGCGCGAAGTGTTGTTTGAATTCCCGGTTCACGAAGTTAACGTGAATCTGCCGAGCTGGGTGATGGTGCTGGATGAACAGCACTGGCTGCGCAAGAGCTTCGAGGAATCGGTGCGCGATACGGTCAAGGATATCCGCAGGCTTCGCGATGTGGATCGTGTCGTCGGGCAATTCGCGCAATATGACTTCATCGAAAGCGCCGGTCTTGCAGGCATGGATATGGGGCAAGGCGTGGCGGAGATTGACCTGTATGCGCCGGATGAACTGTACGACCGCATCCTGATGGAGATCGTTGGCGTCGAGATTCGCGGCAAGGATCATCTGCTTGAGCTGATGCAGGATTTCGCTCATGCGAAACGCGAGTATGACCAGATCGCCGAAGCGCTGGAGATGGTGAAGAAGACCGGCTATGGCATCGCGGCGCCGAAGCTGTCCGAGATGAAGCTGTCCGAACCGGAACTGATCCGGCAGGGTTCACGATTCGGTGTCCGCCTGAAAGCGACGGCACCTTCGATCCATATGATCCGCGTGGACGTCGATTCGGAGTTCGCTCCGATCATCGGCACGGAGAAGCAAAGCGAGGAGCTTGTCCGCTACCTGATGTCCGACTTCGAAGAGAATCCGACGAAGATCTGGGAAGCGGATATATTCGGCAGATCGCTGTATTCCATCGTTCGCGAAGGAATAACCGGCAAGATTGCCATGATGCCGGACAACGCGCGTTACAAACTGCAGGAAACGCTGGGACGCATCATCAACGAAGGCTCAGGCGGACTGATCGCTATCATCCTGTAAATAAAAGAAACGGAAAAAGTGCTCGAAAGGGCGCTTTTTTTGTCGAATTACATGCAATTTGGTCTTGAAAATGGATTACGCATGTATTACGATAAGTGTGGTTTATTTGCCGCATTACGTTTTTTTGCTAAGACCATGTATATTTTGCTTCTACACTGGTTACAAATCTAGTAAAAGGCGTAATAAGGCTTGGGGGGAGGTGAGTGGAATGAACAAAACAGATCTGATCGCTAAGGTTGCAGAATTGACTGATCTGTCCAAGAAGGATGCCACTAAAGCTGTTGATGCGGTTTTTGATGCGATCTCGGAAGCGTTGCAAAATGGCGACAAGGTTCAACTGGTCGGCTTCGGTAATTTCGAGGTTCGTGAGCGTTCTGCACGCAAGGGCAGAAATCCTCAAACCGGTGAAGAAATCGAAATCCCTGCAAGCAAGGTGCCGGCATTCAAACCTGGCAAGGCGCTGAAGGACGGAATCAAATAATGTACATAGCTGCAAGTGGAGCTTGCAGAATCGAGACGGCCGCTGCCTCCTGGTTGCGGTCGTTTTCATCCGCTAGGCCGTATTGACTTTTGTCGCCGAATGTTTTAGACTTTTGATTAGTCATCGGGGTATGGCGCAGTCTGGTAGCGCGCACCCTTGGGGTGGGTGAGGTCGCACGTTCGAATCGTGTTACTCCGACCATGAACAAGACATCGTCATGACGATGTCTTGTTATCTATTTACGCCAAATCTGCCATATGAGCCGGACCCAAGACCTGAGAGGAGGCTGCTCCAATGGGCCACATGGATGGAGACTATATCGTGATCAAAGCCAAGGACAACGGAGTACAAGTGATTGGTCTGACGCGGGGGCAGGATACGAGATTTCACCATACGGAGAAACTGGACAAAGGCGAGATCATGATCGCCCAGTTTACGGATCACACTTCTGCCGTCAAGATACGCGGCAAGGCTGCCGTCTATACGAAACATGGCATTGTACATACGGATGAATAATGAATCGAGCAAGCGACTTCGCAAACACTTGCTACAGACTGCCGACAGGTCATATCGTCGGCAGTCTTTTGCTGTATTCGCTCCATCACATGGCTGAAGCTGCCCAGGATTTTTGGCTGGGAATGAATCATCTTCCCGGACTGGCGCTCGTACAATGATGTATAAGCAGCATAAACATGGTGAGGAGGCATGTGATGCATCGTTTCAGCATGTTGCTAAGCGCAGCCGGACTGTCCTGTTTGATCGCTTTTGTATTGGCCTATGCAGCAGGGTTACGCGAACCAACCCGAGAAGGACATGATATGGAAACGGTCACGCATGATTACGGTGTTCGCCTCACGGATGACAACATCGTCGATTACATGGCGCACATGCCGATTACACTCGGGATTCGCAAGGTGGACTGGCGGGAGCCCGTCCTGTATATCGATCTATATGTGCAGGATTACGAAACAGAGCGTGAGGTCGTGTTCGCCGACATTCGCGACGTGTGCATGTTCGCCCTGCAGTCGGTGCGTAATGTGGGCAAAGTGATGATTCGCATCTACGACTCACCTCGTGGAAGCTCCTCGCTGCTGATGGCGGTATCCGCTGACAGCCTGGATAGGCGCGAGCTGGCCGAATGGCTTCGCGATGGCGGTTCAGAGAGCGAATCCGAGCAGCTCGTCCGGCAGGTGTTTCAGGTTCAGGAGACGCCGAGATGGCCGCTTCTGTTTGGCGAGTCTTGATTTTTTTATGAAACATTGAATTTTTGTATAAGCTGAAAATGTGAAAGCTGTGCTTGTGGGAGCATGATATGTTATAATGACATAAATTAAGGATCGCCCACTCAAGATTCGCTGCGCAGCATTGGAGGAAAATGCGAGAATGAATGTAAATCGGGTACGGCAACAAGCATTTCAATATCTGGATTACGACATCATTCGTCAGTATACCGAACTCCCTTCACTTCCCGACTACCAGATCCAACTGATGCTGTCGTTCCTCCACACGGCTGATGGCAACGACAAGCGGAGTGAGCTTTATACACTCGTGACGTCGCTCGTCCAGGTTGGGCTTGATGCGCATGATCAAGTGGTTTCGAAGGATAGCGGAGGGGATCTGAGGCAGATGCGGGCCAAGCAATTGAAAGTGCTCGCTGGTGATTATCTGAGCGGCAGGTACTATGAACTGTTGTCTACCGCTGAGGATATCGAGGCAGTCAGAACCTTGTCCGAAGCGATCAGCGAAGTGAATCTGAATAAGATGAATATGTATATACGCAAAAGACAGCGTGATCTGACTGGCCAGCAGTACCTGGAACTGCTGCTCAGCATTAGAACACGCTTGTTTTTGGCCTTTGAGAAGGATGTTGCCCCCGAGAGACGTTCGCTGTGGAAAGAGTTGCTCGAATGTGGCACGATGTGCGAGATCATGCAGCGTGAGCATAGTATGTTGATGAATCTTGGCGAAGGCTATGATGGCTGGGCAGTGTGGGAACTGCTTGAGGCCGCAGGCCCGAAGGAGCGGGACGGCTGCATCGCCTCTTTGGACAGGCCTGATGAACTGCAAGGCTGGTTTGAGAAATACCGCCTGAAGCAGAAGTTGGAGTCGATGCTTGAACGGCAGGCGGACAAGTTGGCCAGTTTGGCCGAGGGCGTGCGTTCCGAACCGTTGCACGCGGAAGTGATCGCCCCTATGCTGAACGGAATACGACAGCTATCATCAAGACAATATTCGTATGACTGAGGTGGAGAGATGGAAGCGAAGGCCAAGGAGAAGCATGTGCATGAGGTGTTCGAGCGCATCGCTCCCAAGTATGACTTTATGAATGACCTGCTCAGTTTCCGGCGCCATAAGGCGTGGCGCAGGTTCGCGCTCAGGAAGATGAATATTCAGCCTGGCCAGACAGCCCTCGACCTGTGCTGCGGCACCTGTGACTGGACGATCGCCATCGCGGAGCGCAATGGGGGCGCCGAGGTAACAGGTCTCGACTTCAGCGAGCAGATGTTGAGGTACGGCAGGATGAAGGTGGAACGCGCCGGCCTTACCCGCCAGATCAAGCTCATACAGGGCAATGCGATGGACCTGCCCTTCGCTGACGATTCGTTCGATTTCGTCACGATTGGTTTCGGGCTTCGCAATCTGCCCGATTATGTACAGGCGCTTAAGGAGATGCACCGGGTGTTGAAGCCGGGCGGGCGTGTGGTCTGCCTCGAGCTGTCCAAACCCGTATGGCAACCGTTCAAAGCGATCTATTACGTGTATCTGAACGGCATCCTGCCGCTACTGGGCAAGTTGTTCGCCAAGAGTTACCAGCAGTACAAATGGTTGCCGGAGTCGTTGGCGATGTTCCCGGACCATAAAGAGTTAAAGAAGATCTTCGAGCAAGCCGGATTCACTAGCGTTGAAGCGTATCCGCTTACGGGCGGCATCGCTGCGTTGCATATCGGCTCCAAATGACTAGATGCGTGCTGCGCGACAATGTTTCGTGCGCCTGAGAAGGATACGTAGGTGAAGCGATGAAGTTACTGGACATTTACAAAAAACTGCGATCAGAGATAGCGGATATTGAACAGGTGATGGAGGATGCGGTACGTTCCGAACACAAGGTACTGACGGAGGCCTCCATCCATCTGCTGAAAGCAGGCGGTAAGCGCATACGTCCGATCTTCGTTCTGTTGTCCGGACGTTTCGGCAATGGAAACCAGGATCGGCTCATCCAGATTGCCGCCTCGCTTGAATTGATTCATATGGCATCGCTCGTGCATGACGACGTGATCGACGATGCTGCAACACGACGCGGTCAACCGACTGTGCGGGCGAAATGGGATGACCGGATCGCGATGTACACGGGTGATTATATTTTCGCCCAGGCGCTCAAGCTGGCTTCCCAGGTGCCCAATCCGCGCATTCATCAAATCTTGAGCCGTGCGCTTGTGCAAATGTCGATCGGCGAGATCGAACAGATCCGGCTGTTCTTCGAGCCAACCCAGTCGATCCGCGATTATCTGCTGCGCATCAGGCGGAAGACCGCCCTGCTCATCGCGGTCAGTTGCCAGCTAGGTGCGCTCGCAGCCGGCGTGGATCACCGGTCGAGCAATCTGTTGTACAAATACGGGTATAACGTGGGCATGGCCTTCCAAATCACGGATGATCTGCTCGATATCAACGGCACTGAGAAACAACTGGGCAAGAAGCCGGGCAGTGACGTCAGGCAGGGGAATATTACGTTGCCGGTCATCCTGGCTCTGCAGGAAGACTGGCTGAGACTCGATCTGCTGAACGAGCTGAGGAAGATTCAACTCGGCGGCGGTTCCCAGGATACATCGCGGTTCATCGAGATGATCCGCGCATCCAAAGGGGTGCAAAGAGCAGAGAGTATCGCAAGACAATATATTGACAAAGCAACGAATGCGATCCAATCGCTGAGTTCTTCACAAGCGCGTAATGACCTGATGGCGATCGCTTCGTTCATCGTTAACCGCAGTTATTGATGGATACATGTGTTATGCCGAAAATCATGCACATAGGGTGGAGGGGTTATATGGAACGCACTTTTCTGATGGTTAAGCCGGATGGAGTTCAACGCGGTTTGATCGGGGAGATCATCACGCGCTTCGAGCGCAAGGGACTTAAGCTGATAGGTGCCAAATTGCTGAGGGTTACGCAGGAACAAGCTTATCAGCATTATACGGAGCATGTCGGCAAGCCGTTCTTCCCGACGCTGGTGGAGTTTATCACTTCAGGTCCTGTATTCGCCATGGTTTGGCAGGGAGACGGAGCGATAGAGCTGTGTAGAGCAATGATGGGCAAGACGAATCCGCTGGAGGCAGCTCCAGGCACGATTCGCAGCGACTATGCCGTGCATACGAACCGCAACGTCATCCATGGCGCGGATTCGAAGGAAAGTGCGGAGCGGGAGATCGCCATTTACTTCCGCCCAGAAGAACTGCTTGATTATGAACTGACCATTCAGAAGTGGATCTGAGCTTGACGACCGTTGCAGCAGTTGGTGCAGATGGATGGGATACATAGAAGTGACTTGAGGATTATCATCGCATGCATATGTGGGAGAGAACGGGATGGATGATTTTGCTGTATTTATCGATAAAGTGAAGACGCTGGCCAATATCGATCTGTCCCTCTACAAAGAGGCGCAGATGAAACGGCGTCTGACGGCTTTCCGGGATAAGAAAGGCTTCGCTACGTTTATCCAGTTTTATAAGGCGATGGCTGAAGATCCGGTATTGCTCAATGAATTTCTCGACAGGATGACGATCAACGTCTCCGAGTTCTGGCGCAATTGCCGGAGATGGGAGATTCTGCGCGATCAGTTCCTGCAGGAGTGGACGAAGCATCATGTCCGCCTCAAATGTTGGAGCGCAGCCTGCTCTACAGGCGAGGAGCCCTACACGCTGGCGATGATCCTGCATCGTCTGGGTGCGTTGAATCAGGCTTCCATCCTCGCGACCGACCTGGACGAGCAGGTGTTGGAGGCGGCGAAGCGCGGCATCTACCATGAGCGTTCTGTTCGTGAGGTGCCGGAAGTGTACAAACGGGAATATCTGAAGCAATTGGAGGACGGCCGCTGGGAGGTTTCGTCGGTCTTGCGTCCCACCGTGCGCTTCATGAAGCATAATTTGCTTGCGGACCGTTTCGATCATGGTTATGACCTGATCATCTGCCGCAATGTGACGATCTATTTCACTGACGAGGCCAAGCATCAGCTCTATCACAAGTTCGCCCAGGCGCTGAAACCGGGTGGTATCCTGTTCGTGGGGAGCACGGAGCAGATTTTCTCGCCTGGCCAATATGGCCTGGAGTCGGCGGATACTTTCTTCTACAGGCGGGTATAACGGAGGCATCTCCATCGGCAGACGATCACGTGGCGCCATGGGATGTTCATCGCAGGAGCGAATGGAACTAGGCACGCGGCGCGTATAGAAGCTGCCAACGCTTCCTATACTAGGATTACGGATCGTATTCCTATGGAGGTTGCGTTATGGAGAAGTGGAAAGTGATACAGGCTTATCGCCGCGGGATGATCAGTTTGCAAGAATGTGCACAAATATTGGGCATCGATTCCATGAAGGTCATGGGAATCATGAAGGATAGCGCATTTGACGGCATACGTGTCGTGCGGAACAAACAACCGGTAGGCTGACCGGATTACACAGATTACATATCGGGCCAGGCATGGAGCTGTCCAGAAGGGGTTGAGCGGGCAGCTTCTTTTTGTGTTTGCGTGACTGACCATTGACGGTACGATGCTTTCCTTGTGATCAAAAGCTTGCTATACTATAATGAGCATATGGAATCATGCATCGCATAAAAGCGCTAAAGCATCGCAATATTTTCTTGCATGGCATGATGTGGAAGAGACAGTAAGGAGGAACGGTTTGTGAGATACTTGACCGCGGGAGAGACGCACGGTCCGCAACTGACGGCGATCGTGGAAGGTCTGCCTAGCAATTTGAAGATTGATTTCGAGGAATTGAACTACCAGCTTCATCGCCGGCAGCTCGGACATGGGCGCGGCAAACGGATGCAGATCGAGAAAGATACAGCCAGAATCGTTGGCGGCGTCAGACATGGCAGAACAACCGGCGCACCGGTCGCACTCGTAATCGAGAACAAGGACTGGCAGAACTGGAGCCACGTGATGAACGTTGAGCCGGTGGAAGGGACGGAGGAAGAACTGCGCCGTGTACACCGTCCGCGGCCGGGTCATGCGGATTTGAACGGCGGTCTGAAATATAATCTGACGGATCTGCGCAATGTGCTCGAACGCTCAAGCGCGCGTGAAACGGCGGCGCGAGTAGCGGTTGGTGCGCTGGCTCGGCAGTTGCTCGCGGAGTTCGGCATCAAGATCGCAGGCCAGGTGATCCGCATCGGTGAGATCGAAGCGAAGCGCTACGATCTGCCGATCGACGAGATCGCTCGGATCACGGAGGAATCTCCGGTTCGCGTCGTGGACAAGGAAGCGGAAGCGAAGATGATCGAATATATCGACAAGATTCGCAGTGAAGGCGATTCTATCGGCGGCGTGGTGGAGGTCATCGTGGAGGGAGTGCCGGTCGGACTTGGCAGCCACGTACAATATGACCGCAAGCTCGATGCGCGCATCGCCATGGCGGTTGTATCGATCAATGCGTTCAAGGGCGTCGAGTTTGGCATCGGTTTCGAAGCGGGCCGTCTGCCTGGCTCGAAGGTTCACGATGAGATTCTGTATTCGGAAGATCGCGGCTACTATCGCGCCTCCAACCGCTTGGGCGGTTTCGAGGGCGGTATGACGAACGGCATGCCGATCGTCGTTCGCGGTGTCATGAAGCCGATCCCGACGCTTCTCAAGCCGCTCGCCAGCGTTGATATCGACACGAAGCAGCCTTTCAAGGCGCAGGTCGAACGGACGGATAGCTGCGCGGTGCCGGCAGCCAGCGTCGTCATGGAGCATGTGGTGGCATGGGAAGTGGCGAACGCCTTCCTGGAGAAGTTCGGCGGGGACTCGATGGAAGAGATTCGCGCGAATTATGAACAATATCTGAAGCAACTGGAGAGGTATCCGGGATGAGACGTTTGAATGTCGATCTTGGCGACCGCTCCTATCCGATCCTGATCGGACATGGGATCATCGGGCAGTTGCCGGGCTTTCTCGCCGAGCGCGGCATCAAGACGGTGAACAAGCTGCTCGTCATCACAGATGAACAGGTGGCGAAGCATCATCTTCAACCGGTATTGGACGTGCTGGCGGAAGCCGGATATTCGGCGGCCAGCCATATCGTGCCAGCCGGTGAGCAATCCAAAACCTTAACGCAGCTCGAAGATATCGTAACGACGGCGCTAGAAGCAGGACTTGACCGCAAGTCAGCGATCATCGCCCTCGGCGGCGGCGTTGTCGGCGATCTCGCCGGATTCGCAGCGGCTTGCTATATGCGGGGCATACGCTTCGTGCAGGTGCCTACGACGGTGCTGGCGCATGACAGCAGCGTGGGCGGTAAGACCGGTGTCAACCATCGGCTGGCGAAGAACATTATCGGTGCCTTCCATCAACCCGAGCTCGTCTGCTATGATACGGCAACTTTGGCGACTCTATCGGAGCGCGATATTCGTGCCGGCTTGTCCGAAGTGATCAAGCATGGGCTCATCTGGGATGCTTCGTTCGTTGCCTGGTGCGAAGAACATGCGGAAGAGCTGCTTGCCCTTGAGCCGGAGACGATCGCGCATGCGCTGTATGTCGGATGCCATGTGAAGGCTCAGGTTGTCTCCCAGGATGAGCGGGAGAACGGCCTCCGGGCGATCCTGAATCTCGGACATACGATCGGTCATGCGCTGGAAGCCGTTGCTGGCTACAATGAACTGCAGCATGGGGAGGCGATCTCGATCGGCATGGTCGGAGCAGCGAAACTCGCCGTGCGGTTGGGGTACGATCAGGAGATTTACACCGTTACGAAACGCGTGCTCAAGAAGTTCGGATTGCCGATCCGGCTGCCTGCCCATTACGATCGTGAACAAATCATGGATGCGATGATGCATGACAAGAAGTTCAAGGACGGCAAGATGGTGTTTGTGGTGCCGGTGTCAATCGGGCAGGTCGAGATTCGGAACGATATCGAGGCGGATTGGATCAGAGCTATCATCGATGAATTGAAACAGGAGGCGTGAAGGATGGCGGTACGAGGTATTCGTGGAGCGACGACGGTTCCGCGCAACGGGGAAGCGGAGATACTGGCTGCGACGAAGGAACTGTTGGAGAAGATCATCGAAGCGAATGACGTGAAGCCGGAGGATGTTTGCAGCTTGCTCATCACCGTAACGGGAGATCTGAATGCGGCTTTTCCGGCGCGTGCGGTGCGTGAGGTGGAAGGCTGGGATATGGTGCCGCTGATGTGTTCGCTGGAAATCCCGGTTCCAGGCAGCTTGCCGCTGTGCATCCGGTTCATGATGCAGGTGAATACAGATAAGCAGCAGAAGGATATGGTACACGTCTACCTGTATGAAGCGAAGAAGCTTCGTCCGGATCTGACGGAGAAGGTTTGACTGTCCGCGTAGGGCGTTTTGCGGTTTGATCGACCGTTTGGATTCATCGGTTCTTGATAAGCCTATAAGCGGCTGGCAGTGCAACGATATGCGGAGATTGTTGCCTGCCAGTCTTGCTTATTACGGGCCAGTCAGGATGTTACTGTTCGATGGCACCGGATGAGCTATAGCGGTTGGTTGTGTAACGGAATACAGATCCGTTATTTGTGGGAAAAGCGTTGATTTCGGTATGGTAACGGAACGGTGTTCCGTTATTTTGCAATTTTAGGGCGAATAACATGTGATTTTGGTTCAACAGCGGAATCTCGTTCCGTTCGCTTGGGCAACATCGGCCTATTGCACAAAATAGCGGATTGACGTTCCGTTAGGGTCTGGTGCAGGCGAATGGACACAAGAAGTGCCAGGCTGCCAACTGCGTTCTGAAAGAACTTGCTGCCAGTACCACATCTATGGCCTCTCCCGTGTGTAGACACAAGAACTTCTAGGCTGTCCTCTCCGACAGAAGTTCTATGGTCTAATCTAGCTGTCCAGGCTGTTCTCTCCGAGAACAGAAGTTCTATGTTGCAAACATCAATCGTATGATGTATAGTAAGGTTTAGCTTAGTTAGTAGACGTTTGGTTTGAGACGAGTGAGTAGAGCAGAGTACAGATGAGACGAGATGAGCTGAGATGGAGTATGCCCGAACTTGCCGGCTTGTTGGGTTTGGCGTATCGGGGCGTGGCCTTCCATGCTTATGTTTATTGATCTGTATATAACCTCTACCACGGGTAGAGGTTTTTTTATTTCTCTCGAGACAGTCTCCAACATCCGAAAGGGGATTATTGATGATGGCCTATTCCGAGCTGCAACAAGTGATCAACATGGCGAAGGATTACAATCTCGTGCCGATCGTCCGCACGCTGCTGGCGGACACGGAGACGCCGATCCGCGTGTTCCAGCATTTCTATGACGAACCTTACGCTTTCCTGCTTGAGAGTGCGGAAGGCGGAGTGAATCTGGCACGATATTCGTTTATCGGGACGGACCCGTTCATGGTGATCAGCGGGAAGAACGGAAGACTTGTGATCGAGACGAAGGACGGCGGTACGCAGGTCGTCGAGGATAAGCCGGTCGAAGCGATGCGCCGATTGCTTGCCGGTTATTCCAGTCCCGCGCTGGATGGTCTGCCGCGCTTCACCGGAGGGGCAGTCGGATTCTTCGGCTACGATCTGCTTCAATATTATGAGAAGCTGCCGGCGCACCGGAACGATGATCTGCAGATGGACGATATCAAGTTTATGTTCTGCGATCAGGTCATCGCCTTTGACCATGTCAAACATTCGATCAATATTATCGCCAATGTTCATATCCCTAGCGACAGAAATGAAGAAGCGATACGGACAGCATACGAAGAAACGGTGCAAAGATTGGAACGCGCGATCAGACGCTTGCAAAGCCCGATTCAAGTGGAAGGGATACCGAGCTACGCGCTCCCGCAGGATATCGAGCTTGGAACGATCCGTTCCAACGTGACGAAAGAGCAGTTCATGGCCAATGTTGAGAAGGCCAAGGAATATATTCGTGCAGGCGACATCTTCCAGGTCGTCCTCTCCCAAAGGTTCGAGATGACGATGGATGTGTCCCCCCTCCACGTATATCGAGTGTTGCGCACGATGAATCCCTCTCCATATATGTACGTGCTGAAACTGCGCGATGAGGTGATCGTTGGCACATCGCCGGAGCTGCTCGTGCGGGTTGAGGGCGACAGGGTAGCCACACGCCCGATAGCCGGAACGAGGCCGCGCGGCAAGACGGAGCAGGAGGATCGCCGATTGGAAGAGGAATTGCTCGCGGATGAGAAGGAGAGAGCGGAGCACCTGATGCTGGTCGATCTTGGGCGCAATGATCTTGGCCGCGTATCGGAGTTTGGCACCGTCGTGTGCGACAGCTTCATGCAGATCGAGCGCTATTCGCACGTCATGCACATCGTGTCCAACGTTTCGGGGAAACTCCAGAAGAACAAGGATTTCTTCGATGCCTTCATCTCCTGCCTGCCGGCGGGAACCGTATCGGGGGCTCCGAAGCTGCGGGCGATGGAGATCATCGCCGAGCTTGAGAATGAAGCCCGCGGCGCTTATGCAGGGGCGATCGGTTATCTCGGTTTCTCAGGCAATCTCGACTCATGCATCACGATCCGCACGATCATCTTCAAGAACGGTAAGGCATATGTGCAAGCCGGGGCAGGCATCGTATGGGATTCGGTACCGGAGAATGAATACCAGGAGACGGTTAACAAGGCGAAGGCACTATTGAAGGCGATCCGCACAGCGGAAGCAGTGTTTGCCAGCCGAGATCCCGTTGCCCAATAAGTGGTTGTGTCCATAATCGGCGGATCGTGTTGACTCCGCCATGAGAATATGTACCGAGGAGGAAGCGATTGATGAGCAAGATGGATATGAAACAAGCACTCAGCAAAGTGATCGAAGGAGAGTCTCTGACAAGAGAAGAAGCGCGTCAGGTAATGTCGACGATCATGGACGGGGAAGCCACGACATCGCAGATCGGGGCGCTCTTGGCAGCGCTGCGTATGAAGGGGGAAACGGTTCAGGAGATCGCCGGTTTCGCGGAAGTGATGCGGGAGAAGTCGATCCGCCTGAACCACCGCTTAAGCGGCGTGCTGGATACATGCGGAACCGGCGGTTCGGGCATCCACAAGTTCAACGTGTCGACGACATCCGCGATCATCTGCGCCTCGCTGGGGGTTCCCGTGGCGAAACACGGCAATCGCGCGATGTCCGGCAAGAGCGGCAGCGCTGACGTGCTGGAAGCGCTCGGCGTCAACATCATGCTCACACATGAGCAGGCGGCCGAATGTCTCAAGAACATCGGCATCTGCTTCATGTTCGCCCAGAACTACCATCCGTCGATGAAGTATGCGGCAGGTCCGCGCAGGGAACTGGGCATCCGCACGGTATTCAATGTGCTTGGACCTCTGACGAACCCGGCGAATGCGGAGCATCAGTTGATGGGGATCTATGATCGCTCGAAGACGGAACTGATCGCAGGCGTGCTGCGAGAGCTTGGTTCGAAACATGCGCTTGTTGTGGGCAGCCTCGATGGGCTGGACGAGATCAGCATCTGCGCTCCGACCCAAGTGTCGGAACTGAAGAACGGGGAGATCCGCACCTATGAGATTACGCCGGAGGAGCTTGGCTTAACCCGCCATTCGTTGGAGCAAGTGATGGGCGGCGAGCCGGCACACAATGCGAAGATCGTGCGCGAGGTGCTGGGCGGAGCACAAGGCGCGTATCGCGACATCGTATTGATCAACGCCGCGGCCTCGCTGTACGCAGCAGACCGTTGCGAGGATCTGCGGGAAGGGGTACAATTAGCAGCGCAGGCGATCGATTCTGGCGCCGCGCTTAGCAAATTGCAAGAGTTAATCGACTATACGGGAGTTGTCAGTCATGTATCTTGATAAGATCGTTGCGACGAAACATCAGGAAGTGGCGCGGCTTAAGGAGACGCTGTCTGTTGCCGATGCGGAGCGCGGTATCGCTAAGCTGCCATCTTGCGTCGGATTCGAGCAAGCTCTGTCGGTGAAAAGACGCCGTCCGGTCGGTCTTATTGCGGAAGTGAAGAAGGCATCCCCGTCTAAGGGGTTGATTCGTCCGGATTTTGAACCGGTTCAGATCGCCAGGGCGTATGAATCGGCGGGCGCGGACTGCATCTCTGTGTTGACGGACAATCCTTATTTTCAGGGTGCGAACGAGTATCTGACGCAGATTCGTCATGCGGTTAGCTTGCCGCTGTTGCGCAAGGATTTTATCATCGATGAATTGCAGATCTATGAGGCCCGACTGATCGGCGCGGATGCGATCCTGCTCATCGCCGCGATTCTGACGAAACAACAGCTTCAGGATTACCTGCGTCTCGCCCGGGATCTTGGCATGGACGCGCTGATCGAGGTACACAGCCGCGAAGAGCTGGAAACGGTGCTGGAGCTCGATGGTGCAACGTTGATCGGCGTTAACAACCGCAATCTGAAAACCTTCGAGGTCGATTTGGAGCATACTAGACAACTGATCAACCTCATGCCAAGCCATGTCACAATCGTCAGCGAAAGCGGCATCTCGGACCCGCGCGACATCCGCTGGCTGGAATCGATTGGCGCACATGCAGTACTGGTAGGCGAACATTTCATGCGTCAGGCCGACGTTGGCGAAGCCGTCCATCAGTTGATGGGACCGGTGCTTGCCAGCAGCAAGGAGAGTTGACGAATGTCGGCGTTGGTGAAGATATGCGGGATTAAGAGTGAAGACACGGTCAGGGAGCTTGCTCGCCTGCCCGTTGATTACATCGGTTTCGTCTTTGCGCCAAGCAAACGGCAGGTCACACCTGCCGAAGCCGCTCAGCTTGCTGCGGCATTCGTTGAGGCGGAGCCCGTCATTCAGACGCAACTGGTTGGCGTATTCGTCAATCCAACGTTCCAGGAGCTTGAGGAAACGCTGAGTGTCGTTCCTTTGAACGTCGTGCAACTGCACGGTAGCGAGACGCCGGAGTATTGCCGTTTGGTGCGAGACGAGCTTGGAGTGAAGGTATTCAAAGCTCTGTCTGTTCCTGAGCATGCGGAAGAAACAGGCGTATCCATCAACATGCCCGATACATACGCGGGCGTCGCGGACGCGATTCTGCTGGATACTTACGACCCTCAGGCATCGGGCGGTACGGGGAGAACATTTCGATGGTCGGTTATCCCGTCTTACCGTGCCTGGGCTGAGCGAGCAGGGGTCAAACTGCTCGTTGCGGGAGGGCTTACGGCTGACAACGTGGGAGAATTGATAGCCGAATACAGGCCACACGGTGTTGATGTGTCGAGCGGGGTGGAAACGAACGGAGTCAAGGATGTAGCGAAAATTACAGCATTTGTGGAAAGGGTGAAGCAACATGTCTAACGTGATGCCGGATGAGTATGGCCGATTCGGCAAATTCGGTGGCCGTTATGTGCCGGAGACGCTCATGAACGCGCTGAACGAGCTGGAAGAGGCTTACCTGCATTACTCCAAAGATGAGAGCTTTCGGGAGGAAATCCGTTATCTGCTCCGTCAATATTCGGGCCGTCCTACGTCACTGTACTATGCAGAGCGCCTGACGAAGCACCTGGGGGGAGCGAAGATCTATCTGAAGCGCGAGGACCTGAATCACACGGGCGCTCACAAGATCAACAACGCGATCGGCCAGGCCGTGCTGGCGAAGCGCATGGGCAAGAAGAAGGTCATCGCCGAAACAGGCGCAGGCCAGCATGGCGTCGCATCGGCGACCGTGGCGGCGCTGCTCGGTCTTGAGTGCAAGGTATTCATGGGTGAAGAAGATACGCGGCGCCAGGCGCTTAATGTGTTCCGGATGAAACTGCTCGGCGCGGAAGTCGTTCCCGTCACCTCCGGCACACGCACGCTTAAAGATGCTTGTAACGAGACGTTGCGCTATTGGGTAAGCAATGTGCATGACACTTACTATATCCTCGGTTCGGCCACCGGTCCTCATCCGTATCCGATGATGGTCCGGGATTTCCAACGCATCATCGGCGATGAGACGAAGCAGCAGATCATCGAGCAGGAAGGCAGGCTGCCGGATGTCGTCATCGCCTGTGTCGGAGGTGGCAGCAACGCAGCTGGCATGTTCTATCCGTTTATCGAAGATGAAGCCGTACAGTTGGTCGGTGTCGAAGCGGCGGGCAAAGGAATTGATACGGACGAGCACGCTGCGACGATGACGAAGGGGACGGAAGGTGTGTTCCAGGGCTCATACAGCTACTTGTTACAAGATGAATATGGGCAGGTGCTGCCTGCGCACTCCATCTCGGCCGGCCTTGACTACCCGGGCATCGGTCCCGAGCATGCCTATCTGAAGGCGACCGGTAGAGCGTCCTATGTTCCGGCTACCGACCAGGAGGCGCTTGATGCCCTGCAGTTGCTCAGCAGAACGGAAGGCATCATCCCGGCGCTAGAAAGCGCGCATGCCATCGCCTATGCGGCGAAACTGGCCCCAACTCTGCCTAGCGACCAGATCATCGTCGTTAATCTGTCGGGACGCGGGGACAAGGATGTCGCGCAGATCATGGATCTGCTTGGAGGTGATGAGCGATGAACCGTATCGATGAAGTGTTTGCTTCTCTGAAGGAGCGGGGCGAAACGGCGCTCATCCCGTTCATCACGGTGGGCGATCCCGACCTGGAAACCTCGCTGGACATCATCCAGCAGCTCGCGGAAGCCGGGGCGAGCATGATCGAACTGGGTGTTCCATATTCCGATCCGCTGGCGGACGGTCCGGTCATCCAACGAGCATCGGAGCGGGCGCTCGCCCATCAGGTGCGCATCACGGATGTGATCCGTATCGCCAAACAGGCCAGGGAACGCGGCATCGAGATCCCGTTTATCCTGTTCAGCTATTACAATCCGGTGCTGCAGCTTGGGCTCGAACGATTCATGAAGCTGCTTGTCGAACACGATATCAGCGGCATGATCATCCCGGACCTGCCGTTTGAGGAGGATGGCGAGGTCAAGCGTCTGGCTGAGGAGCATGGGTTGCATCTGATCCCGCTTGTCGCGCCGACATCCGAACATCGCGTCCAGAAGATCGTCAGCCGTGCCAGCGGTTTCGTCTATTGCGTTTCATCGCTCGGCGTAACCGGCGAACGCAGTCAATTTGCCGATTCGGTTGATACGTTTATCAGGACGGTGCGTGAAGCTAGCCGTGTGCCGGTATGTGTAGGTTTCGGGATTTCGAACAGGGCGCAGGTGGAGAAATTCGCGGCATTATGTGATGGGGTTATTGTTGGCAGCGCCATTGTTCGGAAGATTGAGGAGACTCTCCCGTTGCTCAGCAAATCCGAAACGAAGGAGCAAGGACTGTTGCAAATCCGTCAATTTGTGGCACAATTAAAGGGATAACGAAATATTGGGGGAGTAACGGATGCAACCGAAATCTACCATCATCGATCTGCCAGTATACCAACCCGGCAAACCTATCGAGGATGTGAAACGCGAGCTTGGTCTTGACGCAGTGATCAAGCTCGCTTCCAATGAGAATCCATATGGATGTTCTGAGCTTGCGAAGCAAGCGATCCTGGAAGAGCTCAATCAGACGGAACTGTACCCTGATGGTGCAAGCGTGGAGCTGGTGAACGCCCTGGCTGACTTCTATCAGGTGAATACCAATCAAATCATCATCGGCGCAGGGTCTGATGAACTCATCGCGCTGATCACACGGGCGTATCTTGTACCAGGCGATGAGACGGTCATGGCGACGCCGAGCTTCGTGCAGTACCGGCACAATGCGCAGATCGAGGGCGCAACCTGCATAGAGGTGCCGCTTGTTAACGGGACACATGACCTGCAAGCGATGGCGGCGGCGATTACGGACAAGACGAAGATTGTCTGGGTTTGCAATCCGAACAATCCAAGCGGCACGATCGTGACGAAAGATGAGCTGGACGCATTTATCGCCAAGGTCCCTGCGAATGTCATGATTGTGCTGGACGAAGCCTATTGCGAATATATCGATGACCCTTCCTATCCGGACGGATTGACATATCTCGACCGCTATCCGAATGTGATCGTCCTGCGCACCTTCTCCAAGGCATATGGTCTTGCAGCGTTGCGCATCGGGTATGGCATCGGTCGTCCGGAGGTTATTCGGTCAATCAATCAGGTTCGCGGGCCGTTCAACACGACGCGCTTGTCGCAAGCAGCAGCCAGGGCAGCGCTGAAGGATCAGGCGTTCATCGCCGAATGCCGGAGAAAGAATCGCGAGGGTATCCGTTATCTGACCGGGCATTTCGAACGTTTGGGATTATCCTATTATCCTGCATATGGAAACTTTATCCTGGTTGAATGCGGCCGGGATGCCAAAGAGTTGTTCGAGCAGCTCATGCGCAAAGGGGTCATCATCCGTGGCGGACATGCGCTTGGATTTCCGACCGCGATCCGTGTAACCGTCGGCAATGAAGAGCAGAATGCGAAGTTTATCAAAGCGCTGGAAGAGGTCTTGGCTGGCCAATGAAGATCGCGATATTTGGTGTTGGGTTGATCGGCGGTTCACTGGCGCTTTGCTTCAAAGGAAAACCAAACATCCAGGTGGTCGGGTATTCGAAGAATCCGGCCTCGGTTGAGAAATACATCAAGCGTGGCGTCGTTGATCATGCGACGACCTCGATCCGCGAGGCGGCGGAAGATGCGGATGTCATCTTCCTGTGTGTGCCGGTCGGCATGCTGGAGTCCTATCTGGAGCAGCTCATCGATCTGCCGCTTAAGAAAGGCTGCATCATCACCGACGTAGGAAGCACGAAGGGGTCAATCGAGCGCTGCGCCAAGCGTCTACAGCTGAAGGACGTCTATTTCATCGGCGGGCATCCGATGGCAGGTTCCGAGCGCTCGGGTGTGGAGGCCGCTTCATCCTACCTGTTTGAAAATGCCTTCTACGTCCTGACGCCTAACGACCAGGTTCCGGATGACGTGTATGCGCGTCTGGAGCAACTGCTCTCCTATACGCGTGCCCGTATCATCCGTGTCGATGCCGAGTTGCATGACGAGATCGTGGGCGCGATCAGTCATCTGCCGCATATCATTGCCGTTGCCCTGGTCAATCAGATCGCCCGTTACAATGAGGCGAATCCGCTGTATCAGGATCTTGCGGCAGGCGGCTTCCGTGATCTGACGAGGATCGCCTCCAGCGATCCGGTCATCTGGCGTGATATTCTGCTTCATAACAAGGAAGTGCTCCTGCGGCTGATCAGCGATTGGGAGGCGGAGATCGAACGATTCCGGAAGCTCATCGAGCACGAGGATGCGGCGGGTATCGAACGGCAGTTTGCTGAGGCGACGGAGTTCCGCAGCCGTCTGCCGGAGCGGCGCAAAGGTGTGCTTCATGCGATGCTCCATGATCTGTACGTCGATGTTCCCGATACGCCGGGCATTATCGCCAGGATCACGACGATTCTCAGCGACCATCAGATTAACCTGAGCAATATTCAGATTCATGAGAGCAGAGCAGACGTGCCTGGCGTGATGAGGCTATCCTTCCGCAATGATCAGGACCTGGATATGGCGAAGCAATTGCTGGCCGCTAATGGGTATACGGTTCGTTATTAAACCAGAGGCTTTCCGTATCGAACACGCGCATATCTGCGAATGCCGATGCGGATGGCCTTTTGTGTTCATGAACAGTCGCTCATAAAAAATAAGAAAACGCTATCAAAAAAGTTGTTGACATCTGAAAGCGTATACAATATAATTCAAAGTACAGTATGGTTTCTCTCCACTCCTATCCGAAAACTAAGCACTTCTGTGCAACCACCTGATCAAGGTGGTTTTTTTTTGCTCTTTTCTGATAGGGGGCAGCGATATGGATAGAAGAGTCACGGATAAGTTTTCAATGTTATTAAATCTTACACATAAAGATATTTAAGAGTTATGATAAATAACAATTTTCTGAAAATTCATTGACTAGACTAGTGGGTATTCGCTATTATATGGGTAGCGCTAGATTATATGGTAAATAACATTACATATGAGGTGAATGATTGGTAAGTATTGGGGCGTTTAAGCAGGATGTGTTGAGGCTCTACAATGAAGTGAACAAGAAAATCTTCCAGACGGGTGTCCGACAACAGAGGGTGGATGTGATCGGAAACAAGATTCTGATCGTCTCCATCAATACAAGACTTCCCGTACTGCAGCTCACCGACAGGCTCGAACCTGGCGCGAGCGCGGTTGTTGACCGTGTGTTGCAACGGCAGTTTAAAGAGGAGTTTCGCGCGCTGTTGGAGGCAAAGTATCATATGAAAGTCATCGCTGTCTTGAAAGATTATGATGTGAAGACCGAGCATGCCGGTACGATCGTGATCTTCGAGCAGGATGTCATGATGTATCTGAACAATGAATCGGAACTCTGAATCGGTTCGTGACCGCAGGAGGAGAGCTGATGAATTGCCGGTACAAGTCTTGAGACCCGCATGCGGGTACAGTCTTGTGCCGGCTTTTTCTATAGGCATCACTATTTTCAGGAGAAAGGGAGAGTGCTTATGGCCAACAAGATTGAAGTGATCGGGGTATCGAAGTATTTTCTTCGCAATGGCAAGGAGATCGTGGCGATGCAGGACACGAGCATGTTCATCGAAGAAGGGCGCTTCGTTAGCATCATCGGGCCAAGCGGTTGCGGCAAGTCCACATTATTCAACATCATCGCTGGTTTGATGCCGCCTTCGACGGGCAAGGTGATCGCAGACGGGCAGAATATCGTGGGCAAGACGGGTTATGTCGGATATATGCTGCAGAAGGATATGCTCCTCCCATGGCGGACGATCCTTGACAACATCACCCTCGGGATGGAGATTCGCGGCGTACCAAGGAAAGAAGCGGTCGAGCGCGCGCTGCCCCTGATGGAGAAATACGGGCTCAAGGGTTTTGATCATCACTATCCGAAGGAATTGTCCGGAGGCATGAGGCAGCGGGCAGCCCTGCTCCGCACGATCCTGTACGACCGCGACATCATCCTGCTGGATGAACCGTTCGGCGCTCTGGACGCGCAGACGCGGCTCATGATGCAGAACTGGCTGCTGCAGATCTGGGGAGATTTCCGCAAGACCGTTCTGTTCGTTACGCATGATATCGATGAAGCGATCTATCTGTCAGACGATATCTATGTTTTCTCAGCCAGACCAGGGCGGATCAAGGCGAAAATCACAGTGCCGATGGCCCGCCCGAGAACACAAAGCGATATGACCAGCCCGGAATTCATGGCGTTAAAGCAACGATTGCTTGATCTGCTGAGTGAAGAGGTTCGCATCGCTGAAGCGAGCGAAAGAATCTCTTGATCTCATACATGACCTGAGAAGAAGGAGGAGGAGACTATGGCGAACGAAGCGATTGCGTCAGTAGGCATCGACGCGGCTCAGCTTGAGGAAGTGTCGGTGAAGAAGGAAAAGCCGGTGATCCAAGACCCGGAGGCGATGGAGCGAACCCATCGGCGAGCCGTCATGTGGTGGCGAATCGCGGTTGGGATGCTGCTGATCGTCGGCTGGGAAGTGTTCACGGCGATTGGCTTATTGGATTCTTATTACTGGAGCAGTCCGAGCATGATCCTGCAAACGGCGTGGGTCCAGGCTACCCAAGGCAATCTGCTGGGTGATATTCTGTATACTTCAGGTTCTACGATTCTTGGTTTCGTATTCGGTACTTTGGGAGGAGCCGTCCTTGGCCTGACGTTCTGGTGGTCTCGCAAATACGCGGAGGTGTGCGAACCATATCTGGTCATACTAAATGCGATGCCAAAACTTGCGCTAGCACCGGTCCTGGTCATTCTGTTCGGTATCGGATTCACATCGAAGGTAGCCCTGGCTATCGCGATGACGGTTATCGTTGCCGCCATATCCGCGTACAGCGGGGTGAAAAGCGTCGACCCTGATATGGAGAAGCTGATGTATTCACTCGGTGCCAAGCGTTGGCAAGTGTTCACGAAGGTTGTCATTCCCTGGTCCATGCCTTGGATCATCAGCAGCCTACGCATCAATATCGCGCTGGCGCTTGCAGGAGCGATCGTTGGTGAGTTCATCGCCTCGCGGGAAGGGATCGGTCGAATGATCCTGTATGCGGGAACGATACTGGATATCAACCTGGTCTGGGTGGGGGTGGTTGTTCTGTCGATCTTGTCCATCGTCATGTATGGAGGTGTTGTCTTGCTCGAACGAAAATTGATGAAGGAATTCAACAAATAATCGGCTACAACAGACAGACAAACCGTTATCGATCAGGAGGGAGAAACCACTATGAACACAAAGGAAACTGAGCACAGCACATGCCATCTAGCCATCACGCGGTTGATAATCATCCTGTTGGTGATCTTGATGATCGCGGGAGGTTGCGCCTCAGCCAGCAGCGCCGGCGGCAGTTCGGAACAGAAGAGCACGGCTTCAGGCGGAGGAGGAAATGCAGCTGAGACGAAGAGCGCGAAGAAACTGGTCATCGCCGAACCGCTTCACAATCTGGGCTACCTGCCGTTGTATGCAGCGATCCATGACGGCCAGTTTGCAGCGAGGGGCCTGGAAGTGGAGGTGATCACGGCTACTGGCGGCGCTCATGTGACCGCAGTCGTCAGTGGTGATGCCTGGGGCGTCATCGGGGGCCCGGAATCGAATGCGATGGCCAACCGCAACAACAAGGATCCGATCGTGAGCGTCGTCAATGTCGTCAACAAGGCCAATGTCTATCTGATGGCTGCCAAAGGCACAGGACCGGCCGGTTCTTCCCCCGAGGATCTGAAGGAGTTCCTCAAGGGCAAGCGGATTGCCGCGGGCAGGCATGGCGGCACGCCAAACCTGGTTACGCGTTATTTGCTCATCTCTCTGGGGCTGGATCCGGAGAAGGATGTCACATTGGAGGAACCGGCGGACGGTTCAACGGTGGTGTCCATGATGCAGCAAGGCCTGGTCGACATCGCCAACGGAGCAGAACCGCAGATCGCCGACGGTATCGCCAAAGGCGTCTGGGAAGAACCGTTTTACAAGTTCCCGGATATGGGAGACTACTCTTACTCGGTGCTCAGCGTGCGCAAATCCGCGATCGAGAACGATCCGGAAACCGTCCAGGTGTTTGTGGAGGCGGTGCTCGAAGCGTTGAAGAAGGTGAATGAAGATCCCAATTTCGCTATGGAAATCGCGGCCAAGGAGTTCCCGACATTGTCCGAGTCCGATGTGAAGGCATCGCTCGACCGGGCGTATGCGGATGGGCTGTGGAGCGCAGACGGATTCATCACAGAGGAAGCGTTGAAGCTCGATATGGATGTGATGCACGCGACAGGCATCTTCACCGATCCGTATACGTATGACGAGCTGATCGATATGCAATTTGTCAACAAGGCCAACGGCAAATGAGACTTGGCGCTCATGCCGAGGCGTTGAAATCCAAAATCGATTCACCTAAGGAGATGATCTCATTGAAATTTGTGCCGGAGATTGTGAATCCAGGAAAGACGGCTTTGATCGTGGTGGATGTTCAGAATGATTTCTGCCATCCCGAGGGCGCCTGTGCCAAGAGAGGTAATGACGTCAGTGCTGTCGGCGGGATGGTCGCGCAATTGCGGCGACTGATCCAAGGAGCGCGGGATCACCAGGTGCCGATCATTTTCATCCAGACGTTTCATGAGAAGGCGACGGATTCCGCCGCTTGGGCCGCACGTTCGGGAGGCACTTCAGGCAATGTATGCCGTGTGGGAACCTGGGGCGCCGAGTTTTTCGAGGTTCAGCCGCAGCCGGGCGATATTATCGTCAACAAGCATCGTTATAGCGCCTTCGTCAATACTCGTCTGGACTCGGTGCTGCGCACGCTTAAGGTGGAGAATCTGATCATGACCGGAATCAGCACGAATGTTTGCGTCGAATCCACCGCCCGTCACGGATATATGCTGGATTACAACATCGTTCTGGTGGATGACGCATGCGCCGCATTCTCTCGTAAGGCGCACGAGATGACTCTGGAGAACATCGCCGCATTTTTCGGGAGCGTCGCCCAGGCAGACGAGATCCTGAACGCCTGGTCGCAGTATGCTGTTCCGGCGGCTGCTGGCAAGTGAGTGAGCTGACTCAAGCACTGGCGAAACCGGCCCGGACACTGATGCTGGCACGTTATGTGGTAAGTGCAGGAGCCTTCCTGTCGAACGTGTCCGCCAGTATGTTGAATGTCGTGCTGATCGATGTCGGTATCACCTACGGCATAGGGATATCCACAACGCAATGGTCCGTGACCTTGTATCTGCTGGTCATTGCCTCCATCCTGCCGCTGATGGGCAAACTGGGTGATATGAAAGGGCGGCGTGTGATACATAACTCCGGATTCATCCTGTTTGCTGCCGGTTCCTGCTGCTGTGCATGGGCTCCTTCATTCAACCTGTTTCTGCTGGCGCGTATCATCCAGGCTGCTGGAGCTGCGATGTACCAAGCGATGAATATGGCGCTCGTCGTGAAGCTGGCTCCTCCGGAAAATCGCGGCCGAGCGATCGGCATCGTCAGCAGCTTCGTGGCTGCCGGAACGATCGCCGGCCCAAGTCTGGGCGGCATCGTTGTCCAATGGTTTCATTGGAAGGCCGCATTCTGGTTCCTGTCAGGCATCGCGTTTGTCCTGTGGCTGCTGGCACAGTGGACGATTCCGAAGCAACTGGATGAGACGCGCACCGGCCCTGCGGAGCACCTCGATCTTATCGGTGCGGGGTTGTTCGCTGTGGTGCTGGGTTCGCTTGCCTTCACTCTGAATGATGCTTCCGGCGCCCTTGATTCTTCATTGTTGCTCATCGTTCCGCTGCTGATCCTGATCGCCAGTTTGCTGATCTTTGCGAAGTGGATTCATCCGAGGCGATGGCCTCCAGGCGGAGGGGAGCCATTCCTTCCGACAGATCTCCTCTCCAACCGGCCGTTTATCCTCGGTTGCATCGCTTCGGTCGTTTCCTATCTGTCGGTATTCTCGACTCAGGTGGTGATGCCGTCTTACCTTCGTACAGAACTGGGCCTTGCTCCGGCTGTGGCGGGGTTAATCATGATCAGCCATCCCGCGGCGCTGATCGTCATCGCGCCGATCGCCGGCGAATGTGTGGATCGCTTCGGTGCGAGTCGGGTATTGATGGCGGGCATGGCGCTGATGGGGAGCGTGCTGATGATGCTCGGATTCCTGAATGTGCATACGCCGATATGGCTGATCGTCATATGGCTTCTGCTGCTCGGCTCGTCGACGGGATTGTTCACCTCCCCGAACAACAGCATGACGCTGGCTTCTGTGGATGAGGCGAGGAGCGGGCTTGCGGCCAGCATGATGGCGCTCAGCCGGAATATCGGCATGATGCTAGGTGCAGTGATTGGAGGGACGCTCGGCATACTGCTTCAGAATCTGATGTTCGCCATTACCTCGGGTTTAATGTTTGCCATGCTGATCCTGCATCTCCTGATGAGCAGAAGGCGGGAGAAAGCGAAGCTTCGATATCGGCTGAAGTGAAAAGACAAGGAAGGATCGCTCGGGACTTCTCACAAGACAACACGCCTGTTGTTGAGGGATGAAAAGTTCTGGACGATCCTTCTTTTTTGTGCGTAACCAATGTAAGAAGGATTTTTGCACGCAAAAGCGAATTAAATACAGTTACACACGTTTTTTGTCATTTATATGGAAACTTTTCGGCAAGGATGGACGTCATAGATAGTTGAGTGTTTTCGTTTAACAAGATATGCAAGCGCAACTTTCTGCTTCCTGACGGGTATATAGGATAGTGTAGGAGGAAGTGGAATTCGGTGCCTTGCTTTTGTGCAAGGAGGTACGGCCATGAACGACTCCCAGATCATCCGAGAAATCAAGGACGGCAACGTTCAATTATATACGCTGCTCATTGAACGGTATGAGCGGAAGATTCTCGCCTTCATCTACCATATGCTGAAGAGCTCGAATATGGAGAGCATGGCCGAAGATCTATGCCAGGAAACATTCTACAAAGCTTACCGAAGCTTGCAGACGTTCCGTGAAGTAGAGGCTTCGTTCTCAACCTGGTTGTATACGATTGCCCGCAATACGGTACTCAGTGAGCTCCGCAAGCAGAAAATGCAGCAAATATCGCTCGAAGACAGCGGGGTTCAGCCTCAGGTTTCGGCAGACTCTCAGCCTGAGCATTCCATCCTCCGCCATGAGAAGGTGTCCATGGTGCGCCAGGCGATCAACAACCTTCCCGAGAAACAGCGTTCAGCGCTGATTCTGCGCGAATACTATCAACTCGATTATCAGGAGATTGCTAGCATCCTCGGTCAGACCGTCAGCTCGGTTAAATCGTTGTTGTTCCGAGCGAGAGCCAGTGTCAAGATGCAGCTCGAGCCCTACATCGAAGAACCGATACTTGAGGAGTACGAAGGGATGAATTCAAGATGAATTGCAACCATATTCAAGAACTCATAGGCCTCTACTGGGATCTTCCGGAGAATGATTTCAGACGCGCGGCGGTTGAGGAACATATCCGAAGATGTCCATCTTGTGCAGAGGAATTCAAACTGTGGGAAGAAAGTTATCGCTTGATCTCCCAGGCCAGCATGAGTTCAGATGAGCCGGAGATCCCACAACGGTCGATAGCGGCCTCGGTTATGGATAGGATCTACATGGATGAATCCTGGCGGCTGCCGGTTGCGGAAAGGGCGTATTCATTGACGAAATCGATGAAGTACCGGATCAGTGCGGTCATCGGCTTCTGTCTCGCTTTGTTCATCTCCAGTTTCATCTACTCGTTCTTGACGGATCACGAACAGACGCAGGCGGAATATGCTTTCCGCCCGGGAATCGTCCCGGTTATCAGCGCCTCAGGGGACAATACCACCCAGTTGGCCGTATTCAGCCAGGAGATTCCGACGGCGAGCATCTCCGCGCCGTTCGTGCTCGATATTGGCCCGGTCGATTCGTACCCGGATTATCTGATCGTCGTCTCCATCATCGGCATCGTTTGCTCGCTCCTGATCATGAACTGGCTGTCCAGACTGCGTGCATAGGCGCAGCATAAGAAGATGACCAAGCCTCTCGCCAAATGCTCTCTTTGAAGCAGGACCAGAATCAACCGTACAGGTCCTGCTTCAAGGAGAGCATTGTTGTATCCGGAAGTTTCTGTATTGAGAGCGGCGACCGGAACGATTATACTAGTGAGAAACCCAAGCTGGCGGAGGAGATGGAATGATCACTTTAGGACTTATACGCCACGGCATGACAGATTGGAATATGGAAGGCAGGATACAGGGACATTCTGACATCCCGCTAAACGAAGCCGGGATCTGGCAAGCGAAGCAGCTTGCAAGGCGGCTGGCTGATGAAGGTGTACGCTGGGAGGCGATCTACAGCAGTGATTTGAAGCGTGCTAGCGATACGGCTCGTTATATTCGTGATGCGTTACAATTGGATGAGGTTCGACTTGATCCGCGCCTAAGAGAGCGAGGGTTCGGTCTTGCTGAAGGTCTGACTGCCAAGGAGCGGGAAGCGCGCTTCGGTCCAGGCTTGGAAGGTGCTGGCATAGAACCGGAAGAGCAGGTGCTGGAGAGGGGAAGGATGTTTCTGGATGATCTGTTGACTCGGGGAGAGAAGCGCATCCTGGTCGTCAGCCACGGCGGTTTCCTGTGGCGGTTCTTCAGCTTGCTCGATCCACAGTTACCCGATAAACACCTCGGCAACGCCTCGCTGACGATTATAAAGCGGATCAATGGGGAGTGGCGGACAGAGCTGCACAATTGTACGGCGCACTGCGATGCCTAAGCAGGAGTTTCCGAATAAATTTTACATATCATCCCATAATGGTACTGTGCGACAACATGTCAAGCAGTACGGAGGGATGATCGATGAATTTGTCGGAAATGTTGGGTTACGCGGATATCGGCTTGTTGAGCGCGATCGCGAGACATTATAACTGCGACTGCAACAGCCATTCCAAGAATGAGCTGATCCAGTCGATACTCACCACCTTAAATCGGAGAGATACGTTCGAACAGCAACTGAACGATCTGAAGGATGAAGACATTCGCCTGATGAACCGGCTTCTGTTTGACAAGCGGTCCTATTTCAGCCTGGAAGAATTGATGGCGATCGTGAAACAGACGGGAAGGCAGAGAAGAGAGACGGCGGGTGACGATGGGGCGGATGCCAGTCACGAGGTGAATCCGCGTGAGACGATCGTCCGCTTCAAGCAGCGCGGTTGGTTGTTCAACGGACATTCCCAACAGACGAAATATCTCTATCGCATCCCGGAAGATGTGAAGCGCCGGTTCAGCGATTGCTATGCCGGATACCTGAGCCGTCAACTTATGTACATCGACGCTCCTGCCGCCTACCGGGACGAGCAGATGATCATTGGCCAGGACGTGCTCAGATTCCTGCGTTATGCTTACCAGAACGAGATCGAACTGACGATCGACGGAACGATGTACAAGCGTACGCTTCAGAACATCCTTGGCTTGCTTCACGTTCAGGAAGAAGCGCTTAAGACACGGGGCTGGCGATTCGGTTACGGGCGGAAGTTCAGGGATTATCCGGATCGTTTCTCGCTGATCTATGATTATTGCTATTACTCCGGTCTGATCGAGGAACAAACGGGCAGGTTAACTTTAACCGCACTGGGCGAAGAGCGCGTGAAGAAGCAGGTTGCGGAAAATCCAATGGACATCTACAAGTTCTGGCTCAAGTTGTACAAAGGACCGATCCCGAATCTTCAGGCGTTGGTATCCTGGCTTCAGCGGCTGTGCGGTCGTTGGACGACTGTACAATCCCTGCACCAGGCGCTTGGCCGGATGATCCAGCCGTATTACTTCGATTCGCCAGTGCAGATCCTGGAGCTTCGCATCATCCGCATGATGATGCATCTTGGCCTTATGCAACTGGGAGATGACCCTGAATATGGAACCGTGGTCCGCATAAGCAAGCTGGGCGATCATATTATCAGCGGAACCTATGTGCCGGAAGAAGAGAAGATCGAGCTGGATCAGGAGCCGACATTGACATGGGAGCAGCTCTACTGATACAATCTGTGCGGTCACATTTGAGGAAGGTCATGGACCGGAGGAGGTTGGTCAGGTGCTGGTTCCATTTCAAGGACAAACACCGAACGTCCATCACACCGTATATATGGCACCCGGATCACAGATCGTCGGGGATGTGCGCATCGGCGCACAAAGCTCCATCTGGTTCAACGCGGTGCTTCGCGGCGATCTAGCCCCGGTCATCATCGGCGAACGATGCAATATTCAGGACAATGTGGTTGGTCATGTGAATACAGGCCAGCCGCTCGTCATCGAGGATGACGTGTCGGTCGGGCATTCCGCGATCGTTCACGGCTGTACGATCCGGCGCGGGGCTCTGATCGGCATGGGGGCGATCGTATTGAATGGCGCTGAGATCGGTGAGTATGCGCTGATCGGCGCCGGTGCTGTGGTAACCGAGAACACGGTCATTCCGCCGCGTACACTGGCGCTTGGCACACCTGCGCGGGTCGTTCGTGAGCTGGACGAGCAGGATTTTCATCGCTTGCGCAGAACGACCGACAGCTATGTGGAGAAAGGACGGCAATATATGATGGAGCAAACAGGTGATGGCTCATGAAGTTCAGCGAGATCAAGAAGGAAGAATGGCCTGCACTCAAGCCGTATCTGGACACTTGCCTGCTGCCCGTGACAGGGCTTGACGGCAGCGAATCTCCGGTAGAAGCGGCAGACTGCCTGGAGAAGCTGCGAGACGTGCTCGATCTGATCGAACGGCCCTATCGCGGACGGACGGTCACGTATCCGGCCTGGCATTATGTGTCCGATCGGGAGACGTTGGAGGCACAGCTCGCCGCATCCGTAAACAAGCTGCGCGAAGCCGGATTCCGTTACGTGGTCATCGTAACAGCAACCGATGAGCTGGCGGTTGGACCGCAGGCCGGAGCCGATCTGGTCGTCACTCCGGCAAACTCGGCTGAGGCAACCAAGCTCATCGCCGATCTGTGGCGCTAATACACGAGTGCTAATGCCGATCATACAAACACGCAAAAACGAACATATTAATTAAGGAATTAGACTTCAAGTAGCCTGATCACAGGTATCGTGCGAGCATTGATTACATATCTGGCGGTTGGCTGTACTTGGCGGGTCAGTTGTGACAAATTCGTAACAAATCTTCGAAACCTCTTTTAATATGGGGCCAATGCTTCCACGCCATTCTTGACGCTCTCAAACCTCTAGGCTATTATTATTATGTCTTATGAGGAGACGGTAAAATTAGCTATGACTGATCATGTTACGACGAAGGGGGTTAACGGTTGATGAGCGAACATACTACGAATCATCACAGCGCTGAAGAACATCCAAAGGGCAAGAAACGCGAAATGTCTCGCCGTCAATTTCTGAACTATACGCTCGGCGGTACAGGCGGATTTCTCATCGGCATTCCGCTTGTGTGGAATCTGCGGTTTGCGATAGATCCTCTGTTGCAAGCGAGTGCCAGCGGCGATTTTATCAAGACGGTCGAGGAGAGCACGATCACCTCAACTCCTACGAGAGTCAATTTTTCGAAGCCGCAAGTGGACGGATGGTACTACAGCGAGCCTAAATTGGAAGCTTGGGTGGCCAGAGGTGCAGACGGCGAGATCTATGCGCTGTCGCCAACTTGTAAGCACCTTGGCTGTACTGTGAACTGGGCGCCTGAAGGCCATGCGAACGAGTACTATTGCCCGTGCCATGGTGCAAGATATACGGTCGACGGCAAAGAACTCGCAGTTGCATCTGCTCCGCTTGATGAATATGAAGTGGATGTCAGAGACGGATATGTCTATATCGGTCCACTGAAGGCCAACTCGCGCGTGTGAAAGGGGCGTAATGAACCACTATGATGAACAAACTCTACAACTGGATAGACGAGCGCCTTGACATCACACCGCTGTGGCGTGATGTCGCCGACCATGAGGTGCCGGAACACGTTAACCCGGCGCATCACTTCTCTGCGTTCGTTTATTGCTTCGGCGGACTGACTTTCTTCCTGGTTATGATCCAGGTGTTGTCCGGCGTCTTCTTGACGATGTACTATGTGCCGGATATTATCAATGCCTATACATCCGTCGACTATCTGCAATACAAGGTCCAATTCGGCGATATTGTACGCGGTATGCACCACTGGGGTGCTTCGCTCGTTATCGTCATGATGTTCTTACATACGCTTCGCGTGTTCTTCACCGGTGCGTACAAGGCTCCGCGTGAAATGAACTGGGTAGTAGGCGTGCTGATCTTCGCCGTTATACTCGGTCTCGGATTCACGGGATATCTGCTGCCGTGGGATAACAAAGCGTTGTTCGCGACCAAGGTTGGTATCGAGATTGCCAGCTCCGTGCCTTTCATCGGCGATCTGATCAAGGAATTCCTGCAGGGTGGCGATATCGTAGGTGCGCAGACGTTGACTCGCTTCTTCGCACTCCATGTCTTTATCTTGCCGGCTGCCTTGCTCGGTCTCCTGGCCGTTCACTTCATCATGATTCGCAGGCAGGGCATCTCGGGACCGCTATAATGGAAGGGGGCAGCTCACATGGCACATGATCACAATATTAATGAAAAAGTCGTTTACATCGGAGATTCCCGTGTTCGCAAGGTGCAAAGAACCAACATTCCGCAAGATTATTCGGCGTATCCCGGCAAGTCGGAAGCCTTCATTCCAAACTTCTTGTTGAAGGAATGGATGGTTGGGGCTGTAGTATTGGTAGGCTTCATGGTATTGGTCATGTCTCACCCGTCTCCGCTCGGTTATCCGGCTGACCCGACCAATACATCGTTTATTCCGATGCCGGACTGGTACTTCCTGTTCCTGTATCAATTCCTGAAGTATGACTATGTCACTCAGAGCCTTGTTATGTTCGGTGCGGTGCTTGTTCCTGGGGTTGCGTTTGGCGGCCTGTTGCTCGCACCGTGGCTGGACCGCGGCAAGGATCGCCGCTGGTACAAGCGTCCTGTCGCTTCCGGTATCATGCTCCTGACGCTCATCTCCATGATCTATCTAACGTACATCGCATGGACGCATTATGAGCATGAGCTGGAGAAACAAGGTGTTGAGCCTGAGCATATCGAGCGTGCAAGACTGATCGAGGAAGGCAAGATCAACGCTGGTGCTACCATGGTTCCAGAGGAAGAAATCCCGCTCGTGGCAACGGACGAAGAAGGTTACGAAATCCTGCAAAACTCGACCTGTCTCACCTGCCACGGCACAGACATCTCGGGTTCGTCCTTTGCTCCTTCGCTCAGAGGTATTGGCGACAAGTACACGGCGGATGAGATTCATAACATCATCCTGAACGGTACGCCGAATAAGGCGATGGGACCACAGCTTAATGACAACCTGAACAAAGGGCTCACAGAAGACGATCTCCGCGTGCTGGCTGAATGGCTCGCCAAGCAGAAAGCACCGGCAGAATAATCGTCATCGTCGTAGGAGGGTGATTCGCCTGCATACTTACCGAATGCAGCGAGTCACCCTTTTTGGCATGGATCCAAAGGAGGGAGCGCATTGTCATCGTTAGGCGGTTTATGGAGATGGTTCTGGAGCAGAGAGACGCTTCTGAGCGGCTGGCTGCTGCGAACCTTGATCTTGGGTGTAGGACTCGGCACGATATACGGGTATTATTGGTATTGGTCTCAGCTCGTTTACACAGCCCAGCAGATGTCGCCCTGGCTGCTGCCTTTTGTTCCGGACAGCCCGACCGCGAGTCTCTTCTTCACATTTTCGATCCTGTTCTTGGAGTGGGACCGGCTGCGCGGGACACTGCCGCAGCTTGACGGACGGGATCAGCCGATCAGCTTCATTCGGGGGTTCGTTGAAGCTTTCGCACTCGTGACGATGTTCAAATACGGCATCTGGGCCGTTGTGATGATCTATTGGGCATACATGCTTGGCGAGCCTTATGTCTGGGAGCATGGTATGCTCACCGCATCTCATCTGGCGATGGCATTTGCAGTTTGCGTGTATGGGAAGTATTTCCGCTACAGCTTCGTGCATCTCGCCTGGGTAGGGCTCTGGACGTTGTGCAATGACTGGATGGATTACGGATTGTCCGTGTATCCTTGGCTATCCGAACATCTGCATCCTTATCTGGACAAGATTGAACGGTTTACCTTCTCGATGAGTGTGATTTCGATTGCTCTAGCGGCATTGTTTATCTTCATGAGGAAACGAAAGTTGCAATAGCCATGTCTAAATGGGGACATCCCTTCATATGTATGGAATAGGGAGGGATGTCCTATGTTCGTCAGATATATGCGATGGCTGTCTGCCGCATGGCTCTTGCTGCTCATGACGGCGCTGCTTGCCGCTTGCCGAAGCGACGAGCCTCAAGATGGTGAACGGGCAGCTTCCTTCGAAGATGGTGGCGCCTCGATCGATCAAGCGCGGCTGAAACAGTTGCAGGTATTGGATGATACAGCAGACAGGATGTACCAGGAAGTGATGGACGGTAATTATCTAGAAGCGCGCCAGTTGATCAAGAGCATCGGGGATCAGGTCGTGGGGATGGAATTTGCCGGAATTACAACGGTTGAGGGGCTTGAAGCGTTGACTCAGGCGATCACCAATGCCAATAGGCTGATAAATGCGGTGCAGACGGAGCCGGATCGCCTGAAGACGGCGGCTGCTCAGGTGCGGCTGTCGACCGACGCATTGCTGCATAAACATCAGCCGCTCTGGTTCGAATATTATCAGACGTTGAAGTTGGATACGGAGCGGCTGAAGGAAGCGGTGAAGACAGGCCAGAACATCATCCTGTCGGCGCAGCAACTGCAAGCCCATTATGCGGTGATACGCCCAGCCGTACTCATCTCCCGTTCTCCCGAGGTGAATGTCAGGATCGAGTCGCTGATCGCCTACTTCATGCAGCAGGTAGGCAGCCAGGGAGAAGCTCTGCTCAGCAACGTGGATGAACTGATGCAAGCCTGGAATGAACTGTTCGAGAAGCAGGATGTATCAGCTTACCTGCCGTTTCGTGACGAGAAGCAGCCCATCTTCTGGTCCCTGGTGATCGGCTCGATCATCGTCACGGTGCTGTGCTTCGTCGCCTGGCGCAAGTACGAGAGCGAGAAGGAGATCATTCCGGTCAGCGGAGGGGGCAACCGAGTCAACTGACGGCGAATGGGTTGTCCGCAGGTCATTCTTCGGCGCGGAACCCTTCGCCCAGCACATCCTGGACTTCGTTGATGATCATGAAGGCCTTCGGGTCTACGGATCGCACGAGCATTTTTAATCGGCGGACCTCTTGCTTAGCGACTACACAGTATACGACTTCTTTCGGTTGTTTGGAATATGCGCCCTTGGCCGGAAACAGAGTCACGCCGCGGTCGATCTCAGTGGTGATGAGATCGGCCATTTTCGTTCCTTCGGTGGTGATGATCGTAAAGGCGCGGGCGGCATAGGCTCCTTCTTGGATGATGTCGATCAATCTGCTGGCGATGAAGACGATAACCAGGGTGTACAAGATTTTCTCCCGCTCGATATAGAAGAAGGAGGCTCCGATGACGACCGCATCGACCCACAGCAAGGTTCTGCCCATCGGCCATCCGCGCAGCTTGTTGAGAATTCTGGCGATGATGTCTGAGCCGCCGGTCGTGGCACCGAATCGGAAGACGATGCCGAGTCCTGCCCCGAGGGTGACACCCGCATACAAGGTGGCCAGGAAATAATCCTGCTCCGTATGAAATGGGAGGATGATCCCGCGTGCAATCAGCAGTTCCATGATCCAGAGGAAAAATGACAGCAAAACAGTCCCTGCGATCGTATAGAGCATGGCGCTTCGTCCAATGAACCGCCAGCCGATGATAAACAGGGGAATATTGATCACGAGGGTCATGATGGACGGAGGAAGACCGAACATATAGTTCAACAGGATGGTGATACCCGTTACGCCGCCTTCCATGAACTGATTCGGGATTACAAACATATGAAGTCCGAATGCGTAGATGGCCGTGCCCAGGATGAGCGGTATGACAGTTCGTAGCACGTTGACGAGGTTGTTCGATCGCAAGTGATATCCTCCTGACTTTCGAATGAATGTTCGATATGTTGCAAAAATATTTGTCAAACCTCTGCTCTTTGCGATAACATGAAGTAAAAGTCTTATCTCAATGTCGGACAGGGGGTTTCTATGAAGCAGAAGACACTCGCCGATATGCAGCGTGAAGTCGATGCCTACATATCTCAATTCAAGGAAGGCTATTTCAGCCCGTTGGCGATGCTCGCCCGACTGACGGAAGAAGCAGGCGAACTCGCCCGCGAAGTCAACCATCTCTATGGTGAGAAGCCCAAGAAAGAATCCGAGCCCGACAATTCCATTGAAATGGAGCTCGGAGATCTTCTCTTTATTATAATATGCTTTGCAAATTCATTAAACATCGACCTAACGGATGCGCATGATAGAGTCATGCAGAAATTTGCAACCCGGGATGCCAACCGTTGGACCAAAATTAACACCGAACCGTAACAGTCTTCATATGCTGTACCATCAGCCGAATGAGAGAGGAGGGTGGTACGCGGTGAACGGCAAGAAGCAGATTCAGCAGGCATATGCCTCCATATTGGACAACGACTTCGAGCAGGCGATCCGCTCGTTCGAACAAGCGATCGAGCTGGAACCGGACAATCCGGAATATCATTACAAGCTGTCGATTACCTATGCGCGCAGCGGCAAGCTGTCCCAGGCGTTGAAGCATGCCCAGCTCGCTTGTGATCTGGAGCCGGCACATGAAACTTACCGGTACCAACTCCTGCACCTGCAGGCCATGGAGCTGGTTCGCAAGGCCGAGAAGCTCGCCGATGCCGGAGGAAGACGGCATCTCAAGCAGGCGGTTCGGCTCTTGCAGGAAGCGATTCTCAAGGACTCGCTAAGCTTGGAAGCGTACCTGCTCTTGAGCGGCGTTTATGCGGAGCTCGGCCACTTCCGGCAGGCGGCGAGGGCTGCCCAGGAGGCGCTTAAGCTGAATCCGCACCACGAAGATGTATTGCAGCATATCGAAAGATATCACGACCAATTCGCACCTTATATGACCAAAGAGTAAAGGAGAAGAGACAAACCATGACCTCGACCATAAAAGTAGCCGTAAGCGGAGCAGGCGGACGAATGGGCCGCGAAGTAGTCAAAATGGTGCTTGGAGATGAGAATCTGAAGCTCGTAGCCGCGATTGACCCTGGCCGCCAGGGAATGGATGCTGGCGTAATGGTTGGACTTCCTGCATGCGGCGTGACGGTGTCGGCTGATCTGGCATCGGCTCTTCTCGAATCCGGCGCAGACGTTATGGTGGATTTCACCGTACCGCACGCTGCCGTGCAGAATACGAAGATTGCCATCGAAGCCGGTGTGAGACCGGTTGTGGGCACGACCGGCTTCACCCGGGAAGAGATTGACATGTTGGACAAGCTGGCTCAGGAACGCGGTATCGGCGGCATCATCGCACCGAATTTCTCCATCGGTGCCATCCTGATGATGAAGTTTGCGGCGCAAGCGGCCAAGTATTTCCCTCATGTGGAGATCATCGAATATCACGGTGACCAGAAGCTGGATGCGCCTTCCGGAACCGCGGTGAAGACAGCGGAATGGATCTCCGAAGTAAGGGAAGAATTCAGACAGGGCAATCCGAAGGAAGAGGAGAAGATCGAAGGAGCTCGCGGCGCTTATTATGACGGATTCCGTATACATAGTGTCAGGCTACCTGGCGTATTCGCCCAACAGGAGGTCATCTTCGGCGCCTACGGCCAATCGCTCAAGATCAGACATGATTCTTATGAGCGGGCGAGCTATATGCCAGGCGTGAATACCGCCGTGAAGAAAGTGATGGAGCTGACAGGCATCGTCTACGGTTTCGAGCAATTTATCGATTAAGTCACCTATGGGGAGAGTGGCACAGATGAAAATCGCTCTTATCGCGCATGACCGCAAGAAGGATGAGATGGTGAACTTCGTCATCGCTTATGAGCATGTTTTTGCGAAACATGAGTTGTATGCAACGGGCACGACCGGGACGAGAATTATGGAGCAGACCAATCTGAAGGTCCATCGCTTCATGTCCGGGCCGCTCGGCGGCGATCAACAGATCGGCGCGATGGTTGCCCAGAATGACATGGACCTCATCATCTTCCTGCGCGATCCGCTCATGGCGCAACCCCATGAGCCGGATATTAACGCCTTGCTCAGACTGTGCGATGTATACGGCATACCGCTTGCCACGAATATCGCCAGCGGGGAAATCCTGGTCAAAGCGTTGGACAGAGGAGACTTCGCATGGCGTGAACTCGTGCATAAGTACAAGCAATCGGAGCAATCAGATCAATCAGGCCAATCGGAACAATGAGCCTACAGTTGCGTGCCTAAGGCACGACAAGGGGGAACGAAACATGACATCGCGCAGCGAACGCAGAATGCTGAAGATCGGCATCACATGCTATCCGACACTTGGCGGTTCTGGTGTTGTTGCAACCGAGCTTGGCAAACTGCTCGCGGACCGCGGGCACGAGGTGCATTTCATCACGCACAGCATGCCGTTCCGTCTCGGCAAATACCATCATAATATCTATTACCACGAAGTCGAAGTGAATGATTATTACGTATTTCGTTACCCGCCTTATGATCTTTCGCTGGCCAGCAAGATGGCACAGGTGGCGAATATGCAGGGTCTCGATCTGCTGCATGTACACTATGCGGTGCCGCATGCGGTGTGCGCCATATTGGCCAAACAGATGGTAGGCGACCATCTGAAGGTCGTGACAACACTCCATGGCACCGACATCACGGTGCTGGCCCATGATGAGGGGCTTAAGGATATCATCCGCCTCGGCATCAACCAGAGCGATGCGGTGACGGCCGTATCGCGCGATCTGCTCATGCAGACGAGAGAGCTGCTGCAGATCGATCGCCATATCGATCTGACTTATAATTTTGTTGACAGCCGAATCTATCATCCGAAGGAAGTGTCCAAGCTGCGGCTGGAGTACGCGCTTCCCCACGAGAAGATTCTCATGCATATCTCCAATTTCAGGCCGGTGAAAAGGGCTATGGATGTCGTTGATATCTTCGAGCAAGTATCGCGCGACCTTCCATGTAAGCTGCTGCTTGTGGGCGAAGGACCGGAGCTGCACAAGGTGCATTGTAAGATCAAGGAATCCGGCCTTCAGGACAAGGTCTTCTTCCTCGGCAAGCAGGATGATGTCGCTCACGTGATCTCCATGGCCGATTGTTTGTTGTTGCCATCTGAGAAGGAGAGTTTCGGACTTGTTGCTCTAGAGGCCATGGCCTGCGGAGTGCCGACCGTCGCTTCGAACACCGGAGGCATACCGGAGCTCATCTCTCATGGGGAGACCGGCTTCCTCGCGCCGGTGGGGGATACGGCAGCGATGGCCGGATACGTGCGCCAGCTTCTGTCCAATCCTGCTCTGCACAAGAGCATGTCGGAGAAAGGAATCGCCAGGGCCAAAAACTGTTTCGGCGATTATCAGATCATGAAACTGTACGAACAGATCTACTACCGTGTTCTGGGCATGGGAGAGACAACGCAGACAAGCGAAGCAGATGTACACGAGGTGGGTTGTTGATCGATGGCTGTGGCAGGAGAAGCGTTGTTGAACGATGCGAAGCGTATCATGCGCACGCTTATCGGAGCCGGTTACGAAGCCTATATGGTCGGCGGCTTCGTTCGGGATAGATTGTTGAATAAACCGGTTCAGGATATCGATATTGCTACGTCCGCCACTCCGGCGGACGTCATGCGTTTATTTCCGCATACGGTTGCCACCGGCCTTCAGCATGGCACGGTGACTGTCGTCGTGAACGGACGCGGGTTCGAGGTGACGACCTTCCGCAGGGAAGGCAAGTATACGGACCACCGTCGTCCTGACCATGTGGAGTTCGTTGATTCCCTGCAGGAGGACTTGTCTCGTCGTGATTTTACGATTAACGCGATGGCCATGGACGAAAATGGCGACGTCATCGATCCGTTCGGAGGGCGGGAGGACCTGGCGGCTGGGATCCTGCGCTGCGTAGGCGATGCCAGAGAGAGGTTCAAGGAAGATGCGCTTCGCATGCTTCGATGCATCCGCTTCGCAGCCGGTTACCGGCTTCAGATCGAGCCGGCGGCATGGTCCGCCATCATGGAACTGAACGGCCTGCTCAAAGCGATCGCGATGGAGCGCGTGCGTATCGAGCTGACCAAGACGGTTGCAGGAGCCGATCCGGTGCGGGGAATGCAGCTTCTGTGCGAGTCTCGCTTGCTTCATCATGCCAAGGTTCCGCTTAACTGGCACCCCGTTGCTTCCGGTGATGAATCGCAAGCGATCAATGGGTGGCTGACCGTCTTGAATCGCGCCGGACTCTCAGCGATGTCGGAAACAGCTCGTTGGGCCAGTTTGTTCCTCACCGGTGGACATACGGCCGAAGACGCGGATTCAATCATGCGGAAACTGACCTTCTCTAATGAGATGCGGACAGGTATCGTCAGAACGATGTCGCTCTATCAATTCCTTCGGGAGCAGCTATCCTCCGTAACCGGCGACTTTTACCGCATCAGAAGAGCCTGGTTGGATGGGGCGATTACATATGGCAGATATTGCGCCAGGCAGGTGTTGGACCTTCGTGCGTTGCTAGCCGATGAAACGTGGTTTGCACCATTTGACAAGCACGCAGAAGATTGGTTGGAACGACTCGCCGTGTGGGGACCGGGCGATCTGGAACTCAGCGGCAGGGACCTGACCAAGCTGGCCGCATCCCGTGGCCCATGGATGGGACGTTTGCTTCACACGCTCGCGGTTGATGCGGGCATGGGGGACGTGGAGAACCGGAAGGACGCCTTGCTCGCACGTGCTGTTCAATATATGGAAATGTGGGGACTAAGATGACAACGACAACAGGTATTCAGACGGAGCGACTGGTCAAACTGCTGGATGGTTGCAAATATGGAAAGGTCATTCATTATGTGGAGGAAACCGAATCGACCCAGAATCTCGCGGCCAGGCTGGTGCGGGATGGCGCCGAAGACGGGTTGCTCGTCATAGCGGAGCAGCAGACGGCAGGCAGGGGCCGTTTCGGTCGTCCATGGTTCTCGCCGCCAGGAGCGGGGATCTATATGAGTCTGGTGCTCAGCCCTCGCATCCCATATCGGTATCTGTCACATCTGACGATCGTCGCTTCCGTCGCCCTCTGCCGGGCGCTTCGTCGTCTGACCGGCATAGACGTGCGTCTCAAATGGCCGAACGATCTGTATGCGAACGATCACAAGCTGAGCGGCATATTGATCGAATCTTGTTCCGAAGATCAGCGCAAACTCATCATGGGTGTCGGAATTACCGTAAATGTGCCGCAGGAGAAGTTCCCGGATTGGCTTAAGGAGAAGGCGACGTCGCTGATGGCAGCAAGCGGACAAGCATTCGACCGCGAGGAGATCATCGCCTCTTTCCTGCACGAGTTGGTCAGCATGGTTGATCTGTATGAAAGCGCGGGGTTTGCCGTGTTCCGCACGTTATGGGAAACGCATGCTTGGCAGCCTGAGGTTCCGGCCAAGCTGATGACACCGCAAGGTCCGATCATAGGTATGCCGGTTTCCATTGACGAGAACGGGGCGCTTTTGGTACAGTTAGAGGATGGTACGATCACAACCGTGTACTCGGGGGAGATTACAGACGCAATTGGTTGATGACGTTTCTGTTATTTTCCAGTATACTGAAGGTGAGGCGGTATCCTCTTGCGGAACTGCACTCCTCGATCGAACGAACTGGTTTGTATAACCAAGAGAAGATGAACACATGGTAAGGTCGGATTCTGCTTAGAACCTTAAGGACTGAGACAGAAGGATCTTGATTGGGGATTCTTGTGTACATGGGAACCTTAAGCAGGCAGCTTAAGGTTTTTTATATGTTGTTTCGGTCCTTCATGACATGGAGGCTTGATAGAAAATGGGCGACAAGATGAAGGTCAATACGGTTTCGATGAGGAAGATGAAAGCTGGCGGAGAGCGCATCGCGATGATTACGGCCTATGATTACCCTTCGGCGAAGCTGGCTGAGGAAGCCGGGGCAGACATTATCCTGGTTGGCGATTCGCTCGGCATGGTGGTGCTTGGTTATGATTCGACAATACCGGTCACGCTGGATGATATGATCCATCACAGCAGGGCGGTGAAGCGCGGCGCAAGCCAAACATTCATCGTTGCGGACATGCCGTTCGCCACATATCACGGCAGCATCGACCGAACCATCGCCAATGCTGCGAGATTGATGCAGGAGAGCGGGATCCATTCGCTGAAGATGGAAGGTGGCAAGGAGATCATCGAGCAGGTGCGTGCTTGCGTAAGCGCAGGTATGCCGGTGATGGGGCATATCGGGCTGACACCGCAATCGGTTCTGACGATTGGCGGCTGGAAGGTGCAAGGACGAAGCCCGGAGCAGGCGAAGAAGCTGCTGGAGGATGCGCTGGCGCTGGAAGATGCAGGCGTGTATGCGATCGTTCTGGAGATGGTGCCGGAGGAACTGGCGCAGCTCATCAGCAGCAAGCTCCAGATTCCGACGATCGGCATCGGTTCGGGCCGTTACTGCGACGGTCAGGTGCTCGTATATCATGACGTCCTAAGCTATGCAACCCCGCTGAAGACGAAGTTTGCCAAGACGTATGCGCATATCGGTGATGCCATCAGGCAAGCCATCGGTCAATATGTGGCAGAAGTGAAAGGGAAGCAGTTCCCGGATGAGTCAAATGTTTATCACATGGATGAGGGCATATTGGACACGATAACAGACACATCGGATACGAAAAGAGGGGTCAAGCAATGATCGTGTTGCGAACGATCGATGAAGTGCGGCAGGCAGTCAGGCAATTCAGGAAGGAGCAGCCGGAAGGGAAGGTGGCCCTGGTCCCGACGATGGGGTATCTTCATGCGGGACATGCCAGCCTGATCCGTAAGGCACGGGAGGAGTGCGGACTCGTCGTGATCAGCGTGTTCGTTAATCCGCTGCAATTCGGGCCGAATGAGGATTACGAGCGTTATCCGCGTGACGAGAAGCGCGATCTGGAGGTTGCCTCCGGCGCTGGAGCGGATGTCGTCTTTATGCCAAGCGTGGAGGAGATGTATCCTTCACGGCCGCTTACGACGGTGAGCGTATCGACTCTTACCACCGGCTTGTGCGGAGCGTCCCGTCCGGGGCATTTTGACGGAGTATGTACCGTTGTATCAAAGCTGCTTCATATCGTGCAACCGGATCGGGCGTACTTTGGCATGAAGGATGCCCAGCAGGTCGCTGTGATCATGCAGATGACGGCCGATCTCAATATCCCGACGGAGATCGTACCGTGTCCGATCATCCGCGAAGCGGACGGGCTGGCGCTCAGCTCGCGCAATGTATATCTCAGTGATGAGGAGCGCAAGCAGGCGCTTGTGCTGAACCGTTCGCTGCAGTCTGCTGAAGAGATGATACGCAATCAGCCGGGAGCGAGCGTTCGCGAAGTGCGTGAACGAATCATCGAAACGATCCGCACTGCCCCGCTCGCTGATATCGATTATGTGGAGATCGTATCCTTCCCATCGCTCCAGGTGATCGATGGCGAACTTCCAATCGGAGAAGCGCTGAAGTCGTCGAGGGTCATGGCGGCTCTCGCTGTCCGGTTCGGGACAACCCGTTTGATCGACAACCGTTTGTGGGATGCAGAAGGAGGCTTGGTATAAGATGTTTCGTACGATGATGAAAGGCAAGATCCACAGAGCCACCGTCACGGAAGCGAACCTGAATTATGTCGGCAGCATTACGATCGATGAAGAACTGATGGAGCTGGCAGACATCCTGCCGAATGAGAAGGTACAGGTCGTCAACAACTACAACGGTGCGCGTCTTGAAACCTATGCCATACCCGGGCCGCGCGGTTCCGGAGTCATCTGTCTGAATGGAGCGGCTGCTCGGCTGGTGCAGCCTGGGGATGTGGTGATCATCATCTCCTATGCGCTGATGACGGAAGAAGAGGCAAGGACTCACCAGCCGAAGGTGGTTCACGTCGGTCCGGATAATCAGGTGCTGGACATCGCAGGCGGTGAAATCCACGGCACAGTTCGATAAATGTGGCATGAACCGCTAGAATGAAAAGCCCTCGCGCTACGCACAATGAGGGAAAAAAGGCGGGGATGCGGCATTATGTTTAAGCCATTATTTGATTGTATGCATGAAGCGCTTGATCAAATCATGAAGGAATATCCGGCATCGACAGGCTCCCGCAAGCTTGAGCTGGAAGAGCAATTGCAAGCACTGAAGGCCATGAGCGATAATTATATCGAACAGTGGATGCTGTTCGAGGAGAAAATGTCGATGATCTTCAGGTATTGCGAATCGGAACCCGCCGTTGAATGGACTCATCATGGATTAAGAAGCGAAACTTTCCGCCGCGGTCAGGGGTATTATAAATTATTGATGTTTGAGCAGGCGATCGCGGAATTCGAGAAATTGGTTGACCAATACGGAGATTTCTTGATCGCCCGGCTTTATCTTGCCATGGGATACCTGCAGAAGGGCGATCTGGATGAAGCAAGCAGGCATTTTCATCTGATTATCCCGCTTACCGAGAATAAGAAGTTTCTGGCTATTTCCTATAACGCGCTTGGTTGCATCCAGGCTAAGAAAGGAAATTGTGAGCAGGCGTGCGCATATTTCAGGAAGGCGATCGATTATGATCCGACCTATCCGGACCCTTGCCAGAATCTGGAGCTGCTCGGCAAGGATCACGAAGCCTTGCAGTTCGGACTGGCCGTACTGTAAGGAATACGATTGGAGATCATGGGATGAGATTTGCGGTATTGGATGTTGAGACGACGGGCAACCGCGGAGATGACGAGGTTATCCAATTCGGACTTGCGCTGATCGACGATGGGGCGATCAGCGGAACATTTTCATCATATGTCTATACGGAGAAGGAGATACCGGACTTCATCACACAGATGACCGGCATCACCCAGGAGATGGTGAATGGAGCGCCGCGTCTGGAACAGGTGGCATCCGAGCTCCTGCCGCTTATCGAAGATCGGGTGATCGTCGGACACAACGTGAACTTCGATCTGGAATTTCTCCAGCGGTCACTCATTCAGGCAGGCTGCTCGGCATATGCCGGGCGCGTGCTGGATACGATGGATTTGCTGCGCATCTGTTATCCGCAATTGGGCAGCATGCGGCTCGGTATGGCGTGCAATGAACTGGGCGTTGTGCTGGACAGGCCGCACCATGCCGAATGCGATGCGGTGGCCACAGCGGAGTTGTTCCTGCTCTGCCTGAAGAAGCTGGACAGCTTGCCGCTGCTCACCATACAACGAATCACCGCCCTTCTTGAGTCACGGCATGATGCAGGAGACCTGAAGTGGCTGTTCGAGCAGATTCGCTTCCAGCGGGAGATGACGCAGGCGATCGAGACGGAGCAGCGCGGCTTTTTTCGCCAGATTCACCTGAAGGTGAGAGACTGGGTGGAGACCCAGGATGAAGATGAGGATTATGCGGATGAGGTGGCCGAGCTTTCCTTCGATGCCTTCTATGAGCAGGCTAAGGAAGCGCTCAGAACCACGTTTGATCATTATGAGGAACGCGCCGAACAGGAGAAGATGATCTTCGAGGTCTATGAGGCGTTTCAGGAGGGTAAGCATCTGCTGATTGAAGCAGGCACAGGTACCGGCAAATCGCTCGCCTACCTGTTGCCTGCTCTGTATACAAGCCTGACGGAAGGACGGCGCGTCGTCGTCAGCACGCATACGATCAACCTGCAGGAGCAGTTGCGCAGACGGGATCTTCCGCTTCTGCAGCAGATCTCCCCTTATCCGTTCAAGGCCGCAGTGCTTAAAGGCCGCAATCATTATCTGTGTTTACGCAAGTACGAGCAAAGGCTGAATGGGCGCGATTACGACAGCCGGGATCAGTTGATCGCCGCTGCACAGCTGCTCGTCTGGCTCGGTGAAACCGAGCACGGGGATGACGAGGAGCTGCAGTTGTCCTCCCGCGGCAAGGACTTCTGGCGCAGCGTCGAGAGCGATACGCATTCCTGCTTGAACCGGGCTTGTCCGTGGTTCAAGAAATGCTTCTACCATCGCTCCCGCCATGCCGCTGGAGAAGCGGATATCGTGATCACGAATCATTCGATGCTGCTGACGGATGTGCGTGCCGAGAACCGGATCATCCCGCCATATGATCTGCTGGTGATTGACGAGGCCCATCATTTCGAGCAGACAGCCAGCAAGCATATGGGCGTGGAGATCGGGTATTATTCTTTCCTGAATCCGCTGAACTGGCTGGTCAAGGATGCGAAGACCGGCCAGCTTCCTGCGCTCATCCACACCCTCAAGAGCAATCCGCATGAAGAGGCGCCGGCATGGTCGGAGAAGCTGGAGGAATTGCTGCCGGTTTTCCACGAGGTGAAGGAAGATTGGGAGCGATTGACCGGCCTGCTGTATGAGTGCGCCGAGCAATCAACGGGGTCTGCTTCGGGGGATAACAGTTACGTCCTGCGGCTGCAGAAGGATAAGCTGCCGAAAGGCTGGAACGATATCGTGAGCCTGGAAGACAACATCTACATGCGGCTGAGTGAGATATGCCGAACGATGGACAAGATCTTGTCTGAGCTTAAGGATGCATCAAGCGGACTTGACATGCAGAGTGCGGTAACGGACATCTCGGGCGGTATTGCGAATCTCGTTCGAGTTAGAGATGACCTGCGGTTCCTGATTCGTCTCGATGATGCGAATTATGTGTATTGGGTCGAAGCGGGTAGCTTCTACAAGCATCGTTCGTTGTCCTACACGAGCGTGCCAATTGACGTTAGCAAACAGCTCTGGGATCAGTTCTTCTCCCAGAAGGAGAGCATCGTGCTCACCTCGGCCACGTTATCCGTCAACCAGACGTTCGATTATGCAATCGAGCAACTGGGACTGAAGGAAGCACAGGAGAAAGGGCAAGTGAAGACGGTTCAGTTGCCTTCGCCATTCCGCTACGAAGAGCAAGCGCTTGTCCTGGTGCCGCGCGACTTCCCGACGATTCGCGGTTCTTATGCGGACAGCCGCTTCCTGGAGATGCTCTCGTCTTCGCTAGCGGAGATTGCGCTCGTCACCAAAGGGCGGATGCTTGTGTTGTTCACGTCCTACAAGATGCTGCGGCAGGTGCACACCGAGCTGAAGAATCGTCTGTCCCAGCATCATATCCAGGTGCTCGGGCAGGGGATAGAGAGCAGCAATCGCAGCAAGTTGGTGCGCATGTTCCAGGAAACGCCGAATTGTGTGTTGCTCGGAACTTCCAGCTTCTGGGAGGGAGTCGACATCCCTGGTGAAGCGCTTAGCGTGCTTGCGATCGTGAGGCTGCCCTTCCAGCCTCCGAATCATCCGTATATCGAGGCGAAGAGCGAATATCTGAAAAGCCTTGGCATGAACCCGTTCATGAAATATTCTGTGCCACAGGCGGTCATCCAATTTAAGCAAGGATTTGGCAGATTGGTTCGTACGGTGAACGACAAAGGCATCGTCGTTGTGTACGACACGCGAGTCATCGATACCCAGTATGGCAAGCATTTCCTCAGGTCGCTTCCCAAACCGCGCATGGAAAACGCGGTAACCGCATCGATGGGGAGACGTATTCGCGAGTGGCTGGGTTCAACATATTCTTGATTTGAAGGGAAGAATACGAAGATGAAGACGCCAAAAATATCCGAATCCGTCGTCCGTCGGTTGCCGATCTATCTGCGTTACCTGAATGAACTGGCTCTCAAGAATGTGCAGACGGTCTCGTCGCAAGAGCTCGGCGCCAGACTCGACCTGAATCCCGCGCAGATTCGTAAGGATCTCGCTTATTTCGGTGAATTCGGCAAGAAGGGAATCGGTTATGATGTATCTTACCTGATCGAGAAGATCAGGCAGATCCTGAAGATTGACCAGCAGATCAACGTTGCCCTCGTCGGCGCGGGGAATCTGGGCAGAGCGCTCTGCAATTATAACATGTATCAGAAGGATAACATGAAGATCAAAGCGGTCTTTGACAACTCGCCTGACAAGGTCGGGCAGGCGATCAACCATCTGACTGTGGAGCCGCTCAGCAAACTGGATGAAATCATCAAGCAAGAACGGATACGCGTGGGGATCATCACCGTGCCGGCGTCAGAAGCCCAGAATGTCGCTGAGCAATTGGTCAATGCCGGCATCGAGGCAATCCTGAATTTTGCTCCGGTCATCATCAAGGTACCGGAGCACATACGCGTGCATTATGCTGACTTCACAAGCGATCTGTTAAGTCTGGCTTATTATCTTGAGTAGAAGCCCAAGGGAGATGAAGCTGATGAAAATCAAGATTCAAGACGCGCTGATCCTGACGATGGATGAGCAACAGTTGTATGTACAAGGTGATCTGTTGATCGAAGATGACCGGATCATTCAGGTGGGCGGCAAGGCCCCGGAAGGCTGGGAGGCAGATGAGACGGTCAGCTTGAAAGGCAAGCTGATCATGCCTGGGCTTGTGAACACGCATGGCCATACACCGATGTCACTCTTACGCGGCTTCGCGGATGATCTGGCGCTGCAATCATGGCTGCAGGATCATATATGGCCGGCGGAAGCGAAGTACACAGTGGAGGATATCCGGGCTGGCGCGCTGCTCTCGATGGTCGAGATGCTCAAGGGTGGAACGACGACGTATGTCGATATGTATGACCATATCGATACGATTGCGGAGACGGTTCAAGAATCGGGCATCCGCGGCGTTCTGGCGCTAGGGGTCATCGGCCTGTGTTCCGAGGAAGAAAGGGCCGCCAAGTTGGCAAGAGCCGTTCGTTTCTGCCGGGAGTGGCATGGCAAGGCGGATGGCCGCATTACGACGATGCTGTCACCGCATGCGCCGTATACATGTCCGCCGGATTTGCTTGAGCAATTCGTACAGGCATCGATTGAGCTGAACGTGCCGATACATACGCATATGTCGGAAACGATCGCGGAAGTCGAACAGAATGTCCGGGATTATGGCGTGCGGCCGGTTGAGCATCTGCGCAGGCTTGGTGTGTTCGACAGACCGTGCTTGCTTGCCCATGCCGTTCATCTGACCGACGAGGAGATTCAGATCCTTAAGGAGTATGACGTGCGTGTTTCGCATAACCCTGGCAGCAATCTGAAACTGGCCAGCGGCATCGCACGGGTTGCTGATCTGCTGCGGGCCGGGGTCAAGGTTTCGCTTGGCACGGACAGCTCCTCCAGTAACAATAACCTCGATATGTTCGAGGAGATCCGTCTGGCTGCTCTGCTGCAGAAGGGCGTCACTTATGATCCGACCGCCGTGCCTGCCTTAACCGCGCTCAAGATGGGGACCATCGATGGAGCCATCTCGATCTGGTTGGATGATGTGGGTATACTCAAGCCTGGGTACAAAGCTGACCTGATCGCCATCGACATCGACCAGCCGCATATGGTTCCGCACAGTGATCTTGTCTCGCACATCGTCTATTCCGCATCCCAGAGGGACGTGACGGATGTATGGGTGGACGGCAAGCGAGTCGTGAAGAATGGAGCATGTACCACTCTGGATGAAGAGCGTATCATCTTTGATGCGAAGCGTTGCTTTGCCCGGTTAAATGGTTAAGAGCAGACTTGAGGAATGGCGGGAGGAACATCATCGCAAGAAGGTCCGGATTACGATCATCGTGTCGGTTTCGGCCTTCTTGCTGCTGATCTTCCTCCTTCATCGCTGGTATGTGTCCATTCACGATACGTTCTGGGATGAGCGGCGGATGGCCGTGTCTGAAGCGGTCTATGCCGCACAGTTGGTCGATGTTCTGGATGTGGAATCATTCAATGGCGAAAGCGTATGGTTTGTCGTAACTGGTGTTGATGGGGAGGGGACGGAGAGACTCGCCTGGGTGTCAGAAGAAGAGACGATCGTTCGAAAGATTAGCGACGGCATCTCCAAGGCGGAAGCGGAGAGGATCGTGTTGGAGAGACATCCCGGCGTCACGATTGTTCGCATCACACCGGCTGTCTGGAGGCAGGAGCTCTGCTATGAAATCTACTACAAATCGCACGGCACTGACGGAGTGATTTCCTATTACGACTACATCCGATTTGAAGATGGCCAGTGGATCGAAACGCTGCGCCTCGGCAAGTGACTTCCACACATTACATCCGTCAAACGATACAAGTTTATGATATACTTTGATATATACGATTGATATATATCCTGGTATATCGGTGATAGAAAGGAGGCTGTTGTGGAGATGAAATTGCGTCTCACGCCAGTCTTAATCAGTGTTGCTGTCACTTCTCTTGTATTGTTTGGCGGTTGGTTTTTATATAATAGCCTGGCCATGAAAGAGCCGGTTATCGAAATTGCGAAAGACTTCCCTGGAGTGAAGGATGCGAAGGTTGACATCCAAGGGGATCTGGTTTCGGTTGATCTTATGCTGGGGGCAGAAGCGAACATCGGCGCCATCGTCGATTCACTTCGTCGCGACGCCCAGCGAGTTGTAGGCAACAAATCGCTCGACATCAAGATCGAGGACAATTCCAATGAGGAATTGGATGCGTGGTGGTCGAGCGTGTTGTTCGATGTAGCGGAAGCGATGGAGAACAGACGGTATGGGGAGATTCCCGATCTGTTGGATAATGCTAAACGGGAAGGCATGAAGATTGATACCTCGATTGACGATGCCTATGTCTATGTGCGCATCACCGAAGGAGAACATACGAAGTTCGTTCTGCTGGAACGTGTGCCGCCCGTGCTAGGGGCGTGGGGCGCATGAGCAAATACGGCAAGGAACTCCTGATCGGCGCGATTCCGGTTGTCCTGATCTTCCTTACCTATATCGGGGTCAATGTCATTCCGCTCCTCTTCGCAGGACTGATCGGCACGATGTTGTTCTACATGATCCGCACGCGCGGCGGTGTTGGTGTCTCCAGCGAGAAGAAACGGCCCGTCGTGAAGACGGATCTGAGCTTCGACGAGATCGGCGGACAAGACCGCGCCAAGCAGGAGATCATCGAGGCGATGGACTTCCTCATCAAACATGAGGAGATTAAGAAGATGGGCATTCGTCCACTGAAGGGCATCTTGCTTACAGGCCCTCCAGGCACGGGGAAAACGCTGCTCGCCAAGGCGGCAGCTCATTATACCGACTCGGTGTTCGTTGCCGCATCTGGCAGTGAATTCGTCGAGATGTATGTGGGGGTCGGCGCCAGCCGCATCCGCGATCTGTTCAAGGAGGCGCGCGTTCGTGCCCAGAAGGAAGGCAAGGACAGCGCGATCGTGTTCATCGATGAGATCGATGTGATCGGGGGTAAACGCGACGGCGGACAGCACAAGGAGTACGATCAGACTCTGAATCAACTGCTCACCGAGATGGATGGCATCCATACGGGAGCAGGTCCTCGCATCATGATCATCGCCGCAACGAACCGCAAGGAAATCCTCGACCCCGCGCTGCTGCGGCCGGGAAGATTCGACCGGCATATCCAGGTTGATCTGCCAGACAAGAAGGGCAGACTGCATATCCTGAACATTCACGCAGCGAACAAGCCGTTGCACGAAGATGTGCAGCTCGAGAAGATCGCAGAAGAAACATTCAATTTCTCCGGTGCGATGCTGGAGAGCGTGATGAATGAAGCAGCGATCTATGCGATGCGCGACGGCAGTGAATTGATCAGGCAGAAGCATCTGTCGTTGGCGATTGATAAGGTATTGCTGGGTGAGCAGACGGATCGCGAAGCGGCACGCGAGGAGAAGGAACGGGTTGCGCTGCATGAGCTTGGCCATGCGATCATGGCGGAGCTTGTCAGACCGAATTCCGTTTCGCAGGTCAGCCTCAGACCGCGGGGCGGGGCGCTTGGTTACGTGCGCCACAACCCGCAGAAGGAGCAGTATCTGTATACGCGTGAGTTCCTGGAAGAACGGATCATGATTGCGCTGGCTGGATCTGTCGCCGAAGAGATGTTCTACGGCGGACGCAGTACCGGATCACGCAATGACTTTGAACAAGCGATGAGCGACGTGCAGACGATGATCGACTGCGGCTTGACCTCGCTGGGCATCGTGCACCGCGATATGGTGGGCAAGGGTGACTGGATGAAGGTCAACCAGGAGATCATGGAGCAGCTCACGGAGCGGACGAGACAGATGCTGGAGCCGTACCGCGAGGTGTTTATGGCATCACTTGGCATCCTGATGCGCGAGGAACTGATGTCCGGCGCGAGATTCCGCGAGATGCTGCGCGGAATTCAGGAGAAGACAAGCGCATGATGTCCGGTTCGGCATAAGATATTACAGGCATAGCGGAACATGCAAGGGTGTGACAGCTCATAGCTGCACGCCCTTGTTTGGTTCGTTTGCGGACACATGGTTCAGTTCATCGATGATCTTAGAAGTAAGATTTGACTTTGGCCATGTGATCTGGCACTATACTGTGAGTGTTTGATGTAAGGCAATGAACGATTCTACTCAGGGCGTAAGTTTTGGAGGGCGATGGACGTATATTTTCAGCATCAGACAGGTCTTATGAATGTTGGATTTCAGTGACGGCTTTAGCGTTAGGCTATAGGTAAGGGCAGTTTATGTGAAATTATGAACAAGCGATGAAAGTTTTCATGCCCTTGATGCAAACAATAAGTAAAGAGTGTTATGATAGGCATGGGGCAACAAAATGTGACATTTTCATGTGTTGCACTATCACGAAGAAGGATGGGAGTACATGAGATTCAAAAAAATCGGCGTAATCGGCGGAGGCACGATGGGGCAGGGAATCGCAGAGATGCTGTCGCATACGGGCCTGGATGTATACCTCGTAGAGAAAACAGAACAACTGCTGGAGCAGGCTTACGCGAACATCGAGGTAAGTCTGGACAAGCAGATCGAGAAATGGGCGATTACCGCTGCGGAGAAGAAACTGATCTTATCTCGTATACATAAAATTACGGATAAGTCCAAATTAGCTGAAGTGGATATGGTCATCGAAACCGTTACGGAAGACTTGGATCTGAAGAAGCAGATATTTGCCGAGCTCGACAGCGTGACAAGGCAGGATATCATCCTCGCCAGCAATACGTCGACGCTTAGCCTTACGGAGATTGCCAGTATCGTTGCCCGCCCGGAGCGCGTGATCGGCCTTCACTTCCTTCATCCTGTTTCGCGCATTGAGCTGGTTGAGATCGTTCGCGGTCTGCGAACCTCCGATGATACCTTTACGCAAGCGAAGTACTTCGTCGAAGAGGTCATCCGGAAGAAGGGCATCATGGTGTTTGAATCGCCGGGTTTCGTAACCACGCGGTTGATCTGCATCCTGATCAACGAAGCGCTGCATACTCTGCAAGAAGGCGTTGCAAGTGCGGAGGATATCGATACCGCGATGCGTATCGGATATGATTTCCGCTATGGACCGCTTGAGATGTGCGACAGATTCGGTCTTGACTCCGTCCTTGCCGCGATGGAACGCATGTTCCGCGAATACGGCGAGCTGAAGTTCAGGCCGTCTGTGCTGCTTAAGAAGATGGTTCGGGCAGGCCATCTTGGGGTTAAGACGGGTCAAGGCTTCTTCAAATACGACAGGGACGGTGACCGCATCCAATGAAGAAAATACTTGTGATCAACGCGGGAAGTTCATCGCTGAAATACCAACTGTACGATATGACCGATGAATCGGTACTGGCCAAAGGCCGCGTCGAGCGGATCGGCATGGATGCTTCGATCGTGGTACATGAACCGAAGGATCGCGAAGATCTTCGCTATGTGGAGGAAATTCTCGACCACACAACTGCGGTGCGCGTTGTTCTGCAGAAGCTGACGGATCCGGTGCACGGTGTGATCCAGTCGATCGATGAGATCGACGCTGTCGGTCACCGTATCGTGCATGGCGGCGAGAAGCTGACGAAGTCGATGATCGTTGATGATCAGGTGAAGCAGGAGATCCGCAGTCTGTTTGATCTGGCACCGCTGCACAACCCCGCGCATTTGATGGGGATCACGGCGATCGAGAACAACCTGCCGAACGTGCCGCAGACCGTTGTGTTCGACACGGCTTTCCATTCCACCATGCCGCCGATGTGTTTTATGTACCCGATCCCGAAGGTGCTGTACAACAAGCACAAGGTGCGCCGCTACGGGTTCCACGGCACATCGCACCAATACGTAAGCGAGCAAGCGGCCAAGTTCTTGAACAAGCCGCTTGAGTCACTCAAGATCATCACCTGCCACATCGGCAATGGCGCCAGCGTCACGGCCATTAAGGACGGCAAGTCCTTTGATACGAGCATGGGCATGACACCGCTCGAAGGGCTGATGATGGGGACTAGAAGCGGCGACATCGATCCGGCGATCGTGCCGTATGCGATGGCGAAGGAAGAGCTGACGGTGAACGAAGTGAACTCCATGCTCAACAAGCACAGCGGTCTGATGGCGATCTCGGGACTGAGCAGCGATATGCGGGAGATCACGGAATCGATGGACAAAGATCCGAACGCGAAGCTGGCCTTCGACATGTTCGAATATCGCTTGCGCAAGTATATCGGCAGCTATGCAGCGGCCTTGAACGGTGTCGATGTGATCGTGTTCACCGCAGGTATCGGCGAGAATTCCGTTGTCCTGCGCAAGGCGGTATGTAAGAACCTCACTTATCTGGGCGTCAAGCTGGATGAGCAGCGCAATGCCGAGCGTGTTTCGAAGGACCGGAGGATCTCCGCCGATGATTCGAAGGTTGAGGTTCTGGTCATTCCGACGAATGAAGAACTGATGATCGCCAGAGATACGTATCGTTTGCTCGAGGAGTTGCAGCAGTAGTCACGCGCTCATAACGGAACATGGTTTCGCAATGGTGCCGAAATCCTGATTCGTTCTGATTCCTAAGGCACGCGTTTGGTATAGATGGCTTCATATCGATTAGGACGATGATGACATGTGGCCGGTTGACTGCTGGGACAGTTGAGTTATAGGATGAAGCTGTCATGATGAACAGGTGGACATGCGGATCGATGGTCGGTTGGTCGCGAAGCAGATAGATGACAATGCTGGACATACTGCAAGTTACGGGGGTGCGGAGAGATGGCGGATCATATGGCGGAACGAAATCGCGGGTTTGCGGCAGGTCTGGCGACAGCGATGGCCGACGGCGGTGTATCGATTCCTTACGTCTTTTTGAAGCACTATCATAAGCTGAACATCTCCGATGCGGATGCCATGCTGCTGATTCAATTGATCGCCTTTCGGGATAAAGAGGAGAAGGCCCTGCCAACGATCGAGGAGATTCAGGAGAGGATGTCTTCCGAAGGCGATGCTGTCGTTCGTATGCTGCAACGTTTGATGAAGCAGAAGCTGATCGATATCGTCGAATCGGTTGATCCGATCAGCGGCATGCAAGTGGAGAAGTATTCCTTTACGCCGCTGTGGATGAAGCTGGCGGAACTGCTCAGCAAGGAAGAGTTGCAGGGAGATTCAGGCTTCGGCCCTTCAGCCGATCCATCTGCTCTCGCGAAGATGCAGGAGGCAGGCAAGCAGGAGGACAATCTGTTCTATATCTTCGAACAGGAATTCGGCCGCCCGTTGACTCCGATGGAGATCGATACGATCAATGGATGGCTCGATCAGGATGGCTATCCTGAGCCGCTTATCCTCGCTGCATTGAAGGAAGCGGTGTTCTCCGGCAACGTCAAGTTCCGTTACGTGGATCGCATCCTGCTTGACTGGAGCCACAACAACATCAAGACGGTAGAACAGGCGAGGGAGTATACGAAGAAGTTCCGCGGCGTCCGTTAGGCGGCGCGATACAGAACGAAGGCGCATCTGGGTAGACCCAGGTACGCCTTTTTTGATGATTCGGAAGAACCTGTTCAACATTCAACCAAAAAAGCTGGATCACACTGAATATTCCGGCCGGGAATATCCGAGTGCGATCCAGCTTGCGTGGTGGATGGAGCTCACTTCTCCAACAGCTTCAACCGATAGACATATTCAAACAAAAATTCAAACGACTCCAGGTGGCGTTTCGCTGCGAACACGGAATCGCCCCAGGCATAGATGCCGTGTTTGTCCAGCACGATGCCCGGAATGCGCGGATTCATTCGTCCTTCGATGAGCGGCACGATCTTCGGCACATCGGCATAGTTCGGCAGAATCGGCACCTCAATCTCCGCATCCTGCTCCCAGATATTCAGTCCCTTGATCAGCTCCACGGCTTTGACCGGTATGCTGCCCCGTTCGGAATAGATCGCCGAAGCGAGGTTGTTAAATACCGTATGGACGTGGAATATCGCTTTGGCGCCAGTCAGGCGATAGATCTCACAGTGAATGCAGGTTTCAGCCGAAGGCTTAAGGGACGTAGGCTCAGCAGGCTGTCCGTTCTGATCGACGATCAAGTAATCTTCCGGCGTATTTACGGTTTTGTCCTTGCCGCTGGCGGTGATTGCAAATACGAATTGATCCGGGGCATAATCGCCGATGCGGACTGACAGATTGCCGCTTGTCCCCTGGAACCATCCGCGTGCAGCGAAGGCGGTTTTGATCTCTGTCAACTCGGCAAACGCCTGTTGCTTCTGTTCCAATGTGATCATGTGCTATGGACGACCTCTTTCTGAAAATAATCTGTAATCTCATGAAAAGTCTGATAAGGGATGTAAGGCATCTTCGTTTTCTCGCAATGTTCGGCCAGATGGGAGCGTGCGAACACGAGGTCAGCAAGCTTGGCCGCCTCCAGGTCGGTCACGCTGTCCCCGATGACGATCCGGTAGAAGCGGTCTGCCGGGAACTGCCTCATGATGCGTGTCTTGCACATGCCGCAATCATTCTTGCAGGTGTCGTCGCAGGCATGGGGCCAGGTGATGCGGATCGTCTCGCCGCTAAAATCGCTGCCATTGCAATAGATATGATCGCGCTTGATCGGGAAGCGTTCCAGGATCGGGTAGACGAAGAAGTCGATTCCGCCGCTTGTCACGTAGAATTCGATGTCCGCCTCGTCGCACAACTTCAGGAACTCGGCGAAGCCTTCTCTTATTCGTGCTTGCTGAACTGCATACTCGACGATTTCCTCTCGGCGGGAGGTGGGCAGCAGCGAGAACAGCTTGCCGACACCTTCACGCACGGAACATTCCCGGTTCAGCGTCTGCTTGACGATCGTTTCCCAGCCGGGCGGTTCAAAATGCTTCACCAGGGCGATGATGTTGTCGTTCTCGGTGATCGTGCCGTCGAAATCGCAGAAGACGATCGGCTGTTTTCTTGGTGTGTCAGTCATTCCAGTATCCCCCATCGCTCAATCGCCGTTCGCAGTTCTTCATGTTCGCTGGCGGCATCACGAAGCCCGATGCCATGCTTGACGGCATCGATCGCTTGCCGGAAGGCGCGACCGCCAGCAGCCGTTCCCATCGGATGTCCATGGATGCCGCCGCCTGCATTTACGACGACTTCTTGGCCAAAATCGCGGATAATCGCCGACACAAGTCCCGGATGGATGCCTGCCGACGGTACGGAGAAGCTGGTCCGATGACGGGCCGGAGACTTGAGTGCAGCATCGATCGCCAGATTCTCCTCTCGCGGCATGACCACAGATCCGTACGGAGAAGGGAAGAGAACCAGATCCGCGCCTGCCAACCGCATCAGCTTGCCCAGCAGCAGGGGAGCGGCGATGCCATGATATGGCGAAGGATAGTAGGCGCCTGCCAGCGCGGGATGGGCAGCGATCGGCACGTTGATATTCGGATCGGCTGCAAGCTCTGCCAAGGCGTCGAAGCCATAAGCAAGCACATTGAACAGCAGCGCGTTCGCGCCGGCTTCGATCGCCCGTTGCGCTTGTTCCTTCAGCTTGAATACCGGTCCGGTCAGATTAGCGGCATAGAGCAAGTTCTGTGCTGTCTGCTGGCGGGCTTCTTCGGCTGCGGCCATGCAAGCTTTCACACGCGCTTCGATCGGCGTCAGCGGGTTCTCGAACAGGATCTCGTCGTCTTTGATCAGATCCACGCCGCCAAGCGCCTGTTGGTAAAACTGTTCGCGAAGCTCCGGCAGGTCATGTCCGATGACGGACTTGAAGATGCTCATTAGAAGCGGGCGGTCATGCACGCCAAGGAGCTGACGCACGCCGTCGATGCCGAACTTCGGACCGGCGAAGGATGCGGCGAACGACTCGGAGAATTCGACGTCGAGCAGCTTGATGCGCCCGTCCATCGACAGTTTGCCGAATACAGTCACAAGCAAGGAGGCAATATCCTTGCTGAAGTTGATGTCCGGATATGCGATGCGGATGTCCGCATAACGTTCTCCTTCTTCATGCACGTCAACGCTGACGACTTGCCCGAGATGCTTGCGCATATGTTCTTTCTTGAGCTCCGGCAGGTCGGTCCAACTGCCGACGGTAAGGCCGACTGCGATTCCCTGAGCCTTCTTGTGAAAATCAGCCCGGTCGTCGTACAGACGGTATGTAGCGATGCACATGTCGCTCATGGTTTCATCTCCTTGCTATCGTTGAGTAAATGGGATTCGTGCTATTCCGACAGGTTTGGCGAGAGGAGGCCAGAAGTGCTTGTACGCTTCTGGTCTCTAGGCCTTGCCTCCGCCAAACAGGGCGCCAAGTTCCCTGGCCCGCTCGGCAGCGCGCTTCACGCCATTGATTACTGCTTCCTGCAGTTTGTAGTCGGCCATCAGTTCGAGAGCCGCCTGTGTCGTGCCGCCGGGAGAGGTGACCTTGCGCCTCAGCTCAGCCGGTTCCTCTCCGGTTTGCTGAACCATCTTCGCAGCGCCCAGAACGGTCTGGACCGTCAGTTCCCTCGCGGCATCGGGCGCAAGCCCGCACTCGATCCCGCCTTGGATCATCGCTTCCATCACATAGTAGATGTAAGCAGGACCGCTGCCCGAGACGCCGGTCACCGCGTCAAGCAGTTGTTCGTCGACGATCTTCACGATACCGACCGACTCGAAGATCGCAGTAGCCAGACGTTCCTGTTCCTTGGTCACTTCACTGGACAGGCTCATGCCTGTGGCACCGAGTCCGATGGTGCTTGATGTATTCGGCATCGTGCGAATGATCGGCAGTTTCTTGCCCAGCAGCTCCTGCAGAGCAGAGATGCTAAGCCCGGCGATCACCGAGATCAACAGTTGTCCGTCATACAGAAGAGGGGAGAGAGCCGTGATGGCTGTTCCCGCATCCTTCGGTTTCATGGCGAGGACAACGATGTCTGCTTCGCGAATCAGCCTGGATTTGTCCGCCTCATCGGCCGGTATGGTGATTCCGTATAACGCAGCCAGCTCTTCCAGCCGCGGAGCATGGCTGCGATTGATCGCAGAGATCTGTCCGGGTGCGAGCAGTTTCGTATCGATCAGGCCTTTGATGATGGCTTCAGCCATCGAACCTGCCCCGACGAAACAGATACTGCGTGCTTGTGTAAGTGGGTTCATCGTTGATTGCGCTCCTTATCTGCGGATTTGCCCATTGCCATGAATGATGTACTTCGTCGAGGTGAGAGCCGGCAGACCCATCGGGCCGCGAGCGTGAAGTTTCTGAGTGCTGATGCCGATCTCGGCACCGAAGCCGAATTCGAAGCCGTCGGTGAATCTGGTCGAAGCATTGTGGTAGACGGCGGCAGCGTCAACTTCCTGCAAGAATCTTGCGGCCAGCTCCTCGTTGTTCGTAACGATGCATTCGGAATGTTTGGTTCCGTATGTGGCGATATGGGCGAGAGCCTCATCGAGGCTGTCCACGACCTTGATGTTCATGATATAGTCGTTGTATTCTGTCGCGTAATCCTGCTCGGTGGCTTCCTTGATGCCATCGGCCCATTGTCTGGAGCGCTCGCAGCCGCGCAGTTCGACTCCGGCTTCTCTGAACTTGGCGGCGATTCCGGCCAGATGCTCGCGCGCGAACTTCTCATGGACCAGTAATGTTTCCATGGAATTGCAGACGGAAGGACGCGAAACCTTGGCATTCAACGCGATGTCCAGCGCCATCTTCGCATCCGCATCCGCTTCGATGTAAGTATGGCAGATGCCGGCTCCGGTTTCGATGACTGGCACAGAAGAGTTTCTTACGACGGTCTGGATGAGCGACTGTCCGCCGCGCGGGATGATGAGGTCCACCAGTCCGTTCAGCTTCAGCAGTTCATCCACGGAAGCGCGGTCCGGATTCTCGATGACTTGGAGCGCATCCGGCGGAATATCCGTATCTCTAAGCGCTTGATGAAGCACGCGGACGATCGCGATATTCGAACGAAGGGCGGATGAACCGCCGCGCAGCAGTACGGCGTTGCCCGTCTTGAGAGCGAGTCCTGCCGCATCCACTGTCACATTGGGTCTTGCTTCATAGATCATGGCGATGAGGCCGATCGGCACACGAATCTTGCGAATCTCCAACCCGTTCGGACGGCGGATGGTCTCCAGTGTCTCGCCGATCGGATCAGGCAGATCAGCAACCAATCTAAGGCCTTTGGCCATCTCCTGGATCCGCGCTTCATTCAGCGCCAGACGGTCGAGCAGGGAGGTGGAGAGGCCACTTTCGCGTCCAAGCTGAAGATCCTCCTGATTGGCTGCGAGGATCACGGCCTGTTGCGCCGTCAGTTCCTCCGCCATTCTGCGCAGAGCGGCGTTTTTCTGCTCGGATGTGAGAGTCGCCAGCTTGCTCGTCGTTTGATTCGCGAGAAGAGCTTTTTCTCTAACTTCGGACATGGGGTATACCTCCTAATCAATATGGATTTGATAGCGCTGCAATCCTGCAGTGCAGACTTGACTATAGTTTCTGATCCATGCTGATTCACGGATTATCGATTGGTTAAGGTGATCCATTCATCGCGATGGATGACTTCCGGTCGTGCTACATCGACGCGTTTCATGACCTCTTCGCTGCTCAGCCCCTGAACGGCTCTCAATTGCCAAGAGGCGAAGTTGACGACGCCGCGCCCGATCGTTTCGCCATCCTGGGTAACGACCTCAACCACATCTCCTGGATGAAAATCGCCCGTCAATCCCACCACGCCAGCCGCCAGCAAGCTGCGGCCTGCATGAAGCAGTGCCTCCGCGGCACCTTGGTCGACGATGATCGAACCGTTCGTCTGGGAATGGAAGCCGATCCATTGCCGCTTCATCGACAGTCCGTCCTCGTGTGTGCTGAAATAGGTGCCGTGTCCGGCGCCATCCACCGCCAGAGCGATGTCGCCAGGTTGTTTGGCTCTGCCCACGAACACCGGCACGCCGCCGCGCGTCGCGATCCGTGCAGCTTCAACCTTCGTCCGCATGCCGCCGGTACCCACGCTGGTGCCGGCGCCTCCAGCGATGCTCCAGATGTAGTCGTTGATCTCATCGACTCTGTCCAGGCGTTTCGCTTCCGGATTGCGACGGGGATCATCGGTGTAGATGCCGTCAGTGTCCGTGATGATGGTGAGCAATCTGGCTTTGACGAGATTGGCCACGAGGGCGGAGAGCGTATCGTTGTCGCCGAATTTCAACTCATCGACCGAGACGGTATCGTTCTCATTGATGATCGGGATGATGCGGTGGTGGATCAGTTCCTCCATCGTCATCCAGGCGTTCTGGATTCGCTTGCGGTTCGAGAAATCGGATCTCGTGAGCAGGATCTGCGCGACCCGGATATGGTGCCGAGCGAATGCTTCGTTGTAGGCTTGCATGAGTAATGCTTGCCCAACGGCGGCGGATGCCTGCTTCTCATGCAGTTGCTTCGGCCGCGATTTGTAGCCGATATGGCGGAAGCCCGCGGCCACCGCGCCGGATGAGACGATGATCAGTTCCTCGCCCCGTTCATGGAGCTTCGCGATCTCGTCAGCGAAATATTGGATCTTGCTTCGGTCGAGGCCGCCCTCCGGTGAGGTGAGCGAGCTGCTGCCGAATTTGAGGACGATTCGTTTGTTGTCTGTCTGGCCCATGGCTATATTCACACCTTGTTAATGTTGCTTATCGTCTTGGAATTTTTCCGTAAGAATAGAAAAGACTCCCGTCCAGTAAAGGACGAAAGTCTGAAACTTCCGCGGTACCACCTTCATTGATGATGTTTCCATCATCCAACTCGCATGCCCGGATAACAGCGGGCGCTGTCCAGTTCGTCACTGGCCGTTCCGGGATGGGTTCGGCAAGCATCCACGGCGGATTCTCACAGCTAATGAATCCACTCTCTGAAGCGCGATCATCTTCCTACTGGTCCCTTCACAACGTTCAATATTCTCTTCCATTGACAGTCTTTCTGTTAGAATATCATGTGCAATCAGGCTTGTAAAGGTTCATTACCACAGTCCGAGCCGAGCGATCCGTTCGACCGCCTCAGCGAGCCGATCCTCATCGGTCAGCAGACCGAGGCGGACGTAGCCTTCGCCGTGATTGCCGAAACCGATGCCTGGCGCCACCACAACTTTGGCCTCGCGCAGCACGTGCTCTGCGAACTCTTCAGAACCCATCCCCCCCGGTACCGGAAGCCAGCAGAAGAAGGAGCCCTCAGACGGGACAGCTTGCCAACCTGCCGCACGCAAGGCATCAAACAGCCGATTGCGCCGCTTCTCATACAGCGTGACCAAACTGTGCACGCAATCCTGCGGCCCTGTAAGCGCAGTCGCAGCCGCAACCTGGATGCCGCCGAACAAGCTGCAATAGTAGTGGTCCTGAATCTTATTGATGAGTGCGATCACTTCCCGATTGCCGACGGCAAAGCCGACGCGCCAACCGGCCATATTGTACGTCTTGGACAGGGTGTAGATCTCGATGCCGGTCTCTTTGGCGCCTGGAATCTGCAGATAGCTGATCGGCTTGCGTCCATCGAAGCCGATCGCACCATAAGCGAAATCGCTGACGACGACAATGTTGTGCTGCTCGGCGAACCGAACCGTTTCCTTATAGAAGGATTCAGGAGCGGTGACGCCTGTCGGATTGTTGGGGTAGTTGATGAACATGAGCTTGGCGTCCTGCTTGTCTCTCTCGCTAAGCGCGTCATAGTCGGGCAGGAAACCGTTCTGCCGTGTCAGCGGCATGAAGGCCATGCGTCCGCCGGCCAGCGCGATGCCAGACCAATAATCCGGATAACCGGGATCCGGGACGAGACAGAGGTCACCGGGGTTCAGCAGGATCTGGGCGATCTCGATCAGCCCCGTCTTGCCGCCGAACAGGACCGCCACCTCCGTCTCTGGGTCCAGGTCGACGCCGTAATCTTCCTTGTATCGGTATGCAACCGCCTCCTTCAGGAACGGGAAGCCCGAAAAGGGCGGATAACGGTGATAAGCTGGATTGGCCGCCGCTTCCTGAAGCGACTTCACGATATGTTCAGGGGTCGGTTGGTCGGGATTGCCTTGTCCCAGATTGATGACATCATGACCCTGAGCGATCTCCTCGTTCGCCTTGCGCACGAGCCTGGAGAAGAATTGGTTAGGCAAGGCGTTCATGCGTTCAGCAGGGATAACTATCGTCATAGATGGTTCACTCCAATTATCTATATGTACATAAGCATAATCGCCGATACGATTACTGATAAAATGTATCATGTTTCCCGCACTTTGTATAGATTGCACACATATACAACCGGCCTCAGTCATGATATGCTACTATCTTAGGAGCAGACGAATCACGGCCAATGCCTTCAAGCGAATTGCATCACAGCAGAGGAGGAGAAGAGCAATGTCATCCTTGACGTTTAGAATAGCACTCATCCAGATGGATATCGCACTTGGCGATCCGGATACGAATTATGCGCGGGCTGCTGAGAAGATCGAGGAAGCGGTCAGTGCGGCGGAGAAGCCTGATGTCATCGTCCTGCCGGAGATGTGGAATACAGGTTATTCCCTCGGCAACATCGGTCAGTTGGCGGACCTAAACGGCAACCGCACGAAGCAGGTGATTGGTGAACTGGCGCTACGCTACGGTGTTCATATCATCGCCGGGTCGGTCGCTGATACGGATGGCGAGCATGTGCGCAACACGATCTATGCCTTTGACCGCATTGGGCAGATGCACGCCAGTTATTCGAAGATCCATCTGTTCCGGCTGATGGATGAGGAGAAGTACCTGACAGCGGGAGAGAAGCGGGGAGATCTCCATCTGGAAGGGCAGGCGGCAGGCATGATGATCTGCTATGATATCCGCTTCCCGGAACTGGCGAGGAAGCTGGCGCTCTCCGGCGCGAAGATCCTGTTCGTGCCGGCGGAATGGCCGCATCCGCGGCTTCATCACTGGCGTTCGCTGCTCATCGCAAGAGCGATCGAGAACCAGATGTACGTATGCGGCATCAACCGCGTCGGCCGGGATGCGGCGAATGTCTTCTGCGGACACTCGATGATCGTGGATCCGTGGGGTGAGGTGATCGCCGAGGCTGACGAGACGGAAGCCATCATCGCCGCCACAGTGGATCTGGCTAAGCCGGATGAGGTGCGCGGCAGAATACCGGTGTTCAAGGATCGACGTCCAGAGCTTTATTAGTCTGGTCCATCGACTCCAGCATCGTCTTAATAAACACATCCGCCGCCCGTGACATATACCGGTCGCGCTTGTGTGCGATGACGATCGTGCGGTAGGGTGTATACGGCTCTTTGATCGACACATAGGCAGGCGCATGTTGGCTCCAGCCGGCGCGCGCCACCATCTGCGGCACGAAGGCCACGCCCATGCCGGCTGCGACCAGCGATTGCACGGTTTCGATATTGCTGCTTTCGAACACCACTTTCGGCGTAAACCCGGCGTCCTCGCACAGCTTGTTCGACGTATCGCGGAAGCCTTGGCCTTTCTTCAGCAGGATGAACGGTTCATCCGCGAAGGCTGACAGCGACACACCCTCGCTTTCACCGGCGAGCGGATGCTGCGGAGGCAGAGCCAGATAGATCTCCTCTTCGATCAATGGAATAAAATCGAGAGATTTCTCTTGCAGCGGCAGCGTGAGCAAGCTGACATCCGTTTGCCCGCTCGCCGTCAGTTGCTCGAGAACAGCCGTCGTCTCCTCGACGAGCACAATCTCGATCTCGGGATAGCGCTGCTGGAACACGGGCAGCACCTTGGGCCACACATGCGCGCCGGTAATCGGCAGGCTGCCGATCATCAGCCGTCCTTTGCGCATCTGCGAGATATCGTCCATCTCCTGCTGCAGTTGGGCGACCAGATCGAGGATCTTCTGCGCCCGTTCGGCGAAGATGCTGCCTGCGTAGGTGAGATCGACGGAGTTGGTGTTGCGCTGGAAGAGCAGGATTCCGAGTTCACGCTCCAGCTTGGCGATCTGCTGGCTGAGTGAAGGCTGGGCGATGTGCAGCTTCTCTGCGGCTCGGGAGAAATTCTTGTCCAGGGCGATTTGCACCACATATTGCAATTGTCTGATTTCCAAAGCGGATCAGTTCCTTCCGTAGCAAGTTCGCGCGTATTTGAAGCCAAAGGGTATAGTGTTTGTCTATAGTTTTTATAGTTATTATATCTTGGAACTATCATGCTTGCTATGGTACGATAGGTTCAAACAATGAATGATGAAATGGGCAGAGGTGACGAGAAATGGCGAAAACAATGTTCGAAAAAATCTGGGACAATCACGTCATCCACCAAGAGGAAGGCAAACCAAGCATCCTGTATATTGATCTTCACTTGGTGCACGAGGTAACAAGTCCGCAAGCGTTCGAAGGATTGCGCCTGGCAGGCCGCAAGGTGCGCCGTCCTGACCTGACTTTTGCAACGATGGACCACAACGTTCCAACGAAGGACCGCTTCAATATTAAGGACCCAATCTCCAAGCAACAGGTGGATACGCTCACCAAGAACTGCCGGGACTTTGGAATCAAGCTGTATGACCTGAATACGATCGACCAAGGCGTCGTGCACGTCATGGGACCGGAGCTGGGACTTACGCTGCCGGGCAAGACGATCGTCTGCGGAGACAGCCATACCTCCACGCATGGGGCTTTCGGCGCACTTGCATTCGGTATCGGTACCAGCGAAGTTGAGCACGTGCTCGCTACGCAATGTCTGCAACAAGCGAAGCCGAAGACGATGGAAGTCCACATCAAGGGCAAACGCAAGCCGGGCGTAGCGGCGAAGGACATCATCCTCGGCGTGATCAGCAAGTTCGGCACGGACTTCGCAACAGGTTATGTTATCGAATATACCGGTGAAGCGATCCGTGACCTGTCGATGGAAGAACGGATGACGATCTGCAACATGTCGATCGAAGCGGGCGCGCGTGCGGGCATGATCGCGCCAGACGAGAAGACTTTCGAATACCTGCGCGGCCGCGAATATGCGCCGAAGGGCGAAGCATTCGACCGCGCCGTGGAAGAGTGGAAGCAACTCAGAACCGACGAGGGCGCCAAGTTCGATGCCAGAGTCGAGTTCGACGTTGAAACGCTCGTTCCGCAAGTAACCTGGGGTACTTCGCCGGGCATGGGCCGCGACGTTACCGATGTCGTGCCTCATCCGGATGACTTCCCGACTGAGAACGAACGCAAAGCAGCGCAGAAGGCGCTTGAATACATGGGTCTGACACCGGGAACGAAGATGACGGATATTACGATCAACCGCGTGTTCATCGGTTCCTGCACCAACGGCCGCATCGAGGACTTGCGCAAGGCTGCGGCAGTCGTCAGAGGCTACAAAGTGCATCCGAACGTCGAAGCGATCGTGGTTCCAGGCTCCGGACGCGTCAAGCTGCAAGCGGAGAAGGAAGGGCTCGACAAGATCTTCATCGAAGCAGGCTTCGAATGGCGTGACGCGGGCTGCAGCATGTGTCTGGCGATGAACCCTGACGTGCTCAATCCAGGCGATCGCTGCGCATCCACGTCCAACCGCAACTTCGAAGGCCGCCAAGGCCGCGGCGGACGCACGCATCTCGTATCTCCGGAGATGGCGGCAGCGGCTGCGATCAAGGGACATTTCGTAGACGTCCGCTATTGGGAATTCAAAGAAGAACCTGTAACGGTATAACGGTATAAAGAAACGGAAAGGAGCAAGCTGACGATGGAAAAATTCACTCAACACAGCGGCATAGTCGCTCCAGTCGATCGCGTGAACGTCGATACGGACGCGATCATCCCGAAGCAATTTCTGAAGAGAATCGAACGTACGGGCTTTGGCCAGTTCCTGTTCTTTGAATGGCGTTTCCTGGAGGATGGCGTAACGCCGAACGAGAACTTCGAGATGAACAAGCCGCGCTACAAGGGCGCCTCCATACTCATCTCCCGCGCCAACTTCGGTTGCGGTTCCTCTCGCGAGCACGCGCCTTGGGCGATCCTGGACTACGGCTTTAAGGTCGTCATCGCGCCGTCCTTCGCAGACATTTTCTATAACAACTGCTTCAAGAACGGCATCCTGCCGATCAAGCTGTCGGAGGAGCAAGTGGAGGAACTGTTCCAACGCACGGCGAAGTATGATGGCTACAAGTTGCATGTTGATCTGGAGAACAAGCTGATTCGCGACGATTATGGTTTGGAGATTCAGTTCGACCTCGAAGAGCATCGCCGACAATTCCTGTTGCTCGGCCTGGATGATATCGGCCTCACCTTGCAACATGAGGACAAGATTGCCGCATACGAAACCAAGATGGCGGAGAAGTTCGCCACGTGGGCTAATTAATAGAAGGAACGGAAGGATCGAAGATTGGGGAGCAAATCTATTTGCTTCCCAATCTTTTTTTCTGCAAGATACGGAACTCCATCAAGATTTCTCCGAATGATTGCCAGATTTTCTGCAACTTCTTGTTATCCGGAGCGTCTATTATAACGCATGTTTTGTAGAATGATGGGGAGATTTGTGATAGATTTGTAATATACGGTAGATGGAGATGATGGGGTGAACGATGAAACGATTTCCCATTAAAGTGAATGTGATGGCGGCGGTCCTGTTCGTTCTGCTGTTGCTGCCGGCAGCAGCCAGCGCGCTGGATGCGCAAGTGCACATTTATGTGGATGGAAAGCTCGTAACCAAAGACTATCAAGCCAGATTAATAGATGACAAGCCATACATAACCCGAAGTTTCCTCAGTCAAGAACTGTCCATCCTGACCGTATGGGATGACAAGAGCCAGACGCTGGCTGTGGAGCGCGACAAATACAAGGCCCAATTCGTCCTGAATGAACGCTATGCCATCATGCAGGGCAACACGGTGCGAATCGATGCTCCGCCGATCGTGCTGTCGAACGAAATCTACTTGCCAGCCGATGCGGTAGGCCAAGCTCTTGGGCTTAAAGTTTCTTGGGATGTCGTCAATCACGCGCTGCTATTCTATATTCCGATAGCTGACTGGAAACCGTCCACGAACACACCGGTTACAGAACCGTCGAATCCGGCAACGAACCCGGGCAACAGCGGCGGACTGATCGAGACACCAGGAGCGAACGGGAGCAGCGGGCAGAACGGAACACCTGGTTCAGGCAATGCCGGCAACTCGCAGGACGCGGTGCAAAGCGCAGGCGGATCAACATCCGGTGTAGCAGCGATCGGTTCGATCAAGATCGTCGGTGATCAGCTCGTCATCACGGCGGATGGGGCGATCAAGGCGAACACCTTCACGCTCACCGATCCCAATCGCATCGTCATCGATATTCCGGACAGCAAGCTCGGCACGATCCTGAACGGAGAACCGTCGCAACTAAGCGGCCAGATAGCCAGCACACATCCGCATATCCAGCGGGTTCGTTATTCTCTGTTCAGCGACAATCCGTCGCAGGTTCGGCTCGTAGTAGATTTGAATCAGGCTGTGCAATATTCGCTCATTCCAACGAATGATCCGAATCAGATCATCCTGAATATCAGCAGCAAGACGTTCCAAGTTGTGCTCGATGCCGGTCACGGCGGCAAGGACCCCGGCGCCACCGCATACAGCGGCGCGTATGAGAAGGATTTCACCCTGTCGCTCACGCTTAAGGTCTACCAGTTGTTGTTGGAAGAGCCGTTTATCACCCCGGTTCTGACAAGGGCCGACGATACGTACGTGGAACTTGACGAACGGCCGGAGATTGCCAACCGAATCGATGCGGATCTGTTCCTGTCGATTCACGGCAATACTTACATACCTTCCGTCAACGGCACCGAAACCTATTATTACAGCACAGAAAGCAAATATTTTGCGGACGTCGTCCATCGGCATGTGGTGGAGGCGACTGGATTCAGGGATCGCGGCGTCAGACAAGAGATCTACAAGGTGCTTCGTCTTGCCAACATGCCGGCAGCCTTGCTCGAAGTCGGATATCTCTCGAACCAGGAGCAAGAGGCGCTGCTATACGACAGCAACTTCCAGGATAAGATCGCGCGTGCGATCGTAGAAGCGATCAAAGAGTATCTGCAGCTATGAACACAGTTTCATGAAACGGCTCACTAAAACGGAGAGGGGAACTTATCTAATGAAATTGCGATTGCAACAAACGGTTATCTGGATGCTCATCGTTTTGTTGACGTTTGGAGGTATGCCGGTCTTCGCGGCGACGGGGACGGCAACGGGCTCATCGGTCAAACTGATCTTCCCTGATACGACAACGCACTGGTCGCAGAAGCAAGTGGCGAAGCTGGCCGCGCTTGGTGTCGTGACCGGCAAGAGCGATGGGAACTATGCACCGAATGACAACGTTACGCAACAAGAGGTCATCGCGATGGTGGTCCGTCTGCTCGGTGCAGAAGAGGAAGCGAAGAACATAACCAATGTCGGTACGGCTCTGCAAGTTGCCGACTGGGCGAGACCCTATGTGCTGTATGCGCTCAGCAAGGGAATCATCATTCCGATTGAAGAGATGGCGAATAACGGCGAGATCAACTGGGGAGATCGCAGCGCCAAACGGGAATGGGTGGCGAAGATCATCGTCCGCGCCATCGGCAAGGAACAGGACGCGCTCGACTCCATGAACACGCCAACTGCATTTAAAGACAACATGGATATCACCGCCGATGCTCTTGGTTTTGTGAATGCCGCAGTTCAGCTAGGCATCATCACGGGCACTACGGATAATTATTTTTATCCGCTTCGAACGATTACACGTGCAGAGGTAGCGAGTGTACTCGGCAAGGCAGTAACCTACGTGGACAGCGGAGAAAACACGATCTCCGGTACAGTCAGCTCGATTACCAATGATGAGCTGCGGGTGAGAGATGCGCAGGGAACGGTGCATACGATCGCACTGGCGAACGATACGGCTTATTATCGATATGATCAGAATTACCAGGTGTTGAAGTCGGAGGTTCGCATCAACCGCCAGGTGTATGTCGTCACTCATGACGGAGTTGCTGCCTATGTGGAAGTGACCAACGAGGAAGAACCGACCGAGACGATCACTGGTGAATTGAAAACCGTCTACCTGACGACTAATGTTATCGAGATTGTAGTGGACGGTTCAACTGTCCAATATTTGATGGACCCATACGCCACGGTAACGGATACCGACGGCAGCACTACCAGCGTGACGCAGCTTGTGCCGCTCAGCATCGTGGAACTGAAGCGCAGCACCGTGTCGAGCCGAATCATCGAGATCGTGATCAAGAGCAAGCCGCTTAGCAAGACTTCGACCGGCGTCGTCATGGCCATCAATAATCAGGAACTGACCGTTCGCGACAACAACTCCAGCCAGGTGGAGATCTACCCGTTGGCTGAGCAAGTCTACATCTCGCAGAACGGCAAGGTTCTGTCCGTGGCTGACCTGACGGTTTCCGATACCGTCAGCTACAAGGTGGTTAACGGTTATGTGACCGAGATCGACATTACAGCGAAGTATGTTCCGCCAGTGAAGGGAACCTTCATCAGCATCGTGGAAGGCAAGCCTTCGATTCTGAATATCCGCAACAGCGAAGGACGTCCGGCCGCCTATGATCTGGCTGACAATGTGTCCGTGCACCTCGATGGCATGGCTGCGCCGACGCTCAGCGACATCTATGCTGGCGACGAGCTGACGCTCACGCTGGATTCCAATGAGAGAGTCACCGCCATCCGCATCGAGAACCGTAACGTCAAGAATCTGCAGATGGTCACGTACAAGGATTATGAGGAAACGCTCAACTATATCCTCGTTCATGATGGGAAAGCGCCGGCTTTCTACTTCGTAACCGACAATACCATCGTGGATATCTATGACGTGGAGTATCCGATCAGCCAGATCAAACGCCTGTTGAAAGAAGATCAACGCGTCGACCTGACGATCACGGGAGACTATGTGCAACGCATCCGCCTCTCGAACAGCTATACTGGAACGGTCAAGGACTACAATCCGACCAATCGCCGAATCGTCATCAACAACCCGGTAATCGGCGATATCACGCTGAATCTGAGCCAGACAGCGTATGTGCAGATCTTGAATCAGCCTTCGACGACTCTGAGTGACGTGAAGATCGGCGATGAAGTCAACCTGTGGCTCAGTACGGATCAATCGACCGTTTCGATCATCATGGTCAAGAAGATCGTGAAGTACAAGATCGAGAATATCAATTTCTCTACGAAGCAACTGACGCTCCGTGATGACAACAACAAAGTCCAAAATGTTTACATCAACAGCAATGTGACGATTCAGGATCCAAGCAAGTCCTATGCGACGATCAATGATCTGAAGGTGGGGCAGACGATTACGGTATCCTACTACGGTACATCTGCTTCCAAGATCAACATCCTGGAGACCGTCTATGGCACGCTGCAAAGCGTGGATCGGATCAACAACAAGCTGATCATCGAGACGCCTGATCAACTCATCGTGCAGATCGATACGGCGAAGAACTTCGAGCTGTACAAGAGCAAACAAGCGATTGCGGTTACTGCGCTGCAAACAGGCGACCGGATCAGCGTCATGCGTGACAAGGATGGCTATGCCATCGCGGAAGTTGTCCTGAGACAGATTAAGATCATGAACAAGATCGAGACGAACGGTCAGATCTCATTCGCTAATCCTTCCGGAGAGGTGGAATACTACAACCTGTCGCAGAAGGTGATTGTTCGTTCCGGCAACTCGCAGATCCAACTTTCGTCGCTTCGCAAGGACGACAACCTCTATGTGTATATCGTCAACAATGAAGTTGTCGAGATTGAAAAAATCTAAGCTTGGGATGTAACGGCTATGAATCATCAACAGAAAGTGCGGCACATTCTGGACACGATCGCGCAGATGTTCCCGGATGCTCATTGTGAGCTCAACCACTCCAATCCATTCGAGCTGACGATCGCTGTCCTATTGTCCGCGCAATGTACGGACGAAACGGTCAACAAAGTAACGGCCGATCTGTTCCGCAAGTACAAACGACCGGAGGATTATCTTGCCGTGCCGCTTGAGGAGCTGGAGCAGGACATCCGCCGCATCGGACTGTACCGGAACAAGGCCAAGAATATCCAGCGGCTGTGCCAGATCCTGATCGAGAAGTATGATGGCCAGGTGCCTCAGAAACATGAACAACTGGTCGAGCTGCCCGGAGTGGGCAGGAAGACGGCTAATGTCGTTGTCTCCAATGCCTTTGGCGTGCCAGCGATCGCGGTGGATACCCATGTGGAGCGCGTGTCGAAGCGGCTCGGCCTGGCTGCCGAGGATGATACGGTGCTGGAGGTCGAACAGAAACTCATGCGCAAGGTACCGCGTGAGGAATGGACGATCACCCATCACCGGCTCATCTTCTTCGGCCGTTATCATTGCAAGGCACAGAATCCGCAGTGTGAAGGATGCCCGTTGAACGACGTGTGTAATTATGGGAAGAAGCGCATGAAATCCCAACCTGCTAGGCAAGCTACTACCAGACGCAAGAAGGCGTAACAGCGCATCTATACGAGAGGTGGGATGTTCATGAAGTGCATTTCCGTCTACACAGACCGTTTCGATGTCTTTTCTGACATCTATGAGAAGATTCGCCAGACGAATCTTGAGGAAGATGAGGAGACCATCATCGAGGGAGTTGTGGTGAGCGAATCGGGCGAAGTGCCAAGCGATTATCTGAACAGGATGCGCTCCAGGCGTGATGTTGTGGTCATGAAGGATGATGACATCACGATCCTGCAGCGCGGAGAACTGTTCGAGATTCTCTTGCCCGATGAAGACCATGTCGTCCAGTGATGTGGCAGACCAAAGCCCTGTTTCCTGGCAATCCGCCAGGGAACAGGGCTTTTCGCATTGCAGGGTTTCCTTAAACACCATTCGTTCTTACGGCGTAACAGTGACAATTTTGTGAAGAAATTTGAGGGATTCGCAGGATTATTGATTATTCCTCCAGGTGCGTGCGGCAAATCTGATGATTTTCAATTTTATTGCACTTACAGCTATATTTTCGACATTGCTGGAAGCACAGCTCGATGATAAGATTGCCAAATAACATAATCGACGGGAAGAGGGGCTAACGTGTTCAAAGATCTCAAAGAGTACTATTGGAAACACCGCTTCTGGCTCTACTGGTCAATCTTCTTTCTGGTGATTGCAACGGGACTGGGGGTGGCTTATCCGTTTCTGCTCGGACGGTTGATTGACGACATCGATGTCGCCCGTTTCGACCGGATTCCTCAGCTTGCTATGCTGGTGGTCATCTTCATCTTGGCTAAAGCCGCGATCCAATATTGCCATGGGTTCACCGGCACAAGATTCGGCAACTTGATCGCCTACAACATGCGCAACACGCTGTATAAGAAGCTGCAGTACTTATCCTTTCAGTATTATGACCGGGCGAAGACCGGCGACCTGATGTCGCGACTCACCGGTGATCTGGACGGGATTCGCGGATTTATGGCCTTCGGCTTCGCGCAATTCTTAAACGTTTTCATCATGGTTGGCGTCGGCATGATCGCCATGGCCGTTATTGACTGGCACCTGATGCTCATCGCGCTCATTCCCATGCCGTTCCTGGTGCTTAGAGCATTGCAGTTCGAGCGCCAGATTCACCCGGCATTCCGCTCGATTCGCGTCTCGATGGGTAAGCTGAACACGGCTGTGCAGGAGAATATCGCCGGGGTGCGTACGGTGAAGTCCTTCGCCAGAGAGCCGTTCGAGGTGAATAAGTTCGTGGCCGTCAATGAGGATTACCAGGACAAAAACATCTACGCATCGGGACTTTGGGCACGTTTCTTCCCGGTCATGGAGTTCCTGGCGAACCTGTCCGTCGTCATCCTCGTGCTCGTCGGCGGCTGGTTCGTGATCAACGATACGATCAGACTTGGACAGTTGGTGACGTTCTCCTCGCTGATCTGGTACATCATTGGACCGCTCTGGGGCCTTGGTTACCATATCAACGTTTATACGCAAGCGAAAGCTTCTGTGGAGCGGATTAAGGAGATCACCCATCATCCCATCCAGATCAAGGCGGCAGAGCATGCGATAGAACTGGATCGGAACTCATTCAAAGGTGAAGTGGAATTCCGAAACGTCACGTTCAAGTACCCGAACAGTGAGCCAGCTCTCAAGGACATCTCGTTTCATGCCAAACCAGGCGCTGTGATCGGCATCCTAGGCGGAACCGGTGCCGGAAAATCGACGCTGGTGCAGTTGCTCATGCGGGCGTATGATGTGAAATCCGGCCAGATCCTGATGGATGGCCGGGATATTCGCGACTATACGCCGCAGAGCGTGCGTGAACAGATCGGCTTCGTTTTCCAGGAGACCTTCCTGTTCTCGTCGTCGATCCGCAACAACATCGCCTATGGGCGCAGTGATGCAACGATGGAGGACATCGTGCGGGCTGCCAAGCTCGCATGTGCGCACGACTTCATCATGGAGCTGCCGCAGGGCTATGATACGATCGTTGGGGAACGTGGGCTTGGACTCTCCGGAGGCCAGAAGCAGCGTATCGCGATTGCCCGCGCCCTGGTGCTTGATCCGAAGATCATCGTGTTCGACGATTCGACGAGTGCGGTTGACATGAAGACAGAGCATGCGATCCAGCAGGCGCTGCAGAATGCGATGAAGGGTCGGACGACGTTCATCATCGCGCACCGCATATCGTCGCTCAAGCATGCGGACGAGATCCTGGTTCTCGAACACGGCGAGATCGTGCAGCGCGGCACCCACGAAGAGCTGATTCACAAGCCTGGACATTACAGGGACACCTACGACATCCAGTTCGCGGATCTGCCGGAAGAGATCCGCTACGCGAAGAAAGGAGGCGTTGTCAATGGGTAATCAAGCTGCAGAGACGGTTAAGAAGGCAAACGCCGGACAGCAGGAACGATTCGTCTACCAGGATGACAACGCCATCGAGAAGCCGTTCAACTGGAAGCAGATGAGCCGGCTCCTGCAATACATCAAGCCTTACCGGACCAAAATGATTCCGGTTATTTTCGCGACCATCATCGGCACGATCACCAAGGTATCGGTGCCATTCCTGATCGGTTATACGATCGATGCCGCGATCAAGGGCAAAGACGTCAATCTGCTCATGACGCTGACTGCCATCATCCTCGTGTTGTACTGCATCCAGCTCGTCATGAACAAATACCGGATCAGACATATGAATGTGATCGGGCAGAAGGTGATCTTCGACCTGCGTGCCGCATTGTTCAAACATATCCAGAACCTGTCGTTTCGCTTCTTCGACCAGCGTCCGGCCGGTTCGGTACTCGTGCGGGTGACCAATGACATCAACTCGCTGCAGGAACTGTTTACCAGCGGACTTGTCAATCTGATCATCGATATGCTGCAGCTTCTCGGTATCGTCATCATCCTGCTCGTCATTAATCTCAAGCTCGGAATCGCGGTGATGATCACCGTGCCGATCATGTTCTTCGTTTCCACGAAGCTGCGCAAGAAGATCCGCCGCGCATGGCAGGATGTCCGGATGAACCAGTCGCGTATCAATTCCCATCTGAACGAAAGCATCCAAGGCATCAAAGTCACCCAAGCTTACACCCAAGAGCTGGAGAACATCGCCTACTTCGATCAGATGAATACGCGCAATCTTCGTTCGTGGAATCGCGCTTCGGCGCTCAACCAGTCGTTTGGCCCGATCATCGAGGTCACGTCGGCGATCGGCATCCTGATCCTGTTCCTGTACGGCTCCTACCTCGCCCAGAATGAGGCGATGACGGTGGGGACGCTCGTCATGTTCGCCAATTACATCGGGAACTTCTGGGAGCCGATCAACCGGCTCGGACAGATGTATTCGCAGCTCTTGATCGCGATGGCTTCATCAGAACGGATCTTCGAGTTCATCGACGAGCGTCCGGACGTGAAAGAGAAGAGCGATGCCGAAGTGTTGCCGCCGATCAGCGGACATGTCGTCTTCGACAATGTGACGTTCGCTTACGACACTACGCGCAACGCCTTAAACGGCATCAGCTTCGAGATCAAGCCGGGTCAGTCCGTGGCCCTTGTCGGACATACCGGTTCAGGCAAGACGAGCATCATCAACGCATTAAGCCGCTTCTACGATGTGTCGGGCGGACGCATCCTCGTCGATGGACGGGATATCCGTGATGTGACTCTGTCCAGTCTCCGCTCGCAGATCAGCATCGTGCTGCAGGATACGTTCATCTTCTCTGGCACGATCCGCGACAATATCCGCTTCGGGCGTCCGGATGCGACGGATGCGGAAGTTGAGATGGCGGCGCGCGCCGTGCATGCGCATGACTTTATCGTCAAGCTGCCGCAAGGGTATGACACACAGGTGGAGGAACGCGGCAATGTGCTTTCCATGGGGCAGCGGCAATTGCTGTCTTTCGCCAGAGCCTTGCTCGCCGATCCGAAGATTCTGATCTTGGACGAAGCGACGGCGAGCATCGATACCGAGACGGAAGTGAAGATCCAGGAAGCGCTCAAGACCTTGCTCAGCGGCCGAACTTCGATCATGATCGCGCATCGCCTGTCGACGATTCGCCACGCGGACAATATCATCGTCCTCGACCATGGCAACATCATCGAGCAGGGCAATCACGATGAATTGATGCGCAAGGGTGGCACCTACAAGTCGCTGATCGAGGCGCAATATGAATTTTTGGATGTCAACGTTGTGTGAAAATATGCTACACTAGAAACCGGTGATTATCGATCGTTCGATGATCATCGGTTTTCTGTTGCATGATGAACGAAGACCCATATGATGAAATAGCCAATCTTAGCATGAGTAGGGGTAGCAAGCAGATGGAGAGCGTCATGGAGATTACGCAAGCACTGTTGGACCAATTATCGCAGATGCAAGCCAGCATGGCAGAGAAGGGCGATGCGGAGAGAGCGGAGAAGATCGGGGATCTGCTGCGCAAGCTGCAGCGCCGCAAGGCTGACTTTACATTCTGCGGGCATTTCTCCGCAGGCAAATCGAGTCTGATCAATCGATTGTGCGGAGCTTCGATACTCCCTTCCAGCCCGATCCCGACAAGCGCAAACGTGGTGTTGATCGAGAATGGGGACGAGGATGTAGTCGTGGAGCAGGCTGGAGTCGGCGAGAAGCATGTAACGCTGGCAGAACTGGATGAAGCTTGCCGGGATGGTCTGGAGATCAGGCGGGTCCATATCCGTTATCCGGTACCGCTTCTTCAGGAAGCCGCCCGCCTGTTGGATACTCCAGGGGTAGATTCGACGGACGATCTGCACCGCAAGGCGACCGAAGATGCCCTGCATATGGCGGATGCGATTTTCTATGTCATGGATTACAATCATGTTCTGTCTGAGATGAATTTTCACTATATTCGCAAATTGGCGGAGTTCGGCAAACCGCTCTACCTGATCGTCAATCAGATCGACAAGCACCGCGCTGAGGAGCTTAGCTTCGCATCGTTCCGTAGCCGCGTCTATGAGGCGCTGGAAGACTGGAGGCTTGCGCCGCAAGCCGTGTTCTTCATCTCTGTGAAGAAGCCGGACGATCCGAACAACGAGTGGGACTTGCTAATCAAGCTTATCGAGCGGTTGATTGCAGAGAGCAACACCATGCTGACAGGCGGCGTGTTGCAAGCGGCCTTGCAGTTGATCCGAGAGCATGAGGAATGGCTCAGGGAGCAGCAGAAGGAACTGCGGGAAAGCTTGGAGCAGTCCAGCCAGGCAACGGCTTCATCCGATGAAGCGGCGGACGATACGCCTCCAGAGCAGCTTGAGCAAGAGCTGCGGGCGCTGGAGGAGGCTTATGCGACGCTCGCTGAACCAGCCAGACAGGAACTGCAGAAGATCTTGAACAATGCCAACGTGATCCCGGCGCCGTCACGCGATATTGCCGAGCAATATCTGGAAACGAAGAAGGCAGGCTTCCGTGTCGGCCTCTTGTTCAGCGAGCGCAAGACGCAGGCGGAACGGGAGCGGAGACGCACGCTTTGGCGCGAGGAAGTCGAGCGGCAAGCGGACGCGCATGTGCGTTGGCATGTGACCGATTATGTGAAGAAGCTGATCGAGAGTTGGGGATTGCAGGGGGAAGCGGCTGAAACCGCTATCGGTCTGCTGGACAGCCTGCACTTCCAGATCGGAGAGGAGTGGCTCGACTCCCTGGTGATTCCGGGAGGACACTTCGATGATGCCTATACCCTGCAATATGCGAAAACCGTCGCTGAAGAAATCAAACAACACTATCGCAAGCTGCTGTGGGAGACGCTGGATCGGTTGCAAGAGATCATACGGCCGATCTATGAAGAGAGACGAAACGGCATCCAGACGCGCTTGGCGGCGGCGCAGAAGCGTACGGCGGCGCGTGGCGAGCTGCGCCAGTTGGATGAAGAACTGCTGCAGTATATTGAAGGGCTGAGAAGCTCGTTTGCAGACATGCTCGCGAGAGGTATCTCTCCATCGATGAAAGAGTTGCACAACGAGCTGAATGCTGAGCTGGAGCGAGTTCGTGCCGGTCGCCAGCACCATGCGACGCAGGCCGCACAAGCGGATGAACGAATGATGCTGGCAGACAGAAGGGAAGTAAGCGCACTGGCTTCCGGTCTGAGCATCTCGCAGGGTGCCCAGGCGAAGCTGCGCTCAGCTTCCGCACGCTTGCGACAGGCCAGCGAGCTGCTGGATGGTCTGCCGATCTTCGCCAGTTTCGCCCGTACGCTGAAAGAGAAATCGGAGAGGCTTGAGCACAACCAATACACGATCGCGCTCTTCGGCGCCTTCAGCGCAGGGAAATCTTCCTTCGCCAATGCGCTGCTGCATACGCGGGTGTTGCCCGTATCGCCGAATCCGACAACCGCAGCGATCAATTCTGTGCTGCCGCCTTCAGTGGACAATCCAAGCGGCTATGCGAGACTTTATTATAAGTCCCCTGCTGCGATGGCAGCCGATATCCGCCTTTCCTTGGATAAGCTGCAGGTCCAGGTGCCGGATGCGGATGAGGATCTGATCATGGCGATCGAACGAGCGGATATGAGCAAGGCAGCGCCAGGTGCGAAAGTGCACGTGGCGTTCCTGAATGCCGTGCGTAAGGGCTGGGAACGATATGGCGCGAAGCTGGGATCGAATGAACGAGTCGATACAGAGGCTTACCGTCAGGCGGTGGCGGACGAGTCGCACGCCTGCTTCCTCGAATCGGTGGATCTGTACATCGACAGCGCCTTCGCAGAACAGGGCATGATCTTGGTCGATACGCCGGGAGCAGATTCGATCAATGCCCGCCATACCGGCGTGGCCTTCAACTATATCAAAAATGCCGATGCCATCCTGTTCGTGACTTACTATAACCATGCGTTCTCGCATGCCGACCGGGAGTTTCTGCTGCAGCTTGGACGGGTCAAGGACACGTTCGCGCTGAACAAGATGTTCTTTATCGTCAATGCGGCTGACCTGGCGTCGAACGAGCAGGAACTGTCTGAGGTGGTCGAACACGTGCGCAGCAATCTGGCTGCCTTCGGGATTCGCGAGCCGCGCATCTACCCGGTATCCAGCTTGCGCGCCAGCGAGAGCCTGGCTGCGGGTGATGCAGAAGGGTTCGAGCGGTCCGGCATGCGCAGGTTCGAGTCGGAATTCTACAACTTCGTGCAGGAAGAGCTGGCCGAGATGAGCATCGCAAGCGGCGAGCAGGAGCTAATCCGCAGCAGCGAGGCGCTCGCCGAATGGATACGCACGATGCGGGAAGCGAGAAGCGACCGTGAAGCGCAGGCGAAGCGGACGGTGGAGGGGCTTGCTGAGGCCAGGCATATGCTGGCGCGGTTGGGTGAGACGCGGCGCATCGACGATGTGGCCAAGGAGGTACAGGAGCTGATCTATTACGCTGCACAGAGGGTTGCCTTCCGGTATGGCGAACTATATAATCTGGCGTTTAATCCGTCCACGTTCGCGGAGGCATCCTTAAGCGACAAGGACAAACTGTCGATCGCGTACCGGGAGTTGCTGCAGTATCTGGCATTTGACTTCAGCCAGGAGTTGCGTGCGACGACGCTGCGTGTAGAAGCGTTCATGAATCGCATGCTCAAGGCCATCGAGGAGGAGTGCGCCCAGCAGCTCAGTTCCTTGCTGCAAGGTTTCACCGCTGCTGAATGGGCGTTGCCTGAGTGGCCTGTACCGAGTTGTGATGCGGAGCTTACAGAGGAACCGGGTGAATGGAAGGCGGTCAGAGGAGTCTATCGCAATAATCGTCAATTTTTCGAACAAGGAGGCAAAACGTCGCTCAAGAACGAGCTTGAGTCTATGCTGCAGGAGCGCATCAAGAGAATCGCCCAGTTCAGCCAGGCTGCATTCATCGAGCATTACAGCGGGGCCTTCCGCAAGGCGGTCACAACCCTTGCCGCTCATCTGGAGGAGGAAGCAGCGCGCTATGCGGATGGCATGCTCAAGGCGTTCGAGTCGAACGATTCTCTGGAGCATTACGAGGAGCGCATGCAGGCACTTCAACGCCTGATCGCAGGCTGAATGCTTGCAAATGAAGCGAATCTGCTTTTATACTTACAGAATAAAGTTCGTTGGGAGGAGCATGCATGACAGAACAGCTGGATTTATTCACGGTGCAATCGCCGGACTCGCCTTCCGGCGCCGACGGCTATGGGGCTGATGACATCCAGGTGCTGGAAGGTCTCGTCGCCGTCCGTAAGCGCCCGGGGATGTATATCGGTTCTACATCCTCGTCAGGTTTGCATCATCTGGTATGGGAGATCGTCGACAACGCCGTGGACGAGCATCTGGCGGGCTTCTGCACGCAGATCGACGTAACGATCCATGCGGACAACTCCATCACGGTCTTGGACAATGGCCGGGGCATACCGACAGCGATGCACAAGACAGGCATTCCCACGCCGCAGGTGGTATTCACCGTACTGCATGCCGGCGGCAAGTTCGGCGGAGGCGGATACAAGAAATCCGGCGGCCTGCACGGGGTAGGCGCGTCCGTTACCAATGCGTTGTCCGAATGGCTGGAAGTGGAGATCTACCGTGACGGCTTGATACATAAACAGCGTTATGAATATTGGGTGGATAAGAACGGCATCGAACACGTGGGAGAGCCGGTTACTGGACTGGAAGTGATCGGCAAGACGAACAAGACAGGTACGAAGGTGACGTTCAAACCCGATAACCGGGTATTTGCTGGAGGCGTCGCCGTCTCCTATGACACCTTGGCCGAGAGGTTGCAGGAGATCGCGTTCCTGAACTCCGGCCTGACGATCAACATCAAGGACGAGCGGAGCGGAAACAAGGACACGTATCACTATACCGGCGGCGCGCGTGAATTCGTCGAGTTCTTAAACGGCGACAAGACGACGCTGCATGAACCGATCCATTTCTTCGGGGAGAAGGATGACATCGAGGTCGAAGTAGCCGTGCAGTTCAACGACGGTTATACAGAGACGATCGTTTCGTTCGTTAACTCGATTCCGACTCGCAGCGGCGGCACGCACGAGACTGGATTCAAAACCGCGTTCACGCGGGTAATGAATGACTACGCACGCAAGACAGGACTGCTGAAGGAGAAGGACAAGAATCTGGATGGCGTCGATCTGCGCGAAGGCATGATGGCCGTCGTTAACATTAAGATGTCGGATGTGGAATTCGTCGGCCAGACGAAGGACCAGTTGGGCAGCGCGGAGGCTCGCAGTGCGGTGGAAGCCGTTGTGGCGGAGCGCATGGCCGTCTTCCTCGAGGAGAATCCGCAGACGGGACAGAGCCTCTTGCGCAAGGCGATCCAAGCAGCCAAGGCGCGGGAAGCGGCGCGCAAGGCACGGGAAGAGGTGCGCAGCGGCAAGAAGGGCAAGAACCAGAGTTCGAACCTGAACGGCAAGCTGACGCCGGCACAGTCTAAGGATTATACGCGGAACGAACTGTTCATCGTCGAAGGTGACTCCGCTGGCGGTTCAGCTAAGCAAGGTCGTGATTCCCGCCACCAAGCGATCCTGCCGCTGAAGGGCAAGCCGATGAACCCGGAGAAAGCGAAGCTGGCGGATATTCTGAAAAATGATGAGTACAAGGCGATCACGGCGGCGATCGGAGCCGGTATCGGCTCGGATTTTGAACTGGCAGACAGCAATTACAGCAAGATCATCATCATGACCGACGCCGATACGGACGGAGCCCATATCCAGGTATTGCTTCTGACGTTCTTCTACCGGTACATGAAGCCGCTCATCGATGCAGGCATGGTCTATATCGCCCAGCCTCCGCTGTATAAGGTGACGAAGAAAGGCGGCAAGACGCCGCAGGTCCGGTACGCATGGACGGACGAGCAACTGCAGAGCATCATCAAGGAATTCGGCAAGAACGTGGAACTCCAAAGATACAAGGGTCTTGGCGAGATGAATCCGGAGCAACTGTGGGAAACGACGATGAATCCGGAGACACGCACGTTGATTCAAGTGCAAATCGAAGATGCGGCCAAGGCGGAGCGACGCGTTTCCACGCTGATGGGAGATAAGGTTGATCCGCGCAAGCGGTGGATCATCGAGAACGTCGACTTTACCGAGTTTGAAGAATAGAGGGTGAGAACGTGAGCATACTCGAACAATTCCTGCCCGCCTACCTGGAGGAGCTCGTCGGCGATCGGTTCGGGCGGTATTCCAAATATATCATCCAGGATCGCGCAATTCCGGACGTTCGTGACGGCCTTAAGCCGGTGCAGCGCCGCATCCTGTATGCCATGTACGATGCCGGCAACACACCGGACAAACCGTACCGCAAATCGGCGAAGACCGTCGGGGATGTCATGGGCAATTATCACCCGCACGGCGACTCATCGATCTACGAAGGCATGGTGCGCATGGCACAACCATGGAAGATGGGGCATGTGCTGATCGACGGGCACGGCAACTGGGGTTCGATCGACGATGATCCGGCTGCCGCGATGCGTTACACGGAAGCGCGTCTGTCGCCGATTGCGATGGAACTCTTGCGCGACATCGAGAAGCGGACGGTACTGTTCAAGGACAATTTCGACAACACCGCCAAGGAGCCTGTCGTTCTGCCGGCACGCTTCCCGAATCTGCTCGTCAATGGCGTCAGCGGCATCTCCTCGGGCTTCGCAACCGAGATTCCGACGCATAACCTGCGGGAAGTGATCGATGCCTGCATCGCACTTATGAACCGTCCGGACATGTCGCTGGATGAGCTGATGAAGATTGTCAGGGGACCGGACTTCCCAACCGGCGGCATCATCATGGGCGAGGACGGAATCCGCGAAGCGTATGCGACAGGCAAAGGCCGTATCTATATCCGCTCGCGCACGGAGATCGAAACGCTGCGGGGCGGCAAGCAGCAGATCGTCATTACGGAGATTCCTTACCAGGTCAACAAGGCACGCCTCGTGACGGCGATGGAGAACATCCGTCTGGAGAAGAAGGTGGATGGCATCGCGGAGGTGCGTGACGAGAGCGGCCGGGATGGTATGCGAATCGTCGTTGAACTGCGTAAGGATGCAGATGCGGAAGGCATCCTGAACTATCTGCTGAAGAAGACGGATCTGCAGATTACCTATAACTTCAACATGGTGGCGATCGTCAACAAGACGCCGAAGCAACTCGGTCTGAAGGAGATGCTGGAGGCATACATCGCCCACCAGATGGAAGTCGTCACGCACCGAACCCAGTACGATCTGGAGAAGGCTGAGGACAGGGCACATGTGCTGGAAGGTCTGGTCAAGGCGCTCAACATCCTCGATGACGTGATCGCGACGATCAAAGCGTCGAAGAACCGCCAGGACGCCCAGCATAACTTGGTCACGAAGTTTGAGTTCACCGAGCGTCAAGCCGATGCCATCCTCACCTTGCAACTGTACCGTCTGACGAATCTGGAGATCCACGCTCTGGAGAAGGACCTGAAGGACATCACCAAACAGATCGCAACCTTAAGGGGCATCTTGGATGATCCGAAGAAGCTGCTCAAGGTGATCAAGGAAGAGCTGGTTGAGATACGCGACCGCTACGGCATCGATCGCCGCTCCGAAATCCGCGGGGAAGTCGAGGAGTTGAAGGTGAATCTGGAGGTCATGGTAACTCCGGAGGATGTGAAGGTCGCGCTGACCAACGAAGGGTATATCAAACGGACGAGCATGATGTCCTTCACCCGTTCAGGCGGCGAAGCAGAATCCACTGGCATGAAGGAAGGGGACTATCTGCGCTACTTGTTCGAGGTGAATACAGTCGACAGCTTGTTGATCTTCACGAACAAGGGGCAATATTTCCATCTGCCGGTCCATCAGATCCCCGAATACAAATGGAAGGACAATGGCACGGCGATCGTAAACGTCATCCCGATCACCAAGGAGGATAAGATTGTCAGCGTTATCCCGGTCAAGGATTTTAACGATGCGGGCAAGAGCCTCTTGTTCCTGACCAAGCTCGGCCAGGTGAAGAGGACGGCACTCAGCGAGTACGCAACGAACCGTTTGACGGCGATTGCCGCCTGCAAGCTGGCGGAGGGTGATGAGGTGATTGACGTGAAGCTCAGCACGGGCGATCAGGAACTGTTGCTCGTCAGCAAGTTGGGCCAGAGCATTCGCTTCAAGGAAGAGGAAGTCAGCAGCATGGGCCGCGTTTCTGGCGGCGTAAGAGGCATCAATCTGGCGGAAGGCGATAAAGTCATCGGCGGATTGTGGCTTGACGGTGATGAAGGGGAAGTGCTTGTGTTCTCAGACCTCGGCTACGCGAAGCGCTCGCTGGTTGTGGATTATCCGCAACAAGGACGCGGCGGCAAGGGCGTATCGACGTTCGAGTTCAAGGAAGGGAAGCGGGTTCGCCCGAATGGTACGCAGCTCATTAAGACGTTCCTCGTGAAGGATGCATATATGCTGTCTGTCGTGATGAACAACGGTGAGATTCAGACCGTTGATACGGAGAAAGTGCCGATCGAGGATCGACGTTCGACGGGCAAACAGGTCGTTCCACTTCATAAGGACCAGGAGATCCTCGATATCGTCAAGTTAACATGACCTGCATCGATTGCCGACGAGCTTCACGCTCTGTCGGCAATTGCATATGCGCCATATCTGCCGGACATCATGCTCCTGTCTCCAGATACGAAGCGGAATATGATCCTATCTTCGATAGACGATTGAACTGGCAGTTGTGATATAATGGAAATATCAAGACGGATGTCAGGGGGTAAGTGATGTATTCCGATCAATTCTCCAAATTGTGGTTGACCATTCAAAGTGACTACGAAGCCTATATGGAACGGGAACTTGCTCCGGACCTTACGGAGGTGCAGCTTCACACTTTGGAACTTATCCTCGCATCTGATCGGGCCAAACCATCAGATCTGATTCCGCATCTGGATATTTCCCCCGCAGCAGTTTCGACGCTGATCGATCGCATGGAGAGAAATGAATTGGTCGAGCGCGAGCGGGATGAGTTCGATCGGCGCATCGTCTGGCTCAAAGTGACGGACAAGGGCAGGCGGGCATTTGAAAGAGGCGTGGAGATCCGGAGAAACTACTTTACGGCTAGATTGAATGCGCTGTCGGAGCATAATCAGAAGCTGCTATGTTATCTGATGGGGAAGATCTCCCCAGCCCAAGGCAACCAGGAGCAGATGAACCGCTCTGCAGAGCTGTCCAACCAGGGGTAATGGATGTGGTTATGGTGGCAGAAGCATAGTTGCCACATGAATAAAGAAGAGGCACAGGATAAGCCTGGCAGTTAACCGGGTTTGTTCTGTGCCTCTTGCATGTCAGTGCCGCTATTCTGAAACAGGGACCGTCAGAGATTGGAGATGCTTGTTCATCTCCTTCAGATAAGCATCCATCTTCTTATAGTCCTTATCTGTGAGCCACTTGTCATTCCGCTCCGTCAACACTTCCTCAAGCGGCAGGATGCGATAATACCGTTTCGTTTCATCGCGGTATTTGTGCACCCAGGTCGGGATCGTCTCGACGATGCCTAGCTCGATCGTTTCCTCCGGGAAGTGTTTCTTGATGTTCAGCTTGAAGATGACGCCCACATCCGTATAGAGCGGGAGCTCCACGTCAGGGCCTTGATTGGAGATGAAGTTGCCCAACGAGTAGATGACCACCCCTTTGCGAGGGATTCCTTGTTCATCCGCGGTCTCGATAAACTCGTACGGCTGGACGACATGCGCGTGGCTGCCGAGGACGACATCGGCCCCCCAGCCGATCACCTTGCGCGTCAGTTCCTTCTGGTAGTTGTTCGGCTGACGTTCGTATTCATTGCCGTAGTGGAGCAACACCGTCACCACATCGGCCCCTAATTCGCGAGCTTTGGCGATATCGACTTTGATCCGCTCCTCATCAATCATGTTGACGAGATATGGTTTGTTCTCCGGCACGGTGATGCCGTTTGTGCCATATGTATAGGCGAGCAAAGCCATGTCAATATTATTTTTGGTTACGATCTGAATCTGTTCTCTTTCCTCAGGACTTGCATTGGTGCCTACCGCTACGATATCCCTCGCTCGCAGTTGCTCGAGCGTTCGCAATACCCCTTCTTCCCGCTTGTCGAAGGTATGGTTGTTGGCAGTCCCCATGATGTTGAAACCGGCATTGACAAGCGCATCGGCAAGCTCATCGGGGCTGTTGAATACCGGATATCCAGAATACCCATGCTTGGGACCGGCCAGCGTCGTCTCCAGATTCCCGATCACCCAGTCGCCGGTTTTCAGGATGGGCGCCACATGGACAAAGTTGTCATCGAACGAATAGGTAGAGGTGGTGACCGAATAAGCAGCCTTGAGTTGAGGATTGTGTATCATGATATCCCCGACGGCAACCAGTGTGGCTTCCTCCGTATAGGGCTCAGGCTGGGCGGCTTCCGGCGGCTCGCTGTCTTGAGTATGCTCCGATTGGTCAGGACCGCTGGATGTTTCCGATGGGTTGTTTTCCTGAAGCTTATCTGCGCTTCCCGTCGCTTCGCACGCACCAAGAATAATGGTAGAGATGATCAGGAAGATAACGAATAGGATAAATGGTTTTCTGCGCATGTCACATATCTCCCGGCAACGATAATCTCAGCTTGGGGTCAAGCTGGTTGTGATAGTAGGGTCCAATCCGGCGGTTATATTCGCCTGGCCGTATCACCCCGTATCAGACGCGGCTGAAGTCAAAAAGGTTCCAAGGTTCTGAGGTGATGGGAGGTGCAGCGGTGAAACCCATCCGCTCCTTGCGAACCGGATGGGTCAATTCCAGTCGATGCGACCAGAGCGCGATATGGTGACCAACCTCCGATTGTATCCTGCCATAGCGCTGATCACCGAAGATCGGGCAACCGATATGGGATAACTGCACGCGAATCTGATGTGGTCTGCCTGTCTCCAGCGTGATGCCGAGCAGGGAATAGCCATCGGTGGTCTCCAGCACCTCATATTCCAGAGCAGCGCGCTTGCCCTGCGGGTCCTGGGCAGTAGTAACGCTTACCATATTGGTGGACGCATTCTTCACCAGATAATGCTCCAGACGGTCATATTGGTGCGGGGGCCGCCCGTGCACAACAGCCAGATAACGTTTGTGAATGTTGCGCGTGCGCACGTCATCGGACAGGCGGGAAGCGGCTTTGGAGGTGCGGGCGAATACCATGACGCCGCCGACCGGCCGATCCAGACGATGAACAAGGCCAAGATAGACGTTGCCGGGTTTGTTGTATCTCTCTTTGATATCTTGCTTCAAAATTGTCAGGATATCCGGATCGCCGCTCGCATCCTCCTGACTTGGCATATTGGGCGGCTTCACCGCAACCAGAATATGATTGTCTTCATACAGGATCTCAATCAAGCCTGCTCCTCCCATCGGCCCAGGATACCCGCCGGCAATACAAGCCCGGAAGCTGTTACCGGCAGTCCGATCTCGCCGGTTGTGATCGTTCCGCCCAATCTGCGCTGCAGCGTAAGTGTCATGACGTTGCGGAGCACTGAGGGGGAGATCATCGTCGTATAGGAATTGATCAGGACGAACAGAGGATTGGGTGACAGGATCTCCATGCATTGCTCCACGAACGGATACAGGTCGTCCTCGAGTTTCCACGTTTCACCCTTAGGACCTCTGCCGTATGAAGGCGGGTCCATGATGATTGCCTCATACTTGCGTCCCCGTCGTTGCTCGCGTTGCACAAACTTTAGCACATCATCGGTGATGAAACGGATCGTCCTGTCCTGAAGCCCGGACAGTTCGGCATTCTCCTTGGCCCACTGAACCATGCCCTTAGCCGCATCGACGTGCACCACTTCGACTGCGCCGCCAGCAGCAGCGGCAAGCGTTGCTCCGCCGGTGTACGCGAATAGGTTCAACACGCGTATCGGCCTGCCCGCACCCCTGATCTTATCCATGATCCAGCGCCAATTGACCGCTTGTTCTGGGAAAAGTCCGGTATGTTTGAATCCTGTAGGTCGCACATGGAAACGCAGTTCCTCGTACCGGATCGACCAGCGTTCAGGAAGTTTACGCGTGTATTCCCAGTGGCCGCCACCTGTTGTGCTGCGATGGTAGCGGGCGGCTGCCTGTTTCCACAGACCTTGGCGGTCCTGAATCGGCCAGATGGCGAGCGGGTCCGGTCTTCTCAGGATGATGTCGCCCCAACGCTCCAGCTTCTCACCGTCCCCGGTGTCGATGACCTGATAATCTTGCCAATCATTTGCTACGAACAAATTCTGCCCCTTCTTTCCAAACATATCATTACATAATTCCATTACATTCTACATTAAGTATGGTCAGTTAATCCACTATAAGTAATGTTCAACGCGAATAACCATCGATGAAGAAAAGAGCGCATGGACCAACCCCTGCGCTCGTTCACCATGCGACATGCCAGCGATGACCAGGACGTTATTTAATGTCGCTGCGATCACGGCCGCGTCCCATGAGGCCTGCCAGACCAATCAGGCCGAGCAGCCCCAGCCATCCCCAGTCTGTGCCGTTGTCATCAACAGCGGTCGCCCGGTAATTATTGCGGTAATTGTTATTGAGCGTACGCGTGGTCATATTGTTGTCCCAGTCGGTGTTCCAGTTTCGTGTGGTGAAACGGTTATTGTCGTTGACATTGTAAGTCCTGGCCTTATTCACTTCGTTGTACGTTCTCGTGTAATTACGGCGTTTCAGGATCCCGTCATCAGAGGTGTCGGTCATGTCATTGTACCGTTTCACAAATTGATTGGAGCGGAGTGCATTACCGTCATTGTCATCTCCGCGGTCGGCTGCGAATACCATGTTAGGCATGGCCAGCAGCATGAAGGATGCAATAACGGATAAGAGCAGCTTCTTCATCGTTCAACTTCCTTTCTTTAGAATGTTGTGCGGCCTTCCGCTCATTATGATAACCACGTGATATCGCCTTATCCGTAACAATATTTGTTGGTTTGGGCCATGTTGCGCGATGCACCGCCCATTTTCCGGGCATTCGACACATCGCATTCGCCCATGCATATGGTGTAAGGAAGGATAATCGACCAGCAGGGGTGGATAATGAATGAATGAGCTTCTTTATCAGGCGGATCCGGATGCGGTTCAGGCGATACACCGGATTCGGGAGGCGGTGCATCATTGCTGCAGCGGCTGTATGCACCGCAGAGTGAGAGTACAGACGATTGACGGCCATGTGTATGAAGGCACCATCGCTGGAATCGATCAGAAGCATCTGTACCTCAGTGTTCCTCAAACGGCGGATGAGCGGCTGTTCTATCCCGGATTCTACAATCCGGCAGCCAATGTGATACTGCCTCTTGTACTCTACGAACTGCTTGTGATCTCTCTGCTAGGCTGACAGAGCATGCTGGAAGGCCAGGTTGCCAGGGCAACCTGGTCTTTTGGTTGTGAGAATTCTGCTCTATCCTGAAAATTTACATACAAGACCAGCAACCTAATCTGCATATCGAACGTTATTATGAGTATAGATTGTAAAAATTAAGGTACAAGATTACGCTTGATCAGTTATAATGATATTGGTATACTTCTACAAGCATGTGCTCAGATTGATCGATTATGCAAAAGATGGATGTGAAAACTCGTGGCTGAAAGACCAATCTATATTGTGCTCACAGATACAGGAACTTGGTTCACGCGCATGATTCGCATGTATACCAGAGCACCACTCAATCATACGTCTATCGCATTTGATGCTGAGTTGAGAGAAGTGTACAGCTTCGGCCGCAAGCGTCCTGGAAACCCTTTCGTCGGGGGGTTCGTGAAGGAGGATTTCTGCGGCGAATTGTTTCGCGATGCCACATGTGCCGTCTATAAGTGCATGATTCATGAGAAGCACTACAATCAAATCAGAAGGTTTGAGAGAGAAGCGCATCTGTACAAGTATAATCTGCTGGGCCTCTTTGGCGTGATGTTTGGCATTAAGATCAAACGGGATTATGCCTTTTTCTGCTCTCAGTTTGTCGCATTTCTGTTTGAACAAGCAGGGCTCCACATCGTGCCCAAGTGCCCGTCGTTTACGAAACCATCGGATTTTGCGAACTCTGAATCTCTCGAGTTGATCTACTCCGGCTATCTGCGCGATTATCTGCATATGCAGAGCAGAAGCGCCGCAGGTTCCAATGCTTCATCGATCATGCTCGGCCATGTTCGTTCGTCCGTATAAATCTTTGGCTAAGGAGATGGGAGATGTTACAGAGTATCGCAGAATTTTTGAAAGATTATGGGGCATTGGGCCTCGCCATACACGCATTTATCGATGCCATTATCTTTCCGATTCCCGCATTTTTTACGCAAGTGTCGCTTAGTCTTGTCCATCCGCAGGACGCCTTGTGGCTGGCAACGGCTGGATTCATCGCCTGCTTGTTCGGAACGCCGATCGGCTACATGATCGGCAGACTTCTTGGCAAAGCTCTGCTCTACCGTATCCTCAAGAAACAATGGATCGACGCTGCAACGAGGCTGTTCCAGAAGAACGGCGAAGCCGCCATCTTAATCGGAGCCTTCACTCCAATTCCGTTCAAGGTATTTACCATTCTCTCCGGTTTTCTGAATTTCCCGCTGTGGAAGCTGATCGGATATGCGGCCATCGGGAGAGCGGCGAAGTTCTACATCGTCGGCGGATTATTCTATCTGTTCGGGCGCGCTGCGGAGGGCATGGTCAAGGACGTTTCCCTGTACCTGATGGTGACCGTGGTGCCGGTGCTGGTCATTGGCATTTATCTGAAGCGCAGGCACACCAAGAAGAAAATGTTGAAAGCGGCGCAGGAGCAAGCACAGGCCGCCGCGGTGGAGACTGAAGCTGTTGCAACGCATGTGGTTGAAGCGGATGAGGCGGTACAGGTTGAAGGAGCTTCCCAACGTGATGAAGCTGTACCGGTTGAAGACAAGTCGCGTGAAGAAGGGGCGCCGCGGGTTGTTGCAACTGCGGAACTGACGGAAGGACGGGAGATGTGAGCGATTCACTGACTTTGGTTGTTTCAGAATCAACGCGAGTTCGGTGAACTCCACATATTAGAACAAAGGGCTGTCTATGGGAACTTTCATCCATGACAGCCCTTGCTTTATCCTACAGCAGTTCTTGGTTCTTACGAAGTACCGAATATAATACCGCAGCAAACAGGGAACAGAGCAAAGAGAGGAGCGCGATCACCATGAATCCCGCCTGCATGCCGAATTTGATGCTGTTCTCCCAGCCTTGAGCGGTTGCGAATTGGCTGGCAATATCGATCACCGCTCCGATGAACAGATTGCCGAGCACGCTCCCGATGCCCATCAAGGTGACGGTAAACGTGATCGCGGACTCCGTGCCGTTCGGGTAACGCTTGGCGATCAGCGCCATCACCGTCGGATATATCGGGGCGACTCCTGCACCTGCCACGGCGAACAGAATGGCCGTCTGGCCATTGCCCAGGATGGCTCCAATGCAGCATAAACTTGCAACCGCGGAGAGGATAATGATCGACATGAGATATCCGATCTTGTCCGTGAGTGGTCCCAATAACAAGCGGGCAAGCATGAAGAACAAGAAGAACAGAGACAGCATACCGGAAGCTTGTTCGGTTGGCCACTCTTGCGCTTTCTCCAGATAGTTAACGAGCCAACTGCCGATGGACAGTTCCGCGACAACGCCGCAGGACAGGATCAAAACGATCATCCAGGCGATGCGATCCCGGAAGAAGACCTTCAGCGGCAAACGTTCTTCTGCAGTCTCGGTACTGTCCGGAAACTTGCCGTAGAGCGCCGGTATGACGGGAAGCAGGGACAACATCAGGACGATCAGGTACATGCCCCGCCACCCGAACGGGTGGCCAAACGCCGACCAGCCCATCATAGATGAGGCAAGAAGCGGAGCAACCGTGGAGCTGAAGCCATAGAAAAAATGCGACAGATTCATCATCGCGCCGGTATTCTTCGTAAATATACGCGCCGCCATAATGCCAAGCCCGATCTCCAACATTCCGTTGCCGATATACAGCAGGAAATAGGAGGCGGACAAAAAGGCGTAATTCGTCGAGGCATACATCAGGATACCGGATATGGCCATCGATACGAAGGCGATGATGCCGGTTGCGCGGATGCCGATCTTCAGCGAGAGCCAGCCCGTGAAGGAACAGGCGAGGAGGTAGCCCAGCGAGTTCAGTGAAAGCAGGAAGCCGAGCTGTAGCTCACTTAGGGTGAAGTCTGACTGCATGCGGGGCAGGGCAGGGCCTTTGATATTTTCCGATAAACCGAAGACGAAGAAGCCGCCGAAGACAACGAGCAGCAAGATGATATAGTTGGTTCTTTGAATGGACTGCGAGCGTTGCAGCGGTGTTGCCGGTTCCATTGCTTGTTCCATCCTCCGTTGTTCAAGCCAGGTTGAAAATCATGCGGCCGATTATGATGAAATCCTTTAAATACTAGACATTATATCATCGAAATGGATTTCCTCCAATCTGTTTCGAACCTCTATCAATCATGTCCACGGCTATCTTCACACAAGTCCATGACTTCCCCGCTCGAACAACTCCATGACATGGTTCCAAACCGACGATTTCAGGTGGCAACCGCTCGTCATAAGTCCGGCATAGCCCGAATACGATGGAAATATATGATAAGCGATCGAACAGCTTGCCGGGAGTGAATGGAGATGGGGAACCCCTCTTCGGAAATCGCCATATTGGGAATCGGCACAGCGGTGCCGAATTACCGGATCGAACAGTTAGATGCCGCCGAACGGTTGGCTGATGCGCTTCAGGAAGATCGGGATATGGCTCGGTTCGCGAGGCGGATCTTTCGCGGATGCGGAGTTAGCAGCCGGTACACCTGCGAGCCCAACCTGCTAGCAAGCGCAGCGAACTGCCGATACATATCCGACGAACCACCTGCGACCAGCGAGCGGATGTTGGTATATCGCCGTGAGGCATTGCCGCTCGCAAGCGCGGCAGCGCGACAAGCCTTGGCCGACAGCTCGGTTCATCCCGCCTCGGTCACCCATCTGCTGACCGTAAGCTGTACCGGGCAGTATCTTCCTGGCCTGGATGCGGATTTGGTTCAGGAGCTGGAACTGAAGTCCGATGTCAACCGCATCCCGCTTACATTTACGGGATGTGCAGCCGGACTGAAGGCGGTGAACCTGTCCAGACAGCTCGCCCTCGGTTCGCAGGAGGCAGTGATCCTCGTCGTATGCGTGGAGCTATGTACCTTGCATATTCAACCCGGCCGTTCGCGCGAGGAGTTGTTCGCTGCTTCGTTCTTTGGCGATGGCGCTTCGGCCTGTGTGATTGGCAGAACGCATCCGTGGCATCATGCGGCTATCGTCCTGGAGGATGACCGTTCAGAGTTGCTTCCGGAATCCAGGCAGGTGATGACATGGGATGTGGGCAGCTATGGTTTCGACTTATACCTGTCTCCCGATATTCCGAGATTGATCGGCTTACATGTTCGAGACAGGATCGAGTCGTTTGCCGGTGTCATGTCAGACGCATCCTGGGCGATTCATCCCGGCGGCAGGGCGATCATCGATGCTGTGCAAGAAACACTCGGACTCGGCGATGAGGCGACTGAGGCTAGCCGCCAGATTCTTCGCGAGTATGGCAATATGTCTTCGGCAACCATCCTGTTCGTCATACAGGAATTGAGAAGCCGATTCATGGCCCAGGAGTTAGCGGTACAGAGAGGCATGGCGCTTGCGTTCGGGCCGGGGCTGACGCTGGAGATGACCAGATTGACCTATGTCCGCCAGGCTGCTCAACAGCCTGCAACGGAGTTGTCGAGATCATGATCCGGTTGCTGCGGGAGCGGGATCATCGCCAGGAGTTGATGGATGAAGTGCAGGCTGGCGGAGCGGAGCTTCTCGAAACGTATCGGCATCTGCGCCATCTGAACTTCATCTTCGGCGCTGCGGCGCCGGTATTGTACGGAGTGAAAAGGCTGTGGAACATATATCGGAGGCCGAAGCGGCTTACGGTCCTCGATATCGGGGCAGGTTCAGGCGATGTGAACAAGCGTCTCCTGCGGTTTGCGGAGCGCCATCAGATCGAGATGCGGGTTATCCTCGTCGATCGTTCGGAAGAAGCCTGTGCAACTGCCAGGCAATATTTTGCGGATGATGCGAGGGTGGAGGTAAGGAAACTTGATCTGTTTACGATTCCGCCACGGTGTGCAGATATCGTCACCGCTTCGCAGTTCGTGCATCATTTCACCTCAGAGGAGCTTCCTTCGATCATGGAACGATTGGTCAACATCAGCAGGATGGGTGTTGTCCTGGGTGACATTCATCGGCATGTGATCCCGTGGGCGGCCGTATGGGTGACGACCAGACTGATCTCAAGAAACCGGTATATTCGTCACGATGGTCCGCTGTCCGTCGCCCGTGGTTTCCGCAGTTCTGATTGGCGCCAACTTCGCGATGCTCTGCCGGATTATGATCTGCGTTATGCCTGGCGTCCGATGTTCAGGTATGCCGTCATCGTCAGGCCTAAGGAAACTGCGGGGGATGCGCTGCATATGAGCACCTGATGACATCACGGTGCGATAAGGATAAGTTTGGATGAAGCACTGTTTCACGACTGGAAGATTGGAGAAGAGTGCCCATGACGCGGGAATATGACGCGGTGGTGGTTGGAGCAGGTCCCGCTGGCATCAGCGCCGCGAAGACGCTCCAGGAGCTGGGTTGGCGAACGATCTGCTGCGACAGGCGCAGCTTCCCTCGCCATAAGGTGTGCGGGGAGTTTCTCTCCCCGGAAGCGAAGCGGACGCTCAGAACGCTGGGACTGTTGGAGACAGTCGAGCGACTCGGGCCGATGCACATGGAACACGCAGAACTGTATATCGGACAAGGCGATCCCGTCCTCTTGCCGTTTGACGATGCCGCTTACGGCATCAGCCGGTATCGGCTGGATACCGCATGGCATGAGGCAGCCAAGTCGACAGGCGTGCAGATCGCAACACGAACCTTGGTCACGAGCATCAGGTTTGACTCTGGGCGATATGAGGTGGAGATCAGGCAAGGGAACAAGCACGATACCGTTGTCGCGAGAGCCGTGATCGCAGCCTGGGGGTGCCAGCGGCCAGAAACAGAACCTCTGCAAACTGCACGGAAAACGAAGATTACCTACATCGGGTTGAAATCCCATTATGCGAAGATCGAATGCAGGAATGCGGTTGAACTGTACCCCGTCCCTGGCGGGTATGTGGGGATCGCCCCGATCGATGAAGCTACAGTGAATGTGGCCGCTTTGATCCATAGCGAACGTGTGCAGGCGGGCGATCCGGTCATTGAGATGCTGGAGACCGTTGCCCGAGGCAATCGCCAATTGCAGGGGAGGTTGAGGAGAGCGGAGCCGGTACCCGCATCCCAGGCTGCTGTTCACCCTGTGGTGCTGGATCGGCAACCGCGTCTGTGGGATGAGTGCGGCCATTATCCACTCGTCGGCGATGCCGGGACGGTGATACCTCCGCTGTGCGGTGATGGCATGTCGATCGCCCTATACACGGGACGAGAATGTGCGGTGGCGGCTGACTCGTATCTGCGAGGCGAGATCGATCTGCGCGAATGGCGGATTCAATATGAACAGTCAGTGCTTCGGGCGCTGAGAGGTCCTTTGCAATGGGGGCTCATCGCGCATCGCTGGGCCACTCATCCGCTTCTGATTCGATGGACGGGACGAATCGCCAGCCTCTGGCCGGGCATATCCACAAAGATCGTGCGATTGACCAGATTAAATATGTAATACAGTTCATTTTACGGGTGAGGTGGCAGTTCCGATGGGGTTCGATATGCTCGCCGCCAGATCGTACAAGCATGCCCGATGGGTCATCTGCCTATGGCTTGTTCTCGTCCTGTCATGCGGATACCTGGCCATGCAACTGCCGGATCAGCTCAAGGGGCATGGTTTGATGCCATCTGGATCGTACGAAGTCGTGAAGGGGATCCTGAAGGAACATTTTCACCTTCCGGCCGAACCGATGATTGTGGTCTTCACAGCCAAGGATTCATCGGGAGAGGCAGAACTGCCTAAGGTAGTACAACAGACCGTCAGAAGTCTCCGCAAGCTTCCCGGACTTAAGCAGGTCATGGTGGTGGAAGGGAATGATGAACGAAAGGGCGAGGCTTATGCATTGCTCGACTTCGCCCAGACTCCTTACGAACAGATAGCCATTGTGGATAAAGTGCGGGACAGGCTGCCTGTTTCCGCATATGTGGACATCAGCTTGACTGGCAAGCAAGTTGTGCAGGCAGATGTCAACGCGGCGAGCAAGCGGGATCTGTCCCGCGCAGAATGGTTAGGGCTACCGGTCGCTGCTCTGTTCATGTGGTTCGCATTCCGCGGCGTGGCGGCCGCTATGCTGCCGATCATCGCAGGGCTTGCATCCGTCATCAGCGCGATGGGTATTGCGACGCTGCTCGGACGTCACTTGGACTTATCCAACTTCGTGCTGAATGTCATTCCGATGGTGGGGCTGGCGCTCAGTATTGATTTTGCGCTGATGATCGTAAGCCGGTTTCGGGAGGAGCTGATGCTTCATCCAGACGGACAAGCGCTGGCTCTGACGATGCGAACAGCAGGCAGAGCGGTGCTGTGGTCAGCGGCCTGTGTGCTCTGTGGTCTGGCCAGCGTCATGTTCATCCCGTTGCCGATGTTTCGCTCGATCGCCGCAGCTTCGATCACGGTCTTGGTCATTTCCGTCACCGCCGCCTTTACGCTCGTACCAGCACTGATGTCGATGATGCTTCCGGCTCTGCGCGGCTCTGGGCAGGCCAAGGAGAACACGAGGCGATCATTCTGGCATGCATGGTCATCGATTGTGATGTACCGGCCGCTTCTCACCGGTGCCATCTCATCTGCGCTGCTGATCACTTGCTTGCTGCCACTTGACCGCTTGCATCTGGAGGTTCCTGGAGCAGACTCGCTGCCGGAGCAGACGGAATCACGCCACGCCCACGAACGCTGGATGGAGCAGACCGGGCTTAAGCATCGCTCGCTTGTTTATATGGTGCTTGGCAGTGATTCTGAACCGTTGTCTCAAAAGGATACGCTGGAAGCATATCGGATAGGGGAGCAACTGCTTGGCGAACCGGAAGTGCTGCAGGTGAGATCGATCTTCTCCGTTACCGGGCTTGATCCCGACCAACTGCAGCGTTTGATGGTACATGCCGAGTATCGGGAGCGATACAACAAGATCATGCAGCGATATATGAACAACGGCTATCTGCTCTATGAGGTGACGTTGCAGGGCGAACCGAATGATCGCCAGGTGCATGAATGGCTCAGGCGATGGGAGAGGATCGGTGAGACTTCTCGATTGCCATTTCAGCTTGGTGGAGAGGCGAAGTATGCGCAGGAGGTGCATGATACGATTTTTCGCCATATCCCTTATTCGATTGCCTCGATCTTGTTGCTCAACTTTGCGATTTTGTATACGGCATTCCGATCGGTTCTCATCCCGCTGAAGACGATCCTGATGAATCTGTTCAGTCTCGGCGCCTCTTACGGCATCATCACCTGGATCTGCCAGGACGGGCGCTTCGGGATTGAACCTGGCGGGATCGCCATCATGATTCCCGTCTTTATCTTCGGGCTGGTGTTTGGAATCAGCATGGATTATGGAGTATTTCTTGTCTCCCGCATCCATGAAGCGTATAAGGCAACCGGCAACAATGAGTTGGCCGTACGCCAAGGGCTCGCCTCCTCTGGACGAGTCATTACATTGGCTGCCGCGATCATGATCGCGGTTACGCTGCCTTTCGCTGTTGCCGATGTGGCTGGGGTTAAACAGCTCGGGATCGGCATCGCAGCCGCCTTGTTCATCGACGCGACGATTATCCGCATGGGGCTTGTTCCGGTTCTGATGAAGCTGTTCGGACACTGGAACTGGTGGGCTCCGCGATGGAGGTGAGCCGTCATCTTCCTGTCATTCGGCAAGAAGCAACTTGCATTCGCAAGCCGATGACGCCATGAAGATGCTATGAGACATGGAGCGGTGGTGGATATCAGCATCTTCAATGACCATGTTCATGCGGAGGGTCATGCGGTGACGTTGTTGTACGGCAATCTGTTCTCCTATCCATCATGAAAGATGGGAAGACGTTAAACGTCTTCCAATCTTTTCGTCATAATGATGCGCATGCTCGATTACGTACGTCCCTATCTTGGTTGGCTGGCCTTCCTGCTCGACAGCAGTTGATTGATGCGCTCCGAGCTGAGCAGCATGATCAAGGCATAGGCCACGATGAAGAACGGGAAGATGGCGATCGTCGTGCGACCGGCGATCCAGCCTAATAGCGGCGGAAGGAAAGTCGCTCCGGTATAGGCGGCGGCCATCTGGTATCCCATGATCTTCTGCGACCGTTCCCGGCCGAAGCGAGCCGGCGTCTCATGCAGCATGCACGGGAAGATCGGCGCACAGCCGATGCCGACGAGCATGAAACCGGTGATCGTAAAGCCGATCGGAAGCGGGAGCAGGAAGAGCAGCGTGCCGATGATGACGATGCTCTGTCCAACCCGGATTAACGTGCGGCTGGTAACGCGAAGCGTGATGAATCCGGAGATGAGGCGGCCCAGGGTGATGCCTCCGTAGTAGGTGGATACCCAGCCTGCGGCAGCGGCTGCATCCATCTCTCTGACATTCACCAAGAAGCTGCTGCCCCACAGTCCCATCGTGGTCTCGACGCCGCAGTAGAACAGGAAGGACAGCATCGCCAATCTAACGCCGTTGTTGCCAAGCGCCGCCTCGCCGGATGCAGCGACATCTTCTGAAGCTTGGTCCGAGTGGGCTCCGCCATTCATCCTTCTCCAGATCGGCAGCGACAGGAGCAGGATGGCGACAAGCGAGAATTGAATAATCGCGATTGTTGTATAACCTGATCTCCAGGCTCCTTCATCGAGGAAGGTGGACATGATGATCGGCCCGATGGTGGCTCCGACACCCCAGAAGCAATGCAGCCAGCTCATATGACTGGCCCGGTAATGGTTGGCGACATAGTTGTTCAGGGTGGCGTCAACAGCGCCTCCGCCAAGCCCGAGGGGGATGCCTAAGATGATGAGCCAGATGAACGAAGGGGCAAACGAGTATCCGAGCAGCGCTCCGGCTGTGAAGAAGGTGCTGACCAAGGTAACGACGCCTGATCCGAACCGTTTGACGACGGCCGATGTCATCAAACTGGAAGCAATCGTGCTGCCTGAGACACACAACGAGATGATTCCTGCTTGATCGAAGTAGGCATTGAGATCATGCTGCATGATCGGCCAAGCCGCACCCAGAACCGAATCCGGCAATCCAAGGCTGATAAAAGCAAGATAGATGATGACGAGAAGTGCTGTTGCCATTCAAATACGACTCCTAGTATGAGATTCGCTATGCGGTTAAAACATTAACTTATTATACTACATGGTTGATCGCCTCTGTAAGCCCCCTCATCGCCGCATCATTCAGACACCTGCATCCGCCTGCGCATCAAATGACAAATCCGGTTGCTCATGGTATCTTGATCGAAAAGAATACAGACATTTCTTGAATTAAGAAGAAAGGATATCCCGGACGAAAACCCGCTTCCAAAGTCGTCCCTGACAGGAAACCTGCAACAGATGTCGAAAAATGATAGAAATGACACGAGATTATTATAAGCTTAAGGAGCGATAATCGTGGAACCTAGAAGAGCAACGGAGATCCCGCATTGCCCGATCTGCGGATTCAAGATGGAGTGGTGGTTCGCCAAGTGGAAATGCTTCAACTGCGGCCAGTGGAACGGCTGCTGTGGTGACAGCACCAGCGATCCAGGCGGATTATGGTGTGATGCGGAAGAAGATGAGTGACAGAGGAGAGCGAGCGTCAGATGATCTTCTTTGACATCGATGGCACGTTGTATGACCATAAGCATGCCGAATATCTGGGGGCTATCGCCTTTTACAGGGAGCATCTGCCGCAGCTCCTTTGGAATGACAGGCATCTGGATCAACCGTACAAACGCCACACAGCATGAATCTAATGTTGCCATGAACCGAAGTTTGGCAGAGCTGCCCATGCAATTGCGGCACAAACCGGATCGATGAGCACATTCGTTCAGATCTTGCCGTTCGCGCCGGTATCCGGCTTTCCTCGAAGAACCCTTAACGGGTTCTTTTTTTGGATTCAGCGGAGCATTGGGTTATACTGAGAATAAAAGGTTAACTGAGGAAGGTGATTCCAATGACAACGACCCCAAAGCCCAATCGCTTGGCCCAGGAGAAGTCACCCTATCTGCTACAACATGCATACAACCCTGTTGATTGGTATCCGTGGGGTGAGGAAGCGTTTGACAAGGCAGCACGCGAGAATAAACCCATCTTCCTCAGTATCGGCTATTCGACCTGCCATTGGTGCCACGTGATGGAGCATGAGTCATTCGAACATGAAACGGTGGCAAGTTTGCTGAACGAGCATTACGTCCCGATCAAGGTAGACCGCGAGGAGCGGCCGGACGTGGACAGCCTGTACATGACCGTATGTCAGGCGCTCACCGGACACGGCGGATGGCCGCTGACGGTGATCATGACACCTGACAAGAAGCCGTTCTTCGCTGGAACGTACTTCCCACGCGTGAGCAAGTACGGGCGGGCAGGGCTGATCGACATTCTCGAAGCAGTGCGCAAGCAATGGGCGGATTCACCGGAGAAGCTGGTAGAAGCGGCCGATTCGATCACGGGCGAGATCACCCGCATCGCCAAGAAGACGAAGCGGGGCGAGCTGAGCGAGCAGACGGTGCGTCTGGCGCTGGAACATTACAAAGAGACATTCGACAAGCGCTACGGCGGCTTCGGCACAGCGCCGAAATTTCCAACGGCCCACAATATCTCTTTGCTGCTCAGGTTGTATAAGAGATTTCAAGACCCGGAAGCGCTGGAGATGGCGGAGAAAACGCTCGAGTCCATGTATCGCGGCGGGATGTATGATCATATCGGCTTCGGATTCGCGAGATATTCGACCGATGAGAAGTGGCTGGTGCCGCATTTTGAGAAGATGCTGTATGACAATGCCTTGCTGGCCACCGCGTATATCGAGGCTTACCTCATCACAGGGACCGAGCTGTATGCGGATGTGGCGAAGCAGATATTTACCTACGTTCTGCGTGACATGACTCATCCCGAAGGTGGCTTCTATTCGGCAGAGGATGCGGACTCGGAGGGTGTGGAAGGCAAGTTCTACGTTTGGACGCCGGATGAAGTGAAGGCGGTGCTGGGTGAGCAGGACGGCACGGATTACTGCACCTTATACGGCATCACGGAAGAAGGCAATTTCGAAGGCAAGAGCATCCCAAACCTGATCGAGCCGGGCATCTCGGAAACATGGTTTGACGAGACGCCAACCGAGTTGGATGAGCGGTTCGAGGCATGCAGGCAGAAACTGTTTGCTGCAAGGGAGAAGAGAGTCCATCCGGGCAAGGATGACAAGATCCTGACGGCATGGAACGGGCTGATGATCGCGGCGCTGGCACAAGGGTATAAGGCGTTCGGGGATCGCACTTACCTGGAAGCGGCTGAGGCGGCAGCGGCATTCATCGGGAAGCGGCTCGTCTCCGCTGACGGCCGGCTGCTGGCTCGTTATCGCGATGGAGAAGCGAAGTACACCGCCTATGTGGACGATTATGCTTGCTATATATACGGTCTTCTGGAACTGTATGAAGCGACGTTTAACCTCTCGTATCTGGACAGGGCGCTTGCTTACGTTCAGGATATGATTCGCTGGTATTGGGACGATGAGGATGGCGGCTTCTTCATGAACGCCCATGACAGCGAGCAATTGCTGACGCGCATGAAGGAACTGTATGACGGCGCGATGCCTTCCGGCAACTCCGTTGCCGCTTATGTATTGCAGCGGCTCGCGCATCTAACTGGCGATGAGATGCTCAGCGCTCTGGCGGAGAGGCAACTGCAGACGTTCGCCGGCGAGGTCAGCCGATACCCGAACGGCTATGCGATGTACATGCATGCGCTGTTGTATGCCCTCGGACCGAGCCGAGAGATCGTCATAAGCGGCAAGCCAGGCGAACCGCTGACGGAGGAGATGATTGCGGCGCTGCGCCGCCGGTTCCTGCCACAAACGGTCATCAGCCTTCATCCGCCAGGTGAGGAAGGGACAGTTGCGAGGCGGCTCATGCCGGTGTTGGAGGGCAAGAATCCGATAAACGATCTGGCGGCTGTTTACGTATGCGAGAATTTCGCTTGCCAGGCACCGGTAACAACCGTTTCCGAACTGGAACAACTGCTTGACCAGTAGATGCGGGCGGCGGGCTGATCCAGTTCTTGCATAATGGTTCAAAGCGTACAAGTGGCGGGTTTAGCTTAAGAGTTCTGACGGCGATACAGTTCCATGTATGAATGGGGAAACAGGAGTTGACGCGGATGAATGGGACACGTGACCCGTACCCGCAAGCGTATGTTGAATACCTTGTTCAGTTCCACGCGGTGCGGGATTATTTTGAATGCCATGAGATCTTGGAGGAATACTGGAAGGAGCATCCCGGCAGTCCCTATCGTGAAACATGGGTCATGCTGATCCAGCTTGCGGTCAGTCTGTATCACGAGCGGCGAGGCAACAAGCCCGGCGCGGTGAAGCTGATGACCGGAGCGATCAAGCGCTTCAACGCGGAGCATATGAGACAGCTCGGCATCGACGGCGGAAGGCTGCTGGAAATGATGGAGAAGCGTCTGGTCGAACTGAGATCCGAGCACGGCTGTCCTTATGTCGATCTCAACCTTCCGATCATCGACGATCAATTGGCGACCCGTTGCAGGGAGAGAGCGGAGGAGCTTGGCCGCACCTTCGGCCAGGCAAGTGATATGACCGATACGTATCTGCTCAACCGCCACAAGCTGCGGGACAGGGAGGAAGAGAGACAGGCAAGACTGGCGGCGCTTAAAGAGCGAGGGCGTTGATGAAGAAGAATGAAGAAGAGCAATAAAGCTTGGCTGGTTCCGGCGTATGCCGGATCGCATCCAAGCTTTATTGATGGCTGTTGATCCAGTCCGACTCAAGCTTCCGGGATCTGCTGGTTAAACAGCAAGGCAACGAACTGCTCAAGCGTCAGCTGCCCGAAATAATGCTTCAGATCCACATCCCGCAGTTTGTCCATAACTGCCGACTGCTCATAGCGGGTGCCGCGCAGCCGATCTTCCAGTTCGGCGATGTCGCCTACGCCGAAGAAATCGCCATAGATCTTGATATTCTCCAGCATCCCGTTCATCACATCGAGGCGTACGTCGATGATGCCGGATGGGAATTTATACGCGTTGGAGATGTTGAACTTCGGCGATTTGCCGTAGTTCCATTCCCAGGTGCGATAACGTGAGTCTGCGATTTGGCGGACTTGTGCCCAATCATCCTCTGTCAACCGATATTGCGGAACATCCTGAACCTCGCAATTGAACAGGTATTTCAGCAGGGTCGCACGGAATTCCTCAATCGTCATCGACTTTAGCTCTGGCGGCAGAAATTCCTTGATATTCGCGACACGGGCGCGGACGGACTTGGTGCTCTTCGATTCGATCTTCATCGGCTTCACTTTCAATGCGGAAGCGACATGATCCATCTTCGAGTCGAACATGAGGGTGCCGTGGCTGAACATGCGGCCGCGCGTAGCAAACTGAGCATTGCCGGAAATTTTGCGCTCGCCGACCTGAATGTCGTTGCGCCCGGTCAATGCGGCTTCCACGCCGAGTGACCGCAGCGCATCGATCACCGGCTGGGTAAACTTCGCAAAGTTGTGGAACGACTGGCCGTCGTCCTTCGTGATGAAGCTGAAGTTCAGGTTGCCAAGATCGTGATAGACGGCACCGCCGCCGGACAGCCGTCTAACGACGTGAATGTTGTTTTCACGCACGTAATCTTCATTGATCTCTTCGATCGTGTTCTGATTCTTGCCGATGATGATCGACGGCTCATTGATGTAGAACAGCAGGTAAGTTTCATCCATCGGCAGGTTGCGCAGCGCATATTCTTCCAAGGCGAGATTCAACGATGGGTCATGGTTGCCCTGATTATCAATAAACAGCATATTGGTTTCCTCCACTCGTTGATGTTGGCCAGGCGAACCCGGCTAGTATATCTATGTAGTATGAAGCGTTATGCGTTTAACCGATTAACGATGTTAATTTTCTTGTTGTCCGTTTGAGAGATGCTCATAGCCGTTGATGATGACGTCAAGCTTGCCCGTCTCCGGGTGGATGAGCAAACCGTGAACGGCTGTGCCAGGAGGCAGTAAGGGGTGATTGCGGATGATCTCGACGCTTCGCATAACACCGTCATGGACGTTGTCAAAGCCTCTCAGCCATCTCCTCAGATCAATGCCGGCATGCTTCAACATGGTGAGCATGTTTGCATCGATGCCTCGTTCGATGGCACTCTCGACGATCAGCTCGGCGTTCATGCCAGTCATGCCGCAATCATGATGGCCGATGACAAAGACTTCCTCGGCATTCATCCGATACAGCGCCACGAGGATGCTGCGCATCACGTTACCGAAGGGCTGGATGACGATCGCGCCGGCGTTCTTGATGATCTTGGCGTCTCCGTTGCGCAAGTTCAGCGCACGCGGCAGCAGCTCAGTGAGGCGGGTATCCATGCAGGTTAGGATAACCATTTTTTTGTTCGGGTAACGATTGGTCAGGTATTGCTCGTATTCTTTCGACTCAACAAATTGCTCGTTATAGGCGAGTATTTCGTCTAATTTGCGCAAGTTCGGTTCACCTTCCTGTTATGCAGATTACACTTTATCTTCGGTCTACAACCGGCAGATCGCTCGCATAGATCTGGCTGTTGCTGCTAAGGCGGAAACGGCGTCTGTCTGGATCGTAATCCAATGTAAGCTGATCCTCATAGAAAACTTCGTGTCTGCGCTCATAAACGATCATGGGTTCGCTTGCCGCCGTCAGATCTGACTGGAGCATGGCTGAACGATCCAGCATCCAGAGCGAAGGCACGCCGCTGACCGCGCAGCCGCAGCCTTCCGCATCGTAGACAAGCTTAAACATCGTATCGGGTGAGCCGGAAAGAGCATGCAACCTTTCGGCTGCTGGACCCGTTATATGGATATGCATGTTGCAAACCTCCTTTAGGCGATTGTATCATAATTGTTTTTTGCCGTCATTTTTCATACTATGGAGGAGGCAGGCTTTATACCGATTCCACAAAGTACAGGAGTGATTGGATGACAACAGCAATTCGGGATCAATTCATGGAACGCGTCAGAATGATCAAGAGCTATGACGAAGCGGTGGCGTTGATGGCCTGGGACCTTCGTACCGGTGCACCGCGCGCGGGTGTTCCGCAACGTTCGCAAACGCTGGGCTTGCTGCAGACGGAATCGTTCAAGCTGACGATCGACGATCAGATGGGCGAATGGATCGAGGCACTGTCCCAACCTGAAACATGGAAGGAGCTTACGCCTATCGAGCAGCGCCTGGTGGAAGTCATGCGGCGCCGTTTCGAACGGGGGCGCAAGATTCCAAAGGATGTCTTCAGAGAGTATGTGACGCTCGTAGCTGAGGCAGAGTCCGTTTGGGAAGAAGCGAAGAAAGCGGCTGACTTCGCGAGGTTTCAACCATATCTGGAGAAGATCGTTGCGTACAACCGCCAATTCGCCGAGCTGTGGGGTTATGAGGAGCATCCATACAATGCGTTGCTCGATGATTATGAGCCGGGGATGACGGTTCGCAAACTGGACCAACTGTTCAGCCAAGTGCGTGAAGAGATTGTTCCGCTGGTGGCGCATGTGAAGAACAGCCCGCAGCCGGACGTTTCTTTCCTGAAACAGTCGTTCAGCAAGGAACAACAACGAGAGTTAAGCTTATACATACTGAAGGAAATGGGCTATGATTTCGAGGCGGGTCGTCTCGATGAAACGGAGCATCCTTTCGCGATTGGGCTGAATCCGCGTGATGTGCGGGTAACGACGAGGTTCAAGCCGGATGATCTGCTGTTTGCCCTGTCCAGCACGATTCACGAAGGCGGTCATGCGCTCTACGAACAGAATATTGCGATGGAGCTCGCGGGCACCCCACTGGCAGAAGGGGCATCCTATGGCATTCATGAATCGCAATCGCGGTTCTGGGAAATCTTCGTCGGCATGAGCCGTCCGTTCTGGAATCGGTACCTGCCTGAGCTGAAGCGGATCTTCCATGGACAATTGGATGATGTGACCGTCGATCAGTTCTACCGCGCGATCAACAAGGCTGAGCCGTCCTTGATTCGCATCGAGGCGGATGAACTGACGTACAATCTGCATATCATGATTCGTTATGAGATCGAGAAGCAACTGATCGCCGGACAGATCGAGGTGAAGGACCTGCCTCAGATCTGGAACGACAAGTACGAGGAATACCTCGGCATAAGACCGAGCCATGACGGGGAGGGCGTACTTCAGGACGTGCATTGGTCGGGCGGCTCGTTCGGTTACTTCCCGACTTACTCGCTTGGCAACATGTACGCAGCCCAGATCTGCGCGAAGATCAAGCAGGAACTGCCGAACTTCACGGAGCTCTTGGAGCGGGGTGAACTTGCGCCGATCAAGGCATGGCTGAGCGACCGCATCCACAGGCATGGCATGATGATGAAGCCGGAGCAATTTATACAGCAAGTTACAGGCGAGGAACTCGATGCAAGATACTTGGTCGAGCACCTGAAGACGAAGTACGGCGAGTTGTATTCATAAGCGAAGATGAACATGTAATACAGGCATCTCCAGGCTTGAAGTCCAGTCTGGAGATGCCTGTTTTCTTTGTTGAGTTGTATGTAAGGGATCAGGGGAACCCAATAACCCTGCCTGTGTTCCGGTAGGATCTCACGCTCAGGACATGATCGCTGGCCATCAGCGTCGAACGCAGCACTGTAGTGAATCGATCGATGCCACGCCGGTCAGATCTTCTTCAAGATGGCTCGTGTCCATGACGCCGACAGGCCGGATCTGGATGACGAGCAAGCCATCCAGGAAACAGCAGGTCAGAACAAACATCTGAAGCTCATCCAGCAGTTGTATGTTCATCACCAATGTGCGGTCATTCACCCAGCCTGCGGAGGCGCCTGAGGGCCGTGTGAAGAACGGATCGGGAGCGATGACCGGCTTGCCCAAGGCAAAACGGCACTCAACCTCGCGATCGTCCGCGTACAGAATCAGCTTGCATTCATCGCCCCAATGAAACTCACATGCGGAATACCCCAGCTTATTGTCGTAGAATCGATACTGACTTGTGGCACCAGCAAAGTCTGGCAAGTCAAAGCTGGCGCCATATGGAAGATAACACGTCAGTTCGGGCGGGCAAGCTGATGGATGGCTGGCTGTTGCCAGTTCGTTCTCCGAATGACTCCGCAGTTGCTCCATTGGCGGACAAGACGCCGGATGTGTATGAGGGCTTGGTTCGTTCCCCGAGCAGCCGGATATTAGCATCCCCGACGTACTTGCCGCTGTTCGGCTGACTGGCCCATGGTCGGTCGCCAGACGGCTCGATTCAACTGGCAGCTCCGAAGTTGCGGCTGAACCTGGAGCATCCTCGCAGGCAGGATAGATCCATCGCCAGAAGGCGTCGAGGATCAGTTGATGCTCGTCCTTGTTTTGAAGCGTGTTGGCTGTCGTTGCCAGAACGATCCGTTGATCCGGCACGACGAGAATGAACTGTCCGCCCATGCCGAAGGCGCAATAGGAATCGCTGCGCCCTCGCCAGAATTGATAGCCGTAACCTTGTCGGCCTTCCAACTGCATCCTGGCATTGGAGTTATCTGCGATCTTCGCGGTGCTGGCAGCGACCCAGCCTTCCGGAAGGATGCGCCTGCCGTTCCACACCCCGTCCTGCAGATAAAGCTGGCCGAACCTCGCCATGTCCTCCGTCGTGCAGCGAATGCCGCTGCCGCCTTTGTTGATGCCGAGGGGACAGGATTCCCACTGAATCGGCCCGATGCCAATCGGATCAAACAGCCTGTGCCGCAGATATTCATGCACCGTCATGCCCGATCTTCGCTGGATGATGGCACACAGCGTATGCGTTGCCGTCGTATCGTAGGCGAATACGGTGCCTGGCGGGTGGGCGGGAGGCGTATTCAGGAAGGATGCCACCCAATCGTCGACGTCCGTTCGCGTTGACCCGCGGTGCACAGTCTGCATGGAAAGCAAGTGTCTGACCGTCATCATCGCGGTGAACGGGTGAATATCGCCTGAGAGCTTATCCGGGAACAGGTCGACGATCCGATCATCCAGCGAGAACAGTCCTTCGCCGATGGCGATGCCAACGGCAGCGGAAGTTACGCTCTTGCTGACGGAGAAGATGGGATGGAGCGTATCCGCTCTGAACGGCGGCGCATAACCTTCGGCAGCTACCTGCCCGTAACGGAGCAGCATATAGCTATGCAGATTCACATTCATCTGGCGTAATTGAAGGATAAAATGTTTGACCCCCGCGGATTCAACGCCCACTTCCTCGGGCCTGACGCGCAATAAACGATCCATAAACTGAATTCCTCCTCGCATTTCCATCATGCTCATCCATCTAACGGCGGCACCAACCGTCATCGCCAGACAGCACATGCCCCACCGTATGAACTCGAAAGCCACCTTCGGCCCGACAATTTTGACTGTGTGAATGCCGTTTTCGATCCGCGATCTCGGGCGGTCTGTCAGGCACATGCTGGAGCACTACCTGTACGGTGCGAACATGACCATCGCCGTCCTGATTCACGATGGCCTTCATGCATGCTCAACTTCTCATATGGACTCTGATTCTATCATACCGGTCTTACACGCCGGATTCTTCATATTTTGCGGTGCAATTATGCCCGTTTTTTTGCTTCTTTTGCTTTGCGGACGCTGGCGGGCAACATCCAGCGGGTAAACGTGCAACATGGAGGGTGGCAGGGTAAGGATAGGCGATTCGAGCAAAAAAGTTCAATTTACACCGGCAAAAGGGCACGAATATCGAAGAAATGCAGAAGCGGCTTTCCTATAATAGACTTATAGATCGTTTACAAGTACCATCCCGGCGGGAGGTTTCCATATATGGCAATCCGTCCGGCCTATCAAAATCGTCGATACGATCACTGCCAGTCCGACTCTGACGGATATCACCCGGAGCTGGCGAAGGCGAATAACGGATCTCAGCCATGTGACGGCAGCAACGCGGTCGAACGCGTTCCTTTTCCTCCGTCCATGAGATTCGATGATCAACAGCAGATGAAAGCGAGTTATGGAGGGCACTTCTAGCACCTGGAGGGAAGCAGATGACAAGCACCATTGAGCATGAAGTTTTGCAGGAAATGGACGGACTGTTCGCCGGCTTCTACGATTGGCTGGCCGGTCAATATGACCCTCGCACCGGAGGCTTCTACTATGCGCGAAGTTCTTTCGACATGGAGGACTTCGAGCCGGACATTGAGTCGACGAAGATGGCGCTGAACATCCTCGCCCGATCCGGACTGATCGGAGATATGCCACAGTCCGTGCGAGAGAAGTTGATTCGTTTCTTCCAAGCCAAGCAGGACCCGAAGGACGGATTCTTCTATGACCGCGATCCGAACATGCGGCACGACGAAGTGATGGTCATGCGCGCTTATGATTGTTCGGTTAGCGCACTGAAGATGTTGGGCGGACAGCCGCTGTATCCGTTGCCTGACGGCATCCATTCGGCTCCGGAATATCTGGCATCGCCGGAAACCTATCTGGCCTGGCTTAAGAGCATTGATCTGCGCAACAGTTGGCGGGGCTGCGATCTACTTAGCACGCCGAATCATCATCTGCTTCGCATGGATGAGACGAAGCGCAGACCGTATATGGATACCGCATACCGGTATTTCTCCTCCATCCAAGACCCGGAGACAGGGCTTTGGGGTGGCGGTAATCTGTATGTTCGCATCTCCGGAACGTTCAAGCTGCGCAGCTTCTTTCGCACCTTCGGTATGCCTGTGCCGAAGGTCGACCGCATCTACCGTTCGTTGCTGAACTGCCTGAGAAATGAACAAGCCGAGGATATGTGCTGGGTGCGCAATCCCATGGATCTTCTTCATTCCTTCCACGATCAATTGGTCATCCCTGTCCATGAACGGAACGAGATCCTGCGAATCACTTGCCGCAATCTTCGGCGCTTCCTGAAACCGGATGGAGGATTCTCACGCGAGGTGCTGCATTCACCTCCGGCGCCCAATGTCGCCCAGGTGAAGCAAGGCGAGTATTATCCTTACATGCCGAAGCCCGTGCCGATTGGTCAAGGGCTCGCCGAAGGCGACATGAATGCGGGGACGCAGGCGCTATGGGTGAGGGAGATCAGCTATATGCTGTGCGGACTGGAACATGAACCGCTTAAGGCTTACGCAGCAGACTTCTGGAGCAAGGTAAACTGGCAGCAGCGGTAAGCCAAGCCAACAATTAGCTGAATAGCTACTTGCACGCAGGGGCGGCCACTACCTTGGGCTGCCCCTGCGTCTGGATGAAGAGTTGCAAATGTCGGTAGGCATCACAACGCTAACGTCTCCGGTGCTGTTGGCGGTATTTGAGCGGTGTGGTAGCGGTCAGTTTCTTGAAGGTTTTGTTGAAATGGGCGATGTGCTCGAAGCCCACCTGCTCCGAGATGAGCTGCACCGGATCGGTTGTCTCGGCCAGCCTCTTCTGGGCTTCGCGGATGCGCACGACCTGCAGATATTCCCGGAAGTGGAAGCCGGTCAGCTTCTTGAAGATTCTGCTCAGATAGGAAGGACTGATGTAGAACTGCTTGGCGATCTGCTCCAGGGTCAGCGGCTCCGCGTAGTGCCGGTTCATGTACAGGGCGATTTCCGAGATTTTGTGATGCATCGGATGCGCGTAATTGACCGCGTCATCGTCAGTGCGGCTGACACGATTGATGATGATCAGCATCTCAATGAGCAGGGAACGAATGTAGGAAACGTAATGGGGAGCCTCTTTCTCCGCTTCATTCAGCATCTTAAACAAGATCTCCTCGATAACCGGCTGTTCGTTCACCGGCAAGCGGATGAGTCTTGACTGATCGAGAGGGAAGAGAGATGCCACTTCTTCGTCAGCTACGCTGACGAAGTCATGCGAGAAGTTCACCAGTACCCGTTCAAATTCGGGCACATCCTCTGAGCTTGCGGTGGAATGTAGGTCGTCGGGATTGATGAACATCATCTCGCCTTTGGATACGGTGATGACGTTGCCATTCATAAAATAGACGCGTTCGCCTTGCAATAGATAATAGATTTCATAGCTGGGATGCGAATGCGGCCGACTCATGGCGTTGATGCCTTTGCGATACATACGCTGAATGGAAAAATGGTCAGCGTCTCCGATGATGTATTTGGGTCCGATGCGGTCGGTCATCTCCATCCCCTTCCTTTCATTTAGGACAAATAATGCAAAGTTATATGGAAGATCAACAAAAAAACGCAAAGAACTTAGTATATGTATTTTATACAATAAACATATCATCAGGACAATGACATTTTCTCGAAAAGGAGTCATGATATGAAAAGGCATGTTGAAGAAATCTCTAACCACATAAAGAGCAAGTTGTCGATGCAGCCGGTGATGTTGCCGGTTATCCCCGATCGTTCAGTCAGCATCACGGAATTCGGAGCCGTCGCTGATGGAAGGACGATCAATACCAAACCGATCAACGAGGCTATTGCCCATCTGGCTGCGCAAGGAGGGGGAAGGGTGGTCATTCCGCAAGGCGTGTGGCTCACCGGCCCGATCGTTCTGCGCTCGCATATCGAACTTCACACCGAGCCAGGGGCGCTGATCTTGTTCAGCAAACATTTCGATGACTATCCGTTGGTTCTATCCCACTTCGAAGGAAGGCAAACGGTCCGTTGCCAATCACCTCTGGATGCTGAGGGGGCGGAGCATATCGCGATCACTGGCCAGGGCATCTTCGACGGCGGCGGCGAGGCTTGGCGCCCGGTTAAGAAAAGCAAGTTGACCGAGAATCAATGGAAGAAACTCGTCGAATCAGGCGGGGTAGTGGATGAAACGGGTACGTATTGGTGTCCGTCGGAGGCGGCCTTGAATGGGCAGAAACTCGTCGAGCAGTTGATCGAACAGGGAGTTGACGATATCGAGGCATACCGTCCGGTTCGCGACTTTCTGCGCCCGAATATGCTCAGCTTCCGACGCTGCAAGTATATCCTGCTGGACGGCCCAACCTTCCAGAACTCACCTGCCTGGTGCCTGCATCCTTGGGCATCCCAGCATATCACCGTACGCAACGTTCACGTGCGCAATCCGTGGTATTCCCAGAACGGCGACGGGTTGGACATCGAGTCATGCAAGCATGTTCTCGTTGAGAACAGCACCTTCGACGTCGGCGATGACGCGATCTGCTTGAAGTCAGGGAAAGACAAGGCTGGACGAGATCTTGGCATGCCAACCGAATATGTGGAAGTGCGTGGTTGTACGGTATATCACGGACATGGCGGGATCGTCGTAGGCAGTGAAATGTCTGGCGGCGTAAGCCATATCCATGTCTCAGACTGCACGTTCATCGGCACCGATATCGGCATCCGCTTCAAGAGTTGCCGGGGGCGAGGCGGCGTTGTAGAGCATATCGAGATTGAGAATATTCGCATGAAAGATATTCTCGGCGATGCGATCTCCTTCAATCTGTTCTATGAAGGGCTTGCCGGTTCAGGCCACTATGGCGGAGATGAGAAGCAGCCCGTTTCAGAAGAGACGCCGATCTTCAGGAATATCGTGATTCGGGATATCGTCTGCTCCGGTGCGGAGAAGACGGTGCTGATCAACGGATTGCCGGAGATGCCGATTGAGAGAATCTCCTTCGTTAATGTCATCAGCCAGAGCGAAGAGGGCATCGTCGTTCGCCATGCCCATGAGTTGCTGATGGAGAATGTCTCGGTAGTATCGCGCATCGGCAAGGCGGCGTTGTTCCATCAATGCTCGCAGTCAGATATTCATCGCCTCGCGATCGAAACCGCATCACAAGAGGATAGGGTTGTAGAAGTAACGGGAGCCGATACAAGGGAACTGCGGTTTAAGGGGCTGTCGCCAGATCTTGAACTAAGGTTCGCGCCGGAAGTCGATCAGCGAGCGGTCATATCAGAGTGACCGAGTGGAAAGGTAGACTATGAAAATTCTCCGTAACCGGATATGATTAGGACAGACCCGGTTATTGGGAATTTTCATCTTGTATAGGAGGTTGTTGGAAAATGGCCAAGATCGGAGCTTGGGAAAACGCAGAACCTGGAGTGAAGAGGAAGGTGTTTGCGCCCGGAAACAAGCTCATGATGATGGAGGTTCATTTTGAAACTGGCGCTGAGGGCTATATGCACAGCCACCCGCATGAGCAGATGAGTTACTGCATGAAAGGGAGCATTGAATTCACCATTGACGGCGTCAAGACGGTCCTCCGTCAAGGTGAGACGATCTCCATTCCGGGTGGCGCCATGCACGGCGTGAAAGCCCTTGAGCCCACGATCCTGTTGGACGTGTTCACCCCGGTCCGTGAGGACTTAATCAGCGACTCGTAGTGAACCAGGAGTTATCTCAGATGAATGAAGAGAATATGCATGAGTTGATATTTGACTTCACCGATCAGGCGCCTCATGGGGCTGTCCAGGTCAAGATGGGAGCAGATGGGCCTCCCGAATACAGCGAGGAGAAAGGATACGGCTTCGTGCGCTATACCTGTTCGGTACCGCCGCGAGAAGTCAGCTTCAACTCGATCACAAGCGATGGTACGGGCTTCGGGGTGACTGTTGACAACTTCCATAAGGAGCCGGGCCTTGAGTGGGATCATTATAACCATTATGGCCTCGCTTTCCGCGTGAAGGTTCGGCCTGGAGCCTACGAGATCAAGGTGCGGACTACGTCTGATCCGGAGCATACGATGGTGGCGATATCCGGCATGCATGCGGACAAGATCCTGGCAAGCGGATATTGGGATTCGGCGCATCTCGTGCCGATCCGCCATCACGCGGTCTACCAGGGGAGGGATTGGTCGTTCACCTATGCGAACGGCAGGCCGTACCTGGACATCGAGATCGAACCTCGAACGCCGGGCGTTCCCGTTGGCATCCAACAGATCGTGATCAAGCCGATCGGGCGCAGACGCAGAGCGGAAGGTGAGCTGCCGACGATCTTCGTGCTTGGAGATTCCACAGCCAAGTCCGTCGTATTCGAGGAGGCGCCGATGTGCGGCTGGGCACAGGTGTTCAGCAGACTGTTCGACTTAAGGCGGGTCCGGGTGGCCAACTATTCGCAGGGCGGCCGTTCCTTCCGCAATGCGTATGCAGAAGGCCGGTTTAATGATCTGGTGCTGACCGGCTCAGAAGGCGACATCGTGCTGATCCAATTCGGTCACAACGATGAGCGCGAGGACGAATGGACGCGTTATGGGCGCGGATCGACGGAGGAATCCTATGCCGCTTGGATAAGTGACGTATACATTCCCGCGGTCAGGGCATGTGGCTTAATCCCGATTCTCGTCACGCCGACGTCGCGCGTCAACGGAGATGCCGCGCCTGGCCATCGGTATGAAGATTCTTTCACCCGCCGCAAGTTTCCGTTCGTGATGAGGCGGGAAGCGGAGCGGCTGGCCGTTACCCTGCTCGATGTGACGGCAGCCAGCGTTAACTACTACAATGAAATCGGTGTCGAAGGCACCACGGCGGTATTCATGTCGATCGAAGCCGGGGAAACCCCCGGCAAGACCAATGATGGCAGCCTGGCCAACGGGCATCCGTCGAACCGAATCGATGGCACACATTATAAAGAAGCGTTGGCGAAGCAATATGCCCGCATGGTGGTGACGGAACTAGCTGCGCGTGCGGATGAAGGCGATGAGGTCGCGCAGCGGGTGTTCGCGTATTTGGATGATGACGTCCAGGAAGCGATCCGGACCCGTGACTGGTCGAAGGTGTATCCAGAGGTGGCATCAGACACGACAAGCGGTCCCGGTGCTTACTACCGCAACCAGATCGAGAAGATGCTTCAGCTCGGGATCATGGACAAGGACGAAGCTGGCCGCTTCCGCCCGGATGAAGCGATGGAAGTTGCGACATTCAAGGCGGCGCTGGCGAAACTGCTGGGCATCGAGGAACATGTGCTGGACCATTATGATGAAAGAGGCGTTCTGACGCGGGAAGTGATGGCTTCCATCGTTTATGATGCGTATGCCGCGCGCTTCTCCGCCAAGCCTGCCTATATGACGGAATACAACAAGCGGACGGCGAAGCCCGGCGACAGCGGATACGATCCGAACCTGGATACGGGCGCCAAGGACGTCGTTTACGATCCGCTCGTCCCCTTTGAGCAACTGAAGGATGTGGCGCAGATTGACCCAACGCTCCTTGACCGGGTACAAGCCGCTTATCGCTTAGGGTTGGTGCGTGCGGAGAAGGGGATCGTCCGTGGCAGGATGATGAACGGGGAAGCATTTGAACCGAAGCAGTCCGTCACCCGCGCGAAGGCGGCGAAGATGCTGTATTTTATGTGGGTGCTCGTCAATCCGGTGAAGAGGGAGAATCATCGGTTGTTTGGGGATGGATAGTCATGGGAATGTGGAAGGGTGCTTCACCTCCGATGCGCGGAGGGAGCACCCTTCTATGTTTATCGCGGTTCAATTCAATGGCTGGATGACTTCTTCAGATTGCTTCCGAACACTTCGGCGATGTTTTCGATCGCCATGACGGCTTTCGGATCGATCTCGTTGACGATGCTGCGAACTCCGGACAATTCGATCCGGCCAACGATCATATAGATGATCTTCTTCGATTCGCCGGTGAATGCTCCCTCGCCATGCAGGAAGGTGACGCCGCGGCCAAGTCTCTTCAGCAGATTGTCGGCAATTTCATCGGGTTTGTCGGAGATGATCGTGACAGACTTCATTTCTTCCATACCTTCTACGACGATGTCTATCATCTTGAAGGCGATGAAATAGGTGATGATCGAATACATCGCTGTTTCAATGCTGAAGACGAGCAAGGCGGCGAGGATGAAGATGAATACGTTCAAGATCATGATGAATTGGCCGACCGAGACAGGCATTTTCTTGCTGACGAGGATCGCCACGATCTCTGTGCCGTCAAGTGCGCCACCGGTGCGGATGACCAGTCCGACACCGGTGCCGAGAATGACCGCGCCGACGATGGTCGCCAGGAACATGTCATCCACGACCGGCTCGAAATGATGCAGATATGAGGTGCTAAGCGACAATACGCCGACACCATATAAGGTATAAATCGTAAATTTCCAGCCCATCTTGCGGAAGCCGATAAGCAGGAACGGGATGTTAAAGAGGACGATAAATAGACTCAGCTTATAGTTAAACAGTTCGGCGGCGATAATGGAGAGCCCGATCACTCCTCCGTCGAGGATGTTGTTGGGCACGAGGAACAACTCAAGGCCGATGGCGGCGATGATCGCTCCGATGGTAATGAGGAGGATATTTTTGGCCTCGATCAATGCCTTCTTCTGGGGTGATGCTACCAATATACATCATCTCCTGATTTAACTATGAATTCCATTTTAAAAATTTTAGAGCAATGAGGATACGGATGCAATAGAAAAATCGCAAACGTCCCCGTTCTTCCAGATGCCAAGAGAGCAAGCTTAGCAAAGCGATTCATCCTTGTGTCCATTGAACCGGATCGATTGCGAGCGTTAAGCCGCCTGGCTACGGGATAATGTGGTGAAGCACGTGATTCCTTGTTATGATCGTATCAGGGTGCAACGTATTTCTAACAAGTGACGTCTGATCATAGAAGAATGATCTCGGGGAGGAATATGTAGTGCGGGTAACAGATGACAAGCATCTCTACTGGACGGCGATCAACCTGGAGGAGTGGCGTTTGCTCGCGGCCGCAACTGAAGAAGGGCTCGTCTATGTGGCACGTGAAGATGAACCATTCGCCAAATTCGAGAGATGGCTGAGGAGGCACTATCCGGCGAGGCATAGCGTTCGTGACGAGAGCCGTATGCGGCCATATGTAGACGCATTACAGGCGTATTGGAAGGGAGACAGCAGATCGTTCGACATCCCGGTGGTCAGCCATGGAACGGAGTTTCAACAGCGCGTGTGGGACGAGCTTAAGCTGATCGCATACGGCGAAACGTCTTCTTATGCGGAGATTGCCGAGCGCATCGGCAAGCCTGCGGCGGTACGCGCGGTGGGAAGGGCTGTCGGGGCGAATCCGCTCTTGATCGTTGTTCCCTGCCACCGCGTGATCAGCAGGACGGGAGCATTGACTGGGTACAGTGGCGGACTTGATTTGAAGAAGCGTCTCCTGGAGTTGGAAGGCGCTAGGGTACACAGCGGATAACTCAGGCGGCAGATCGGGCGATTCTGACAGCTTGTCCTGATGTCGAACGCAAGGCAGCCTGTGGAAGCATGATGGATCGAGATCCTGGAACAATTTTCGCAAGAAAGAATCATGATTCTGATATGTATATCATAACGTATTATCAGAGTCGTCTGGTGAGCAGCATACATTCGAGCCTGTTGCGGAACGGGTAGCTGCGCGCCGCCTTGGACTGTGCAAGATGCGGGAATCGAGGGGATTCTATGCGGAAAACACATTCAGCAAATGTGTGTCACCCTAGACGAATGTCCTGCATACACATGATAGTGAATTAGATTGTATGGAGGAGGTTGAAAGGATGTCGATCCATAAAGACACACGCTGCCGAGAAATCATCACGAAAGCTGTATGCGGCAAAGGTCGTAAGTTTTCCCAAGTGACACATACCGTGACCCCGCCTCACAGACCGTCAAGCATTCTGGGCGCATGGCTCATCAATCACCAGTACGACGCAGTCAAAAGCGGTGATGGCATCGAGGTGGTAGGTACTTACGATATTAACATCTGGTATTCTTACGACAAGAATACAAAAACGGACGTTGCCAAAGAGACGATCTCGTATTCGGAAATTGTGCCGCTGACTTACCTTGATCCGAAGCACCGCAAGTCTACGGAGGAAGTAACTGCCGAAGCGACGCAGGAACCGAATTGCGTGGAAGCGAGCATTTCCTCGAACGGCCAGCACGTGATCATCCGCGTGGAACGCGAGTTCGAAGCGGAGATGATCGCGGAAACGAAGGTTTGCGTCGTTGTTTGTGATGGAAGCTGTGATGATTTCGACGACAAGACGATTGACTTCGGCGAGCAGGTCTCGGAAGATTACGATGATCTGGAGGATGACCTTCTGGACGATGACGTCCTGTAAAGCGAAGCGATCGTTCGCTTGAAACTCGCGGTTCCGCCGCAAGATTCTGAGGATCATTGCTTGTTTGGTATTTCATCATATGCCGATACAGACCTATCGGAGAGGGCAGGGGCCCTCTTTCTTTGTTTATTTGAAGGTGACTGGCGGCTGATCTGACAGGCAGGAGGCGAAGCGGTGATGAGCAGGAAGGGATATGCGGCGCACAAGCTGAAGGAAGCGCACCAGGCTTGGATCGCATCCATCAGGAGCCATGCTCGGGAGCTTGCCATGGGGTACATGCGTGATGCGAGCATGACTCGTCTTCACATGGCGGCAGGTGGAGGCGATGAAGCAGGCGCAAGCGACCCGCATGTGGAAGGATACCGAAGCACCAGGGCTATGAACAGCCTGAACGATATGGCATCTTGGGAGGTTGCCTTGGGCAGCGGAGACAGGTGGCGCTATGCGGCCAGAGCTTATGATGCTGAGCTATTCCGGCGAATTATGCAATGGAACGGCCTGCTGACGGAGGAGGAGTTGCAACAGGATGCGCTGATACCGGAGTATGCGGTGGCCGTATGGCAGCATGACGCGATCGCGGTGTACCATCGTCCGGTTGCGGCTTATAGCAGTCCGTATGGATCAGCCTATGAGCTTACGTTGCCGGAAGGCGGTTATGAGGCGGACCGCCGTATTCGCCGCCTCGCGCGCACCGCGGTGCGCGCCGTCTACGCACTCGGCCTCGACTTCGGCCTCGTGCGTCTGGCCCTGGCGCCGCGCGGCCGCTTGGCGGTGCGCGGCGTCGATCCCTTCCCGGCGAGCCCAGCGGACATCGCCGGGAAGTATGCGGCGGCGCTGCTCGCGCAGGGCGCCGCCTCACACGCGCTGCGCAGCGTCAGCACGAACGCCTTCACCGATGACATCCTCATCGGCCTCGATGTCGAGTTCGTGCTGACGACTCCGCGCGGCGAACTCGTGCCGGCCGACCGCTTCCTGCCGCGCAGCGGTCCGGCCGGCCATGACGCGGCCGTTGTCGCAGGCCGCGTCGTACAAGCGCTGGCCGAGCTGCGCCCGGCGCCGAGCGGCGAACCGCGAGAGCTATTCGCCAACCTGCGGCGCACGATGCGGCTGGCGGCCGCGCGCATCGCCGATCCCGCCCTGGAGTGGCGGGCGGGCGCGAGTCCTGCCGCCGGCGTGTATACCGGCGGCCATATCCACCTAAGCGGCGTGCCGCTCACGTTTGAGCTGCTGCGCGTGCTCGACAACTACCTCGCGCTGCCGCTCTCGCTGCTGGAGGACGCGCGCGCCATCGAGCGCCGCCCTGCGTTCGGCTGGCTCGGCAACGCGCGACGCAAGCCGCATGGCGGTTTCGAGTACCGCACGCCCGCGAGCTGGCTGGCGACACCGCAGCTTGCGCGCGGCGTCATCGCCCTGGCGAAGCTGATCGCCGCAGACCATTCGCTGCTGAAGGAGCGCCCGCTTGACCACCTCGATATGCAACTGGCGTACTATCGGGCGGACAAAGCGAAGCTGAAACAGGTGATTCCCGCCTGGCGGCGGGACATCGCCCGGTGTCCGACCTATCAGCACTATGAAGATGAGTTGAAGCCATTAGTGGAATTAGTGGAGAGCGGCTGGTCCTGGGACGATGCCGCCGATATCCGCCCGGCATGGGGGGTCAGTATCAGTCGAGCCGCAAGAATCGCGAGATAATCCTATGAATCTCGCAGACTTCGTGAACCTCAAGCATCATTTCAGATATTCTATTGCAAATCATGCTATAATAGACGCAGGTTTATGCTGGAGGGATCATTCATTGGCGAAATATACCCCTATGATGGAGCAATATCTGCAGATCAAGGCGGAGGTGCCGGATGCCTTCCTGTTCTTCCGCCTGGGCGATTTCTACGAGATGTTCTTCGAAGACGCCAAACTCGCCGCCAAGGAACTGGAGATCACCCTGACCGGCCGTGACGCCGGCGGGGAAGAACGGGTACCGATGTGCGGCGTGCCCTATCATTCGGCTGAGAGCTATATCGCGAAACTGATCGATAAAGGATACAAGGTTGCCATCTGCGAGCAGGTCGAGGATCCGGCCGAAGCCAAAGGCGTCGTGCGCCGCGAGATCGTGCGCATCGTTACCCCCGGCACGATCATGGAAGACAAGACGCTCCCCGGTACGGCCAACAATTTCATCATGTCGCTGGCAGAATACATCGGCGGCGACAACGAGAGGCGCTGGGCGGCAGCATCCTGCGACCTGTCCACAGGCGAGCTGTATGTGACCGATTTCGCCGCGGATGAAGAGCAGTTATTCGAGGAGCTGAACACCTACCAGCCTGCGGAAGTGCTTGCGGATGAAACGATGGCGCGCGTCGTACGTATGTATAACCGCCAGATGAACAAACAGACGCTGATCAGCCTGCGCGAGCAGGGAGATCCGTTGGTGACGGAACGACATTTTCCGCCGGAGGAACTGGAGCGGTTGCAGCCGGCCGCCAGAACAAGCATCGATCGCTTGCTCAGTTATCTGTATGAAACGCAGAAGCGGTCGCTTGCCCACATCCGCCATATACGGAGCTACGAGAAACAGCAGTTCATGATCCTCGATCCGTTCACTCGGCGCAATCTCGAGCTGACGGAGACTGCCCGCGACCGCTCGAAGAAAGGTTCGCTGTTGTGGCTGCTCGACAGAACCGTAACCGCGATGGGCGCGCGTCTCCTGCGCCGTTGGGTGGACAAGCCGCTGCTCGACAAGCGCAAGATCGAAGCCCGTCAAGAGGCAGTTGACAGCCTCGTCCGCCAACTGATCATTCGCGAGGAGTTGCGCCAGCAGTTGCGTGAGGTATATGACATGGAACGGCTGGTCGGGCGCGTCGTCTACGGCAGCGCCAATGCCCGCGACCTCAACGCATTGAAGCTGTCGCTTGAGCGCGTTCCGCAGTTGATCGAGCTGGCCATGAGCTCAAGTTCAACAACGCTGCAAGCGCTTGTCAGCGCACTCGATGCCTGCCAAGACATCGCCGGTTGGATCGATGAGACGATTGTCGATGACCCGCCGATCTCCGTGCGTGAAGGCGGGCTCATCAAGCCGGGCTGCGATGCCAAACTGGATCAATTGCGCGAGGCCAGCGTAAGCGGCAAGCAATGGATAGCAGAGCTGGAGAAGAAGGAACGCGAGCGCACGGGCATCAAGTCGCTGAAGATCGGCTTCAACAAGGTGTTCGGCTATTATATCGAAATCACCCGAGCCAACCTGGGCTCTCTGCCGGAGGGCATCTACGAGCGCAAGCAGACGCTTGCCAACGCAGAGCGCTTCGTTACTCCGGAGTTGAAGGAGAAGGAAGCGCTCATCCTCGAAGCCGAGGAGAAGATGGTTGATCTCGAATACGAGTTGTTCTCCCATCTGCGCGATCGGATCGCGGCTGAGACGGACCGGTTGCAGAAGCTGGCCGAGACGATCGCGGAGATCGATGTGCTGCAGTCGCTCGCTTCGGTCAGTGCAGAGCGCCGTTACCGCAAGCCAACGATCACTGACGGCTACGACCTGATGATCGAGGCCGGGCGTCACCCCGTCGTGGAAGCTCTGCTCGACAGTGAGCCGTTCATCGCCAACGACACGGTGCTGAGCGAGAACGACTGCCGGATGATGCTCATCACCGGCCCGAACATGGCGGGCAAGAGCACCTACATGCGGCAGGTCGCCTATATCCTCATCATGGCTCAGATCGGCTGCTTCGTACCGGCTGATCGTGCGGTCATTCCAATCGTCGACCGCATCTTTACGCGCATCGGCGCAGCCGATGACGTGATCGGCGGACAATCAACGTTCATGGTGGAGATGAAGGACATACAGCTTATGACCGCCAAGGCGACACCGCGCAGCTTGGTCATCATCGACGAATTGGGCCGTGGCACCTCCACGGGCGAGGGAATGGCGATCGCCCAATCGGTCATCGAGTACATTCATCACCATATCGGCTGTAAGACGCTGGTCTCCACGCACTTCCATGAGCTGGCGCATCTCGAAGATTCGCTAGCTTATCTGCACAACTACTGCATGGATGTGAAGGAGAGCGGCGAAGAGGTGACCTTCTTGCGCCGGCTGATCCGCGGCGCGGCGAGCACAAGTTACGGCATCTATTGCGCGAAGATCGCCGGTATACCGGAGCCGATCATTGATCGGGCCTACCAGATCCTGAGCACGCTGGAGATTCGGACAACGGAACTGCAAACGGCTGTGTCCCTTGCCCAGCCCGTACAGCTCAGCCTGTTCCCAGAAACGCCGCTGCTGGACATGGCATCGGGCGCAGATCGGGATCGGGCGAAGGACAAGAGCCGCCGCCATGATCAATCGAAGGCGGAAGATCACATTCCCGAGGATGCCCAAACGGAGACGCAAGGCGCCGCGCAACCAGCCGCTTCAGTAGCATCCTCCGCACAGGAGATTTACAAGCGCGTGCATGAGGCAGATCTGATGAATATGACGCCGCTGCAAGCGATGCAATTTATTCTGGAACTCAAATCTATCAAATAAGGGTGAACAAACATGCACAAGAACCGTATCCAAGCAACAGGCACGTGGAAAAAGCGCTGCGCGGCATTGCTTCTCGCGCTGACAATGATCCTGTCCTTCCCTGCGGCTGTGTATGCCGCAGATCAGTCCGTTACCGAGGATCTGTTTGATGAAGTAAGACAATTGCTGCAGGACAATCATCTCAGCGGCATCAGTGAGTCGGAGCTGCTGGAAGCAGCCATCCAGGGCATGATTGATTACATCGGTGATCCTTATACCGTTTACATGTCGCCGAAAGAATGGGACGATTATCAAAATTCGATCGAACAGCAATACGTCGGCATCGGTATCCGCCTGGGTGAGGATGCGAACGGCGTGTTCGCCGAAGAAGTATTCCCCGGCTCTCCTGCCGAAGAAGCAGGCATGCTGGGAGGAGACTACATCATCGCGGTCAACGGACAATCGACGGCGAACAAATCAACGAGCGACATCGTATCGATGATCTCTGGCCAAGAGAATACAACCGTTGAAGTGACGGTCTATCGTTCCGGTCAGGAGAAAACCTACACCTTAACAAGAAGGAGCATCCAGATCCCGACCGTGGAAGGCAAGTGGATCGAAGATGGATACGGATATATCAAGATCTCGTCGTTCTCGAGTGACGCGGACAAGAAGTTTGAAGAGTTCATGATCAAGATGAAAGGCAAGAATATCAAAGGGTTGGTCATCGACCTTAGAGGCAATCCCGGCGGCTATCTGGATACGGTCGCATACATAGCTGGGGAGTTCATCGACAACGGACCAGTGCTGTATACCCGGTACAATGACGATACCATCAGTCCAGTCTCCATCATGAACGGATATACGGTGGATTTCCCGGTCGTGATCCTGGTGAACGAATCCAGCGCCAGCGCCTCCGAAGTGCTGGCGGGGGCTCTGCAGGATTATGAGATCGCCAAGGTGATCGGTACGCAAACCTTCGGCAAGGGCAGCGTCCAAACGTTGTTCGTGCTCGACAACGGCGGCGTTCTGAAGGTGACAACTCAGGAATATATGACTCCGCTGCGCAAGCCGGTCAATGGAGTGGGCATCACGCCGGATATCGTTGTACAAGGCAGTGTGCCGCAGCTATTGACGGGTTTCCGCGAAGCAGGACTGACCAATCTGACGGTCAAGACCGTTCAAGGGAAATTATCAATTAACGGGGTTCAATTTAATGATTCTCTGCCGTATGTAACCAAGGATGATCATGTGTTTGTTCACTCGCGGGTACTTGGCGCGCTTGCCGGTATGCAGGTCGAATGGGACGGTGCGAGCGGGCAGGTCGTACTGCGCGGGGATAACAATCGCCTGACATATGATGCGAAGTCTCCTTCCGTTTATCAGGAGAAGGGCATGACCTACATCGATCTGGCTGCTTTTGCCGCTCAGATGAAGCAATTCCAATGGTCCTATGTCAACAATCAGCTAACCATGTCGATCAAGGGATGAGCCAGGCGGCATGACCGAATGACTGGAGAGGGTGTATCGTGGGGATCATACGTATTTTGGACGAACATGTGGCCAACCTGATCGCGGCTGGCGAGGTCGTTGAACGCCCGGCATCGGTCGTCAAGGAGCTTGTGGAGAACGCCATCGACGCTGGCGCGGACAATGTCCGCGTCTATATCGAAGAAGGCGGGCTGAAGCTGATCCGCGTCATCGACAATGGCAAAGGAATGGCGGCAGAGGACGTGCCTCTGGCCTTCCAGCGCCATGCCACCAGCAAGGTGTCGGACAGCCGCGATCTGTTTCATATCCGTACGCTTGGTTTCCGCGGCGAGGCGTTGCCCAGCATCGCCTCCGTGGCCCGGGTAGAGTGCGTGACTTCGCCGGACAGGTCGGGACTCGGAACGTTGATCGCCATCGAGGGCGGTACGGTTAAGCGCATCGAGGATGCCAGAACGTCGCAAGGAACCGACATCAGCGTACGCGATCTGTTCTATCATACGCCGGCCCGGCTCAAATACATGAAGACCGTGCAAACCGAATTCGGGCACATCTCCGACTACATGTACAGGCTGGCGCTGGCGCATCCTGGGATCGCCTTCAGCCTGTATCACCAGGACAAGCAGGTGTTCAGCACACCGGGCAGCGGCGACCTGCAGCAGACGATCGCCGCGATCTACGGGACGGCAACGGCGCGCGCGATGCTGCCCGTGGAGGCGGAGAACGCGGACTTCGCCGTCAGCGGCTGGATCGGTAAGCCGGAGCTGACGCGCGCCAACCGTTATGGCATGACGACGATCGTCAACGGCCGGTACGTACGCAGCTACCCGCTGCAGACCGCGATCCTCCAGGCTTATCATACGCTGCTTCCGATCAACCGCTATCCGCTCGTTGTGCTGCAATTGGCGATGGATCCGTCGCTCGTCGATGTTAATGTCCACCCGGCGAAGCTGGAGGTTCGCTTCAGCAAAGAACGCGAGTTGATGGCCTTCGTCGAGGAGGAACTTCGCAAGCAGCTGCATCGCACGAACCTTATACCGCGCATGCAGGCGCCGCAGGTGAAGAAGAACGTCATCCAGGAGCAGCTAGCGTTCTACGACGCCGGGAAACTGCGAGAGGACAGGTCAGGCACGATCCAGACGAACGAATCGCGCGAACCGGGGAAAGGATGGAGCGATGGCAAGGCATCCTCCATCGCGCCGAACGGCAGCGCGGTACGCGGTTTGCGCGGAGAGTGGAGCCCACCTGCCGCAGGATCGGGCGAAGGGCAGGCTCGCGGCCAGCTTGAGGACGGGAAGACCGGCACAACGAAACCTGGGTTAAACGTCTCTTCGCCAGCGACTTCGCGTGCCGGGGATGCGCCCGATAAGCCCGGGTACTCAGCGCCAACTGCGCCAGAGCAGGACCGTTTGAGACAACAAGCGCGGCCTTCGACAGCGTCGAAAGCACCGGCGCAACCTCAGGCGCAACGCGCCGATGCCGATATTCCGGCATCTGTCTGGCAGCCTTATGTTGAAGTTGCGGAGACGGAAATCTCCGCCGACGGGAAGAGGCTGCCGGAACTGCGCGTGATCGGACAACTGCACGGCACGTATATCGTTGCCGAAGACGATACCGGCTTGTATCTGATCGATCAGCATGCGGCGCATGAGCGCATCAACTACGAGCGCTTCTACCGCAAGTTTGGCCAGCCGGTCCAGGCTTCGCAGGAGCTTCTCGTGCCGATCACGCTGGAATTCACGGCCGCGGAAGCGGAACGTCTGCGGGATAAATCGGCACTCTTCTCGCAGATCGGGGTTTATCTAGAGCCATTTGGCGGGAATACCTTTATCATAAGATCCGTTCCGGAATGGATGCCCAAGGGCGAGGAACGTGAACTGCTGATGGAAATGGTCGATCTCATCCTGCAGGACAAGTCTCTCGATATTGCCAAGCTGCGGGAGAAATCCGCGATTCTCGCGGCTTGCAAGGCTTCGCTCAAGGCGAATGATTACCTGAGCAGGGAAGAGATCGAGTCATTGCTCAAGCAACTGGGCGAATGTGCAAGTCCATTCACCTGCCCGCACGGTCGTCCGATCATCGTCAGCTTCTCCAGCTACGAATTAGAGAAAATGTTTAAACGGGTGATGTAATGATCGTCACGACTTCCTATGACCCTTCCGAAGCGCTCATCCGAGAGGCCCGGGAACTTGCCTCCGAGCTTCAGGCAAGGGCCGTGCCGAGACGGCATATGACGATTCGGAGGATGCAGGAGCGATATCGCGTGAGCGATGTGCTCGTGGTGACGGAGACGGGCCTGACCAGTTACCGCGATCGTCATCCGCCGCTGTTCTTCCATCCGGGATCGTCCTACCTTCGAGTCAAGCGGATGCTGGCGACGGGGGAGAGTGAGCCGCTTCTCTCCATCCCCGATGTCCGTTTCGGCGACACGATCATCGATTGTACGGCCGGCCTGTGCTCGGATGCGATCGCTTTTTCTTACGCGGCGGGCGAACATGGGAAGGTCATCGCGATCGAAGCCGATCGGATCATCAGCCTGATCACGAAGGACGGGCTTGCCCGAACGACAACCGATCTTCCCGAGTTCGATGCGGCGATGCGCCGCATCACGGTCATCCATGGCCAGCATCTCGATGTGCTGCGCTCGATGCCGGACAGAAGCGCCGACATCGTCTATTTCGACCCGATGTTTCGCTCGCCGATCGAGGAATCGAGCGGCATCTCGCCGCTTCGCAACTATGCCTTCATGCAGGAGATCACCGCAGAATCGGTGGCTGAAGCGAAACGTGTGGCGAAGCGGGTCGTCATGATGAAAGAGCGGCGCGGGAGCGAGCAATTCGCGAAGCTCGGCTTCACCCAGGATGACCGGCATAATGCCAAAATCGCATTCGGAGTGATTCACATTACATGAAGGACACCAGACAGAAGCTTCTCGTGTTGGTCGGACCAACAGCTGTGGGCAAAACCGCCCTCAGCCTACATCTCGCCAAAACCCTGGATGCCGAGATCATCTCAGGCGATTCGATGCAGGTATACCGGGGGATGGATATCGGCACTGCCAAGGCGAGCCCGGAGGAACAGGCGATCGTCCCGCACCATCTGATCGATATTCGCAACCCCGATGAGCCGTATTCGGTTTCCGATTTCCAACACGAATGCGAGCAAGCGATCCGGTCGATCGCCGCCAGAGGCAAGTTGCCGTTTATCGTCGGAGGAACCGGCCTGTACATCCAGTCCGTCGTCTACGGCTACCGGTTCAGCGAAGCCGGCCAGGATGAGGAGTACCGAAGCGAGCTCCAGGCTTATGCGGAACAGCACGGCGCAGCAGCCTTGCATGAGCGTCTGCGCGAGGTGGACCCGGAGTCTGCCGAACGGCTGCACGTCAACGATCTGCGGCGCATCATCCGGGCGCTGGAGATCCATCATCTGACGGGACGTACGATGTCCGAATACCTGGCCGAACAGCCTTCGGAGTCTCCTTACCGCACATGCCTCATCGGCCTTACGATGCGTAGGGACCTGCTCTATCAGCGGATTGAGGACAGAGTAGATCTGATGATCGAGCAAGGGCTGGTTGATGAAGTCAAGAGACTGCTGTCGCAGGGCTATGGACCAGGATTGATTTCTATGCAGGGTTTGGGGTATAAAGAAATCGTCGGATACCTGCAAGGCGAATACAGCCTGGAGCAGGCCATTGAACTTTTGAAGCGCAATACCCGGAGATTCGCCAAACGGCAACTGTCCTGGTTCCGCCACATGAAAGGGATCGAGTGGGTAGACATGACAGAACGTGAAAATTTTGTTTCCAATGTGGCCAGGATTAATGATATAATATCTAGGAAACTCTACATTGAATCATAAACGATTGTCCGGTTATTCAGTTCATGCGTACTTAATAAACCGATGGCCATGCATGCGGATTGCCGTCCAAGATCGTTCAATATATAAAAATAGGAGGTTTCATTCGATGAACAAGCCCATTAATATTCAGGACCATTTCTTGAACCAATTGCGCAAGGATAACGTACCGGTAACCGTATATCTGACCAACGGCTTCCAGATTCGTGGTTTGGTTCGGGCGTTCGATAACTTCACGATCATCCTTGACAGCGAGGGACGGCAGCAGATGATTTACAAGCATGCCATCTCCACGTTCACTCCATCGCGCAATATCAACCTGATGCCTGATAACGTCGATTGAAGCACCAGCATCGGATGTGCAGCAGGGCAAGCAAGGTCCATCAAGCTGATTCGGCAGCCGTACCTCTCGGCCGGGTCAGCTTTTTATGTTTAGCATCAGTTTCATTTCTGACGGAATCGGCATCAACTGAGGATTTCTTAGGCAAAACTTTGATAATCTAAAGTTGAATATGGAAAAATATGATCGAGCAAACCAGTTTGGTTGACGTCAAAGAAAGGGTGCTTAAACATGCAGGACGTGATGGAACAACGGCAATCAACCTTCCAACTTCAATCGAACGCGCTGTTGATCCATGGTTTCACCGGCGCTCCATCGGACGTTGAACCGATCACGAACATGCTGCGCGCACATGACTGGAATTGTCACGCCCCCATGCTGCCAGGCCATGAGGACGGGTTTGCCAATATCGGCAATGTCCGCTGGACGGACTGGCTTGCGACCGTTGAGGAGGAGGCGGAGCAATGCGCCAAACGGTATGGTTCATTCTCGGTCGTCGGATTCTCCATGGGAGGATTGCTCGCTGCTTATGTGGCGAACCGCTATCCGGTTGAGCGCGTTGTGCTGCTCAATGCGTCGGTGATCTATGTCAGTCCGATGAGGTTCTTCTCGTTCGTGTGGGAGAAGCTGCGCGAGCGGGATTTGTCCCAATTTCGCCGCGTTACGAAGGTTCCGCAGGCGGCGCTGCTGCAATTTATGAAGATGGCTGCCAAGCTTCGTCACGAATTCCGACATGTCCGGCAGCCGACGCTGATCTGTCAGTCCGGCCGCGACCAGATCGTTCACCCGCGGAGCGCGGAATACTTAAGGCGCGTGATTCCAGGCGAGACGCAGGTGATCACATTCCCCAGATCGAAACATGTGATCTGCTGGGATGTGGAGACCGATCAGGTTGTCTCCTGCGTGAAGCGGTTCTTGATCGGTCCGGCCTGACAATAAGTGTGAGGCTGAGGCACAGAGGGGCGGCCTCAGCGAGGGGACTACGCTATGATTCATCCAGCGGGGAGGGGAGACCGATGCAAGAGCGGTTGATCGTGTTGTATGATGCCGAATGTGTGTTATGCAGCAAGTTGGTGAGGTTTCTTATCGATCGAGACCCAGATGGAGTGATTCGCTTCGCATCACTGGCATCGGGCGAAGTCGCTGGCGCTCTTATGGCATGCACCCGCTGTGAACTGTCTGGCGGCGTGCCGGATTCACTGGTTGTCATCGATGGAGGACGCATCTATACCCATTCTTCCGCCGCGCTGCGCATCGTCCGCAGGCTCCCACGCTGGCGTGCCGCTTATATGCTTGTGATCTTTCCTAAGGCGCTTCGGGATGCGGCGTACCGCTTCGTCGCCCGCAACCGTTACCGCTGGTTCGGACGGTATGATGCTTGTCCGGTGCCGGACGCCAGGCTGCGCAGCAGATTGCTGACGGAGAGCGAGGCGGCGCGGTATGTCGAACTGGCCTGCATCTCAGAACAGGTTTGGGGTTGATCGGCCGAGAAGGCTCTGGTGTATCTCCGATTCATTGGCGGGAAGGCAAGTTCATGTCACGATTTGCGGCAACTCGCGTATAATAGGCGTATAACACGATCCTGGACGATCGGAGGTGCCTACATGAGCGATCAAGTAGTGGCTTCGCTTAGGAAACCGTCGCATTCATCACGCCAGATCAACGTCGTCTTGCGGCGTGTGGACGAAGTCGAAGCGGAGACGAAAGCTTCGCCCAAACGTTGGTCGGAGGAAACAGGTACACCCGAACCGTTCGCGGAGATTGCGCGCGAACTCGATGAGATGATCGGCATGGAGAAGGTGAAGGAGACGATATTCGAGATCTATGCGATGCTGCAGATATCGAAGTATCGTCAAGAGGCGGGCCTTGCCTGTTCGCCGCAGATGTACCATATGATCTTCCGCGGCAATCCAGGCACAGGCAAGACAACGGTTGCAAGGCTGATCGCCAAGCTGTTTCGCAATATGGGCTTGCTCAGCAAAGGGCATTTCATAGAGGCGGAGAGAGCGGATCTGGTTGGCGAGTACATCGGGCACACAGCCATCAAGACGCGTGAACTGATCAAGCGGTCGCTTGGCGGCGTGTTGTTCATCGATGAGGCATACAGCCTGACGCGCGGCGGGGAGAAGGACTTCGGCAAGGAAGCGATCGATACGCTGGTGAAGGCGCAGGAGGATTACAAGGATCAGTTTATTCTCATTCTGGCAGGTTATCCGGATGAGATGGATGTGTTTATGGCGATGAACCCCGGCCTGCCTTCACGGTTTCCGATCCAGATTGATTTCCCCGACTATACGCTAGATCAACTGTTGCAAATTGCGGAGCAGATGCTGAAAGAGCGTGAATACGTGTTTCTGCCGCAGACCTTTATGCGGTTCAAGCAATATCTGCAGGAGGAGAAGCTGCGATTCGCCCGTAATTTCAGCAATGCCCGCTTCGTGCGCAATACGATCGAGCGATGCGTGCGCCGGCAAGCGGTCAGGTTGCTCAGACAGCAGAACCGGCCGCTGACCAGGCAGGAACTGATGCAGATCTGTCCAGAGGATCTGAAGATTGATTCGGGAAATGACGGACCGATCTACTTCTGATTTTTTACATAGCAAGGGATGAAACGATGCGACAATCACCAATCGATACCAAACAAGAGATACAGGAAAGGGCCATTCTGGTCAACCTGGAGCTTAAATCGCAGCAACGGTCGGATGAGGCGGTGCGCCACTCGCTGGATGAGCTGCGCAGTCTGGCGGAGACTGCTGGCGTCGAACCGCTGGCTGAGGTCGTGCAGTATCGGGACAGCGTCGATGCGGCATGGTTCATCGGCAAGGGCAAGGTGGAGGAGATTCGCGATCTGAAAGAAAGCCTGGACGCGAATGTCATCCTCTTCAACCAGGAACTATCCGGCGCACAGGTTCGCAATCTCGAATCGGCGATCGATTGCAAGATCATCGACCGCACGCAGCTCATCCTGGACATCTTCGCGCAGCGCGCCAAGACGCGGGAAGGACGGCTGCAGGTCGAGCTGGCGCAACTGCAATATCTGCTGCCGCGGCTGGCCGGCCATTACAGCAATCTGTCGCGGCTGGGCGGCGGCATTGGTACGCGCGGTCCCGGGGAGACGAAGCTGGAGACGGATCGCCGCCATATCCAGCGCCGCATCCGCGACCTGCGCGAGCAGTTGGCCGAGGTTGCGCGCCACCGCAAGCTCCATCGCGCGCAGCGGCGCAAGTCCGGGGTTACGCAGATCGCGCTGGTCGGATACACCAACGCCGGCAAGTCAACGCTCCTGAACCGGTTGACGGGTGCCGATGTGCTGGCCGAGAACAAGCTGTTCGCCACCCTGGACCCGACGTCGCGAAGGCTTGTGTTGCCGAGCGGACTGGAGGTGGTGCTGACCGATACGGTCGGCTTCATCCAGCAACTTCCCCACGATCTGGTTGCAGCCTTCCGGGCGACGCTGGAGGAAGTGAACGAGGCGGATATCATTCTGCATGTCGTAGACAGCTCGTCCCCGATGCGGGATGAGCAGATGGCGGTTGTTGGCGAAGTGTTGGACGAGCTTGGCGCGGGAGGCAAGGACAAGATCATCATCTTCAATAAGGTCGACCTGCTGACACCGGCTGAGAGAGAAGGTCTGATCTCGCAGGAGCCATCGCTCCGAATCTCCGCGTATTCGGACGAGGATCTGCAGCGTCTGCTGCTATTCCTTCAGAGCAAGCTGGATCGGGTCGAGTACCTGTACCGGATACCGGCGTCTCGCGGCGATCTAATCGCCAGGCTGTATCAGCTTGGCGAGGTGAGCATGCTGGAACAGGACTCGGAGGACGCAGACATGGTCACCTATCGGGTTCGGACAAGCGAGTCCAGGCATCGGCAATATGAACGCGAGCTGGGCCAGTATGTGCTGAAACAGGAATAGCTTCGTGATGCGAAGGAAGCTGACATGATCAAGTTGTGTTAGATCGATTGATTCGTCGGATCTTTATGAAGTTTTTTATAGAGATGGAACATCAGATTAATTGACATCTGGGAAGAGGAGAAGTGGAACATTTGACGCATGCTCATATTCGGGATTTATTGGATCGTTATCAGGAGTTGATCGAGCGGGCGGAGCGGATCGCTGCGCCTTATTTCGCGCGCATCGATCGTACGGCGGAATGGAATCAGGCGAAAGTGATTGAGGCGTTCCAGAAACATAGGGTGAGTGATTTTCATCTGCATTCCTCTACAGGATACGGGTACAATGACCGCGGCCGGGAGGTGCTGGATGCGGTGTATGCAGACGTATTCGGCGCCGAAGCGGCGTTGGTTCGCCCGCATTTTGCATCCGGCACGCATGCGATCGGCACTGCGCTGTTTGGCGTGCTGCGGCCGGGAGACCATCTGTTGTACATCACCGGCACGCCGTATGATACGTTGCACAAGGTGATTGGCAACGAAGGAGACGGCACCGGATCTTTGCGTGATATGGGGATCACGTACAGCGAGACGCCACTCCTTGATGACGGGTCCGTCAATTGGCAGCTCGTTGAGGAATCCATCACGCCGCGGACGAAGGTGATCGGCATTCAGCGTTCGCGGGGGTACGCTTGGCGCAGTTCATTCACCGTGAATCAGATCGCCGAGATGGTTCAGCGCATTCGCGCGATTCGCGAGGATCTGATCATCTTCGTGGACAATTGCTACGGCGAGTTTACGGAGAAGCTGGAGCCGACCGAGGTCGGCGTCGACCTGATGGCGGGCTCGCTGATCAAGAACCCGGGGGGCGGGCTGGCTCACACCGGCGGCTATATCGCTGGTACGAAGCGCTGTGTGGAGCTGGCTGCTTATCGCCATACGGTGCCTGGTCTCGGCGGTGAAGTCGGTTCGATGCTGGGAGCAACGGCGTTGATCTATCAAGGTCTTTTCCTTGCTCCGCATGCTGTTGGACAAGCCTTGAAAGGCAGCGTCTTCGCCGCGGCGTTATTCAAAGAGCTGGGCTTTGACACATCACCATCGCTAGAAGCAGTCCGGTCTGATATTATCCAGGCGATCCGCTTCCATTCGGCTGAGGACCTCATCGCCTTCGTACAAGGCATCCAGCAGGCATCGGCGGTTGACGCACATGTCGTGCCGGAACCTTGGGAGATGCCGGGGTACGAGCATCCGGTGATCATGGCGGCAGGCACCTTCATTCAAGGCGGAAGTCTGGAATTGTCTGCGGACGCGCCGATTCGCGAGCCGTATATCGCCTACGTCCAAGGCGGTCTGACGTATGCTCATGCTAAGATTGGCATCCTTACGGCGGTAGATCGGATGGCACAACGCGGACTGTTGACGAAATTCTGACATTTACTGTGAATTGGGAACGTTTATTTTTGTGCACAAACCTTACATGTCTTGACACATTTCTGATTCATGGTACAATGATAAATAACTTCTATTACTTTACGTAGGTGGTGTGTTCAATGAGTGACGAAATTCGCCGCAACATGGCTCTGTTTCCGATTGGCATCGTGATGAAGCTTACGGATCTGTCAGCCCGGCAAATTCGTTATTATGAGCAACACGAGTTGATCGTCCCGGCTCGCACTGAAGGCAACCAGCGGCTGTTTTCATTCAACGATGTAGAGCGCTTACTCGAGATCAAGAGCTTGATCGAGAAGGGTGTTAATATCGCTGGCATTAAGCAAATGATGAAGCCGGTGAGCAAAGAGTCCGAGGAAGCAACCGTCATCACGCCGCAGACGGAAGTAAAGCGCCGTGAGCTGTCCGATTCGCAGCTCAGAAAGATGCTCAAGCAGCAGTTGATCACCGGCAATCGCCACGGCAAGGCATCCTTGCTCCAGGGCGAGTTGTCGAGATTCTTCAAATGATCGCCATACAACATCATCAAGCTTCACGCATCGATATATACATTTCAAGGGAGTTGGTCTTGTGAGCTACACGAGGGAAGATATATTGAAGCAAGCAAAGGACAACAACGTCAAGTTCATCCGCCTGCAATTTACCGACCTACTCGGCACGATCAAGAACGTCGAAATTCCGGTAAGCCAACTGGAGAAGGCGCTCGACAACAAGATCATGTTTGACGGTTCATCCATCGAGGGGTATGTCCGGATCGAAGAATCGGATATGTATCTGTATCCGGACCTGGACACATGGGTCATCTTCCCATGGGTAACGACCGATCGCGTCGCACGTCTGATCTGCGACGTATACATGCCGGATGGTACGCCGTTCGCCGGAGACCCGCGCGGCATCCTGAAGCGCAACCTGAAGCTTGCAGAGGCGATGGGTTTCACGACGATGAATGTGGGACCTGAGCCGGAGTTTTTCCTGTTCAAGACCGATGAGAAGGGCGATCCGACGTTGGAACTGAACGATCAGGGCGGTTACTTCGACCTGGCGCCAACGGACCTCGGTGAGAACTGCCGTCGTGAGATCGTGTTAACACTGCTTGAGATGGGTTTCGAGATCGAGGCTTCGCATCACGAAGTTTCCCCGGGTCAGCACGAGATCGACTTCAAGTATGCAGATGCGGTGAAAGCGGCTGATCAGATCCAGACGTTCAAGCTCGTCGTTAAGACGATCGCTCGCCAGCACGGCCTGCACGCGACATTTATGCCGAAGCCGCTTTTTGGCATGAACGGTTCGGGCATGCACTGCCACCTGTCCCTGTTCCAAGGAGACAAGAATGCATTCTACGATGAGAATGACCGCCTCGGCCTGAGCGAAACAGCGCGTTACTTCATGTCCGGCGTGCTCCATCACGCTCGCGGCTTTACGGCTGTCACCAATCCGACGGTGAATTCGTACAAGCGACTCGTTCCTGGTTACGAAGCGCCTTGCTATGTCGCTTGGTCGGCCAGCAACCGCAGTCCGATGGTCCGCGTTCCTGCATCACGGGGTCTTAGCACCCGCATCGAGGTGCGCAGTCCAGACCCTGCTGCCAATCCGTACCTAGCGCTTGCCCTGATGCTGCGCGCAGGACTCGATGGCATCGAGAAGAAGATGAAGTTGCCTGATCCGATCGACCGGAACATCTACATCATGACCGATGAGGAGAGACTCGAAGCAGGCATTCCGAGCTTGCCGGAATCGCTGAAGGAAGCGATCGATGAGCTGCTTCAGGATGACATCATCTGCGACGCAATGGGCGACCACGCGCTGGCGCATTTCATCGAGCTGAAGGAAATCGAATATGACATGTACCGCACGCAAGTGCACCAATGGGAACGCGATCAGTACATGACCTTGTATTAAACCGATGAACAGAGGACAATCATAAATTGACGTCTTAAAGATTCGCTATAGTGATCCTATGGCGGATCTTTTTTATTTGGGAAGAAAAGAAAGAGCATGGTGGACTGGCTGGCGGTTATTTTCCTTTATTGGCCGCAGATGTCGGATCTGTGTTCCGTTATGGACGGAAGTCCATTGCCACTGTGAGGATATCCGGCAGTTCGCAGGATGCGTCGAAGAGATATAAGGTGATATATATAGTTGAATAAGAACATACATTCGTGTATATAATAGAGAGAGGAATATATGTTCGTGTTCGTTAAGAGTGACAAGTATCTGGCGAGGGAGGGTTAACGCATGCGTTACGGTCGATATATCGGAAGAAGTGTGGAAATGATCTATATGGACAGGATGGGAAGATGTACGAAGCGGACAGTGACCGTGCATCGCGTTAGCGCTCATCTGTTGTTCGGCTATGACCATGAGAAGAGGGGGTTCCGCACCTTTCGGGTGAATCAGATATTGGCATTGCTTCCCGTATCGGCATGAACGTATGTTCGCATATCGGGATTGAGTCCTAGGCGTTGAGGTTGTGTCCCGGTATGGTTCGGCGCGGTAGAAGGTGCGTGAGAGCCGATTATATCGTGTCTCAGTGATCGGAAGGCGGACGAGATAACGTGAGAGCCGAAGAAATCGGCTCTCGGGGATGTCGAAGAGGTCTGGAGTGAGTGAGAGCCGATTATATCGTGTCTCAGTGATCGGAAGGCAGCCGAGATAACGTGAGAGCCGAGGAAATCGGCTCTCGTGGATGTCGAAGAGGCCTGGAGTGCGTGAGAGCCGATTATATCGTGTCTCAGTGATCGGAAGGCAGCCGAAGTAACATGAGAGCCGAGGAAATCGGCTCTCGTGGATGTCGAAGAGGTCTGGAGTGCGTGAGAGCCGATTATATCGTGTCTCAGTGATCCGAAGGCGGCCGAAGTAACATGAGAGCCGAGGAAATCGGCTCTCGTGGATGTCGAAGAGGTCTGGAGTGAGTGAGAGCCGATTATATCGTGTCTCAGTGATCGGAAGGCAGCCGAAGTAACATGAGAGCCGAGGAAATCGGCTCTCGGGGATGTCGAAGAGGTCTGGAGTGCGTGAGAGCCGATTATATCGTGTCTCAGTGATCGGAAGGCAGCCGAAGTAACATGAGAGCCGATTATATCGTGTCTCAACCTGCGCACCCGCTATTCAAATAGGAAACCTCCTGACGAGTGGCGTTCATCCAATCGATCAGGAGGTTACAGGATCATATTCAGATAGACCATGCTAGAGCCTCAATAAATCTCGCGATACAGGCCGATCACTTTGCCGAGAATCTTCACATCGCGCAGGCGAATTGGTTCCATGGCGGAATTTTCCGGCTGCAGTCGGATGTGATCGCTTTCCTTGAAGAATCGCTTGACAGTCGCTTCATCATCTTCAGTCATGGCAACGACGATATCCCCGTTAGAAGCGGTGGATTGTTGGCGGACGATCACGTAGTCTCCGTCATGGATTCCGGCTTCGATCATGCTGTCACCGACGACGCTGAGCATGAATACGGTGTAATCGCCAACCATATGAGCGGGAAGAGGGAAGTAGTCCTCGATATTCTCCGTTGCCAGGATCGGCGTACCGGCAGTAACTTTGCCAACCAGTGGCACCCTGGCGACCGCTTCCGGGAAGACGTTCATGTCCTCGGAACCGTCGGTTATTTCGATCGCACGCGGCTTCGTGGCATCGCGGCGGATGAGGCCCTTCTTCTCCAGGCGGTCCAGATGACCGTGCACGGTCGAACTTGAGGCAAGACCTACGGCTTCGCCGATCTCTCTTACCGAAGGGGGGTATCCCTTCGTACGCACTTCGTTCTTAATAAAGTCGAGAATCGCCTGTTGTCTGCTCGATAGCTTGGTCATTGCTCAGCTTCACTCCGTTTCCAAAGTTTCTCCTAGGTAAATAATAACACAGAACCCGAGTTCGCACAAACATAAGTTCGAGTCATTCCATCTCGAATCGTCATTTTTTGATACGGCAGATCGAACTTCATGCAACAGATGCTCCCAAACACGCCGCGATAAACCGAACATACTTTCGCAAAAGATATTGACACAAACGTTTGTTCGCATTAATATATGAACAGAACAAGTGTTTGGGAGGTCGTGGAATATGACATATTATGCATTGGGATACATAGATGCGGAAAGTAACAGGAAGGTTATGCCCGAGAGGAGCCGTGCGCAGACGTTCAAGCAACGTTCGGCTTGGAGCGTTAAGTTGTTTGGGCTGCTGAGTGTTGTGGCAGTCTTGATGCTGGTCGGTATGCTCGTCGACACGGTCAATGCTTCGGCTTCGCAGGCAACCAGGGATGGACTGGAATCAACCGCTCATACCTGGAATGCCGACGGGGGCAACGCTGCTCTGGCTGAAATGCAACACATCGACGAACAGGTTATCATTGTACAAGCCGGAGATACGCTTTGGAAGATTGCCAGAGACCATAAGCCAGCGGATATGAAGATTAGAGCCTATCTTGAAGAGCTGAAGTACCTCAACGGACTGGAAGACAGCATCATCCAAGAAGGCATGTTGCTGAAGCTTCCAGAATAGGACGATGGAACGGGAATAGATAAGATCCATCAGGACTGGAGATATCAATGCCAAATTGCCATTGTACAATGGCAATTTGGCAGACAGGATAGATCAGAAGAGCTGTACAAGGCCATAGAACGCATTGGCGGTACCATGGATGATCCAACCGGGCAGGATCGAGCCGCCGGCTTTTTTTTCGTTGATATAGGCGATGATCAAAGCCGGAATCATCGGATATACAACAACTGCGATACCTTCTGGTATACCGACTTGTCCCCAGGCGAATGCCAGATGGATGAACCCGAACAGGATGGCCTGAATGACTGCCGCAGCCGGGAATCCCAGCTTCGACATCAGGCGTTTCAGCAGGAAGCCCCGAAACAGGATTTCTTCCGATAGAGAGGTCTGAATCCCGGCCATCAACATAACGCCCGGAATCCCTGCCATTCCCAATCCTTCAAACCGGGCATATGCTGTCGTGACATCACGAGTCAGCCACCATTGCAGCCCCCCCAAGAGAACAGTTGCGATGAAACCCGCCGACACAAGCCATACAAGCGCCTTCGGATGATCGGTTTGCGGCTTGACAAACCCGAGCCATCTGAGGAAGCTTTCTTTCGCTCTGGCGGTCACGCACCACCAGATGAACGGGATGAGAGAGAATGCGACCAATTGAATGATGCTGCTGATGAATTGATCCACTAACATCTGCTAGCCTCCTCATCATGAAGGTTCATCTTCACTGCCGTTTGGATCATATTCCAGAATGTCGCCAGGCTGGCAGTTCAACGCTTCACAGATTGCGACCAATGTCGAGAAGCGGATGGCGCTGATTTTGCCGGTTTTGATCTTGGAGAGATTGACATTGGACACGCCGACTTTTTCGGATAACTCCTTTAGCGTCATCTTCCGATCCGCCATCACTCTGTCCAAACGAAGAATAATCCTTCCCATACGGCCTCCTTATAACGTTTCATCCGATTCGCGTTGCAGTTCTTCGCCATAACGGAAAATATACGACAGCAGGAAGAGGACGCAGGCCAGGAACAGGAAACTTCCGTTTATCGCATAATTGATCTGATAACCGGAGATTCGATCCGCATTCAGGAATGATTCGAACTCATAAGCATGAAGCAACAAGGAGCCGCCTACCAGTTTCATCCCTTCCAGAATGGCCCCGCCGATGAGCAACACCCATCCAAGCGTCTTCAGCTTGTTTGATATTCCTTCTTCAAATGGTCTCCCATCCTTCATCGGCTGCAAGATCACCCGAATTAATTTGATCCCATACCATGCCATGATGAGTGGGATCAACGCAAGGAGCAAATGAAACATCAAGCTTCCTTTGACCACGCCTGAATCGAGCCATGCATGATCCGATAATGTGAGTTTGACCAGTCCAACAGAAAGTTCTGTTGTTGTGATGGGAAACCAACTCTCAGCGCCCAATAATCTTGCCAGCCCGATCAGGAGCAACAGACCGCCGCCAACGGTCAGCAATATTTGAATCATCTTCAGGAAGAGGTCAATGTTCCTGGCAGATTTCATCAGCCGAGTTTGATTCATATGATCACACCCTTCGATAAACGATAATAATTTAATGTTTAACATTAATTTAATCCGAGGTTTGGTGGATTGTCAATAGATCGATCCATGACGATAATCAGCGGAATGACAAACCGTCAGGTTTGCGCCGGGATCAGCTTGACATTCGCCTCGTGATAATGTCAAAGTATTGTAAGGACAGGAGGGATAGAAGGGTGATTAACGACCAAAGCATCAAACGCATCAATGAGCTGTACCAGAAATCCAAGACAGTCGGCCTCACGAAAGAAGAACTCGAAGAACAGCAGAAGCTGCGCAAGCAGTACCTGGCGGGCATCCGCACGTCTCTGCGCGGTCATCTGGAGAATATCCGGTTTGTCGATCAAGATGGGCAAATCAAACATTGAAGCTACTGATTTAAAGGCCGGAGGAAATCATGGAAACGCTATTTATATCGCGGCGTGAATCTTCTATAATAGACAATCATACGAATTAATCAAGTTGCAGGAGGCTTACGAATGTCGTCACGCAAATGGGAACGCATGGTATACCGCAATCAGAAGAAGGTGAACGACTTCCGCAAACGGGCAGGCAAATCGCGCGTGGGGAGTTCGGAACAATACGACATCTACAAGGGCCGCAGTATCCTGCTGCCGATCCTGTTCATCGGGATAGGTGCTTTTTACGGCATCCTGTACTATCCCATTCAATCCTCTGAAGCATTGTACTGGATTACGTTCATCGCTTATCTGCTCCTTGGCGTTTGGTTCTGGGCATTGCGCAAGCCTTACCTGAAGGTCGGCAAGAGCGAGGTTGCCACACGCAGATGGGGACGTGAGAATGTCGTCAGTGCTAAGGATATCGAGTTCATCCAGGTACAGAACAAGAACATCGTGATTAAGCTTCGCAAGAACGACAAACTGTGGGTTTTCAGCAAGCTGGTCAATCTGTTTAACGTAGACGAGATGGCTGTCCGTCTGAAGGACTTCGCCCTGAAGAACCAAGTGAAGTTTATCGACAGTTCCAAATCGTAAGTTTCCCGGACAGGCCAGGATACCGGAAGGTTGGCAGAATGTCCGGTTGGAATCTCATCATATAGAGGTAGTTGAAGAAAAGGGGAGCAGGAGAGCAATCATGTCAATCAAAGCCGTACTATTTGACCTGGATGATACATTGCTGTGGGATGAACGCAGTGTCGAAGAAGCGTTTCAGGCAACTTGCCGCGCTGCTGCAGAGGTTGTGGCCGTTGATTCTGGCGAGCTGGAGCATGCGGTGCGTCGTGAGGCGCGGGCACTGTACGAATCGTATGAGACGTATCCTTTTACAGTGAACATCGGCATCAATCCTTTCGAAGCGCTGTGGGGAAGATTCAGCGGAGGAGCCGATGAACAGTTCCGCAAGCTGGAGAAGCTGGCGCCTGAATACCGGGCCGAAGCTTGGACACGCGGGTTGCGCGCACTTGGTATCAACGATGCGAAGCTCGGACGGGAGCTGGGGGAGAGGTTCCCAATCGAACGGCGGGCGAGAAAATACGTCTATGAAGAGACTTTTGAAGTTCTGGACAACCTGAAGGGCAGATACAAGCTGCTGCTCTTGACGAACGGATCACCTGATCTGCAGCAGGAGAAGCTGGACGGCGTGCCAGAGCTTATTCCTTATTTCGATCACATCATGATCAGCGGCAATTACGGATTCGGCAAGCCGGATATTCGTCTGTTCCAGGAAGCGCTCCGGCTGCTGGATATCAAGCCAGAGGAAGGCGTGATGGTCGGGGACAAGCTGACAACGGATATCCTCGGGGCCAATACCGCAGGCATCCATTCCGTATGGATTAACCGAAGAGGGCTGAAGGCGGATGGCGGAATCCTGCCGCGATATGAGATCACATCCCTTCGCGATCTGCAATCGGTCATCGACAGCATCGAATAACGGTTCAGGGCATGATAAAACCTCCAATGCGCAGGCATTGGAGGTTTATTGATGGGTATGAACTGTGATCAGGCCTTAACGAAAGTCGGATCATCATACGGATGAGCGATCCAGCCGTCTGTTTCGATGAACAGGCGAACGGCGACGATCTTGCGGTTTTCCATCAAAGTGAAGAAGTGAGGAGTATTTTCAGGAACGGAGATTAGGTCACCGGCTTCGAGCTCAACGTCAAAGTAACCAACATCATCGCTGCCCTTGATGATGAAGATCCCCTTCCCGCTCACGATGGCCCGAATCTCGTCCTCGGTATGCGTATGAACAGCTTCAAACTTCTTCAAGAGTTCATCCAGGTTCGGTGTTGCTTCGGACAGCGTGATCACGTCCCAGGTCCGATAGCCGCGGCGAGCTGCCAGATCGCGGATCTCCTCGTCATAGATCTCCAGGATCTTGGCTTTCTCCTCGTCGCTCAGAACAAACTTCTCGCGCAGCTCTTCAGGAAGCTTGTTTGTGTCCCAATGTTCGTACAAAACTCCTTGTTTCTCCAGAAATGCATGCACGTTCTCTTCGCCGCTGATACGCTCATTCGTATTACGAATTCTAATCTCCGCCATCTTAAATCCCTCTTTTTCGATAAGATTAATGCTATATTAGTATTATAGCCGAAAACCTGGGCGTTGTCGATATGCTTCCCTCGGCAACTCACATCTGTTAAACTATAGTCTAAAATATCACAAAGCGAGCCTTTCATACAAACGAATAGTTTATGAAAACCATGCGTGGAAGCATCAAGATAACGAACACGGTCAATAGACGGCGATCAACGTTGTAATAGAAGGGAAGTAGAAGCATGAGCAGCAAACCTGCTATTCAAGATCAAATGACCAAAAAAATACTCGTGCTGGACGGAGCGATGGGTACGATGATCCAGCAAGCCAATCTGTCCGCCGCGGACTTCGGCGGGGAGCAGTATGATGGCTGCAATGAGCTGCTCAATGTGACGCGTCCGGATGTGATTCGCAGCATCCATGAAGCATATCTGGAAGCCGGCGCGGACATCATCGAGACCAATACGTTCGGCGCCACGTCGATCGTTCTGGCAGAGTATGACATACCGGAGAGAGCACGCGAGTTGAATCTGGCGGCGGCCCGTCTCGCCGTTGAGGCTGCAGTGAAATACACAACCCCGGATTGGCCGAGATATGTGGCGGGAGCGCTGGGACCCACAACGAAGACGATATCGGTGACCGGAGGCGTTACGTTCGACCAGTTGGTTGAAGCCTACTACGAGCAGACGCTCGCGCTCATCGAGGGCGGCGTTGATGTGATCTTGATCGAAACCTCCCAGGATACGCTGAACGTCAAGGCGGCCAGCATCGGCGTGCGTCAGGCGTTCGAGCGATCAGGCAAGCAACTGCCGCTCATGATCTCCGGCACGATCGAGCCGATGGGTACGACTCTCGCAGGTCAGAATATCGAGTCGTTCTATATCTCACTGGAGCATCTGAAGCCAATCTCAATCGGCCTGAACTGCGCGACCGGTCCGGAGTTTATGCGCGACCATATCCGCACGCTGGCTTCGATCTCGCAAGCGGCGATCAGTTGTTACCCGAACGCAGGATTGCCAGATGAGAACGGCCATTATCATGAATCGCCGGAATCGCTGGCGACGAAGCTGGCCGGGTTCGCAGAACAGGGCTGGATCAATATCGCCGGCGGCTGTTGCGGTACAACACCCGCACATATCCGTGCCATCGCGGAGAAGCTGAAAGGGTATAAACCGCGAAGCAGTTTCGGTGATCATCCGCCGGCTGTGTCCGGCATCGAGACGGTATATGTGGAGCCGGACAATCGTCCGCTGCTCGTTGGCGAGCGGACGAACGTGCTTGGTTCGCGCAAGTTCAAGCGCTTGATTGCCGAAGGCAAGTTCGACGAAGCCTCCGAGATTGCCAGGGCGCAGGTGAAGGGCGGCGCGCATGTGATCGACGTCTGCTTGCAGGACTCCGACCGGGACGAGATGGCGGACATGGAGCAGTTCCTCAAATACGTGACGAAGAAGATCAAGGTGCCGTTGGTCATCGATTCCACCGATCCTAATGTTATCGAACTCGGCCTCAAACATTCCCAGGGGAAGGCGATCATCAATTCCATCAACCTGGAGGATGGGGAGGAGAAATTTGCGCGCGTTGTGCCGCTGATCCATAAGTACGGAGCTGCTGCGGTCGTCGGAACGATCGATGAGCAGGGTATGGCGGTTAAGCGCGAGGATAAACTGAGAGTAGCGAAACGCTCCTATGAACTGCTCGTCCGCAAGTACGGGATGAATCCGCGTGATATTATCTTCGATCCGCTCGTATTCCCGGTTGGGACGGGAGATGAGCAGTATATCGGGGCGGCGGAAGAGACAATCGAAGGCATCCGCATGATCAAGGAAGCGATGCCGGAGTGCCATACGATACTCGGCATCAGCAACGTCTCGTTCGGATTGCCGGAGGCGGGGCGCGAGGTGCTCAATGCCGTGTTCCTGTATCACTGCACCAAAGCCGGGTTAGACTATGCCATCGTCAATACCGAGAAGCTGGAGCGCTATGCCTCGATTCCCGAACATGAGCGCAAGCTTGCCGAGGACCTGATCTTCCACACGAATGACGAGACATTGGCTGCGTTCGTCGCCTATTTCCGCGAACGCAAGGCGAAAGTCAGAGCGAACAACAAGGCGAACTTGTCGCTTGAGGAACGTCTCGCCTCCTATGTCGTCGAAGGCAGCAAAGACGGCCTGTTCGAAGATCTGGCCGAAGCGCTGACCCGCTACGCGCCGCTCGATATCATCAACGGGCCGCTGATGGCCGGGATGGAGGAAGTCGGACGGCTGTTCAATAACAATGAACTGATCGTCGCCGAGGTGTTGCAATCGGCGGAAGTCATGAAGGCGTCCGTCTCTTATCTGGAGCCTCATATGGAGAAGGCGGACACGTCGCTGAAGGGGAAGATCCTCCTCGCGACGGTGAAAGGTGATGTCCATGATATCGGCAAGAATCTCGTGGAGATCATCTTGTCCAACAACGGCTACGAGGTAGTGAATCTTGGCATCAAAGTGCCGTCGGAGCAACTGATCGAAGCGTACCGCAAGGAGAATCCAGATATGATCGGTCTCTCCGGGCTGCTCGTCAAGTCGGCCCAGCAGATGGTGCTCACGGCACAGGACCTGCGTCAGGCTGGCATCGAGGTTCCGATCCTCGTCGGCGGTGCGGCGCTTACGCGCAAGTTCACTCACACACGCATTGCGCCGGAATATGACGGCCCTGTATTGTACGCCAAAGACGCCATGGAAGGATTGGAACTGGCGAACAAGCTCATGAATCCCGAGCAGCGCCAGCAGTTGATCGAAGAGCTGCGCGCCGCGGTCGACTCCCATGTCCAACGTGCTGGCAGGGCTCAGTCCAACGAGAAGGCAGACGTCCCGAACCGCTCTAACGTCAGCCAGGACTTCCAGGTGATGATTCCGCCGGATTTCGAGCGCCACGTGCTGCGCGACTATCCGGTCAAGTATCTGATACCATACGTGAATATGCAGATGTTGCTTGGCCATCATCTCGGGTTGAAGGGCAAGGTCTCCGCGTTGCTCGAACAAGGTGATGAGAAGGCCCTTCACCTGAAGCAGGTCGTTGATGAGATCTTTGCTGAAGCGCAGGAGCAAGGCATCCTGAAGCCGCAGGGAATGTACCGATTCTTCCCAGCCCAATCGGAGGGCGATACCATCTATATCTATGATCCGGAAGACCACAGCAGAGTGCTGCAGTCGTTCACTTTCCCTCGTCAGCAGGTTGAACCATATCTGTGTCTTGCCGACTTCGTCAAATCCAAGGAGAGCGGAGAGATGGATGTGGTTGGCTTCCTGGTCGTCACATGCGGCCAGGGCATCGCCCAACTTGCTGAGCAATGGAAAAGGGACGGCGATTACCTGCGGTCTCACGCGCTGCAAGCGATCGCCCTGGAAACGGCAGAGGCGTTTGCCGAACGCATCCATCACATCATGCGCGACGCCTGGGGCATACCGGATCCGGTGGAGATGACGATGCAGCAGCGCTTCGCGGCCAAGTATCGCGGCATTCGCGTTTCCTTCGGCTATCCGGCTTGCCCGAATCTCGAGGATCAGGCGCAGCTATTTGCGCTGATGAAGCCGGAGGATATCGGCGTGCATCTGACGGAGGGCTTCATGATGGAGCCGGAGGCTTCGGTGTCGGCGATGGTATTCGCCCATCCAGAAGCCAGATATTTCAACGTAGACAAAGCGGAATGAGTTTGAATCAAACCTTGGTTATGGACAGGAGTACGTTATGGAATTGATCTTTCTCGGTACGGGTGCCGGCGTGCCGTCTCCTGAGCGTAATGTGACCAGTATCGCCCTGACGCTTCATGATGAGCGCGGCACGATGTGGCTCTTCGACTGCGGGGAAGCGACTCAGCATCAGATCATGCGTTCCCCGCTGAAGCTGAGCCGCCTGGAATTTATCTTCATCACCCATCTGCATGGTGATCATATATTCGGACTGCCTGGGTTGCTCACGAGCCGCACCTATCAAGGCGGGAAGACTCCGCTTACGCTATTCGGTCCTCCAGGTCTGCGAGACTTTGTCGAGACCTGCGTGATGCTCAGCGGCTCCCATATCGGTTATGAGCTGAACTTCGTCGAAGTTCAGGAGGGTGTCATCTTCCAGGATGATCAGTTCACCGTTGAATGCGGCCTCCTGGAACATCGGATCGACAGCTATGGATACCGGATCGTCGAGCGTGATATCCCCGGCACCTTGCTTAAGGACAAGCTCGTTGCAGATGGTATCCCGCCGGGACCGATCTACAGGCAGATCAAGATGAGCAAGGCACCGGTCGAATACGAAGGACGGATGATCGACCCGCGCGAGTATGTAGGACCGGCTATCAGCGGCCGCAAGCTGGCGATTATTGGAGATACCAGGCCGGTGCGGAAGTCGGTCGAACTGGCCAGAAACGTGGACGTACTTGTACATGAGGCTACATTTGCGTTGGACAAAGAGATGCTCGCTCATCAATATTATCATGCGACATCCGTGCAAGCGGCAAGGATCGCCGCGGAAGCAGGAGCACGCGAGTTGATTCTTACGCATATCAGCTCGCGTTACCAAGGAGATGAAGCCGAGCGGCTGGTTAAGGAAGCATCCAACATTCACAGCCGGGTGTATGCGGCCTATGATGGTTACCAACATCCGATTCGCCGCAAAAATCAAGAGCAGGGGGACTCATAACCCCTGCTCCTCGTGTTTCAGTGATCATGAGCTTCGTCGCGGATTTCCTCGCGGAACCCTTCGATGCTTTGCAGGCGGCGAGCGTTCTTAGCCCGAAGCTGTTCGGCTTCGCTCGGGTCAATCTCATCCCCGTGCTTGCTCAGGTACTCTTCCGTTTCCCGGTAGTTTTCCTCCGTGTCCTGGATGAGCTGTTGCAGCTTTTCCACGTTGTCACTGCGATCGTCGGGTTTGGCCATTGCCATATACCTCCTCATGTAATTGATGTAGAGCTACCCTCACATAAAATTCCCCGGACTGCGATGGTTATGCTTCGCCTGTGGGATTGCGGCGGATGATGTAGGGCTATACTAGATTTGGTCCGTTGGTGCGGATTAACACGACAGATCCTGAAACGGTTCATGGGTCAGAAACGTATTACTGTATGAAAATGTAAGCGGTGAGCAAAATGTACATCGGTACCCACATCAGCATACGCCGCGGATATCTGGCCGCAGCTCAACAGGCGCATCAGTTCGGCATGAAGGCCTATCAATTCTTCCCGAAAAATCCGCGCAGCCTGTCGGTCAAAGCTTATGACCACACCGAAGCGAATGCATGCCGTACATTCATCACAGAGCATGGGATAAGCGCCATCGTCCACACACCATATCCGGTCAATCTGGCGGTGGAGGAGGAAGAGCTGCGCAAAGCCACGGTACGCTCCATCCTCAACGACCTGGAGATCTGCGAGGCATGCGGCGCTCTTGGATTGGTGGTGCACTTCGGCAAATACAAAGGCGATGATCTGCTGCTCGGCTATCGGCTGATCATCCGCACTTTGGATGAAGTGCTATCCATGTGGCACGGCAGGACGTTGATCCTGCTGGAGAACCAAGCCGGGGACGGCAGACGGATGGGAACGACGATCGAAGAATTGACGCAGATCCGAAATCTGTCACGTTATCCGGAGAAAATCGGCTTCTGTTTTGACACCTGCCATGCTTATGCCAGCGGTATGTGGAGCGTCAGCAACAGCGAGGAACTGATCGAGAAAGGGGCGAAACTCCGCTACTGGGATGCCCTTAAGGCGGTGCACCTGAATGATTCGATGTATGAGGCAGGCTCTTACAAGGATCGACACGCGCCGCTGGGCGAAGGCCGGATAGGATTGGCGGCCTTAGGGCAGTTGTTGGGTCATGCAATATTTCGCGAGATTCCCCATATATTAGAAACGCCTTCGCGAAAATATTACTCTCATGCGGAACAAATTACCAATTTTTTGCGTCATATTTAATGAAATAGATAGAGGGGTCAGCAAAATGGCTGATAAGGAGTTAGAAGGTATGATTAATGTTTATTTGGACGATTTTCGGCCTTGCCCGAAGGGATTTGTGCTCGCAAGGAATGTCGAAGAATGTCTTGCCTTGCTGAGCAATTGCAAGGTCAACATCCTGTCTCTTGACCACGACCTCGGGTTCGGTGAACCGACCGGCTATGATCTGGTCAAGAAGATGGTGCAACACGGATATTATGCAAATGAGATTTATTTACATACATCCAGCGCTTCGGGTAGAATGAATATGTATCAACTACTTCAGAAGCATAAGCCCGAACACGTATCGATCTACAGCCATCCGATGCCGATGGATGTGTTGGAGCGGGCAGCAACAGGAGGAACGAATCATTGATCAGCTTGGAGAATGTGCGATTCGTACGCAACGCACGAGTCATTTTGGATGATATTTCGCTGAAGTTTGAGAACGGCGAGCATTGGGTCATCCTGGGCAGGAACGGCTCGGGTAAGACGACCCTGCTGGAAATGATGAACGGTTATCTGTTTCCAACGAGCGGCAAAGTTTCGGTAATGGGCAATGTCTATGGCCAGGTTGACGTGAGGGAGGTTCGCAAGGAGATCGGCTACATGAGCCAGTCGCTCCTTGAGAAGTTTGTGCTCCGCGATCCCGTGTGGGAGATCGTTGCCTCCGGCAAGATGGCTTACCTACGTGTCTATTATGAATTGCCGCGTGAGACGGTGGAGCAGGCTGATGCCTATCTGGAGCAGCTCGGCATATCCCATCTGCGTAACCAACCGCTCGGCACGCTGTCGCAGGGCGAACGCAAGAAGGTGATGCTGGCCCGTTTGCTCATGCAGGAACCGAAGGTCATTATCATGGACGAGCCATGCTCGGGCCTGGATCTGTACGAGCGGGAGAAATTCTTGCAGGATATCCAGCGGCTCGAAGATCAAGATCTGCAGCTTGTCTACGTGACGCACCACAGCGAGGAGATCATCCCGATTTTTACGCATGCCGCTCTGATCCATGGAGGGCGATTGCTGGCAGCAGGGCCGAAGGAGGAAGTGCTGACAAGCGAATGGCTCAGCAGGCTCTATGATCTGGAAGTTTCGGTCGATTGGGACAGAGGTCGTCCATGGGTTAAGGCTTTATAAATACTATCTTGTTTAGCATAAAAAGGCCGTCTCTGCTGTGGCAGTATATGTTCTGCCGCAGTAGAGACAGCCTTTTGTAATGAGTAGGACATTTATTGGTTGGATAACAGGAGTACCCTGTCTGACAGTGATGTTAGCTTAAGCAATCGCTGGACTTACTTGTTGGCTTGATGATTCATTGCGAATAATTGTCGGATCGAGGCTTGTTTCAGAAGTGTCTCGTTTCTGCTGAGACCCTTGGAAGTTTCCTTCAGTACCATGCTCGATATTCTTTTCTTCAGAATCTCATGTTGTTTCGCAATGTGATCAGAAGACGCCATGCGGTTTCATTCCTCTCCGAATAGTATGATTCTCTCCACAAGCTATTATATAACCGTTAACGGAAAATGGTAAATGGTAAGAACTGAAAGTATTGATTCATCTTTTCAATAAGACCGAAAAAAATTCTTCATAGTCTTTCTTTATCGGCCAGAAGTTCATAACCGTACAAGCGTCCATCGCCCTTGAGGTTGACGCCGCTTGCGTCCATCTGCGGATGCACGAAGCAGTCGCCCTCCAGTTGGATTCCTTCTGTAGTTGTGGCTTGCATGCGCATGCGGATGTCTTCTGCATCGAACAAGGCTTCGGCGAAACCTGGGTTGTCCAAGCCATGAATGCTGACGAACCAGCCTCTTTCCAATAGATCGGACACGATATGCATGGTTGCTGAAGCGAATCTCAGGTTGAACTCCCGATCCGCCTGCAGGAGACGGATGGATGACAAGGTGATCTCCATATTTGGAACCTCCTGGGGATAAATTGGATGTGCGTTTTATCATCAATGCTTGAAATGCAGGATATGAAAATGGTACGATAAATGATGGAAAATCGCAAATGACTGTCTGCGGAAGCACCGCATCCCTGTGTCTAGGGAGGCGCGTGCTTTTTTCATGTTTGCAGCCCAACTGTAACGGAATTCGAATCGGCATCCCGTCAGCGCCCTCAAGACGGGAGCGAATCGCGAATACATACACAGTAGTCCGTTAGTCAAGTGTGGTTGTCGTGGCCAGAGGTGTGGTTTCACGAGCGATTGATTCTTGTGCAAGGAGGGGTTAAGTGTGTGGGAAGGGCTGAAGATTGGAGATGTGCTGGCGCACCGCTACCGCATCCTCGAGTGTATCGGTGAAGGCGGGATGGGGAAAGTATTTGTCGCGGAGGATACGAAGCTTCCCGGAAAATATTGGGCAGTGAAGGAGACCGTTAGTGCTCCATACGATGCAGAGCAGAGCAGGCAAGAGGTGGAGATGCTGCTGAAGCTTGACCACCCGAATCTGCCCAAGCTGGTGGACTGTTATCAGTTCGCGGACATCGGGCGAATGTATCTCATCATGGAGTATGTGAAGGGGAAGACGATTGCAAGCATCGTTGCGGAACGAGGGCGAGTCCAAGAAGACGAGGCGATACGAATCGCCCTGGCCTTGTCCGATATAATGATCTACTTGCACAGCATGAAGCCCGAGCCGATCATCCATCGCGATCTGAAACCCGGCAATGTCATGCTGGATGAAAGAAACGAAGTTCGGCTCATCGACTTCGGCATATCGCGTACGTACAAACCCAATCAACTGCATGACACGATACGGCTCGGCAGTCCGGGGTTTCTCGCACCTGAACAATTGATGGGCATGGCAAGCGACGCACGCACCGACATTTATCAGCTTGGCGCTCTGCTAAGTTTCATGCTGAGCGGCGGCAGGAGCTGTACAGAGCCGCTGGCAGTGGGAACAGGCTTACGGGCCGGGGAGTTATCCGCTGGCCTTCAGGGCCTCATGGTTCGCATGCTGAGCGCACAGCCTGACGAGAGGCCGGCTTCTGCTGCCATCGTGCGGGAAGAGCTGATTGCCCTGCAATCGAAGACGCGCCGGGAGACCGGAACGGATCGCTTCCGATCCGATGAGCGGAACTCGCCGCCCAAGCGGGGTCTGGGCTATATTGTCGTTGGCTCACTGTATCCGGGAGCCGGTGCGACAAGAACCGCATGTGGGTTGTCCGAAGCGATCGCATCAGCGGGCCTGAGCTGCTCGTACGTGGAATATGCCCGCCAGCCGGAGCTCATCTTCAAGTTGGGTGGAGAGGAGGCGGCACCGGAGGGGTACGTGTATCTGACCGATCGAAACGAGGATTGCGGCTCAACGGAGTGGAAGCTTGGACGAGTCATCTACTATCCGATGAATCCCGGAACGGACGCCTCTCTGGTCCCGGCGGATCAATGGTACAGATCCCTTATGTTTATCCGCACGGATGCAGTTATCATAGATATCGGCAACTGTTGGCGTGACCCGTTTGTGTTTGATCTGGTCAAGCGTGCAGACCGTGTTGTCTGTGCGATCGATTCGCGCCTGCACAAGTGGTTCCGCCCGGATATTGAACAATTGGCAGAGATGCTCGCCGCCATGCAAGCAGACCATGGACGAGTCTATATCGCCGCCTATCAAACCGAAACGGACAGGTCTCCATGGAGCATGTTTCCTCTGCCCATAGAACTGAAGTTCACGCTGTCACCACGCCGCCAAGATCCACTGGGCAACTATGCGGCTTTGCTCAGCAGATGGGGAATACGCTCCGTGCGGAAGCGGCAAGCATGGTGGAGGCGCAAAGAACTGTGATGAGCAGGTTTGCAGGCAGAAGAATCACCGAAACAGGTAAAATTATAGTTGAAATTTATAAAAACTGATCATATAATCTAGATATAACAATATAAGGTTAGTATGACGGAAGCACCGTCGATATCAAGTCTGATGTCGGCGTGTGCTTTTTTTCGTTTAGCGAGGTGAGAGAGAGATCGAAGAAATCGTTGTTCTCAGCGCCAATCTGGATTTCCTGGAGCGTTTCTGCCGCTATATTCGCTTAAGTCCATGGGAGAGGCGGTTACGCGTTCACCAGTTCTCGAGTCTGGATGCGCTATCGCGGTTTCGTCAGGCAGGAGGACAGGTGCAGGCTGTTCTATGTGATGGGCGGTGGCGTGACGAATGCTCACAACTGTTCGATCCCGAAGAAACGATGATCGTTGGTTTAACAGAGCATGCGGGCGAGGCAACCGGGGAACGGTATGAGTTGGTCATATACCAACCAGTGTCGCGAATGCTGCGCCAGCTTGAGCGAATGAGGATGGCGTGCATGCCTGATGAAAGGCCGGAAATGATCAGCGCCGACAGGAAAAAGCCGACAGCCACTTCCGCAAGACAGATGGTTAGAGTTGCCGTAGCCTCTCCCTACGGGGGATGTGGGGTGACAACTGTCGCATGCCACTTAGCCAAGCTGCTGGCGATGCGGCTGGAGAAGGTGCTGTATCTGCATCTTGACCTTTATCCCGAGCCGGTTATGGTGACGGATGCGGAGTACGACTTCTCGCGTTTCCTGTATGCCATGACGACTCGACCAGAGCGATTATCCGGCGAATGGCACCAATACTGCGGCAGATATCCAGCCACAGGGGTATATACATTCCGGCCTCCGACGGTCAGGAGAGATCTGCGCGATGTTAAGACCGAGCATATCAACCGCATCTGCGCGTTGTTTCAGGAGATCGGATTTCAAGCAGTGGTGCTTGATCTGGACGCTCATTGGCTGGATGATCTGGCGGAAGGGAAGCTGCATGCAGACGAAACCTGGCTGGTCGCACCATGGCAGCGGCGGGATCTGTCAGCGTTTCCGCATCTGCGGGCGTTCGTGGAACGTAGCCCTGTCAGGATGATTCTTAATCAGGTTAACGGTCCGAAACCGATGCCGTCTGCTGCAGAAAGTCCGTTGATCGAAGCGGTATTACCACATCTGGCTGCACATGGCGAGGCGGATCATCCTTATCAATCAAGCGAACTGTTTGAATCGATCATTAGCAGATTGATCCTGGACTCGCCTGTTCTGGGAGGGATGACGCGTGAATGAGTTGCTGGATCGAACGGATAGAAGCGAAGTGTCTGCGGATCAAGAAGATGTTCGCGTCTCGGAGGATTTGCAGGAGCTTATCCGTCATCGTGTTCAGGAGCAGATCGATATGGCGGGCGAGATCGATGATGAGCAAGTGCGGCGCAGGATCGAGGACGAGGTGTTCCTCTACAGCCGCGAGCATCACCTGACCTTGGACGAGAAGCAACAACTGATAGAGCGGGTATTCAATACCATGCGCGGTTATGATGTCCTGCAGCCTCTGATCGATGATCCAACGATCACTGAGATCATGGTCAATCGATATGATGAGATCTTCATCGAACGCGGAGGCAAGATCGAGAGGACGGATGTCCGTTTCACCCGCCCGGAGAGTCTGGAGGATTGCATTCAATTGATTGCGGCGCAGGTGAATCGCGTCGTCAATACATCATCGCCGATCGTCGATGCCAGGCTGAAGGATGGATCACGCGTCAATATCGTGCTCCCGCCTGTCAGCCTGAACGGTCCGCTCCTGACGATCCGCAAGTTTCCGGCGAAGTCTCCGGATCTTAAGGAGCTGGTCACAAGGGGGATGTTGTCGGATGAGGCGGCTGCTTTCCTCGCGCGGATGGTCGCATCCGGTTACAACATCTTCATCAGCGGGGGAACGGGCGCGGGCAAGACGACCATGCTTAACGCGTTGTCCGGTTGCATCCCCGGCGATGAACGCGTCATCACGATCGAGGATTCGGCTGAGCTTCGGCTGCTCCATCTGAGCAACCTGGTGAGGCTGGAAGCACGAAACGCGAATCTGGAAGGCAAGGGTGAGATCACGATCCGACAACTGATCCGCACCTCGCTCAGAATGCGGCCGGATCGCATCATCGTCGGTGAGATTCGCGGCAGCGAGGCAATCGATATGCTGCAAGCGATGAATACCGGGCATGACGGTTCCATTTCGACCGGACACGGCAATTCCGTGAGGGATATGTTCTCGCGGCTCGAAACGATGGTGTTGTCAGATTCCCAACTGCCCTTGCCGGTTATCCGGCAGCAGATCAGCGCTGCGCTGGATATCATGATCCATATCGAGAGATTGCGGGACTATTCGCGGCGTGTCGTGGAGATCAGCGAGGTTGCGGGCATAGCGGATGGCGAGATTCAGGTGAATCCGCTGTTTCTATTCCGCGAGACGGGGCAGGATGCTGCAGGCCGGATCGTGGGCGGGCTGGAGCATACGGGCAACCGCCTGATCCGGCGAACCAAATGGCTGAAGGCAGGTGGTCAGGATGAAACGCGCCTCGCTCATCTCCTTTGTTCGTAATCGACCATTAACAGACATTTTGATTGCCGGTTTTGGTGGTGTGCTGGCTGGGGCGATCGGCTGGTTGTTCTTCCGGCATGCATTCGCCTGCCTGCTCTTCGCACCGGCCGGCATCGCGCTAGTCCCGCTCGTGAACTCGATCATGAAGCGCAGACGCCGCAGCGTTGAGCAACTGGAGCTGTCACGCTTCCTGCAGTCACTCATCTCCGCCATGTATGCCGGACATTCGCTGGAGTCCGCTTTCAGAGAGATCGAGAAGGACATGCGGCGAGAATCCTGGCAGGAGAGCAAGCGGCTGCTGGCAGCGGTCACCAGGCTGAACCAGCGTGTTGCCCTTGGTGAATCGATTGAGAAGGCATTCGCCGATGTGGTGCGCACCTGGGAGTTGGAAGATATGCAGGTGCTGGCGGATACGCTCGGCGTGTATCGGCGTAGCGGAGGCAATCTGCTGCTTCATCTGCGCAGAACGGCTGAACTGTTGATCGAGAAGATTCAAACTGAACAAGAAATACGGGTCATTCTCGCGAGAAAGCAGAAGGAAGCGATCATGATGAATGCGGCTCCTTATGCAATGGTTGGGTTGATCTTGATCGGGTCGCCGGATTATGCTGCTCCGCTCTATACGGGAAGCGGTCGTATCGTCATGCTAGCTGCGCTTATGCTGATCATCGGAGGACATGTCTGGACTTATCGGATGCTGAAGGGGGTTCGCATGTGAGACGCGAACGCACCTCGGCGCTGCGCACATTCGCACTTCCTCTGGCCCGTTATCTGGAGCGCAGCTTGCCGTTTATGACCTATCGTCTGGCTGCTGCACTGCGCATCAGGGCGAAATATGAACCTTCTGCCATGCCAAGTGTGACCGACTGGTGGAATCATGTTCTGAAGGTCGGCAGCGGCCTGCTTGCCATCTGCCTTATGCTAGCAGCGGTGATGGGAGATCCGATCTGGCTATTGATCGGATTGCTGCTTGCCGCAGGTTACCTGATGCTCAGTTATCGGCGTGTGAGTGACAAGGCGCAGATGATTCGTGAGCAGATCACCTGCGATCTGCCAGAGTTTGTCCAGAACATGGTGATCTACCTGTACGCCGGACTGACTGCTTCGGCAGCGATCAGTAGCATCGCAGGCCGTTGGAAGGAGCGGACGGAGCCGTTGCCTCGCTTGATTCAGGAGGCTGCCGCGCAACTGGCTTATCAGGCGCCGTTGGGCCACGTTCTCCATCAACTGGCGGAGAAAGCGGACACGTCAGAGGTGCGGGCGATCGTGACGATTCTGCTCACACACACGACGCGGGGAGGTGATTCGACGGTTCAAACGCTTCTGGATCTGTCAGGCCAGATGTGGAGCAAACGGCTTGCGCATGCACGCAAGCGGGCTGAGGAGACGACGGTGAAACTGATTTTTCCGCTGATGCTGATCTTCATCGCGATCCTGCTCATCGTCGGCGCTCCCGCCATCATGTTCGTCAGCGGATAGAGCTTAAGCACATTCATTAGATGGAGAAGTGAGGTGATATGCATGATTCAAGCATTGCAGCGCTTCTGGCGCGACGAACGGGGCATCGGCACGCTGGAGATCATCATCATCATCGCGGTGCTCGTGTTAGTTGCCATTGCGTTTCGAAAATGGATCATCAGTTGGGTAACCGATCTGTTCGATCAAACGAATTCGACGATTCAAGAGATAGACAACAAAGAGAGACCCGCCGGTTTATTCCCGCCATCCAGCAAATAATCCATGGTTGCCACGGACGCATTACCCTGGAGGCGGCCACATGGATGCCGATTGTGCTTCTCACCATCGTCATCGGACTGATTGCCGGCCTGATCATCTACCAGCAAGCCGCGCTTTACAGCCTGGCGGAGGAGACTGCTGAGCGAACGGCCTATAGCTGGGACAACAGCTACAAGATGATCGAATCGGGCAGCGTGGAGACTGGCAAACGTGACGGTTTGTACTGGCGACTGACTTCCGATGGTACCGTTCCTTTCCTCAGCGGAGGAGCCGGCAATCCGATCGTTTACAAACTGTCTGGAAGAGAGACGAACGATGAGTCACTGCCGATGAAGAAGCTGGGGAGAGGAGCCACGCTTCTCCAGGATCTCCTGTATGGAGAGATCAGCTTTGAGAATCGAATCATCGAGAAGATCATCACTGTGAAACTGGTGCAGCCGCTCAAACTCCCGCTGTGGTTACATCGGTTGTTCGGATACGATCTGCATGTCGAAGCGGTCCGAATGGTCAGCGACCCGGTTGAATACATACGCGGGATCGATCTGTTACGCACGATTACCGGCATCGCGAGTGAACTGAACCCAACTGAAGTGATGTCACTATTAGGTGAGCCGCTTGGGGATGACCAGGCAGCGGATGTCACTTCCCATGCGGAGGCAGCACGTTGGCTCAGAATTCAAACAGGCGGGAAGGAAACCAAGTTTAAGACCTCCTTCGGCGAGCGGGTTGTCGATAGCCTGACGGCGGACCGAACGGCTCATCAGGCGTTCTACAGCACACGCGGTAATCCTCTGATCATCCAGGCAGACAAAGACGCTGAACTGCTCAGGCAAGGAGTTGTTAAGCGTGTCGTATGGCATTTCTTCTTAGGTCGCGGCAACAAGTATCCGCCTCCAACAGCGGCCGAGTTGGCCATGCTGGAGGAACGCGGCATCGACGTGGAGATTCATCCAGGAGGAAAGTGAGATGCGTGACGAAAGAGGAGCTGTCACCCTGTTCATCATCATAATCGTCGTACCGATCTTCCTGTTTCACGCTGTCCTCATCGAGTTCGCCCGTTCGCTGTTGGCGAAGCAGCAGTTGGAATTGGCGGTGAAGGCGGCGAACAGATCGGTGGGTGCTGCGTTCAGTGCTCCGTTACAAACCTACGGCTTGTACGGGGTCCCATTCTCCAATGAGACCAAAGAGTTGTACGAGAGAATCGTCAGGCTGAACAGCGGTCATGGTTATGCTGCTGCCTTATACGAGAACGGAGAGATTCAGATGGAACGAAGCCTTGATGATCCTGAGGTGTTCTCCAATCAGGTGATGGAGGAGATGAAGTACCGCGCGCCGCTAGAGTATGCCAGACAGGTGACGAGCAAGTTGAAGCAAAGCGGGCTGAGCGCCGCCCTTCAGGATTTCTCTTCATTCGGCGACAAGGCGCAGGAGCTGGACCGGCTGGCACGCAATCGTGATGAGCAGATGAGGCGAGTGTGGCGGCTGTATCTGGATTGGGATCGATGGATCAACGATTCGCTCGCTCCGCTGGCTGCACAGATTCGAGCATTGGAGCCGGAGCATAGCGAGCTGAGAAAGTGGAATCCCAGCGAGATGAGGCGCAGCTTGGCTGAGATGGATGCAGAGCTAACGCAGCTTGGCCAGGCGGAGAACAGAACGGAAGAGTTGGAGCGGTACATCGAGAGATTGGCGCAAGCCCGTTCGGAGCTTGCTGCACGCATCGCGCGTTATGAGCGGTGGCTTGCTGAATTGTCAAGTCTCCGTGATCGCCACCGCAGGATCGCTGATCAGGTAAACCTTATCAAGGATGATCTGCTTGCTGCGCTTGAGGAAGCGAAGTCATGGAATGACAAGTTGCGAACGAGCATCAGCGAATGGCAGCGCGATCTGGGGAGCGAGTGGATCCATTCCGTTGTTTTGATTCCTGACGGTGATTTCACGTTTGTGCGAGGCAAAGCGGTTCAATATGACAGAGAATTGCGAGCGTTGGCGAACGAAACCGCCAGCCTGAGTGCGCGGAATGCTGAAACGCTGGCATCTGAATTGGACAGCTACATAGGCTCCTGGTCGGAATGGATCGAGCAGGTCCGCGCGGCCAAGCTTGAACAGGAGCAGCGGGAGAAGCAGGAAAGCGAGCAGCGAGAGGAAGCGGAGCGGGAATTTGGGAATTGGCTGGAGAAGCTGAAGCAACTGTTCGCAGGCTGTGATCCGGAGCAGGAGGAGCAGGAACAGAAGCTCTATGCACAACTGAAGGAGCGAACGGATGCCGCAGATCATGATGACAAGGGTGATTATGCGGATGGCCGCAATGCCAGGGACGACGCGGTGGGGCTCGGACAGATGATCGGTCAACTTGCCGAACGGCTGACGGAAACGGTGTATGTCAATGAATACGCGCTCGTGATGTTCAATTATCGGACGATGGGCGGCAACGAGAATTCGGCAAGCGGGGATCGCCAACAGCAGACGTATACATTGTCGAAGCCGTCGGAGCATCCGCTCCGCAATCAAGAGGTCGAATACATCCTGTATGGCTACCATTCTTGCCAGGCCAATTACTCCGCCGCATATTGGGAAATCTTCGCTGTACGACTTGCGATTCGGACGCTGGAATTGCTCATGTCCCCAGGCAAGGCCGGTCCGCCCTGGATTGTCTTCCTGATCGCACTGGCGGAGGGGGCGGCCAAGGCCTATCAGGATACGGTGAAGCTGAAGGATGGCGAGGAGTTGGCTCTTTCAAGCAAGTTTGCTCCATCTCTCACTTGGAACTATAAGGATTATCTGAGGCTGTTCCTGCTTCTCCATAGGAATAAGGATGACTATGTCAAGCGCATGCAGGCTCTGATCGAACTGAACACCGGACTTCGCCTTGCGAATCACTATACATACTGGACATCCCAGGCGAATGGGAGCCTGCGTTCGTTGTTCCTTGGACGGTATCAATACAAGACGAAGGTGGAGGCTGCATGGGGATATTATTGAACGGTTTGCGCAGAGTGGCGAGCCGGAATGAGCGGGGGAGCATCACGTTGGAGGCGGCGATCGCCATCCCGCTCCTGCTCACGTTTATCGTTACTTTGAGTGCATTTGTCAGATTGGGCATGATGGAAGCGGGGCTTCGCTCCGCCGTAAGTCAAGCTACCCACCAATTGGCCGTGCAGGCTTATCCGCTGCATCTGTTGACGAAGTCCTTGTCCGAACACGAGCTCATGCAGAAGCTTCACGAATGGTATGACAAGTATGAGTCAGGCAAAGAGAAGGTCCAAGATTGGCTCGATGATTATGGGGATCTGATCCCCCCACCTGTCAGTGAAGCGGTCAGTCGCGCTTTGGAGTCCGCAGGATCATGGGAGGAGCATATGACAGAGCCGATAAGGGCTGCTTTTCAGCCGGTGGTGGCGCATTATTTGCCGAAACATATGAAAAGCGAGAACCTGAAAGTGACTTCTCTATCCTATCCAATCCTGAATCAAGCTGCAGAGCCGTTGGTCAAGCTGGAAGTCGAGTATGAGGTGCCGATAAACGTCCCATTTGTATCCCGATCTGTCACTCTTCGCGCTGAGGCATGGGAACGGCTCTGGGTCGGGGATCCCATGTAGCTCAAGCACTCCGAAGAGTGGAAGATGGTTTGCTGCATGTGCTGATAGGCAAAGTTTGCTATAGACATGTCATGATGATATCGCTTGATAACGAGTTGGAGTTCTGCCAGCATCGGATGGAGGAAAGGTTATGATGCATGCCTTGGTCTGGGGATGTATGGTTCTTTTGGTGGCCATCGCCTTCTATACGGATCATACGAGAATGATCATCCCGAATAAACTGACGGTCAGCATGACGCTCATCGGTATGGTGCTGCATGCGATCATGGACGGTTGGCAGGGGCTGTTGCACGCGGTGATCGGCATGATCGGGTCATTGGCGATGATGCTGGCGATCTATTTGTGCAGAGGAGTGGAGGCTGGTGACGTGAAGCTGTTCGCTGCGCTTGGCGCCATCGGAGGCCTTACGCTCAGCATGACCGTGCTCGTCTATTCCCTCGTGATCGCAGCGGCAATAGGCATCATCGTTCTCGCCATACGCAAGCTTCGCTCCCGGAGTGAAGCAAAGTCCGGGCAAGGGCTGCAATTTCCCTTCATGTATGCGGTATTGCCCGGATTCATCCTGACATGGGTCGCGTTGGAGGTGCCGCTATGAAAGAACCATGGACGAACGGGTTCCGATACGCCCATCGCGGTGATCAGACGATACTGATCGGGGATATGCCAGACGAACGCTTCGATCCATTCGATCACGCGCTGCTTCGGGCGGAACGGGCGCCATACCTACTGCCGGTTGACGTTCACATGGCCGACCGGACGGCAGCAGTCGTCTATGCGGTCGGTAAGCGCAAGCCGTTGACCGAATGGCTCCGCACGCAGCATGGCTTGGCGGATGACCGGTGCTTGCATTTCATCCTGCACATCGCAAATGTTTATTCCCAACTGCGCGATTACATGTTAATCGAGAACCGGTGCATGCTGCATCCGGAGCGGATCTTCATCCAGGAACAACTGTTGGACGCCGAATTTGTCTATTGGCCAGACCGCCAGACAGCGTGGGAGGAAGAGCGGACTGCGCGCGATATCCAGCAGTTGTGCCTGTATCTGACACGATATGGGTGCGGCAGAGGGATCGCCGGAGAGATCATGCGCTGGTGCGAAGATCCAAGGTTTACGTTGGACGGACTGAGGAAGAAGCTGATCTCCTGGATTGACCAATACGATTCATTGGTGCAAGAAACGACGATGGCCAGAAGCACGTCGCAGGAAGACAGAAGGCGCTGGCTCAGACGATGGTTGCCGATCGGTGTCCGCAAGAGAGAGGAAATGATCGATAACCATGAGACAGGGCATGCCACCGTTCCGGTGAAAACTGCGAATGAGCTGCAGGAAACTGCGTTGCTGGAATACATCGGCGCCAATCAGGATACGAAGCGGTGCAAGGTCGCAAGAACACCGTTCATCATCGGGCGTGATCGCATAATAGCCGACCTGGCATTTGACCATGCCGCGCTCTCACGAATCCATGCCGAGATTAAGCGATTGAACAGCGGCTATGTGATACGCGATCTGGGTTCCAGCAACGGGACATGCCTCAACGGGGATAAGTTGCCGCCTTACACCGACGTTCCGTTAAACAACGGAGATCGCATCGATATAGCGGATATTCGGCTCTCTTTCATCTTGGATCACGTTGATCCTGTGGTATAATAGGGGAAGCAAATGCTGGAAGGAGAGATCTGATATGGCCAGAACACCATCCAATATGATCCCGCTCGGCACGAAGGCCCCTGACTTCTCGTTGCTCGATGTCGTTTCCGGAGAAACGAAATCACTCAGCGAGCTGAAGTCCGACCGAGCTACCGTCATCATGTTCATCTGCAATCACTGCCCTTTTGTCAAACATGTCCTTGACGGCATCCTGCAACTGGCGAATGATTACATACCGCGAGGCGTCTCGTTTATCGCGATCAATGCCAATGACTACGAGGCTTATCCAGACGATTCTCCGGATAATATGAAGAAGCTGGCTCAGGAGAAATCGTTCCCGTTCGTCTATCTGGTGGATACGACACAAGAGGTTGCCCGCGCTTACGAGGCTGCTTGCACGCCGGATTTCTATGTCTTCGACGGCGGTCTCTCGCTCGTCTATCGCGGCCAGCTTGATGATGCCCGTCCGGGCAACGAGGTGCCTGTCACAGGCAAGGACATTCGTGCGGCACTCGATGCTCTGCTCAGCGGGCAACCCGTCTCTGACCAACAGAAGCCAAGCATTGGATGCAACATCAAGTGGAAGCAATAATCGATTCCATACCTAAGAACATGTTGGCGCATCAGCGTCTGGAAGCCAAAAGGGGACTACCAACTTCGGTAATCCCCTTTTTGGCTTTTAACGCATGTTCGCCTGAAGCTCCTGAAGGCGCTTGTCCAGCATCTCGTTGCCTTCGATGAGTCTGTCCAGAAGCGCATTCAGCGAGGAAACGATTTTCTCCTTGTCCTCTGCCTTGACGGCTTTGTCTAGCTGGTTTCTCAGTTTTCTGCCTTCCTCCTTCCATTGCTTGCGTTGTTCTGCCCAGGCGTGATGTTTCCTGGTGGAATCGCGTTTATTCTCCTTGTCGGTCATCTTCTCGGTATTCGGATCCTGCTGATTCTTGGATGGAAGCTTCTGTTCGCCGAGCTTCATCTGCATGTTCCGTTCATGCTTCAGCTCCAGCAGCTTCGCGCGCAGTTCGTTTCTTCTGGCCAGTTCCTGTTTCCACTTCTCCAGTTTGTCCGGTGTATAAGTTTCAGCCAGTTGTAGCACTTTCGTTTCGAACTGCTTGGCTTCTTCGGCTCTCTGCCTGGGCTCGATGAACGAAGCCTGGGCAGAAGCAGCGGGCAGTGCCAGCGCCAGCATATAAGCTGTCAGCAGGATGCTCAGAAGCGTGCGTTTCATCACATGACCTCCTTGGAAATATGTACATTTACATTGTGCGAACATTTGCCGAAATTGATACAATAGAAATTGAATTCGCTCAGCACATGGACTGAAGGCAAGAGAGGACGGAGCATGATTATGCGAGAGTTGAACGAAGAGCAACTGATGGAGCTGACCCAGGAAGGTCGCACGGACTGTGCGGTATTTCTCTTTACGCCGATGTGCGGGACATGCCAAGCCGCTCGCCGGATGCTGGAGGTGCTCGAGGCGATGGACGACCAATTGCCGTTGTACGCAGGCAATGTCAACTTGACGCCGCGGCTAGCCCAGAACTGGCAGATCGAAAGTGTGCCTTGCGTTGCGTTTGTCCAGCAGGGGCGGCTCGTGGAGAAGATGTATGCCATACAGTCCGTGCCTGCGCTTTATGAGAGGTTTTTGAAGTACGGACTGATGAATGGCAGAGCAACCGGTCAGTGAGATTCATCGTGCTGATAGATGGATTATTTGATATAATGGGACAAGTGATTAGATTGATTATCGAGGTGGACGATGAGAGCATATCTGGATCTGCTAGAAGATATATTGGCCAATGGTACGAAGAAGGAGGACCGGACCGGGACGGGAACGATCTCAGTATTTGGCCGTCAACTCCGGTTCGACCTGACCAATGGATTTCCCCTGTTGACAACGAAGCGGTTGCATATTAAATCGATTGTTCATGAGCTGCTCTGGTTTCTAAGCGGCAGCACGAACATCCGTTATCTGCAGGAAAATGGCGTCACGATCTGGGACGAGTGGGCGGATGAAGAAGGCAATCTGGGCCGCGTGTATGGTGCACAGTGGCGGACATGGCGTGCGCCGAACGGCGAGACGATTGATCAGATCTCGCGCGTCATCGAGCAGATCAAGAAGAATCCGGATTCACGCCGCCATCTGGTCAGCGCCTGGAATCCGGCCGAAGTTGACGACATGGCGCTGCCGCCGTGCCATTATGCGTTTCAATTCTACGTGGAAAACGGCAAGCTGTCCTGCATGTTCCAGATGCGTTCGGTCGATACGTTCCTCGGACTGCCGTTTAATATCGCTTCCTATGCGTTGCTCACCCATATGGTTGCGCATCAATGCGATCTCGAACCGGGCGAGCTAATCTGGACGGGCGGAGACGTGCATATCTATTCCAATCATATCGAACAAGTGAAGCTGCAGCTTACGCGTGAACCTTATCCGTTGCCACGTCTGGTCATCAAGCGCAAGCCGGACAGCATCTTCGATTATCGCTTTGAAGACTTTGAGTTCGAAGGGTATCAATATCATCCATCGATCAAGGCGCCAATCGCAGTTTAAAGATAGAACGGATGGAGTGAAGAGGATGACGACGCTCTCGATTATGGTTGCCATGGGCAGAGACCGGACGATCGGCAAGAACAACGATCTGCCCTGGCGGCTGCCGAATGATCTGAAATATTTCCGCAAAGTGACGATGGGCAAACCGGTCATCATGGGGAGGAAGACGCATGAATCGATCGGCAAGGCGCTTGACGGCAGGCTCAATATTGTCTTGACCAGAGACAGGAACTACCAACCGTCAGACGGGTGCGTCGTCACGCATTCCGCAGCGGAGACGCTTCGCGTTGTGGAAGGATATGAAGAGGCGTTTGTAATTGGCGGGGCAGAGATTATCAAGCTATTCCTGGACTTAGCAGACCGCCTGTATCTGACGTATATCGATGAGGAGTTCGACGGGGATGTATTCCTGCCGGAGATTCGCGAGGAGGAGTGGCAGCTCCGTTCTGTTCAGCCGGGTGTGACCGATGAACGCAATCCTTATGTGTATGAATTCCGAGTCTATGATCGGGTACGCCGCTAAGAACCGTGCTAATAAGAAAATATGAACCGTATTGATCCATAAACGAGAGTAACGACATGAACGAATGAAGGAGAGATCACTGTGCAAGCAAATGCCAACGTTGTTATCGGCATCGACATCGGAACCACCGGCGCCAAGTGCGTCGTCTGGTCGGTCGAAGACCAATCGATCATCGCCGAAGCATCGAAGACGTACCCTTTGCTCAAGCCATACCCTGGTTGGGCCGAGCAAGATCCGGATGAACTGTTCGAAGCGTTTCTATACGCCTTGAGCACGGCGGTGCAAGAGGCTGGCGCTGGTCCAGAGCAGATCGTCGGCATCGGCATCAGCACGGCGATGCATACGTTGCTTGCGGTCGATGAGCAGGGCCAACCGCTCACGAATACGATCACCTGGGCTGATGGCCGAAGCAGCGAGCAGGCGGACAAACTCAAGAACGAACTGGACGGTCTCGCCATCTATCGCCGTACGGGCACTCCGATCCACCCGATGTCGCCTTTGACCAAGCTGCTATGGATGAAGGAAGAGCAACCGGAGCTGTATGCCAGAGCCTCCAGATTCGTATCGATCAAGGAATATATCCTGCATAAACTATATGGCGAGTGGGTGGTGGATTATTCTATCGCCTCCGCGACCGGCATGTTTAATCTGAATAGCATGAGCTGGGATGAGGATGTGCTCAGGCTCCTGGAACTGCCTGCTGACAAGTTGTCGAAACCGGTTCCGGTGACGCATGCGTTGACAGGCTTGAAGGAGGAGTATGCCGAGCGGCTCGGCATCGGCAGGATGACGAAGATGGTCGTCGGCAGCAGCGATGGCGTGCTGGCCAATCTCGGCGTCGGTGCGGTTTCAGCGGGGGATGTTGCGGTAACCGTTGGCACGAGCGGCGCCATTCGCACGATGGTTGAATCTCCTCTAACGGATGAGCAGGGCAGAACGTTCTGTTACGCGCTTGCTGAAGACCGCTATGCGATCGGCGGGGCGACGAACAATGCCGGGATCGTTCTGCAATGGCTCGTTGAAGAGATGACGCGCAACCAGCTCACTCTCGAGGAGGTGCTGGAGGAGGCATCGCAGGTGGAGCCGGGAGCGGATGGCCTCTTGTTCCTGCCGTTCCTGAACGGCGAGCGTGCGCCTTACTGGAATTCGAACGCGCGAGCGGTTTTCTTCGGTCTGTCGATCCGCCATCAGCGCAAGCATATGTTCAGAGCCGCATTGGAAGGCATCGTATTCTCCCTGTACGCGGTCAAGAACGTGCTGCAGGAAGAGCAGTCCGATTCGCCGATTCATGCTTCGGGGGGACTAGCGAAGTCTGGCCTGTGGCTGCAGATACTCGCCGACATCTTCGGCCGCAAGGTCGTTGTCCCGAAGAGCGTCGAAGCATCCTGTCTCGGCGCGGCTCTGGTTGCATTGCGCAGCGCAGGGCATATGAAGCGCTGGGATGAAGCGAAACAGTGGGCACCTGCAGTCCGTGAGTATGAACCGGATAAGGCGAATCACGCCAGATACGCCAAACTGTTCGCCATCTACTCACGAGTGGCGGATACATTGCAGCCGCATTTCCGCCTGATCACAGAGTACCAGACGAGCGAGCACGCCTGAGGATGCTGGGATCTCATCTCTTGAAGCGGTGTAGGTTGATCCCGCTCAGACTGACTTCACGCTGCAAACGCAACCTGTCAAACGAGTAAACAGACACAATCAAGGGGCCATGGATCCGATTCAATGGCCCCTGATCTTATGAAGCAAGCTTTATTGATGAATGATATTAAATATTTCTCCCAAGGCAACAATCCCAATATTGCTTGATCGCTGCCGGGATGTTCCTCAACTGTTTGACCGCCAGATAAGCGCCGCTCGGCTCCACGTCAACCGGTACGATGTTGAAGGACCACTCCTTCTCTGCGGGGATGTGGATGGCGTGTATGCCGTTCTTGAGGGCCGGAACGATGTCTGTCCGGATCGAGTTGCCGATCATCCAAGTGTTGGACTGGGGGAAGCGTTCCCGCTTCAGAATGTTCGCCAGCGCTTCCACGTTCTTGTGGCGCTCGATGTAGATGCGGTCCTTGAAAAATTTCCGAAGTCCGATTCTCTCGATCTTCTTCTGCTGGATGAGCGCATCTCCGCCTGTATACAAGCAGAGCAGATGCCCCTCATCTTGCAGTTCGAGCAGCGTCTCGTTCATGTGCGGATAGCTCTCGATCTCTTTCTCATATACGCTCATGCCGAGTCGCGTCAGTGCCTCGATATGCTTGTCCTGAACCGGTCTGTTCAAACGGTCGGCAAGCCAGCGATAGGTCATCACGAGCGATTGCGGGAAGTGGGTGGGGACGAAACCTTCCTTCTCCACATAGGACAGGTCCAACTCATGTTGCTTGTCCTTGATTTCTTCAGCGGAAACATCAGTCCCCTGAAACCAGTCGAGCAGCATGTCAGCGAACGCATCAATCGCTTCCAGGAAATATTTGTTGCAATGGATCAATGTATCGTCCAGATCGAACAGCAATATCTGACGCTGCATAAGGATCATCCTCCGGCATTCGCGCAAGGTATGGTAAAATAGGGGTGGTATATCATCATCCCAGGTTAATCATGAAAAGTAAAAGGAGATTATCGCATGATTCGTGTATTGTTCGTATGTTTGGGAAACATCTGCCGTTCGCCGATGGCCGAGGCGGTATTCCGTCACTACGTCCAGGAGGCTGGACTGAGCGACCGGATCGTGGTGGATTCTGCAGGCACCGGTGACTGGCATATCGGCAATCCGCCGCATCGCGGCACACGTCATATTCTTGACGCAAACAACATCAGCTATGAGAACATTCGAGCCAGACAGGTGGCAAACAGCGATTTTGCCGACAGCCACTACATCATCGCGATGGATGAGCAGAACCTGAAGGATCTGCGCCGACTCGCCGAGCAGGCTGCGCGCTCCGGCAAATCCCGTGACCCGTATATCGGTAAGCTGCTTGAATTCGCCTCACAGGCTTCTGTGCGTGATGTTCCAGATCCTTACTATACGGGCAATTTTGAAGAAGTGTTCGCGCTTGTCCAGGAAGGTTGCCGCGGGCTTCTGAACTTCATCATCGCCCGTGAAAACCTGGCAAGCTGACTTACAGGTCATCGATCATCTCATTATCCTGGAGTTCCATCGCGTATTCAAAGTCCTCGATATCGAACACTTGAACGGGAATCTCCGCTTCGATCACCTTGTCGATAAAATCGAGCTGGTCGGTGAGAATCGGGATCTGTTCCATCATTCCGGTTAAGACTAGCTCCGTCTCGATAGGGTCCAGATGCTCGCCGTACTGCGCATTGTCGATCGCATTGACGACCTGGAACGTCACCAGCTCGTTGACGAGCAAGGATGACTTGCGCCACGGGGCGGAGAGCCCCCGCTCGATCTTCTTGCGATTGAGCGGTTCCTCGAAGAAACGGATCATCTCATCGATCTTCGTCCTCACATGCTCGTCCTCATGCGGATCCGGCATCAACGGCTGATCGTCCGTCTTGAAATCATACAGCTCCATGATCGTGGAGTAGGGGATGTAATATTCAACCGGTTGGTCCGGCACAAGCAATTGTCCATATATAGCGATCATAACCGCCTCCAGGGCAAAGCGTTTATGCATCTGTCAAAGTGCCTCCATCTATAAAGATTGTATTGGTGATGACCATGCTTATCTTAGCGATCATTCTTAAGATCACGATTGCTTATCGCCGCAGCTTCTCAAGCAATTCGCGCATATCGTCAGGCAGGGGGGCGTTTACGGCTACCCGTTTGCCGGTCCAGGCATGATTGAACAGCAGTTGCTCGCCATGCAGCGCTTGCCTGCTGATCCAGGTTCGCTTGCCGCCATACATGCCGTCCCCGGCCAGCGGGTGTCCGATCGCCGACATATGAACGCGTATCTGATGCGTTCGCCCGGTTTCCAGCCTGAGCCGCACCAGGGTATGATCAGCGTAGGTCTCCAGGACCTCGTAGTGGGTGACGGCTCGTTCGCCGGTCGGACTGACGCGTCGCCGCGTCGAGTGATGGCGGTCCTTGCCAATCGGCTGATCGATCGTACCTTTGCGCTTGTCTAATATGCCTTCCACAACAGCCAGATAGATGCGTTCGATTTTCTTCTCGCGCATATCCCGGTCGTAGATGTAATGCGCCAGCTCATTCTTGGCATAGATGACGGGTCCGGTGGTTTCTTTGTCCAGTCTGTGTATATGCCTGACGCGACAAGCCTGGCCCGTGCTTTCGTAGTAAGCTGCGACATGGTTGGCGAGGGTTCCGGTTTGCCCCTTGGAACTGGGGTAGATCTCAAGTCCGGCGGGCTTGTTCACGACAAGCGTAAACTCGTCTTCATACAAAATATTCAGATCGCTCCACTGTGCCACGAATTCGGGCGATTCTTCAGGGAACAGACGGAGGCTGAGCTTGTCCCGTTGCTTGACAACACCGCGTTCGGCCAGAAGCTTGTCCGCTAACTTCGGCGGAACGGGCAACCGGCGCAGAAACTGCGCAACGGGAGCATCTTTGTACGCATCAGGCAGCTTGATGACGAACCATTCGGCATTTTTCCTTCCGTTCACCGAGAGTGGAGGAAGCTGGGGAGTTTGCTTCGGAAGCTCCTGGGTAGCCGGCCTTACAGCCAGATGGCGATTCTCACCAGCTCCTGTCCGCCGGTTATTGGCAGCTTGTCTGGCGGAAGCTGGTGTGGTTCTGGAAGCAGAGGCAGGCTTTGATTTCCCATTCCTGGCTTTCGCTCGGCCATTGCCCGTCTTGGATCCGCTGTGATGGTCATGATTATTGCTTCGGGATTTATTCGTTTTGGCATGCGGTTTGCTCATGGGTCACCTCAACAAGACATCGTGGAGCGGATATGCTCGGCGATCAGATTGCCGTGGAAACGGCCGCTCTCGATGAAGATTTCGTTGGCGTTCCTGCCCGATGCGACTACTCCGGCAACGTACAGCCCTTTGACATTGGTCTCCATCGTCTGCGGATTGTACAACGGCCGGTCGGATTCCTCGTCCATTTGCACGCCCGTTTTCTCGAGGAATTTGCGGTCTGGCCGGAATCCGGTCAACGCCAATACGAAATCATTGGGCAATACCACTTCCCCTTCCGGCGTCAGAACGACGACGGAGTCGAGTTCGATACGGATGACCTGCGAGCGAAACATCATCCGGATGCGTCCTTGCTCAACCATGCTTTTGAACGTGGGAAGGACCCACGGCTTGATGTTGTCCGAGTAGGTCTCACCGCGGTAAACGACGGTCACCTCAGCTCCGGTGCGCATCAGCTCAAGAGCAGCGTCGATCGCAGAGTTGTTGCCGCCGATGATGGCTGTCTTCGTTCCGGTGTACGGATGAGCTTCGCGGAAGAAATGGCTGACCTTGGGTAACTCCTCGCCCGGGATGCCGAGCATGTTGGGGTTGTCGAAATATCCGGTTGCGACAACGACGCGTTCCGTACGATACACCCGAGGTTGGCCATTCATCGGCTTCGTCTCGATGATAAACTGCCCGTTATCCGGAACCACGGATGTAACTTCTTCGTACTGATGGATGCGTAGTTCATGCTTCTGTGCAACATTGCGGTAATAGGTGAGGGCTTCGATGCGTGTCGGTTTGTCATTCGGAGTCGTAAACGGCACACCGCCGATCTCCAGCTTCTCCGCTGTGCTGAAAAATTGCATATATGTCGGATATAAATATATGGAGTGGACGATGCTTGCCTTCTCGATGATGAGTGGCGACAGCCCGAGCTTCTTCAACTCGATGGCTGCGGCTATGCCGCAGGGGCCAGCACCGATGATGATGATCTTCTCTTGTTGCATCACGTAACCTCCGGTCGGAATAATGAATACAATCATCATTTTAGCATAACCAAACAGGCGTCACCATCCATCCGCATCATCGACCGGCTCTATGAGGGGGAAGGCCTCGACAGAAAAAATTGCTTCTGTGTTGATTTTTTAATGTATATTTAATAAAGTTCTGTTATAGTTGATGAAGTCGGACAAGTCTAAAATAAAAAGAAAAGAAAGGAAACAATTAGATGAATGAATTCACCGCTAAACCAAACAAAGCTGTTTACATCTGGATGGGGGTATCCGGAGTCCTGCTGGTTCTCCTGATCATCGCGTTGATCGCGAATCCTTTCGGCAAAGGATCAAGCGGATCCTCGGATGTTGTCGCCAAGGTCAATGGCACGGCAATTACGAAGGATCAGCTCTATGAGGAAATGTACTCGCAAGGCGGCAGTTCGCTGCTGGAAAGCCTGATCACCCAGGAGCTTATCAACCAGGAAGCAAAGAAGAACAACGTCAATGTCTCCGATGAAGACGTCCAGGCAGAATTGGAGAGACAAGCTGCTGCCAGCGATATGACGGTTGACGACATGATTCAGATGTTCGTTTATTACTACGGATATACGGAAGATGATGTGCGCGAGATCGGCAAGCAGCAAGCAGTCATCCGCAAGATCCTGTCTCCGCAAATCGAGATTACGGATGAAGAGATTCAGAAATACTACGATGAGAATACCGACGAATTCACGACGCCAGAGCAGGTTCGCGTATCGCACATCCTCGTAGATACAGAGGAAGAAGCGCTGGAGATCGTAGCTGAGCTGAACAAAGGCGCCGACTTCGCCACTCTGGCCAAGGAGCGTTCCAAGGATACAGGGACAGCCGCAAACGGCGGGGATACGGATTACTTCGCCCGCGGCCGCATGGTGGAGGAATTCGAAGAGGCTGCTTTCTCTATGAACGTTGGCGAAGTAACGAAGGTGCCTGTGAAGACCGAATACGGCTATCACATCATCAAGAAGACCGACCACAAGGCTGAATCGGTTGCCTCCTTGGAGGAATCGCGCGACAAGATCATCTCGATCCTTGAGGATGAAGAGCTCTATACGCTCATGCAAACTTGGATGACCGAACTGAGAGATAACGCCAAGATCGAGTACGCGGATAAGAAATAACCGGGAAACCGCTTGGAAGTGGGCGTAAGACGTAAAGCTGTTCGAGGATATTCTCGGACAGCTTTTTTCACATGACCCACCGCGCTCATGAGCAGGGTCTATCGCCAATAGGAATGTTCTATTGTACACTAGTTGCATCGGTCAGAACGAATCGTATCTCTTTATCTTCTGGACAGGAGTGGAAATTCAAGATGTGGCTCGTTTATGCATTGCTCGCAGCACTATGTTTCGGACTTAGGGGCATCTTGTACCATTGGACTTCGCAGCGGCCGATTGACCGCAACTTTATGCTGTTCGCGGTTTTTCTCTCCGGTGCAATTGTCAGTTTCATCGGCACCTATGCGGCAGGACATGAATGGTCCTGGTCGGTGCTTGTCGGCCTCTTGATGGGGGTGTTTTCATTCTCGGCCAATGCCAGCATGTACAGGGGATTCGCCGTGGGCAAAGCCTCGATCGTAGCTATTTTCACCGGTTTGCCGTCGATCGTCGTTGCCTTGTTGGCTTACCTGCTCTGGGGAGAGACGTTAACCGTCTGGCAACTGCTGGCCCTTGTGATCATCGTCGCTGGGGTGCTGTGCATCCAATATTCCGGGGACATGACCGTCAGCAATCTGCAAGGGCTCAAATGGGGCCTTCTGGCGATGCTGTTCTTCGGACTGAACGATACGATGGGCAAGCAGGCAATGCTGTTGGAAGCCGATGTGCTTCCCACACTGTTCTTCATGTTCATCACAGGCTCGATGTTATTCCTTGGCAATTGGCTGATCATGCGGCGAAAGTTGAAAGCGGAAACACGCGGGCGTGATCAAATGGCGGCTGCAAGTGACAGCAAGCCGTCATCCTCATCCCGCATGCCGCAAGCTGCAGCCACTTGGCCGCTGAGGAAGGTGTTTGCCTGGGGGCTGGTTGTTGGTCTCACGAACGTATCCGGCATGATCTTCATCCTGCCTGCGTTCAAGCTGGGAGTTACCGGACTCGTCTCGGCTGTCGTTGCCCTTAATGTGCTGATGATCCTGTTCTATACGCGGATCACCTCCAGAGCCAAGTTCCGCAGGCTGGAGCTGATCGGCATCATCTGCTCATTCGTCGGCATTCTGCTTCTCCGCTTGTTCCAATGAATAATCTTCCTTGTGCCACGACATAATAGGTTCCGAGCAACCTATATGGCATAAGGGAGACAGGCACTATGAACCAGGTAATCGCTCATCTGAACCAGCAGTTAGCCAATTGCAATGTACTGTACGTGAAGTTGCAAAATTATCACTGGTATGTCCAGGGAGATCACTTCTTCATGCTGCATGCGAAATTTCAGGAGCTGTATGAGCAGCTTCCGCCCGTGATCGATGAGATAGCCGAACGTATCCTGACGATCGGCGGCAAACCGGCTGGAACGCTCGCACAGTTCGTGGAACTGGCCACGATCCAGGAAGCGAAGACCGGGGAAACGGCGGAAGAGATGGTGATCCAATTGGAGAAGGATTATCAGCAACTGGCACAGGAGTTGAAGCAGGGAATCCAGATTGCGGAAGCAAACCATGACCCATCGACCGCCGATCTGTATACCGGCTTGGCATCCTCGTTCGAGAAGACGGTCTGGATGCTGAAATCCTACCTGGCGAACTCCGTGCTGCACGCCTGACTCGATCTGCTCTGGCCATGGCAGGAAGGTCTATGCGATAAGGAGGATATAGATGACGGTTGAAATGCCTGCGATATCGGGTGACCGTTTGTTGAGCGCTTGGCGGGAGACACTTCCCAAGTTGCTGCAATCCGGAGACGGTTATGAGGTTCATCTGGATGCAGCCGACCCGCAGCAGAAGAAGTTGGTCATCCATATCGACGTATCCGGTCACGATATGTACAGTCTGGATTTCACTTGCGAATATGTGGATGATCGGGAGGTGGCGGTGGAGCTGCATGACGTTCAACGCGGCAGCCAGCACATCGATGAGCGTCAGGATGAGGTGCAGGAACTGATCAAGGATTATGTGCGGCGCATCCGGCAATGTGCGCAGCAACTGCATGAACTGACGCACAACTGAAAACAGGCGGTTCATGGACATGAGTTCCTGAACCGCCTGTTTGATTATGGATCGTTGGCTTATGCTTCTTCGTTGTCCAATCGGAGGACTTCGAACAGCTTGAACAGTATGCTGAGCGCGATCGCCACGATTGTAGCAAGCACCATGCCCTTCAGTTCTGTCGAGCCGATCGTCAGTTTCGCGCCGCTAAGGCCGATGACCAGGACGATCGAAGTCAAGATCAGGTTCTTCGGTTTGCTGTAGTCCACTTTCGAGTCCACGAGCATGCGGATACCTGCCACGGCGATAACGCCGAACAACATGACGGATACCCCGCCAAGGACCGCGTTAGGCACCGCTGAGATGATCGCCGACAGTTGGCCGAAGAACGACAGGATGATCGCGATGACCGCGGCGATGCCGATAACCCAGGTCGAATAGACGCGTGTCAGAGTCATGACGCCAATGTTCTCGCCGTAGGTCGTATTCGGAGTGGAACCGACGAAGCCGGACAAGATCGTTGACAAGCCGTTGCCGAGCAGCGAACGATGAAGCCCTGGCTCTCTGGACAATGGCTTCTTGACGATGCCTTCCGTGACGAACAGATGCCCGATATGTTCAGCCAGAACGACAAATGCAGCGGGCATGATGGTCAGGATGCTTGCCATGTCAAACTGTGGGAAGGTAAATGTCGGAAGCGTGATGAAGTCTGCGGACTTAACGTTGCTGAAATCGACGAGCCCCATCGCCCACGCGAATATGTATCCCGCAACAAACCCGATCAGAATCGGGATGATCTTCATGAATCCCCTGAACAGAACATTGCCCAGGATGATCACCGCAAGCGTAAAGATGGACACGGTAACCTGTTTCGGGTCCGGAGACCAACTGATTGCAGGATCAAGGTCAGACGGTCTGATCCAGCCCGCCATGCTGGCGGCAGTAGGCACCAGCTCGAGACCAATGATCGAAACGATCGCACCCATCGCAGCCGGCGGGAAGACGATATCGATCCACTTGGTGCCGACAGCTTTGATCAGCAGGGCGAACAGGACGAAGATGATACCGACGACGATGAAGGCTCCGAGCACTTTCGGATAGTTGGCCGTTGCATTGTCCCCGAGGACAAGCAATACAGGAGAGATGAATGCGAAGCTGGAACCAAGATAAGCCGGAATCTGCCATTTACACAACCACAGGTACAGTAGCGTACCGATGCCGTTCATCAGCAGAATGGTCGCCGGATCTACCTTGAATATGATTGGAACAAGGACGGTAGAGCCGAACATCGCGAACAAGTGCTGCAAGCTCAGCGGCAAGGTCTGCAGAAATGGCGGTCGTTCATGGACTTGAATTTCACGACTCAAGAGACTTCCTCCTCATATTTCAATATTCAATTTCAAATCGTATACATATTATCAGATGGGAATGTTTTCGTATAGAATTTTTTACGACATTTCGACACGAACTTGAATAAAATTTCGGATTCCATGTTAGCGAATCTGACACTATATGGGCAATCGTTTATGGGGAGGGGGATATTTCCTGAAGTTCGTGTTGATTTTACTAATATGACCCAAGTTGCTGGTCCGTTATTCTTGGTTATGGCTCGGCCTTGTCGGACATATGGACGAGCAAACGGCAAACGAGGTATCATCATGTTAGGCAATCGACGCCGCATTCAGAACCGCTTGGAGGGACCCATGCACGTGAAGGCGAACCTTATCCATATCGGCTACAAATGGGGACTTATCCTCATGCTAATCGTCATCATCATCGGTGAGACGCTGTGGGTGATCGACCCGCTTCGCTTGTCGGGTGATCTCTTCCTCATCGATTATATCCATATCCTGATCTCCTTAACATCGGTCATCCCTTTCCTGTGGGCATTAGCCGCGCTCTCCTCGTGGCGCTTGGGACTTCACCGCTGGATAGCCGTCATCCGGGGCATCGTGATCGTTTCATCACTTACCTGCGGCATCACGATTCTCAGCTCGCCCAAGCAATACTGGGTGCTGGGCATCAGCCTCGGGCTGGCGTTCCTCTCGGTGTTGGTTGATCTCATCTGCGCCGAATTCATCAGGCTGCGCTCATTTCCGCGCCGCAGCGCTCTCTGGGCGGCAGGAGCGGTCATCTGCCTGGTCTTTCTGTTATGTCCGACTCCTTATCTTGTTACCTATCCCGGGATCACGATGAATATGAACCGCTATGCCCAGGTGGCCGAAGGAGAGCCACAAGGACATATCGCCGGGGTGCTCATTTTTGAGCGTCCGGCATTTCCCGTGGACTGGCTGTATGCAAGGCTATTTCCAAACTATGAATTCTCCAGGACGGAGGATCTGGGCATGTCGCTTGGCGAATACAGCCAGGTGGTGCGCGTCATGAAGCAGGATGCCAACAGCGTGGCGGCGGCGATCGGATTAGAAAGGGCGGGCATCGGTCAAGGGGCGATGTACCTCGGCGTATTCGTCGGCGCCATCGTCAAGGACGGCCCGGCGGAAGGCGTACTGGAACCGGGGGATATCATCGTTCAGATGAACGGGCAGAAGGTGACCCGTATCGAGGAATTGCAGCAGTTCATGCAGGCTGTCGAGCCAGGGGAGGTTGTCACGGCGAAGGTTCTTCGGGACGGTACATCATTGGAGCTTCAACTCGCCACAGCGCCGTCCGAATCCGATCCCGGACGAGCGGTTGTGGGCATACAGATCTCGGATTACATCGAATATGATGTGCCGCGTGAGGTCTCGTTCACGGACTATATGCTTCATGAAGGCGGCCCATCGCACGGTGCGATGCTGGCGCTGACGATCATCGATCAACTGACGCCAGGCGGTGTGACGAATGGCAATCGGGTTGCCGGAACGGGAACGATCCGTGCGGACGGCTCGATCGGTGCGATCGGCGGCATCAGGCAGAAGGCGTTCACGGTGGAGAGGAGCGGAGCAGATGTCTTCTTCGTGCCGAGCGGGCAAGAGGAGGAGGCGCGGCTGGGAGCGAAGGATCTGAATATCGTGCCGGTTCATACCATCGACGAGATCCTGGAATGGCTTAGGGAACATCCAAAGCAAGCGGACTGAACGATAACGGAAAGATCAACAGGGGAGAGAGAATATGGCATTCGGAGTGACCAGACAGCAACTGGCCGCATGGAAGAACAAGGTCAGCCGAGGAGAGATCGCGTTCCTCACGCATTATTGGGTCGATGAGCGATTTCCCGGCATCAGGACCGTCACCAAAGTCGGTTGCAGGGACATCCAGAAGCTGAGGGCATGGTGCCTGCGCCATCAGTTGAATCCAGCCTTCATTCACATGCGTGATGAATATCCGCATTTTGATCTGATCGGTCCCAGGCAGAAGGAGATCCTGATCAAGGAGCAGCTCTGGGACCAGATCGAGAGGTTTAACATATAAGAGCAGATTCATGTTAATTGGAGATGGTGATGCTGCCTTCCGTCTCTTCGTCAATGCTGATCCGGACCTTCCATTCGCCGTACTTCTCATTGACGGGGATGCTTTCTTTCATCGGCTTATCAAAGGTGAAGGATTGCACTTCCTGCTCTTCCGGATCAAAGACTTGAACAAGGATGGAGCCCGAAGAGACAATTCCCTCTATGCGAATCTCGGGAGCTGTCTTTTTGTCGACGGGTATGAGCTTGTCATACTGACGATATTCGGGATCATATTCTTCACGATAAAAATTCATTGTAGTAGAGAAGGCTACATGATCATCGGTTGATGCTGCCTTGGAACAACCTGCAACCGGCAAGATGAACAGGAAACTGACACATAGAACAATCATCATGGCGAATTTACGATTATACAGCATGTTGCTCAATCCTCCCATCCGAAAGGTAGATTGTACGTGATGCATATTGGGCCACGATCGGATCATGGGTAACCATGATGATCGTTTTACCCTGTTGATTCAGCGTTCGAAAGATCGTCATCAATGTTTCACCGGTCTTGCGGTCCAGCGCTCCGGTAGGTTCATCGGCGAGCAGGACGTCAGCGCCGCTCGCGAGCGCTCTGGCAATTGCCACGCGTTGCTGCTGTCCGCCGGACATTTGCCTCGGATACTTGTGCAATTGATCTCCGATGCCCAATTGCTCCGCGGCGGAGCGAATGATCTTCTTCCGCTCTGATCGGGATAACTTCCTTCTCAGCAAGGGCAATTCGATGTTTTCGTATGCCGTATATTTCTCCATGAGCGCGAAATGTTGAAACACAAATTTCACCTTGCGATTGCGGATGTTGCTGAGCTTGCGATCGTTCAAGCTGCTGACTGACACTCCGTCAAGTAGATACTCGCCGGATGATGGACGGTCCATGCATCCGAGGATGTTCAGGAGAGTAGATTTGCCAGACCCCGAAACGCCCATGATGGCGATAAATTCCCCAGCTTGAATGTCGAGGCTGATGTCGTTCAATGCCTTGACAACCTCTCCTCCAATCCGATATTCCTTCATTACATGCTTTAGCTGAATCACGCTGCTTCCTCCTTCAGCAAAGGCGCTGCTTCATATCGAGATAAGATGGACATAGGTACAATCAGCACGATAATCAGGAAAAGGATGATCAATAACACCAAGCCGGTCATGGAATACGAGCCTAAGGTGATCAGATATACCCGATGAAAATCCCGCGCCAGGGAATTCATGTTGATGGAATAGACGCAGGCCAACGAGATGATGGCAGAAGCGGACATCACGAGCGACATCTCGATCATCAGGCTTTTGATCAACTCACGCTTGGTTGCGCCAAACGCGATGCGAATCGCAAATTCCTTCTTCCTCAGCAGAATCGACACGGTGAGTGTCGATATGATCGACATGGCCGAACAGAGCAGAACGATCCCTGCCAGAAACCGTTGTTGACTTTGAATTTCCTCATTGGCGCTTGACCATTCTTCCATAAACTCGCTCATGGGCTTCACAACGACCTTCATATCGAGATGCTTCGCCAAGTCCCGCAAATGATCGACGGCTTCCGAGTCTGGCCCTTCACTCACGACCCAAAATTTCCCGCTGGTTGACAATTGGGTCATAAAATCAAACCGATCAGCCTCAGAGAAGGGAGCCAGAAATTTGTGATCCAGCGTAATCGGCGGCATCGTCAGATCATTATGCAACCAAGAGGTTCCCCGGTCGAGATAACCCTTCACGATATATTGGGTTCCGTTGTGCGACAGAGTCAATCTCTCTCCCAACTCAATCACCGATCGAAAGTCATCTCCCAGATAAAGCGGAAGATAAAGCTGACCATCCTGCTCAATCGGCGCCAGATCGGACGGTCTAAGCGGACAAGAAATGATGTTTAGCATGTCCGGATCAATAAAAACCGTTTCCGCGATCTGAGGCGCCGTCTCCCTGAAGGTTCCCGCATATTCCTGTTGATTCAGAGCGAGATACTCCGCATGATCAGCCAACTCATCAAAGTAGACGCCGGATTCATCGAAGCCACCGCTCATGTATTGAGGTAACTGTGCAATTCTATGTTTATATTCCGAGATAAGCGCCCCAGCCTCGTTCATATCTTCCACAAAAAAATTGATCTGGTAGGTTTCATCAAGATTGGTCGTGAACTTGTCGAGAATCATGTTCTTCTGGGTATGAAAGGCAAACGCATTGGTTAATGTGATCAAGGCAAGCACGAAAGACAGGGTGCTGAGCATCAGGATGAGGAGCGTTCTGCCTTTGTTGTGAAACATCGATTGCAACGCCAGTTTCATGATCGTTTAATCCCCTCTGCAGGTTGAATATGCATGATATATCTGGCAGGTACGATCATCGCGATGAAAACCGCGATGCCAATGGCACCGGCATAGATGACGGCCAACCAGAGCAGATCCGTGAGATTGCCTGCCTGACGGAATGTAAATGGCACCTGTACGGCTATGCTGATGAGCGCCGAAAGGCCGATCAGCCCGATCAGTTCCTTGGCCAACTGCTTCATAATGGACAGATTCGTATGACCAAATGCCTTGCGAATCGCGATCTCACGCCGCCTTACGATAATCCAGTAGTACGAGATGATGATCGTGTTCAGCAATGCAAAGCCGAACAACCCGACGAACAGGATGTTGCCCTGAGTCAGGATCGCCTGAAACGGGTTGCTTAGGGTGTTGACTTCCGTATAGAAGATTCGGGATGCCGGGATCAATTGCTTCAGATTTTCTTCCAGCTTGGCATAGGCCTGGTATACATCGTGGCGATTGGATTCCAGATATATATCGATCTGAAGGTCTCTGCTGAGACTCTCGGGAAAAACGCTGAAGTAATCTTCTGCATGGATTAAGGTGCTGGTGAAAAACGGGTATGATTCCCCATCAATCACTTCATACAGATCAAATGATTTTCCCTTTATGCTCAAATGCTGATGACCGTCCAGATTCGCCGATGAGGTGACCAAGGTTCCCATAGGGATGTCTTGTATCGGCGTGGTAGACGGAATCGACAGCGGTTCATTCACGAGAAGGATGATGTCCGGCAAGAAAACCGTGTTGAGCTGGTCAATGTAGAGAAGCTGATCGTAATCTCGAATGACGATATTGCTGACTTCAACTCCTTCTACCAATTGGAACAGTTCATCGACATCCATAGGCTCGGCTAAGAGTATGGTAGCTTTAACCGTCTGCAAATATTGAAATTCGTTCTCCTCTTGAATCATACGCGTCAACTGAAGCATGGATGTAATGCCATTGTATAGAGCGACAAAGGCGCTTAGGAAGCATGCTGCAATCAACACGCTGACAAAGGTATATCTCCTTATCACCGCAAACAATGAGTTTCCCACCTTCGCAACAATGAGAGGCTCGCCTAATAGACAAGCGGGCCTCTCAGCGAAATAACCTTATGATGGTATATATTACTACAAGTGTATAAAATAAACAAACATTATTCTTTATGGTTAAATGAGTCTACCGCATACTCAACCGTATTCGTAGAGTTGTCGATGGAATGGCGGCTCATATAAGCATATACGTCCGTCCATGTATAGTTACATTGAGCGATTTGAGAATCTTTGTTGTACTTAAAGTCCGCCATTGTATTTTTGTCGCTCCAACGCTCTAAACGTACGGCAACACGATACCCGTTGTTGCTCATCGTAAAGCTCGTTGTTGCAGTGGCTTTATCCTTTGTGCCAAAGATTTTCCAGCCAAAGTCGGTTTCCAGCTTCGCGGTGGCTTTCGTTCCCTTATATTCCAATGTACTTGTTGAAGTTTTTGCATATGCGGTTGCTGTAATTACCGAAAACATGGTCAAGACCGTTAAGATTAAGATCGCTTTCCATCCAATCATTTTTTTGGGATTCATGCAAAACATCTCACCACAAGAAGGTATCTGCTAAACCATCACATGGCACCTCCTTATGTTTTTGATTAGGAATCATGAGCCATGAATCTTGTTGTCTACTAAGTAAGACGTCAAAACCTGGTTCAATATGACATTAGTTAAAAATTATTACAAATGTTTCTCTGAAAAAAGATGAAAATGTAAACAGAATGAAAGAAAATACGTTATATATTTATAGCAGAATGTAAAATCAAGGAATTAGAGGAAGCATTATGTATATTAAGTGGTGGGAGTTACTCGATCGGGATTTCATATCGCTAAGCAGCACGGATCAGAAAAATCTCTATGATTCTTTCTATCGATATGCTTACAGAGAACTCCTTCATTATCTGAATGATCGATCTAAAGGCCATATTGTGGAAATACTATTTCGAAGAGATGCCGCTTAAAGAAATTGCGGGGGAGTATGGAATCAGCGAGCAAACGATGGCACAAAGAATGTCGCGCGCTCGCAAAGTGCTGGTTAATGTGTTTAAGAGAAGATGGGGGCATCTATTGATTAAAACCATATCATGGTATGGTGTGACAGGTCCCAGACAGTAGGAGTTTCTGATCCGTTTCTGGGACCCTGTCAGGATGTTTCATGCTGTGAGTAGCGATGCTTTTGCATCAGATCAACATGATCACGTGCGTAAGCTGCGGGGTGACAGACACCTTGATGCAGTGCTTCGCAGCATCGTATTCGACTGTGCCGGAACCGACACTGACGATTTTCTCCGTGCCAAGGGCATAGAACAGATCATCGGACAACGTTCGTACACATTCATGTTGTTCCGCGCGATCCATACTTAGCCATTCATCACGTTCCATTTCAAAAAACTCGTAGCAATCTTCGATCGTTTCAATCGCTTGTGTTAACTCTTCGCTGATTTCCCTGTATTCCCGGTTGAATCTGACGCCCATGGTCACGGTCCTTTCTGTCCGGTTGGACATGATTTGTAATATGGCCGATGTAATCGTTATGATCATACCAAATCTCGCCTCATGATTGAAAGTAGCGAAAAATAGGTCTATAGTTAATGCTGTTTACCGTTTGGTGATAGGCAAAAAATAGAATGGGGCGAAACCGCATGACGATCTTCGTACACATCCTCGTGAACAATGTGCTCCCCCTGACGATGATGATCGGTTTGGGTATCATCATTCAGAAGGCATTTTCCCTGGATATCCGAACATTGACCAAGCTTAATTTTTATCTGTTCACACCGGCCGTCGTTTTCAAATCATTGTATTCAACCGATATCGCCATGTCAGTGATCAGCAATACGCTGATTTTTTTCTTTCTCTTCATGCTGGCGCAGTTTATCCTGCTTGAGCTCGTGTGCTGGCTGCGAGGATATCAGGGCGGGATGAGAGCATCGATGCGCACCAGCGTGCAGTTCTACAACAGCGCGAACTACGGGATACCGCTGAATCAGCTCGCATTTGCCGGGAATACGTACACCTTATCCATGCAAGTGCTCATGATGATGATGCAATCCCTGATCCCCAATACGTACGGCGTTTACGTCGTAAACGCCCATCGCGCGAAACTGCGTGACCTGTGGAAGACGATCCTTTCCATGCCGGTTATCTATGTGATCCCGCTGGCGTTTGTGATGCGGGCTTATGAGGTTCCGATCCCGGGCTTCGTGGAGACGCCGGTCACTTACCTGTCGGACGCGTTTCTTGGAACCGCGTTGATCACGCTTGGCGTACAGCTCGGGAGCATGTCCTGGAAGATCAGCAAAACGCAGGCGATCGATGTCGCGATTTCCAGCGGGCTGCGTCTGGCCGCTGGACCGCTCATCGCCTGGTTGATCGTCTCGCTCATGGATCTGCCGGCGCTGATGAAGGCGGCGCTGATCGTATCCTCAGCGGTTCCGACTGGACTGAACTGCGTCCTCTTGGCCGTCGAGTATGACAACGAGAAGGAATTTGCCTCGCAGGCCGTATTGTTTTCGACCTTGCTCAGCATCGTCACGGTGACGGTGGTGATCTGTCTGCTGCATATTCCTGTATAAATGATTGGTTATTCAAGATGTTTGATGCCGATTCAATAAATTTTATCATGCCGAATCTTACATCAAGATTGAAAGATGATAGTAATAGGATTATAGTATGTAAATGAGTGACAGATGTTGTCATACGGTATACTGAACGGAGCGTACAGCATGGCGATTTTTCTGCATATCCTGGTCAGCAATGTGCTGCCTCTTTCGATCATGATGGCGATCGGCGTCATGATGCAGAAACTGTTTGACCTGAACATCAAAACCTTATCGAAGCTCAATTTTTATTTGTTTTCACCGGCTGTAATTTTCAAATTGCTGTATACAACAGAGATTGCACTTACCGTTATCGGACAGGTGCTCCTGTTTTTCTTCATCTTCATGATCGCGCAATACATTCTGGTGGAGATTGTGATTCGCATTCGGGGATACAAGGGCGGGATGAAGGCATCGATGCGCAACAGCGTCCTGTTCTATAACAGCGCCAACTACGGCATCCCGCTAAACCAGCTTGTGTTTGCCGGAAATGCATATACCTTGTCCATTCAGGTCATCATCATGATGATGCAATCGCTTATTCCGAACACATACGGCATCTACAGCGTCAACGCGCACCGCGCCAAGCTTCGCGATATATGGAAGACGATCCTATCCATGCCGGTCATCTATGTGATTCCGCTGGCGTTTGTGCTGCGGGGATTTCAGGTGTCGCTTCCGACGTTCGTGCAGACGCCGGTCGATTATCTGGCTGACGCGTTTATCGGAACGGCGCTGTTAACTCTGGGCGTTCAGCTAGGGAGCATGTCCTGGAAGATCAGTAAACGGCTGGCGATTGATGTCAGCATCTCAGGCGTGTTGCGATTGATCGCTGGACCCTTGCTCGCCTGGCTGATCGTCTGGATGCTGGATCTGCCGGAGCTTATGGGAGCAGCGCTGATCGTCTCCTCAGCCGTGCCGACCTCGCTCAGCAGTGTCCTCCTGGCAGTGGAGTTTGATAATGAGAAGGAGTTTGCTTCCCAGGCCGTATTCGTTTCGACGATGTGCAGCATCCTAACGGTGACAGCAGTGATATACTTGTTGAACATTCCGCTGTAGCTGATCGGTGATGCCTGTCACAATGAAGGGTTTTCTGACATGAAGTTGTGTACGAATTGTGAACTTTCGCTTGAACAAGCGCTTACTTGCACATACTATGGAAGATTGATACTTGATGGGGGACGAATATGAAGATTATCATTAAGAATGTCACGATGAGTCGAACCGAAGAGGAGGGCTTCCTGGGCAAGGTCGAGTTCGAGGTGGAGCATCACAAGGAGCCGTACGAGATCGTGTTCCACAGCAAAGACGGCAGAGATTGGGGTTACTCGCTTCATTTCCTGAACGAATCGGGTCCGGAAGAGGAGATCGATGCTCTGGACCAGTATCTCGAAGAGAACGATGAAGCTTACTGGATGCTGCTCGATGCTGCCATGGAGGCACTTGACTGATGCAGTCTTCGGACAAGCCGGAATGCCTACATAAGGAATGCGCTGTTTCCCTCTGCACGGGGCAAATGGTGCGGCAATGCAGTTCAATCCGCGTCCTGGACGCTGATTGATAGATGAGCTTATAGTCGAATTAGGGAGGAAGAGAGAAGTGAAGAAAAAGACAGTTTTGATGATCGTCACCATGATCACAGTTCTGGCTATGTTCCTCGCAGCATGCGGCGGCAACAACAATCAGAACAAATCCAACAACAGCGGTCAAACGAACAGCGGCCAGACAAACAGTGGTCAAACCGACGGTGGACAAGCGGGGTCTGGTTCTGAAGAGCCGCCAGCCAAGATTGCGATCGTATTCGCAACAGGCGGCCTGGGCGACCGTAACTTCAATGACAATGCTTATGCAGGTGTGGAACGCGCGAAGAACGAACTCGGCATCACTTACGAGTATGTTGAACCGCAAGCCATCTCTGAATTTGAAACATTCCATCGCGACTTTGCAAGCACTGGCGAATTCGATCTGATCATCGGCATCAGCTATGACCAGTTGGATGCGATCAAGGCGGTTTCGGCAGAATTCCCGGATCAGAAGTTCCTGCTGATCGACGAAGCGTTCACCGATGCTACTGACAACGTCGCTTCCGCTGTCTTCAAGTCCCAAGAATCCTCGTTCCTGGCAGGTGCCCTGTCCGCACTGAAGACTGAGACGAAGAAGCTTGGTTTCGTTGGCGGCGCTGATATTCCTCTGATCAATGAGTTCCGTGCAGGCTTCACAGCTGGTGCGAAGTATATCGATCCGTCCGTCGAAGTTCTTGCGAACTACACGAATGACTGGGCGAATCCGAATCTCGGCAAGGAAATGGCGATTTCGATGTACGAGAACGGCGCTGACATCGTCTATGCAGCAGCAGGCGGTTCCGGCAACGGCGTGTTCACCGCAGCGAAGGAACAGGGCAAGTGGTCCGTTGGTGCGGACATGACTCCTGCTCAAGAGCCGGACAACATGATCGTTGGTACGCTGAAGCGCATTGACAACACGATCTTCAACAACATCCAAGCAGTGATCGATGGTACCTGGAAGCCAGGTGTGATGCGTCTCGGTCTCGCTGATGATGCGGTTGGTTACAGCGTAGAAGGCACTCAGATCGAGATTTCACAGGATATCATCGATGTCGTGGAAGACCTCAAGGCTAAGATCGTCAGCGGCGAGATCCAAGTGCCAGGCACGATGGATGAAGTCGACGCATTCCTCGCTTCTAAGTAACACAGCGATGATCGCAGAAAGTAAGGGTATGGCATCCATACCCTTATTTTTATATAATGAAACATATTAACAACCTGGCGGCGAAAATGGAGGATAGTCGGTATGTATGCTGTAGAATTGCACGGAATTACGAAGCGTTTCGCCAACACGACAGCGAATGATTCAGTCACCTTCACCGTAAAATCCGGAGAAATTCACAGCTTGCTCGGCGAGAACGGGGCAGGCAAGACAACGCTCATGAAGATTCTGTATGGCATGCAGCAGCCCGATGAAGGGGAGATCAGGATCAATGGCGTGAAACAGAAGATCGACAACCCGTCGGTTGCGATCAAGCTGGGAATCGCCATGGTACACCAGCATTTCATGCTGATTGACTCGCTGACAGTGGCGGAGAATGTTGTGCTCGGCTATGAGAAGCGGAAAGGCTGGTTCTTCGACATGGCAGGAGCGGTGCAGGCCGTAGAGCAGCTCTCGGAAACTTTCGGGCTCAAGGTCGATCCGCGGCAGAAGGTGGGTGAGTTGCCCGTCGGCACGAAGCAGCGGGTAGAGATCCTGAAGGCTCTGTACAGGCAGGCGGATATTCTCATATTGGACGAGCCTACCGCCGTACTGACGCCGCTGGAGGTTGTCGAACTGTTCCGCGTGTTGCGCGAGTTGAAAAAGGCTGGCAAGACGATCATCATCATCACGCACAAGCTGAATGAGACGATGGATCTGGCCGATCGGGCTACCGTGCTGCGTGCGGGCAAGAACATCGGCACGGTCAACATCTCGGAAACAAGCCCTTCCCAGTTGGCGGAGATGATGGTCGGACGCAAAATCTCATTCGATCAAGCTCCGCTTTCCACGTATGGAAATCGCACCAAGTTGCTTGAGATCCGGAATGGCATCTTGCGCAAGAATCATGTTCCCGTGTTGAACGGGATCAACCTGGAAGTCCACGGCGGCGAAATACTCGGCATCGCTGGAGTCGAGGGCAACGGCCAGACCGAACTGATTGAAGCGATCACCGGCCTGACACCGCTGGATGAGGGGCAGGTACTCTTGGCAGAACGCGATATTACGAAGCTATCGCCGAGCCAGATGATCGACTCCGGCATCGGACATATCCCGGAAGATCGCAATAAACTTGGACTCGTCGGTGAATTTACGATCCGCGACAACCTGATCCTTGGCTATCATAATCGTCCTTCCTTCCAACGGTTCAAGGTGTTAAGAGTTAATCACATTAAACGTCATGCGGCAGAGTTGCGTGAACGTTTCGCAATCAAGTCGGAAAGCATCGATACGAAGGTGCAGGCGCTGTCTGGCGGCAACCAGCAGAAGGTGGTTATCGGGCGTGTGCTGTCCCAGGATCCGATCGTCATCATCGCGGCCCAGCCAACGCGCGGCGTCGACATCGGAGCGATCGAGTATATCCACCAGCAGCTCATCGAGATGAGGGATCAGGGCAAGGCCGTGCTCCTGATCTCAGCGGAACTGGATGAGATCCGGAAGTTGAGCGACAAGATCGCCGTCATCTACGAAGGCCGGATCGTCGCCCACGGACCGAGGGATTCGTTCGACGAGTTTGAGCTTGGCTCCTATATGACCAGAGGCAAGGCGATCAACGAGCCGCGAAAGGAGACGAATGCCGATGAATAGACTGATCACCCTGCTCCTCTCGCTGCTGGGAGCGTTCGTGGCGGGCGGCCTGATCCTGGCGGCCGCAGGCTATGACCCGTTTGAAGCTTACGGCGCATTGATCGTCGGTGCCTTCGGCAGCAAGAACGCGATTGCCAATACGCTTGCCAAATCAACCCCGCTGATCTTCACCGGACTGGCGGTTGCGGTTGCTTTCCGCGGCGGGCTGTTCAACATCGGTGCGGAAGGCCAACTCTATATGGGAGCGATGGCCGCTGCGCTTGTCGGCGTGTATGCCACCGGATTGCCGGGACTCGTTCAGGCAGCGTTGGCCCTGCTTGCTGCTGGCGTGGTTGGTGCGCTGTGGGCCGGCATCGCCGGATATATGAAGGTCAAGTTCCGAGCGCATGAGGTCATCGTGACGATCATGTTGAACTATATTGCGATCTCGCTGACGAACTATCTGGTCAGCTACCCGTTCAAGGCGGAGGGGATGGTGCCGCGCACGGAAACCATCCCTGCTGGCATGCAGCTCACGAGACTTCTCCCGCCGAACCAGGTGACGACCGGCATCTTCATCGCCATCCTCGCCTGTATCATCATGTATTGGATGTTTAACCGTACCGTTTATGGCTATGAGATTCGCGCCATCGGACTTAACCAAGATGCTGCTCGTACGGGCGGCATCTCCATCGGCAAACGGGTCGTCTTGGCGATGTTCCTCAGCGGGTTCATCGCTGCGCTTGCCGGCGCTGTGGAAGTGCTGGGAGTTCACAAGTATTTCGTAGCAGGCTTCTCGCCGGGTTACGGCTATGACGGCATCGCCGTAGCGGTGCTGGCGCGCAATCATCCGCTGGGCGTCATCATCTCCGCTCTGTTGTTCGGCGCTTTGCGCGGCGGTTCGATGAACCTCGACCGGCAAACGGATGTGCCGACAGATTTTGTTGTGATGATCCAGGCGCTCGTGATCATTTTCGTGGCCATCCCATGGGTCATCAAGAAAGTCAAACTGATGAGAAAGCGGGGGAACAGCGTTGGATCTCAGTCTTGATCTGATCGTTTCATTGCTCAGCAGCACGCTTCGCATCTCGATTCCGATCGCTTTCGCGGCTCTCGGTGCGATCTTCTGCGAGCGTTCGGGCATCGTCAACATCGGTCTAGAAGGCATGATGCTGGGCGGTGCTTTCGCGGGTGTCTGGGGTTCGTATCTGACGGGCAGCGCGTTCGTCGGCTTGCTGTTTGCCATGCTGGCCGGTGCGTTGTTAGGCCTGATCCATGCAGTGCTCACGATCCAGTTCAAAACCGACCACATCATCAGTGGTCTCGGCATCAATCTGCTGTCGCTTGGTCTGACAACGGTGCTTATGGAAGATATCTGGGGCAACCGCGGCCGTTCCGGAATGGTTAACGGACTCGGTAACGTGAAGATCCCCGGCCTAATCGACATCCCTGTCATCGGTCCGATCTTCGGGAATACGACGATCCTGTTCTACCTGCTCATCGTATGCATGGTCGTCTCCTGGATCGTGCTGTACAAGACGGTGTTTGGCTTGCGTGTCCGGGTCATCGGCGACAATCCGAAGGTTGCGGACTCGCTTGGTATCAATGTATACATGATGCAATATATCGGGGTGATCGTTTGCGGCATCCTGGCTGGTTTGGGCGGTGCGTACCTGTCGATTGGTGACATCAACATGTTCTCCAGAGATATGGTGGCCGGCCGAGGCTATATTGCGCTGGCAGCACTTATCTTCGGCGGATGGAATCCGTTCGGTGTATTTGGCGCCAGCCTCCTGTTCGGCTTCGCCCAGGCGCTTCAGATCAGGCTGCAGGTGGTCAATATTCCTGTTCAATTCGTGGAGATGCTTCCTTATCTCGCGACGATCCTGGTGCTGATCTTCTATCGCAATCGTTCCAGAGGACCGCTCGCGGTAGGCAAGCACTTCAGGCGCGGGGAAGCATAGATTCGCCCGCATCATGTCCTGGCTCTCTCATCATCCTGATAGAAAAATCCGTTCAGAGATGTCCATCTCATGAACGGATTTTTCGTATATACTATACAATATTATGCTGCTAGCATCGTCTTATTCCCGACGGACAGGACCATTTCATCATAACCGTGCGGGTGGCTGCAAGAAGTGTCAAAGAGTGAGGTGATTGGATGAAGAGCATCCGTAAGATGAGGCTGTTTGATATAGAGAATACGCATTCCAGCGAAGACCGGGACGAATTCGAGAAGGACTATGCCAGGTTGATCCAGTCTCCCGCTTTCCGCCGTTTGCAGGGGAAAGCGCAGGTGTTCGGCGCAGGTTCTGGTGATTATTACCGTACGCGGTTGACCCATTCGCTTGAAGTATCGCAGATCGCTCGTGAAGTAGCCCGTCGTCTCGGCAAGCAGTACCGCTTCCTGGCAAGCAAGGAGCATCCTGGGCTTGTTATCGACCCAGAGGTGGTGGAATGTGCTGCACTTGCCCATGATCTGGGCCATCCGCCATTTGGACACAAGGGGGAGGAGGTATTGAACCGCCTGCTTATGCAGGAGCACGGGATGCGTTATGAAGGCAATGCGCAGAACTATCGCATCCTCATGTTCCTGGAGAAGAGGGCGGGCAGCGAACGAGGTCTCGATCTGACAGCAGCCGTGCTGCTCGGTATCAATAAATATCCGTTTTGCATCGAGGATCCGGGACGGGAGAAAGGCGTCTATTCGATGGAATGGGAGCATATCCGTTATCTGCGTGACCGTTGGGGGATGCCTGAGGGCGTTGCGACCTTGGAAGCGCAGCTCATGGACCTGTGCGATGATATCGCTTATTCGACACATGATATCGAAGATGGTATCCGTGCCGGCAAGATTCAGATGAATCGGACATTCTTCGAGGATGACAGGCTCGTGCACAATATCAAACAGGAGATCGTAAACGACACCGGCAATGCCAGCGTGGGTTGGGAGACGATCGATATGGAGGGGATGATCCGCCGTGTGTTGGATCAATACCTTACGCAGTGGGAAGAGATCTATGAGCAATATGGCAGAGATACGTCGCGCTCGCGCCGCGAGATGAAGGCGCGATGGGTGAGCAGATTCGCTGGACAAGTCGGCATCATCGACGATGAACGGAACAGCTGGAAACGCGTCACCTTCGTGCGCGACGGCGTGCAGGATCTGGAACTGCTCCGCACAATGGAGATCCTGAAGAAGCTGGCCTGGGTGACGATGATTAAGGATTTCCGCGTGCAGCGATTGCAGAAGCGGAGCGAGATCATCGTGGAGAAGTTGTGGCAGAGCTTCAGAGACTATGACTCCGGCAGCCTGATCCTGCCCCCGGACTGGATCGAAAGCTACAGGCAGCATCAGTCCGTGTGGCCGTGGGAACGGCTTGTCGCCGATTACATCGCGGGCATGACGGATTCCTACGCAGAGAAAGTGTATGCCGAGCTGTTCGCCAGCCGGTCAGGATCGATATATGAAAGGGATTGAGTGGGGTAACGGAAGAGTCACAGGAAATTTCAATCATCAGACTCTTGAAGGATAACTGGCCATATGTCACAATGATCTTATCAGGGAGGCGGGGCTTTCACTCAAGTTCGTTAAAGGAGGATGGTCGGTATGCTTACCACTAGGCAGAAACAGTTGATCCTGGCCGTATTACAGAAGGAGAACAAGCGCATATTTTCCAAGTTCAAGGGGAAACTGTTGGACCAGACAATCTCTGACATCAGCCAGATGCTCCGCAATGAGCGAATGAACAGTGACGGCAAAGGTTTCGCAAGCAATGTCATCAATCTGATGGATTGGAAGAAGCAATAGAAGATACGAATCAGTCAGAAGCAGGCAGACGCCTGCTTTTTTTGCATGCGTGGCATCCCCAGCCCTTCCCCTCTGGCATCGTGGCTATAAAGATCCGCATAGATTTCCTCCTGTGAATCCGATTATTGATGAAGTTCCTCTGCGGTCAATCCGGAAACATCCAACCGTAAATCGTCGCTTGTCCTTGCTCGTATAGCGGCCATACTTGTGATATGATTAAGAGATAAACGTTGTGGCAAGTTAAAAGAAGATGGTTCTGTGGCAAGGTCATGAACTCGGAGGTCGTGAGGAACGTTGTCCATCAGTAAAAATGAAATCGTCGGTTTGCAGATGGAGATGATCAAGCGATTCGGCGAAAAGACGATGCAGCGCGGGTGGCTAGCCTATCAAAAGGGATGCGTGCTGGACGTTCAGGTGCAGCGAGGCAGAATACATGCGGACGTGCTGGTCAAGCAGAACACCTATCACGTTCAGATGGATCTGCAGCAGTTTGACAACAGCCGATGCACCTGTTCGACGAAGCGCTACTGCTATCATATGGCCGCGGTATTCTTCAGCCTGTATGGACGGTTTGAGAAGCGGACGGAACTGTTCCTGATGCAGCATCAACAGATGCGTCTGCGCAGAAGCAAGGAGAAGTCGGACAAGCAGAAGCGCTCAACCAGGGCATATGCAGAACCAACAGAAACATCGGTTACAGAGAGCCATGCGGTGCGAGAGGAGGACTCACTCCATGCGTGGCAGCTCGATCTGAACAAGAAGTTTGCCGGTTATTTCACATCGCCTTCCCACCATGTGGAAGCTTTCCATGGAGAAGCAGAGAAGTATGTGATTCGCGTTTCCGAGCATTGGCATCAGGCAATGCGTGTCCTGTATCGTGCAGCGGCGGAGTTGTTCCTGCTCGTGTTGGCCGAAAACCGATACTCCGACATTTCCAACGGATATAAGCCCCAGCAACTTGAAGAGAGCTTCCTGCGGCTGTTCGAGCTGTGCGCTTCCGGTTTCCGCAAACGTATCACCCAGATCGACATACGCCACGAAGACAACCTGATTCGCCGCAGATTGCAGGAGATGCTTGATTTCATTCACAAGCATGCCTTCCGCTCAGGCGAAGCCGCGGTAAGATGGCTCGATATTTACCGGCACTTGATCTGGCAAATAGCCAGTCACTCCGATTTGCTGCAGATGGAAGCGGAATGGCTGGAGTCGGCGATCGGGGAAGCCACTCCCGCTTCAGACAAATTCAAGCGACTGAAGCTGGCGAGCCTGCACTTGGAGTTGATTCGTGATCGTGACGATGCATTCCCGAAATTGTTGGAACTGGCGCAAGAGATCGGGGAGATCGATCATTGCTTCGCCTATGTGGAAGCGAACATCCGGGCACACGAGTGGTCCCTCGTTCAAGAACGGCTGAACAGCATGCTGGAAGCCGTACGCACCAGTGGCTCGAAGCAGGCCATGTCCCGCTATCTCAACTGTTGGATGAAGCTGATGCCTCATCTCGGCAACACCGCCGACCGGCTGGAAGCGCTGAAGGCATTGTTGCCATACAGCTTCGAACTGTATGCCAACAGTTTGGAGCAGATGGGAGAATATCGCTCCTGGATCGATCTGCAGATGGCAGCCGATCGTCCGTTGCATGATCTGAAAGGCTCGTTGCTCCAAAAGATCGAACAGCGAGACCCGGAAGCGATCCTGCCGCTTTACCATCAGTTGGTCGAGCAGAACATTGCCGAGCGGAGAAGAGATGGCTACAAGCAGGCGGCAGAACTGTTGAAGAAGCTGCAAGCCTGTTATGAGCGTTTGCGGCAAACGAACCGATTTGATGATTATTTAACGAAGTTAACTGATAAATACAGGATGTTACGAGCATTTCACGAAGAATTGAGAAGGAGTAATCTGATTCCATGACGGCGATGCGGTCTATCCGGATATGCGCGCAATGGCTGGACAACGGGGGATGCCTGCTGTGGTCCGAGCCCTATATGAGACCAAGTCAGTTGCTCAGTAAGCTGTTCGCCTATCATCAGCCTTCCTATTATGGCACCCTGATCCCGACCGAACCGCTCGCGATTCGGGAAGTGATCAAGTTGCCTGTCCGATGGGCGGTTGATTATTGGATCGATCTGCCGGTTAACCGCCATATCGAATGGAGCTGGGACGAGGAGGCGCAGCGCAGCATGAGGATCGCGCCGCTTGTGCGCCGGTCGCTGCAGGAAGGCTGGATCATCCCGGATTATGACAAGTGGAGACGGGGCGGATCAGGCTTCCGCATCGACTGGTCTAGGCTCCTGGAGGCTCAGCCGGAACTGAAGCAGGAACAGCAGTTGACGCTCGATGACCGGTTGCTCGCGGATCGTTGGGGGAGTCAACTCATCGTTGCCTATCTTACCGACAGCGAGATCCCGCTCGAAGAGCGAAACTTACAGCTTCCGGGTTATGAACGGTATGTCAGCGCCTATCGGAGCATGCAAGGTATGGTCAGGCAAGATTGGATGCGCGAAGAGGATTGGCTGCATGTTCTCGGCTATGAACAAGAGCAATTGCCGTTCCGGTTGGCACTTCGCTTGTCTGAACCGGACGCAAGCGGCAGATGGCAACTGTCGATCATCGTCCAGGGGCGCCAGGATCCCGCGGTCACGCTTACGTGTTCGACGCTGGGAGATGTGCTGGAGGGGAGCTGTCCAATGGACTTTCAACCTCTGCTCAAAGAGCGCATCTACCGCGAGACACGTAAAATCACCAGCCTTGTTCATCAGCTCTCCGATCCGAACGATCCCAATCGGATGCAAGAGCACTTGGATGATGAAGGGGCATGGTTGTTCCTGATGGAATGGAGCTCGAAGCTGATCGAACATGGCGTGTCGGTATTGTTGCCATCCTGGTGGGAGCAGATCCGCCGTGCCAAGCCGAAGCTGCGAACCCGGATTCTGGCCGGTCCCGGCCCGGTTGGTGGGGGAATGGTGGGGCTGGAGCAGTTGCTGGCTTTTGATTGGCGCGTGTCCATCGGCGATCTTGAGCTTACGGAAGAAGAATATATGCAACTGCTAAGCAGCGGCAAACATCTCGTCTCCATACGCGGCCGCTGGATCGCCGTTGATCAGAACATGCTTCAGAGCATCCAGAAAAGGCTGCGCAGATACCGGCGAGAAGGCGGTATACCGCTGTACGAAGTGCTGGAATACGGCCTGCTCCGGGATGCAAGCAGAGGTCAGGTTGAAGAGGAAGAGCAGGAGGAGGAATCGGTTGTCATCGAGATGGAGTTTGCGGCAGAGATGGAACGATACTTCAATCAACTCCGCCGCATTCACAAGCCATCGCTGATACCGATTCCCTCCGGGCTGAAGGGGCACTTGCGGCCTTATCAACACGAAGGTGTATCGTGGCTCGTGATGCTCAGACGCCTCGGTTTCGGCGGTTGTCTCGCGGACGATATGGGCCTTGGCAAGACGGTCCAATGGATCGCTTATCTGCTGCATATTCTGGAGACGGAGCATCCGAAGCGGCCATCGCTCCTGATCTGCCCAACTTCGGTGCTCGGCAACTGGCAGAAGGAATTTGAACGATTCGCGCCGGACCTGAAGATCCATCTGCACCACGGGCCGGCGCGTCTGAAAGGCGATGCATTCATCGAAGCCGCGTTGGATTCCGATGTCGTGCTGACCTCTTATGCACTCGCGTCGCTTGACCGCGACCAACTAAGGCTGGTCCGTTGGGAGACGCTGTGCCTGGATGAGGCTCAGAACATCAAGAACGCCTATACGAAGCAAGCCCAGGCGATACGATACTTAAGGGCCGGCCATCGCGTCGCACTAACGGGAACGCCGCTTGAGAATCGTCTCTCCGAGCTCTGGTCGATCATGAATTTCGTGAATCCCGGTTATCTTGGCTCGCTCCACTCCTTCGACCGCTTCGCACGTCAGGCAGAACGCCAGCAAGATGAAGAAGGCATCCGGAAGGTGCAAGCGATCGTCAGACCGTTCCTTCTCCGCAGAGAGAAGAATGATCCGGCCATCTCGCTCAATCTGCCGAGCAAGCAGGAGATCAAGTGCTATGTAACGCTGTCTCCCGAGCAGAGCGTGTTGTATGAACAGCAGCTCGACATTCTGTTCCGCCGTATCGACTCGCTTCATGCGATGGAGCGCAGGGGAACGGTGCTCGCGACGATTACGAAGCTGAAGCAGCTGTGCGACCACCCCGCCTTGCTGACGAGACAGTTCGACAAGCCGGTGGATGAACTGCTGGAACAGTCCCATAAGCTGATGCGCCTGACAGAGATGGTGGAGGAGGTTAGGGAGGCTAACGAGCGATGCATCATCTTCACACAATACATCGAGATGGGCAAGCTCCTGCAGAAGGTGCTTAGCGAGCGTTTGCAGGAGAAGGTGATGTTCATGCATGGCGGCGTTAGCAAGGCAGAACGTGACCTGATGATCGCCAGCTTCCAGCAGGCTCGCCAGGATGAGCCGCGAGGGGTGTTTATCCTCTCCCTGAAGACGGGAGGCACCGGGCTGAATCTGACCAGCGCCAATCACGTGTTTCATTACGACCGATGGTGGAATCCGGCGGTGGAGAACCAGGCGTCTGACCGGGTCTACCGCATCGGCCAGGAACGGGCCGTGTTCGTCCACAAATTCATCTCGATAGGAACGCTGGAGGAGAAAATCGATGAGATGCTGGAGCGCAAGCTGGGGCTCAGCAGCAAGATTGTCGGCAGCGGCGAGCAGTGGATCGGGGAGCTGACGAACGAGGAATTGCGTGAAATTCTTGAGCTGCGCAGAGTTTAGGAACGCTTAAGAGTATCGAGGGTTAGGAGGCTGTCCCGCGTGAACGATTGAGGCTGATAGCCTGCGGGTCCTGGCCCGATACCAGGCGCTGAACAGCAGCGTGAGCATTATCAACTCCGCCAGGTCGCCACCATAGTACATCAACATGCTGCCGGATGCTGCATCTTCCGCTGTGACGTGGACCGGCGGATGTGCATACAAGGATTTGGCGAGCACAGCATGTGCCGCCGAAGCGAGCATGAACACGGTCATCCGGTATGGCAAGCTGCGCGGATGGGCGCTCGGCTCAAGCTGCAGGATGGAAACGGTGAACAGGTATCCAGCAGCGAACAAATGGATATGGACCAGAACATACAGCCAGCTATATGCATGCATGAGCCCATACAGTTCGGTTCCATACAGCAGCCACAATCCGCCGACATGAAGCACAGAGGCATTGATTGGGCTGCTGATGAACGCGAACGGGCGGCTGCGAAGCAAACGGCTGACGGATCGGGCAGCTTTACGGCCAACCGTCCTCAGAAGCAACGTCACCGGTTTCGCTAGGGCGATGAACAGCGGTGACAGCATGCCGAGAAGCAGATGGACGAGCATGTGGCTGGCGAAGGAATGATGGGCATGGCTGCTGATTGGACCTGCAACAGACCAGGAGAAGCAGAGGAGACCTAGCAGCCAACACCCGATGCGACAGTGAGGCCAACGTCGATAACGACGATTGCTGGCGCAGGCGGCAGCAACATAAACGGCCAACAGCAACAGGAGGCATAGGACGGTTAGAATCGTCCGCATATTGGGATCGAAGTGCATCGTTCTTGCTCCTTATGGCTCTTTACTCCTGGGCCGTCGGTTGGCTAGACGGACCAGGGCTAACCCAGCCAGAATCATGAGTATAGCCGTCAGATTCCAAGCGATGTCATAAGGGACGATGTCCACACCATAGCGAATCTGATGGAGACGCATCCATTTATGTTGCACCGTGCCGTCGTATAACTGGAACAAGCCGGCCCCCAACAGTACACCGCCAGTCCAGGTTTTCCAGATCAGCTTGCCACGGCGCCGCAGGTCTGCCAGCATGAACAAACCGCCTACGGTGGCGAACCAACTGAAGGCATGGAACAAACCGTCCGATATGAGGCCCGCTGTTGTCGTGGACCGGTCATAGAAATGATGCCAGTGCAATAGCTGATGAAAGATGGTTTCATCGATAAAAGCATTCAAACCGATACCGAACAAGAATCCTGACCACATGAAAGATTCACCTCTTCAAGATTATTCCCGAATCTTCCTGAAGACATGATGGTCAGCATGGAAAACAATAACGGCGCGAACGATCTGGAAATTGATCATTCGCGCCGTTTGATTGTGCGGCGGGAAATATTGCTTCATTGCCCTGTTATTATTTCCCGGGCGAGCGCAAGGCTCGACGGATTGTTAGCCTATCTGACAGTTCATGGGGTGGAGCAGAGATGATTCTCTTCGGCTTATGTCGCATGATGTCAGAATGGCTGTCAACGTGATTGAATGTCAGTAAAACTTTTTTGAGAATATGCTTATGATTCCCGATCTGGAAGCTGCTGCAGGTAACTGTCTGACAGATGCAGCAGTTGCAGAGCCCGGTTGAACTCATCCTCGGTCGTCTCCGGAGCATCGTTGCCATTGCCTGACAGCGGATAGTGTTGGCCGTCTTCGAAGCCCGCGCCGGAGAGGAACAGCTCTGCGCTGTTCACGAAGGAACCCGAAGGCAGGTAGTAGCGCTGCGGCAGCAGGTTGAACTCCGTATGATTGAACAGATCCTGACCGAAGTGCAATTGGCCCTCGGTGGATACGCCGAGCAGGTTGGCTACGGTCGGCAGAATATCGACCTGTCCGCCCAGTTGGTCGAACACAGCCGGATAGGTGATGCCTTCGCCAATGATGAGCAGCGGGATATTGATCATGTCCGTATACGTATAAGGACGCCCATAAATTTCTTCGAGCAATTGTTCATCCTCTTCATCCAAGGAATAGATCGGAAGGCCAAGATGATCCCCATAGAGAATGATAAGGCTGTTCTCCCAAAGCCCGCTGCGTTTCAGTTCTTCGATGAAGATGCCTAGCGCATAGTCGGAATAGTTCTGAGCGACGAGATAATCACCGACGAACGTATCTTCATATCGCTCCGGCAGCTTGATGCGCTGTTTCTCTTCCGGCAAGGTGAATGGATGATGCGATGACATCGAGATGATGTGTGCATAGAACGGTTTGCCTTCTCTCTCTAACTGCTTCAGGGCTGCTACCGTCTTTGGGTACAAGATCTCGTCGGAGGAACCGAAGAACAGCACATCATCATCGCCGAAATAGCTTCTTTCGTAAATGCGATCAAATCCTACCGCTGCATAGAGGGCGTCGCGATTCCAGAAATCGACGTCGTTCGTATGGAACGTGGCTGACTGATATCCAGCGGTCTTCAGAAGCTTCGCCAGGCTCGGCAGTTCCTTGTCCGCATATACCTGGGTCGCTGCTCCGCGCGGCGGAATATAGAACGACGTATTCACCACGAACTCGGCATCGGAGGTGTTTCCTTGTCCGACCTGTTGATAAAAGTGGCTGAAGTAGAAATGCTCCCGCGCCAGTTTGTTCAGGTTAGGCATGATTTCTTTATCGTCAATCTTCAGATTAACGAGGAAGTTCTGCATCGACTCCATCTGCAGAATGATCAGGTTCTTGCCCTTAGCAGCCTCCCACATCACCGGTTGATCAGGCTGAGTGATGCCTTTGAGCTTGTTGATGAGCTGTTGGTTGATCTGGTCCGCTTTGACCAGTTTGGGTTCCGTTTCAGCAAAGATCGTATAAAGCTCATAATTGAGAATGCCCATCTGTTCAGCCTTGACGATCTCATTGAGGCTGGAGCGGTTCGGTACGATCAGGCTGATGCTGACGATCAAACCGCAAGCGAAAAGGGCAGCAAGGACGTTGCGACTCGGTCTTACCGAAGAATGCTTCTTCCACATTGCCGTTAATTTGCCATTTCGCTTCAAGAGGATGGCCGCCAGGACGATGATGTCGATGAAGACCAGGAGGTAAACAGGATCGAGCAAAGTGAAGACGCTTGTTTTCACTCTCCCAACCTGATTGACCTGGGCCAGAGCATGGTAAGTGACGATGACCCCGTAGTATTTGTAATACATGATCGCTGCAAAGAAGATGCATGTTAACAGAAGATCCGCAAGCAAGTATACAAACAGTTTCGACTTGGTTGCGAACAACTCGATCAAAACGAAGATCATCAGGATAACGGATAATTCCTTGATGACGGTTAACGGTGTAGGACCGTTGTCAAAGATGAAGTACCATGCAACAACACTCTTGATCAGCAGGATGATAGAGAACATGATCAACGGCTGACTGAACACGTGCTGCAACTTCGAGCGATTCAATGCTTATCACCTTCCAATCATTTGTGCTTCGTTGACACGCAAACTTAAGAATACCATAGATCAAGACGTAAAGGTAACTGAAATGGTTTCGATTTTTGAGCAATTTCCAGGGATTTTCCTGTATTTCATGATGTTCGAACCCTTTTCCTCAATATTTTACTTAGCATGCTTCAAAATGGCGGTGAAGATGCTCACATTTCTGCCGAAAGTGGTTACGGTGGATTTTGAATGAATTCCGAACATTTAAACGGGGTACCCGAGAGGAATATTCGTGATTATGACGGGCAAATAAACAAAATATATGGGGATAATAAAATAATTCTATCCGATTTTATGCCGCAAATTCTTTACAAACACGCTTAGTTATAACATAATGTGACTCACATAAGAATCATTTATCGTTCTGATAAATTGGAAAACAGATCAAATTTGGAGTTGAGAATGAGATGGCATTGTTATCACAAAAATCTTCAAACCCGGCAGTAAACGATTATATCAATGGAATCATGGATAAATTGATCCAGCGAAATCCGGGTGAACATGAGTTCCATCAGGCGGTTAAGGAGTTTATGACTTCGATGATCCCGGTTCTGGAACGTGATCCAAAATATATGGAACACAATATTCTGGAACGTATCGTTGAGCCTGAGCGCATGATCATGTTCCGTGTTCCGTGGGTTGATGATTCCGGCAAAATCCGCGTCAACCGTGGTTTCCGCGTCCAATTCAACAGCGCGATCGGACCTTACAAGGGCGGACTCCGATTCCATCCATCCGTTAACGCCAGCATCATCAAGTTCCTCGGCTTCGAGCAAATCTTCAAGAATTCCTTGTCCGGACTGCCGATCGGCGGCGGCAAAGGCGGCAGCGATTTCGACCCGAAGGGCAAGTCGGAAGGCGAAATCATGCGTTTCACGCAAAGCTTCATGACCGAGCTGTACAAATACATCGGTCCTGACGAAGACGTTCCTGCAGGCGACATCGGCGTTGGCGCCCGCGAGATCGGCTACATGTTCGGCCAATACAAGCGCATCGTCGGCGGACACCAGGCTGGCGTGCTCACCGGCAAAGGCTTGACGTATGGCGGCAGCCTCGTGCGTACGGAAGCAACGGGCTATGGCTGCGTATACTTCGTGGAAGAGATGTTGAAGAGCAAAGGACTTTCCTTCGAAGGCAGCACGGTGATCGTATCCGGCTCTGGCAACGTATCGATCTATGCGATCGAGAAGGCGCAGCAGCTTGGCGCTAAGGTAGTCGCATGCAGCGATTCCAACGGTTATGTCTATGACCCGCAAGGCATCAATCTGGAAACCGTCAAACGCCTCAAGGAAGTGGAACGCAGAAGAATCAAGGACTATGTCCTGGAGCATCCGCATGCCGAGTACCACGAAGGCTTCGAAGGCATCTGGACGATTCCTTGCGATATCGCGCTGCCTTGTGCGACCCAGAACGAAATCTCCGAGCAATCGGCGAAGATCCTCGTGAAGAACGGGGTCAAGGCGGTTGGCGAAGGCGCGAACATGCCATCCACTCTGGAAGCGATCGACGTATTCCTCGACAGCGGTGTGCTCTTCGGGCCTGCCAAGGCGGCTAATGCAGGCGGCGTGTCCGTATCCGCTCTGGAAATGTCGCAGAACAGCATGAGATACTCCTGGACGTTCGAAGAAGTCGACGCCAAGCTGCATCAGATCATGAAGAACATCTACAACAACAGCATGGCTGCTGCCGAAGAATACGGACATCCGGGCAATCTCGTCATCGGTGCGAATATCGCTGGATTCCTGAAGGTTGCTAACGCCATGATCGCACACGGCGTGGTATAATCCCAACCAAGACAAGTGATTCACTTATAAGGATAGAGTTTCTAAACTCTATCCTTTTTTGATGTCTGTGTTCGTTCATCGCTTGACCCAGTGGCTTGGAATTGTCGCTCCGTTAGTGTCTCCTAGCAGAGGAAAATAGGCTGCCCCTTGAGGTCTCCAATGTGACTTCAGGAGCAGCCTATTGGCATAGACAGCATGTTCGCTGCGCGGTTAATCGATCAATCTGAAATCATCGAAGTGGAAGCCAGGCGCCACGATGCAGGTTACAAATGCCGGTTCTTTGCCAAGCGGTTTCGCCGTCTGCCATACGGATGCCGGAACGAGTACCTGCGGGCGTTGTCCTTGCTCGATGTCCATGCCCAGGATGATTTCCTGCTCGGGGACAGGCGAATCGCCTTTGCCGCCAAGCGTAAGTTGGACCGGGCTACCCGAATGCCACAGCCAGAGCTCGTCGGACAGCACGGTGTGCCAATTGGACACCTCGCCTTCATGCAGCAGGAAGTAGACGGCAGTAGCTGCCGGCCGGGGACCGGAGTAGGCGCTGCCCAGAACCTCCTGCGGAATCTGGAAGGCTGCTTTCCAGGTTTCCTTGTACCAACCGCCTTCCGGGTGTTGCTGCATGCCCAGGGCTTCAACGATCGGTGATCGTTGCTTCGTCATATGAGTCACACACCTTATCGCGTAATCTTTATGTCTATCTTCTTATTAATAAGATACAGGATTTGCTGAAGAAACACAAAACGTCTCGAGCGGTTCCGAAGCATTGAAGGGGCATATGTCTCGGCCATTCCGAAGGCGGGGAGAGGAGGCGGAACTGCTGTAAGGCAGAAAAAAACCTGGCTGCCGCCAGGTTCAAATCGAAGGATGAGATTAAAGAACGCGTCTTGCGCTGATGTATTTGTCAGCCCAATACCCGGAAGTCAGGGAGTTGATCGAAAGGCCGTTTTTGGATGGCGTGTTATGAATGAAGTTGCCGTTCTCTATGTATATTCCGACATGATTGATCGAACTTCCTGAAGTGCCGAAGAAGACGAGATCGCCTTTCTTCAGATTGCTCTTGCTGACGGCTTGTCCGGCGTTCTTCTGATAGCGCGTGCCCCAATCGAGCTTGATGCCGAATTGGGCGAATACATACTGGGTAAAGGAAGAACAGTCGAAGATGAGCTTGCTGGTGTTCCTTACGCCGTACTCGTAGGTGACCTTGCCCATCAGGCTCTCGGCGAAGCTGATGATCTGATCAGCCGTAGCGTTCTGACTTGCGGGCGGATTTACAACCGTGCTTCCGCTGTTGCTTGAACTGCCGGAGTTCAAGGTGATGTAGCTGGATGACACATAACCGACCTTGCCGTTGTGTTTGACTTTCACCCAATAGCTGTTTGTCACTTCCAATACTTCAACGACGGTACCGCGGCTGATCGATCCGATTTTATTGTCCGCCACCTTCGGGGAGGAACGGAAGTTGACGCTGCTCGTAATCTTGCCGGTGGATGTTGCTTTTGCGCTATTATAATCGGTATACTTGCTGTCGGCTGAGATATATCCGATCTGGCCGTCCTGTGTCTGCACCTGAAGCCAATTGCTGTTCACCTGATCTACAACATGAATGTTCTCACCCTTTGGAAGCATCCGATAGATCTGGCTGCTGGTGCTTGGCGCTGAGCGCAGGTTGACACCCCATTCGACCTCGGTCTCATAATTGGACGTCGCAGCAGAAGCTACAGTAGGCACTGCGATGAAAAATGCGAGTGCGAGTGGTAAAGCCTTCTTCATGATGATTCCTCCTTGTTTAGTGGGTCTACTAAAATTGTAACCATAACCAGCGAAAGAGGTCATTAGTAGATGATTGCCAATCGATAGGCAAAATGCATGTACGCTTCCAATATTTATAGATGAATTTGACAACTTTTCGACCGAGTAGTATATATGTTTGTATTGATAAAAGGATGGGATCGAATATGGGAGAAAATGATCGGCAAACAGACAAGCTGGCGGAAACCGTTAAGGTCGAAGACATCCTTCATGCGAATCAAGTATTGAAGGACGTTGTGACGCGTACGCCGCTCATCAGGGATAACGCGCTGTCAGCCAAGTATGAATGTAATGTCTATCTGAAAAGGGAAGACCTGCAGATCGTCAGATCATTCAAGATTCGCGGAGCGTATCACTTCATCCGTTCATTACCAGAGGATAAATTGGCACAGGGAGTCGTCTGTTCCAGCGCAGGCAATCATGCGCAAGGGGTAGCCTATACCTGCCAAGCGCTGAAAATCAAAGGCAGAATCTACATGCCTTCGACAACGCCGCGGCAGAAGGTGTCGCAAGTTAAGTTCTTCGGCGGATCGTACGTTGAGATCGTGCTGGTGGGCGATACCTACGATGACGCTTATTCGGAAGCGGTCAGGGCGTGCGAGGAGTACGGCATGACCTTCGTTCATCCGTTCGATGATCCGAAGATCATCGCGGGCAACGGGACGATCGCGATGGAGATTCTGCATCAGATCGAAGGCCGTCTCGATTACATGTTCGCTGCGGTGGGAGGCGGAGGGCTGGCTGCTGGCATCGGCCGCTATGTGAAAACGATCAGCCCGGCCACGAAACTGATCGGTGTGGAACCTTGCGGTGCCGCCTCGATGCGCCATGCGCTTGATACGGGCAAGGTGGAAGCACTCCCGTCGATCGACAAGTTCGTCGACGGAGCCGCAGTGAAACGGGTAGGGGAGCTGACCTACGCGATATGCAAGGAAACTTTGGATGATGTGATCGCCATTCCGGAAGGTAAGGTTTGCACGACGATCATCGACCTGTACAACCAAAGCGCGATCATCGCCGAGCCGGCAGGCGCATTGCCCGTCTCTGCGCTCGATATGTACCGGGATCAGATCAAAGGCAAGAATGTTGTCTGCCTGATCAGCGGCGGGAACAATGATGTTGACCGGATGCAGGAGATCAAAGAGCGTTCATTGATCTATGAAGGGTTGAAGCACTACTTCACGGTCAACTTCCCGCAAAGGGCTGGCGCACTCAGAGAATTCCTCGATAATGTACTTGGGCCGAACGACGATATTACGCGCTTCGAATACATCAAGAAGAGCAATAAGGAAAATGGTCCGGCACTCGTCGGCATCGAACTGAAGTCGCGTGAGGACTACGAGCCGCTGCTGGAACGGATGAAGGCGAGCAATTACACGTATATCGAACTGAACAAGGACCCCTTGCTGTTTGACCTGCTGATCTGATGTGCAGGCTGCTTAAATATTAACATCGTTAAAAAGATGATCTCTGTCACCCATCTCGTGCGTCCACATATAGTGAAGTGAGATGTGTTTGCCTATATGTTACTAGCACAGGGGATGAGGTGAATCTATGGCAGTCGTGAAAGCGCGGGAGCAGGACATTGATTTGCTCGCCAGACTGTTGCGCGCGGAGGCAGAGGGGGAAGGCGAACAGGGCATGCTGATGGTCGGCAATGTCGGTATCAACCGAATCCGCGCCAACTGCTCCGACTTCAAGGGATTGCGCACGATCCCGCAGATGATTTATCAGCCGCATGCATTTGAAGCGGTGCAATACAGTTACTTCTATCAGAAGGCCAGGGAAAGGGATAAACGCCTGGCGCGCAGGGCGGTAAACGGAGAACGGTTATGGCCGGCGAAGTTCAGCCTCTGGTATTTCCGTCCGCCCGGAGATTGCCCCTCAACATGGTATGATCAGCCGTTCGTCGGACGATACAAGCAGCATTGCTTCTATGAGCCGACGGCTGAGGAGTGCGAGAACGTCTACAATATTTACTAATCCGGCATATGCATAAAGGCGACGCAGGAGGTAGGCCTCCAGTGTCGCCTTTGTTGCAATCCTATGTCTCAGAACGCCCAGGTTCCCTTGCGGAACACCGGTTCGCGAGTTCCGTCCGGCAGGATGCCGTCGATGTCCATATCGGCGGAGCCGATCATGAAGTCCACATGCACGAGGCTGTCGTTCAGTCCGGCGCTCGCCAGTTCTTCCTGGCTCATCGTCTTGCCGCCATCGATGCAGAAGGCGTAACCTTTGCCGATCGCGAGGTGGTTCGAGGCGTTCTCGTCGAACAAGGTGTTGTAGAAGATCAGGTTGGTCTGAGAGATCGGAGACTCGTGCGGAACGAGTGCGACTTCGCCAAGAGAACGAGACCCTTCATCCGTCTCGATGATTCCTTTGAGTGTCTCGTATCCGGTGTCAGCAGAGAAGTCGACGATGCGCCCATTCTCGAATGTCAACCGGATATTCTCGATCAGCACGCCGGCATAGCTGAGCGGTTTCGTGCTTGTAACCGTTCCGTTGATGCCATCCTTCTTTGGCGCCGTGAATACTTCTTCCGTTGGGATGTTGGCGATAAACACGGTGCCTTTCTCATTGTGGCTGTCGGCGCTGACCCACAAGTGGCGCTCAGGCAGCTCGATCGTCAGGTCCGTGCCTGGCGCCTTGTAATGGAGGGCGCGGTACTTGCGTTGGTTCAGCCGTTCCGCTTTGCTGTTCAAGGTCTTGGCGTGGTCTTGCCAAGCGGCAACCGGATCTTCGCGGTCGACGCGCGTCGCTTGGAAGATCGCTTCCCACAGCGCACTCACCCGCTCTTCGGCAGGCTTGTCCGGGAATACCTTGTCCGCCCATACTTGGGACGGTACAGCGACGATCGACCAACTGACCTTGTCGGCCATCGTGTATCGTCTGAAAGGCATCATCGCAGCGCCCAAAGCTTTGTTCGCCTGGTTGATTCGTTCCGGATCGATCCCCTTGAGCAGGTCCGGGTTTGCCGACACGATCGAAAGGAAAGCGGCATTGTCTTCTGCCATCTCCTGCCAACCTTTGGCACGCCAAGGAATCGGATATTCCGCGAAGGAATCTGCTGGCGCAAGCTCGTAACGAAGGCGGGTGACCTGATCGTCCGTCCAATCGACATGGACGTAACGGGCTCCGGCTTCATATGCACACTTCACGACCTTGCGCACGTACTCAGCAGCAACTAAGGGCGCGGTGACGACCAGGAGTTGTCCTGGTTGCACGTTGACGCCTACTTCAACAGCTAGTTTCGCATACTTCTCAAGTTTGTCTTCAAAACTCACCATAATGTTCCTCCTTCAAGAGTATAATGGCATTATACCACAGTTTCTATGCGATGGCGTAATGGCGGATCCGGTTCGTTCATGCGCAATCCTAAGGTTGGATCGGTTGACATCCATTGCCACCGGTGATATATTCAACTCAACAGACATCTCGCATGTTTTGTGCGGGATGTCTTATTGCTATTCAGCGATACTGCTCTGTGGGGCAAGATGATCAATCTATTGTTGAAGGAGGACATTGCATGAGGACGCTGACTAGAAACCGACAAGCCAAAATCGGAGGGGATATCTACTATGAACCATAGTCATCTGCTTGGAACGCGTCAACATCTGGCCAGCCAGCTTGTTTTCTTCGATGAGCAATTGCCATTATTTCTGGATACGTATTTTCAAGAGTATAACAAGGAAAGGCAGCAAATCGACCGATTGCTGCGCGATTATATGGGCAAGCTGGAGTCGGTGCTGTCGGGGGATGATGCGGCGCTGGAAAGTTCACTGTCCAGTATCGCACTGATGGGCAGCTCGGTTACGGTGAACTACGTCGATGACGGGTTACAGGAAGAATATACGATCGTCTATCCGACCGAGGCGGACGCTGACAGGGGCCGGCTCTCATTCCTCTCGCCGATCGGCAGGAAGCTGTTGTTAAAATCAATCGGCGATGAGATCGTCGTGGATGGCCCTGCGGAACAATACCGGGTACGAATCGATCGAATCAAATTTTCGTATCTCGGCGGATTTGTGGATGTGTAAACGTTTACTTGGATGTGGAGATTGGCAGAAGGGGTCAAGCCAGTAAACACGTAATGTGGGAACAGGGCCGGTACCGGGCTTGTCGCTGAACGAGCTTGATGACCGGTTCTTCCCATCGGGTCAGCCGCTGCCGGATCATCATCCGCTTGATCCGGTTAGCAGCCGAACGGCGACGATTGTCATGCGAACGTGTATTCTGATAGAATGATACGTAACGAAGACATACTTAATCGACGCAAGGGAGGCTGCCAGCCTGATGAATCGGTTGACCGGCAAGATGTCCTCGATGGACGAGGTGATCAGATACATACGTGAAACCCCTGAGATCGCCAGCAATATCACCCATTGGCATACGATACCTGCGAGAGAAGCGCAGTATGCGGACTTTCCGCCGCAGATGCATGAGAAGCTGCAGTCCGCGCTTCGCGCCAAGGGAATCAATCGCTTGTACAGCCATCAGGCCATGACCTTTGAGCATGCGGTCAGCGGTCGCCATACGGTTACGGTCACGCCTACCGCTTCTGGCAAGACGCTCTGCTACAATCTGCCGGTGCTGCAGGCCATTCTTGAGGACCCCAGCTCCCGCGCGTTATATATGTTCCCGACGAAGGCACTCTCCCAGGACCAGGTGATGGAACTGCAGGAGACGATCGACCGGATGGAAGTTGATATCAAGACGCATACCTATGATGGAGATACCCCGCCCACCGTAAGACAGGTGATCCGCAATGCCGGCCATATCGTCGTAACTAACCCGGATATGCTCCATTCCGCCATCCTGCCGCATCATACGAAGTGGGTGAAACTGTTCGAGAATCTGAAATACGTCGTGATCGACGAAGTGCATGCGTACCGCGGCGTATTCGGCAGCCATGTGGCCAACGTCATCCGGAGACTTAAGCGGATATGCAGATTCTACGGCTCCAACCCGCAATTTCTGCTGGCTTCGGCCACGATCGCCAATCCGAAAGAACATGCCGAACGGCTGGTTGGAGAAGAGATGGTGCTGATCGACCAGAATGGAGCTCCTGCGGGTGAGAAGCATGTGATCTTCTACAACCCGCCCGTCGTCAACAAGCAGCTCGGCATCCGGCGCAGCAGTGTGCTGGAAACGCAGCGGCTGGCAGCGCTGCTCTTGAATCAAGGCATTCAGACGATCGTTTTCGCGCGCAGCCGGGTGCGGGTGGAGATTCTGCTCACCTATATCCGCCAGGCGATCAAGCGAAGTATCGGCGAGGAGTCGATCCGCGGCTACCGGGGCGGCTATCTGCCGAAGCAGCGGCGTGAGATCGAGCGCGGTTTACGCAGCGGCGAGATCAAAGGCGTCGTCAGCACGAATGCGCTGGAGCTTGGCATCGATATTGGCCAGCTACAGGCGTGTATCATCAACGGCTATCCGGGAACGATCGCCAGCACCTGGCAGCAGTCCGGTCGGGCCGGACGCCGGCAGGACATGTCCGTCACGGTCATGGTCGCCAGCAGCAATCCGCTCGACCAATATGTCGTGCAACATCCGGAGTATTTCTTCGAGAGCACGCCGGAGCAAGCGCTCATCCATCCCGACAACCTCATCATCCTGCTGGACCATGTGAAGTGTGCTGCCTATGAGCTGCCATTCGAACGCGGTGAGAAGTTCGGCGAGGAGAGGCTGGAGGACCTGCTCGAGTTTCTCGTGGAGGAGAGGGTGCTGCATCAGACGGGGGACCGGTGGTATTGGATGGCCCAGTCCTTCCCGGCCAACAATATCTCGCTGCGCTCGGCTGCCCAAGAGAACTTCGTCATCATCGATATGACGAACGGCCATCGCGTTATCGGTGAAGTGGACCGGTTCAGCGCACCGACGCTGATCCACGAGGAAGCGATCTACATACATGAAGGTACGCAATATCAAGTGGAGAAGCTGGACTATGACGAGAAGAAGGCATATGTCCGCGAGGTCAATGTCGATTACTATACGGATGCCAATCTCGCCGTCGAACTGAAGGTGCTTCATGAGGATCGCACAGACGGACACGCTGCTGTCTCGAAACATCTCGGCGAAGTGACGGTCAATGCGAGGCCGACGATCTTCAAGAAGATTAAACTGCGGACGCATGAGAACATCGGCTCCGGTCCGATCCATCTGCCGGAGGAGGAGCTGCATACGAGCAGCTATTGGATCTCCTTCGGCGAACAGGTGAGCGCAAAGTTCAGCACCAATGACATGCAATTTGCATTGCTCGGCCTGTCCAACGTGCTCGTCCATCTCGCGCCGCTCTATCTGATGTGCGACCCGCTGGACATCCGCGTCGTGCCGCAGGTGAAGTCGGTGCATACGCATCAGCCGACGATCTTCCTCTACGACAGGTATCCGGGTGGAATCGGGCTGAGCGACCGGCTGTATGAGCTGCATGATGAGCTTCTGAAGCAAGCTGCAGCCCATATCTCGCGCTGCGGTTGCCTCAGCGGTTGCCCGGCGTGCGTCGGTCCGATCGAGGAGGTTGGCCTGACCGGCAAGGAGCTGGCGCTCAAGCTGGTTTACGAAGCGGCTGCAGCAGCGCATGGGGATCAGCCGGATGAGCTGCAGCCAACCCCGTACGGGAACCGGCTGCCTACCTATGAATGGATGGACGGCGATGGCGAATGAATTCACTTCGCGACAGACTGCGCAGATTGACGAAGGCGAGTGACGAACAACAAGCAGGCCAATTTCCTGATGCAACCAGCGCTGTGGAGCCTGATGCGGACGATGGCGAATGGCGGCAGCTTGACGCGAGAATCCGACGTTCGGAAGGCGGAGCGTTCATCCTGCGCACGAGACGTTATCCGCTGGAGCATAGACATGGACGCTATTCGCTGGGCGAGCTGAACATCATCGACGATACGCTGGCAACGCTGGCCAACGCTCCCGTACCGCTCACTGACGCCTCGCAGCTTCTGTTCTTCGATACCGAGACGACCGGACTCGGCGTCGGGACAGGCAATGTGCCGTTTATGATCGGGTGCGGTTATGCGGAAGGCAATCAGTTCATCGTGGAACAGTTGTTTATCCGCAATCCCGCAGAAGAATATTACGCATTGGTTTATCTCGGCTCGCTTCTTAAGCGATTCACCCATGTCGTCACCTATAACGGCCGATCGTTTGACTGGCCGGTGTTGAAAAATCGCTTCGTGCTGCACAGGCTTCAAGCCCCGGGGGATCCGGCGCATCTCGATTTCCTCTATGCTGCGCGCAGCCTGTGGAGCAGACAACTGACCTCGTGCAAGCTGACGACGGTGGAAGAGCAGAAGCTCGGCATCATTCGCGGGCATGATCTGCCGGGCTCAGAAGCGCCGGAGAGATACCGCCAATATCTCATCACCCAACGGGTGAAGGATATGGAGGAGGTCTTCATCCACAACGAGCGGGATATTGTCACGCTCGCCGTGCTAGCCGTTCATTTCCAGCATCTGCTCAGCGGTACGGTCCGCTCGGCGCCGCATACCGTTCCGGAAGATGAGGTGCGCGTCGCATTCTGGCTCGACAAGCTGAACCTGCCAAGCCGAGCGCAGGAGGTGCTCTACGGGGCGCTTAAGCAGGCTGGGAAACTAAGCCGGGGACAGATCCTGGAAGCAGCCAGCCTATGCAAGAAATGGCATGATTATGACCGGGCTGCCGGCCTGTGGCAAGCTTATTGCAAGCAGTCCTCAGGAACCCTTCAAGCACTTGAACCGCTCATCGAGCTGGCCATGTATTATGAGCATCGTAAGCGGGATATGGAAGCGGCTCTTCACTGGTCACTTCAGGCGCGTTCGCTGCTTGAGAGGAGGTTGAGCCTCGGCCGCAGGCAGGCTTCGGACCGCGTGCGGCTGCATGAGATCGATCATCGCCTGGAGAGGCTGCGCCGCAAGATCGACAAGCCGACCCAACAAATGATACATTTTCACTAAACGTTCATAATTTTCACCATACCCGCCCGTCTGGGAGGGTTTTTGTCATTCTAAAATTATTCATTGATTCCTTATTATTGATATGTTAGATTATATAAGGTATTTTAATTAAGCATATCAGATTACTATGGATTAACTTCGACATTTATCGTATAGATAATTAAGCGAGGTGGATTTGGTTGCAGCTCCAAGAAACGAACAGTCCATTTAGTAAAGATCAGGTCGAGCTACTGAACAAGTTGCTCCCAACCCTCACACCCGTGCAGCGCATCTGGCTGAGCGGTTATCTGAGTGCAACAGCGAATCTCGGGAGCGCCGGTGATGCAGCGATACCTGGCGCGTCTTCCGTGCAGGCTGCCGCTTCGGATCAAGCGGCTGTATCCGTGTCGCGGGAAGTGACTATCCTGTTTGGCTCGCAAACCGGCAACTCTGAGAAGCTGGCCAAGCAGTTGAAGGGCAAGCTGGAACAACAGCAATTCCAGGTAACCTTGTCTTCGATGCGCGATTTCAAGCCGAATGGCCTGAAGAAGGTTCAGAATCTCCTGATCATCGTCAGCACCCAGGGCGAAGGTGAGCCGCCAGATAACGCGAAGTCGTTCTACGAATTCCTCCACAGCAAGCGCGCTCCGAGATTGGAAGGCATGTTGTATTCGGTTCTGGCGCTGGGCGATACCTCTTATGAACTGTTCTGCCAGACGGGTAAAGATTTCGACAAGCGTCTCGAGGAACTTGGCGCGACGCGGCTTGTGCCGCGCGTTGACTGTGATCTGGCCTTTGAGGAACCGGCGGGCGAATGGATGAATCAGGTACTCGCCAGCCTGAATGAGAAGCTGAATGCAAGCAGCGCGCCACAGAACATGGCTGTGACCGAGACGGTCGAGGAATCGGCGCAAACCGTCTATTCGCGCACGAATCCATTCTACGCCGAAGTCATCGAAAATATAAACCTGAACGGTCGCGGCTCCGATCTGGAAACCCGGCATCTCGTGTTGTCGCTCGAAGGCTCGAATTTCCAATACGAACCCGGAGACTGCATCGGCATCTACCCGGAGAATGACCCGGAGATTGTGGATGCCATCATCAGCCGGATGAACTGGAATCCGGATGAGCCTGTTGTCGTGAACAAGGAGGGCTTGAAACAGCCGCTGCGTGAAGCGCTCCTGCGTCACTTCGAGATCACCGTCCTGTCGCGGAAGATGTTCGAAAAATTCGCCGAATTCACAAGCGATCCGCGTTTACATGAGCTGCTCGCACCGGATCACGCGGCCGAACTTAAGGAATATCTCAAGGGCAGAGATTTGCTCGACCTTCTAACCGATTTCTCACCGTGGAATGCTCCTGCCCAGGAAATCATCTCGCAACTGAGAAAGCTGCCGCCACGCTTGTATTCGATCGCCAGCAGCTATAAGGCTAACCCTGATGAGGTGACACTGGTGATCCGGGCTGTCCGTTATGAAGCGCATGGCCGTCAGCGCAAAGGGGTATGTTCGGTCTATTGTGCAGAGCGACTGCAGCCGGGCGACAAGGTGCCGATCTACGTACAGCACAATTCGCACTTTAAGCTGCCGCCAAATCCTGAGATGCCGATCATCATGGTCGGACCGGGAACCGGGGTTGCGCCATTCCGCTCCTTCATCGAGGAGAGAGACGAGACGGGCGCAGCGGGCAAATCCTGGCTGTTCTACGGCGACCGCCGTTTCCGAACGGATTTCCTCTATCAGACGGATTGGCAACGCTGGCTGAAGAGCGGCGCGCTGACTCGCATGGATGTCGCGTTCTCGCGCGACACCGCACAGAAGGTATACGTGCAGCATCGCATGCTGGAGCGGTCGCGTGAAATCTACGAATGGCTGGAGGAAGGTGCCTACTTCTACGTCTGCGGCGATAAGAATCATATGGCGAAGGATGTTCATGAGACGCTTCTGCAGATCATCGAGAAGGAAGGCGGCAAGACACGCTCGGAAGCGGAAGCTTATCTGGACGATATGAAGGCCGCGGGCCGTTATCAGCGCGACGTATATTGATCGCTAGATTCTGATCAAGAAAGGAGTGCGGGAAGATGACGAACGAGTATATCAGGAAAATGCAAGAAATAGACGGGCCGCCAAGCGACGTCGAGGAAATCAAACTTCACAGCCGGTATCTGCGCGGCACATTGGCCGAGACGTTGAAGGATCCGATCACCGGTTCCATTCCAGAGGAAGACAACCGGCTGATGAAGTTCCATGGCAGCTACATGCAGGACGACCGTGACCTGCGCAATGAGCGTGAGAAGCAAAGGCTGGAGCCTGCCTATCAGTTCATGGTTCGCGTGAGAGCTGCTGGCGGCGTGCTGACACCAGATCAATGGCTCAAGATGGATGAGCTCGCGCACAAGTATGCGAACGGAACGATTCGGCTGACGACGCGGCAAGCGATTCAATTTCACGGCATCCTGAAGTGGAATCTGCAACCGAGCATCAAGGAGATCAACGATGCCCTGCTGACGACCATCGCGGCCTGCGGTGACGTCAATCGGAACGTCATGTGCAACCCGAATCCGTATCAATCTGAAGTGCATGCGGAAGTGCTCGAATGGGCGCAGCGCATCAGTGATCACCTGACGCCTCGTACGAAGGCGTATCATGAGATCTTCCTCGACGGCGAGAAGATCTATGACAGCCGGGACGAGGGGGCCGAAGAAGAGCCGATCTACGGGCCGGTCTATCTGCCTCGCAAATTCAAGATCGGCATCGCTGTTCCGCCGAGCAACGATGTGGATGTATTCTCGCAGGACATCGGCCTGATCGCCATCGTGGAAGACGGCAAGCTGCAAGGCTTCAATATCGCGGTAGGCGGCGGCATGGGCATGACCTACGGCGATACACAGACATACCCGCAACTCGCTCGCGTGATCGGTTTCTGCAAGCCGGAGCAAGTCGTTGATGCAGCGGAGAAGATCGTGACGATCCAACGCGACTTCGGCAACCGCTCCGTGCGCAAATACGCCAGGTTCAAGTATACGATCGACCGCCGCGGCGGCATCGAGTGGTTCCTGGACGAACTGCACAAGCGGTTGGGCTGGAAGCTGGATGAAGCGCGTCCGTTCAAGTTCGAGCATAACGGGGATCGTTATGGCTGGATCAAAGGCACGAACGGCAGATGGCATCTGACGCTGTTCATCGAAAACGGGCGGATCAAGGATTGGGACGATTATCCGTTGATGACGGGACTCAGGGAGATCGCCAAGATTCATACGGGAGATTTCCGCCTCAGCCCGAATCAGAACCTGGTCATCGGCAATATCACGAGCCAGAAGAAAAAGAAGATCGAAGAGATCGTCGAACGATACAAGCTTGCCACTGGCGAACGCCATACGGCACTGCGCCGCAATGCGATGGCCTGTGTAGCGCTTCCTACATGCGGCCTGGCGATGGCCGAAGCTGAGCGGTATATGCCGAGCCTGCTCAACAAGCTGGAGATGATCCTGGAAGAAGCAGGGCTGCGGGATGAGGAGATCGTGATCCGGATGACGGGTTGCCCGAATGGTTGCGCCCGTCCGTATCTCGGCGAGATCGCCTTCACTGGCAAAGCGCCGGGACGTTATAATCTGTATCTGGGCGCAAGCTTCACCGGCGACCGCCTGAATCAGATGTACCGCGAGAATATTACCGAACAGGAAATTCTCGATACGCTGAGACCGATCATCCATGAGTATGCGAAGGAACGGGAGGACGGCGAGCACTTCGGAGATTTCGTGGTGCGCAAGGGCTACGTGAAGCCTGTGTATGACGGCCGCAGCTTCCACGCTGGTTGATGATCGGAAGGCCCCGGGGCTGGGAGGAAACAGATATGTTTCTTCCCGGCCTCTTTTGTTCGCGTGCGGGGCATTGGATTTTTTGACAAGCCGTTGGTGGTTTCCGTATGATGGAAATAGAATGCCAATTTGAATCTGGAGGGATATAGGATGGAACTTATCTACCATGGACATTCATGTGTTCAGTTGACGAGCGGAGAACATTCCCTGATCATCGACCCTTTCCTCTCTGGCAACCCGCTCAGCGTCACCAAGCCTGAGGATGTCAAGGTGCAGTACATCTTGCTGACGCATGCCCACCAGGATCATATCCTCGATGCCGTCCCCATCGCGAAGGCGAATGGCGCGAAGATCGTAGCCACCTTCGAGCTTGCCAATCTGATGAGGTGGAGAGGCGCCCAGACGATCGAGGTGAATCTCGGCGGTTCCGTCGATCTAGGCTTCGCCAAGGCGCAGCTCGTGCAAGCCTTCCACAGCTCCGGGATCGTGATCGAGGAGGATCAGCGCATCTTCTACGCCGGCATGCCTGGCGGTTATATCATCCAATGCGAGGGCAAGACGATCTATCACGCTGGAGATACGGCTCTGTTCAGCGATATGAAAATGTTCGGCGAATTGTATGAGATCGACCTCGCGTTCCTGCCAATCGGCGATACATATACGATGGGGCCACGCGATGCCGCGATCGCGGCCGAGTGGTTGAAAGCCAAGCACGTCGTGCCGATCCACCACAACACATTCCCGCCGATTAGGCAAGAGGTGGAAGCGTACATCGAACTTCTCAGAGAACGTGGAATCCAAGGAACAAGCATGAAGCCGGGCGATCGCATGCAGGTTTAACAAGTGGCAACGAGGCTGCCAGAGTTGGCAGCCTCTTTTTTTATGTTCGCAGGTTGGGGCTGCGGGTTCTGCTTAGAGCAAAGAATTGAGGTTCCATGGGCCAATAGAGATTGGTTGGAAGCGGTTTGAAGTTGTCAGGCCGCTTGTGTGTTGCACAGGTAGGAACGCATGTCGGTTCGCTACCAGCTATCACGGCGAGCGTGCTCTGGCGATCACTTCATCAGCCTGGCATAGCAGGCGGTTGAACCTGGCTGATGGCGGAACTTATGGCGGCATGCATGTTTGTCCGAAGCGGAAGTGGTTCGGACTGAATAACATATACCAAGCCGGATTGAACCGACATAACGAGGATAGCCGCATAGATTCGTGAGCTTGAATTGGACGGGCTTGTGGAGGGTCGACGCGGCTTGCGGACATTCCGGCCATAGGATGTGGTAAGGGAGGGGAGAGCCGATTTCATGTCACGAGAGGCGTTTATTGCGACGGTCGCCCCTGTGGCTGTCAAGGTGCGGGTCGACGGCGGCGTGCTGTTCCCGTCCGTATCGATTTCACAGATGATCCTGGAGACAGGCGGGAAGATCAACAGTTGGAATAACCTGGTCGGCTATAAGGTGGGCAGCGGCCGTACAACCCCCTACTGGCACGGGAGAAGCGTATCGGCCACCACATGGGAAGTCATCGATGGCACCAGGGTGGACAACATCTCGGCGAACTTCCGGGCATACGATTCGATCGAGCATTGTCTCAAGGATCAGGCGTTGTTGTTTCTTCACAACCCGGGGAGATATCAACGTGTGATCGACGCCAGATCTCCGGCCGAACAGGCAAAGATGCTTCAGGAATGCGGCTATGCGACCGATCCGCAATATGCTGCCAAGCTCATGGCGATCAGCAATTTGCACAAACTCGAGACCTATGACGAGGAGGCGAGTATCGCCATGGAGAGAATCGCTGAGCTGGAACGGAAGCTCGACGATATAAGCAAAAGGATCACAACCTACGAACAAGCGATCGCTAGGTTGGCCACACAGCTGCGGGAACATGCGAATCTGCATCAAGTGTCTGTACCGGATTGGGCGAAAGAGGCTGTGAAAGCAGCGTCACAAGCCACCGGTATTGACGGCAGGAAGATCATCGACACGCCAGAGGGGGGAAGCCTTGACTTCTATCGTCTGGTTACGGTCATGTACAGAGCTGGTTTATTCGGGAATGAGAAGCCATGATTAACTGGGACCAAATCCTGGAGCCGATTATGACCGGGGCTGTAACGGCACTCAGCATACTCATCGCTGCAGCAGTCCTGTGGTTGCGAAGGAAAGTGGCGGCATGGCTCGAGATGACCATGTCGAAGGAACAGCAGGAGTTGTTGCTCAAGCTTGGCGAGCAGGCATTTTCATTCGTAGAGGTGGTGTATCAAGAATTGAAAGGGCCAGAGAAGTTGGAAGAAGCCATCAAGTTCGTGGAAAGGCAACTCAACAGCCGCGGCCTGCAGGCCGACCGCGACCTGATCCGTGCCGCGATCGAAAGGGCCGTTCTGGAACATCAGAAGATGCAGAAAAAGAACTCGCAATAAGCGAGACAAGCAATCGGCATACAGGGGTGGGCGACATTAAGTTTTCTGCCCGCCCTTTTTCATGATCACTACTTAAGCGGCAATATCGCATTCACGAGCAAGACACGATGAACCTCGTTGCGAACGGCACGGACAAGCCCTTATCCCAATCCGTCCGCCGGACAATGAACCTGGTTCTTCCAGCGTACGTTGTGGTTAAATAGTCGATGGGGATCTATGAAGGCAGACGAGAAGTACTCGTCTGTTTTTTGCGTTTACGATTGATTATACTGTTATAACTGTATATAATGTATATATACAGTATTAACGAAAGTGGAATGGGGGAATGTATCAAACATGCACCTGAAGATATCCAATACATCCGATGTTCCGATCTATTTGCAATTATTTAATCAGATTAAAGATCAAATCGTCAACGGCCAGTTATCGGAGATGGAACCGCTGCCCTCGATCCGCAACCTGGCCAAGGAGTTGAATATCAGCGTCATCACAACGAAGCGCGCTTACGACGATCTTGAGAGAGAAGGATTCATCATCACCGTTGCGGGCAAAGGCTCATTCGTCGCCCCGATCAACAAGCAGATGGTGAGAGAGGAGAAGCTCAAGGTGATCGAGGAAAGGCTCTCTGAAGCGGTTGAGACGGCCAGGCTGATCGGACTCAGTCTGGAGGAACTGAAGCAAATACTCGAACTCATCCACGAAGAAAGGGGATAAGCCATGAACATCATACTGGAAATGAAAGGTGTCACCAAACGATACCCGGGCTTTGAGCTTCAATCGGTCGATCTGACTCTGGAGCGCGGCTATATCATGGGTTTCATCGGCCCAAACGGGGCAGGGAAAAGCACGACGATCAAGCTGATCATGAACCTGATCAGAAAGGACAGCGGGGAGATCCGAATCTTCGGCATGGATCATCAGCGGGACGAGATCGCCATCAAACAGAAGATCGGATTCGTCTACGACGAGAACCACTACTATGAGGAACTCACGGCGGAAGAGATGAAGAACATCATTCGCCCCTTCTACAAGCAATGGGATGAAGCTCTGTTCAAGAAGTACGCCCGCGACCTGGCTCTGCCTCTGAACAAGCCGATCAAGCAGTTGTCCAAAGGGATGAAGATGAAGTTTGCCCTGATCGTTGCCTTGTCGCATCATGCGGAACTGCTCATCATGGATGAACCGACATCAGGCCTGGACCCGGTCATCCGCAGCGAGTTGTTGGATATACTGAGGGATGTGATGCAGGACGAGGAGAAGTCAATTTTCTTCTCCACCCATATCACGTCTGATCTAGACAAGGTGGCAGACTACATCACTTTTATTCATCATGGTCGGATTGTGTTCACCCATGCCAAGGATGAGTTATTGGAGCAATACCGGATCGTCAAGGGCGACAAACGCAATCTGCACAGACATCGATCGTTGTTTATCAGCGTAAGAGAGCATGACTATGGGTATGCGGCATTGACAGACAATGGTCCGGAGGTCAAACGGCAGTTGGGCGATTCGGTGATTATGGAGAAGCCAACCATCGAGGATATTATGCTCTATACCATCAGAAAGGATGAGCTTCGCGATGTATACATTGATTAAAAAAGATTTCCTCATCCAAAAACGAAACCTGCTCCTGTCTGTGGTCATCTCTGTCCTGTTCCTGGCAGTCTGGACAAACTACAATTTGATGATCAGCACGATCATGATCAGTTACATGCTGGTTTTCGGGGCAAGCGCATTCGAGGACAAGAACAACAGCGACAAGTTTCTGGTCAGCCTGCCCATCAGCAAAACGAAGATCGTCTTCGCCAAATACTTGTCCGTATATGTTTTTGCAGCCTATGCGTTCGTTCTGAATGTCCTGCTCATCACCATTTTCGATGTTCTGCGGCTCCCGATAACGACCGCGCCGGCCACAATTCAGGAGATCTTGGCGGCAATAGGTCTCCTGACCGTATACGTATCCATCGCGTTGCCGATCATCTTTAAATTCGGATTTGCCAAGTCGCGCATGATCACGTTCATCCTGATCTTCGCCTTGGTGTTCGGCATCAGTTACGTTCCGGAGACATTCCTTCCAACAGATGAGTCGTTCATGATCGATATGCTGGCCACCGGTATCCTCATGCTCCTGTCTGTCTCGATCTGGTTATCTCTTCATATCTACCGGAGAAGGGAATTCTAGCGCGGGTGATCGCCTTCGAAAGCCCCGTCTGCAACCTTTGGCTTCCCGTACCGTCTAAGGGGTAAGAAAGGGGAGATCAGCATGAACAGCAAGCTCATAAGAAGAGCCCTACTGGCTATGGTCGCGGCACTGGCCATGATGTTGACCGCTTGTGAATGGGGCAAAAGTGAGTATACCGAAGGCCATGCACCTGGCACATCGGCCGGAAACGGCAACGGAAATGAACAGACGATCGATATGAATGAATCCGAGCTGGCGATCAAACAAGGATACATCGTTGGCAAGCGTGATGGTACCCTGCTTGTCACCGCCTATATCGACAAGGGTGAAGAATCATACGTCGATGCGTATTCACTTCGCATCGATGAACAGACCAAGATCACAACAAGCTTGTCACAAGCCATCTCGTACGATGAGCTTGAAACAGGCATGATGGTGGAGGTATGGACGTTAGGTCCGGTTGCGGAGTCGTATCCGATGCAAGCGGCTGCAGCGCATATCATCGTTCAGCCGGACGACGCCACTACGAACCTGTCGAGAGCGGAAGCGGTGCGAACAGCGGTCGAAGCGCAAACCGAGCTCGCTGGTCCATGGGCCGTACGGGATGCCGTTTGGAACGAGGAACAGAAGTCCTGGGTGATCACGCTCGTCCATCCTATGTATATGGATGAACCGGTTACCGTCCGGATCGATGCGGAGACCGGCGAGATACGTCCGAATATCGTGCTGGAGAACGAAGCTTTCCGTATCTATTACCCGCATCCGGAATCCCAGGTCGGCAACACCTTCACGGTAGAAGGAGAGGCACGTGTGTTCGAAGCGGCGTTCAGTTGGGTGTTGGAGGATGGGCACAGCATTTTGGCTGAAGGTCATGAGATGGCAGACGCGGGAGCGCCTGAATGGGGAAGCTTCTCTTTTGATGTCAGCTTTGACCGCGCCACGCAGCCGAATATCACGCTGGTCATCTACGTTCACAGCGCCAAAGACGGATCGATGGAGAATGAACTGATCCTTCCGCTCACCGTGGAAGAAGATTTGGTTCAATATTCGGGTGATTACTCGGGCTAAGTTCAGCAATGTGACGGAACGATGATGGAATACGATTCATCCCATTTCAAAGAATTTGTTGACATACCACTATATATTGTTATAAATTAAGAATCGACAACTAGATATTGTGTGTGAACAGGTGCATATTCATCTGCCGATGAATCTGCTTAATAGGGAAGTCCGGTGCGAAGCCGGCGCGGTCCCGCCACTGTAATGGAAGAGTTCGCTTGCAACAAGTTCCACTGGTCATCGACTGGGAAGGACACAAGCGGATGATGACGCCAGAGCCAGGAGACCTGCCTGTTCATGGAACAGCCCCTGCGGTGAACAGGAAGGTGTCCGATACGTCCTTTGACGCAGTATTTGCGTGATTTCAACGCTTGCTCGCATCAGCGCATACGGCCTTCCGGCCGCATGCGCTTTTTTCATGCACGGATAGTTGCGAGTTCGAACTGGAAGGAGTGGTGTGTTCCGATGTTGATCGCTTATTTGTCCCGAACAGGGAATGTTCGAAGATTCGTAAGCAAATTGAATATGAGAGCCGTGTCAATCGATGCTCTGCCTACGCTGGACGAGCCTTTCGTATTGGTTACGTATACGACGGGTTTCGGACAGGTGCCGCAGCAGGTAGTTGAATTTCTGAACCGCAATTCAAGATACTTACGCGGTGTTGCTGCGAGCGGCAACCGCAATTGGGGCGTGCGGTTCGCGATCAGTGCCGATCTTATCGCGCAGCATTACAAGGTACCCGTGATCAGCAAGTTCGAGCTGTCCGGGACAAGCAGAGATGTGGAAGTATTCAAACAAGGGGTGGAGAGCATTGCGTCATATGGAATTGAACAACCTGGTCATTATGCGGGACGAAACCGGCTTCTTCCGTTTAGACAAGGATAGGGAAGCGCTGGAGGAATTCATGAAGGAAGTGATGGAGCGGAGCATGCCGTTTGCCAGTGCGGAGCATCGACTGCGCTACCTGATCGACCACGACTATTACGAGGATGTGTACCAGCTGTATAAACCTGTTGAGGTGGAAGAAGTCTATCGCTTGGCTTATTCTTATCGTTTTACCTTTGCATCCTATATGGCGGCTTCCAAGTTCTACAAGGATTATGCGCTGAAGAGCAACGACCGGTCCATCTACCTGGAACATTATCCGGACAGGGTGGCGATTACGGCGCTCCATCTCGCGCGAGGGGATGTGAGAACGGCTCTGAGGCTGACCGCAGCGATGATGGAACAGCGGTTGCAACCGGCCACGCCGACGTTCCTGAATGCCGGCAAGAGCAGGCGTGGGGAGATGGTTTCGTGCTTCCTCTTGGAGATGGACGATACGCTGAATTCGATCAATTACGTGCTGAACACTTGCATGCAGTTGTCGAAGATCGGCGGTGGGGTGGCCGTCAACTTCTCCAAGCTTCGCGGGCGCGGCGAGCCGATTAAGGGCGTTCAGGGTGCTGCCAAAGGCATCGTCCCGGTACTGAAGCTGATGGAGGATGCCTTCTCGTATGCCGATCAGATGGGCCAACGCAAAGGCTCGGGTGCGGCCTACTACAATATCTTCGGCTGGGACGTAGGCGAGTTTCTGGATACGAAGAAAATCAACGCGGACGAGAAGTCGCGCCTTAAGACGCTGGCCATCGGGCTGATCGTGCCAGACCGATTCTATGAGCTGGCAGAAGCGAACGAGATGCTGTATGTGTTCGCGCCTTATTCGGTGTATCAAGCATACGGCGTTCACCTGGACGATATGGATATGGACGTGATGTATGACCAGCTTCTCGCGGATGAACGAGTACTCAAACGGCCGCTCATGAGCGCAAGAGACATGCTGACGAAGATTGCCATCACGCAGCTCGAATCCGGCTACCCATATATCATGAACCGGAGTAACGCTAACCGGGCTCATGCGCTCGGCAGGATCGGTAAGATCAAGATGTCCAACCTGTGCACGGAGATCTTCCAGCTTCAGGAAACCTCGGAGATCACCGATTACGGCCAACCGGATGTGATCCGGCGTGACATCAGTTGCAATCTGGCGTCGCTCAATATCGTAAGTGTGATGGAGCGCAAGAAGCTGCGCGAATCGGTGCATGAAGGGATGATCGCGCTGACGGCGGTTAGCGATATGACGCATATCACCAATGCACCCGGAGTGGCGAAGGCGAATGCTGAGCTGCATGCGGTCGGCCTGGGTGCGATGAATCTGCACGGCTATCTGGCGAAGAACAAGATCGCCTACGAGAGCGACGAGGCACGTGAGTTTGCCCGCACATTCTTCATGATGATGAACTATTACTCTTTGGAGCAAAGCATGCTGATCGCCCGCGAACGAGGGATTACCTTTGAAGGTTTCGCCCTGTCTGATTATGCGGATGGTTCTTATTTCGACCGGTACATAGAGACGGATTACCGGCCGGTATCGGACAAGGTGCGCGGGTTATTCGAGGGGATGCAGGTGCCAGGCCCGGAAGAATGGCGGCAACTGAAAGAGCAGGTGGCCGAGTACGGGCTGTACCACGCATACCGCCTGGCGATTGCGCCGACGCAAAGCATCTCCTATATCCAGAACGCCACATCGAGCATCATGCCGATCGTCGAGCCGATCGAGACGCGGACGTATGCCAATTCGACGACGTATTATCCGATGCCATACCTGGCGCCCGACACCTATTTTTATTACAAATCGGCCTATCATATGGATCAATTCAAGGTGCTGGACCTGGTTGCCGAGATTCAGGCGCATGTGGACCAGGGCGTATCCACGGTGCTGCATGTTCGCAGCGACATCTCCACGCGCCAGCTCGCCAGATACTATCTGTACGCGGCGAAGATAGGCTTAAAATCTCTATACTATACGAGAACCCAGCGGCTATCCGTGGAAGAATGTCTCAGTTGTTCGGTTTAGTGAGCGGAAGTACGAGTGAAGGGCAGGCGGGGGTAATTCCGCTACTGCCATATTCAAACGACATGGAGGAGATAACGGATGGGGACATGGCAAGCTGTGAACTGGAACCGGCCGGAGGATGCGTATACGGCACAATTCTGGAGCCAGAACGTGATGCAGTTCTGGACGGACGAGGAGATCCCGTTGTCGGATGACAAGATGTCCTGGCTTACATTGAGCCAAGCGGAACAGGAATTATATATGAAGGTGCTTGGCGGACTGACGCTGCTTGATACGGTGCAAGGCGATGTCGGCATGCCTCGGATCATGCAGATGGTAGAAGGCTTGCAGCGCAAGGCCGTGCTAGGATTCATGGGGATGATGGAGCAAGTGCACGCCAAGTCCTACAGCAGCATATTCACCACGCTGGCATCGTCGGAGGAGATCGATGGCGTGTTCCGTTGGGTGGAGGACCATCCCCGACTGCAATTCAAAGCAGACCAGATCTCGAGGTATTATACACAGATCGAATCCCGTTTCGACCTGTTCCTGGCGATGTCGGCTTCGGTGCTGTTGGAGAGTTATCTGTTCTACAGCGGCTTCTTCTATCCGCTTTATCTGGCGGGACAGGGCAAGATGACGGCGAGCGGCGAGATCATCGATCTCATCCTGCGGGACGAGAGCATTCACGGCCTGTATGTGGGCATGTTGGCGCAGGAGGTGTATGCGGGGCTCGGCCCTGATGATCAGAGCAGGGCATACGAGAGGCTGCTCGAGCTACTGCGCACCTTGCATAGCAATGAAGTGCAGTATACGGATGAGCTGTACACGCAGGTTGGCCTGGCGGAAGAAGTGAAGAGTTACGTCCGATACAATGCCAACAAGGCACTGATGAACCTGGGCTTCGAGCCGATCTTCCCGGATGAAGAGATCAATCCGATCGTCCTGAACGGCATCCGTACACATACGAAGCAACATGACTTCTTCTCGAAGAAGGGCAACGGTTATGTGCGCGCCGTGCATGTGGAACCGCTGCGTGACGAAGATTTCGTCTTCTGATGGATCAGTTTGCGAAGTGCTGGATTCCTATGCTTCGCACCGCTTCTGCCATGATCATCTTGCATCTACGATAGGGACACGGTTATGATAACGTTGCATACGACTGGCAAACGCGAGAATCGCGACGGCGATACATACAATGTGTGCAGAATGAGAGGCGTATAGTGTGGAAGGAATTCGTAACATCTTCTGTGTAGGCAGAAATTATGTGCTTCATGCTGCGGAGCTTGGCAATGAGGTGCCGGAGAGTCCGATGATCTTCATGAAACCCACCCATGCGGCGGCGGTTATGGACGGTGGAATGGTCGAGCTTCCGGCACAATATGGGGAGATTCACTATGAGGCTGAACTGGTTGTGCGAATCGGCAAACCTTACGTTGCCGGCGCCGCGGCGGCGGAGTTGATCGATGGCTTCGCTCTTGGCTTGGACTTCACGATGCGCGAGTTGCAGAGCGAGCTTAAGAAGAAACAGCATCCTTGGCTGAAGGCGAAGGGATTCCGCAATTCCGCCTTGCTGACGGCATTCAGGCCGCTTACGGATCCGTTGGCAGAGCTCGAAGCCAGAGAATTCGTCCTGCGGATCAACAGCCAAGAGAAGCAACGCGGTCACATTCGCGATATGATCTTCGATCTGCAACAGTTGATCGACCATGTGGGAAGCTATTATGGTCTGGATGCCGGCGATGTGATCTTCACCGGTACGCCTGCCGGTGTCGGCAGCGTGCATGATGGCGATCATCTGTCATTGTACTGGGGAGAAGAGTGCCTCGGCGAGTGCCGCATCAGGCTCGGCTGAGGATGGCAATCATGATTCCTGCGCCATGCGCCGCAGGAATTTTTGATAATCGCCGCTGAGCCGATCGCGCATGCAGTAGCATGATCGCAGAGCAAGCGGCAAGTTGTTAGGCAGCCGCCGCGATGTAGAGGTTTCGTCATGACTCGTAAGAGACGATTGTGCCAATGGGCTCAATGCGGATCAGGCTTAGGCTGGCAGCAAGCAAACAAGGGAGAGGATCAAGGGCATGCGTATATTCTGGTTGGAACTTAGCTGGGCAGCCGCTGCATGGCTGGTTTTCCTGATCTTTGCAGATGAACGGTCATTGCCGGTAGGGTTGTTCAGTTGCGCGGTTTACTGGACCTGCTATTTTCTGCATGACCTCTTACGCCAGCGACATCCGGCCGTGTTCCTCTTGCATGTGGTATCGTTAGCTGCGGTGTACGCGCCATTGTATGTGTCCATCTCTGGATCTGAGGCACCGCAAACGAATGACTTCGCCCTGTTGTTTGCGCTGTTCGTCAGCTCCTACGCCACATGGCGCAATACAGGGTGGACCAGCCGCGGTTGGTCCATCGCGATCGGTGCAGCGACCGTCAGCGCACTGGTCTCATACTCGATCATCGGAGATCAGCTACAGTTGCTTCCTTATCTGCTGCTGTTTTATGCCGCCTACATCGCTGTATGGATCGGGTACCGGCGAGCACAGGAGTCAAACAGGGAAGCAGTGGCCCGCTATGATGCGCTGCTTGACGAATACCGTAAGCTGAAACGCGAAGCCAAGAATAATGAAGAAGCGGCTCGCGCAGCGGAGAGAACCCATATCGCCCGGCGGATTCATGATTCTGTTGGACATAAGCTCACTTCGCTGCTAATGCAATTGGAGACGTTCCGCTTGCAGGCAACGGATGAGAACAAACAGATCGCAGAACATATGAAACGGCTCGCCCAGGACAGCCTGCAAGAAACGCGAAGCGCGGTGAAGGCGCTGCAAGATGAGGAGACTGGCGGCATGCAGGCGCTGATCCGGCTGATCCGCAATCTTGAGGCCGAAAGTTATATGCAGGTGGAATTTATCGTTAGGCAGGGGGCGCTCTCGGTCGTCTTGGACAATGATCAGTCCGCAGCCCTGTATCGTTCGATCCAAGAAGCGTTGACGAACGCGATGCGGCACGGCTCGTCACGCAAGGTGAACATCCTGCTGGAGAGTCCCGGCGGTTCCGTCTTCCGCTTCGAGGTAAGCAACGAAGCAAGTGCAGGAGCAGACGAACCGATCCAGGAGGGATTTGGATTAACGGCCATGCGCGACCGCATCGAATCATCCGGCGGCACTTTGGAGATCGTGCGCCGCCAAGGCTTGTTCGTTGTCCGGGGGACATTTAAGCTGAGGCATTGAGCAGGACAGCACTTTCGAGTTCCTCAGCATCCAAACACGGAACGTTAAACGGAAACGTTCGCATCCTGCGGACTTGACGTTTGTCAGATAAGGGAGAGGAAAATGCGATGATTCGAATCCTGATTGCCGAGGATCAGAAGCTTGTGCGGCAAGGCTTGAAGATGATGATCGAAACCGATCCGGAGATGAAGGTAACGGGGGAAGCGTCGAACGGGCTGGAAGCGTTGGAACTTATGGAGCGCAATCACTACGATATCATCATCCTCGATATCCGCATGCCAGAGATGGACGGTCTGGAAGCAGCCCGCCGCATCATCAACCGCAATCCTGCCCAGAAAGTACTCATACTCACGACCTTTAATGATGATGCCTACGCCCTGGAAGCACTGAGGATTGGGGCAAGCGGATATATGCTGAAGGATGCGGATGCTGAGGCATTGATCCGCTCGATCCGCAGCGCACTTAGCGGCGGCCTGTCGATCGAGGAGCATGTAGCGGCGAAGGTGATGCCGAAGCTGCTCAAGCGCCAGGAGACGCCGCAGGTCGATCCGTCTCTTACGCCGCGCGAATTGGACATCATCCGCAGAGTGGGGGAAGGGCGCAGTAACAAGGAGATCGCAGATGAGCTGGCTCTGTCTGTGGGTACGGTCAAGAATCACATCAGTATCATCCTCGACAAGCTCGAACTGCGTGACCGGACGCAGCTCGCCATCTATGCGATTCGTCACGATATCGTATGATATGCCGACCATCAGGAGCAACCGGGATGGATCAACTTGCCATGACTGAGGTCAATATGACTCAAGTCATGTTACAACATGGAATTCATGATGTAAGCGGAGCCTATAAACCCTTGATGCATCAGGGTTCTGGTTGAACAGAACCCTAGAAAGGGTCACAAATAGGTCACATTGGGTGAAAAGTTAGGGGTTTCTCATCAGTTCTGCGAACTTTTGAGAAACCTCTTTTTTGCGTTTTTTGGTTATGTGAAGATAAACATTTCTGGTGGTCTCGTCATCTCGATGCCCAAGCCTATCCATAATTTCTTCGAGGGTTGCACCTGCTTCGGCAAGCAAAGACGTATGAGTGTGACGGAGCGAGTGCGGGCTTAGGGATTCATCCAGTCCGGCGAGTCTTAGCAAACGACGCATCCGCAATAGTATCATTTTCGAGTTTTCAGGATAGCCTAGGAAGGCTTTGTTATAATTTTTTGCAAAGACGAAATTTTCATCGTGATAAATGTCTCGATGCTTCATGCGTATCTCGTTTTGATGCATCCGGAGTTTTTTGAGTTCATTCAATACGTATTCGTCAACATCGATAATCCGAACAGACGATTGTGTTTTTGGCGTCAAAAGTTGATACTTTTTCGCGTTATATGCCGGGTTGTGAAGTGTTTTTGTTATGCTAATCGTGTGCTCGTCGAAATCTATATCAGACCATTTCAAGGCAGACAATTCGCCGATCCTCATTCCGGTATAAGCGAGAGTCAAAAACATTACATAATCATTTTCAAGTCCGTGGGTTTTGGCGGTTTCGAGAAAGCGTAATAGCTGATCGCGTTCGAGATATTTGGGTATTTCCTTCCTCGATTCTAATTCTTCGACAGTTTTTTGTTCGCGAGGGACTACGGCGAACTCGGTCGGGTCTTTTTTGATGATACCGAGTTCAACCGCCTTCTTGAAAATCATTCTGCCTGTCCGATGTGCGCCTTCAATCGTATTTTTAGAATAGCCCCTTCGTTTAAGATCGAGCAGGGCATTTTGGTATCTCTTGAGCGTTATGTCGCGAATTCTCAAGTTTGCAAAATAATCCATCAGTCGTTTCAATTCATGCCTTCGCACCCTAACACTGCTTATCTTGACCTTACCAGATGCCTCATACATCTCAAGCCACTGTCGAGAAAAATCCTTAAAGGTTATATCAGATTCTTTTACAAAAGTACCGTCAGCAATTTCTTTGATAGCTTCTGCCGCGGCTAACTCAGCATCCTTTTTTGTGTCAAAACCTCCCCGTCTAAGCTGTTTTCGCTTTCCGGTTTTCGGATCGATCCCGATGTCGATGGCAAAATACCATTTGGCCCCGCAGGTGCATTTGCGATTTTTAGGACATTTGCAATATTTCTTATAAAAATGCCCCTTCATTCTCATTCCTCCTTAAGAAATCCCATGGCAGAGCCGTTATAAATTCGATCGGCACACATATTCGGCATGCTAAATCATATATTGATTCTCCTTCCTCTGGTCTTTCATCGCCAATTAGCAGTGATGCGGCAAACAAGTTTGCTTCCCGTTCGATTTTGCTTTTCGTGACAAAATTGCTTGTTGCTAAAAAAATATGGTCATGATTATGCAATAGAGCGTGGCCAAGTTCGTGAGCGGCGATCGCTTTTTGCCACGGATATGATTTTAAGTTATTAACTACGATGTACGGGTAATTAAATACGCGAGTGTAAAACCCGCCTATGTGGTCGGGCAATACTTCTCGAAATACTCGGATGTCAAAAAAATCTGATAAGGCGAACGGGTCATTTGTGTTATATGTGATGCTGACATCTTTTGCGAGTTTGGATGCAAGTTTCAGTGACAATTCGCCTATTCTCCTTTTTTCTTTCTATCGAGAGCGTCAAAAAATATTAGTCTCAAAACCTCTTCCACTCGTTCTTTATCTTCCTCGCTTAAAGGCTGTCCGTGGAATAGCACATTTGCACTTCGCAAAAATTCAGTTAGCTCAACTGATGTATTCGGCTTGTTTGGTTCGATGTATCCAGCAAGTTCCATCAGATAGTCATAAGAGACTCCGAGACCCTTTGCCAACTTCTCGATAGTCTCTGGTTTTGGCGTTCCCCGTGTTCCTTGTTCTATTTTCGATATTTGCCCGAAGCTGACTCCAGACTTGATCGAAAGCTGACGTAGAGAATAGCCCTTGCTTTCGCGCAACCGTTTCAAGTGTTTTCCGAATTCCATTGACATCACCACCATTATCATTTGGCTACTTATGTTGCCATTAGGCATCTTACACTATTATACGGCAGAAATTAAGTCTTTGATTCAAAAAAATGTTACCAAAAGTAAAAAAATAGTTGCCAAAAGGGTAATGAATGTGTTATATTGTACACAGAAAGTGAAAGGAGGTTACGAGAGTGCATGACACGACTGCACGGGTCGAGCTGAAAAACGACGCACTTCAAGAGTATCTGCGAAGGAACGGCCTGACGTATGCGGAGTTATCCCGTAAGGCCGGAATCAATCGCTCGAATCTTGTCCATTCGGAAGATTGCGAAGGGCGTCCGCGGTGAATGAAATGATCGTGATTTGAGGGAGGGAAAAGGGATGACACCGGAAGAAATCATCAGACGATGCGATCGGCATATTCCATAACACGGGCAATCCATCCAGTACGGCGAGAAATGAGCGAGCGTGGCTGACCAATCCGGCCAACGACCGCACGGCATCTTATCACATCGTTGTTGACGAGCGCGAAGCGATCGAGTGCATACCGCTCAATGAGGTGGCCTGGCACGCTGGCGACGGCAACGGTGACGGTAATCGCAAGTCGATTGGTATCGAGATATGCGAGAGCGGGGACTACGCCAAAACGCTTGATAACGCGGCGACATTGGTCGCTAAGTTGCTCAAAGATCGCGGCTGGGGCGTGGATCGGCTACGTCGGCACTTTGATTGGAGCGGTAAGATCTGCCCGCGTTTGATGTACGATAATGGGCGCTGGACGGGTTGGACGGCGTTTAAAAATTTGGTCGAGTACAAGCTGAGGACGAACGACGTGCCGGAGGACGTATCGCCTTGGGCCCGCGACGCTCATGCATGGGTTGTGGAGAAGGGCATCAGCGACGGCGGCCGACCGAAGGACACGGTGACACGGGAGGAAGTCTGGATGATGCTGTACCGTGCGTTCAAGAAATGATCATGGGTCACAAATGGGTCACGCAATATGATGAATAATCCGACTTCCGCGTGGAAGATGTGGCAGGAAAGAGCGCGGGAAAACCGGGCATTTCCGCACTCTGATTTTTAGAAGTGAACGATGTTGCAGGTCGTTAAATGATGGAATTCATGACGGAAGACAGTGGGAACACTGTCTTTTTCCTTATATGATCATGTCAGGATATTCAATCAAGCAGGAGGAGCGAAACCAATCATGCTGGAAACGATCGAACTGCGTAAAGTATTCAAGAATAAAACGGCAGTGGACGGCGTTAATCTGTATCTCGATCCAGGGGAGTCAGTCGGTCTGCTCGGCCCGAACGGTGCCGGCAAGTCCACGACGATCTCGATGATCTCGACGTTGATCAAGCCGACTTCAGGAGATGTGAAGATGAACGGCCAAAGCGTGCTGAAACATCCGAAGATTATCCGTAGTGAACTCGGCGTCGTTCCGCAGGAGATCGCCCTGTATCCGGATCTGAGCGCGCTCGAGAATCTGCAGTTCTTCGGCCGAATCTACGGCCTTAAGGGTAAGGAACTGAACCGTGCCGTGCAGGAGGTGCTGGAGCTTGTCGATCTGACAGACAGGCAGAAGGAACGGATCAAGACATACTCCGGCGGCATGAAGCGCAGAATCAACATCGCGGCGGCGCTTATGCATCAGCCTAAGATCATCATCATGGATGAACCTACGGTGGGCATCGACCCGCAATCCCGCATCTATATCCTGGAGACGGTTCGCAGATTGAATACGGAGAAAAAAATGTCCGTTCTCTACACCAGCCACTATATGGAAGAGGTTGAGCAGTTGTGCGACCGTATCTACATCATGGATCACGGCAAAGTGATCGCCTCGGGCCGCAAGGATGAGCTGAAGAGCATCCTGTCAGCGGAAGACATGATCGTGCTGCAATTGGAAGAACCCTGTGAACCGTTTGTTGATGAACTGAAGCAGGACATCAACATCCGCAAGGTGGATGCGGACGGCAATAAAATGATCAAGCTGATCGTGCCGAAAACAGTCAATCTGCTCGGACAGATCTTCCAGGCTGCCGAACGTCACAGCGCTAGAATCGTCAATCTGAACGTACAGAAGCCGAGCCTGGAAGACGTCTTTCTGCATCTGACCGGCCGCAAGCTGCGGGATTAGGAGGGATGAAGATGGGGAATTTCATCAAGAAGGACATCCTGATCTTGGTACGTGACCGGAAGGAGCTCGCGATTCTCATCCTGATGCCGTTTATCCTGATCGCGATTCTCGGTTTCGCATTGGGCAACTTCATCAATGGCAACTCGGTATCGCTCGATCTCCAATTCATGCTTGTGGTTGAGGATGACGAGGTATCGGGGATGGCGAGAGTGCTGGAGGAGATCTGGCGATCCGAACTTCCTGAGGAGGTCAAGGTGCAGCTTGCGCAAGCTGCAGAGCAGATCCGGCCGCAAGCGATGCTCAGGACGATCTTCGACAGCGAGGAATTCTCGGAGTTTGGCTACTATCAGGAAATGTCAATGGAAGAAGGCAAACGCGCTGTCGAACAAGATGAGGCGGCGGTTCTGCTCATCGTGCCTGAGGATTATACCTACAACTTGCTGCGCAAGATGCTGCTTGACAGCGGCGACGGAGCAGAGCTGCTGGTGGAAGGCTCATCGAAGTATCCGATCAGCGCAGGCATCTTCCAGGACATTATGGAAAGTTTCGCGCGCAATGTCAATTATGAGACAGCCCTGGGACAGATTTCCGCTGCGAACGGGGTGATGACCGCAGGTTCGCAAACTTCGACAGACACCGTCCAAGGCGGAGTCGAGTTCATCGATGCTCTCGAGCCGATTAAGTCGATGCAATATTACACCTTCGGCATGGCGGTAATGTTCATCATGTATGCGGCAACCTCCATCGCCAGCAGAGCCTTCAACGAAAAGCAGCAATTCACCTTCGATCGAATCATCGTCGCGGGCACAAATCCGCTCTCGTATCTTGCTGGCAAAGCGATCTCGGCCACGATGCTTGTATTCATGCAACTGGCGGTATTGTTTGGGCTGTCTGCCCTGCTGTTCCAAACCTTCTCCGGCAAATCATTGGAGTTCTGGCTTGCGTTGATGCTCGTGATGGTGGTCCTGTCACTCTGCATGGGCGGACTGGCCTCATTGTTAACATCATTAAATTTCCGTGCAGAAGATTACCGGTCTTCACAAGTTTTCGGCGGTTTATTCATTACGCTGTTATCCTTCCTCGGGGGAAGCTTCTACCCGACGTCGGAGATGTCTGAGGTCATCAGCAATCTCGGGGGATGGACTCCGAATGGAGCGGCATTGAACGCGTTTGTCCAAATTACACAAGGCGGCGGTCTGGAACGTTATCTCGACTCCATCGTGCGCTTGCTGGTACTCTCCGGATTGCTGTTTGTGGTGAGCTTCATGTTGTTCCCGAGAAGGAGGTCGCTCTAAGATGTTCGCTGTGTTGAAGGTACAGTTGCAGAAATTGTGCAAGAATCCAACCTCTGTGCTGATCATGATCGGATTGACGATTCTGTTTACCGTGATGCTTGGACTAAACTCCTACGGCAAAGTAACAATCTACACGTATCATGATGCCGCCATCAGCCAGGAGGAAGCGGAGATATGGCTTGAGCTGCTCAACAACAAGTCCGAATCATTCCTCTTCGAGTTGACGGAGGAGAGCACCGCTCGCAACAAGGTGATGGATGGCCATGCGGAGTTCGTGTTAAAACTGCTCAAGGATGATTACCGCATCATCTCTTCCGTAGATAACATGAATACGGCTGTGTTGGATGTGTATCTGCGTTCCGTATACGACGAAGAGCTGAAGCTTAGATCCATCGCGGATCAAATCCCTGGGGAAGATGTCCGTTCAGAGCTCGAACAGAAGCTGGAAAGTCCGGTTTTGACCGTACATTCCACTGAGGTGAAGGCAGAAGGGGATTATGAATATGATACCCGCATCCAATCGTTGTTCGGGTTCTCACTGTTCTTCTCGTTCTACACGATCGCCTATGCGGTTAATGAATTGCTGCAGGAGAAGAGAGACGGCATCTGGGATCGCGTCATCCTGTCACCGATCTCCAAGTTGTCCATGTATACCGGTCATCTTGTAAACAGCTTCCTGGTCGGTTATCTGCAGATCGTGATCGTCTTTCTGCTGTTCCGCTATGGCTTCGGTTTCCCGCTCGGGGACAGCTTCGCCACGATTCTTCTCATCATCGCGATCTATACGCTCGCGATCGTATCGCTCAGCATGCTGATGGCAGGGCTTGTCAAGACTCCGCAGCAGATGTCGGTCTTGATCCCGATCGTCGCGGTGAGCTCGGCCATGATCGGAGGCGCGTACTGGCCCATTGAGATCGTAACGAATCCGTTCTTGATTCTGCTGTCGAAGATCGTGCCGGTCACATACGGGATGGAAGCTCTGAAAGGAGTAGCCTACTATGATTATGGGTGGTCGGAGCTGGCAGGTCCGTTGTCTATCATGTGTTTGTTCACCGTTGTATGTATGGGAATTGGCATCAACCTGGTCGAACGCAGGGCTCAGTAATGGGCCAGAAGATCGGTTATATCTCAACTGCACATCATAATCTGCACATATTAAGACCCGCACCGGCAAAGGTGCGGGTCTTGCGTTAACCTTACAAGCTGCCGTATACGGCTGCCCTTACGCGAAGGTGATAATATTCCTCCATGTGCGGGAACGTCTGATGCATATAGACGATCGACAAGCCTTCGCTCGGATCGATCGATGTCCATGTGCCCGCCATCCCGCTCCAGCCGAACTCGCCGATCGAGCTGTTGGAACCCGCTGCAGCCTTATCCATCAGGGTGCGGACGCCCAGGCCATAACCGTATCCGGCGTGATAAGGAGAAGAGCGGTATTGTTTAAGCTTCTCCTCATCGAGATAGTTGGTCCGCATCAGATCGATCGTCTTGCGTCCGATCAGTTGTTGTCCTGCGTATACTCCGCCATTCGCCAGCATCTGCGTGAACTTCAGGTAGTCGCTTGCCGTCGAGTACAAGCCGAATCCGCCGCCTTCAAACTTCGCATTCGGATGGTGGAGGATGTCAAACGTCGGGACCGTCGCCTTGCGGCTGCCGTCCTGACCGAGTTCATAGACGGTGGCCATGCGTTCCTCGATGTTGCCGCGATAGCGATAGCCGGTATCGTTCATGCCGAGAGGTTCGAAGATTTCATCCTTGAGAAACTCGCCGACCGTCTTCCCTGAGACGGCTTCGATAAGCGCTGCGAGAAGATCGTGGCCAAGGCCGTACATCCATTGGTCGCCAGGGTCGAACTCCATCGGCACCTTGGCAACAGCCTTGATCAGACTGCTGATGTCCGCAGCATCATCAGATGATCGCGTTGGGTCCATCAGCTTCGACAGTTCGCGTGCCGTTGGCGTTTCTCTCCAGAAAGGAAGCGGATAACCAACGGACATGGTGAAGGCGTCCCTGATCAAGATCGGTTTGTTCGCCCGATCAACGTAATATTCGCCCTCCGGAGTCTGTCTGTAGACGAGCGCATCCTTAAATTCCGGAATATAGGCATGGAGGGGGTCATGCAGCAGGAAGTGGCCTCGTTCGTAGAGCATCAGCGCTGCGGTACAGATGATCACTTTCGTCATGGAATAGAGCCGATATACCGTGTCCGGAGTGATCGGCGTCCGGGCTTCCAGATTGGCATAACCATGATAACCTTCATAGAGGATCTTGCCATGTTGGGCCACCATGCAAGCGCAACCGGCGGGACCTGTACCAGACTCAACGAACCTGGCCAACAGCTTGTCCAGATGTTCAAATCGACTCATGATATGTATCATCATCCCTTCAATATGTATATTCTAATATTAGCATAATCAGCCTGTTTCTTGTATGATGGGGACAACAGGAAGCGAAGATTGATAGATTGGAGGATGCAGATGGCGGAGAAGACCTATTTTACCGCGCTACCTCTTCCTGTGGACATGAAGCGGAAACTGTTCAAATGGAAGATGCGCACAAGAGGAACAGATGCATTTCGCAAATGGGTGTATGAAGAGGATTATCACATCACGTTAAAATATTTGGGCGTTTGCGATGCCGACCGATTAAGCGCAGTCAGAGAGCAATTGGAGACGATTCGCGGCCCGATGCCCTTCACACTCCGCTTGTCGGGAATCGGTTATTTCGGCAGAAGGGAAAACCCGCGCATCCTCTGGGCAGGCGTCGAAGGTGAACTGGACAAGCTGCATGAGCTGCAGGCACGCGTGGAGAAGGCGATGAACGTCATCGGCTTCGAGGCCGAGAACCGACCGTATCGACCGCATGTGACGATCGCCAAGAACTTTCAGGGTACACACTTCGATCTGGAGCGCTGGACAAGCCGTTGGTCAGAGGAGATGGGCTCCCTGCCTGAATGGACGGCTGATTCGATCGTGTTGTACCGGACGGATCTTGGCAGCCAACCGATGTACCAAGTGGAGGGGGTATACCCGCTATCGAGTACGCCTCGCGGAGAAGCGGAATAAACGATTTTAGTTATTCTTTCACTGGAACGAGCGAGGACAGCTATGGCTTAATAAGAGTAGTCGGCCGACAATCCTGTAAGAAAGGAGATGATCCCAATGGTTCATATTGAAAAGGTGATCTCCTTTTAAGGAGATCGCAGACGGCGGAGGCCTTCGGGCCTCCTTTTGAATGGATCCCAAATTTCTTGATCATCCGTATGGTTTCACATATATTAGATATATATGATTTACTCGCATGAAAGGAGGCGTTTCCTATGAAGAGATTCGTGGATGTCAAACTAACCACATCGGACCTGAAGTCATATCTTGGGATATCCAGGGAGGGGATACGCCATCGGTTACAAGAATGGACGGGAGGTATTGCCGGCCCGCCTGCTTGAAGAACTGCAGGAGTATATCGCCGGTGAACTCATCTATATTCCGAAGAAAGAGGAGACACGCAAAGGCTGGGGCGAAGCGAATGGCACCCGTCAGGCGATATGCAGGAGAAATGACGAGATTCGCCGCCGCCATCAAGCCGGTGAGACGGTGCAGGCCCTTGCTGCTATTTATCATCTGTCTGAGGACAGCATACGCAAGATCGTGTTCTGCAGAGAAGCGCGTATAAATTCACATATCAATTGATCGCAAGCAATCCGTGTCTATCCGTTCGTGTATAGACAACGGATTTTTTTTCGTCAGTAGATGCAACTTCCAACCCAATCTCCTCGTATTAGTTATCATCTCGATACCAGGAGGAGAGCTTCTTGCTTAAGCAATTGAATGAACGGTTAGCAGCGTTAAAGTTGGAACTTCGTCACAAGGAGAATTGGGAGCATCAGGTTGAGACGCTGTCACGGGAGTTGGAGCAACAGAGAAAGCTTAAAGATCAATGGGCCAAGAGACTTAAACAGGAGCAACGTGATGTTGAACGGCTGGAAGGCATCTCTCTTGGCGCGTTGTTTTATTCGCTGATTGGCAAGAAAGCAGAGAAGCTCTCCACGGAAGAAGCGGAAATGCTTCAAGCGAAGCTGAAATATGAGGAAGCGGCAGACACCGTGGCTGAGTTGGAACGCGAGATCGCCGATCTGCATCAGAAACTGATTAACTTGAGGCATATAGAAGATGAATTCGCCCAGGCGATACTGGAGAAGAAGCTGCTTATCGACAGGCTCAATCCGTCTCTGGCTGAAACCCTGCATGAGCTGACCGAGCAGGAAGAAGAGGCGAGGGCCAATGTGAAGGAACTGCAGGAAGCGATAGCGGCCGGCCATACGGTTATGGACTCGCTCGGACGCGCAGAGGAGCTTCTGAAAAAAGCCAAGGACTGGGGAACATTCGACATGCTCGGGGGCGGCATCTTGTCCACGGCGATGAAGCATACCCGCATCGATGAAGCGCGTTCCGCCATTCACGAAGCCCAGCGTGACCTGCGGAGGTTCCAGACGGAGCTTCTGGATGTGCGGCGCGATGTGAACATCGAGATTGATGTTGGCGGTTTCCTCGGATTGGCGGACTATTTCTTCGACAACCTCGTCATCGACTGGATGGTTCAGGGGCGCATCACCAAAGCCATACAAGAACTGGAAGTGAAAACATCGCACATCAGCCAACTTCTCAAGAGGCTGGAAGAGGAACGCGAATATACGGAAGAGAGGATTCAGGAACTTCAGCGCGAGAAGCTCACTGTAATCGAACAAGCATAACAAGGAAGCAAAGCGGCCGGAGGCAACCGAAACAAGGAGTTGCCGCCGGCCATTCTATTGGGTGAGAAGGGGATCGCGAGAATCAGTAAGCATACATTCGGAACGCATCGCGCAGCTCGATGTCTTCCACATCAGGCTCATGCTCTGCAAGCTCCGCGAAACACTCCAGGCATCGGGCCTCCGTCTCACAATGCTGAACATCATTGCAGTTGTAGCATAAACGAAGCAACTTCTCGGTCACATGATCTGTCAGGTGGGTGTATTGCATGATTCTCATCCTCCTTTTTCAATATCATAGCACGGTCACATCAAAATTAATGTGAAATATTTCACAATATTCATTTCTTATACGGAGGTATGGTTGATGGAGGATGAATGCCCAAGCGTGAAGCGAAACGCCCGGCTCATAACGGTCGGCATAACGGAAGCATGGTGAGCTTAGTGGCTATGAAAGTTAGGATCATTTCCGCAAGATCTTCTCCATCGCTTTGCCCTTGGCCAGCTCGTCGATCAGCTTGTCCAGGTATCGAATTTCCCGCATGAGCGGATCCTCGATATGCTCGATGCGCACGCCACAGATCACGCCCTTGATGAGAGTTCGCGCCGGATTTAAGCGGGGAGCCTGAGCGAAGAAATCTTCGAAGTTCGTCTTACTCTCCAGGTGTGCATCCAGTTCCTCCTGACTGTAGCCGGTTAACCAGCGGATGATCTCGTCTACCTCTTCTTTGGTACGTCCTTTTTTCTCAGCCTTCTGCACATAGTGAGGGTATACGCTTGCCACACTCATCGTGTAAATGCGATGTTTGGTCATGTTTTCATCATCCTTGGGTTCGTATTGGATTTCCTCATCACCATTTCCCATGAATGTCTTCATTTATACGTGGGGAAATAGTCAATCATCGATGTCGAGTGATCAGAATGGGACATCATCCCAAAGAACCTGTGTCGATGTGCCATTGGCCCAGTCTTCTCGCAATCGCATAACTGACACTATCGTATATCATTCCATCGTTCTGAGGCCATGCCTTGCGATGAAATCCTTCCTTGCCGAATCCGGCTTTCACGAAAGTCTTCCGCATCGCATAATTGTCTGATGGCGTATGTCCTTCGATGCGAATCTTGCTTTCATCGTATGAGAATACGAGGTCTGCCAATTGAAATGCGATCAGTTCTTCGTGCTCATCTTGAAAGGGGACCAACTTCACATTCATCCTAATCTCCTTCTGGGTACAGCCGTTAACGATGCCAAGTTTATATCATCAAGTGATATTAGCATGATACAATGGCACACAGAAGTCAACCTTGCGTGCTGAAGAACATGCTATACTGGTAGATATCGAAGGTTCAGGCAGAGTGAACGGCGAACATGTCAACGCCGGAATTCATTTGACCCACCAGCGCCGGAATAAAATTGACCCACCTGTGTGCCTGGTGTCGAATAGATTCCGGTTTTTACTTTGTCCTTGAGGCGGTAGCTGTTCCCGCGAATGTTGA